>Ga0214919_10000020_pt1 | contig 238366 bp, 221 predicted proteins | sample LL1503_MetaG_FD_177994 | JGI IMG/M metagenome (GOLD analysis project Ga0214919, IMG submission 177994) | Freshwater microbial communities from Lake Lanier, Atlanta, Georgia, United States - LL-1503 | ecosystem: Environmental > Aquatic > Freshwater > Lake | place: USA: Georgia | collected... | reverse complement strand
TTCTTCTTTGGCTTTAATGGCAATGGGCAGTGCACCGCGAATGGGTTGTAAACCACCGTCGAGCGAAAGCTCTCCCATAATTACATACTTATCAATTTCATCGGCTTTTATTTGGGCGGAAGCCACGAGAATACCTATGGCGAGTGTCAAATCATAAGCCGAACCTTCTTTTCTCAAATCGGCAGGAGCCATGTTGATGGTAATTTTCTTGCCTGGCATATTGTAGCCATTATTTTTAAGTGCCGCCGCAATCCGGTAACTACTTTCCTTGATGGCGTTGTCGGGTAGACCTACCAAATGATACCCAATTCCCTTGTCTATATTTACTTCGACCGTAATTGTGGTGGCTTCAACTCCAAAAACGGCACTTCCAAAAACTTTTACTAGCATATACGTTGGATTTAAACCTAAATTTAATGTAAAAAACCTTTCAAAATGAAATTTACTCCTTCTTTTAGTATGTAATCTAACATTTAATAATTTTCTTTGATAAAACAAAAGCATACTGCTTGAATTGTATTATACTAAATTTGACCAACGATAAATCCTACCCATGAAAGTCATACTCCGCACCTTTAATCTCCAACTAAAACATCCTTTCACTATTTCAAGACTTTCCTATAGTACGCAACCCACCTTAATTCTCGAATTGCAAAGTGACGGCTATTCAGGATTTGGTGAGGCCACGTCAAACCCCTACTATAATACTACCGTAGATTCGATGAAAAGAAATCTGGAAGCTATAATTCCTTTTATCGAAAGTGTTACAGATGATACTCCCGAAGAATTTTGGAGTAAAGCACATCAACTATTAATAGATGATTTGTTTGCGCTTTGTGCTCTAGACATTGCCTACAATGATTTATATGCTCGGAAAAAACAAAAAAAAATGTATGAATTATGGGGATATTCCATTGATAATAATCCCAAAACTGATTATACGATTGGCATTGACAGTATTGAAAAAATGGTTTCCAAAATGAAAGAATTGCCTTGGCCCATCTACAAAATAAAATTGGGTACCAAAGAAGATCTTGCCATTGTCACCGAATTGAGAAAACATACGAATGCTGTTTTTAGAATCGATGCCAATTGTGGTTGGACGGTTCCCGAAACTATTAATAATGCCATTGAATTAAAAAAACTAAGCGTCGAATTCTTAGAACAACCTTTGAAAGCGGACAATTGGGAAGGACATGCTACCGTTTTTAAAAATTCGGTTTTGCCTATAATTGCAGACGAAAGCTGTATTCTCGAAGAAGATGTGGCAAAATGCCACAACTATTTTCACGGCGTAAATATAAAACTCGGCAAATGCGGCGGACTTACTCCTGCTAGAAGAATGATTGCCCAAGCAAAAAAGTTAGGCATGAAAACTATGGTGGGCTGTATGACGGAATCTACCGTAGGCATATCAGCCATTGCGCAATTGTTGCCAGAACTAGACTTCGTTGATATGGATGGCCCATTATTATTGGCTGAAGATATAGCCACTGGAGTAACTATTTCTGATGGAATCATAAAATACTCGCACTTCAATGGGACCGGTGTTACCTTATATTACAAATAATACTATTTGCTGATTATCCTTAATAATCTTAGACAATCCTATATTTGTTAAACAATAACCGATTGAAAAAATCCTAGGTTATAATAATTATTAGGTACATTAAGCTGAAATTATCCTAAATCAGCATTACTAAATTATAAATTTTGACATTTAATTATTCCATACCCATAAAATTTAAGGGGGTAAAATACAAATATGATAAAAATCATAGTTCTAGTTACTTTTTTTATGGGGGTATGAAATGATTTATATACTTTTATCGAAATTTAAAACTAAAAAACTATGAGAAAGATTATTTTAAGTGTGATTCTAATCACAATTTTGGTGTTATCCATTTTTTCTATTTATTTGTTTCCAGAAAGTGCAACTTTAGGAGCACATGTTATCCCTCTAAAATTAGATACTGGAGATACAGCTTGGATGCTATGCGCAACAGGACTTGTATTGTTAATGACTCCAGGACTTGGTTTCTTTTATGGAGGAATGGTAGGTAAGAAAAATGTAATTAGTACGGTACTACAAAGCTTTATTGCTATGGTAATTGTAACTGTATTATGGGTTGTCGTTGGATTCGGAATGTGTTTTGGACCTTCAATAGGAGGTATTATTGGAGACCCATCCTACAACATGTTTTTTCAAGGAGTAAGCGCCAGCACAGCGTGGGACTTAGCTCCAACTATTCCTTTCTTATTGTTTGCCTTATTTCAAGCTAAATTTGCTATCATCACACCAGCCTTAATAACAGGAGCTTTTGCAGAACGCGTTCGTTTCTGGGCTTATATGTTGTTTATGGTTTTATTCATATTATTTGTTTACGCTCCATTGTGTCACATGACTTGGCATCCTGATGGAATGTTCTTCGGATGGGGTGTGTTAGATTTTGCCGGTGGAACTGTAGTACACATGAGTGCTGGTTGGGCTGCACTTGCAGGAGCTATGTTCTTAGGAAAAAGAAAAGTGCAAAAGGCAAACCCTGCTCGTATCACTTATGTATTATTAGGAACAGGATTGTTATGGTTCGGTTGGTTCGGTTTCAATGCAGGTTCTGCTGTTGGATCTGGAAGCCTTGCTGCACAAGCATTGGGAACTACTACTGTTGCTGCCGCTGCTGCTGCAATGGGCTGGGTATTTTTAGATAAAATTCTTGGACACAAACTTTCTGCCATGGGAGCTTGTATCGGAGCTGTTGTAGGATTAGTTGCTATTACACCTGCTGCAGGTTTTGTAACAATCCCTTCTGCTTTAGCGATTGGTTTTATTGCCAGTATCGTAAGTAACCTTGTGGTAAGTAGTTTTCCTAAAGGTAAAATTGACGATGCTTTAGATGTATTTGCTTGTCACGGTGTTGGTGGTATGGTAGGTATGCTTTTAACAGGGGTTTTTGCTTCAAAATCAGTAAATGCAATTGTAGGTGATAATCAAGGGTTAATCTATGGTGATGCTACTTTGTTTTTAATTCAATTGAAAGCATTAGTTCTTGTTTCTATATTTGCATTCTCTGCATCTTATGCACTATTCTTTATTGTAAACAAAATAACTCCATTGAGAGTTAGTGAAGAAAAAGAAGAATTAGGTTTGGATATTTCTCAACACGGAGAATTTTTGTAAACCATTTTCTTAAATAATTCAAGACACCCTAAAAATTCGTTTTTAGGGTGTTTTTTTTGCTGTTTAATGACCCCTTTGTATAGATTTGTTAGTGAATATTACGTTTGTAGCTATCAACACATCAAGCCTTTTTTGAAATATGTTACCTGTAAAAGACAAATCAAGACTATAAGGAATACATTGAATATTCCAGTGGTTTTAATAAATCCTTACATTAATGTTTCTGCAAAAAAACGCAAAGCTTACAGCCTTTTGAAGACTGGAAGCTTTATGTTTTTAATACCGTATTTTATATTATTTCTTGAATTTAGAAATACCAGCTTTCAACCAACTTTGATATTCTTCAACATTGGTGTAGCTTATGGTTGGTGTGGTTTTGTTTAGGCTATTTCCGCTTAAATCGGTCAAAACATACAAAGGTTGGGTATTGGTTTTATATTTCGAAATCATAAAATCTGCCCATTTATCTCCTATCGTTTCAATATTAGAACCCGTTGTCTTTGAAATAAACTGTTCTTTTAAAGGTAAATCGCGCTTGTCATCAACATATAGCGAAATCAAAACAACATCATTTTTTAAAATCGGCAAAATATGCTCATCAGACCAAACGTTGTTCTCCATTTTTCTGCAATTCACACAGGCATAACCTGTAAAATCAAGCATTATAGGCTTATTTACGGTTTTGGCGTATGCCAAACCCATTTCATAGTCATCAAAAACCATAAGTTGATGTGGTCCCAGTTTAGCCCCTTCAGGCAAAACTTCTATAGTCTTTTTCGCTGTTGAATCGCCCAAGCCAAAAGGGCTTTCGCTATATTCTATTGGTGGCGGAAAAGCATTAATTAATTGTAATGGCGCACCCCAAAGCCCCGGAATCATATAAATAGTAAAGGATAAAACTACCATACCAAAAGACAATCTTCCCACCGAAATATGCGTCAAAGGACTATCGTGAGGTAGCCTAATTATTCCAAATAAATACAATGCCAAAGTTCCAAAAATAGCAATCCAAATCGCTAAGAATACTTCTCTTTCCAAAAGATGCAATTGCAACACCACGTCAGCATTCGATAAGAATTTGAAGGCCAAAGCCAATTCTAAAAATCCTAATACCACTTTAACGGTATTGAGCCATCCACCCGATTTAGGCAAAGAATGCAACCAACCCGGAAATAGGGCAAAAAGCATAAATGGCAAAGCTAAAGCGGATGAAAACCCCAACATTCCTATAATTGGCGCAATTCCGCCTTTGGAAGCTGCATCAACCAAAAGTGTTCCAACAATAGGTCCTGTACATGAAAATGAAACGATTGCCAAGGCCAATGCCATAAATAAAATTCCTAAAATCCCACCTTTATCGGCCTGGTCATCTACTGTATTTGCCCAAGAATTAGGCAACATAATTTCGAAAGCTCCCAGAAAGGATGCAGCAAAAATAACCAACAAAACAAAGAAAAGGATATTGAACCATACATTGGTAGACAAAGCATTCAGTGCATCGGCACCAAAAATCCAAGTGACCAACAAACCCAAAATAACATATATTAATATGATGGAAATTCCATAAATCATTGCATTTCGTATTCCTTTTGCTTTTGTTTTACTGTGTTTGGTAAAAAAACTCACCGTCATAGGAATCATTGGGAACACGCAAGGAGTGAGCAGTGCAGCGAATCCTGAAAGGAAAGCGATAAAGAAAATAGACCAAATCCCTCTTTGTGGTTTAGGGAGAGTTGTTACTTTTTTGAGTTGATCTGAAGTTGCTTCAATTACGTCACTCGTTCCAAGACTTGGAGCTAAGGAATCTGCTTTTGCACTATCCTTAACAACTAATACTGTTCCCGTTTTTGAAACTGCACCCGTCAATAAAGTTGGAGTTACAGCAAAACTGAACTTTTTTTCTAAATTAATACAAACCTCTTTGCAGACTTGATAATTAAAACCCACTTCAATTTTTGAAATTTTAGGATTTAGTATTGTAATCTCTTGCTTAATTTGCGCTTTCTTCTCGAAATAAGTTTCGCTTACCCCAAAAACATCATTGAAAGCAGTGGTGGTTTTACTTTCTTTGGCTTTGCCAACTAAAGTGAAATTCCCTTTTTGGTTTTCAAAATTCACCTCTAAGGGCAATGGTCCCCCATCAGGAGTGAATTGCGAATATAGATGCCACCCATTTTCTATTACCCCATTAAAAGTGAGTATGTAGTTGGTGTCTGATTTCTTTTCGATTTTGGTAGTCCATTTAACAGCATCTAGTATTTGTGCATTCCCTTTGGCAAAAACCAGGAAAGCCAGCAGTATGAATAGTATTTTTCTCATTTTTGCCATTGTATTTGTACTCTGTTTTTTGTTGTTTTTTCTATTTTAAAACGCTCATCTTGCCTGATTCCGATAATCCAAACTATTGTATCATCAGAGCATAAAAGCCATGTAATCTCTTTGTCTATCAACGATAATTTTTCGTCCTTAAAAATTTTACTCACCTTCTTTGATTTTCCTTCCATTCCAAAGGGTTGAAATGTATCTCCTTCTTTCCAACGTCTTAAAACTAAAGGAAAATACAGCTTGTCTTCATCAACAAAGATAGCTCTATTGGAACCGATGCCAATGTCAGTTACTTTACTAAACGAAAGATTCAATGGGCTGTCAATTTCTTTTTGATCTTTAAAAATATAATATTCTTCTTTTTCATCCTCAATATTTATAGGACTCAAAATTAAAAAATCCCTATTTTTTAATAATCGGAATTCATTTGAAAATACTTGTTTTCCGGATTGACTTTCAACTAAATCGTAAATATCTTCCCAAGCCAAAAAGCCAAATTCTCGAAGCCATTGGTACAAATAGGAATTGTAATTGGGTAGCTGTTGTAATTTATTCAAATCAAAATGGATATCTTCCCCTATTTCTTTTGCCACTTGCTGATATACCATAATGGATGCGTCTTCGACCATCGTTTTGGATTCCTGTAAATAGACCTGTGTTTTATGAAATGAAGACAAAAAATCGGTGTTGAGTTCCTTTAAAATGGGAACCAAATTGTGCCTAATCTTATTTCGCAAATATTTATCCGAAGCGTTGCTACTGTCTTCGCGCCAGTCAATATTATTTTCCTTAGCATACTGTTCGATTTCTTGTCGAGAAAAAATTAAAAGTGGGCGAATCACATTTTCATTTTGCGCCGGTATTCCTGTCAATCCATCTAATCCAGTGCCCCGAACAAGGTTAATGAGGAAGGTTTCCAGATTATCATCGGCATGATGTGCTGTAAGTACATAGTCAAATTTTTCTGTTTCCAAAAGTTCATAAAACCAGTTGTATCGCAACTCACGTGCGGCAACTTGGGTTGAAAGTTTATAATCTTTGGCAAAAGCCTCTGTGTCGAATTGAGTTAAGAATAATTTGATTTCATTGGATTCGGCATAGTTTTGGACAAAATTCTGATCTTCAAAACTTTCCACTCCCCGAAGTTGAAAATTGCAATGGGCAATAGCAATTTTGAAAGATAACTTGCAAAACAAATCGACCATTACCATACTGTCCAAACCTCCACTAGTAGTCAAAAGCAGTTTTTTTCCACTTAAAAAAGGAAAGTTTTGAAAAATATGGCTTTGGAATTTTTGTAGCATTTTCAAATTTAGTTATTTTAAATCATACCACGAAATGACATCGGCTATGGTTCTTTTTTCATTTTCTAAACCCGCATAAACCAATGTTTTTGATTTCACGTTTTCTTTGGCTAAATCCTCAAAATAAGTAATCCCTTTGAATAGATTATGCATAATGGTCTTGGTCGATTTGATTTCAATGATATTATACTTAAAATCATCTTGACGTATCAGATCGACTTCGTGCCCCGATGCATCGCGCCAAAACCAAAATTCATCTAAATTGTTTTGATGATAATTCTGTTTTATATACTCGGAAATTATCATGTTTTCGAATAAATTACCTTTAAAAGCATTTTCACTAATTTGAATTTCATCTTTGATTTTTAATAAATGACAAAGTAATCCCGTGTCATAAAAATACAATTTAGGTGTTTTGATAATCCGTTTGTTGAAATTATTATGCAAGGGTTGCAACAAAAACACAATATAACTGCTTTCTAATGCCGACAACCAAGCCTTAGCGGTGGGTTGCGAAATACCACAGTCCATGGCAAGATTATTCAGATTCAATAAATGTCCGGCACGAGCAGCGCACAAACCCAAAAACATTCTGAAAGAACGTATGTTCTGTATGTTTACCAAATCAGTAATATCGCGTTCAACATAGGTTTGAATATAACTGTTGTAAAAGTTTCTTGAAGGAATATTTCTATCGTAAATTGCTGGATAAAAACCCCTTAACATCGCTTTTATATAATTTTTATCTAATAAATCCTCAGATTTAAGTTCATTAAAATCGAATGGAAATAGTTTAAAAATAGCAACACGACCAGCCAAACTTTGCGTAATACTTTTCATTAAATGAAAATTTTGCGAACCCGAAAGAATGTATTGTCCCATTATTTTGTCGTTATCGACTTTTGTTTGCAAATACGAAAACAATTCGGGAGCCCGTTGCGCCTCATCGAAAATGCAAAATTTATTGTATTTCTCGAAGAATCCTCTCGGGTCGTTTGCCAAAAAGTTTCGAGCGTCAACATCTTCTAAACTCAAGTATTGATATTCTGGAAAACTCTCTTTTAACATAGTAGTTTTTCCAGATTGTCTTGGACCTGAAATCGCAAGGATAGGGTACATTTTTCCGCTCTCGTTAATTGCATTTACTATTTTTCTTACTATAGCCATAAGTACTTGATTACAAATACAAATTTATACTATTATTTTGAATTAACAACACTTAAATTTTGAATTAACAGAGAAAATATTTTGAATTAACAGATAAAATATTTTGAATTAACAGAGATTTAATTCAACCCAAAACTTCAAGCATCGCTTTAGCTTTAAGCAAACATTCTTCATACTCCATTTTAGGAATGGACTTTGAAGTTATAGCACTTCCCACAGAAAACGAGGCATATTTCTTTTCTTGATTGTATAAAATACTCCTAATAACAACATTAAAATCGAAGTCACTATTCGGTGTAAAATAGCCAACAGCTCCACTATACAAACCTCTTTTGGTCTCCTCCAATTCTTCGATAATTTTCAACACCGAAACCTTAGGAGTTCCTGTCATGCTCCCCATTGGAAAAGTAGTTTTAATCACGTCAGCGACGGTATATTGATGGTCTAATTTTGAGGTAATTGTAGAAATCATTTGGTGGACTTGCTCAAAAGAATAAATACCGCATAGTTCTTCCACCTTCACAGAACCTTTTTGGGCAGTTCGTGACAAGTCATTGCGAACTAAGTCAGATATCATAATATTTTCAGTGCGCTCTTTTGGATCTGAAGCCAATTCGCTTTTTGATTTTTCGTCTTCAATAGCATCTAGGAATCGTTTGGACGTTCCCTTAATGGGTTGGGAAATAACCAACTCCCCTTCCTTCTTTAAATAGCGTTCCGGCGAAGCAGAAAGCAAAAAATGAGTGTTGTTTTTGAAAAAAACAGCCAATGGTGATTTCGAAATTTCATTCAGTTTTAAAAACTTTTCCAGAGGGTTGATGTTCGCATTTTCAACGAAAAACTCCATACAAAAATTAGCTTCATAAATATCGCCCCGATGGATATGCTCTAAGATTTTAGAAACTTTGTTTATGTAACTTTCTTTTGAAATTCTTTGTTGAATTATAGGGATTTCTTGGCTATTGGCTCTTGACTCTTGGCCCTTAACTATTTCCTCAAAATCTTCTTCTACTTCATCATCGCACATGGTGAGATACTGAATCTCAATTTGATTCCCCTTCAGTGTGACTATTTTTTTGGGCTGGAAGAAAAACAAATCCGGAAAATCCAATCCATCAAAGTTATTGGAATGCAACGCTTCGACATCATTTTTTAAATCATAGGACAAATAGCCAAAAAGCCAGTCTTTGGTCGTTTGTTGATACTGTTTTAAGTCTTCGAAAGCGTTGTGGCAATCGGTTTTTACCGAAGTAATAGCATCCACAGCAAGCATACAATCATAACTGGAATACCGTTGCGGATAATCGTTGCTATCCATGAAAATGACTTCTCGAAATTGTTGTGCCCAAGTCAATAATTGTTGTTTGAATTGGACAGGATTATCGATATGTTTTATAATTGATGTTCTCAGAAATTTAAATATTTAAAATCCAAAATTACGACAAATTTATTTTAAAATTTTTGCTATATTTATAATGCTATTAATCTTAAATACAACATGTTATGAAAATAACAATTATTATTACTAGAACTTTAATTGGGCTTTTATTTCTAATGACGTCAATTGGCTTTTTTTTAAAACTTTTACCCGAACCTGAATTCACTGGGAATTTTAAAGCTTTCCAATTGGGTCTTGTTGCCTCTAATTATTTAATTCCTCTGGCAAAATCGGTTGAATTACTTTGCGGATTGTCATTTGTCACCGGTTTTTATGTAACCTTGGCAAATATTCTCATTTTACCAGTTACCGTAAACATTGTATTCATCAATTTATTTCTTTGTCCAAAAGGAATTCCATTAGCCTTATTTGTGTTTTTTGGAAACTTATTTTTAATTTATAGTCATTGGAACAATTATAAAAGTTTGTTCGTGGCTTAAAAAAGTAAACCCGACAGATTTTTGAAATTTGTCGGGTTTATAAATTGAATATGCTTTTCTAATTACACATGTAATGCTCTATTATCCGTTGCTGCCAACGCCGCTTCTTTTATCGCTTCCGCAAAAGTGGGATGTGCATGGCTCATTCTCGAAATATCTTCGGCAGATGCTTTGAATTCCATTGCGGTTACCGCTTCGGCAATCAAATCGGCGCAACGTGCACCAATCATGTGAACACCCAGAACTTCGTCTGTTTTCGCATCGGCAAGAATTTTAACAAAACCATCCAAGTCTCCACTTGCTCTAGCTCTCCCTAATGCTTTGAAAGGAAAACTCCCTGATTTGAATTCAACTCCAGCTGCTTTTAGTTGCTCTTCGGTTTGTCCTACCGCAGCCACTTCTGGCCAAGTGTAGACTACTCCAGGAATCAAATTATAATTGATGTGCGGTTTTTGACCCGCTATTATTTCAGCAACCATTGTTCCTTCTTCCTCGGCTTTGTGCGCTAGCATTGCGCCACGTACTACGTCACCAATGGCATAAATATTGGAAACATTGGTTTGCAAATGATCGTTCACTTCAACCATCCCTCTGTCTGAAATTTTTACACCTGCTTTATCTGCATTCAAACCATCTGTATAAGGACGACGCCCTACCGAAACCAAAGAATAATCTCCCTCAAGAGTAATGGTTTCCCCTTTTGTATTTTCAGCCTGAACCGTTACATTGTTTCCTTTTCGTTCCACAGATTTCACCTTATGGGAAACATAGAATTTCATTCCTTGCTTTTTCAAGACTTTCGTCAATTCCTTAGACAATGAAGCATCCATTCCCGGAATAATTCGGTCCATAAATTCCACTACGGAAACTTGAGCTCCCAATCGTAAATACACTTGTCCTAATTCGATTCCGATAACACCACCACCAATGATTACAAGATGTTTTGGCACTTCTTTCAATTTCAACGCTTCGGTTGAAGTGATGATTCTTTCTTTATCGATTTTGATGAATGGCAACGAAGATGGTTTAGAACCCGTGGCAATAATGATGTTTTTTGCCTCGATTGTTTCCGAAGTTCCGTCCGCTTTTGCAACAGCGACGTGAGTGGCATCTACAAAGGAACCTAATCCATTAAAAACAGTCACTTTGTTTTTGTCCATCAAATAATTAATCCCTCCAGAAGTCTGGTCAACAACTGCTTGTTTACGGGCAATCATTTTCTCTAAATTCACTTTCACTTCTCCAGAAACCTCAATTCCATGGTCGGCAAAATGAGCTACTTCGCTATAATGATGAGAGGAAGATAATAACGCCTTTGAAGGAATGCAACCCACATTAAGACAGGTTCCACCTAAAGTGGAATATTTTTCTATAATGGCTGTTTTGAAACCCAGTTGCGCACAGCGAATTGCCGAAACATATCCTCCGGGACCAGAACCAATAATGACTACGTCAAATGAACTCATAGTTTGTGTGTTTTTTGTTTTAATGATGCAAAAATATGTTTTTTTGTTTGAAGTCTGAAGTTAATATTCCGAAGTTTCGACACAAATTAATGCTTTTTAGTTATCAAATTTTAAAATTCAATGACGCTTGTTTCTTGGTTTAGATTCAAATTTGGCTACAAATCCTTTGAAACATAGTATTTAGAAAAAAAATATCAGAAACATAAGGTGTCAAAATCTATTTACTGACACTGTGTTGACTATCAATCTAATATTGATTAACTTTAATGATAGGTTAAAACCCTTTTTTCAATCCAATCCTAAGTTCTCCAACGGAAGGAAATTTTGCCTTACTGCGACTGGGAACAAAACAAAAATGCTAAAAATCATCCTATGGAAAATTTCAATCCTGCAGACAAGATTCAAGATTTACAGTACTTCGGAGAATTTGGCGGTGTGAATCCATCCATTTCGGATAGTTCAACCTATACTTTTCTGTCTGCAAAAACGATGTTCGATACCTTTGAAGGGAATGCCGAAGGATGTTATCTGTATTCTCGACATTCTTCGCCAAGCAATTTATACTTAGGCAAAGCACTAGCAGCGATGGAAGGTACTGAAACGGCAAATGTCACGGCTTCAGGGATGGGAGCGATTACAACAACACTGTTGCAATTGTGTGGTTCAGGGGACCATATTATTTCGAGTCGCACGATTTATGGGGGAACGTATGCGTTTTTAAAAAATTTTGTTTCCCGATTTGGTGTTAAAACCACATTTGTGAACATCACAAAAATGGAGGCTGTTGAGGCGGCAATTACAACAGAAACCAAAGTTTTGTATTGTGAAACCGTGAGCAACCCATTGCTTGAGGTGGCTGACATTGCCAGTTTAGCAATTGTTGCGAAACGCCATAATTTAAAATTAGTCGTCGACAATACTTTTTCTCCATTATCCGTTGCCCCTGCAAAATTGGGTGCTGACATTGTCATTCACAGTTTGACAAAATACATTAATGGAAGCAGCGATACGCTCGGTGGCGTAACATGTGCCTCACAGGAATTTATTGATAGTTTGAAAAACGTGAATAATGGAGCGAGTATGCTACTTGGCCCTACAATGGATAGTTTGCGTGCTGCGAGCGTGATGAAAAATTTAAGAACGTTGCACATTCGATTGAAGCAACACAGCCATAACGCGTCTTATTTAGCAGAACGCTTTGAAAAAGACGGACTCAAGACCGTTTACCCCGGTTTGAAAAGCCATCCCAGTCATGAGTTGTATGCCTCGATGATAAATCCCGAATATGGCTTTGGAGGAATGATAACACTGGATGTTGGGACTTTAGACAAAGCCAATGAATTGATGGAATTAATACAAGCGAACAATCTCGGCTATCTGGCTGTTAGCTTAGGGTTTTATAAAACACTATTTAGCGCACCCGGAACCTCAACATCGAGCGAAATTCCCCTGAAAGAACAAATAGCAATGGGAATAACCGACGGATTAATTCGATTTTCAATAGGATTAGACAATAATATTGAAAGAACATACCTAATGATGAAAGCGTGTATGACAGAAGTGGGTGTTTTTGTAGAGATCTAAATTGGGTAAAAACTATAAATCCGTTCTTTATCCAAAGAACGGATTTATTATGAATTTTCGAGGGGAAATAAACAAATTTAAAATAACCTGTCATTTAGAAATAACGCCGTATTTCAAAGCTTCTGCCTTAGCTTCAGGGATTAATTTTTTTAAATTAGCAATTCTAGTGGCATCAGTGGGGTGGGTACTAAGAAATTCAGGAGGTTTGTTTCCGGTGGCATTGGCTGCCATTCTTTCCCAAAATGCGATTGCTTGGTCGGGGTTGTAACCCGCAATTGCCATGAGTGTCAATCCTATTTTATCGGCTTCAGTCTCATGACTTCTGCTAAAGGGAAGCATCACGCCCACTTGAGAACCTATTCCGTAATATTGTTGCCACATCTTTTGTTTCTCTTCGCTTTGGTTTCCGGTGGCTACCGCCACGCCTACTGCTCCAATTTGCTGTAATTGTGCCGCACTCATTCTTTGCGCTCCGTGATTGGCTAATGCATGAGAAACTTCATGTCCCATTACGGTTGCCAGGCCAGCTTCGTCTTTGGTTATGGGCAAAATTCCGGTATAAACCACAATTTTACCGCCAGGCATACACCAGGCATTCACTTCTTTACTTTCTATCAGCTTGTAATCCCATTGATAGTCTTTCAAATATTCGGCCTGTCCATTGGCTTTTAGCCAACGTTCTGCTGCGGCCTTTATTTTGATTCCAACGTTTTCCACACGTTTCGCATCGGCAGTACCCGAAATTACTTTATTCTCTTTTAGAAATGTTCCGTATTGCTGAAAAGAGGTGGGAAACAACTCACTATTGGAAACAAAATTTAAACTCTTTTTTCCCGTAAATGGATTTGTGGCACATGAAATGACAACTGCCAGTGCGCCAATAGATAGTATTATTATATATTTTTTCATAACGCAGAAGTATACTTTATTGTAAAATTAAAAAATTACTCGCCAATAATATGCAACTCGGTAAATTCTTTGCCAACGATTAAATAATTTTCATTTTCAAATTTTTGTATATCAAATGAAATTTGCTCGTTGTCAATTTCTATTTTTTTAACTTTGAAAGGCAATCCAAATAAATTAATTTTATACTTGGTGTAATTCGTATCGTATTTCCCATCTTTATGCAATTGAATGATCAGCTCTTTTTCTTTTCCTGTAGCTTGAAAAGACAAGAAACTGTATCTTCCTTTTTTATAATCGTAGCCATCTTGAGCATCTTCGTAAACTACTGATTTTTCTTTTCCTTCTTTGTAATATACATCCAATGTCAATTCATCAAATTCCAATTCCCCAACATATTGTTGTACCGGGTATTTTGGTATTATGGCGCCTGCTTTAACAAAAATTGGAATTTGGTCAAATTTAGCATCAACCCACATTTCTCTTCCTCCAGCAATTAATTCATTTGTCCAATAGTTATACCATTGACCACGGGGCACAAACATCCTTCTTCCTAATGAATTCGGTTCCAGAATAGGACAAACTAAAATTTGGTTCCCAAAGATAAATTCGTCATTGCGATAATGGGTTTGTATATCATCTTGATCATAATATACCAAAGGTTTCAACATTGGAATTCCATCTTCGATATATTGCCAAAACATGGTATATAGATACGGTAATAATTGGTAGCGTAGGTTTACGAATTTTCTAGTAATATCAATGACTTCCTCGTCAAATGCCCATGGTTCTTGATTGCCGTGATCGCCGGAAGAATGTGTTCTGCAGAAAGGATGAAAAACGCCCAATTGAATCCAACGCGCATACAATTCCCCTGATGGTTGTTCCGCAAATCCCCCAATATCTGAACCCGTGAAGCCCATTCCGGAAATACACATTCTTTGTACTTGAATATTAGCAATCCACAAATGTTCCCAGGTAGCTACATTATCACCTGTCCAAGAAGAGGTATAGCGTTGTGAGCCTGAGTAAGCAGATCTTGTTATGACAAAGGGTCTTTTAGGGTAGGCAAATCGTTTCACGCCATGGTAAGTAGCTCTTGCCATTTGGGTACCATATATATTATGTGCTTTTCTATGGCTACACGGATTCCCATCGTAATCGTGACGTACATCCATAGGGAACGTTTTGTTAGGAACTTCCATAACAGCAGGTTCATTCATATCATTCCAAACTCCTTTAACACCAATATCTGAAACTAATTCTTTGAATAATCCAGCCCACCATTCCCTTACTTCGGGATTTGTATAGTCTGGAAAATTACATTCGCCAGGCCAAACTTTCCCTTTCATATAAGGTCCATCGGCTCTTTTGCAGAAATAATCTTTTTCTAAAGCCTCCTTATAAATGGAATACTCTTTATCTATTTTGATTCCTGGGTCAATAATCACAATTGTTTTGAAGCCATCTTCAGCTAATTCTGCCACCATTCTTTTTGGATCTGGAAAATATTCTTTGTTCCAAGTAAAACAACGAAAACCATCCATATAGTCAATATCCAAATAAATGGCATCGCACGGAATTTTTAGTTCCCTGAATTTTGAGGTAATCTCCTTTACATTACTTTCAGGGAAATAACTCCACTTACACTGGTGGTATCCTAGCGCCCAAAGCGGCGGCAATTCTGGTTTGCCAGTCAAGTCGGTATAGGTGGTAACTACATCTTGCATTTGAGGGCCATAAATGAAATAATAGTTCATTTCCCCTCCTTCTGCCCAAAAACTGGCGACATTCCTTCTTTCGTGACAAAAATCAAAATAGGTTCTAAAGGTATTGTCAAAGAAAATGCCGTAGGATTGTTTTTTTTGGAGTCCAATATAAAAAGGCACCACTTTGTATAAAGGTTCTTGATCTTTGTGAAAAGCATATTGATCAGTGGCAAAATTCTCCAATCTTTTACCCTTCAAATTCAGCTGGGTTGCTTTATCTCCAAGACCGTAAAAGCATTCGCCATCTTTTGAGGCTTTGCTCATTTTTACAATATTGCCGCCAAATTCAAAACTTTCTTCCCAATGAAAACCCAATTCATCTTCGAGTAAAACATTTTCATTCAAATCAAAAATAGACACTCTCATATCTATTTTTTGAATTCGACATTGAACCTTACTCGTTTTTATTTGGTAATATTCGTTTTCGTCGGTAACTTCCAGAAAATTATAGCCATGAGAATGGCTTTTATCAATCGCATACGAAAAATCGTTGCTAAAATACCCTTTTGTGGTGTATCGAAAACGTATTAAACTATCTCTAAGAACGGTTATTTTTAAAATTACACTATTGTCAGTGTGAAAATAAACCGAATCAACCTCTTTTTCAAATGAAACTATTGCTGATGGATATAAATCCCCTTTATATTCTAACTCTGTATTTGTAATCATCTTTATGGCTTTTAAAAGGACTTATTTTATTTTCCAAAAATACAAAATTACTCTTCTACCCTAGCGATTAGGAACAGATTTAATCACGAAAACGTTGTATAATAGTGTCAAATAAAGAAACCCTAAAAACCAACTCTTTTTTTAAAAATAATGCATTTAAAACAAAATAAATAATTGTTTTAACAATCAAAATTTATGCGAATTTAAAAAGGATCACACTCAAAGGAGGCAAAAGCAATTCTACAGAATATTCTCTGCCGTCATAAGGTGACGCTTCAATGGATAGCTTGTCCGGATTCTCGACTCCACTACCTCCATAAATAGTGGCGTCACTATTAAAAATCGGCACTAGTTTTCCTTTTTTAGGTAAACCGATGCGGTAATTTGGACGAACTATTTGGGTGAAATTACAAACTACGACCAAATCCTCTTTGGGCTTGTTTCCTTTTCGGATAAATGACATAACGGCATTTTGATGATCCGAGTAATTAATCCACTCGAAACCTTCAAGACTAAATTGTTTTTCGTGCAATGCTGGCTGCGTTTTGTATAAGGTATTCAAATCCGTAATCGTCTTTTTGATGCCTTCATGATACTCATATTGCAATAAATGCCAATCCAAACTTGCTTCAAAATTCCATTCGGCACTTTGTCCAAATTCACTACCCATAAACAGTAATTTTGTTCCAGGATGCGAAAACATGTAGCCATAAAGCAACCTTAAATTGGCAAACTTTTGCCATTCGTCACCCGGCATTCTTCCCGCTATGGAATGTTTTCCATAGACCACTTCATCATGGGAAAGCGGCAACATGAAATTTTCAGAAAAAGCGTATGTCATCGAAAAAGTCAAATCGTTTTGATGGTATTTTCTGTATACCGTGTCTTTTTTAAAATATTCCAAGGTATCGTGCATCCAACCCATCATCCATTTCATCCCGAACCCTAGCCCACCCATGGAGGTTGGTCTGGAAACCATCGGAAATGAGGTACTCTCCTCCGCAATAGTCTGTACGCCTTCGAAGTTTGAATATACGGCTTCATTAAATTCTTTAAGAAAACTTATTGTATCCAAATTTTCTCTTCCTCCATAAATATTAGGTTCCCATTCGCCTTCCTCTCTAGAATAATCCAAATACAACATGGAGGCCACGGCATCCACTCGAAGCCCATCGACATGATAATGCTGCAACCAGAAGATAGCATTACTAATCAAAAAGGAACGCACTTCACTTCGTCCATAATTAAAAACCAAGCTTTTCCAATCTGGGTGATATCCTTTTCTACGGTCTGGATGTTCGAAAAGATTGGATCCATCAAAAAATCCCAATCCGTGGGCATCATCCGGAAAATGGGAAGGAACCCAATCCAGAATCACCCCAATTCCCGCTTGATGCAGTTTATCGACCAACACCATGAAATCCTGCGGTTTTCCAAAACGGGAAGTGGGTGCAAAATACCCAACCAATTGATAACCCCAGGAGGGATCATAAGGATATTCCATTATTGGCATGAACTCCACATGCGTAAAACCCGTTTCTTTTACATAATTGACTAAGTCTTCCGCTAATTCCAGATAAGTCAGGAATTTCCCTTCTGCATTGCGTTTCCAGGAACCCAAATGAACTTCGTAAACCGAATAAGGCTTGTCTAAGTCATTATGCTCTTTACGGGTTTTCATCCATTCTTTGTCCTTCCAATTATAATCCAAATCCCAAATTACGGAAGCCGTGTGAGGTGGATGTTCACAATATAAAGCAAACGGATCCGCTTTTTCAGTAACGATTCCGTTGTTGTTGGATTGTATTTTATATTTGTAGGTAGTGCCTTTTTCAAGGCCTGGAATAAAGCCTTCCCAAATTCCAGAGGAATCCCAACGCACCTGTAACTCATGATTGCCTTGAATCCAATAATTGAAATCCCCAACCACAGAAACGGAACGCGCTGATGGAGCCCAAACGGCAAAATAAACGCCTTTTACTCCGTCAACTTCTATAAGATGTGCGCCTAGTTTTTCGTATAATCTGAAATGCTTTCCGGCTTTGAATAGATCAATGTCGAAATCAGTAAAAAGGGAATAAGGATGTACTTTGCTCATTTTTATGGTATTGTTATTTTGTATTCATTGAAACAGTAATCAATTGGTGCAGCCAATAATGATTTGCCATTTATTTTAGGATTCTATTTTAAACAGATGAAAAGGAAGTTCCGGAGATAACTCCACGAAATTCCATTCCTTATCCCAAATGTATTGATTTCCTGTAATTAAATCGGTAATCTTTATGGGTGATTTATCCAGTAACTCCTTTGGCAGCTTTACCGTTGCTTGGCTCGTATTATAAGGATCGAGATTGACAATCATTAAAGTCTGGTTTTGTTTGTCGTCGTCAAATTTATAATAGGCCATGACCTGCTCATGAGTAATGTCACAAAAAACAATGTTGTTGGTTTGTTGCAGGGAACTTTGCTCTTTTCTAATCGAATTGATGCGAGTGATAAGTTTCGTGATTTTATTTTGCTTATCCCAGTCCCATTTAAAATATTCATACTTTTCGGAATCCAAATATTCTTCTTTCCCCGGTGCTAAGGGTGTCGAAATTTGATATTCGAAAACCGGTCCATAAATCCCAACACTGGAACTTAAGGTAGCGGCTAGAAAATATTTTTGAAGATGAATGGATTCATTTCCATTTTGCAAAGCAAAGGGATTAATATCCGGTGTATTGGGCCAAAAATTGGGACGGTAAAATTCTTTTTGTTCGGACTGGGTCAATTCGGTAACATATTCCGTCAATTCACTTTTGGAATTTCTCCAAGTAAAATAAGTGTACGACTGACTAAATCCTTGCTTAGCCAATTCGTTCATGATTTTTGGCCTCGTGAAAGCTTCCGCCAAAAACAAAACGTCCGGGTTTTTTTTCTTGATTTCTGAAATCAACCAACCCCAAAAAAAGAACGGTTTAGTGTGGGGATTGTCCACTCTGAAAATCTTGATGTCACATTCTTCTATCCAAAACAAAGCAACGTCCAGTAGCTCTTTCCAAAGGTTTTTCCAGTCGGAACTTTCGAAATAAATGGGCTGAATATCCTGGTATTTCTTTGGGGGATTTTCGGCGTATTGCACCGTGCCATCAGGCCTCCACTTAAACCATTGCGGAAAATCTTTCACATAAGGATGGTCGGGTGCCGCTTGTAGTGCATAATCCATCGCCACTTCTATTCCTAACTCCTTTGCTTTTTTGACCAAAGATTTAAAGTCTTCAATAGTCCCCAATTCCGGGTGGGTCGATTTGTGTCCGCCATGACGGGAACCAATTCCCCAGGGCGATCCTACATCACCTGGTTTTGCATTGGTGGCATTATTCTTTCCCTTACGGTTTACTTCCCCAATAGGGTGAATCGGCGGAAAATACAAGGTATCAAACCCCATCGTGGCCACTCTTGGCAACAACTTTTCGCAATCCTTGAAAGTGCCGTGTTTCCGTTCTTCCTGCGAGGCGGAACGGGGAAAAAATTCATACCAGGTGCTGAAGAGCGCTTTTTTTCTATCAACATACACCTTCAATTGGGAAGATTTGTTTTCTATAAACCGAATGGGATATTTCTTGAAGATTTGATGCAACTCGGCAGACGTGGCCACTTGAATTGCCTGGTCATAATCAGATTCATTGGTGAAATAAGTGGCGGCTTTTTCGAGGTAGTCTTTCTCTGAATCAGTCGCTAGTTTCTTGACCGATTGTACGTATTCGGCACCTTCCAACAATTCCGATTTTACGTGCTGGTTGTCTTGAATTTTACGTTCCGTGCCGTGTTGCCAATTCAAGGCATAGTCGACCCAACCTTCCACAAAATAGGAGTAAAACCCCTGTTTTTCGACCTTGAAAGCCGCACTCCATTCGTCGTTATCTTTTGGAACCATCCGAACTTCCTGCCATTTTTTGTCGTTTTCATGCTTGAATTTCACACAACATTCAATAATGTCATGTCCATCAGAAAAGACAGCCGCGGTTACATTTACTTTTTGATTTAAAATTCTTTTAATTGGATTAGCTCCACAATCCAATTGGGGCAAAACATTTTCAATTACGATTCGGGTTTGATTCTGCATTTTGTATTTTTAAAAATTCAACTGAATATGGTGAAAACTATACTATAAGGATGAAATGTAAAAAAATCAGTTACATTAGCTATTTTATGGAATAATTATCCGGTAAAACAGCCCCTTTTTTAACAACCACAATTCCATCTTTGACGGCATATAGCTCATTTGAATGATCCTCCAAATGTGGACCTCCGTTGATATGGACATCATTACCAATTCTACAATTTTTATCAATAATGGCGGTATTTATATAACATCTTTCACCAATGCCGATTAATTGTTTGTTATTTTGAATATCAGCATTCATTTCATCAATATTCTGATAAAAATCGTTACCCATGACATAGCTATTTTGAATAACTGTTTCCTCCCCTATTCGGGACCGGATTCCGATTACCGAATGACTAATTTCTTTGGCATTCACAATGCAACCTTCCGATATTAAAGATCTGTCTATGTTGGTTTTTTTGAATTTCGTAGGAGGCAACAATCGGGGACGCGTGTATATTTTATTCTCATTGTCAAATAAATTAAATTGAGGCAAATCGGCTGTCAAACCAATATTGGCTTCGAAAAAAGAGTCGATATTACCAATGTCAGTCCAATAGCCCTCATATTGAAAGCTGAATACTTTTTTACCCCCAGCAACCGCTTGAGGAATAATTTCTTTTCCGAAATCTTTGGTGTTTGGGTTTGACATGATATCCACCAATAATTTTTTATTGAAAATATAAATTCCCATCGAGGCCAAATAATTTTTCCCTTCATTTCTCATTTGATCGCTAACATCCGATTTCCAATCCGGCAACAATTCTTTGGCAGGCTTTTCAATAAACGATTCAATACAACTTTGGGCGTTGGTTTTTAGAATTCCAAATTCAGGGGCATCTTTATCATTTACCGGCAAAGTTGCTATGGAGATGTCGGCTTCATTTTTTATATGAGCCACAATCATCTCATCCAAATCCATTTGGTACAATTGATCCCCGGAAAGAATCAGGGCATAGTCAAATTTATGGTTTAAAAAATGCGGCATACATTGCCTTACTGCGTCAGCAGTTCCCTGAAACCAAGTAGGATTATCCGGTGTTTGTTCAGCGGCCAAAATATCAACAAAAGCATGGCTAAAAATACTAAAATGGTAGGTGTTCTTGATGTGTGCATTCAAGGAAGCCGAATTGAATTGGGTCAAAACAAATATCCGGTAAATATCAGAATTCATGCAGTTTGAGATCGGGATATCGACTAATCGATACTTTCCCCCAATCGGAACAGCGGGTTTCGAGCGTGACTCTGTCAATGGAAATAATCTGGAGCCCTGACCACCACCTAGAATAATTGCGATAACATTTTTCCTTTTAGCTTTCATTTTTTGTTTAGTATTAAATTATACAATTCTATATATTGCTGACAAACATTTTCCCAGGAATGGTCAATGGCCATCCCTGATTTGCGAATGTCATTTAATTTTTTCTTGTCTTTATATAAATTCACCGCCCTTTGAATCGAATAACAAACATCGCTCACAGTGGCTTGATCATGACAGATGCCGTTTCCGTCGTCACCCAAATCGATTACCGTATCTTTCAGGCCGCCCGTTCGTCTCACAATGGGAATCGTCCCATAGCGCAAAGCGTACATTTGGTTCAAACCACAAGGCTCTACCCTTGAAGGCATCAATAAAAAATCAGAACCCGCATAAATCAAGTGCGCTAACGTTTCATTATACCCAATATAAACATTGCAGTTTCCTTTAAAACCAGTCAACAAATGACCCAATTGATTTTCTATTTCCGGGTTTCCCGAGCCTAAAACTAGAATGTTGATTTCTTTGTAATTTTCAGACAAAGCAAACGCAGCGGCATGGGGTAACAAATCCGCCCCCTTTTCCTCCAATAACCTTCCAATGAAACTAAAAAGCGGTTTTGTTGGGTCTAAATTGAACTCCAGGCACAACTTTTCTTTATTCTGCTGCTTTCCTTTTTTGAAATTTTTACTGGAAAAATTACTTTCCAACATCGTATCGGTGGCTGGATTCCAAACTTCAACGTCAATCCCGTTCAAAATGCCTTTAGACTTGTGTCGCACAAGGTTAAACAACGATTCTAATCCATAGGCCGAATAATTAATTTCATTCAGATAATTCGGTGAAACTGTTGTCACCGCCGAGGCGCATTTGATGGCCGTCGCCAATGAATTGATGCTGTTGTTCCATTGCAAAAGGGTCACTTTCGACAAATCGAATTCTGGTAAATAATACAATTTATCAAAACTGAATTGCCCTTGATAGATTGAATTGTGAATCGTAATCACCGATGGGGTATGCTGCAACTTCAAATATTTAGGGGCATGTAGCATCATAAACGGAATTAATCCCGTGTGGTGATCGTGGCAATTGATGACGTCCGGAACTTCCGTTCTGCTAATGATCCAATCCAAAGTGGCTATCTGAAAAGACACAAACCGCTCGATATCATCTTCATAACCATAGATCTCTTTTCGATCGAATAATTCCGGAATTGCTATCAAATACAATTCGAATCCCAACGTATCCGTACTTTCCTTAAGAACGTTGAACGGGAAATTAAAATTCCCCAATTTCACATAATCCGAATAAACACAATCCCAATTATTTTCTTTTATGAAGGGGGTTTCATAACAAGGTAGCACCACCCTAACTTGGTGATTCGCGTTATTTTGATATTTTGGCAAGGCTCCTACAACATCGGCTAAACCGCCCACTTTTGCCACCGGATAACACTCTGCTGCGATATGAAATATTTCCATTTAAGAATCAGTTTCTTTTCAATAATTGCTATATAATCCGTCCTTTTATGATGGATTATGGCACTCCTTTTATCCAATTTTATATACAATTACGGTATAAAAAAATATAAATTATCTTACTTTTATGTTTTTCTAAATTTAGTAAAAAAAACAGAAAATACTAACGGCCATGAAAATTTATTGAAATACCAAAAAAAACTGTCAATCCGAGCCAATCTTTAAAAATTCCGAAACTAATTTTAACAAGTGGCAAATATAATGCTTTTATTTTGCTCAAAATAAAACCCTTTATTTGCTGTACAGTTATTTATAACTCCTATTAAATTAAAAAAAATCTAAAAAGAGAATTTAAAATCCGCCCATGACCAATAAAAAAAGACCCGAAAGGTTTTGAAACCAATCGGGTATTTTTATCAATACATTAAAAAAAACGGTTGTATCCTTAACTCATCTTACTTCTCCCATTCCAATATTTTATTGAAATCATATTCTTCGGGTTTGGGCACATATTTTTTTGCTTTTTCATAATCCGCTACTGTGATATAGTGTAGATTAGAAAAAAGTAATTTTGCCATTTCGGATTCAATATCCACAAGACGCGGTTTTATTTTTCCGTCAGGCCCCTCGAGGTCTTTTAAGTAGAGTGGATTGATATCGCCATTGGAGTTGGCCGATACCAAGCAACCCGTAAGTCCTTGTTGGAATAATTTTTTTACGCCCATCGCTAGCAAGGTGCATAAAGTAAGGTCAAAACCAATAGGCCTGCAACAACGGAGCTCATAGCCCATTTCTACCGGCCTGCTTTTCACATCAATGTTCATGCTTTTCAGCTTTTGTTGCAGGAGCATGTTAAAAATATGCGACTTGCTCACATTACCCAGTTCGGGATGACCATGGTCGTCATAGGTAAAGTTTATTCCTGAATTGTTTATTTCATTATCATCCATAAAATGAAACACCCCTTCGCTGATAATAATCACCCCGTAGGGAATATTCTCTATCTTTCTTTTGATAATCGATGACACCAAGATTCTGGTAATCTTTTCGAATGTCACACTGGTTTTATTGAACATTTCCGGAATAATCACCATTGGAAAGTGACAACTCATGCCTATACCAAAAGCAAGATGACCTGCTTCACGCCCCATCGTTGATAGCACAAACCAATTCTCACTGGTTCTAGCATCTTCATAAATAGTGTTGCCTATACGCACCCCTTCATCTTTGGCCGAGTGAAACCCAAAAGTAGGATTTCTGTCCGGCAACGGAAGATCATTGTCAATCGTTTTGGGAACATGTATATTGCTGACATTGATGTTATTAATGGACAAGAATTTACCTATTCGGTTAGCCGTAGAGGCAGTGTCATCACCACCAATGGTAACCAAAAGTTTCACGTTGTTCTTAACAAAAAAATCGGTCTTAAATTCACTGTCTTTGGGCTTGTAACGGCTCATTTTAAGAGAAGAGCCACCAAGGCTGAATATTTTATCGGCATATTCAAAACTCAAATCCACTGTATTAGGATTGTCGGTAAAAATTGTTTTGTATCCCTCATGAATGCCGATCACACGGTAATTTTCTTTTATAAAAACTTTAATAAGCGTACTTACTACTGCATTTATACCTGGTGCAGGTCCGCCTCCACATAGAATAGCAATCGAATCTTTCATTTTTTTTTTGATTTAATGCTTCAAATTTAGGCAGTGCTGCATCGTCAAAAATCCTTAAATAGGGCAATATTATCCAAAAATTGAAAAAGTCGGAAATTTGTACTTATACCCTCCTCTTTTGGCTGAATTTATCCTTCTATGACTCCCTCATTTTGAACTTCGGCGTAATACCGTGCTTCAATTCTCTTGATGTCTTTTATAGAATTCTTGGCCCAAGCCAATCGCTTAATTAAGATTTCTTCTTCGGACAAATGCCAATCGATATCGGAATGGCGCAATCTACTCATCAAATTTTGGATGATGATGGCAGCCGAAACCGAGATATTAAGACTCTCGGTAAAACCGGTCATGGGAATTTTGAGAAATCCATCGGCTTTTTGCAAAATCTCCTCCGACAAACCGTCCCGTTCCGTACCAAAAAACAAGGCGCTAGGTTTCGAAATGTCAAAGTCATCTAGCAAACAATCATTCTCGTGTGGGGTTGTGGCAATGATTTGGTAGCCTTGGCCTTTCAACGTATCGAGGCAATTGGTAACATTGTCAAATTTATTGATGTCAACCCATTTTTGGGCACCCATCGCAATTTCCTTGTCGATGCTTTTGCCATAGCGCTGTTCGATCACGTTCAACTCCTGAATACCAAAAATTTCGCAACTGCGCATCACCGCACTAGCATTGTGCATTTGAAAAATATCTTCAACAGCAATGGTAAAATGTTTGGTTCTGTTTTCCAATACTTTCAGGAACTTGTTTTTGCGGTTTTCGGTCAGGATATTTTCGAGAAAATGAAGGTAATCAAGGTCAATCATATTGCGGAATTATTTTGGCAAAAATAACAAAAAAGATTACTTTTATTTTCAAAAATAATCTTTCGGCTTTTATGCCTTCTTGGCAAAAAATATAAAACATGAAAAAGAAACTAGTCGTCTTATCAGGAGCGGGAATAAGTGCTGAAAGTGGGATCCAAACTTTTCGTGATGCCGGTGGACTTTGGGAAGGGAACAATGTCATGGATGTGGCAACACCCCAAGGTTGGCAGAAAAACCCCAAATTAGTGTTGGATTTTTACAACCAAAGACGCCGACAATTACACGAAGTACAACCCAATTTAGGCCATCAAATCCTAACGCAATTGGAACACCATTTCGAGGTGCAAATCATCACCCAAAACGTAGACAACCTTCACGAAAAATCAGGAAGCTCTAATGTATTGCATCTTCACGGAGAATTATTGAAAGTGAGAAGCACCAAAAACAGCCATTACATTCTGGACTGGCAAGGCGATTTAAATTTTGGCGATTTTGACGACAAAGGGAACCAATTGCGGCCACACATCGTCTGGTTTGGTGAGGAAGTTCCAGCCTTGGAAGAAGCTGTATTTCTTATTAAAAATGCGGATATTCTTATCATTATTGGCACTTCCTTGCAGGTTTATCCTGCGGCTAGTTTGATGAATTTTGCTAAAGCAACGATTCCTGTTTTTTATATTGACCCGAATCCTGCCGAAATTTACAATTTACCAAATGACATCAAAGTGATTGCCACGACGGGTGAAAAAGGTATGAAAATCGTTCAAAAAGAACTTAAAAAATTGAAATAGTAATTGCATTTGCAAAAATCCATTTCTACGGCAAAATTTTTAAATCTGAAATCTGAAATCTAATATCTGAAATCCGTTATCTTTGCGCTTTCTAACACCACCACAATAATGACTAAATTAAACGAATTAAACGCCGTATCGCCAATTGACGGCAGGTACAGAAGCAAAACTAGTTCCCTTTCGAAATTCTTCTCTGAAGAAGCCTTAATCAAATACCGCGTATTGGTAGAAATTGAATATTTCATTGCACTTTGCCAAATTCCTTTGCCTCAACTTGCAGCCGTCAATCCAAATGTATTCGAAAGTTTGCGTGACATTTACAGAAACTTCTCTACCGAAGACGCCCTTTGGATCAAAGAAACCGAAAAAGTGACCAACCACGACGTAAAAGCCGTGGAATATTTTATCAAAGACACTTTCGAAAAATTGGAATTGTCCCCATACAAAGAGTTCATCCACTTCGGACTGACTTCCCAAGACATCAACAATACCGCGATTCCACTTTCAACCAAAGAGGCTTTCGAGAAAGTATACATGCCCTCCTTGATCACTTTGACTTCCAAATTGAAAGAGTTGAGTGTGGAATGGGCTAACATCCCCATGCTGGCCAGAACCCACGGACAACCAGCTTCTCCAACGCGTTTGGGTAAGGAAATAGGTGTTTTTGTGGAACGTTTGGAAGAGCAAATGCGTTTGTTGTTCAACATTCCTTTTGCAGCCAAATTTGGTGGTGCCACCGGAAATTACAATGCCCATCACGTGGCCTACCCGCAAATTGATTGGAGAAAATTTGGAGGGACTTTTGTGGAAGAAAACTTGGGATTGCATCACTCCTTTCCGACCACACAAATCGAGCATTACGATCATTTTGCTGCGTTTTTTGATGCGTTAAAAAGAATCAATACCATCATAATAGACTTGGATCGAGATATTTGGACCTATGTTTCGATGGACTATTTCAAACAAAAAATAAAAGCCGGTGAAATTGGCTCCTCGGCGATGCCGCACAAGGTAAACCCGATTGATTTTGAAAACTCAGAAGGAAATTTAGGCATAGCCAATGCGATTTTCGAACACCTTTCGGCCAAATTGCCTTTGTCCAGATTGCAACGCGACTTGACCGATAGTACGGTATTGAGAAACATCGGCGTGCCGATGGGACATACCTTGATTGCTTTTGAAGCCACTTTGAAAGGCTTGAACAAACTGCTTTTGAACGAATCCAAATTCCACGAAGATTTAGAGAAAAACTGGGCGGTGGTTGCCGAGGCAATTCAAACCATTTTACGTCGCGAAGCCTACCCAAATCCTTATGAAGCATTAAAAGGACTAACCAGAACCAACGAAGCCATAGACAAAAAAGCCATCCATAATTTCATAGCCACTTTAGACGTTTCGGCTGAGATTAAGGCCGAATTGATGCAAATCACCCCGAGTAATTTCTTGGGAATTTAAAAAATAAAGGGGAAGTCATCATAAAAAAAGCTATCTTTAAGGGTAGCTTTTTTTGGTTACGGACGTTACCAAACCCTAGCCGGCAGAAGCAAACCGTTTCATAAAACTAGCCCGTGATGAAATCAAATTTTGCAACCAAAGTTTTCCTTGTTTGCGGGATGCTATTTCTCTTTTTTTCGCATGATAAAGAGGGACATAAGCCCAAACCCCTTGCACCCTATACAGCCGGAGTGGTGTTGACTTTTGACGATGCCTATGTGGCCGAATGGGTGGCTATGGACAAGCAAATGAGACCCTATTCCTGGAAAGCTACTTTCTGTGTTTCTAACCTAAACTCCTTGACTCTTTCTGACATAAACGGGCTCCTTGCCTTGCAAAACGAGGGACACGAAATTGCCGGGCATAGCCTGCATCATCGCAATTCCGCCCGATTTGTTGCCCAACATGGAATAAACCAATACCTCCGCCAAGAGGTAAACCCCATGCTGGCTTTAATGGATTTTTATGGTTTAAAAGCCACTGCTTTTGCCTATCCTTACGGGGCCAGAAGCGCCGCCCTTGACGCCGCCTTGCTGAAAAAATTTAAAATACTACGGGGAACCGTTTACGGTGCCAAAAAACCAAACCAACGCAATTTTTATTTCGATCATTCGAAAGTAGTTTATGGATTCGGGATGGACGCTAATTACGGCTATTTTAGTATTTCCCACGTTTTGAAACTGTTGGAGTATGCCAAGAAAAACAAAAAAATACTGATAATTGTGGGTCACAAGCCCGTCAAAAAAATAACAAGCCGGTATCAGACAGAAACAAAAACGGTGGCATTAATTTGCAAGTATGTCCAACAGAACCAAATGAAGTTTTATACCTTATCGGAATTATACGATTTGAAATAGCCTCATGTTTGAAACAAAAAAAAGCCCAGAAACTAATCCTGCGCCTTTTTTGGTATCTATAATTTTCTTCGAGTCTTCGAGGCAAAAACTATCTCGAATAATTGGGAGCTTCTTTGGTGATGGTTACATTATGAGGATGACTTTCAGTGATGCCGCTAGAAGTGATACGAACAAAACGCCCGGTGTCTTGCAAGGTCGGTACATCTTTAGCACCGCAATACCCCATTCCGGCACGAAGTCCGCCGATGAATTGTTGCATGCTTTCTTCCAAGTGCCCTTTGTATGGCACACGCCCCACGATTCCTTCGGGAACTAGTTTCTTGACATCGTCTTCCACATCTTGGAAATAACGGTCTTTCGATCCGCCTTCCATGGCCTCGACAGATCCCATGCCACGGTAGGATTTGAATTTTCTGCCTTCGAAAATGATTGTTTCTCCAGGAGATTCTTTGGTACCGGCCAGAAGCGAACCGAGCATCACACAATCAGCACCGGCAGCAATCGCCTTAGGAATATCACCCGTGTAGCGAATACCACCATCCGCAATCACAGGAACTCCTGTTCCTTTTAAAGCAGCAGCCACTTCGAGAACGGCAGAAAACTGAGGAAAACCAACCCCTGCAATAATTCGTGTGGTGCAAATAGAACCCGGACCAATACCTACTTTCACGCCATCGGCACCGTTTTCGACCAAGAATTGGGCTGCTTCGGGTGTGGCAATATTTCCAACAACAACGTCTATTTTTGGAAATTTAACTTTTATAGCTTTCAACACATTGACCACGCCTTGGGTATGACCGTGGGCGGTATCAATAATTATGGCATCGACACCTGCTTGTATCAAAGCAGTAGCTCTTTCGAGTGCATCGCCAGTTACACCAATGGCTGCCGCCACGCGCAAACGACCATAAACATCTTTGTTGGCGTTTGGTTTTTGAGTTAATTTGGTGATATCTCTAAAAGTGATTAGACCGACCAATTTATTTTCGGCATTTACCACCGGGAGTTTCTCGATTTTGTAGCCTTGCAAAACTACTTCGGCCTGACCCAAAGAAGTTCCTTCGGAAACGGTAACCAAGTTTTCGCTAGTCATAACTTCGATAATAGGACGGGCATTGTTTTTTTCGAAACGCAAATCCCTATTGGTTACAATTCCTTTGAGCACTCTATTTTCATCCACAATAGGAATACCACCAATACCATATTCTTTCATGGCATTTTTGGCATCGGCAACGTTAGAACTCAAAGGCAAAGTCACTGGATCGATAATCATCCCGGACTCGGCACGCTTTACTTTGCGCACTTTGGCCGCTTGTTGTTCGATGGTCATATTTTTGTGCAAAACCCCAATACCGCCTTCTTGAGCCATAGCAATTGCCATAGCGCTTTCGGTAACGGTGTCCATAGCAGCAGACACAATAGGAACATTAAGCGTTATATTTCTGGAAAATCTTGATTTGATACTGACTTCGCGAGGAAGAACGTTAGAATAATTTGGAACTAATAATACATCATCGTAAGTAAGCCCTTCGCCGATAATCTTGGAGTTGTGTGCGATCATTGCAATTTGAAGTTGTAGTTAAATTGCGTGCAAATATAGAGAATCTTTAGCAGAAAAACACTTAAATTTTATAATAATTGATTAAATTAGTAGTACTTAAAAATTCGACGTTTTTAACCTGGTTTACTCCTTTGTCAAAATGTGAGAAACTTCAATAATTCTCCAATGGAAAAATCAATTCACTTGTTAAGAGGCCTTTCTGATAAAGAAGCGATACAGTCCCGAGAAAAGAATGGTTATAATTCTCTGGAGCATCAAGACAAAAACTATTTTTTGGCTTCATTGATTGAAATGGTTCAGGAACCGATGTTTTTGTTGCTGGTTTTGGCCACAAGTATCTATTTTATTACGGCAAAATATGCCGACGGAATTTTTATGGGTTTGGCTATACTTTTAGTTTCCGCGATTTCGCTCTATCAAGAATCCAGAAGCAGGAATGCCATTGCCTTGCTGAAAAAATTATCGCAACCCAAAAGCAAAGTCATCCGAAACGGAGAAATTCTCGAAATTCCTAGCGAAGAAATTGTATTGGGCGATTTCATCCAAACCGAAGAAGGCAGCTTTATTCCAGCCGATGGAATTATCCTTCAATCCAATGATTTTTCGGTGAACGAATCTATTCTGACCGGAGAATCACTGGTCGTATTCAAAAGTATAAAACCCGGAAGCAACACCGTTTTTCAGGGAACAATTGTAACGAGCGGCTTGGCTATTTGCAAGGTAACTGCCATTGGCAACCAAACCCAGTTGGGGGAAATCGGAAAAAGTCTGGAGTCCATCGCCGAAGAAAAAACCCCTTTACAGATCCAAATTGGGAATTTCGTAAAGAAAATGTCCATTGTTGGTTTAGTCATTTTCAGCATTGTTTGGGGGATTAACTTTTATAATTCGGGAGTGTTTTTAGACAGTTTACTCCAGGCACTAACCCTAGCGATGAGTATTATCCCCGAGGAAATTCCGGTTGCCTTTACCACTTTTATGGCTTTAGGAGCTTGGCGGTTGATGAAAATGGAGATTATCGTAAAACAAACTAAGACCGTGGAAACCCTTGGGAGCGCCACCGTTATTTGCACAGATAAAACGGGAACAATTACTGAAAATAAAATGAGTTTGGCGCAGTGGTATGTATTTTCGAATAACACAATGAATAACGACCTAAATGGAAGTAAACAACTGAATAAAGAGGAGGAGGAACTGTTGCATCATGCCATGTGGGCGAGCGAACCTATTCCGTTTGACGGAATGGAAATTGCGCTACATGAAGCCTACTCAAAATTCAACACAACCGACGAACGCCCTGATTTCAAATTAGTTCACGAATACCCCTTAGGAGGTAATCCGCCCATGATGACCCATGTTTTTGAGAACCAAAATGGAACCCGAATTATCGCAGCCAAAGGGGCCCCGGAAGCCTTAATCGCTTGTTCCAATTTATCGAAAGCCGAAACGCAACAAATCAACAACGCCATTGAATCGATGTCAAAACAGGGATTTCGGGTGTTAGGCGTTGGTGTTTCTGTCTTTTCAGGAAATGACTATCCAAAAACACAACAAGAATTCCCCTTTACATTCAAAGGATTGGTGGCCTTTTACGACCCGCCAAAGAAAAATATCAAAAGTGTATTCGACACTTTTTATAATGCCGGAATTATGGTAAAAATAGTAACGGGAGACAATGCTACAACAACCTCAACTATCGCCAAACAAATTGGCCTTAGAAATCCTGAAAACACCTTGAATGGAGATGAATTGATGACAATGAACGAAACCACCTTGAAAGAAAAAGTAATGGAAACCACCATTTTCACCCGAATGTTCCCTGAAGCCAAGCTCAAAATTATTGAAGCTTTAAAAGCGAATGATCAAATTGTAGCGATGACAGGCGATGGTGTGAATGATGGCCCGGCTTTAAAATCAGCGCATATTGGAATTGCCATGGGTAAAAAAGGAACGGAGATTGCCAAAGAAGCCGCTAACCTCATCTTGGTTGAGGATGATTTGGCCAAAATGATTGAAGCGATCGCCATGGGACGAAAAATATATGCCAACCTGAAAAAAGCAATCCAATACATCATTTCCATACACATTCCCATCATTATGATTGTTTTTATTCCACTAGTAATGGGCTGGGTGTATCCCAATATTTTTTCTCCGGTACACATTATTTTTCTAGAAATAATAATGGGGCCAACCTGTTCCATAATTTACGAAAACGAACCTATTGAACCCAACATGATGCTCCAAAAACCACGTCTGATGACTACTACTTTTTTCAACCTGAAAGAAATAATGATCAGCATTATTCAGGGACTCGTCATTACGCTGGGACTTTTGTTTTCCTACCAGTATTGTATTCAAGAAAACTGTAGCGAAAGTGTCACCCGAACTACTGTTTTTATTACGTTAATCGCTTCGAATGTTTTTCTGACCTTAGTCAATCGTTCCTTTAATTATTCGATAGTCACGACTTTGGGGTACAAAAACAATTTGGTTTTGATTATTATCGGCATCACCGTTTTAATAACCAGCCTATTGCTCTTGGTTCCTGTTTTTGCTGCTTTTTTTATGTTCGGAACCGTATCGGCTTCTCAAATAGAATTGGGAGTTTTGGTGGGATTTGTTTCAGTAATCTGGGTGGAAATTTATAAGGGGTTCAAACGTAGTGGTCAAAAATGAACCTTGTTTTTTATTCCGATGCCTCTTTATCCGAAAAAATAATATTGAGCCCCAATTGAAAAGACAGGCTTTTGGCTTTGCTGATATCCCGGTATTCTAGTAAGTTGTCAGCTAGGAAATAAAAATTTACTTTGCTTAAAGTAGTCGACAAGCCCAAGCCTATATTTCGTCTTGAAAAGGAATCCAATGTATAAGTTGCCTTCATTTCCAAAGCATTAGAAACTCTCCTTCTATAATAGCCCGTCAGCGCCATAAAAGGAACTCGAGGCGTCGACATCACAAACAATTGGGCTCCAAGCGAATTCATATATTCCATTTCGTTTCCATTGCAATTACAACCTGAATTTTCAGGCTCCCCAAAAGAATATTGAAGGGAAGTGTTTAATTTTATGGGACGCCATGTGGTGTATTTTTTATGCAAGGTTTCAAAAGGGAGTGCATCGTTAAATTTAGTACTTATCGTTGGAATGGTTGAACTCCCCGTGATAAAATCAGGTGTCAAGCCTTCGTGAACATAAAATCCTTTGTAACTGTAATTTTCCACTTGCTTGTTGTGTCTTATGAAACCAACGTCGGAAATGCTTGCCGTAAATTGAATGTTCTGCTTAGGATAATAGGTCAATCCGGCATCGAATCCCAATCCCAGATTGCCACCCAAAAGTGTTTTTTTAGAAATATCGCTGGCAGCATTGCCGGTATAATTTTGGGTATAATTTAAAAAACCAGATGAATTAAGCATCAGATTTGAAGCAATTATCTGCTTATAAGCAGCATTTTCGGCAGGCACAGTATAAACATAACCGGAATTTTTAGTCGAGCTAATATTAAAAAGGCTGGAATAAATCTTTCCCCTAACACCCAGAATTAATTTTTCATTTACTTTCTTGTGTAATCCAAGATGAAAAACCGAAAGCAACTCGCCTTTTACATTAAAATCACCCAAATTAAAAACCCTTCCCAAATAATCTTTATTACCATCCAATGCCAATACTACCAAATCCTTAGGCATATAAAGCAAGAAATCCAGTTCTTGATACATGCCAAAAGAAACATAAGAATCTCCCTCATCGCTTCCGATTTTAAAACCGCCATTAAAAAATTCTATTTGCTCGTTTAACGCAATCTTGTCATTTTTTGAGCTTGAAAAAACTACATCCCTTAATTTGGTGTTAAAATCAACTCCGTCATTGGCATACAAATCAAAGGCCGAAAAACCACTAGAACCAATATTTGCAGATATACCGGATAACAACGGAATGCCTACATACCAGTTGTATTTAAAATCAGAACCCGGATTAGTCAACATAGACTGTGGAACCGAAGTGAAATTGTAAAGTAATTGCTTGTTTTGGGAGAAGCAACCAAGAGTTAGAAATAACACAAAAAAAAATCTTAATTTTCTCATTTGATGCTAAAATAACCGGTGGTACTGGAACGTAATTTAAGACTGCCTAAACTGTTCACATCTAAAGGTAGCCCCGGCTGCTGCATGGTAATCGTAAAAGACATTTTTCTGGTGCTTGTCAATATAACGAGGTTGGAACTATCAAACAATTCGGGATACGGTACAAGGTTTTCCACTCCCGTATAAGCTGGCACAGGAATACTAATTCTATGAAGTTCGGAATCATTAATATCTAGTAAAACCAAATCAATGACAAAATCTCTGTTAATGGTGTTGTTGATTTCAAAAAAGAATTCAACCTTAAGTAAGTTATTTTTGAAAAAAGAATCCTTGAATAAGTCAAAATTAGGCACGTCTACAAACTGTGGTTGTTCTATTCCTCCACTAACAAATTGATGGACAGGGATATCAAAAGTAGCTAAATTTGCTACTATAACAGGTTCTAAAGCCAAGTCATTGCCTTGGTTGAAATCTAAATCACTTGAACAAGATAAAACGGATAAAATACTTATCCCTAACATCGTATACTTTAAAAAAAAAATTTTCATAATTCCGTTAAAATAAGAATTCATGTTTCTCTTTTCCATCGCTTATCACACTAACAAAAACGTCTGTTCCACCTAAATAGTATTAATCCTAATTGCAAGACCCTTCAAACGAGGACGGTTCTAATGAAAGTCCGCGAATAATTTTGAGGCTTCATTATAACTGCTTTCAAAACTTAGGGAATTTATGTTTGTATTTTCTTTTTTAGAAGTGAAATAAGACACTAATTTTTCCGTAGGCATATTACCCGTTAAGGTATCTGTAGCCATAGGACAGCCTCCAAAACCTTGAATTGCCCCGTCAAAACGACGACATCCCGCATTATAGGCTGCATCCACTTTCTCGAACCACTTGTCTGGTGTGGAATGAAGATGGGCACCAAATTCAATCTTGGCATATTTCGGAATCAAATTCGAAAATAAATACTGAATTACTTTTGGTGTGGAACTGCCAATGGTATCGGAAAGCGAGAGAATTTTGACCCCCATATTGGATAGTTTTTCAGTCCACTCCCCCACTATTTCAATGTTCCATGGATCTCCGTAAGGATTTCCGAATCCCATGGAGAGATAAGCCACCACTTCTTTATTGCTGGCATCTGCAATTTCGAGGATTTCCTGCAAAGTCACTAAGGATTCGGCGATGGTTTTATGGGTATTCCGCATTTGGAAATTCTCTGAAATCGAAAAAGGAAAACCCAAATATTGAATTTCGGGGTAAACGGAAGCTTTTTCAGCTCCCTGCTTATTGGCAATAATCGCCAATAACTTACTGCGGGTTTGCGAAAGATCTAAACGCGCCAATACTTCGCCGGTGTCCTGCATTTGCGGAATGGTTTTGGGGGAAACAAAACTCCCAAAATCTATGGTGTCAAAACCCACACGTAGTAGTGACTGCAAGTAAGCCACTTTTCTTTCGGTAGGAATAAATGCCTTTATGCCTTGCATGGCATCACGAGGACATTCGATGATTTTGATTGCTTCCATAGAAGCCCAAATATAAGAAAGTTTAAAGTTTAAAAGTTTAAAGTTTCTCTAAAATCTTCTTGTTAATCGCCTTAACTAATGCTGGTCCTTCATATATAAAACCGGTATAAAGTTGGATTAAACTTGCCCCGGCTTCGAGTTTCTCTATGGCGTCATCTGCGGAATGGATTCCTCCTACCCCAATGATAGGAAAGGCCTTATTGCTTTTTTCGGACAGAAAACGGATTACTTCAGTGGAACGCTTTGCCAATGGTTTCCCTGACATTCCGCCTATTTCGCTCCTGTTTGCAGATTGCAATCCTTGACGGGAGATGGTGGTATTGGTTGCAATAACCCCTGCGATTTTTGTCTCTTTCACTATATCGATGATATCCAGGAGTTGGGTGTCGGTCAAATCGGGAGCGATTTTTAAGAGAATCGGTTTGGAATTTGGCTTCGCTAAATTCTCCTTTTGCAAGGCTTGCAACAATTGGGTCAAGGGTTCTTTTTCCTGTAATTCCCTCAGATTTGGCGTGTTTGGTGAACTCACGTTAACCACAAAATAATCAACGTAATTGAACAAGGCCTCAAAACAAATCAGATAATCATCGACTGCATTTTCATTTGGAGTCAATTTGTTTTTACCAATGTTTCCACCAATGAGTACTCCCTTGTTCTTTTTTAATCTCTCAACAGCTTCTTGAACGCCGCCGTTATTGAATCCCATTCGGTTAATAATAGCCTGATCTTCTTTTAGACGAAACAATCTTTTTTTAGGGTTGCCTTCTTGCCCTTTTGGCGTAAGGGTTCCTATTTCTATAAATCCGAAACCAAAGTGCGACAATTCCTTGTATAAAGCAGCATCCTTATCGAAACCCGCGGCCAACCCAACTGGATTTTTAAATTTCATCCCAAAGACTTCGGTTTCTAATCGCTTGTCATTTACAGTATACAATGATTCGAAGAGTGACGGAATCCCTGGTATTTTCGATAAGATCCGAATTAATGAAAAGGTAAAATAATGGACTTTTTCGGGGTCAAACAGAAAAAGTAGCGGGCGAATCAGTAGTTTATACATTAGTGGCGTATTAATGGTACAAAAGTAGAATTATCTATTCGATAAATAAATGTTTGAAAAAAAATTTATAAAATAAATTATCCTCCCACTCGCAACCAATAATTAATAATCCATTATTATATACCTATAAAAGATAATAAAATGATTTTTACAAAAAAAATTGAGAATATGATAATTATCATTTATTCCCTTGTTAAGTAAAAATATCTTTGTGTAAGATAAATACTCAATCAATATGAAGATAAATTCTTAATTGAATCTGACAGCATAAAAATCTCTAACTAAAATTAAATGGCAATGACAATTAGTAAAAAAGAATTTTCGAACTACTGCATAAGGCTTTTTATAGGCATTGTGTTTTTTACGGCTCATGTTGCAAAAGCACAGAGCTTTGACATTATCCCCCAAAATTCGATTGTTTCCATTCTTGGAACTTCTAATGTGCATGATTGGGAAATGAAAGTGTTAAAAATCAATAGTGAATTTACGCTAAGTAGTTCCAAACAAATTTCCGGTTTGGTTGTGAAAATCCCTGTTATTTCGATAAAAAGTGGAAAGGGAATTATGGACGAAAAAACGTATGATGCTTTTGACTCTAAGAAAAATCCAAACATTGTTTTTCAACTGACAGAAGCCTCGTCTATAAAATTAACCGATAAGGATAGTGAAATCACATTAACGGGAAATTTATCCATGGCGGGGGAAACCAGAAAAATCAGTTTTAAAACTGTTGGTAAAACAACAAAAACAGGAGATTTTCAGCTCAAGGGCAGTGTGCCTTTAAAGATGACCGATTTCAAAATGAAACCACCCACAGCTATGTTGGGAGCCATGAAAACTGGCGATGCGGTTACGGTTAAATTTGACGTGTCTTTTAAATAAAAAATTAATTACTAAATCAATATATCAAATCACTTAAAACTTAAAACTATGAAAACAATTTTTAAAACATCATTAATGATAGCGGCCTTTTGTCTAACTGGCAATTTACAGGCACAGACTACTTTTGGCCAAATACAAAACCAAATTTCCCGTGATAAAAACGGTTTAAATGTATTTGATGTCAAAAAAGACAATGTAGAATTCAAAGGGATTAGCATCGACTTAGGAGGCGCATTCAATATGGATTACCAAGCAATAAATTCGTTCAATGACCAACCTTCAACTTTTGCTCTTCCTTCAAAAATTGTTGGATATCAATTAATGAATCTTGAAAACAATTTCACCCTCCCTTCAGCTGACATGACTTTTGGTGCCCAACTGTTTGACGGTGTAAGAGTAAATCTAGATATTTATTTAGCTTCAAGACACCACAATAACACTTATGCAAGGGGTGGATATTTACAAATTGACAAGTTAGACTTCATCAAGAAAGACTTCCTTGCAGGCGTTATGAAATACGCTACAATTAAAATCGGACAAATGGAGAACAACTTTGGTGATGCTCACTTCAGAAGTTCCGATAATGGTAGTACGCTAAGAAATGCGTTTGTTGGTAACAACATTATGAATGCATTTATTACCGACATGGGTATGGAAATATATTACAACAGAAGTGGATGGGTAAGTATGTTAGGTGCTACAAATGGAAATTTAAATCAAGGTGTTCAAGAAGTTGTTTATACTGTTGGCCCAAATGCAAATACTGTAGTTAGTCCTACAATCCTAGCAAAATTTGGTTATGACAAACAAATCGACAAAGATTTGAGAGTAAGACTTACAGGTTCTTACTACCATAGTGCCAACTTAGGAAACTCAAACTTATATTCTTCTTCTAGATCAGGATTTGGTTTTTGGGGTGTATTGAACAATAACGCTTATAAAAACAACAGTATTGATGTTGCCACTAATTATAATTCAACTTCTACTCCAGAAGGAACATTCAACCCTAGTTTCAAAAACTGGGCTACTACGGTTATGATTAACCCATTTGTAAAATACAAAGGTCTTGAATTCTTTGGAACTATCGAATTGGCTTCAGGAGGAGATAAAGCTGGTTTTGACGACAAACGTACTGCTGACCAATACGCCGGAGACATTGTATACAGATTTGGAAAAACGGAACAATTCTATATAGCAGGAAAATACAATACTGTATCTGGAAAACTAACAAATGCAGAGGATAAAAAGGTTACTGTAGATAGAATTGAATCAAGCATTGGTTGGTTTATGACTAAAAACATTTTGGCGAAATTAGATTATGTTAGTCAAAACTATAAAGATTACACCCAATTTACAGGGACTACTTTAAATGCAAACAACTTCTATGGTGGTAATTTCAAAGGTTTAGTATTTGAAGCTACAATTTCTTTCTAATCAAATGTTATTGAAAACTGGCAAGACTGTTGTCTTGTCAGTTTATATATTTTAAAAAAAAGCTTAACTTTATGTTATGAAAAGGCTTATTAGTTTACTAGTCATTTGGTTTCTAATTGATCCATCATCATCAGCCCAAACTTTGGTTTCTGCCGAAATATTAAAAAATAGCTCCCTAACCATAAGCGGCTCAACAAACATAGTTTCGTTCAAGTTGTTTCAAAATGGAGATAAACTCTCCAGAAGCAAATTAACAATTGCGGCTGCACAATCCCAAAACAAAATAACCTTAAGTCAAAACCAACTTTCGGTAGTGGTGAAAAATTTCGTGTCTAATAACCCAATGGCATTGAGAGACTTCTTAAAACTATTGAAATCAGATACCTACCCTACTCTACAAGTCCAACTCAATTATCTTGATTTACGCCCCTTTTCTGAAAAAGAGGAGTCTTATAGCGGAAACGCATTGGTAAGCATTACCATAACCGGTATTACTAGACACTATTCTATCCCAATTTCTTTAAACAATATTGGTGATTTATACACCGTTAATGGAATTAAAAAATTGAGTATTCGTGATTTTGGACTTATTCCACAAACCAAAATGATGGGAGTGATAAAAGTAAGTGAGTGGATTAATATTGATTTTCACATGATTTGCAAGATAAACTCAGCAGGTGATGTCGCAAAACTCTAGAATTACACAACTACTACAATTTTATATTTTCAGTTATCGTTGTCGCGCCACCTCTCCGTGATGAGCTAAATCTAATCCTACCTCTTCTTCCACATCGGTTACACGAACAAGAATAAACTTATTGATAATTTTAAACAAAAATAGGGTGAAAAAGAATGCGTAACTAATAGCAAACACTATTGCGACACATTCCTTAAACAATAATATCCCATTACCGCCAAAGAACAATCCGTTTGGAATAGCAGCATTAATGGTACTATTGGCAAAAAAACCCAAACAAATAGTTCCAATAATTCCCCCCATTCCGTGAACTCCCCATACATCGAGAGCATCATCCCAACCTTTCTTTTCTTTGTATTTTACAGCAGCAAAACATCCACATGCAGCAACAATACCGATAATTGCTGAAGAATAAATATCAACATAACCGGCAGCAGGAGTAATGGTCGCCAATCCAGCAACTGCACCTGTCATTAATCCGATAAATGTAGGTTTCTTTTTACCTGTGTTCCATTCTATCAACAACCAAGTAACAGCAGCAAATGAAGCTGCCGTATCTGTATTCAAAAATGAAGAAATCGTAACGGAATTAACTGCCAATTCACTTCCCGCATTAAAACCATACCAGCCAAACCAAAGCAATGCCGTTCCAATAGCAACTAAAGGAATGTTATTGGGTTCATGCTTTTTTTGTCGTCGACCCACAAAATAAACGGAAGCCAACGCCGCAAAACCAGCAGTAGCGTGTACCGTGATTCCTCCAGCAAAGTCAAAAACTCCCCACTCGGCAAGCAATCCTCCTCCCCAAACCATGTGAACGAAAGGATAGTAAACAAATATTTGCCATAAAATCAAGAAAAACACATACGATTTAAAAGTAACTCGATTAATAAAAGCTCCTGTAATCAATGCAGGAGTAATAATTGCAAACATCATTTGATAAGCGATGAAAATATATTCAGGGAAGCGTTTGTCCGGAGAATAAAGCGTTGAAGGTGTAATTCCGTGATAAAATGCTTTATCAAAATTTCCTATTATTCCAAAAAAATCAGTTCCCGAATGCATGTTTCCGCTAAAACAAACTGAATAACCAAAAGCAAACCAAAGCACAGTGCCTATTCCCATCGAAACAAAACTCTGCATCATAATGCTCAAAATATTTTTATTACACCCCAAACCTCCGTAAAAAAAGGCAAGACCAGGTGTCATCAGCATGACTAAACTAGTGGCCAAAATCATAAAAGTGGTCAAACCTACATCTAACATAATCGTATTTTTAAATTGAAGGCAAAAGTAAACAAATGTGTCATTATTTATTTTACATTTTTTATAAAAATTATTAACTTTAATTATAAAAACACGGTATATCTGCTTAATTATTACAATTTCAAACAGCAACCCCCTAAAAAATGGGAGTGTCGAAAAAATAAAACTGTAAAATTTCTTTTTTTTATACAATGCTAAAAAAAAGACTAAAAAAGAAGCTCGTTTTTATTTTATTCTCGATTTTATACCTTTGCCGTTATTTAATTGGATAAAAATGAACATCAAACTCATCGCCATAGGCAAAACCGACAATAAAAATCTTCAATCGCTGATAGAGGAATATCAAAAACGCTTGTCTTTTTATGTCAAGTTCGATTTAGAGGTTATTCCAGATGTCAAAAATGTAAAAAACTTGTCAGAAAGTCAGCAAAAGGAAAAAGAAGGCGAATTGATTTTGGCTAAAATAATGCCAACCGACCAACTTATTTTATTAGATGAAAACGGAAAAGCCTTTTCTAGCATGGCTTTTTCAGAGGATTTGCAGAAGAAAATGAATTCAGGAGTAAAAACCCTAGTTTTTGTAATTGGTGGACCTTATGGTTTTTCGGATACGGTTTATGCTAAAGCAAACGGAAAAATATCACTTTCTCTAATGACTTTTTCACACCAAATGGTACGTTTATTTTTTATCGAACAATTGTATCGTGGGTTCACTATTTTAAAAAACGAACCCTATCATCATCAGTAAAAAGTAGTCAGTTTACAGTTGCCGTAATGTGAAAATTTTTCAGATTTAGTAAATGAATTCTTTATTGCAGTTCTTCTCCATACCTCCTATTTTGTTGATAACTTAATTTCATCTTTTTTTTCCTAAAATTTCATCACTTCGGGAATCACGAGACGTATAGGCAATCGTTTGTCGATATTAAAAATCCAATTAGTTAAAATAATTAGAGTTTTTCTTTTTCACTTCTAGCAAATTTTCCTTCTCCCTACTTCTGAAAAAAACATAAATAGGCGAATGAACTTTAACATCTGAAACAATTGTCACATTGGATTTTGCAAAAAGAAATCTTCTTTTTTTTCGCAGGGAGGAAACATAAAAAAGATTGCTTCACTAAAACACTACATTATTGATTATTGAGTTTATTGAACAAAGTAACACATTCCATCGCTTCCTTGACATCATGAACCCGAAGGATTTTGGCTCCTTTGGTCAAGGCAATGGTATTTAAAACCGAGGTTCCGTTTAGTGCTTCCTGAGCATTGGAATTTAAGGTTTTATAAATCATTGATTTTCTCGAAAAACCAACCAACAAGGGTAATTCTAGCATTTCGAACAAACCCAGTTTTTGTAAAATTTCATAATTTTGCTCCACTGTTTTAGCAAAACCAAACCCCGGATCTATAACTAAATCATTAATGCCATAACTTCTCGCTTTTGCAACCCTTTCAGAAAAATAGAAAAGCATTTCCTTGACGATATTGTCATAATTGGTCATGGTTTGCATCGTCTGTGGAGTTCCCCGCATGTGCATCATGATGTAAGGGACATTATATTTCACAATAGTTTCTAACATTTTATCATCCAGATTTCCTGCTGAAATATCGTTGATAATGGCCGCTCCATTTTCGAGACAAACTTTAGCAACTTCGCTTCTGAAAGTATCGATGGAAATTAGGGTTTCAGGGAATTTTTCTAGAATTAATTGGACAATCGGAAGAATTCTTTGTAGTTCTTCCTTTTCCGAAACAAATTCGGCACTAGGCTTACTAGAATAAGCACCAATATCGATGAATGTTGCGCCATCAGTCAACATTTTTCCAACTTGCGACAAGATTACACTTTCAGTTTTATACTTCCCTCCGTCAAAAAAAGAGTTGGGAGTCACATTCAAAATTCCCATTACTTTTGGTGATGCCAAATCGATAAGTTGCCCTTTGCAGTTGATTGTCATTTTCAAAATCAAAAATCGTTAGTTATCATTCTTCAATCCAAAAAATTATCCTTATTTTTGTGACAAATATACAGCATTAAATGAACATTACTTCACAGGAATATGATAAGGTGATTGCGGTTTGCCGTTCCCTTTTTATTAATAAAATGAAAGATTACGGCAGTGCTTGGCGCATTCTGAGATTGCCTTCATTGACAGACCAAATTTTTATAAAAGCCCAAAGAATACGAAGTTTACAGGAAAACAACCTTCGAAAAGTGGACGAAGATGAAACCGGTGAATTCATTGGAATCATTAATTATTCCATTATGGCTTTGATTCAACTTGAACTTGGCGTTGTCGATCAACCCGACTTAGACGTTGAAAAAGCCACCCAATTATATGACACCAAAGTCAAACTCACCAAGGAATTAATGGAAAACAAAAACCATGATTATGGCGAGGCTTGGCGTGAAATGCGGGTGAGTTCCTTGACAGATTTAATCTTGCAAAAACTGCTTCGCGTGAAACAAATTGAAGACAATAAAGGAAAAACTTTAGTATCTGAAGGCATCGACGCTAATTATCAGGATATGATTAATTATGCTGTTTTTGCTTTGATTTTAATGAAAAATTAATAACCTTAAAATGTTATTTTTTAAACAACACAAAACCATGAAAAACTTTATCACTCAATTCTCGAGACTTTTCGTTGGGATTTTATTCATTATTTCAGGTTTTATAAAACTGAACGACCCTATCGGATTCTCTTATAAACTGGCAGAATATTTTAGCGAACCTGTTTTTAACATCCCTTTTTTCGTGCCTTATGCATTAGCAATAGCTTTATTCTTGGTTATCCTGGAAGTGGTTTTGGGTGTTATGCTGCTCATTGGTTACCGTACAAAATCTACGATTTGGAGTTTACTAGTTTTGGTGGTAATGTTCACCTTTTTGACCTTTTATTCTGCTTATTTCGACGTGGTGAAAGACTGCGGTTGTTTTGGCGATGCTTTGCATTTAAACCCCTGGCAATCCTTTACGAAAGACATTGTGCTTTTGTTTTTTATAGTAATTCTGTTGTTCAATCAAAAACTAATTAAGCCATTATTCTCGAATATTGCTCAACATATTTTGGCTTTTTCGAGTGTCGCCTTGTGCGCTTTTATGGGTTATTGGGTGATTAATCATTTGCCAATAATTGATTTTAGACCCTATAAAATAGGGAACAACATCCAAAAAGGAATGGAAGTTCCGGTGAGTGCACCAAAATCGGTGGTGGAGATGATTTTTATTTATAAAGTAAATGGGGTTGATAAGGAATTTGCCGAAAAGGATTTGATGTCAATTCCTGCTGGGGCCACATTTGTGGATAGAAAAGACAAGGTAATAACAGAAGGCTACGTTCCTCCTATCCATGATTTTGCAATGGAAAAAGACGGGTTAGACCACAAAGATGAATTTCTGAAAGAACCAAAATTACTTATGATTGTGGCTTATGATTTGGCTAAAGCCAATGAAAGCGGATTAGAAAAATTGGAAAAACTAAATCAAATTGCACTAAAAAAAGGATATAAAGTAATAGGAATGACAGCCTCATCACCGGAAGAAATTGCTAAAACTAAAAAACAATTTGGTCTTTCTTTCGAGTTCTATTTTTGCGATGGGATAGCTTTAAAAACCATTGAAAGAGCAAATCCAAGTATTGTCATTCTTGAGAAAGGGACAATCAAGCAAAAAGTGCATTACAATGATATTGATAATTTAAATTTATAATTCATAAAAGAGCTTTTAAATTATGAGCAGTCGAACTGAGAGAAGGAAAAAAAGAAGAAAATTAATTATACTTAGTTGTTTCGCCTTTGCAATTGGTTTCTACTTGCTTGACGAAGTGTCTACCTGGTTTGAGGTGCCCTTAGGCAATATATTTTACGTTATTGTAGGTTGTACTTTAATGGCGGCTTCAGGGGTATACGTAGGCTATACCATCAAAAAAGTATATTTCACTAAGAAAAAGAAGAGAAGCCGTCTTTTTTATATGGACGACCCTTCTAAGGATTAAAAATTAAAATAAAAACTTTATTTGGAACTAAAATGTTTTGCAAAAATATTCAATGAAAAAAATAGTCACATTACTGGTAACTTTAGCAATCATTTCTTGTTCTAATGCCCAAAAAACAGAGTTTTCGAATGAAGCATTGTCGGCAAAATTGCTGACTACTGATAGAGGCCAAATCCCTTTCAAAACATTAGTAAAAAAACACAAGGGAAAAACCTTGCTAATCGAGGTTTGGGCCTCTTGGTGTGGGGATTGCGTTAAGGCAATGCCAAAAATACATGAATTACAAACCAACAATCCCGATGTTGATTATATGTTTATTTCAATGGACAAAACAGATGCTCAGTGGAAAGAAGGAATTGCAAAATATGATTTAAAAGGGGAGCATTTTATGGCCAAGGACCAAATGAAAGGCGTTTTTGCAAAAGCGATAGATTTAGATTGGATTCCAAGATATATCATTGTTGATAAAACTGGAAAAATAGTGCTTTACAGAGCGATTGAAACGGATTTTGACCAAATAAATACCACCTTAAAAAATTAAAACTAAATTAAAAAAAATAAAATGAGAAAGAAGATTGTAGCAGGTAATTGGAAAATGAACAAAAATGCAGAACAAACCGAAGATTTATTAAACGAATTAATAGCACAAACCCCAACGGAAACCAATGCGCATGTAATTGTGGCACCTACATTTGTCAACCTAGCTTCAACTGTAGATCACTTAGAGTATACGTCTATCAGCGTTGCAGCCCAAAATATGCACCAAGCGGAAAGTGGTGCCTATACTGGTGAAATCTCGGCCGATATGCTAAAAAGCATCGGTGTAAATACCGTTATTCTTGGGCATTCAGAGCGCAGAGCCATTTTTCACGAAACCGACGCCTTGATTGCCAATAAGGTGGATACGGCTTTGAAACATGATATGAAAGTTATTTTTTGCTTTGGCGAGGAATTGAAAGACCGTCAATCTGCAAATCATTTTAATATTGTGGAAAACCAATTGAGAGATGGATTATTCCAAATAAAAGCAAAAGATTGGGAAAATATTATTTTGGCTTATGAGCCAGTTTGGGCAATTGGAACAGGCGAAACTGCCAGTCCTGAACAAGCTCAGGAAATGCATGAATTTATTAGAGAAACTGTTCGCAAAACTTTTGGAAGTGATGTTGCCGAGGATGTTTCCATTCTTTATGGAGGAAGCGTAAAACCAGATAATGCCCAGGAAATTTTCTCTAAACCCGATGTTGACGGAGGTCTCATTGGTGGCGCAGCCCTTAATGCAAAAGATTTTGTGTCGATTGTGAACGCTATTTAAAAGTAAAAAATAAAGTAAAAAGAGGTTTGGATACTATTCAAATCTCTTTTTTGTTTTTCACAATCCAACAAAAGAGATTCTTACCTTTGCAAAAAAAAATTTTATGTCAAATATCTATTTAGGCTTTCATTTTACGGTTGAACCAAAAGATTTAGGTTCGGAAATTCTTATTGCCGAATTGGGTGAACTGCCGTTTGAAAGCTTTATCGATAGTGATTTGGGAATAGTTGCTTATATCCAAAAAGACCTTTGGACTGAAAACATTTTGGATGATTTATTCATTTTGAATTCTCCAGAATTCACTATTTCTTACAAAATTGAAGAAATTGACCAAGTCAATTGGAACGAAGAATGGGAGAAGAATTTTGAACCTATCGATGTGGATGGGAATTGTCATGTTCGTGCCCCTTTTCACCCAAAAACAGATGCCGAATTTGATATTGTAATTGAACCAAAAATGAGTTTCGGAACGGGTCATCACGAAACCACGCACATGATGATTCAGCATTTGTTGGAAATCGACGTTACAGGAATGAAAGCTTTGGATATGGGTTGCGGAACAGCTATTTTGGCCATCTTGGCTGAAATGAAGGGCGCTCAACCCATTGACGCCATTGATATTGACAACTGGTGTTATTTGAATTCCATAGAAAATGCCGAACGCAATAACTGCAGACATATTTCGGTTTATGAAGGGGAAGCCGCCTTATTGATTGACAAAAAATACGACTTGATAATTGCTAATATCAACAGAAACATATTGTTGAACGATATGCAAACTTATGTAGATTGTTTAAATCCAAAAGGAACCCTATTATTGAGCGGATTTTACGAAGAAGACATTCCATTTATTGATGCATCATGCGTCGAAAAAGGATTGACTTATATTAAAAAGTTTGAAAGAAATAACTGGGTATCTTTAAAATACTCAAATTAGTAATAGAATAGTCCAAAAAAAATGGATATGAATAGAAAAAATCATTGGGAGGCGGTTTATGAAACCAAACAGCTTGGAAGGTAAGCTAGACACAAGAAAAACCAGAAACTTAGCTTGATTTTATTCAGGAAATTCTTTTTGAAAAATCGTCCAAAAACAGAGAACCAACTGTATTTTTATTTAAACCTACAAATTATCTAAAAATGAGTACAAAAGAAAAAACAAGAGAGAAAGTTAGCCTCAAAGAGGCTACAACCATAAACAATGAAATTATAGTGTATAATGATGATGTAAACACTTTTGACCATGTAATTGATACCTTGATTCGGGTTTGTGAGCACACTCCTGAACAAGCGGAACAATGCTCTTTGATTGTCCACTATAACGGAAAATGCACTGTAAAAACGGGTGTTTTAGAAAAATTAAAACCACAATGTACTCAATTACTTGAAGCAGGATTGAGTGCTGAAATAATATAAAACTTCAAGTCTTCCAATAAACAAAAACAGGGTTTTCTTAATTAAGAAAACCCTGTTTTTGTTTATCAATAGAATTATTTTAATGAGGCAATTTAGATCGTAACAATCCATAAAGGAAAGTTCCAAAAAGCGCCCCGAAAAGCACTAGTAGCACGGGCAAAAATCCTGCACCAAGTAAAATGAATATGGGGCCCGGGCAAGTTCCTACCAATGCCCAACCCAATCCAAAGAATATGCCGCCCACCCAAAAACGAGTAGAACCGGGTTCTTTGTCTTGAATCTCTATTGGCAAGCCATCAGTATCTTTTACGTTATTTCTCTTTATGATTTGAATTCCAATAATCCCCGTAATAACGGCAACCATAATAATTCCGTACATGTGAAAGGATTGAAACTGGAACATTTCATAAATTCTATACCAAGAAATAGCTTCTGATTTTGTCAAAATAATTCCGAATACAAATCCAACAAATAAATATTTAAATGTGTTCATAATTAGAAAAGTAAGGGTAAAATAAAGTGAGACATTATCAAGCCTCCTATAAAAAATCCGATTACAGCTTTCAATGATTGAATTTGAAAGTTACTCAATCCAGAAATGGCGTGTCCAGAAGTACATCCGCTAGCGTAACGCGTTCCGAAACCTATTAGAATTCCGCCTATCAGCAGAATAAAAATCATTTTAGGAGATTCAAAAACAGCGTTCCCGAATAAAACATCAGGCAACAATTTTCCGTTTGGAGCTTCAATACCCAATTGTTCCAATTGTGCAATTGTTTTTGGATTGATGGTAACATTTGATGTATCGCTCATAAAACGATTAGCCACAAAACCACCAAACATGGCTCCTAAAACCACGAACAAATTCCATTGTTGTTCTTTCCAATCAAAATCAAAAAAAGACACCCTTTTTCCTATTCCAGTCATGGAACATAAAGTGCTTAAATTAGACGACATCCCGAAAGCTTTCCCGAAATAAATCAGACAAAGCATGACCATACCTATCAAAAATCCCGAAACATACCAAGTCCAAGTTTGAAAAATAATATCCATAACTTTCTTTTTATTGGGCTAAAATAATAATTCTTATTTTAAAAAATTGAAATTATTAAAGTATAATTATTGTTTATGGCCACAATACCGACTAAATTTGTTGTTTAAATCCTATTACGAATTTAAGAAGTAGACTCTGAACCAGGAAAAAATTAGATTCGAAAAAAATTAAACCAAATAAAACTATGAAAAAAATCCTGCCTTTTATCTCTTTGTTAATTCTGTTCACATCTTGTATCAGTACTCAGTCCACTTTAAAAAATGTGGATGACAATGCTCCTATTCCTCGCTTGGAAAACAACAATACATTCGTCATCAATGAATACAGCAAGGATAAAAGATATGGTTATGAAAAAGAATATCCCATTAACCTTTTTTATTCCAACACAAAAAACGAAACCATTAACCAGCAACGTTATCTGAATGCTTTGGCAGGACCAAAAGGGGAAAAAATCACCTACACTAAATTAGAAAGTTGCTGTCCCTTTCCAACAAAGAGAAGCGAGATGGGAGCCGGTTTTTTGGATGTTTACGAACTAAAATGGGAAGGACAACAAAATCCCGTTACCCTATATTTGAATATTTATGAAAAAGGAGTATTGATGGTTCCTGTTGGGCTCACCTTGAAGAAAAATTAATCACAAATCCTAAATCGTAAATCACAAATCCTGACTATCTTTGCCCTTTCAAAAATCACCTTATGAATCTACACCATATTCCACAAATAAAACATACTGATAGTGGTAACTTCTTTCTATTGGCAGGACCTTGCGCCATTGAAGGCGAAGAAATGGCGATGCGAATTGCCGAAAAACTAATTGGGATAACCGATAAATTAGAAATTCCTTTCGTTTTCAAAGGTTCCTTCAAGAAGGCCAACCGATCCAGAATTGATAGTTTTTCGGGAATTGGTGACGAAAAAGCATTACAAATTCTTCGCAAAGTTTCAGAGACTTTTGGTGTTCCTACCGTAACCGATATTCACACCAATGAAGATGCGGCTATGGCTGCCGAATATGTTGATGTATTACAAATCCCCGCTTTCTTGGTTCGCCAAACTGATTTGCTTGTGGCTGCAGCCAAAACCGGAAAAGTAATCAACTTAAAAAAAGGACAATTCATGAGTCCAGAAAGCATGAAACACGCCGTGCAAAAGGTGTTGGATTGCCACAATCATAATGTTATGGTAACCGATCGCGGAACAATGTTTGGCTACCAAGACATGATTGTTGATTTTCGTGGAATTCCCACAATGCAACAGTATGCCACTACAGTTCTCGATGTTACCCATTCTCTGCAACAACCCAACCAAACCGCGGGTGTTACTGGCGGAAGACCCGATATGATTGAAACCATTGCCAAAGCCGGAATCGCTGTAGGCGTTGACGGAATTTTCATAGAAACCCATTTCGACCCTGCCAATGCCAAAAGTGACGGTGCAAATATGCTACATTTGGATTATTTCGAAGGATTAATGACCAAGTTGGTCGCCATCAGAAAAACCATAAATAAATTTTAGATTTAATTTTTTTTAAGAATATTCATGGAAAGGCTGTCAATAAACTGACTCTCTTTTTTCATTCGAAAATAAATTCAGTCGGAATTATTCAGCATCCACAAACTCTTGTAAATAGCTAAACCTTGGAGTGAGTTTTCCTTTTTCGGTCATTTTAGCGCGTTGTAAAATTCCGTCTTTGTCTCCATTGAAAAAAGCAGGAATCACGTGTTCCATAAGCATTTCGCCAAAACCTTCGCTGGCATCTTTTGGTAATTCGCTAGGCAAATTATCTACAACCATTACCACAATTGCTGCTGGATGAAAAATGTCAACCTCTTTATTTTCGCTAGGCAAATAACCGTAAAAAGGCTCGTCAATGGTTGACGATCTCAGTGTACAAGAAATAGAACCATCGACATCGCAGGAGATATCGGCAACGACTTTTATTTTACAATCGTTGGCCTGAAGCATTTCTCGTGTGAGAATTTTTGGGGCTTCATTGGCATGAAAATGCGCAGTAATATAAACATCCGAAACTTTAGTGAACCGTTCAAAGTCAGAGACATATTGTTGTGGATGATCAAAAAAATCATTGAAATTCAAAACATTACCGTCTTTTCTCTTGTTATATTCCAATACATCAATCTGGGTATAAACGGGTTGTGTGTAGTTTTTTGTCAAATAATTCTCGACTGAAACTTCAGATATTTTGATAGCATCAAGCACTTCTTTTACACCACTGCCCACTTTTCCGGTACCAGTTACAACGAATTTCAAAGGCGGCAAAACCAACCGCTTCAAATGAGCTAACAAAGCTTCTTTTCCAGAAAGTGTAGCGGCTTTGGGCAATTTGAATAATTCGAATTTTATTCCAAAAGCTCGAATGGCATTGTATGCACCAACAATTCCTGCATACTTCCCAAAACCAATTAACCTATGATTGTGGGTATCGACCAAAGTTTCATGGTCATAAAAATCAATATTTTTCTCCAATAAAGCCCGCAATAATTGTCTGTTATGGGGTTGTTTTTTGATAGTATGTGAGAAAAAGAAATAGGACTTGTCGGCAATTAAATAGTCGATTGGAACCTCCTTAACACCAAAAAAAATAGAACAGTCACTAATGTCATTGGCAACTTCAATACCTAAATCCCGATAATCCTCATCACTAAAAACCCGGATGTCTGAACTTTCCACTTTTACAGTGAGCCCTTGATAGAGTTGTTTTAATCTTGCCAATTCATCAGGCGAAAATACAACTCTTCGGTCGGGAGGATTTTTCCTTTCTTTTATAATTCCAAACTTCATTTTCTATCGTGTCTTTATTTAACCTAATTATGTATTTGCATCATAAATATACCCATTTTATTTGATAGTAAATTCCTTTTAGTTAAATTAGACATAGTATAAAAAATATTAAACGCTTGAATCTAATCAGGATACTTTTATTCCCTACTATTAAACATAAAAAGTGTTGTGATTTTTTAAAAAATAACAAACCAAAAGAGTTTGATTCTATATATTTGCCATTCTATTCTAATAAAAATGAATTATATCAAACACACAAATATACTACAATTACTCCTCTTGATTTTAGTTTTAAGTTCCTGTACAAAACAGCATAAAGCAGAACTCAGCGATGCCGAACTTCCAAAAGATGTTTTACCTAAAATGAGACCTTTAGTTCATGAAGTTCCAATACTTACAGCGGAATATGTTACTTCCAAAAAAAGAGCTATTGAATCTTTTTACAATAAAAATTGGCCAAACCATAGTTTAAATGGCAGCTTTCTAGTGGCAAAAAATGGACAAATCCTCTTTGAAAAATACGAGGGGTATTCCAATTTTAGAGATAAGACTTTAATTACTGCCGACACCCCACTCCACCTTGCGTCAGTTAGTAAAATGATTACTGCAACCGCAGTTTTAAAATTGGTAAATGCCAGAAAAATAGATTTAGACCAAAAAGTAAATACCATTTTAAAGGAGTTTCCTTACCCCAAAGTAACGGTTCGAATGTTATTGAATCATAGGAGCGGAATGCGAAATTATTCTTATTTTACTGACAAAAAGGAGATTTGGGACAGACATAACACAATTACGAATCAGGAACTTTTAAATCTGATGGCAACAAAAAAAATAGACTTGGAATCAAAAAGCGGTACCCGATTTGCGTACTGTAATACCAATTATGCCATGCTCGCTTTGATTATCGAAAAAATAACTGGCTTGTCTTATAAAATGGCCATGAAGCAAATCATTTTTGAGCCCCTTGGAATGAAAAATACTTTTGTCATGGATTATGAAAACGACCGAAAAAAGGTAGCGCCATCCTATAAAGGGAATAGAGTTGAAATAGGAATGGATTATTTAGATGCTATTTGTGGGGATAAAAACATCTATTCGACACCACGGGATTTATTAAAATTAGACCGAGCAAGAAGTGCCTCCACATTTTTAGAACCGGAATTACTCCAGCAAGTCTACAAAGGATATAGTAACGAGCATAAGGGCAAAAGAAATTATGGGCTTGGGATACGAATGACGGAACTAGATCCAGGGGTAACTTTATATTATCACAATGGCTGGTGGCATGGTAGCACTACATCTTATGTCACTTTAAGAAAGGAAAACGTTACTATAATTGCCCTATCCAATAAGTATTCAAAAAATCCCTATAATGTTCGAAAATTGTCGGCTTTATTTGGCAATTATCCATTTCATTTAAATGATGATCGAGAATAGATAATAGCTACTAAATATCCGTAAAAAAAAGTATATTTGCCTACTCAATTTTGGAATGATTTTTGAGAATTGGTTAATAAACAAATGGGGTCGACTGGTTTTGACAGCAAGTCGAATTGAAAAGTAAGCACGTAGAGAACTGGGACAATTCTCGTAAATAAAAGGTTTCAAAACACATACACGGCGAAGGAAACTACGCTCTTGCTGCATAATCTGAATTATAGTAAGATTAGCCTCGTCCTACCAGGTAGGAAAGCAGGATTTACCTCGAAAGCTCTGGTTTATAGCGGTCGATAAAGGTGAATCGTAAATTTAAACCTAGATTTCCATAAGCTTCGGGTGGATTTCGAAACTAAGAAGATAAGCAATGTGTGGCTGTTTCTGGCCTAGCACAGAGTCGAAAACCCAATCAGGAAATAAGCGTGTAGAAAGTTTTTTAGTTGCTTGTTTGGACGGGAGTTCGACTCTCCCCGACTCCACAAAAGTGGACAATTCTAAATTATTTTAGAATTGTCCACTTTAATTTTTTATCCATATTCTTAACTATATCTTTTAAGACAGTCATTTCAACCCTATGATTACAAGATATAAATATGCCCATTTATGTATTCTTTTAAGACCAATTATTTTTATTTTGTTCGTTGTTTGATTTTAACCACACCCTTTTTGCCTAGTTCTCTAATGTAATTTACCAACTTCCAGCGTTGATCATCTGACAAGAGTTCATCATAAGATGCCATCGGAGCCTTTCCATGTGTTATTTTCCAAAAAATGGCACCGTCACTTTCGGTAATAACTTTTAGGGCAAGAAAATTGGCTGGTTTTCGCTCCAAACTTAGTCCGGCTTCGCCATTACCCTCCCCTTTCAAACCATGACATAAAACACACATTTGGTTGAATATTTTTTTTCCATCGGCGGTAGCGCTTAAATTGCCTTTAAATGGATTTTTTAAAGCATTAGAAGATTTGGGGGCTACCCAATTACTGTTTTGGGCGTATATTGCGGCACTCCCAATAAGAATCATAACAAGTATTAAGAACGAATTGCTATTTTTCATTGTGTTAATGTTTAAATTATACCAATAAAGTTACGAGGGTTTACATTTAAAAACAATGATAAATATCACAAATGACAACGTAAATAATATTATAAAAAAAGAGGATCACCATTAAGTAAATCCTCTTTTATATTTGAACAAAGTCAAAGTATATTTTTTTTTATTACAAAATATAATCTGTATTAATAAAATTAGATTCTTTGCTGTTTAACAATTCCTGCAAAATATTGTTGTTGTATTCATTGTCTTTGGAAGCTACAAAAGTTCTTATAGAAAAAGAACGCAAGGCATCATGGATACTCAATGTTCCTACAGCAGAATCTTTACGACCTGTAAACGGAAAAACATCAGGTCCTCTCTGGCAAGAACTGTTTAGATTCACTCTGCAAACTAAATTAACCAAATTATCAATAAGCGGTGCAATAGTTTTTACATTTTGACCAAACAAACTCACCTGTTGTCCGTAATTTGACTCTGCCATATCATCCAAAGGTTCCTGAATATCATTAAAAGAAATTATCGGCACAACAGGACCAAATTGTTCTTCATGATAAATACGCATTTCTTTATTTATGGGATATAAAATAGCCGGAAAGATATAGTTATCGAGTTGTTTTCCTCCTTTTGCATTAATGACTTTTGCGCCAAAACTAGTTGCATCATCAATCAATTCCTGGATATAAGCAGGCTTCTCTTTTTCAGGTAAAGGAGTAAGAAATACTGATTTATCCCAAGGATTCCCATAAACGAGTGCATCCACTTTGGCACTAAATCGTTTATTAAATTCATCAACAATGGATTCGTGTACGTACAATACTTTTAAGGCTGTGCATCTTTGTCCATTAAAAGACAATGAACCTGCTACACATTCGTCTATGGCTAAATCTAAATTAGCATCTGGTAATATTATCGCTGGATTTTTTGCTTCTAACCCTAATACCAAACGCAATCTATTTTTATTGGGATGTAAATCCTGTAAAGCAATAGCCGATTTACTGTTACCGATCAAAGCTAAAATAGCCACTCTTCCCGATTTCATAATTGGGGAGGCAACTTCGCGACCACGACCATATAATATGTTGATAGCTCCTTTTGGAAAACTACTTCTAAAGGCTTCCAATAAAGGAGAAATTAACAAAACACCCAGTTTGGCGGGTTTAAAAATTACGGGATTACCCATTATCAATGCAGGGATAAGCAAAGAAAAGGTTTCATTTAGAGGATAATTATAAGGTCCAAGACATAATACAACCCCCAATGGTCCTCTTCGAACCATGGCATTTATACTTTGTACTTTGCTAAAATGAGCACTGCGACTGTTTAATTCCTTGTAGCTGTCAATAGTGTCATAAATATATTCAATAGTTCTATCGAATTCTTTCTCTGAATCCCCTAATGTTTTTCCAATTTCCCACATCAAAAGCTTAACCACTTCAGAACGGGTTGCCTTCATCTTAGTGACAAAATCTTCCATGCATTTTATTCGGTCGGCCACTTTCATGGTAGGCCATAAACCTTGCCCGTTAAGAAATGCGGCATCGGCAGCTTCAAGCGCTTTCATCGCATCCTCTTCTGCCATAAAAGGAATAGTTCCCAATAATGTAGGCTCGTATTTATCAGTAGATGATATTGTCGAATATACGGGAGTTGTTGGACCTGTCCACTTTTTTAATTCACCATCTACCAAATAAGTATCTTGATTCAGTAATTCGTTAATTTGAAATTCTTGAGGTATTGTATTCATTATCTATATTTTATTTAACATTCTGATTTAAATTAAAAAAAGGCACTGATGACTTTTTCTCTAATTTATTGATTATACTATGTCGCCATTCCATTCTATAATCCCGCCTAGTAAATTATAGGCATTTTCTATGCCTAATTCATTCATGATTGTGCAAGCTTTGGCGCTTCTAACCCCAGAGCGACAATACACATAATAATTTTTACTTTTATCCAAGGCTTCAATTGCAGCAACAAATTCTGGCCCTTTATAAATATCAATATTTATAGAACTTTCTATAATGCCTTGATCGCATTCGTCCTCTGTTCTCACATCTAGAATTACTGCGTTTTGATCGGCTTCAAATTGAGAAACCCAATCTTCTTGTGTCAAATCCATCGTATATTTTTTTGTCAAAAATACACCGTTTTTAGCAAACAATAATAGATACAAATGTTAATTGGATAATTATTTTGAGAAAACGTTTTCGCGCAAGTGTAAATCCATTAAATTACGAATTATTAAAATAATCTACTAAAAAATCAGATAAATAGAGTACTTGAATAGTAAAATCAATATGTATTCCTATTTATTACTGATTTTAACATTTCCGAATTCCGAAAACTTACCCTTTTTTTCAATCACTTTTCCTAGATATTTCAAATGTTTAAATAAAAAAATGTCAATACATTTGTATATACAACAAAATTTATATTAAATTTGTAGCTACAAATTACATATATACAAATATGAAAATTGAAGAAGTACTAAAATCAACTGCGCCAATGGACGATTCAAAAAAAATTATCCTAAATATTTTATATACACAAAACGTAGTAATAGAAAGTTTTAACGAAATTGCAAAGCCTTACGAAATATCAGGGGAGCAATACAATGTTTTGAGGATATTGAGAGGCCAAAAAGGGAATCCAGCAAACATGTATTCAATACAGGAGCGAATGTTAGCAAAAACAAGCAATACAACCCGTTTAGTGGATAAATTATTGTTGAAAGAATTAGTCACTCGAAACGTCTGCCCTGAAAATAGACGGAAAATTGAAGTTTTGATTACCCAAAAGGGGTTGGATCTTTTAAAGGAATTGGATCCGAAAGTAAACGCTCACGAAGCTTCCTTTTCCAATAATTTAAGTGCCGAAGAACAAATTTCATTGAATCAATTGTTAGAAAAATATAGAAACAAATAAAATCAAATATAACATGGACACTTTTTTAGAAAACCAGAATTGGAGATACGCAACAAAGAAATTTGACTCCACAAAAAAAATCTCAAACGAAGATTTAAACATATTAAAAGAAGCCATTCGTTTGAGTTCTTCTTCTTATGGATTACAACCTTATAAAGTTATAATTGTTGAAAATCCAGAATTAAGAGCACAGCTTCAGCCAGCTGCCTATGGACAATCTCAAATTGTGGATGCCTCACATTTAATTGTTTTTGCAAATGAAACTAATGTTGATGATGAAACAATTAACAAATACATCAATAGAATCAGTGAAACCAGAAATATTCCTGCCGAATCCTTGGCTGGCTTTGGTGATTACATGAAAGGGCCAATAAATTCTATGCCACAAGAAGTGAAAAATATTTGGACTGCTAAACAAACCTATTTGGCTTTAGGCAATTTATTGAATGCGGCGGCCGAGTTGAAAATTGATGTGACTCCAATGGAAGGTTTTGTTCCTGCGAAAGTCAATGAAATATTAGGCTTAGAAAAATTGGGATTAAATGCTTCCTTAATGGCTGCTATCGGTTACCGTCACAAAGAGGATGCAACCCAGCATTACAAAAAAGTTAGAAAATCAAACGAAGAATTATTCATCACCCTTTAATTAATAACAAATAATCAAACTTAAAACAATGAAAAATTTAAAATCAATTGCATTAGCATTAGTGGTAGTTTTAACTACAGCATCAGTAACTGCCCAAACCAAGAAAGTAGATGCTCCAAAAAGCACCATCAATTGGGTAGGTAAAAAAGTCACTGGACAACATAGCGGAACCGTAAACCTGAAAGACGGTACCTTAGTTTTTAAAGGCCCAAAATTAAAAGGAGGCGCTTTCACGGTAGATATGACATCATTGACTGCAACTGACCTTTCTGGAGAATACCAAGGAAAATTAAACGGTCATTTAAAGGCGGATGATTTTTTTGGAACCGAAAAATTCCCAACTTCAACTTTAGTTTTCAAAAAAATAGCAGCAAAAGGAGCAAATATATATAGTGTAACAGGAGATTTAACCATCAAAGGAATAACAAATCCGGTTACTTTTGATTTGACTACAACAGCAAATTCAGGAACCACAAAATTCAATGTCGACAGAACTAAATATGGTATTCGATACGGTTCTAAATCATTCTTCGACAGCATTGGAGACAAAGCGATTGACGATGAATTCGAATTATCGGTTGCCTTGAAATTCTAATTTCCGAAAGACCCTATAGCCTAACCCCCACAAGCAATTGTTGGGGGTTGTTTTTTAAAAAAATCAAAAAAAACAGTGTTTTTTTTATATTCTATTTGGATAATCAAATTTCATTTATATATTTGTGGAATGAAAACAATTACAAACAATACTTGGTGGTGGAGTAACTTACGTCAATCGTCGTGATTAAAGCTCCTATAGTATTATAAACTATAAATATATAAGGCTTGTCATCACGACAGGCCTTTTTTTTATTCCCGACCGAGCCTTGTGAATGGAAGGGAGCCAAAATAGAATAGAAATAATAACAATAAAAATGAAAACATTTGTTCTAAATACAAATTACAAGCAAATCCTTGCCGATACGATTACTCCGGTAAGCGTATATTTTAAAATTCGGGATCAATTTCCGAATAGCTTATTACTCGAAAGTAGCGATTATCATGGGAACGACAATAGCTTTTCATATATCTGTTGCAACCCGATTGCGTCCATAAAAATAGAAAACGAAACCATCTACAAAACATTTCCTGACGGGAGTTTTGAAAACAGTTCTATTGATTCAACCACTGATATTCCACAGGTAATACAAGAGTTTTCGGGTCAATTTTCCTCGAAAAAAAACAATTTCAAATTCATTAACAACGGTCTGTTTGGTTACATTTCTTATGATGCCGTTCGTTATTTCGAAAAAGTGACTATTGCCAAAAAAAGTAATAGCAATACCATTCCGGATGTGTATTATGCGGTATACCAAAACATCATAGCCATCAACCATTTCAAGAACGAAGCCTATATTTTCTGCCATAGTCTGGACGGAAGAAACAATATTTCGGAAATCGAACAATTGTTGCAATCCCGAAACATTGCTTCCTATCAATTTTCGAAAGAAGGAGAGGGTTTTTCCAACTTGACTGACGAAGAATTCAAACATAATGTGGCTTTGGCCAAAAAGCACTGTTATAGAGGAGATGTTTTCCAATTGGTTTTGTCAAGAAGATTCACCCAAGGTTTTAAAGGAGATGAATTCAATGTTTACAGAGCGTTGCGAAGCATCAATCCTTCGCCCTATTTGTTCTTTTTTGATTATGGCGATTTCAAAATATTTGGCTCTTCTCCCGAAGCCCAAATTATCGTCAAAAACCGAAAAGCCGAAATTCACCCCATCGCAGGAACATTTAGAAGAACTGGTGATGACGAAAAAGATGCTGAATTAGCCAAAAAATTATCAGAAGACAAAAAAGAGAATAGCGAACACGTGATGCTGGTCGATTTAGCTAGAAACGATTTGAGCCGGAACGGTCACGATGTTAATGTGGAAAAATACCGTGAAGTGCAATTTTTCTCCCATGTGATTCATTTGGTTTCAAAAGTAACAGGACATTTACATAAAAAAGCCACCACCATGCAAGTCGTTGCCGATACTTTCCCCGCGGGAACATTAAGCGGAGCGCCAAAACATAGAGCGATGCAACTCATCGAAGAATATGAAAAAACCAATCGGAACTTTTATGGTGGCGCTATTGGTTTCATGGATTTTGAAGGTAATTTTAATCATGCCATTATGATTCGGACTTTTCTGAGTAAAAACCATCAATTGCATTGTCAAGCAGGCGCGGGAATTGTCGCCGATTCAGATGAGGAAAGCGAAATGCAGGAAGTGTATAATAAATTGAGAGCCCTGAATGCGGCTTTGGATTTGGCGGAAACAATATAAAATAATTCAAAGATTTAATAATTTAAGAATTTAAAGATTGCTGAAACACTAGCATTTTTCAATCTTTCAATCTTTCAATTTTTCAATAAAAAAAATGAAAAAAATACTAGTCATAGACAATTACGATAGTTTCACTTATAATTTGGTGCATTATCTCGAAGATTTAAATTGTGAAGTAACCGTTTACAGAAACGATGAATTTGATATTGATGAAATTGCAATTTTCGATAAAATAGTACTTTCACCGGGGCCTGGAATTCCTGATGAAGCGGGATTATTAAAAGCTGTGATTGCCAAATATGCATCAACCAAAAGTATTCTTGGCGTTTGCCTTGGTCAACAAGCCATCGGAGAAGTTTTTGGAGGAACACTTTCTAATTTGGACAAAGTGTATCATGGCGTAGCGACAATGGTCAAAACTTCGGTTGACGATGAGCTTTTATTCGAAGGTTTAGGAAATGAATTTGAAGTAGGGCGCTATCATTCTTGGGTTGTCGATGCCGAATTACCTGAAGTTTTAGAAGCCACTTCTTTCGACGAAAATGGCCAAGTAATGTCATTGCGCCACAAAACTTTCGATGTGCGAGGCGTACAATTTCACCCTGAAAGTGTGTTAACACCAAACGGAAAGAAGATTCTTGAAAACTGGTTGAAAAATTAGTCGTAAAACATATTTTGAATAAACTGAAAATCAATATTATAATTTCTTGTTTTTTTATTTTTAGCTTCCTTTCTTGCAATCAAAAGAAGGAGCAAAAAATAGAAGCAATAACTATTGCCCAAACCGAAATTAAATTGGATTTATTGGATTTGCAGAAAAAAAACAGGCTTGGAAAAGACACCATTGTAACAATCGCAAATGATCCTGTTTATCATAAACTGAAGAAATACAATGCCGTGAGCGCATCACTTTTGATTAAAAATGAAATTGATTTAACGAAAATTGACCCGAAAAATACGAAAATAGTGTTTGAATGCATCGATGGTTACAAACCCGAAATGCCTTTGGAGTTATTTTTAAATTCAAATTCTTACTTGGCTTACCGAGATATTGATGCGCCAAAAGGTTCGAATTGGGAAGCAATTATCAAGGACGGAAATGAAATGAATGCAGAACCGTTTTATATCGTTTATACTTCGGTTTCAGAAAAAGATACTCAGTATAAATGGCCTTATAATTTGATACGAATTTATCTGGAACAGCTGAATAAATCAACAATAGAATTATATCCGCTAAAAAATAGAAAATTGGAATCTGGTTATACATTATTCAAAAGTCAATGCCTAAGCTGTCACGCCATAAACGGAATTGGAGGAACAATGGGACCGGAACTAAATTATCCGAAAAGTGTTGCCGAATATTGGAAAGAAGATGAATTGGTTAATTATATCGTCAATCCGGCTTCTTTTAGAAACAAAGTAAAAATGCCGACGCTCGGAATTACAAAACAGCAATCCCAGAAAATTGTTGATTATTTAAAATATATGTCTGAAAATAAAAAGAAATCATAAAATGAAAACCATCTTAAACAGACTCATCAATCACGAAATGCTTTCGGCAGCGGAGGCGAAAAATGTATTGGTTAACATCTCCAACGGAAATTATAATCCAAGCCAAATTGCTTCTTTCCTTACCGTCTATATGATGCGAAGCATTAGCATAGAGGAGCTTTCTGGCTTTCGAGAAGCCTTGTTGGAATTGTGTCTTCGCATTGATTTATCAGCCTATAACACCATCGATTTGTGTGGAACGGGCGGTGATGGAAAAGACACCTTCAATATTTCTACTTTGGCCTCTTTTGTGACCGCTGGAGCAGGAATTAAAGTGGCGAAACACGGTAATTATGGTGTTTCTTCCATTTCTGGATCGAGCAACGTAATGGAAACTTTAGGCGTTAAATTCAGTAACGACAATGATTTCTTGGAAAAATGTGTGGATCAAGCTGGCATTTGCATTCTGCATGCGCCTCTTTTTCACCCTGCAATGAAAAACGTGGGACCTATTCGGAAAGAATTGGGAGTGAGAACCTTTTTCAATATGTTGGGTCCTATGATAAACCCGTCGTTTCCCAAAAACCAATTAGTTGGTGTATTCAATCTTGAATTGGCGAGAATGTATGGGTATTTATACCAAAACACCGATAGGAATTTCACCATTTTACATTCTTTGGATGGCTATGATGAAATTTCATTGACCTGTCCAACCAAATTTATTTCAAATACCAAAGAGGGAATTCTAAATCCTGACGATTTTGGTGTTCGTTCTTTGGCGCAAACTGAAATCGAAGGCGGAACAACCATCGAAGCATCGGCAGAAATGTTCATGAAAGTCATTTCTGGAAAAGGAACCGAAGCCCAAAACAATGTTGTTTGCGCCAATGCTGCCATGGCAATTGCAACCGTTACAAAATGCACTCCATTGGATGGATTCGAATTTGCAAAGGAAAGTTTGATCTCCCGAAAAGGATTGGCAGCATTGAATAAATTACAAGAATTAAGTAAGTAATAAATTGAAAGATTTAATGATTTAAAAATTTAAAGATTATGACAAAGTCCTTTGAAGAATTTGATGTTTATAAGAAAGGTATTCAATTGGCTAAACTAGTATTTAAATTATTAGAAAATAAAACATTTGAAAGAGAATATGGTTTTAAAGATCAAATAAAAAGAGCCGTTATTTCAATAACTAATAATATTGCAGAAGGTTCTGAATATAATAACAATAAACAACTTATTAGATATTTAAAAATCTCAAAAGGAAGTTGCGCCGAAGTTCGAAGTATGCTAATAATATCGCAGGAATTAGGCTTTTGTTCCCAAATAGAAATTGAAGAAAGTTATAAAACAAGTATAGAAATATCTCAAAACTTGTCCAATTTTATAAAATATTTAAGCACTAAAATCAAAGACTAATTTTTTATTTAGATTGGATTTTTCAATCTTTAAATTTTTCAATCTTTAAATTATAATAAATGAACATACTCGATAGAATCATAATCGACAAAAGAAGGGAAGTTATTCTCAAGAAATCAATCATTCCAGTTTCGCAGTTGGAAGCTTCTGTTTTCTTTGGAAAAAGGACGATTTCTTTGAGCGAAAATTTGCGAAACAGCAACTCAGGAATAATTGCCGAACACAAACGCCGCTCGCCTTCCAAAGCCGAAATTAATTATGGCTTCACGGTGGAAGAAGTCGTAAAAGGATATGAAGATGCAGGTGCTTGCGGAATTTCGGTTCTGACCGATGGCAAATATTTTGGCGGTTCATTAGACGATTTACTTTTGGCAAGAGCAAGTGTAACCATTCCGCTTTTGCGAAAAGAATTCATTGTAGATGAGTATCAAATTTTAGAAGCCAAAGCGCACGGTGCCGATTTGATTTTGCTTATTGCGGCAGTTTTGACAAGGGAAGAAATCAAATCTTTGTCGGAATTTGCGAAAGGTTTAGGTCTAGAAGTATTATTGGAAGTTCATAATTCAGCCGAATTGGAAAAATCAATAATGCCAACTCTGGATATGATCGGTGTAAACAACAGAAACCTAAAAACCTTCGAAGTGAGTCTGGATTTTAGTAAACAACTGGCAGATAAAATACCAAATGATTTTGTAAAAGTTTCCGAAAGTGGCATTTCATCCATTGAAGCCATCAATGAACTAAAGCCTTTTGGTTACAAAGGGTTCCTGATTGGAGAAAACTTTATGAAAACCGATAATGCGGGTAAAGCTGCAAGTGAATTTATTTCTAAATTATAAAAATGAAAATCAAAATCTGCGGAATGAAATATCCCGACAATATTCTCGAAGTAGGCGCGCTCCTACCCGATTATATGGGCTTTATATTCTGGGATAAATCAGCTCGTTATTTTGATGGAATCATTCCCAAATTACCAAAGTCAATCCAGAAAGTAGGTGTTTTTGTCGATGCTAATTTTGATGAAATTCTCGAAAAAATAGAAAAATACGATTTGCAAGTTATCCAATTACACGGACATGAATCGGCCGAATTTTGCAAAACATTAAAAATAAATATGCGAAAAGAGATAGATATCATAAAAGTATTTTCAATTTTAGATACCTTTGACTTCGATTTGCTTAAACCGTTCGAAACAGGGTGTGACTATTTCCTTTTTGACACCAAAGGAAAACTACCTGGCGGAAACGGGAGCACTTTTGATTGGAAGGTTCTTGAAAACTATCCCTCAACAAAACCTTTTTTCTTGAGTGGTGGAATAGGCATTAGTGAAATGAGTGCAGTAAATGAAATCTCGAAAACCAATTTGCCCATTTATGCCATTGATATAAATAGTAAATTTGAAATCGAACCTGGATTAAAAAACATAGAATTATTAAATATAATAATGGAACGTTTTTAGTTGTAGCGAAAATCAACAACCCAGAACAAAAAACCCAGAACAAAAAACATAAAAAAATGAGCTATCATGTTAATGAAAAAGGATTTTATGGCAACTTTGGCGGTGCCTTCATTCCTGAAATGCTGTATCCTAATGTTGAAGAATTACGTCAAAATTATTTAAAGATTAGTGCTGAACCTAGCTTTCAAGAAGAATTCAAATACTTACTTAAAGATTATGTAGGCCGTCCTACTCCACTCTATTTTGCGGAGCGTTTGTCAAAGGAATACAACACCAAAGTATATCTAAAACGAGAAGATTTATGTCATACGGGTGCCCATAAAGTAAACAACACTATTGGTCAAATTTTAATGGCTAAGAAATTAGGTAAAACCCGAATCATTGCTGAAACTGGAGCGGGTCAACATGGTGTGGCAACTGCTACAGTATGCGCTTTGATGGGACTAGAATGTATTGTTTATATGGGAGAAGTTGATATCAAACGTCAAGCTCCAAATGTAGCAAGAATGAAAATGCTTGGTGCTGAAGTACGCCCGGCTACATCAGGCTCTAAAACGCTAAAAGACGCTACCAATGAAGCAATTAGAGATTGGATTAACAATCCCGAAAATACCTATTATATCATTGGATCAGTTGTAGGACCGCATCCGTATCCAGATATGGTAGCGCGTTTTCAAGCTGTAATTTCAGAAGAAATTAAACAGCAATTGCTTGAAAAAGAAGGACGGGAAAATCCTGATTATGTTGTGGCTTGTGTTGGTGGAGGAAGCAATGCTGCAGGAACTTTTTATCATTTCCTAGACGACCATGAGGTAAAAATCATTGCAGTAGAAGCTGCTGGTTTAGGCGTAGATTCTGGAGAAAGTGCTGCAACATCAGCTTTGGGAAAAATTGGTGTTATACACGGTAGTAAAACCCTTTTGATGCAAAGTGCTGATGGTCAAATTACCGAACCTTATTCTATTTCTGCCGGATTAGATTATCCAGGTGTTGGTCCGATGCACGCTCATTTATTTGAAACTAAACGTGCCGATTTTATTGCTATAACTGATGAAGATGCTATGAATTGGGGAATCAAACTATCAAAAACCGAAGGTATTATTCCTGCCATTGAAACTGCCCATGCCTTTGCTGTTTTAGACAAAATGAAATTCAAACCCGAAGATATAGTAGTCATCAATTTATCGGGTCGTGGAGACAAAGATTTGAATACTTATATTGATTATTTTAAATTATAACTGGACGTTACACTTTCCTGATAACGATCAGTAAGGCTAGACGCTTTATGAATGAGATTGCTTCGTTCCTTGCAATAACGAGAGATTCACTACCATCACTAAAGCAAGAGACAAAAGTACAAAACCAAACTTTATAGGTTACTAAAACCTGTTGGGTTGAGATAAAAAGCGAGGAAAATGGAAAATTTATTTGCATACGGAACTTTAAAAGATAAAGAAATTCAAGAGACTATTTTTGGACGCGTTCTAATAGGAACTGATGATAAATTGATAGGCTACGCCGTAAAGAAAATACAAATTGAAGAAGAATTTGGCGTAATTCAATACCCTATTATTACAGCAACTCAAAATCCAGAGGATAGCATCAGCGGAATACTGTATCAACTTAGCCCGAGAGAATTTCAACTGGCCGACACCTACGAAGGAATACATTATAAACGCATTCAAGTGAAATTGGAGTCTAATGAAATGGCTTGGACCTATAGTGTTGCCATTTAAATTTTTAAAAATAAGATTAAAACAGAGACTGAATCTGATTAAAATATAAAAATGAACAGAATAAACCAAAAATTACAAGAAAACAAAAAAATACTTTCCATTTATTTTTCAGCGGGATACCCAAATCTAAACGATACCTTAAAAATCATACAAGATTTAGAAAAAAATGGAGTTGACATGATTGAAATCGGATTGCCTTTTAGCGATCCATTGGCGGATGGACCAACCATTCAAGAGAGTTCCACTCAAGCCTTGCATAACGGAATGACCACACAAGTCTTGTTTGACCAGCTTAAGGATATTCGTAAAACAGTTGCTATTCCGTTAGTGATTATGGGCTATTTTAACCCAATGTTGCAATACGGAATAGAAAATTTCTGCAAGAAATGTGCTGAAATTGGGATTGATGGATTAATCATTCCTGATTTGCCCGTGGATGTTTATGCAGACGAATACAAAGCCACTTTTGAGAAATATGGGTTAATAAACGTGTTTTTGATTACGCCACAAACTTCTGACAAGCGCATTCATTTTATCGATAGCGTTTCTGATGGATTTATTTATATGGTCAGTTCGGCGAGCGTTACCGGTTCCCAGTCTGGTTTTGGAAGCGCACAAGAAAATTATTTCAAGCGTATCGCTGACAAGAATTTGAAAAATCCCCAAGTCATTGGGTTTGGGATTAACAATGCAGAAACTTTTAATCAAGCGACTGAATTTGCCAAAGGAGCCATTATAGGAAGTGCTTTTATCCAACATTTAACAGAAAATGGAACAGGGAAAATTGCCGAGTTTATAAAAACAATTCGGTAATTAAATCTTCAAGCAACCTACTTATTTTCCGACGTACTGAGCTTGAATGACTATATTTGCAAAGAATTAATCGAAACCTTAAAAGCCCTTCTGATATATGAAAGCTAGTCAATTACTGCTCATTGGGATTTTCTTTATTGGAAGTTCTGTCCTAGAAGCCCAAGAAAAAACTAGTTTAACGCTGGACGAAGCCGTCAATTTGGCTTGGACAAAAAGCAACGAGGTGATTTTGGCCAATACCAAAGTAAATTCAAAAAAATACGAATTAGAATCGGTAAAAAACAACAAATATCCCGACTTGAAAGTATCGGGACAATACCAACAATTAGCGAAGGCTTCGGTAGATTTAAAAATCAATAAGGGGACTGACTCGAAATCGCCACCTACCGTTGACCGACTAATAATTGGTCAAGTGAATGCCAGTGTTCCCATTTTTTCGGGATTCAAATTACAAAATAGCATCAAAGCTTACGAAAATTTGTACCTAGCCGAAACGGCAACGGCAGCAAAAACCAAGGAAGAAACGGCGATGAAAGTTGTGAATTATTACTCCAGTTTGTTCAAAGCCCAAAAAACCATAGAACTACTAAAAGAAAATCAAAAAAAGGCACAACAGCGAGTCGTTGATTTTAGCGAAATGGAAAAAAACGGAATTATTCCCAGAAACGATTTACTCAAAGCACAATTGCAAGTTTCTAAAGTACAACTATCTATTGACGATACAAATGCTGATTTGAATATGGCAAATTATTATTTGGTTAGTCTTTTAAAATTACCTGAAGGGACAAAATTAGAAATCAAGGAAAGCGATTTTGCCAATTTTCAGATGACCAATATTCCAACCAGTGAACAACCCGCATTAGAAAACCGTAAAGATTTACAAGCCATACAATTTCAGAAAAAAGCAAGTCAAGCCAACATAAAAGCCACTCGTAGTGCCTATTATCCTTCCATCGCAATGGTTGGAGGCTATACCACTTTAGATCTAAAAAATGTGGTTACGGTTCAAAACGCTATGAATATAGGATTAGGTGTTTCTTATGATTTGAGTGCCATTTTAAAAAACGGTACCATGGTAAAACTGGCCGAAAGCAAATCTCAAGAGGTCAAAAATTCAGAAGAAATGCTTACGGATTATATCAAAATTCAAGTCCAAAAAGGGATAGAAGACTATAATTTAGCATTGAAACAAAATCAGGTTTATCTACAAGCAGTCGAACAATCGGCTGAAAACTACAGAATTGTAAAAGATAAATACGAAAATGGACTTTCGGATACCAATGACTTACTCGAAGCCGATGTCGAGCAGCTAAACTCAACAATAAACTCGACTTTGGCAAAAGCCAATACAATCCAAAAATATTACGAGTTACTTTCCGTGACCGGACAATTAACACAATCTTTTAATCATTCAAAAAAATAACAATGCCTCAAATGGAAAAGAAAAAAACAAATACAAAATTTATCATAGTACTAGTAGTTTTGATTGTTTTGGGAGGTACTTATGGCACTTTCAAATACGTTCATTCCTTGTCCCACGAAAGCACGGATGATGCCCAAATCGAAAAAAACATGAATCCTATAATTCCTAAGGTTTCTGGCTATGTGGATAAAGTATACATCAAAGACAATGATCTTGTAAAGAAAGGCGATACCTTATTTACCATCGACAAACGAGATTTCGATTTGAAAATTGAAGAGGCAAAAGCCGCTTTACTGGCAGCCGAAGGCAGTTTTGAAGTTTCTAAAGCCGATATCAGCAGTGCCTTGGCAAATGTTTCCGTTTCTGATGCCAATGTGCAATCGGCAGGTGGAAATTTAGAAACGGCAAAAATAAGATTGGAGCGCATCACCAATGACTTCAACCGATATGATAATCTATATAAAAATCACTCAATTACCAAGCAACAATATGAGCAAGCTTCAGCAGCCAAACAAGAAGCCGAAACCCAAGTTCGTATTTTGCAACAACAACAAAAAGCGAGTTCCTATCAAAAATCGGCAATAATAGCCAAATCAAAGGTATCCGATAAACAAACCGAAGTGGCTGCCGCTAATATCAAAAGAGCCCAAGCGCAACTCGATGCGGCAAAACTAAATTTGACTTACACTGTGGTTACGGCAGCGATTGATGGCCAGGTTTCTAAAATTGACATCCAACCGGGGCAATTGGTTCAACCAGGGCAATCCTTATTTTATATTATTAACAATACTACGGCATGGGTCATTGCCAATTTCAAGGAAACACAATTGGATAAAATGGTCGTTGGACAAGATGTAACGCTAAAAGTGGACGCTTACCCTGATTATAATTTTGAAGGAACGGTCACTTCTTTTTCGCCCGCAACCGGTTCGAAATTTTCCTTGTTACCTCCGGATAACGCTACTGGAAACTTTGTAAAAACCATTCAAAGATTACCCATAAAAATCAGTTTGAACAAGTCAAACGATCCTGCAAAAGTAAAATTACTACGTCCGGGAATGAATGTAGAAGTAGACGTTCATTTGAATTAATACTGCCAATTTTTTAGACAATTCATAATTAATTACAATGGTCAAAACGGCTGACGACGATTTAGTAGAGTTTGGTTTTAGGAGGATTATCATTACGATAACCGCTGTCCTTTGTGCCTTGCTTGAAATTGTGGACACCACCATTGTAAATGTAGCTTTAAATAATATGCGCGGTAGCCTTGGCGCTACGCTGACTGATGTAGCTTGGGTTATCACCGCTTATGCTATCGCCAACGTGATAATCATCCCGATGACAAGTTGGTTTTCACAGCAATTCGGGCGTCGCAATTATTTTGCCGTTTCGATCATCATTTTTACCTTGGCATCCTTTCTGTGTGGAAATGCCAATAATATCTGGGAACTCGTCATTTTTCGATTCATACAGGGACTTGGTGGCGGTGCCTTATTGGTCACTTCTCAGACTATCATTACCGAAATTTATCCAATAGCCAAGAGAGGTATGGCACAAGCCATCTATGGAATGGGTGTTATTGTAGGACCAACCTTGGGCCCCCCTTTGGGAGGCTATATTGTCGATCATTTTTCTTGGCCCTATATTTTTTACATCAATATTCCTATTGGGATTATAGCAGCTTTACTCACGCTCTCGTTTGTAAAAAGCCCTAAATATGGTGAAAAAATAAAGGCCCGTCAGGTCGATTGGTGGGGTATTGTGTTTCTGACTTTGTTTGTAGGCTCATTACAATTTGTGCTGGAACATGGCCAACAGGACGATTGGTTCAACAACCAAATAATTGTTATATTGAGTGTAGTTTCTGTTTTTGGTTTATTGTTTTTCATTTGGAGAGAACTCACTTACAAGCATCCGATTGTTAATTTGAAAGTATTGAAAGATTCCAATTTAAAAGTGGGAACCATTATGGCTTTCATCCTTGGATTTGGATTGTATGGCTCTACTTTTATCATACCAATTTACACACAGTCTATCTTGGGATGGAGTGCCGCCGATGCAGGATTGCTGCTAATACCAGGGGCCATAACTACCGGAATCATGATGCCCTTTATAGGCAAAATGATTCAGCGGGGAGTCCCGCAATCCTATATGGTAGCAATGGGATTTCTGATATTTTTCTTCTTTACCTTTTGGATGCGAGGCGTCCTTACTCCTAGTTCGGGTTCTGAACATTTATTCTGGCCCTTAATTTTGAGAGGGATAGGATTGGGACTGTTATTTGTTCCGATATCAACCCTTTCGCTGTCGACACTCAAAGGAAAAAATATCGGCGAAGGGGCCGCTTTTACAGGAATGTCAAGACAATTGGGCGGTTCTTTTGGTATTGCCATTATTACCACTTTTATAGCTCGATTTAGTCAAGAACATCGAGTAAATTTAATTAGCCACCTTGACGTTACCTCTTTTCAAGTACAGCAAACGGTACAAAAATTGCAAAATGGCTTTAGGTCAAAAGGGTATAGTGCAAATGAGGCTTTGGGAAAAGCCTATAAAGTAATTGATTATAAAGTGATGATACAAAGTTCCATATTAACGTATATGGATATTTTTATGTATTTGGGAATTTTGTTTTTGCTTTGCATTCCTTTTATTCTTCTGATTCGAAAAGGAAAAAAACGAGTAATCGTTTCGGAAGCAGTCTCACATTAATAGGAAAACTATCGGGTAAAAACCAGTTGATTTCCATTGGATAAATTTGCGTCAAATTGATAGCCTTCATAGTTAAATCCTTTTAAGTCATCAATCGTTTCAGCATTCGTATCAATAATGTAACGCACCATCAAACCTCTGGCTTTCTTGGCAAAAAAACTAATTATCTTCAATTTTCCGTCTTTGTAATCCTTAAATTCCGGAGTGATTACTAGAACTTTTAGTGCTTTGACATCGACTGCCGAGAAATATTCATTGCTCGCCAAATTGACAAACAATTCCCCTTCTTGTAGTTCTTTGTTTAAGGCCCTAGTAATTATTGGTTTCCAAAATTCGTATAGATTCTTGCTGTCGTTAATGGGTAATTTGGTTCCCATTTCCAGTCGGTATGCCTGCATCAAATCCAGTGGCTTTAAGAGTCCATATAATCCCGACAGAATTCGCACACGATCTTGCAAAATGTCCAGATTTTCTATTGGAATCGAATAGGCATCCAATCCAGTATAAACATCACCATCGAAAGCGTAAATGGCGGGACGGGCATTTTCTAGAGTGAAGGAGGTTTTCCAATCTTGGTTACGTTGCCAATTCAAATCGGCGAGTTTATCTGAAATAGCCATTAAGGCAGAAAGTTCCTTAGGTGATTTTTGTTTCAAAACCTGATGCACCTGGAGCGCTTCTTTTACAAACAACGCTTCCGAATATTTTGCGGTTGGTAACCCTTTTTCAAAGTTTAACGATTTGGCTGGTGAAATAACAATTTTCATAGGAACATTTCTATTTGATTCTTTTTTTACTCTTCCTCCTCACTCGAATGCGTTTTTGAGTACCCTCTCCATTTCTCAATACAATCCTGAAAATCCTGGGGTAATTCCGTGTCAAAACGCATCATTTCTCCTGTGCTAGGATGCACAAAACCAAGTGTTTTGGCATGTAAAGCCTGCCTTGGCAAAGCCTTGAAACAATTTTCGATAAATTGTTTGTATTTCGTAAAGGTGGTTCCTTTCAAAATCAAATGACCTCCGTAACGCTCGTCATTAAAAATAGGATGACCTATATGTTTCATGTGCACCCGAATCTGGTGGGTTCTCCCCGTCTCCAAAATGCAAGAAACCAAAGTCACGTAACTAAAACGTTCCAAAACTTTATAATGGGTCACGGCTGGTTTTCCAATTTCGGGATCGGCAAAAACAGCCATTTGCATCCGGTCTTTCACGTGGCGGGCGATATTGCCTTCAATCGTTCCTTCATCTGCAACCACATTTCCCCAAACTAGCGCAATGTATTCCCTTTCGGTAGTTTTGGCTTCAAATTGCTTGGCAAGATGCGTCATAGCCGCCTCGGTTTTGGCAATTACCAAAAGTCCTGAGGTATCTTTATCAATTCGATGTACCAGTCCTGGACGTTCGCTACTGTTCATGGGCAAATTTTCGAAATGAAATGCCAAAGCATTCACCAAAGTTCCCGTATAGTTTCCGTGACCGGGATGCACCACAAAATCGGGCGGCTTGTTGACGAGCAAAAGCGCAACATCTTCATACACAATATTAAGCGGAATATCTTCGGGGTCAACCCTGTTTTCGAACGGCGGATGCGACAACATAATACGCACCACATCTAGTGGTTTTACTTTATAATTAGATTTTACAGGTTTGTCATTTACATAAATATCCCCAGCAGTGGCGGCATTTTGAATTTTATTTCTAGTGGCATTCGGAATCATGTTCATTAAATATTTGTCAATTCGCAAGAGCAATTGCCCTTTTGGAATGTCAAATCTATAATGTTCATATAATTCGTCCTCTAAATCTGTAGTGTCAATATTACTGCTCATGTGCAGGCAATTGATCTGTTGACGTGGCCGTACTGTCCACTACTTCAATGTAACTCTCATTACCGTCGCCCAGCACCAAATCAATTTTAGAAGCTTTCAAAACGTGATCGCCCACCTTGAGGTTTCTTCCTTTGCAACGCATTTCCAAAACCATATCTTTTCCAAGATTCGGGATATAGGTAATCATACCTTCCTCAAGACCCAAAGCCTTTAATGTTGGTACCGCTTCACGATATGTTTTTTGGATTAAATCCGGAATACGCACAGACGAAAATCCCGAAGCATTAATCTTGATATATACTTTTCTTCCTTCTTTTACCTTGGCTCCCGGTAAAGGATCCTGCTCGACCACACTGAATTTAGGATAATCACTGTTGTAATCTACACTGTCCAAAAGCACATAGTCCAAGTCCAATTCGTCTAATTTTTCCTCGACCTGCTCCTCAGTTAATTTGGCTAAATTGGGCACCGTTATTTCGTGACCATGATCCGTTGTGAAAGTCAACCAATGCACGAAGAAATAACCCAAAACGGCAAGAATAGCAAGAGCGGCAAGTGCTTGTCCAATAAACACGCGACTGTTAAGATAATTACGTAAGCTCATAAATTTAATTTAATAAGTCGCAAAGATAAAGCTATTTCGTTCCAAAAAAAATTCTAATTTTGTTTGAAATACGTTTAATCGGCTTATCGGTTAAACAGCAAACCGATTAAACCTAAAAAATGAAAAACATTGCCATCATCATGGGCGGATATTCAAGCGAATATAAAATCTCCTTAATCAGCGGAAATGTCGTCTATCAATTTCTTGACAAAACTAAATTTAACGGATTCCGAATCCATATTTTCAAGGAAAAATGGGTTTATATTGATGCCCAAGATGCAGAATTTCCCATTGATAAAAACGATTTTTCAACAACTGTAAACGGAACCAAAATCACTTTTGATTGTGTTTTCAACGCCATTCACGGTACACCAGGCGAAGATGGATTGATGCAAGGGTATTTTGAATTAATTGGTATGCCGCAATCTTCCTGCGATTATTATCAGGCAGCATTAACCTTCAACAAACGGGATTTATTGTCGGTTTTAAAACCTTACGGCATCAAAACCGCGACTTCCTATTATTTAAATAAAGGCGAACACATTGATACTGCAGAAATTGTGAAAGCCGTTGGATTACCTTGTTTTGTGAAACCAAATAAATCAGGTTCCAGTTTTGGAATTTCCAAAGTAAAAACAGCTGCCGAATTACCCATCGCCATTGAAGTGGCTTACCAAGAAGACAACGAAATCATCATCGAAAGTTTCCTAGATGGTACCGAAGTTTCTGTGGGGGTCATCAATTACAAAGGAGAAATAATCGTTTTACCCATCACCGAAATTGTTTCGGAGAATGATTTCTTCGATTACGAAGCCAAATATCATGGAAAGTCACAGGAAATAACACCCGCCAGAATCTCTGAAGAAATGACACAAAGAGTAAGTGAAGTGGCAAAACGCGCTTATGAAGTCTTGAAAATGAAAGGATTTTCCAGAAGCGAATTCATATTTGTGGACGGCGAACCCCACATGCTTGAAATGAACACTATTCCGGGTCTTACAACCGAAAGTTTGATTCCACAACAAGCCAAGGCCGCCGGAATTTCATTGGAAGATTTATTTACTAATGCCATAGAATTGGCGTTGCCTGAATAAATGAATTAAAACCTACAGAAACTCAAATCAAAAAAAATGAGAAAAGCCATATTTCCGGGATCGTTTGACCCCATCACTTTAGGTCATGAAGATATTATCAGAAGAGGCATTCCCTTATTCGACGAAATTGTAATTGCCATTGGCGTCAATGCCGAGAAAAAATATATGTTTTCGCTCGAAGAAAGAAAACGATTTATCGAAGAAACCTTCAAAAACGAACCCAAGATTTCCATTGTCGTTTACGAAGGTTTGACCATTGATTTGTGCAAAAGAATCAATGCTAATTTCATTCTGCGTGGATTACGCAATCCCGCCGATTTTGAGTTCGAAAAAGCCATTGCGCATACCAATAGACGGATGTCTAAAATTGAAACGGTGTTTTTATTAACTGCTGCAGGAACTTCTTATATCAGTTCCAGTATCGTGAGAGATGTTATTCGAAATAACGGTCAATATGAATTACTGGTTCCTGAAGCCGTTAAAGTAAAGAAATAGTATTCTGTATAAATTTGGATAAAGGCTTTAATTAGCACTACTTTCGCAAAAAAATAGACAACAATAACAGAATGGAAAGAACATTGAATAAACGCAGCGGGTCACAGTGTGAACTTTGTGCTGCCAGCGAAAACCTAAAAGTTTTTGCCGTTTTACCTACAAAAAAAGGAGGATTAGACGAAAGTATTTTAGCTTGTACCACCTGTATTGACCAAATTGAAAATCCAGGAAACGAAGATTTAAACCACTGGCGTTGCCTAAACGACAGTATGTGGAATGAGAACACAGCGGTTCAAGTAATCGCTTGGAGAATGTTGAGCAGAATGCGAGCAGCGGGTTGGCCAAAAGAATTGCTGGATATGATGTACCTAGACGAAGACACTTTAGTTTGGGCCCAAGCCACTGGCGAAGGTGAGGAAGATGAGAATAAAGTAATTCACCGCGACAGCAACGGAGTAATTCTTGCTACTGGTGATTCTGTAGTTTTAATCAAAGATTTGAAAGTTAAAGGTTCCAGTATGGTGCCAAAACAAGGAACTGCTGTAAGAAACATTCGATTAGACCACACGAATGCCGAATATATTGAAGGCAGAGTTGACGGACAAACCATAGTGATTATTACGCAATACGTGAAGAAAATATAGTCTTTAGACGGCAGTTAGCAGTTAGCAAAAAAACGAAAACGTATTGAGAAATCAAGACGTTTTCGTTTTTTTTATTTTTGAAGAGAGAGGTTTAACCTTCTTAATCTGAAATCTGAAATCTGAAATCTGAAATCTGAAATCTGAAATCTGAAATCTGACTCGAGCCAGAATGGCGAACAGGCGAAGCAAATCTGAACACTACTCCTCCTCTTTCTTGATAACCTTACGGGCAACTTCGATTTTAAACTTTTTACCCTTCATTTTTTCGTCCTTGATGTTGTGAAGTAAGTCTTTTACCTTATTGAATCTTACGGCAGCAAAAGAGATAAAATCTTTGACTTCTATCAACCCTAAATCGCCTTTCTCCAACTTTCCTTTTTGGGAAAAGAAACCCACAACATCAATTTTATTCAATTTATTTTTCTTTCCACCACTGATGTAGATGGTTTGAAATTCTGGGGGTTTTGGCAAAGTGGTGCTGTTTTCTACTTTTAAGATTGGTATTCCATAATCAATATAGTCTAACTTTTTTTCGCTATCGTGAGCAATGATATAAGCCGTTCCGGAGGCCAACATTCTTGCTGTTCTTCCGTTTCTGTGCGTGAATTCATCTTCTTTGGATGGCAAATGGTAATGAATTACGTGCTTCATTTCGGGAATATCGAGACCACGTGCGGCCATATCCGTGGTGATTAAATAACTCACACTTCCGTTTCTGAATTGTATTAAAGCGCGTTCGCGCTCGTCCTGATCCATTCCGCCGTGATAGTACGTGGCATATATTCCTTTTTCGTTCAAAGTGTCACTAATGCGCTCTGCCGCATCGCGATGGTTGCAAAACAACAATGCCGATTGAGATTTTAGTGAACAAATCAAGTTGAACAAACTCCCGATTTTGTCTTTTTCTTTTGAAACCACCATTTTCATCACAAGATTACTTGCTTGTTCTTCGCTTGGAATAAAATCCAAAATCGCAGGGTTCACAACTCTGGTATATTTTGGAATTTCGATATCAGAAGTTGCCGAAACCAAAACACGTTTGTTTAGTTTCGATAATTTTCCAATTATAAAAGACATTTGCTCGTGAAAACCCAACTGCAAAGACTTGTCGAATTCGTCCAGAATTAAAGTCTCAATTTTGTCCAAACGAAAAGTGCATCGATCTATGTGATCTGCAATTCTGCCTGGAGTTCCAATTAAAATGGCTGGCGGATTGCTTAAATTTTTGATTTCGGTATCGATGGAATGGCCACCGTAACACACATTTACTTTGTATGCCGTTCCCATTTTTTTCCAAACTTGCTCAATTTGCAAGGCTAATTCACGTGATGGAACCAGAATCAAACATTGAACAGACAATATTTCGGGTTTTAACATTTCGAAAATCGGCAAAAGGAAAGCGAGTGTTTTTCCAGAACCGGTAGGCGAAAGCAGTAAAATATTGTTGTCACTCAATATTGTTTCTTGGGCAGCAACTTGCATTTCATTTAGGATTTCGATGCCTAAATTGAGTAATATATTGTTGGAATGATGATTTTTATTCATTCTGCAAAGATAACAGAAAAGTTGGCAGTGTTCAGTTTTTTAGTATTCAGCTCAAAAAATCGAAACCAATTAACAACTTAAAGCTACATTCACAATTCTGCTCCTGAGACTTTGGGACGGACTATTGAAAACTAATATTCTCTTCTTCAAACAACAATTTAATATTCTCGTAAGAATTTTTTAAAATTTCTGGAATTTCATTTGGGTGAAACCACGCTGCCTTTTCGATTCCTTCTTCGATTTGCCCTACTGGAGTTTCCTCAAAATCAGAAGTCATTTCAAACCAATGGGTGACTTTTAGTTTGTAAACTCCGTTTCTTTTGAATACATGATAGGTTTTTTGCAATTTTTTGGTAATTGTCAACTGTTTGACACCCGTTTCTTCTTCCACTTCACGCATGGCAGTGGCCTCAATATCCTCACCTTTTTCAATTCCGCCCTTCGGCAAATCCCATTTTCCGCCTCTAAAAATAAATAAAACCTCTCCTTTTTTGTTGTAAACCAATCCTCCTCCGGCCTTATTGACAGGGATTTTTGATTTCAAGGTTTTCATAATCTGCTTTTCATCAGGGTGGTAGAGATAGGCCTTCTGAATTTTATTTTGAAATATTTTTATTATAAGCTGAACGATATCAACACTCTCTAATAAGAAAAGTTGAAAATTAGTCTCTTTGGAGATTTCATTTGTCAAAAAAAGTGGTTTGTCGTTCACAAAAACTTTATACATTTGTACTATGATATTTAATAAAGATACTGCCGAGAAAACTGCCGAATTACTTTTGCAAATAAATGCAATTAAATTGAATCCAAGAAATCCTTTTACATGGGCTTCGGGATGGCAATCACCAATTTATTGTGATAACCGATTAATTCTGTCTTTTCCAACCATCAGAAATTATGTTCGCGATGAATTTGTAAAAAATATCGAAAAGCAATTTGGAAAGCCAGATGTCATTGCTGGCGTGGCTACAGGAGCCATTGGCATTGGAATTTTAGTTGCTGAAAGTTTGGGTTTGCCTTTTGTGTATGTCCGACCGGAACCAAAAAAACATGGCAGACAAAACCAAGTGGAAGGTTTTCTGCAAAAAGGACAAAACGTGGTGATTGTAGAAGATTTAATTAGCACAGGAAACAGTAGTTTGCTCGCTGTTGAAGCTTTGCGTGCTGCAGGAGCTAACATAAAAGGGATGGCTGCCATATTTACTTATGGTTTTGATATTGCTGGAGAAAACTTTAAGAATGCTAATGTGGACTTATTTACCCTTAGCAATTATCAAAATTTGTTGAATTTGGCCGTTGCCAAAAGATACATCACAGAGGAAGAAGAGCAAACGTTGAGAGAATGGAATCTAAGTCCATCAACTTGGGGCATTGCAGTATAAAAATTGATTTATTTAAGACTATTATGCCAAAACTTCGGAATTAAAAATTAAAAAATGAATTTAGAAAGTCCCAGAGTTACTGTAGGAAAATCGACTCAAGAATTATTTGATTTATTGAGTGATGTACGAAATTTTGAGAAATTAATGCCCGAAAACATTGCTAAATTTCAAGTCCTTGACGATGATTCTTTTGTTTTTGGACTGAGCGGAATGCCCGAAATAAAACTTAAAATGAAAGAAAAAGTGGCGCCAACGAAACTAGTTTTAGGGGCCGCCAGCGACAAATTACCTTTTACTTTGGAGGCAGATATTAATTCCCTTTCAGAAAACTCCTGCAATGTGCAATTGCTTTTTGAAGGCGAATTCAACGCCATGATGGCCATGATGATTAAAGGCCCGATTGGAAAATTCATAGAGACTTTGGCTGTGAATATGCCAAAATTGTAATTGCATCTTTTATAAACAAAAAACTTTCAGCTCAAGTTGAGGTTTTTTTGTTTCAATGATTCCTTAATACAGCATTTGTATTTCTTTAATATCAAACTCAGAAACGGTATCATTTTCTAAAAGAATCCGAAGCTTTCCAATGGAGGAAACCCCTTGAATAATCCCCATGAATTGGTGTTGCTTCTGATCTTCAAAGGGCATCGGAATTCCTTTTTTGAATAGCTTGTTGGTATACTCCGACCGAAATAAAACCGGGTTTTCATTCCAAGACCCTATATTTTGTTCCAATTTTTCGACAACCCTCAAAAGAATTTCTTCTTTATCAAAAGGGGTATTACAAATCGCGGCTAAAGAAGAAGCCTTAGGCAATTGTTCAAAATTCGTTTGGTTGACATTCAAGCCCAACCCCACAATCGAAAAGATACTTCCATCGCTTTTGATGCTGTTTTCAATGAGAACTCCGCCTATCTTTTTATTGTATGACATAATGTCGTTTGGCCATTTAATACTTAATTCCGGAATACCAAAGCTTTCCAAAGCCTGAATTAATGAGACGGACACTGCGATATTGATATCAAAAATTTGGCTACTATTTTTCACAAAATCCTTAATCAAAACACTCATTATTAAGTTTTTGCTTGGCTCAGAAACCCATACAGACCCCATTTGACCCTTGCCTTTTGTTTGATTTTCGGCAGTAACCACAGTGAAATTTTCCACAGCTTTTTTAGCAGACAATCCCTTGAGGAACTCATTTGTGGAATCTATGGCATCGAGTTTGATTCGTTTCATTTGTAGATTTTATTTGTTTTTTAATGGTCAAATGTAATTCACAAATTTGTTTAATTTTATAAGCATTAAAATTGGTTATGCTCATTTCATGAGAAATTATTTGCTAAACATAATTTAATATTATGTTAAGGTTCAAAAATAATCACAAAAAATGGTAACTTTACCAACTTATATTAAAAATAATTCATGGCAAAAAAGACTGTAAATAATGATGTTCTATTAGCTAACATTATAAAAGGAATAGAAGAAGTAAAAGGAAATGACATCGATATTCTAGATTTAAGGGAAATAGACACCGCCGTTTGTGACTATTTTATCATCTGCAACGGAAATTCAAACACTCAAGTTAACGCCATAGTTAACTCCATACAAAAGGCAGTTTCAAAAGAATTAAAAGACAAGCCTTGGCATGTGGAAGGATCCGACAATGCCGAATGGGTACTTATGGATTATGTGCATATCGTAGTTCATGTTTTCCAAAAACAAATTAGGGAATATTATAATATCGAGAGTCTTTGGGGAGATGCTAAAATCACCACAATCGAAAATAAATACTAAAAAAATACACCAATAATGGCTAAAGATAATAATCCAAATTCAAACAAATTCAAAGTAAGTCCTTGGTTAATTTATACGGCAATATTGCTGATTTTCTTGTTCATCAGTTATATAACTGGAGGTTCTAATCTATCCGAACCTTCTCCGTTAACCTCTTCAAAATTTAATGCTTATTTAGAAAAAGGGCAAATTGAAAAAGTAATTGTTTATAATAAAACCGAAGCCGAGGTGTTTCTGAATGCCCAAGCATTAAAAGACCCCGCAAATAAGCAAGTGGCCAAAGATGTTTTTGACCGACCAAACAAAGGACCTCATTATACTTTTATCATAGGTAACGACCAGTTATTTCAAACTAGGCTAGAAAAGGCAGTTAATGAGGGGAAATTAAAAGATTTTAATTTCTTACCAAAAAATAACTGGACAGATATACTTATTAGCTTATTACCAATCATCATTATCATTGGTGTTTGGTTATTCATCATGCGAAGAATGTCTGGAGGCGGTGGAGGCGGTGGAGGCCAAATTTTCAATATTGGAAAATCAAAAGCCAAGCTTTTTGACGAGAAAACGGACATCAAAACTACTTTTAAAGATGTTGCCGGTTTAGAAGGTGCAAAAGAAGAAATACAGGAAATCGTAGAATTCTTGAAAAACCCAGAAAAATACACCAATCTAGGAGGTAAAATTCCAAAAGGGGCACTGCTCGTTGGACCTCCAGGAACGGGAAAAACCTTACTGGCAAAAGCCGTTGCCGGCGAAGCACAAGTACCCTTTTTCTCCTTATCAGGTTCTGATTTTGTAGAAATGTTTGTTGGAGTTGGTGCATCCCGTGTCCGCGATTTATTCAAACAAGCCAAAGAAAAATCACCTGCAATTATCTTTATTGATGAAATTGATGCAGTAGGTAGAGCCCGAGGAAAAAGCAACATGTCAGGCGGAAATGACGAGCGTGAAAACACATTGAACCAACTGCTTACAGAAATGGACGGTTTTGGAACCAATTCCAACGTAATTGTATTAGCCGCAACAAATAGAGCCGATGTTTTGGACAAAGCCTTAATGCGTGCGGGTCGATTTGACAGACAAATTTTTGTGGACCTACCGGATATTCGGGAACGTGCTGAAATATTCTTGGTACATCTTGCCCCTTTGAAAAAAGTAGAAGGACTAGACACCGAATTTTTAGCCAAACAAACACCAGGTTTCTCAGGCGCTGATATTGCCAATGTATGTAACGAAGCTGCCTTAATCGCTGCTAGAAACAACAAAACAGCAGTAGATAAACAAGATTTTCTGGATGCGATAGATAGAATCGTGGGAGGTCTTGAAAAGAAAAATAAAATTGTGACACCGGAAGAAAAGAAAGCCATTGCCATTCACGAAGCGGGTCACGCCACAGTTAGCTGGATGTTAGAACATGCAGCGCCATTGATAAAAGTAACCATTGTACCGAGAGGACAAAGTCTTGGGGCAGCTTGGTATTTACCGGAAGAACGCTTAATTGTTCGTACTGATCAAATGCTGGATGAGATGTGCGCCACAATGGGCGGTAGAGCGGCCGAGAAAGTAACTTTCGACAGGATTTCAACAGGAGCGCTTAGTGACTTGGAAAAAGTGACTCGACAAGCTCGTGCCATGGTGACAATATATGGCTTGAATGAAAAAATAGGAAACGTAACTTATTATGATTCAACTGGGCAAAGCGAGTACAGCTTTTCTAAACCTTATTCTGAAGAAACTGCCATGATTATTGACAAGGAAATTTCCTTATTAATTGAGAGCCAATACGAAAGAGCGATCAAGATATTAGAAGACAATAAGGACAAATTGAATCAATTGGCCGACATCCTGATAGAAAAAGAAGTAATCTTTAAGGACGACTTAGAGACTATTTTTGGCAAAAGAACCTTTGACACAAATCTTGAAGAGGTGGTATCCTAATAAAAGATAAAAAAACATTTATTATTTTTAAAATCTTAATTCAAAAGTGACTTTTGAATTAAGATTTTTTTATCTTTGGACGTTTTCCAACTTTATATTAAAATTAGTATAGAAAAATATGAGTCTTTTTAGAAAAATTTTTGGCGCTACTAATCCAGCTTCTGAGGAAGAAAAAGATACTGAATATGGCCAATTCATTCCTGATGCCGATGCGTCTTTGGATGAAAAATTTATTTATAATTTTAAAAAAAATGGTGGTAAATTTTTATACTGTGAGAATATCACCGAAGTTACAGATCATTTTGAAAACATATTAGAAGAGAATGACTGGTTCGAGAGTGAAGCGCTATGTTATGAGCCTACTCTCTTCAGCATGCTTGATGAAAATAAAATCATCTATGACAAAGCTCAAAACCCCTCTTTTTTATTGGCAAGTTGTGAGAATCTGATTGCTGATGAAGGTTCTGTGTTATTTTCCTCCAATCAAATTAAACAAAAGAAACCAAACGAATTACCCGTAAATATTATCATTGTGGCCTCCATAAGCCAGATTATAGAATCAAAAAGTGACGGACTTAGTGTCATAAAAAAGAAATACTTAAGGGATTATCCAACGAATATAACCACCATAAAATATTTCGAAAAAGCAGCAGAAGAAAATTTTACCCATTATGGAAGTACCGCAAAAAACCTTTATTTATTGCTTTTAGAAGATCTTTAAGATGAATGAAACACTCAAGAGGTCTATATCGGGTGCGATTTATGTGATTCTACTGTTAGCTTCAATACTGTTTTCTACAAATAAAAATTTTGACAGTTTCTTTATTCTTTTTGGAATATTCTTAATAATAGCGGTATTTGAATTTTGTGGTTTGGTAAATATCAACAAAACCGTTCCTATTCTTTTTGCCGGTGCCACTTATTTTCTGACGTATCGAATTGCAAATGCCACAAAGGGTGAGGTTTTATTATATTCCATCCGATACAATCAAAATATAGAAAAAATCGTTCTTTTCCTAGTGTTGCTGGTTTCTATAAAATGTCTTTTATTTTTATTTAACGAAAATCAGACAACCCTTAGCTCTTATTCAAAATACATTTATTTAATTGGGTACATCATTCTTCCATTTCTTTTAATAACGAAAATCCCATTCGGAAAAGTAGGCTATAACCCCAAGATTATCATCAGTATTTTTATCCTTATTTGGACAAATGACACATTTGCCTATATTATTGGGAAATCCATCGGAAAAAGAAAATTATTCGAAAAAGTATCTCCTAAAAAAACCATAGAGGGTTTTGTGGGTGGAGTGTTATTTGCTGTATTAGTAAGTTATATTATTTCGAAATACTATATCGAAATTGTGGAATCCAATACTTTTATTTGGATAATAACAGCTCTAATAGTTAGTATTTTCGGAACCATTGGCGATTTAATAGAATCCAAATTCAAGCGCATTGCGGGAGTAAAAGATAGCGGAAGGATAATGCCCGGCCACGGAGGTATTCTAGATCGACTGGATAGTGTTATATTTGCAACACCAATTATATTTTTATTTTACCAAATTCTATACTATGTTTCATAAAGAAGGAGCTCAATCTATTTTAATAGGTATTGTTTTTACAGCTGTTGTACTGTTATTATCCGATAAATTTATTGATTTGAATTGGCTAAAAATGGCCATACAAATCAGTGCTTTTGTACTATTGATTATCATATTGCAGTTTTTCAGAAATCCAAAACGAACCGTAATTACCAATGATAACCAAATTTTGGCTCCAGTAGACGGAAAAGTAGTCGTAATTGAAGAGGTCTATGAAGGGGAATTTTTCAAAGACAAAAGAATTCAAGTTTCCATTTTTATGTCGCCCATTAATGTACACGTGACCCGATATGCACTTAGTGGCCTAGTGAAATTTAGCAAATACCATCCCGGAAAATTCTTGGTGGCTTGGCACCCAAAGGCCAGCGAAGAAAATGAAAGAACGACTGTCGTTATCGAAAATAAAACTTTTGGATCTGTTTTATACCGCCAAATTGCAGGCGCTTTGGCCAGGAGAATAGTCAATTACGCCGAGGAAGGAATGCAGGTAAAACAGGGTGAAGATGCTGGTTTTATAAAATTCGGTTCGAGAGTTGATTTGTTTTTGCCTTTAGGCACTCCTATTAACGTGGCACTTAACCAAAAAGCAATAGGTGGAAAGACCGTTATCGCCACAAAATTGGAATGAACGAAAAAGATTTAGATACACGTTTTCAAGAAGCGGTAGAAATAGCTTCACAGATGACTCAGGAATCCCTGCCACAAGATATCCAATTACGTCTTTACGCCTTTTACAAGCAGGCAACTTACGGAACATTAAGTTACAACCATTCTGAAAGTTATGATTTAAGAAATGCTTTCAAAACCAATGCCTGGATTCAAATAAGCCATTTGTCAATTGACGAGGCAAAAGAACAATACATAGAAATCATAAATTTCCTGTTGGAAAAATAATTAACGAATTATGAAAAAGATGCGTTTTCTAATATCGAGTTTATTGTTGGCTACCATTTTAATATCCTGCAACAATAAAAAACTTACTGAAGTAGTCGAAGTGCCTTTACCCACAGCCGAAGAAAAAATAACGATGGGTGTTCCTGACGATGTAAAAGCAAATGAAGGTGCATTCCAGATGGAAAAATTACCTTATACGTATGAGGCCTTGACTCCAAACTTATCGCCATTAACATTAGAAATGCATTATTCAAAGCACTATTTGACATACACCAATAACTTAAACAAAGCGGTTGCTGGAACCGAATTAGAAAATTTATCCATTGAAGAAGTCTTAGTTAAATTAGATATGAACGATGCCACAATTCGCAACAATGCTGGTGGTTACTATAATCACTCTTTGTATTGGAAGAGCATAGGTCCAAAAGCAGCCCAACAACCCAAAGACACCTTGGCAGCAGCCATCACAAAGAAGTTTGGTTCATTTGCCGAGTTTACCACTTCATTCAAAGAGGAAGCCACAAAACAATTTGGCTCGGCTTGGGTTTGGTTAATAGTAGATCAATCGGGAAATCTACAGATTACCAGTACCCAAAATCAAGACAACCCACTAATGCGCAATGCACTCGTTCGAGGAACACCGATTCTGGCGTTAGACCTTTGGGAACACGCCTATTATCTAGATTACCAATACAAAAGGAAAAACTATGTAGATGCGTTTTTCAAAGTAATCAATTGGAGCAAAGTTGCCGAAAATTACGAAGAGGCTCTGAAAAAGTAATTAATTCAAGACAAAACTATAAATAAACGATTCAGAAGGACCAATTGTGATTTGAACCTTACCTTCACCATTTTCCACACGCAAGGGAATGCTGCTTTGGTGATACAATTGGTCTGTAATTGTATAAGTTCCATCCTTCAAACCCCATTTTTGAACAATATCTACAGGAATTCTCAATTCAAAATTACTTGTGGCTAGCCAATAAAAATTGGTTACAACAATTAATTTTTGAGTTTCTGACCATCGCACATAGGAATAGATCGCAATGTCATAACCTAGTGTGATATTTCGATTACTGGATTGAATTTCCTGAAATTTTCCCATTAAGGCGGAACTTTGGACAGAAAAATTGAGTAGTCTTTTATAAAAATCGCGCAAGTCTTTCTCGGCTTTAGAAAGTTGGCCGCCATCAAATTTTCCTTCGTTCATCCAGCGTTGATGATTGGGCACACCCACATAATCAAAAATAGAAGTTCTGGAATTTGTTCCAAAGCCACCATTTTCATTGGCAGCCTCCCCCACTTCCTGTCCAAAATAAATCATGGTTGGCGCAGTGCTTATAGTTGTAGAAACAACCATTAAGGGCTTCCCTTTTTCTGGCGTTCCTGCAAATTCTGGACTTGCCAATCGCTGTTCATCGTGGTTGTCTAGAAAATTGAGCATGTGATGCTCAATGTCGGTCATGTTTTTTTGGATATCCGAAAGTCCATCAGGCCAAGACCTACCTTGAATTATATCCTTCAGTTTATCGTAGGTTTCCACTTTGTCGTAGAGATAATCCATTTTACCCAAGCGAATATAATTCCGATATTCATTTGGGTTATACACTTCGGCTATTAAAAAAGCCTCTGAATTTGCCATTTTTATAGCTGAATTCAAATAACTCCAAAATTCATAAGGCACCATTTCGGCCATGTCATATCGAAAACCATCCACACCTTTGGCTGTCCAATATAAGGCGATGTCGCGGAATTTTATCCAGGAATTAGGTACACTTTTATTCTTCCAAAAATCGAAATGTTCTTGGCACGATTTGGTATCAAAACCTGGGGGAAGTTCCGGGAAATCTTTAGAACCATCGGGACGAATTCCGTAATTTATTTTCACGGTTTCATACCAATCATTACGATCTGGCTTCGCCATTCGGGAACCGTTACCCGTCCATTTTGCTGGATATTCTTGGAATTTCCCGTCAATATTTGAATTACTTTCCCCGTTCAAATGTTTGTCCGCATCGGGTATTTCGAAAGGAGTATTTGGGATGTAATAAAAATTATTGTCTCGACTGTATTCTACAGAAACATCATCATCAGCACCAAAATCCCTGATACCTTCGGGATTGTTTTTTCCTTCATATTTTCGAGCAACATGATTGGGAACAATATCAATAATTACTTTCATTCCGGCTTTGTGGGTTCGGGCAACCAAATCCTCAAATTCTAGTAAACGATTCGCAGGATTAACTGCTAAATCTGGGTTTACATTATAGTAGTCCTTGACGGCATAAGGCGAACCGGCGCGTCCTTTTACCACTTCGGGACTATCATTTGAAATTCCAATTGAAGTATAGTCTTGAACTAAGGCGTGATGTGGAACCCCGGTGTACCAAATATAAGCAACGCCCAAATCCTTGATTTCTTTCAGTGCTTTAATGGTGAAATCGTTGAACTTACCCACGCCATTTTCCTCAATGGTTCCCCAAGGTTTGTTATTCCTGTTTTTGTTTCCGAATAAACGGGTAAAAACCTGATAAACAACTACTTTATTGCCAGCCATATTCTCTTTCGTTTCTGCGTTCTTTTTCAAAATCATTCCTTTTGTATGCTATGGCCAAAGGCAGTTTTCTACTTCTTGGTTACTCGTTTTCTAATATGAAATTTTCATTATTGTTCCCATAAGTTTTCTATACTACTCCAAGTATTTATGTACCACCTCCTCTGTTAGAATTCCTACACTACAACAGCAAAATTCTAATTGCCAAAATGGCGACCCCAATATCTTTTTTATCTTAAAATTCCGAAAATTAAATGCATAAATACTACCTTTCTTCATTTAAACCAAAGTGCTAATATATACCAGAATAGAAACCTATATTTGTTTGAAAAACTATATGAACAGTTAATTTTGAAACTTTACAACCATTTCTGCGCTGAGAATTCATTCAACAAAAATATGTTTTTAGAAGCTAAAAGCAAAATACACTAATGTGCATAGTTTTAACTATTTTTGTGACCAATAAAACTTTGTGAACATCTTCGTGCCTTTGCGATTAAAAAAACATAAATTTTGAACAACGATTTCCTTAAATACCAAGCCCAAACTTCTCCCTATCCTTTAGGAATGGAGGTTTTGTATGCTAAAGGATCTTATATTTTTGATACCAACAATAAAAAATACCTGGATTTTGTGGCTGGCGTTTCTGCGTGTACGCTCGGACACCAACCACCAAAGGTCAATCAAGCAATTAAAGACCAATTGGATAAATATTCGCACGTGATGGTGTATGGAGAATATTCACAAGGGACGGCAGTGGACTATTGCAAATTACTGGCTTCACTCCTACCCAAACCATTAGAAAAAACCTATTTGGTTAATTCCGGTACCGAAGCCATTGAAGGTGCCTTAAAACTCGCCCGAAGAACCACCGGAAGGAGCCAATTGATTTCTTGCCATAATGCCTATCATGGCAACACCATGGGATCGTTGAGCGTGATGGGATTCGAGGAACGCAAACGAATTTTTCGTCCGTTGATTCCTGATGTCGAATTTATCACCTTCAACAATGAAGCCGACCTCGATAAAATAACCACCAAAACTGCGGGTATTCTTTTGGAAACTATTCAAGGTGGTGCGGGTTTTATTGAACCCCATAACGACTTCCTGAAAAAAGTTCGCGAGCGCTGTAACAAAGTAGGTGCACTTATGATACTAGACGAAATCCAACCGGGTTTCGGGAGAACGGGAAAGCTTTTCGGATTCCAAAATTACGATGTTGTGCCCGATATTTTGGTGATGGGAAAAGGAATGGGCGGCGGCATGCCTGTGGGTGCTTTCATGGCATCCTCAGCAATGATGGATTTGTTGAGCCACGATCCAAAGTTGGGACACATCACGACTTTTGGAGGTCACCCTGTCATTGCGGCAGCCTGCTTGGCTACTTTGCAGGAAATTACCGAAACAAATTTGATGGCAGAAGCTTTGGAAAAGGAAAAACTCATCCGATCACTTTTGGTACATCCTTTGCTACTAGAAATTAGAGGAAAAGGGTTAATGCTGGCCGCCATGACCGGAAGCGCAGCAATAACAAATGAAGTGATTCTTCGCTGTCAAGACAAGGGGCTCATTTTATTTTGGTTATTATTCGAAGCATGCGCCATAAGAATCACACCACCGTTAACCATTTCTGAGGATGAAATTCGTGAAGGTTGTGCCATAATGTTAGACGTATTGAATGAAATAATGATATAAGATTGAAGAGTAACGATTGCAGATTTAAGATTTCGAGCTCGTTTCAAAATTAAACATCACCAATCAACTTGTTAATTAAATTGTTTACAAAAATTCCAAATTTTCCTCACCATAACAATTAGGTTGCCTACTTTTATTTTGGGCAAATTCAAAAAAAACAAGCTATGCAATTAAGCAACGAGGAAGAAGAATATAACCTATCGCTTTCCAAATTTGAGTCCATGTTAAAAACCAACAAGGTTCTCTTTTTTGATTCCGAAGAATTTGAAGATATTATACTGCACTATCTCGATATGGGCAAAGCCGCATTGGCAAAAAAAGCCCTAAAACTAGCTTTAGAACAACACCCGAAATCTACTGGACTAAAATTAGTCCAAGTTGAAATGTTGGTCTATGATGACAAACTTGAGCAGGCTGAAAAGCTATTGAACGAATTGTACGCCATCGAGCCAACCAATGAGGAAATCTATATCCAAAAGGCCAACATTTGTTCTAAAAGGGACCAACACGAAAAAGCGGTCGAATTATTGAAAATTGCTTTAAAATACACTGACGATTTAGCCGACGTCTACAATTTAATCGGGATGGAATACCTCTTTATGGACAATCTGGAAATGGCCAAGGAAAGTTTTATTAAATGCTTGGAAGAAGATCTTGACGACCAATCGGCTTTGTACAACGTGGTGTATTGCTTCGAATTCTTAGACCAGAATCAAGAAGCCATTACGTATTTGAAACAGTACATCGACAAAAACCCGTATAGCGAAATCGCCTGGCATCAGTTGGGTCGCTTGCATTATGGCGTAAAAGAATATGAAAGTGCCATTAGCGCTTTTGATTATGCCACACTCATTGACGATGAATTTCTGGGCGCTTTTATGGAAAAAGCCAAAGCCCTGGAACGCCTAAAAAAATACGAAGAAGCCATTGAAAGCTTCAACCGAACCATTGAATTAGACGACCCTACCTCCTACGCTTTATTGCGCATTGGGAAATGCTACGAGAAATTAGGAAACAAGGTGCTGGCTTTAAAATACTATAACAAAACAGTTCACGAAGATCCCCTTTTAGACAAAGGGTGGATTGCCATAACCGATTTTTATGTGCGCCAAAAAAACTTCCAAAAAGCCCTGCTTTACGTCAACAAAGCGCTGGCGATTGACAATCAAAACCGAATGTATTGGAAGCGATATGCCACAATAAACAAACAATTGAACTTGTTTGAAGAGGCTGAATTTGGCTACCGAAAAGCAGTAGAATTTGGTGATTACCAATTGGATACTTGGTTGTTTTGGGTGGACATTCTCCAATTTTTGGGCGAATTTGAAAGTGCCGTACAAACCTTGTTGCAAGCCTCGGAATATTTCCCGGAAGAGAACGAAATTGAATATCGATTGGCTGGATTGTATTTTATGATTCAACAAACTACCAAAGCCAAATTCCATTTAAGTAATGCTTTGCGATTGAATTTTGATAATTACATCCTTTTAGAAGATTTATTCCCCGTGGTTTGGGCGCGAAAAATGGTGCAAAATTACATTGCAAAACATACAAAATAAAATACAACACCCATTTTATAATGATTGATATTATCAGAAAACGTTTTGGTTTACTGGGACGCAACATAAATTATTCCTTCTCTAAAGGCTATTTTACCGAAAAATTCGCCACCGAGAATTTAGCAGATTGCAGCTATGAGAATTTTGACATTCCGGAAATAACCGCTTTCCCCGAAATCATAAAAAACACTCCCGACTTAAAAGGAATGAATGTCACCATTCCGTACAAGGAAGTTGTAATCCCTTATTTAGACCAACTCTCGAAAAAAGCAACTTTGATTGGCGCGGTAAATACGATTAAAATCACCAAAAAAGGAAAACTAAAGGGCTACAATACGGATTATTATGGTTTTATGAAATCCCTGCAGCCCTTATTGCAAGCGCACCATAAAAAAGCACTGATTTTAGGAACTGGTGGCGCATCAAAAGGGGTAGCTTTTGCCTTGGACGAACTGGGCATTGGGTACACTTTTGTTTCCAGGGAAGCCAAAGCAAACGCCATGTCTTATGACCAAATCAACGCTAAAACCTTTGACGAGTACCAAATCATCATCAATTCGAGTCCGGTGGGAACCAGCCCGAATACAGAGGCTTCGCCATTAATTCCCTACAACTATTTTACCGAGAAGCACATTGCTTACGATTTGATTTACAATCCTGCGGAAACCCAATTCCTCAAAAAAGCCAAAGCACAAGGCGCAGAAACCAAAAACGGACAAGACATGCTCATTTTTCAGGCGGAGAAAGCTTGGGAAATTTGGAATAAATAATCTCCGGAACAACATAGGTTCACACTGACCTACATATCCCTTTACTTACTAAGCTCAAACCTAAAGCGAATCAGATTTGGGCTATATACGAGCATTATCTAGGATATAACAGTAGTAAAACCAACAAACTTACACTCACTTAACTACAAAAGTTTGCAACAAATAAAAAGTCCTTTTAATGATTTGTAAATAATTATTTATATATTTGATTTATAACTTCTACAAATTAGTTAATATACGCCTAATAATTGTTTAAATCTTCTCTAATTTGCATCGAGTATGAGAAATATTACAAGAAAAAAAACACAGTATAACACTACAAATTAACAACTTTAAAAACTTAGAAAAATGAAGAAAATAAAACAGATTTTAGCATCAATTTTTGTTTTGGCATTTATCACAGGATGTGATAAAGACAAAAATGAGCCAAAGGAAACTTTGGACAAGTCAACAATTAGTGCAAAATGGAATGTCAGCAATTCAAGTGATTATGATTCATTTGAATTCAATGAAAGTGGTAACTATATTGTTGTGAAAAATACAACAACTAAATCAACAGCTAAATCAACAAATGACCAAATCATCCTTTTTGGAACATATAAGATTATTGACAACAAAACAATTATTCTTTCAGATTTTGGAACGATTATTGTAACCAAAATTGATGAAAATTTAACAAGTTTCTCAATTAAACTAACAAGTGATCCCAACAATGAAATCATTATTAATGCTTCAAAACAAGAAGAAATAAAAAGTTCTACAAGGACTGACTTGCTATGTAGAACATGGGAAATGGTTACTTTTAATGGAGAACCCGTAGCTGGGACTGACAGGGAATTAACAGTTTTATTTTCAAAAGCAGGAACTTATTTCGTTTCCAAAGCTAACGATGGAAGTGGAGGTATAGCGCAATGGAAGTGGAATGATGACGCAGAAACACAATTACTTTATTCTTGGGAAGTAGTTCCAGTATTTAATAATGACCGTTATGTGGACATTCCTGAATTAACTTCAACTAAGCTAATAATTATTGAAGATAAAGAGACATTTATTTTACAGCCTGTTTCTACTTCAAAATCAGTCATGAAAAATTCATTGAAAAATTCATCAAATAGGCAAATGAAATCTGGATTCTTTAACAAATAATAACGCGTAACATATTGTTTTAGAAATAATGGGGTTAAGTGGGTAATTCAACCATTCTACAAAACTTAAACATTATTATCGGCGAACAGTTTTGTTACTCCAATTCGTTAGTATTGCTAAACTCAATCTTTAAAACAATTATTTAAATCCGTCCTGTTATTGACTACTATCCCTTTAAAAGCACTTCAATGCACTCGGCTTTTATAAGCGTTTCGTAAACCTAATTTGTTTGCAAAACCACCTCCAAAAAGCAGAAAATAAATTCCAAAAACAAGGCTTTATTTCCTAAAATGACTCTAAATAAGGGATTTATTTTTTATTTTAAACAAGCTTCACTATCTTTCGGGTTCGAAAAAAATAATTGAACCCTTACACATTGAAAAAATGTCAGAAGAAAAGAACGATAACCTGCCTCAGGCAGATGGAAATGTAACCACCAATTCACCTGAAATGGTTCCTACCGAAACAGCCGTATTGGAAGAAATAGAAACAGTTGAAACCAGCAATAGCGAGATAGCAGAAACCCTGGAAGAAATTGACTCAACGGTTACTGATGGAGAATTACAAACTACTGTAATTGACACTCCAGAAATCGAAAATCAAGCCATTCAAGATACTGAAACGCTAGTTGTAGCAGCAATAGCTCCGCAACCCGAAGAAGCTATAGTTGTAGAGGCAGAATTAGACATACAGGATATTGTAATTGATACTCCACAATCCGAAAACCAAATCCTTCAAGATACCGAAATATCCGTTACAGAAGCAATAGCAACGCATACAGAAGAAGCTGTTGGATTAATTGCCGAGGTAGAATTGTCAGATAACGCCAGTATTATCGACGCCATAGCCGACATAAATGCCGAGGAAAGCGAAGATGAGACCCTTAAGGTACGTCACGACATCCCGATGTTGGACTATGATGCTTTATCCTTAGAATCACTTGTGGACGAATTGCAAAATTTGGTTACCAATGAAAAAGTAATGTCGGTAAAGGATCATGTGGAAGAAATAAAAAAAGCTTTTCTGGCTAAATACTACCATCTTTTAGATGAGAAAAAAGAAGAGTTTCTTGCTGAAAATCAAGATCCAAATGAAGAGTTTCAATATCATTTTCCATTAAAATCGAAATTTGACCAGTATTATTCTCAATTTAGAGACAGTAAGAATTCCCATTTCAAGAGCCTGCAAACCAATCTAAAAACCAATCTAGAAAACAGATTGGCAATTGTAGAGGCATTAAAAGAGTTAATCAATCCACAGGCAAGCATCAAAGATACCTTGAAACATTTTAATGATTTAAGAGAACGATGGAAAAATGCGGGACCTATCCCAAAAGACAAATACAACCACGTTTGGAACAATTATCATTTTCACGTAGAAAACTTCTATGACTATTTACACTTAGACAGAGAAGCGCGAGATCTTGATTTTAAACACAATTTGGAGCTGAAACAAAAAATTGTGGCACGTGTTGAAGAATTAGTGCAGGAAGCGGATATCAACAAGGCATTCCGCGAATTACAGGATTTACATAAAATTTGGAAAGAAGACATCGGTCCGGTTTCTAGAGAACACCGCGATACGATTTGGAACCAATTTAGTGATTTGACCAAACAAATGCATGACAAGCGTGAGGTTTTGTTTGAAAATCTAAGAGGAACCGAGCTTGAAAATCTAGCAAAGAAAAAAGAAATCATTGCCCAAATTGAAGTTTTAGCAACCGAACAAGTAAATGCCCATTCGCAATGGCTGGGTCAAATAGAAAAAGTCGAAGCTTTGAGAACCGCCTTTTTCTCAGCCGGAAAAGTGCCTTCTGAGGTAAATGAAGAAACTTGGGGTGCTTTTAAAACTGCCGTAAGGAATTTTAATTCTTTCAAGAATTCGTTTTACAAAGACATTAAAAAAGACCAAAACAACAATCTGAACAAAAAGACAGCCCTTGTTGCTAAAGCTAAAGAATTACAAGAAAGCACCGATTTTGCCGCCACTACTCCTATTATGAAACAAATTCAAGAAGAGTGGAAGCAAATAGGCCATGTGCCCAGAAAATTTTCGGATAAAATATGGACGGAGTTCAAAGAAGCCTGCAACCATTATTTCGAAAAATTAAAAGAGCAGAAAAACGAAGAAAACGTGGAAGAAGTAGAAGCTTTTGATAAAAAGAAAGCCTACTTGGAAACGCTCCGAGAATTCCAGTTGATTGGTGAACATAAAACCGATTTGGACGCCATTAAATTGCATATCGAAACCTGGAAAACCTTTGGAAGGGTTCCCGCTTCGAGAAGACATATCGAAGGTAAATTCAACAAAATCCTTGATGCGCTTTTTGAAAAATTAAGTCTAAGCAAAAAAGAGGGAGATATGATGCGATTCTCGAATAGAATGGATCAATTATCAGAATCTAATGACACCCGAAAACTAGAGAATGAAAAGATTTTCTTGATGCGTAAAATTGAAGAAATCAAAAATGAGATTTTTCAATTGGAGAATAATATCCAGTTTTTCACCAATACTCGAAATGCCAAAAAAGAGAATTCTATCGTTTTAGAAGTTCGTAAAAATATTGAAAAAAACAAAGCGGAAATGGAGATTTTAAAAGACAAACTAAAGCAAGTCAGAAGCTTAAATCCGGCTTAAAAAAATCGAAAGACCAATATGGCAAACCTCATTCCAGATTATGGAATGAGGTTTTTTTATGCGTGAAAATAGAATATGATAATTATCATTTTAATATAGGCAAAGGCATATTAATTTTGATTAGTGCAAAATGTCTTTGTCATGAAAAATTCGATGCTTCAGAAATACAATGTTCCAGGCCCTAGATATACCAGTTATCCTACCGTTCCCTACTGGGATGAAGCTACATTTGATTATGAAACTTGGATTGACACCTTAAAAAGATCATTTGCAGAAAGTAATTCGAAGGAAGGATTGAGTCTTTACATACACCTCCCTTTTTGTGAAAATAGGTGTGCTTTTTGTGGTTGCAACAAGCGGATTACCAAAAATCACGATGTCGAAAACCCTTACATTGAAGCTGTTTTGAAAGAATGGGCTTTGTATTGTAATATTCTGGACGAAAAACCCTTCATAAAAGAAATTCATTTGGGCGGAGGAACGCCTACTTTTTTCTCCACAAAAAATTTAGAAGAATTAATAACTGGTATTTTCTGTTATGCAGAAAGAGCCAAAGAATATGAATTCAGTTTTGAGGGTCATCCCAACAACACTTCTCGGGCACATTTGCAAAAGCTCTATGATTTAGGGTTCAGAAGAGTGAGTTTTGGCGTCCAGGACTATTCTGAAAAAGTACAGAAAGCCATCCATCGTGAGCAGCCTTTTCATAATGTAGCCAAGGTCACTTTTTGGGCAAAGGAAATCGGGTATACTTCCATTGGTCACGACATAATTTACGGATTGCCATTCCAGAAAATCGAGAATATTATTGATACTATTGAAAAAACACATTCCCTTCAACCCGACCGCTTGGCTTTTTATAGTTATGCGCATGTTCCTTGGATAAAAGGAAATGGACAACGTGGTTTCAAGGACGAAGATATACCAAAAGAAGAGGAAAAACGGGCGCTTTATGAAGTGGGGAAAGAGATGCTGTATGAATACGATTATTATGAAATAGGCATGGATCATTTTGCCTTAAAAACGGATAGCTTGTATCAATCTTTCAAAAATGGGAATTTACACCGCAATTTTATGGGGTACAGTTCGTCAAGAACGCAGTTGATGATAGGCTTGGGCGTTTCTTCCATAGGTGACAGCTGGTACAGTTTCGCCCAAAATACAAAGGTATTGAAAGAATATTACCGACTGTTAGAATCCGATAAACTTCCCATTTTTAGAGGTCATTTATTAACGTCGGAAGACCTCATCATTCGAAAACACATCTTGAATTTAATGTGTCAATTTGAAACTTCATGGGAAGACAAATCGAGTTATTTGGATGAAATTCCAGAAATTTTAATCCAATTAAAAGAAATAGAAAAGGATGGATTAATCATCATCCAAAAAAATGGCATTCAGGTTACTGACGCAGGCAAGCCTTTTATTCGCAACATTTGTATGGCTTTTGACTTGCGTTTGAGAAGAAAAGCACCGAAAACACAATTGTTTTCGATGACGATTTAAAAAGTTATATCAATGGCAACTGGAGCCCTTTTTTCAATCAGCATCTCTCATATTCATTGTAGTTCCTAATAGCTTTAGGAATAACTTATGCTTCCGCTTCAGATACGAGTTTGTTTGTGCAAGCAAAGCCTTGTATCTTCTTGAAATTTCAAAATTTTTGAAACTGTCCTTTCACGTCTAGAAAATCATATTTTCCTCTATTATCTTTATTATCATGAAGCGTTGCTCCGAGAGATTTCGTAAACCGTTTTTACAATCGTCGCGAGAAAAGAGCTTTTCTTAAAAATAGTTTGATTCCCCAATTCATCCCCATAGTTATTGGAACTCTAACATCCATAAATATAGTACAGTATCCCTATTGGAAATTGCCTCTCAAATCCATAAATTTGACTAATTTTATGAAGAAAAAAATGTATAAATTGAGTAAATTTAAAAAAATGAAACTTATAAGATAATTTTGTAGATTTGTGTGAAGTCGATTAATCTTTTTCTTTTATGGGTAAATGTGAACAATGTATTGTTAGAGAAATCAGCTCCCTAAAAGCACTCAACAAAGGGGAGTTATTAAGACTTGCCGAGTGTAAGACTTCCCATACCATCAAAAAAGGCGAAAACATTTTTGAGGAAGGAGATAATGTAAACGGTATTTTTTGTGTCACTGTGGGCGTTTGCAAACTTTCAAAATTAAGCGCTAACGGAAAAGACCAAATTGTAAAATTAGTAAAGGCTGGGGAATTGCTTGGACAACGATCCATGATTAGTGACGAACCTGCTAATTTGAGTGCAGTGGCCCTTGAGGATATGGAAGTTTGTTTTATCCCAAAAAGCGAAGTGATGAGCATGTTTGACAATAACAACCAGTTTTCGATGGATTTGATGAAAACGATTTGTAGCGATTTGAAAGAAACAAGTGAGCACCTAGTTTCTGTTTCCCAGAAAACGGTTAAGGAACGATTGGCAGAAACGCTAATTCACCTTCAAGACAGTTTTGGGAAAAATGAGGATGGCTCTTTGCATATCCAACTTTCCCGTGAAGAATTGGCGGGAATGATTGGAACTGCTACTGAAAGCTGTATTCGTCTGTTGTCCGACTTCAATAAATTGGGTTTGATAGAATTGAATGGCAAAAAAATTATTCTGAAAGACATGAACAAACTCAAGAGAATTGCCAATTAGTGTAATTTGTTTTTAACTTCATTCCAAAATTGAATATAGCTACAGTTTTTTGGCTTCGTTCCAAAATTGGACTATTTGAAAATCATAGATTTTCAAATACAGTTTTGGCTTCGTTCCAAATTAAACTAATTGAAAATCATAGATTTTCAATTACAATTTTTTGGCTTCGTTCCAAAAAACATCCATTTCAGCCAAAGTCATATCCATTAATGGCTTACCCAATTCCTCCGCTTTACTTTCAAGATATTGAAATCTTTTAATGAATTTTTTATTGGTTCGTTCCAAAGCATCTTCAGGGTTTATGTTTAAAAATCGGGCGTAGTTAATCATTGAAAACAATACATCGCCAAATTCGGATTCCATTTTATCTTGATCTCCGACTTGGACTTCTATTTGAAGTTCTTGTAATTCTTCCTGGACTTTATCCCAAACCTGGTGTGGTTCTTCCCAATCGAAACCTACTCCTTTTACCTTATCTTGTATTCTACTAGCTTTGACGAGTGCCGGTAAACTTTTTGGAACACCTTCTAAAACGGACTTTTTCCCTTCCTTGAGTTTCAGTTTTTCCCAATTTTGTTTGACTTCTTCCTCGTCTTTCACCACAACATCACTATAAATATGCGGATGGCGATGAATCAGTTTGTCGCAAATTTCGTTACAGACATCGGCCATATCAAAATCATTGGTTTCACTGCCTATTTTGGCATAAAAAACAATGTGCAACAACAAATCTCCCAGTTCTTTTTTGACCTCATTCAAATCATTGTCCAAGATCGCGTCACCCAACTCGTAGGTTTCCTCAATGGTCAAATGACGTAAAGTTTGCAAGGTTTGCTTCCTATCCCAAGGACATTTTTCACGCAAATCGTCCATTATATTCAATAATCGTTCGAAAGCTTGGATTTGGTTTTGTTTGGAGTTCATTAGGAAATTTTAGAAGGTTATCAATTTAGAACTTTAGTTTTGGATGCTAGTTATCTTGGTAAAAATAAGAAATCCTGTCAGGTAAACATCGAGACAGGATTAAAATATAGCTAAGAAATTTTTAAATTACTCTTTCTTTGCTTTTGCTTTTTTGGCAGGCGCCTTTTTTGCTTTTTCGGCAACAACCTCTTCAACAACACTTTCTAAAACTTCTTCAGCATTATCAATTATTGGTTCTTCTTTAGAAACCAATCCTTTGGATTGAAGCAAATTGTACCAATTCAACACTTTTTTGATATCTGATGGATATACCCTTTCTGAATCATATTCAGGTAGAATTTCCGTAAAATAGGCAACCAATTTGGCATTGTCTTCTTTGTGAGAAATAGCCGGACCATTATCCTCTTTTATGGCAATAGTTCGCATCACTTCAGTTAAAGGTTTTTCTTCATTATAGGTGTAAATCGAGATTTCCGATAGTAAGCTTACATTCACTTTCAAACCAACAGTGATTTTTTTTCCATCCAGTAATGATTCGGCGATAAATCCTGAACGCGTTTGAACTTTTAAGGCATATAAACCTTGTTTTCCGGAAATGGACAATATTTTTTCTAAATTCATTTTATAAATTATACGTTTTTTTTCTGTTTTATTTGACTCTTATAGGAAACTGGTTCCTCTTTTACCTTCCTTTTTTATTGCAAAATTTCATTCTATAGTCAGGCCTAGATTTACCCTCCATAATGTTTTGTAATTTCTTCTTGATCAATTGTTTCTTCAACGAAGAAATCAAATCCGTAAACAAAATTCCTTCTATATGATCGTATTCGTGTTGAATCACCCTGGCAACCAATCCGTCAAAAACTTCGGTTTTAACGTTAAAATTTTCATCACAATATTCAATAGTTATTTTCTCATTCCTGTAAACATCTTCGCGCACATCAGGAATACTGAGGCAGCCTTCGTTAAAACTCCATAATTCTCCTTCTTCCTTCAACATTTTGGCATTGATAAAAGTACGTTTGAATCCTTTCAATTGGGCTTGTTCTTCTGATGGCAAATCTTCATCTTCGCCAAAAGGCGTAGTATCTATAACGAACAGACGAATACTCAATCCTACTTGTGGCGCTGCAAGCCCCACCCCATAAGCATTGTACATCGTTTGATACATATTGGCAATAGTTTCTTTCAAGTTTGGATGCTCTGGAGTAATCTCCTCACCCATCTTTCTTAAAACCGGATCGCCATATCCTACAATTGGTAAAATCATTAGTGATGTGTTAAATAGTATCTCTTGAAATTCAAAACCGCTGTTTCTCTATTTCAATTGGCAAAAATAGCGAAAAAAGACATTCATTTATTCTTAACTATAATTTAAATTTTGTTGAAAAATCATAACATTATTTCACTATAATACAACATTGCAAATCATACCTTTGTTTTTAAATTAAAATCTTCTTATGTTAAGAAAAATAAAGCAATTTACGATTGATATCAATTTCACAAACGCTCTTAAAGCAATGTTCTCCGCTTTAATTCCTTTTTATATATTTTCACGTTTAGGTCATTCAGACATTGGTCTTACTATGGCAATAGGAGCTTTATTTACTTTCCCGAGTGACACACCCAGTAATTTAAAACATAAGATCAATGGAATTCTGGTAACGGTTTTAATTATTTCTGGAGCCAATTTAGTAATCAACCTAAGCTACCCCTATCCTTTTGTTTTTTACCCCGTATTTACTTCATTAGTTTTCATATTATCAATGCTTGCCGTTTATGGACAACGTGCCACAATGGTTGCATTTTCTGGTTTAATGACCATTGGCATTTCATTTTCCAATATCCATACCGGATGGGCGATGGTGCAATACTCGGGACTTTTGCTTGCTGGCGGATTGTTTTATCTGCTGATGTCCCTGCTGTTTTTTTACATCAACCCGCATCGTTATACTGAACTACAAATTGTGGAATGTATTAAATTGACCGCCAAATATTTAAAACTTAGGGGTGATTTATGGGAATTACATTCCGATCGAAAAGAAATAACAAAAAAACAATTGATTCTTCAGGTTGAATTGAATGGAATCCATGAAAACATTCGGGAAATTCTTGTACGGAATCGGACTAATTATGGCTCATCGCATCAAAATCGAAAAATGCTGCTGTGCTTTATCACTTTGGTAGAAATAATGGAATTGGCGATATCAACCTCATTTGACCACAATAAGTTACACCAAAAATTTGACGAACATCCAAAGATTTTAATGACTTATCAAAGTTTAGCCTACAATCTTGCCAAAAATCTAAAGTCATTATCCAAAAAAATAAGGAAAAGGAAGGAATACATTCCAAAAAACAATCTGATTGACAATTTATTTGCATTTGAAAATGCAATAACCGAGTACGAAAAAACCGTAGGGAAAACAAAAGCTTCTGAGGGTGTTCTTATGCTCACGAATATGTTGCATTATGCTGAAAAACAAGTTGAAAAAATAAAGACCCTTGAACTAGCCTATACATCAAAGGTAAAATTAAAAGACCTTAAAGGAAGAGATAAAGATTTAGAAAAATTAATAACCCCCCATTATTATCCCCTAAACACCTTAGTTGAAAATTTCAGCTTCTCTTCGCTAGAATTTAGGCATTCCTTAAGAATTACGACAACATTACTATTAGGTTTGATCATTGGAAAAATCCTTCCTTTTGAAAATGTATATTGGATATTAATTACCATTGTGGTTATTATGCGCCCAGGTTACGGCCTAACGAAGGAGAGAACTTTTAGTCGATTCATAGGAACGATAGTAGGTGGTGTAGCTGGTTTTGCTATTTTAGCCTTTGACCCCAGCATTCAAATCCTCGGTGGCTTGAGTATACTTTTTCTAATTTTGGGATTAACATTTAATCCTTCTAACTTTAAAATTGGAAGTACCTGTATTACTTTAAATATTATTTTGCTTTTTGCCATAATGACCCCAAGCGACAGTAACATTATTCTATATAGGATTTTAGATACCTGTATTGGAGCTATTTTGGCCATAGTAGCTAATCATTTCTTATGGCCCTATTGGGAGTCTTTAAATACCAATGAAAATATTAAAAATTCCATTGAAGCCAATAGCAATTATTTAAAACAAATATCCATTTTTTACAACAATAAAAAAGATATTGATTCTAAATATCGATTAGCCAGAAACCAAGCCTTTATTGAAATTGGCAATCTGATGGCTTCTTTTCAAAGAATGCTTCAAGAACCCAAATCAAAACAAGACAAATTGCAACAATTGTATAAATTTACAGTGGTCAACAATGCTTTTCTTTCCTCTGCCGCCTCATTAGGCACCTATACACAATCACACAAAACAACTCAAGCCTCAGCATCGTTTAATATTGCCATTGACCGAATAATAAAAAACCTGGATTATGCAATCCTTCTTTTAAAAGAACAAAATGACACCCTTGAAATAACCCCAGTAAGTAAAGAAAATACAAATCATAGTTTTTCCGAGCTAAGAAAAATTAGGGAAAAAGAATTAATGCAAGGAGAGGATGAAAATAGCGAGTCCTTTAAACTCAAAATGCAAGAGGCCCAACTTGTTATCGAACAGTTAGTTTGGCTGACTAACTTATCTGAAAACATCGTAAAAACAACTAAAGTTTTTATGAATTCTTAGAAATAGGAGCTAGTTTTAAAACATTTTTCGAGACAAATAATCCTGCAGCATTATGGTTGCCGAAATTTCGTCAATCAGCGCTTTATTTTGGCGTTGTTTCTTTTTCATTCCACTATCAATCATAGACTGAAAAGCCATTTTTGAAGTAAAACGTTCGTCAACACGAACTACTTTTATGTCAGGGAAATGATTGGTAAAATGAGTCACAAATCCTTTAATTATTGAAGCACTCTCGGATGGTTCTCCATTCATTTGTTTGGGTTCGCCAATGAGAACAGTTCCCACCTTTTCTTTGGAAAAATAATCCTTTAAAAATGCAATTGCCGTTGCAGAAGGAATCGTCGTCAAGCCTGAAGCAATAATTTGCAATTCATCAGTAACGGCTATTCCCGTTCGTTTTTGTCCGTAATCTATGGCTAGAATTCTTGGCATTTTATTTAAAATATTTCACAAAGATACACAAGAAATAAAAACAATTGGTAACCAAAAACCCATAACAATTTATCGGTTGTTATTCAAATAAAAATTCGATACCATGAAAAATGATAATCAAATTTTCTAACAAAAAAGGGAAATATGTCAGTATTATAAGTCCAAAGTTGTTTTCAAAAAAAATCCATTTATCTTTGTCAAAAAAATAACAAAAATGAACGAATTACAATCCATTATAGAACAAGCTTGGGAAAACAGAGCTTTGTTACAAGAAACCAAAACTACTGATGCCATTAGAGCCGTTATCGAATTATTAGATTCCGGAAAATTACGTGTTGCCGAGCCAGTTGGCGAAGGATGGCAAGTAAATGAATGGGTAAAGAAAGCCGTTGTTCTGTATTTCCCTATTCAAAAAATGGAAACATTAGAAGCCGGAATTTTTGAATACAATGACAAAATGTTACTAAAAAGAGATTATGCCGAAAAAGGGGTTCGTGTGGTTCCTGGTGCCTCTGCCCGTTACGGCGCTTTTCTGGCTAGCGGAGTTATTATGATGCCAAGTTATGTAAACATTGGCGCTTATGTCGATTCTGGAACCATGGTCGATACATGGGCAACTGTGGGAAGCTGTGCACAAATTGGAAAAGACGTTCACCTTTCTGGCGGTGTAGGAATTGGTGGTGTTCTTGAACCTCTTCAAGCGGCACCGGTAATTATCGAAGATGGAGCATTTATTGGTTCTCGTTGCATTATTGTTGAAGGAGTACACGTAGGAAAAGAAGCAGTTTTGGGTGCAAATGTATGTTTGACTGCTTCCACTAAAATCATTGACGTTACCGGAGAAACTCCTGTGGAAAGAAAAGGATTTGTTCCGGCTCGTTCTGTCGTGATTCCTGGAAGTTATACTAAAACATTTGCTGCTGGCGATTATCAAGTGCCTTGCGCTTTGATTATTGGAACCCGCAAACCTTCGACTGATTTGAAAACGTCGTTGAACGATGCTTTGAGAGAATATGATGTGGCGGTTTAATTTTTTATTAATAAAATTAAATTGAATATTTCAATACTCATAGTTAATTATCGTGGATGGAAAGCATTGGCAGAATGTTTAAATTCTTTGGAAAATTACATTTCAAAAACCTTAACTTTCGAGGTAATTGTTATAGATAACTTTTCTAATGATGGTCAATTTACTACTTTTAAACTAAAATACCCTAATTTCACTTTCATTGAAAACATTGGAAATAATGGTTTTTCAAACGGATGCAATCGGGCGGCAATTGAAGCTAAGGGAAAGTATTTACTGTTCTTGAATCCAGATACCAAAATTCAGCACCAAGCTTTAGAAACACTTTTACAAACGGCTGATTCATATCCTGAAATCGGAATTTTATCCTGCTTACAAATAGATGAAAAGGGCAGTTATTACAAACAGAATCTTTTATTTCCAGCTTTTGGCCGATTTTTAGGGCTATCAAGATCTTTATATAAAACTATTTACAAGAAAAATTTGATTAAACGATTCAGTGCCTCTGATGGTCTATTTTATCCAGATTGGGTTACTGGTGCAGTAATTTTCATCAGCCGAAGCTGGTTTGATAAAATTAAAGGTTGGAGTGAGGATTATTGGCTCTATTTTGAAGATGTGGCAATATGTAAAAAAGTGACTGAATTTGGAGGAAAAATAGCCGTAACTCAAAACGCTACAATTTTTCATCAGCATGGAGGTGCCTCGCGTATCAATGTTAAAACAAAAGCGCTCACAAAAACGGAAGTAATCATTTCGAAACATGTCTACATTAACAACCAATTCTCAACAAGTAAAAGATTTGTTCTTAATGTCTTATTAATAATAGGAGTATTAATTGAAAAATCATTTTTAGCTTTTATAAGTTTGTTTTTATTTTTTATTCCAAAACTAAAAGTAAATCGTTTGATAATTCAAAATTTATTGAGTTACTATTATAACGCATTTAAAAATAGAACATGGCTTAGTCCAAGATCCGTAAACTACTTAAAAAAAGCCTAATCCGTTCGAAATGAAAATACTCGTAATTCAACAAAAAATGATTGGGGATGTATTAGTAAGCTCTATTTTATGTGAGAATTTGCGTAAAGCCTATCCTAAGGCCCAGATTGATTATATGGTTTATGAATCGACAATGGACGTTTTAAAGGGAAACACCTATTTTGACAACCTGATTCTATTCACAGATACACATCGCAAAAGCAAATTGGCTTATTTCAACTTACTGCAATCCATCCGAAAAGAAAAATATGATATTGTGATAGATGCTTACTCCAAATTGGAAAGCTGGTTGGTGGTCTTATTTTCTGGAGCTAAACAAAAGATTTCTTATTGGAAAAAAGGAAGGAATTTTCTTTATACTGATTCTGTAAAAAGAATTAGATCTTCTAAATCTAATTTGGGATTGATTATCGAACAGCGGTTATCTCTATTAAAACCTCTAAAATTGAACATTAGTCTAGAAAACTTTCCAAAAATATACTTAGACAACGAGGAACGCGAGTTTGCTTCTACTATTTTTGAATCTAATGGTATTGATGTTTCAAAAAAAACAATCATGCTGAGCATTAACGGAAGCGGAATGGATAAAACGTATCCTTTAGATTATATGTCAACATTGATTGATTGTATTGCTAATAATCAAGATGTAAATTTGCTCTTTAATTATATCCCTAAACAAATTAACGAGGCTAAAGCAATTTACGAAGGCTGTAAGGAAAGCACAAAACAGAAAATCTATTTTTCTGTTTTAGGAAAAAACATAAGAGAATTTATTTCAATTATGGATAAATGCGATCTGATTGTAGGAAATGATGGTGGCGCAATTAATATGGCAAAAGCATTAGACAAACCATCCTTTACTATTTTTTCGCCTTGGATTGACAAAAAAGGCTGGGCTACTTTTGAAGATGGAATCAAACACGTTTCTATTCATTTAAAAGACTTTCACCCTCATTTTTTTGAGAATAAAACCGACAAAATGATTAAAACCGACACGTTTTCGCTTTATAAAAAATTTCGACCTGAAATAATCATTCCATCCTTATCTGTTTTTTTAGAACGGAATTTGAAATAACAAAAGCAAAAAAAATTTACAGAATTTAATAGCTTACTTTTTTTATAAAAAATTACATTTGTAATATATAATATATTAAATGGAATACAACAGTAATAAGAACTTATCTGTCTTGATTATCACACTTAATGAAGAAACTCATATAACTTCCCTTTTGGTTGATTTGAATTTTGCCGATGAAATACTTGTTGTAGATTCTTTTAGTTCAGATAATACCAAATCAATATGCGAAAGTTTTAGTAAAGTAAAATTCATTCAAAATAAATTTGAGAATTTCACATCTCAAAGAAACTTTGCTATTGCACAAGCCAAAAATGACTGGATTTTATTTCTAGATGCAGATGAAAGACTTACGCCTGAATTAAAGAATGAAATTTATACCACAATACAAACTAACGATACTTATACTGCCTTTTTATTTCACAGAACCTTTATGTTTAAAGATAAAGTTTTATACTATAGTGGGTGGCAAACGGATAAAATATACAGACTTTTTAATAAAAATTTTGCTAACTACACCACCGAGCGATTGGTTCATGAAAAATTAAAAGTTACGGGAAAAATAGGTATCCTCAAGAACAAGCTTATCCATCATTCCTATTCAAATTATGAATCATATAAAGCAAAAATGATTAATTATGGAAAACTAAAAGGGCAGGAAAAATTCATAAAGAAACTGAAACCTATTTTTTTTTCATCTATAATCCATCCTATTTATAATTTTTTATATAATTATTTCATACGATTAGGCATTTTAGACGGAAGAAAAGGAATCGTTATTTGTTACCTTAATGCTTATAGTGTTTATATAAGATACCAAGAATTAAAAAAATTATGGAAAACTAAATGATTTTATTTCCAAAAAAACAGCTTCTTTATTAATCTTCTTTTTCGGTGGTATTTTTCCTGAAATTCTTTGTATAACCCCAAATCTTCTCAAAAACTTCCATCGAATGGTTTGCTATATAATTTAGCATATTCTTCACTCATAATCAATACCATTTCCCTTTTAGGGGTCAATGGACTTAGGTTTCCAACTTATCTTTTTGATTAAATTTTTACCCAGCGAATAAGCTAAAATTCGATACCTTTTTCGTGCAATTGATAGCAAAAATTGGTAAATTATCTCAAAATGGTTTAATGTTTGGTTCTACCAAGAATTTAAATCCGATTTACTTGATGATAAAATGGAGTGTTTTTTTTAAGAATTAACCTTGGAAATAAATAAAATCTTAAATTGGTTTTTTCAGAATTTCATTTTCTTCTTTTAGTTATGTCTTCACGAAAAAGGGCGTTTTATTTTTATTCCAAAATGAATATCAATCAGTTAATATTCAATATATTTATTTTTTACTAAAACACTAAAATTATGTCTTTATTTTTTCTTAATTATTGAAAATTAGGTTTTTATAGGAAATAACGACATTTAGTAAATCTTGTGGTAAATGTGAAATATCTTTTTTCTTATATTTAGGTCTAGTATTAGGATTCCTGTAATAATCAAATAAACTATATCCATTATTGATACAAAAATCAATATATTCGTCATCCAAAATTTCAGGAATATTATATTCTTGGTGTGAAAAATTTCTTATTTTATACTTTATCATTTCTTTTCCTCCAAGATACGAAAAATGCCACCCGCCATTATTTATAGTTTCAATAGGAGAGAATCTAAATGCCCTTACCTCATTTGCTGTAAACTCTTTTAACAATTTTACTTGTAAACATTGAATGCCAACCCACCCACCATCCTTTTTTTGATAGTTTAAGTAATAGTAATAATTATACATTTTAAAATTTAGCGGGGGATGGTGCTTTTTAATAAGTGTAAGATAAATCAGTTTTAATTGCAAATTTAACTTCCATATATCTTTGTTAACAATTTTATTAAAAAAAATATTAAACAAATAGGAGAAAGCTTTTAAAATTAAAACAACTTTAAATTGTTTTTTTATTATACTATTAATTATTTGATTCTTTTTTAAATCTATTAAAATATCCTTATTAGGAATTTCATCAATATCACCAATAAGAACTAAATCTTTATCTTTAAGATTAAGTTTTTTTAAGCCTTCTTTAATGCAATTCCTTTGATACTCTTCTCTTTTCCATGCAACTCTCTTTCCTTCATCAAAATATTTCATATTTATTGGCACATATATAATTTTTTCCATAAAAGGAAAAAATCTTTTCATATTGCCTTGGAAAATCAACTTTTTGGATTTTCCATTAAATGAAGTATCGGCTTCCACAATTACAAAATAATCAACGGAGTCATACAAGTATTTAAGTCTTATTTCTAATAAATCAAGTTCATTAAAAAAAGTAAAACAATCAATTATCTTATTCATATTTTTTTATTAAAACCTAAAAATTAAGATCAAAAATTTTAAAATATAGAAACTTTACTTAATAAATTATTATAACCTAAATATTTAGATAGGTCATTTAAGTTGCTGATAATCTATAGAAAAATGAATTTATAGATGTTACAGATGTTAATATATTGTTTTTAATAGGATTTAAGAGCTGTAATATTAGAATCTATTTCTATGAATTAAATTTCTAAAAATTTTAATCTCTTTTTTAATCTCTTTTTTCTGAATAACTTTTCTTGAAATTGACTAGTAAAATACCACATTTTTTCAAATATTTCTTTTTCACTTTTTATTTTATACCATTTAGAATATTCATTGCTCATAATTATTATCATTTCTTTTTTTTGAGTCAAAAGACAAAGATTTTTCATCCTTGAGCCAAAATCTATGCTGTCATGAAAATCCATTCTATTTAAATCAACCAAGAAGAAGTCGTACTTTTCTTCGGTAGTTTTTTTAATCAAAGTATTCCCAGGCGAGTGATCTAAAAACTCGATTCCTTTTTCGTGCAAATCAAAACAAAATAAAGTAAATTGTCTTAAAATGTTTTCGTGGTCTGGGAAATCCGGAATTTCAACTAATTCCCGGAAAGTTAAATCGCATTGAAGATGTTCGCTGACATAATAACTATCCTTAAGCCCAATAAAATCATGGTTTTCAAAATAAGCAATAGGCTTTGGTGTTCCGATTCCTTTTTCTAATAAAATAGTGGCAAATTCAAAAGAACGTCTGGCTTTGGATTTTCTAAAATATTTGTATACAATTTTATTAATTAGATTAGGAATTTTAAAGGATTTAATATTAATGGTATTGCCTTCTAATTCAAATAGTTTGATTTTATTTCTTTGTCCATCGCCAAAAAGAATTCCAGTAGAGTTAAAATTATTTATAGTATAAATAATTTTTTTTTGTGCAATCTTAAAAAAAGGAGTTATGATATATTTCATTAAGTATGATAATTAAACGCACACAAATGTAAGTATCGCTTCCCAGACTTCAAATTTTTAATGTATTTTTGAACAAAATTTATTTTATGCATTATCCTAGTTGTACTTTAATAACTCCTACTTATAATTGGCCCGAGGCTTTAGAATTATTATTATTAAGCGTACTAAACCAAACTATTTTACCTAATGAAGTTATTATTGCAGACGATGGATCTGGAAAAGACACCAAACAATTAATAGCTAATTTTCAAAATAAATTCCCTGTTCCTCTAATACATATATGGCAGGAGGATATTAAAAATAGAAAGCCAAAAATCATGAACCAAGCCATTGCATTGGCGAAATATGATTATATTGTTGAGATTGATGGCGATATTATTATGAATAAACATTTCATAGAAGACCATCTCACTTTTGCCAAAAAAGGACAATATTTGTTTGGTTCGCGAGTAAATATTCAAGAAAAATTGTTGCCAGAACTATTTACAAAAAAAAAGATTCATTTTAATTTTTTTTTCAAAGACATCAAAAAAAGAGGTCGGACAATTCGAATTTCATTTTTCATGCAATTTGCAAAAAGTGTTGATAAACGCTCTAGAAAACTTCGCGGCTGCAATATGTCTTTTTGGAAAGATGATTTTATTAAAATTAATGGTTTTAATGAAGCACTAGTAGGATGGGGAATCGATGACTCTGAAATGATTCAACGTTTACACAACATTGGGATTAGAGGCAAAAGATTAAAATTTGCTGGAATTGCGTATCATATTTATCATAAAGAACAATCCAAAACTCATACATTTATTAATGATGAAATTGAAAGGATTACTACCGAAAACAAACTTACTTTTATAGAAAAAGGAATTAATCAATACTTATGATGTTCGACATAGCCGTAATTTTAATCAACTACAATTCGAGTGAACATAGTATCAATTGTATTCGTTCTATTATCGAGAAAACTTCTACTAATCTGAACTATCAGATTATCATAACCGATAACTGCTCTGAAAAAGAGGATTATTTAAAATTAAAATCGTTTTGCAATGAATTAAATTTCCCTAACCTTGAATTACATAGAAGTATAATAAACACTGGTTTTGGCGGTGGAAATATGCATGGAATTAAATATGCAAATGCAAACTATTTGGCATTAATAAACAATGATACCCTTTTTAAAAATGATTGTTTATCAATACTAAAAAGCGCCTTAGAAGAAAATCCAAAAATAGGAATCGCTGGAGCACAGGCATATAAATCCAATGGGGATTTTATGATTTCGCTTGATCATTTTGCTTCTCCAGCAAGAGAAATTTTAGGCAGAAGTTTTTTGGAAAGTATCAATTCTAAAAAATATCCTAAACGAAAAAAAAAATACTCCAACCCGATTCAAGTTAACTTTGTTCCAGGAAGTTTTATGTTTGTTCGGGCAAGTGATTTTTATGACGCAGGGGGGTTTGACACTATTATTTTCTTGTATTACGAAGAAACCGATTTATGTATTCGATTGGCTAATCAATCTAAATTTGCTTATTTAATTCCCGAAGCCGAATTTATTCATTATCACGGAGCCAGTACAGAGCAGCGTTCATTAACTATTAAAAAAGAGTTGAAGATTTCTTTACTATACATCATTAGAAAACATTATGGCTTTTTTGGACATAAAATAGTTTTGTTGTTTCTAACCACAAAATACTTTTTTAGTAGTGTTTTTAAACCTAAAAACTGGTCATTATTCTTTTTAATTTTGAGTGGTGCGCCAGTATCAAAATCATTGAAAACCAAACAGAAAATTGTTGAATTAGAATAATTTTTTAAGCTTATAGAATATTTTTCTGTAGAAAACATTGTCTTTATACTTCTTGAATTCTTGTTTCGAATGTTCTAATTCATACATCAATCTTTCAAAGAATTTTTCTTTATAATTATCATCTAATGAATTATAAATCAAAAGATATGCCTTTCTTAGATTTTCTTCCATAAAAACATAATTTTTGGTCATACCCTTACTGTGCATTCTATATTGAGCCATATTTTCGTTGATAAAAGCTACTTTTGGATTACTTTTAAAAGTTTGAATCCAAAAAAACCAATCTTCTTTGGCTTTTAGTTTTTCATTAAATATTACGCTTCCAATAGTTTCTCTTTTAAAAAGTCCACAATGTATCGGGATTGAAAATCTTCTATCCCATTGTAAAAGAATTGATTCGTAAGTGAATGTTTGCTCCTCTAATTTGCAAAAGGCTTTCTTTAATTGATTCAAATTCTTTTTAAATCGAATAAAATTAGTAATCACAACATCTGCTCCTTCTTTTTCAATTGCATCAATTGATTTCTGAAATTTATCTAAAGTCAACAAATCATCCGAATCTAAAAACTGAATAAAATCTCCTTTTGCAAATTCTAATCCACTATTTCTAGCACTACTCAATCCGCCGTTTTCTTTACTTATGTATTGAAAACGATGGTCATTATTTGTCCATTTTATAGCAACATTTTCAGTGTCGTCTGGTGAGCCGTCGTTAACGATTATACACTCCCAATTGTTGTATGATTGGTTCAAAATTGAATTTAAAGTCTCATCCAAAAAATGGGATTGATTGTAACACGGAACAATAACAGAGATCAAATAGGACATAAAGAATGATTTATAACTATGACAAATATAGTATATTTGCGGAAAAGGAATAACATAAAATGAATAACGCTACACTTCCCGAAATATCTGTCGTGATGCCAGTTTATAATGCTGAAAAGTACTTGAATGAGGCTATTGATAGCGTTTTAAATCAGACTTACTCCAGCTTTGAATTAATCATTTTAAACGACAATTCAAGCGATACTAGCAAAGCGATTATTGAAAGTTATTTAGCCAAAGATTCACGCATTTTTTTTATCGATAAAGAAACAAATGTTGGTCCTGCAAATCTTAGAAATGAGGGTTTTGAATTGGCTCGTGGAACTTTTATCGCACTTTTAGATGCCGACGATATTGCCAAACCAACACGTTTTGAAAAACAAATTGCAGTTTTAAATAACAATCCTGAAATTGGTGTTTGTGGTAGTTGGTTTACAAGTTTTGGCGAAAAAGTTCCTAATAAAATCATTAAGCATCCTGAGGCTCACGATCAAATAAAAGTCAACTTTTTAATTGATTGCACATTGGGGAATTCAACTGCATTTTTTAGAAAAAAAATTTTAGGTGACGTCAGATATGAATCAGAATATGTTCCTACTGAAGATTATCATCTTTGGAGTCGATTAATTGTTAAAACTCAATTTTATATTATTCAAGAATCACTTGTTGATTACCGAATTCATGATTCAAATATTAGTCAAACCAAAATTGATAATGTAAAAACATCTAATCGTCGTATTAAAATTCGGTTGTTAAAACAATTTGGAATCGAGGAAAACAATCCAAACATAAATACATTTATTCATCTGATTGAAGGTCAAAAAGGATTAGATTTTGAGGAAATCAAACTCGTATCAAAATGTTACATTAACTTGACAAATCAAAATCACATTTTAGGAAATTTTGATGCAATTTTGTTAGAAAAAATGCTTCAAAAAGCTATTAGAAGAATCATTAGAAAAGCAAGTAAACAAAGCTACTACCAAATTAAATTTTATAAAGAAAACTTTGTTCAAGCTTATTCAAGAATTGCTTTTACTGATAAAATTTTAATATACTTGAAAACAATTTTTGGGTAATTTACTTTTTATAAGTTCCGTTCAATTTTTGAATAATTCTTCGCATTTCTCGAACAATCGGACTTGCTTTGATTAATTTTCCGTGATAAGTACCTTTTGCAAGATTTATAGGTTTATAGAATTTATAATTAATACCAAATTTTTCATTCCAATACCCGTATTTTAATGGTTCTTCAGGATTCAATTCAGGAAAAATATAGGAATCGTCAGTTAGAATTGACATTAACTCTTCGTGATTTTTTGGAATAACAACACAATTCAAATTCTCATAAGCCGCACTTGCAAGCAAAATTACATTTTTGCCTGAAAAGGCTGCCTCAATCCCAATTGTAGACCTAAAAACCAATACAATGTCACTTTTATCTACTAAAGCATATGTATCAACACTGTCCTCTGCAGAGATAATTTCAATAGCACTGGATTTTGCAATTTCCTCATTAATAAATTTGTTTTGACTATTATCTAATCCCTTTAAATTAGGATGAACTCGTAAATATAATTTAATGTTCGGGTGGCTTTCTAAACTTTTACAAATCTTCAAAATTCCATCATTATCATTAGGATAAAAGAAAGCTCCAAACCCCTCTAAACCTTCATGTTCATCTAATGAAGAGTTAAAAATAGTTATGATTTTTTTTCCTGCATTATTCTTAAAACTTTCGGGTAACATTCCTTCTTGTTGCTCTTTTGTAAAGGAGTACCATGCGTCTTCTACTTTTTGCAATCTATTTTTATAAAAAGATTTCCCTATTTGAATTTTATCGTTTTTTGCATTATCCCACAAAGATTTCATTTCTTCACTAATTGCTTCAGTTGAGTGGGGAATTGAATTAATTCTAAATAAAAATTTATTTATTTTTCCGCCTCGTTCGTGAGTTGCATAATTAATTTTTAGATCCTGACAAAGGCGCAATAATGGCCTACTTTCAATAAATCTTCCATTAAATATAATGACAAAATCTGGCTTGATATTATCTAAAATATTTTGAAATGTTTCATATAAATAACCACCCGTTAATAGCCCTCTGTAAATATAATTTTTATACTTTGATAGATTTGGATCATGATCTCGAACATAAGAAACTAATGACGAAGCAGTAGCCATTCCTGAGTCATAGGTTTTATGATAGAATGTTTTAAGATCTTTTAAATCTCCAAAATTAAATTCATTTGGGAATCCATTTTTTTTAAAATCCTCAAGACTCAAAAAATCTTTGTATTTTAGTATGTGAAGGTTTTTATGATTTTCTATATTTTTTTTAAGAACACTTAATCCCGCATTAACACGAGAAAGGCAAACCTTGCAATCCAAAACAACATGTTCAGGATTATAAAAACAAGTTTTAAAATCACCTTCACAAATAATCCAATAAATGGTGTTTCCTTGTTCTAATAATCGTTCCATTATTTCCAACTCAGTTTCAAGATGTGGGGCAGGATTATAGGTTGATTGTAAAAGAATTTTTTGATTAAATATATCGTTTAAATGTGTCATTAAAATTATATTTTTTGTTTATTAACACATCTTTTTTCATAGTAAATGTATTATTTATTGCTGTTTATATTATTAAAAAATGTATCTACTAAAATTAGTATTTAACTAACTTATAAAAGTAGAATGATTTTTTTCAATTTGTATTGTTCCCAGATAATTATTTTTCTAATACTGCCTTCATTTTAATAAAACCTCCAAAACCTCGTTTAAAAGTTGAAATATCAATTTCTTTTTTAGAAACTCCTTCAAAACCTGTAAAAACTTGTGAACCTATTTCAAAAAAAGAAATTTCTTTGTTTTTGGCAAATTCAATGGCTTTCCACATAGAAGCATGAAATAGAGGCTTATCAAATAATTCTCTTACTGAGGCCGATACACCATAATAACAATAGTTTTTATTAAAAATGAAAAAAGATGCAGTTACATACTGTCCTTCCCAAAACCCATCTATCATAAAGGCCTCATTAGCTTTAATCATGTCAAACATTAAGTCCCATGTTTTTTTAGAACGTGTCTCTTTACCTGCAACCTGAATATGAAGCTCCCTAAACATACAAATATCTTCGCTTTGGATTGTTGTGTAATCTAAAACGCGCAATTGTAAATTTTTAGTCCCCCAATTAATTAAGCTTTTATAACTTTTTCTAACTTCCGATAATAATTTGGGAAGGGCTTGTCTTAAATCAATTTCTGAGGACAATTCATATTTTATTTTAGCTCCATTTTCTAAAAGGAAAATACTCGGCAAAGATAAACCCCCATTTTCTTCTAGAGTTTCATAATATCGAGTAATTGCATTTGGATATTTTATGAATAATTGATTTAATCGGTCTCTTATTAAAGTTTTAATTGTTTTAATTTCTTTATCATCTAAATTTGATTTTGTTGTAAATAATGCTGGACGACCACATCCATCAAAAAAATCATTGCCAAAACTATCACTTTTCAAAAAAAGAGTAAAAACGGATAACAATTCTTCTTTAAATTGAATACCAAAACTTAAATTAACAAATTTTGCAGTATTTTCATATTCAGCAGAATATAAAACATTTAACGAGGAGTAAAGTGGACTTCTTGCATTCTCAAAAATAAATTTTTCAAACTTTTCCGATGCGTCATAATACTCAATTATTTTCATAAAAATCTGATTTAAAACGAGACCCTTTTTCGATATCGGCAATTGTTTTTTTTCCTAAAATAGCATTATAATACTTTGGATGCAATCCAAACCTTTTAGATTGAGATTTGCACGAAGATAATAATTTATCTTTAGTATTTATTTTCAAAACTCTAACAAATTCTTTTTAAGCCTTTATTGCTATTTGGACAAAATAAAAAGCCAAAACCTTACAGTACAAGACACTATAAATTAACTAGCTAATGTTTTTATATGAATAATTGTATTTATTGGCGAAATACTTGTGTTTATCATTGATTAATTTTGAATCCGTTTTTCTATAAGACTGCCCAAAAAGACTATTTGTAAATTGAATTTGGAATAATAATCTTTTACCATTTAATAAATCTTTCCCTTTATGAAACCCCCGTGTATCAACAGCCATTATAGAACCCTTTTTACCGCATAATTCCAAAACATTTTTCTTACCATAAATAGATTCAATTTCTTGGTCTTCATACCTTCCATCTCTATCAACTGCAATTGGCAATGTTTTATGAGACCCCTTTACAAAACAATGAGGACCTGTATTTGTATCTACATCTGTAATATAGAAGAAGAATTTCATGAATTTAATTCTATCCAAGTCAAAATGATACATTTGAGCTGCGGCATTTTTAGCTTTACCTCCAAATGGTGCGCTCCACCAAAAAGCCACTAAATCTAATATTGGTTTACAACCTAAATATTCTTGTGCAAATGCAAGCAATGATTGATCAAAAACAAGTTCTTGAAGTTCAGGACAATTAAAAATTTCTTCACTTGTATATTGGTATCTTGGTGATAAGGGATGTTCTTCATTAAAAACTACTTTTTTTGATAAATATTCCTGATTCTCATTTTCAGTATTCATATATGACACAGGAGTTTTTTTTGCATATTCATAAATAGCATTTATTTTATCATCAGATAGTTTCGTTTCAAATACATAAAAACCATCTTCTTCCATTTTGCAAACAATTTCATGCAAAGATTTGTTGATATAATCGCCCAGAACTCCATTTGGTTTTAAATCATCATATTTACCTATAGATTTATTTATTTCATTAGACAAATCATCATTTGATTTTCCTCTGGTTAAAATAAACAATTGTCGAAAGGCTGAATATCCTCTGTGAGAATTTTCAACTCCTTTCAAAAACGCATTATATTCTTTATAAAATCTCTTTTTGTATTTTCTTATTTTTAGAAAATGTTTAACGGATTTAATCATTGTTGTTTAATCTTAAAATTTATAATCAAATTTATTAATACAGAAACATCTTAATTGTAAATTACATTTAAAATCATGACGATTTGATACTTTTCGATAAAGAAGAAAACAAATTAGATAAGCGAGTTAAATAACTATCAATCAAAACTATAAAGTATTTTTTATTTTCAAAATAGATATATGTCTTATATGAAATAAACATAACCAATGAAATTGAAAACAAACATAAAATTAAACATAATAATAAAGAATCATGGGTTCTTCTATGAAATATCGATAACAAAAATAGAAAAACTGGAAAATGAATTATGTATAGACTATACGAAAATTTAGAAATTGCATTAAAAAAACTATTTTTTGGAAATTTAAAAATTAATCCTAGAAATAAAATAGAAAAAAGAATTTGCACAGTCGGAAGTGTAGAAACGTCCAATTTATTTTGAGTAAAGTTATATAAATAATTACAGCCGAATAAACCTCCAATAGCTACTAAAACGAATATTTTATTTACTTTATTCCTTCTTCTTCCGAACAAATAAAAAACAAATCCTAACATCCATATTACAATATAAACTAACCCTTGAGCATGCTTTATTTTATTATAAACAACAACCAACAAAATAAGGGACATTAATTTTAAAATATTTTTTTTAACAAAAAAAATATTTACAAGTAAAAGTCCAAAAAAATACAACCACCATTCATATATTAAAGACCACAAAGGTCCGTTTACTTTGACTAAACCTAAGTTGTCAAAAATTAAAGTCCGGTATACATCTTGAACAGTAAAATTAAAATATTCTCTTGCTATATATAAATCAGAGCTTAATTTATAGGATATATCTATTCCTAATAAATTAAAATTGCTCATAATAATTAAAAATAGGACACTAATAAAAATAGAAAAGAACAAAGGAGGATAAATTCTAGAAACTCTAGCTAGTATAAATTCTCTGAAATTTACTTCATTATTATTTCTTTTAATATTTAATAATAAACTCATTGCAATTGCAATACCACTTATTACAAAAAAACCTAGCACTGAAAAATGAGCAATAACACCAATTGTCCAATAAAAATAATTATCAGTCCCGATAATTGGTGCTATAAATATTTGGTTTGAATGTGCAATCACTACCAAAAAAGCCAGAAAACCTCTCCATCCATCTAACCTTGATAAATCATCTTTACTCAGGCTTTCAAGAGTAGAACTAACATATTCAACTAAAAACATCTTTTGCACTTTATTATTTTAAACAAATTATATTCCAACTTTACCACTTATAGTCTTTACCATTAGTAAGATTCCAGATTATTATTTTTTATCATTTTTAAATAATGTAATCCAATCGCATTGGAGTTCCTTTAGTGATATCTTTTAAAGCTTTTTTCCCTATCAATTGATGGTAATACTTTGGATGCAATCCAAAACCAGGACGCACCGAACGAAGGTTGATTTCGGTAAAAACATCTCCAACTTTCATGTCTTCGGCAATGTACAAAGAACGACTAAAATCCCTTCCTTTGGCTTGTTTTTCAGTCAAAGTATAATCTACGGTTCCAATTGATTTTTCAGCTTCACGAACTGCTTTAACCATGGCGGTAAATTCTTCTTCATTCATAGAAAAAGAAGCATCAGGCCCGCCAATTGCTCTGTCAATTATAAAATGTTTTTCAATGATTTTTGCTCCAAAAGCGGTTGCTACAACCGGAGCAGTACTTCCTAGAGTGTGATCTGAAAGTCCTGAAATCACATTATATCTTTCGGCCAAATCCTTTACCATACACAAATTTGCTTCCTCAATTGGTGCTGGATAACTCGAGGTACATTTCAATAAAGCGATATCATAATTTCCCATTCTATGACAGGCATCTAGCGCCAATTCAATATCTTCTAACTCGGCAATTCCCGTAGAAATGATTATTGGTTTCATCTTGGAAGCCACATATTCTATCAAAGGAATATCAGTAATTTCAAAGGAAGCTATTTTGTAGGCTGGAGAATTTAAACTTTCTAATAAATCGACTGCTGTTTTATCAAACGGTGAAGAAAAACAAATTAAGCCCTCTTGCTTTGCAACTCTATATAACTCTTCATGCCATTCCCATGGCGTATAGGCTTCTTGATATAAAGTGTGTAGTTTTTTTCCGTTCCAAATGGTTCCTTTTATGATAAAATCCTCTTTATCAGAATCTAAAGTAATCGTATCGGCAGTATAGGTTTGTAATTTAATACAGTCTGCCCCAGCTCTTTTTGCAGCCTTAATGGTGGCTAAAGCATTGTCTAAACTGCTATTATGATTGGCCGAAAGTTCGGCAATGATAAAAACTGGACTTTTATCGTCAATAGTAAAATTACCTATTTTCATATTTCTTTATATAATGATAACTTGGAATTCCGTCGTATTCCAACACAACATCCAATTCGTAACCTGCTTTTTGAAAAGCTTTTTCTGAAGCTTTATTTTCAATTTTGATGTAAGCACTAATGCAAATTTGAGAATTTTGTTTCAAAAATTCCTCAGATGCCATTTGAATCATTTTACTTGCATATCCTTTTCCTCTGTGATTAACATCATTTGATATTCCAATAATTGCAGTTGCATCATCTTGCATTTGAATACGAACTTGTCCGATTGCTGTTCCAATATGGTTTTCAAAAACTACCATAAAAAAAGTTTCATCTTTAATTTTTTTGTAAAACCAATTTTGATGATTTTCAAGAGAAATTGGCTCAGATTGATACGAATTTTCTCTAACCGAAGCATCATTCGTCCAATTAAAATAAAGCATCATATCGTTTTCATTCGCATTTCTAAAAGTAATTGTTCTGTTCATTTTTACATGATATACCACATCTAAAAATTGTTTGTCAAAAAAACAATGCTCCTTTAAACGAGCTTCTTCATTGAAACCACAAGAATTTAAAACTTCATATAAATGGGGTCTTAAATCAAATGCATATGTAAATATTTTATGAAAATTCAATTCTTGAAATGCCAATTTATCTAATAATGAAAGATAATTTTTCCAGAAATATTCAAAATTTTCTTTCTCCAATGCCGTTTTCATTATAAATGAAATCTCTGCATTTTTATCAATCCAATTGATGTGAACTAATCCGCCGTAACCAACAAACTCTCCATTTTTTAGAAATGAAAATAGCAATTGGTTGGGTTTTTCTGCTTCAAATAATTTTGAAACTACATTTTCAAAATAATCCTCCTGGTCTTTTATCGTCAATGGTTTTGCTTGTCGCAAATGATACATTTGTTCGTTTCTTATTTCCAAAATGACATATTTATCTTCATCCCGAATTGGAACTAAAGAAAATGTGTGTTCTTGAAAAACGGAATTAACCAAACATTTATAATTTCTCATATTCCTAATTCAATCTTTTAAATCCTCCGTGACAAATAGGCCCTTTTAGCAAGTTTTCTATCTTTAAATTTCCCTTTTCACAGTTGGCTATTAATTGATAAACTTCATCTAACGCATTAAAATACAATTCTAAATTAGCGTCGTTATGAGCTGTAGCGGCATAAAAATTAGTACTGGCTAAAAATCCTTTTTCGAGCATTTCTTGGGTAATCAGGGTTTTATATCCCATTGCATCTGCACTACTGAAACTATAAGTACTTAATGCCGGTATCCCCGAAATAGAAATAGTTAAACCGTGAGTATCGGCAAGTTTTTGCCATCCGCTTCGCATTTTGTTTCCCATTTCCGTAATGGTTTCCCAAGATTTTACACGCTCCATTACTTTCAGTGTAGCTAATGCAGCTGTCGGTCCAATCCTTTCTGTCCAAAACGTACTGCTGATAAAGGTAGTTTGCGCCGCTTCCATGACGGCTCTAGTTCCAATAACGGCGGTCAATGCATAACCATTTCCAATGGTTTTACCGTACATCGCCATGTCGGGCTCAACTCCATATTTTTTGTAAATTCCTCCAAAGGTTTCTCTAAAGCCTGAGGTACATTCGTCGAAAATTAAAACTATATTTTTGGCTGTGGCCAATGTTCTCACTTTTTGTAAAAAATTGTCCTCTGGTCCAAAATTCCGAACCACTTCCATTTTTATGACTCCTATATCATTCTTCTCAACAATAGAAAGTAATTCATCATAATTGTTGTAATTGAAAGGAAAAACAGTGTCTTTTAAATTCTTCGGAACCCCATTAGGGCTTAATCCAGGTAATAAATGTCCTGACAGTTCATCACCCTCATTATGGTTGGCAGATAAATACCAATCGTGCCATCCATGATATCCACAAATCGCTACTTTGTCTTTTCCTGATGCGGCACGAGCTATTCTAATAGCAATAGAATTAGCTTCTCCCCCACTTCGAGCAAATCGAACCATATCGCCCCAAGGGTTTATTTCGATTAATTTTTCAGCTAGATAAACCTCTTCTGGACAATTTAGCGTACTCATATTTCCGTTTTTAACGGTTTCCATAACAGCAGCATCAACTTCTTCATTGCCATATCCGAGCGTGTTAGTACCTATTCCCATGATACTCATATCTAGATATTCTTTACCATCTAAATCCCAAACTTTACAGCCTTTTGATTTAGAAAAATAAGAAGGCCATTGGTCTGGTAGAAACATTTCTGGTCTTTTAGAAAGTAACATTGTTCCACCAGGAATCAGCTTTTTGGCTTTTTTATATAATTCTTGTCCTTTTCCCATGATTAATCGTTTTTTAAGGACTTGATTAATCCTTCGTTTCTTATAATTTGGTCGTTTACCTTGGTTAAATCATTTTCAATAATGAAATTGGTGTAGGTTAACCACGTTTTTTCTGTTCCTAATTGATGTATCAAAATTTCCACTAAATCAAAATCTCTCTGCTCATCTACGGTCATTCTTATTTTAGAAAAATCGGAATCACAAGGAAAATTGAGGGCTTTGAATAAATTCCCATTATTAAAATCGGAATTGTTTCTGATATAGGGTGTAACGTGTTCTCTTTCTGATTTTAAAACTGCATTTTCCCAAGCTATTTTCAAAGCCGAAAATTTAAAAACCTCCACATCCTGACCGTCTGGGAAATTCTCAATAAGTCCATTAGAACCATAATCACAATTATTCTCCTGAACAAAAGTAACTATTTCATCTACTAATTCTGGATCAATCAAAGGACAGTCGGAAGTAACTCTAACAATCCAATCTGGATATTTATCTTTTACGGATTGATAAAACCGATCTAAAACGTCTGTTTCTGAACCTCTAAAAGAACTAAAACCCAATTCTAAAGCTTTTTCGTAAATGATTGCATCTTCATCGTTCACTGTGGTTGCAACAATAACTTCTGAAATTTTTGAACATTTTTTTAATCTTTCTAAATGAATTTCAAGCAAGGATTTTCCGTTTATTTCTTTAAGAACTTTACCGGGCAATCGGGTGCTTCCAGTTCGGGCTTGCGTTATAAGTATCGTTTTTAGTTCCATAATGATGGATTTAATAAATCTAAATTTTCTACTTGAATTGAGTTTATTTTATTAACAACTTCTTGATTCAGTATGTAATTAGCCGATTCTATATTGTCAATTAATTGTGATATAGAATCTACTCCTATTAAGACTTGATCTATATTTTTTTGATGCAAACAATACCCTAATGCCAAATTTGATATGCTTATATTTTCATCATTTGCAATACTTCTAACTTCAATTAATTCTGAAGACAACTTTTGAAAAACTACATTCGTATCTGAACTTTCTTTAAAAAACAATCCTTGTAAAAATGTGGATCTTGTATGAACAATTTTACCTCTATCTTTTAATTTTTGCATTAGCTCACCTCTAACGGATTCGTTATCCAATAAATTAAAAGGCATTTGAACAACAGATATAGCATCATCCAACAACAATGCTTCAATTTGATTATTAGTATAAATTGAAACCCCAATATTTTTAATTAATCCTTTACTTTTAATTCCACTTAACCTATCTACAATCTGACGGTTATTCTTATACGAATAGAAGGAGTGGAACATGAGAACTTCCAAACAATCCACTTTTAGGTCTTTGATATAAGTTTTAACCTTTTCCTCAATTAGATTGACATCAATATCATGAGGTATTTTTGTGATAATATCAAATTTAATCATTGGATTTAATTTATGAAACTCGCCAATAACCTGATGTGAATTGCCATAAGCCTCGGCAGTATCAAGCGTTGTGATTCCTGACTCAAATGCCTTTAATAAAATTTCGCAACTGTTTTTAAAAGATATTTTCCCTGTAGAATTATTAATTCCATAAGACAACCCCATTTGAACTGTTCCTAAAATAAGTTTATTTTTCAAAATTATTTATTTTAAAAAGGAAAGTACTTTTTCAATCACAAAATTCTGTTTATCTTCTGTTAAAGTTGGGAACATTGGTAAACTAATACAATGTTTATAATACATTTCTGCATTTGACATATCGCCTTCATTCCATCCTAAATCTCTATAATACGGCATTAAATGGCAAGGAATATAATGAATTTGGGCGAAAATTTTATGTTCTCGCAAGTAATTATACAACCCCAATCGGTCCTCAACTTCTATAACATATAAATGATAAGCATGACCATCAATAACCCCAGACTGTCCAATTATTTTTGAGTATTGAGAAAAAACATCAAAGTATTTTTTTGCAATTGCTCTTCTTCTTTCAAGACCTTCGTCAGCTCGAGACAATTGACTTATTCCAAGAGCTGCCTGGAAATCGGTAAACCGATAATTATATCCTAAAGTTTGCATTTCCATGTACCAAGCAGGATAAGAACTGCTTTTAGGAACTTCCTGACCTGCTGCAAATGATTTTGAGTTCTTAAAAACAGTCGTGTCTCTAGTGATTCCGTGCGTTCTTAGTTCCAGTAGTTTTTTATATAATTGTTCATCATTTGTAGTAATCATTCCGCCTTCTCCTGTAGCAATATGCTTCACGGGGTGAAAAGAGAAAATGGCTAATTCGGCAAAATTAGCATTACCGCAATTTTGCTGTTTTCGAGTACTATCTACAAAATATCCTCCTGGAGAATGACAAGAATCTTCCAAAATCCACAAATCATATTCGTTTGCTAATTTTCTAAAAGCCTCTAAATCTACAGCCCTTCCAGCAAAATCAACAGGAACAATTCCTTTGTATGTTCCTTTAGGTGATGCTTTTAACAGCGTTTCCACTTTTTTAATATCCAATAAATAGGTTTCGGGATCAATGTCTGAAAAAACAACTTCTCCACCACAATAACGAATACAGTTTGCAGATGCAGCAAAGGTTATGGGAGTTGTAATCACTTTATCTCCTTCTTTAACTCCTAATGCTAATATTGACAAATGTAAAGCAGCGGTACCGTTAGAAACGGCAACGGCATATGTACTGCCTATATAATTGGCAAATAATTTCTCGAACTCTAAAATTTTTGGACCTTGAGTTAGAAAATCGGCTTTAAGTGCTTCAGAAACTACTTTTATATCTTCTTCTGTAATATTTTGTTTTCCGTAAGGTATCATTATTGAATTATTTTGGTTGAAAATCAGGATATAAATGCTCCTTAATCAAAGAACGCAAAGTTTCAACTGTTTCCCACTCTGTATTATCCCCGGAAGTGTAACTGAAACCTTGAGAAACTAACTTGGCATTAAATTGTTTTTTATATTCTTCTAAATTCCAATTGGTAACTTGTGGAAGAATTACATAATATTTTCCTAAATCATAAGTTGTAAAAGAATCGGAAGCAGTAATCATTTCTTCATGAATTTTTTCACCAGGACGAATCCCTACTTCTTTGTGTTCAGAACTTGGAGCAATTGCTTCAGCAACATCTAAAATTCGATACGATGGAATTTTGGGAACATACAATTCGCCACCCCAAGCAGCATCTAAAGCATGTAAAACCATATCTACACCACCTTGAAGTGAAATATTGAACCGAGTCATAGTCGCGTCAGTAATTGGCAAAATGCCTTCCTCTCTTTTATTCATAAAAAAAGGAATAACAGATCCGTTTGACCCCATAACATTTCCGTAACGAACTACCGAAAATTTAATATCCTGATTGCCTCTGATATTATTTGCCGCAATAAATAGCTTATCCGAAGTTAGTTTTGTAGCTCCATATAAATTAATTGGAGCACATGCTTTATCTGTTGATAATGCTACAACTTTAGTGACATTTGAAGATAAAGCAGCTTTAATAACATTGTCTGCCCCTCCTATGTTGGTTTTCACACATTCGTCTGGATTATATTCCGCAATGTGAACATGCTTCATCGCTGCGGCATGAATCACATAATCTATACCATTAAAGGCTCTTTTCATTCGTTCTAAATCCCTTACATCGCCAATAAAATAGCGTATTGCTGGATACTTCGACTCTGGATATTCTTGAGCCATTTGATATTGTTTTTGCTCATCCCTAGAATAAATAACCAATCTTTTGATATTTGGCCAATTCTTTAAAATAGTCTTTGTTAATTCTTTTCCTAAAGAACCCGTTCCTCCTGTAATTAAAATCGATTTATTATTCAACATTTTGTGTTTTATTTAAAAAAGGCAAATATACTGAAATTGTGTAATTTGAAGATAATTTTTACAAATAAGTATTTGTAAGTGCCTCATGAATAAATAGCTTTGAAATCTAAAAGATAGAACTATTTTATAGTATCAAAATACAAAAAAGCCCATGAAATCATATCAGAAGGCGGGATTATCTAATTTGCATAATAATTTAAAAGAAGTAAATTTGAAATTTAAAAAATCAAATTGAAATTATTAAATATCTAAATAAATCATCGATTATATTTCAAATAATTAAAGTTTAAAAAAGGGCGAAGAAAGAATTTTTCAAGTTAAAAAACATTAACAATTTGAAATATAAAACTAAAAAATCAAACTCTACAAGACCTCCAATGATTGCAAAGTCACCAAATTAGCATAATTCCCATTCAAATTCAACAACTCCTCGTGAGTGCCTTGCTCTACGATTCTACCTTTTTTCATTACCACAATTAAATCGGCATTTTGTATCGTAGATAAACGATGGGCTATAACAATAGAAGTTCTGTTTTCCATCATGTTTTCTAAACCTACTTGAACTAATTGTTCGGATTCCGTATCCAAGGCGGAAGTAGCTTCATCTAAAATCATAATCGGAGGGTTTTTCATGACCGCTCTTGCAATGGCCACACGCTGGCGTTGTCCTCCTGAGAGCAGGCCTCCCCCATCGCCTACAGGACTGTTGTATTGCCCTGGAAATTCAGAAATAAAATGATGCGCATTGGCGGTTTTTGCTGCACTAATAATTCCTTCCATATCCGGATTATCGATACTTAACGAAATATTATTGGCAATAGAGTCATTAAACAAAATGGAATCTTGCGCTACAATCCCCATTTGTTTTCTTAAGGAATCCCCAGTAACATTCTTGATGTCTACCCCGTCAAAAGTGATACTTCCTTCGGTCACATCATAAAGGCGCGTTACTAGGTTGGCTAAAGTAGATTTTCCACTACCCGACTCCCCTACTAAAGCTACTCTTTTTCCTTTTGGAACAGTAAGATTAAACTCTTTTAGAACATATTCGGAATCGTATTTAAAAGACACATTGGTAAATTTAATTTCTGACTTAAATTCTGTAATGATTTTCGCATCCGGTTTGTCTTCCAAGTGGTTCGTGGCGTCTAAAATAAAAGCAACCCGATCGTAAGCGGCATTTCCTCCATGTAAGGCTTGATTTGCTTTGGTAATCGCTTTAGCCGGAGTAAGTATTTGGTATGCCAAACCCATGTAAGCAATAAAAGCACTTCCGCTCATTGAGCCATCAATCAACACCAAGGAACCACCGTAAACTAATAAAATAGAAATTACAAAAATCCCTAAAAATTCACTCATAGGACCTGCTAAACTCATCCTTGCTCCCATTTTATTATTCAAAACATTGATGTATTCTGTAGATTTATAATATCTATTGATGAAAAAATTCTCTGAAGTAAAATTTTTAATAATCTTTATCCCTCCAATTGTTTCTTCAATGTCTGATAATAAATGCCCCTCAAAAGAAAAGAGTTCCCCTGATTGGCTTTTAATGGATTTACTCATTTTTGAAATTAAATACCCTGAAATAGGTAGAAAAAAACACACAAAAAAAGTTAATTTCCAACTTATAAAAAACATAGAAGCCAGGGTGAAAACGATAGTCAAAGGTTCGCTCACCATCATTAATATACTCATAAAAGCAGCTTTTATTGTATTTACATCTGAGGTCATGCGTGAAATCAAATCTCCTTTTCTTTCATTAGAGAAAAAAGAAACAGGTAAACTAATTATTTTTTGATAAACATCATTTCTCAAATCTTTCAAAATTCCATTGTTCAAATAAGTCATATAAACTATCGAAATGAAATTGAATAGATTTTTTAGCAAAAAGGTTGTAAGCACAAAAACTACCATCCATGTCAAAGTACTTAAAACCCCTTCTTTTTGAGTATTGTTTGTAATAAAATAATTCAACGAATCCTCTAAAAATTGTTTGTTAATACTCCCAAAGCCCTCATAAAGGGGTTTTACATATACTTTTTGCCCATCCTCAAATAAAACTTTCATTAAAGGAAAAAGAGAAAGCATAGAAATGGCAGAGAAAAGGGCGTATAAAACATTAAAAATTATACTGATAACGAAATTTCTTTTGTGTGGGACGATGTACTTTAGAAAACGTTTAAAATTTTTCATTAAATAACTTTAGATTAGAGACTGACCAAAAAATGGAAATATTTATTTTTTTGGACAAAGGTAAAATTAAATTACCTTTAAAACTATTCTAAAAGATTCAAAAAAAAGCGTCAAAAATCAATTTTATTTTTAATAATCGTGCTTCAATAATTTATAAAATTGAATTATTTTTCCAGTTATGGGCTAAAAAAAAGTTTCTATCCGTTTAGCTTTAAATAATAATTCATTTTTAATCAAAAATCAAGCTGTCAATAACTATTCTAACCAATTTAAGAGATCATGAATTAATTACATAGATGTTCACTACCTTCTCATCCTTTAACTCCTGAAATGTGTAGTATTTTCATGATTATAATTCGTTCCTTTGCAAATCTAACATTCTAATAAATGGAAAAAATAGAAAGTCTCAACCAAGAAATCCACAACGCCTTCGAAATCATAAAAGAAGGCGGAATCATATTGTACCCGACTGACACCGTTTGGGGAATTGGATGTGATGCCACAAATCCGGAAGCTGTTGCCAAAATATACAAACTCAAAAAAAGAGCCGAAACGCAAAGCATGATTGTTTTGATGAATGGGGAAAAAATGATGTATAATGTATTCAAGGATATTCCGGAAGTGGCTTGGCAAATAATGGATCTATCCGAGAAGCCTACTACCCTAATTCTGGACAAACCTCGAAATGTGGCACCAAACTTAATAGCCGCAGATAATACCTTAGGAATCCGAATCGTCAAAGAACCTTTTTGCTTCAAATTAATGGAGAAAATGAAAAAACCTTTGGTTTCCACCTCCGCAAATATCTCAGGGCAGCCCACTCCTATTACTTTCGCAGCCATTAGCCCTGAAATTATTAATGGTGTCGATTATGTTGTAAATTTACACCGCGATAAAATTGCCGGAAAACCGTCTACGATTATAAAAATCACGAACGATTCTCAGGTAAAAGTTATTCGGAAATAGTTTGCAGTATTCAGTTTTCAGTTTTCAGTTGAGCAACTTTAAACTTTAAACTTTAAACATTTTAAAATGAGCATTAAAACTTCATACAAAAAAGCCCTAAATAATAAAATTTTCGAAGTCATTTCCCAAGCTTCCCAAGAACTAAACATGGAAAGTTTTGTGATTGGTGGTTTTGTTAGGGATTTACTTTTGAATAGAGATTTTAAAAAAGATATCGATATTGTTGCCGTGGGCAGTGGAATCGAACTCGCTTTAAAAGTTTCCCAATTACTTCCCAAAAAACCAAAAGTCCAAGTTTTTAAAAACTACGGCACAGCCATGTTGCGATTTGAAGAGATTGAAGTCGAATTTGTGGGCGCTAGAAAAGAATCCTATCATTTTGAAAGCCGAAATCCCGTTGTGGAGAACGGAACCTTGGAAGACGATCAAAATCGAAGGGATTTCACCATCAACGCCTTAGCTTTATCATTAAACGCAACTAATTTTGGTGAATTATCAGACCCTTTCAATGGATTGGAGGATATGAAAAATAAAATCATCAGAACTCCCCTAGATCCGGATATTACTTTTTCTGATGATCCTTTGCGAATGCTTAGAGCGATTCGGTTTGCGAATCAATTGGGTTTTGAAATCAAAGAAAACTCTTTACAATCTATTACAAAAAATGCTGATAGAATCAACATCATTTCGGGAGAAAGAATTGTTGATGAATTGAATAAAATCCTTTCGACAGTCAAACCTTCCATCGGATTTTTATTGTTGTACAAAACCGGTCTTTTAGATATCATTCTTCCTGAATTAACCGCTTTAAACCAAGTGGAGGAGATAGAAGGACAAACCCATAAAAACAATTTTTATCACACGCTGGAAGTGGTTGATAATATTTGCCCAAACTCGGATGATGTTTGGTTGCGTTGGTCGGCATTATTGCACGACATCGGGAAAGCGCCAACGAAACGTTTCAATAAAAAACAAGGTTGGACGTTTCACGGGCATGAATTCCTTGGCGGAAAAATGGCAAAGAAAATTTTCGAAAGATTGCACATGCCATTGAACCAAAAAATGAAATTTGTACAAAAGATGGTAATGATGAGCTCTCGTCCTATTGTATTATCGGAAGATATGGTAACTGATTCTGCTGTGCGACGTTTGGTTTTCGATGCTGGAGAAGACGTAGAAAGTTTAATGACTTTATGCGAAGCCGATATCACAACCAAGAACCCCAATAAATTCAAGAAATACCATCAGAATTTTGAGATTGTCCGCAAGAAAATAGTTGAAGTGGAAGAACGCGACCACGTTCGAAATTTTCAACCTCCAATTTCTGGCGAAGAAATTATGGCGATTTTTAATTTGCAACCTTCCCGAGAAATTGGAGTTTTGAAAGAAGCCGTTAAAGAAGCTATTTTGGAAGGTGAAATTCCTAACGAATATCAAGCGGCTTATGATTTCGTATTAAAAAAAGGAGCAAAATTGGGATTAAAGATTAACGCTTGTTGAATTAACGTTTAATCGTATTTAAAGTATCTTTGTGTAAATCAATTTCAAACAATGAAAAAAGAGAATAAATCGATAATAATCTGGCTGCTATCTGGCTGTTTTTTAGTATTTGTAATGGTTGTGGTTGGTGGAATCACCCGTTTGACCAATTCAGGTCTGTCGATGACGGATTGGCATTTGGTTACCGATACCTTTCCACCATTAACCGAAGCAAAATGGCAGGAAACCTTTGAACAATACAAGCAATTTCCGGAATACCAAAAGATTAACATCCACAACGACTTCTCACTTTCCGACTATAAGTTCATTTATTTTTGGGAATGGTTTCACCGTTTTATTGGACGTATCATTGGTTTGGTTTTTATAATTCCATTTACGTATTTTTTGATTACCAAAAAAATAGACAAGGCAACACTAAACAAATGTTACATCCTCTTAGGAATGGGTACTTTACAGGGATTTTTGGGTTGGTTTATGGTGCGAAGCGGCTTGATTGACAATCCAGACGTGAGTCATTTTCGTTTGTCATTACACTTGACTTTTGCATTTTTAACCTTTGCATATACGCTTTGGGTAGCGCTAGATTTAATTTATCCCGAACAAACAAATGTGACACTTCCCCTGCGAAACCTAGCGCGAGTATCATTACTCTTTTTACTGGCACAAATTATCTATGGGGGCTTTGTGGCGGGCTTAAATGCAGGTTTAATTCACAATCACTGGCCGATGATGAGCGACGGACAATTCCTTCATGACAGTGTGCTATTAGAAAAAAACACTTGGTTTCAAAGACTTACCGAAGGAAAAAGTGGAGTTCAATTTGTGCATAGAACTATGGCGTATGTAGTTGTAGGACTTATTCTCGCTTTATTTATTCAAAGTAAAAAATACAACCTTTCGCTGACACAAAAAAAAGGAATTAATACATTGCTATTAATTGTGTTTTTGCAATTCGGTTTGGGTATTTTCACCTTACTTTACAGCGTTCCGCTATGGTTAGGATTGACGCATCAGGTAATGGCTTTCTTTTTATTGACAGCGATGACATTCACCTTGCACCGATTATCAAAATAATTTCATTATAAGCATAAATTATCCCTGACTATATTGTCGCATTTCTTTGTTCCTAATTTTAAATGTCTAAACTTGCTGCTGAAGATAAATTCCTGGATTTGTCAGATTACGGAAGACCAGTTGGAAAATGGTTTGCCAATCAATTAAAAAATACACGAATTACACCCATTCATATCACGCTACTTTTTGGTGTTTCCGGCTTGATTGCCATTTATTTTATTTTAAAAAATCACTACTTTTTGGCTGGATTTTTTATCATTTTGAAATCAATTATCGATGCCGCTGATGGAGAATTAGCGCGGATAAAAAACACACCTTCTTACACCGGAAGATACCTTGATAGTGTCTTTGATATTATCTTGAATTTTTTGTTTTTTATGACGATTTGTTATGTATCTAAAACATCATTTTGGCTAACATTAATTGCTTTTTTCTGCATCCAATTACAAGGAACTTTATATAATTATTACTATGTGATTTTGAGAAATAAATCGGTTGGAGGGGATTCAACAAGTAAAATTTTCGAGTACAAATCACCCCGAGCTTTACCTGGTGAAACACAAAAATCCGTTGATATTTTGTTCAAAATTTACACAATTGTCTATGGTGTTTTTGACAAAATAATTCACACTTTAGACAGCGATGCCTACAAAGTAAAAACATTCCCAAATTGGTTCATGACATTACTTTCTATTTACGGATTAGGATTTCAATTGCTGATTATTGCCACTATGCTCCCTCTGAATTGGATTGAATATATCGTTCCGTTATTTGTTTATTACACTTTGTTTATTTTTGTCTTGATTGGTATCAGAAAGACCTTTTTCAAGGCTTAAAATAGCAATAGATTAAATCTATATTGAATTGCTAAATGATTAATAGCCATTAATTTTAATTCAATTCATGTAATCTATTAATTTAAATATAATAATCGCATTCAAATTCAAAAATCACAGACTTCTTCACTGCTTAAAATTACTTCTCGAGCCCTACAAGTTGGCAAAATTACTTTCCCTATTTAATTATAAAATTCACTATTTCCCCCTTTATTGGCATTAAAAAAATGGTGATTTTTTCACTTAGTCAGAAGAAAATTTTCGAATTAAATCCTCATTTCAAAATTCTAAAACAGCCTTTTTTAAACAAGTATTTTTTGTCGTAAACAAAAAGTATTACTTTCAATTTAGAATCCAAGAGGTCATTTTTAAGCACAAGAAGAAGTTTGTATTACACTCCATTTTCCTTTACATTTACACCGAAGCTGATTTCAATTTTATGAAGACCGAAAAAGAAAAAATGATAGCCGGAGAATATTATTTGGCAGGCGATTCTGTTTTAGTAAAAGACCGCCGAAAAGCAAAAAATCTTCTCCATAGATTGAACGTCATAGAATACAGAATAACCAAAAAAGCTAGAGAAATAATCCAAGAATTGATTCCAAATACTGGCACCAATCTTTACATCGAACCTCCGTTTTTTTGTGATTATGGATACAATATTTTTTGCGGGGATGATGTTTATTTTAATGTAAACTGTGTTGTTTTAGACAGTGCAAAAATCACCATAGGTAATACTGTCTTCTTTGCACCCGGAGTGCAATTATATACCTCAAACCACCCTCTGGAATCCGAATCTAGAAAAACACTCGAAAATGCACTACCAATAACCATTGGCAACGATTGCTGGATTGGAGGCAATACCATTATTTGCCCAGGAATAACGATAGGAAACGACTGTGTTATTGGCGCTGGTTCAGTTGTGACAAAAAATATTCCTGATAATTCTTTGGCAGTGGGAAATCCAGCCAAAGTAATTCGGAAATTGAATGAGTAGACTTCTTTTTATAAATTAAACCCTAAAATAATCGAAAAAATATTATCAACAAATCTGAAATCTGAAATCTAAAATCTAAAATTATATTTTACCTTTGACTTTCAATAAAAACAAAGATTATGGTTTATAAATTTAGGGTGATTCTTGATGCTGAAGAGGATATTTTTAGAGACATTGCGATACTTGCAGAAGACACTTTAGAAGATTTACACAATGCTATCTTCAATTCTTTTGGATTTGACGGAATGGAAGTGGCTTCTTTTTATACTTGCGACGATACTTGGAATCAAGAAGATGAAATTCCAATGTTTGATGCCGGGGACATTCCAGGGGAACAAAAAACGATGAGCGATTACTCGCTTTCGGATATTTTAGATAAAGAAAACACAAAAATTATTTATGTTTATGATTTCATCAATATGTGGACTTTTCTAGTTGAATTAGCCGCTATCGAAGATATTTCTGCTGGGAAAATTTATCCTGAAACCATCTTTTCGCACGGTGAAATGCCCGACGAAGCAATGGAAAAACATTTTATTGCAGATGAGGACGAGGAAGATTATAACGAATTCGAAGATGATTTAGACGAGGAAGACCTCGATATGTTTAGCGGAGACGATAGTTTTGAAGACTACGGATTTGAAGAAAACTGGAATTAAAGTATACAAAATTAACAAACAGAACCAAGATGAAAGACTTTAATTGTATCTTTTATCTTGGTTCTTTTTTCTAAAAATATAAAAAATGATCAATCTATTTAATACACATATTGAAACCTTATCCATTCATAGAGTGGGAAACAAAAGTCGTAACGAAGCTATATTCTTGTCTGAACAACCTTTTAACCTGAATGATGAAGTTGTGCCGCTTATGAAAGAGTATTTCTTCAGACCTTTTAGAGAAAAAGAAGAAAATTACTTTCAGTTTGCACATGAAGTAGACTTGGAATACAATGACATGTTCAAATTAGCTACCCAAATATTCGAAAATCCAAGTAGTCTGCATGAAATTTCCAGAAAGATAACTTCCCATTTATTTGAGCAATCAAACCATCCTCACATCAAAAACGGAGAGGTTTATGTAACCCATTTAACCAATGTGAACATCGACAATAATGTTGTGGACGCTATTGGCATTTTCAAAAGCGAGTTGCAATCGGATTTTTTACAATTTGAAGAAAAAGAATCTAATCTTGAAATGATTTTACAACATGGGATTAACCTCAGCAAATTGGACAAAGGCTGTATTATTTTCAATTATAAAAAAGAAGAAGGATACAAAATTCTAACCGTTGACAGCAACCGTTATGATGCCCGTTATTGGCTAGAACATTTCCTTTCGGTAGACGCCTTTGAAGACGAGAATTTCATCACCAAAAAATACTTGAAATTTTGCCAAGGTTTTGCTAAAGATGTAGTTTTCCCTGCCGAAGACAAAAAGGAAGAAGTGATGTTTATGAACCGAAGCGTGAATTATTTTGCCAAAAACGATCAGTTTGAGGAAAGTAATTTCCTGAATGAAGTTTTGGATAACCCCGATTTAATTCCTGAATTCAAAAGCTATAAGGTTGACAAGGGAGAAAAATACAGCATTGAAGACGTAACAACATTTCCAATTGCCAATGCGGCTGTTTCAGACGCCAGAAAATCGATAAAAAACGTAATTAATTTGGACACTCATATTCAAATCAAAATGGATTTTATCAATCCAGAAAGCGCCGAAAAATTTGTGGAAAAAGGTTGGGACGAAGAAAAACAAATGTATTACTACCTAGTCTATTTTAATAAAGAAGTAAAAAACTAGTCCACTATTCTTATAATCAAAAATGGTATAATCCTCAATTATAAAATAATTGGGGATTTTTTCTGTTATGAGCTAGGCGCATTATTTTTTTTACAATAAATCTATTAGAACTCAATATTTATATTTGTAAGAATTTATATATTTTAAATTAAAAAAAATGTATTTAGTCGATTTTATTTTACTTTTAAACTGATTTTATGTAATTTTATAATCCCAAGTCTAAAATACCAAATTACGAATACATTCAAATAATTTCTAGGAATATTATGTATTCGCTTTTTGCACATCAGTTTATAAATTTTCGGAATGTGACAAAACATTTCAAAGAATTTAAAAAGCCATTTGTGATTTGGAATTTACAAACACACTCAAAAGGGTAAGCATTTCTAGCGATGAAGCAGAAATAAACCAGTGAATTTTGATGAGTTTGTAGAAAATAATTTAAAATTAATAATTCCTAAAACACAAAACATGTTAGTACTATTGATAATTAAAACCATTCACTTTTTAATCCAAAAGTCGAATCAAAGACAGGCTGTAAAAATTTCCTAGGGTTAATGAGTCGTATTATTATTGCTTAAATCCAGAATTAAAAATAGTAACATTTTTATAATTTCTGGTAATGAATTCAAAAGTAGCATTGAGTACATTTCCCATTGATTTCGCTTTTTTAAAGTTCAAATCACGCGTGTATTGGTACAATTCTAATTTCAATTGCTTCACATGATTCTCGGGCGCAATAAAATCATCACCCATGATTTTCAACAACCTTTTAACGCGATTCTCGGCAGAATGAATTCTTTTGGCTAAAATTGCCCGTTCCTCATTTTTATACTGGTCTATTGAACTTTCCTGTAATTTATCTTTAACTAATTGCACCATCGGATAATTTTCTTTAAAGAACTGAGGTTTATATATCTTAAAATTCCCCTCGTAACATTGCTGATCAAAATCAATTGGACGAATTTTAAAAACCACGTGATCAAAATCATGATGCGGAATAATGACATAATTATAAGCCCTCATATCTCCAAGAAGTCGAATCATGCACCGTTCATTAAACTTCACAAACTCTTTGGCAATTTGTGCTTTTTCATTTTCGGTACAACTTACCAATAGTGTTTTCATAAACACATCCCCAGGAATTCCAATAATATGCTCTTCGATTAAGGTGTCTTTATAAACCAAAAAATGGATTTTATCCGGAGAAAGAATATGCTCTAGTTCTAGTCCATAAACCCTTGAAGCATCTGCTTTTTTGATATAAAAATAAACATAATTATCATTCAAAACATTCCTGACTTTAATTCGAAAAGGCTTAGAATTTCCAAAAGTACAATAGTCGATTGCGTCAATATTCAAAAACTTTATAGTATCTAGATTACCATCCGAATGCAAGTAGGAGTAGATTTTCTTTAAATTCAAATCAATTTCGCTACTTTCAAATTCAGTATAATATACTCTAATCCATAATGTATCTATTTCATTTTTATCGTATACATTTACAGAACCTGAAAAGCGTAATAAATCATCATAACAAACAGAAACCTTAGAGATGCGATCATACCGTTCCAAATAATCTAACAATAAATTATTTATAGGATAAGTCGGTTTTTTATAAAGCAGCAATGGCTCATTCATATTGATTATATTTAGTACAAATTTACGTTAAATTATAATTCAATAGTAACAAAAACAAAGCTTGGTCGTTCTATAAAAATAAAATCTTAAATAAGTTGGAAACACTACTCACCATTAGCAATATCCACAAACGGTTCGGCAGCATACAGGCCTTAAAAAACATTTCTTTCGAAATAAAGAAAGGCCATGTATATGGTATATTAGGCCCAAACGGAAGCGGGAAATCAACCACATTGGGCATAGTTCTTAATGTCGTGAATAAAACTTCTGGACAGTACAGCTGGTTCGGCGGAACAATGCAAACGCATGAAGCCTTGAAAAAGGTGGGAGCCATTATAGAACGTCCGAATTTTTATCCCTATATGACCGCTCATGAAAACCTAAAATTAGTGTGTAAAATTAAAAACATCACTTATTCAAAAATACAAGAGAAGCTTGAATTAGTCGGCCTATATGATCGAAAAGACTCCTTATACAGTGCCTTTTCTCTAGGAATGAAACAACGTCTGGCGATTGCCTCTGCCCTACTAAATGACCCGGAACTATTGATTCTAGACGAACCCACAAATGGATTAGATCCTCAAGGAATCCATCAAATTCGGGATATTATCAAACAAATAGCCGCAAAAGGAACCACTATTCTACTCGCTTCCCATTTGTTGGACGAAGTCGAAAAAGTATGTACACATATTATCGTTTTGAAAAAAGGGGAAATTTTGTATTCCGGTTTGGTAGAGGAAATGTCGGCAAATGAAGGTTTTTTTGAATTGCGAGCTGAAGATAACGAAAATCTGGTAACTGTTTTAAAAACCCATCCTGCCATTGAAAGCATTGTCAGTAAAGAAGGAAAGGTCTTGGCTTATTTAAAAAGCAGTTTGGAAGCCAAAGATTTAAACCGATTTCTCTTTAACGAAAACATTAGTTTGGACCATTTGGTTAAACGCAAAAACAGTTTAGAGGAGCAATTTTTAGAATTGACAAAAAGCAGTAGTAAAACCTAAACTCAGAACAAAAACATGAAACGACTACTCTCCATAGAATTACAAAAAATATGGCTTAACAAAGCTAGCCGAGTCTTGATCTTGACCTATTTTATTTTGCTTTCCCTTATAGCATTGATCGCCTCCATAAAATTTGACCTTGGAATTTTTAATGTTCATATTGCCGAAATGGGAATTTTTAATTTTCCTCTTATTTGGCATTTCAACACCTATATTTCCGCTTGGTTTAAATTCTTTTTAGCGATAGTTATCGTCTCGATAATGGCAAACGAGTATAACTACGGTACTTTAAAACAAAACCTGATAGACGGGATGAGCAAATGGGAATTTATAGAATCTAAGTTTTTGACGGTGGTATTCTTTGTATTTTGCTCTACTGTTTTTGTTTTTATTATGAGTTTGGCTTTAGGCTACAGTTTTTCTGCCTATACCGAAATAAGCATCGTTTTTTCGGATTTGGAATACCTCTTGGCTTTCTTTGTCAAGCTAGTGGGGTTTTTCTCGATCTGCTTATTTTTAGGGATTTTGGTAAAACGTTCCGCTTTTGCAATCGGATTTATATTGGTTTGGTACATCATTGAAAACATCATCAAAGGATACTTGAGTTTTAGCCTTTTTCCTGAAGGCAATACAGCGGCCAACATTGAAAAATTGCTTCCATTAGAATCTATTTCGAATTTAATTGTGGAACCCTTCTCTAGAGTGTCGGTCGTAAAAGACATTGGAACGCAAATGGGAATGAACAATTTAAAAGATTATAGTATTCATTATTCATCTTTTTTAATTGTTTTGGGTTGGACCTTAATCTTTATGTTACTATCCTATAAATTATTAAAAAATAGAGATTTGTAGTATATTTGTGAGGTTATGAAAACTGCCAAAACAATATTATTTTTTGCCATTATTTGTTGCACTACTTCAATTGTATTTGCACAAAATATTATAGTAGAAGGCAACAAAAGTGCAACAGATTTAGTTGGTATTTTAACCAATAACAGTCCTTGTATCAGTATTTTATCAAAAACTGCAAAAGGGGATACTTTTACTGCAGGGAAAAATAGCTATGGATCTTTCGACAAAGACACAAGTACCTTTCCTTTTGCAAAGGGTATAGTTTTAAGTACTTGGAGCGCTACAAATGCCATAGGTACTTACAGTACTGGAAATCAAGGCGGAGGGGATGCTTCTTGGTCAGGTGATACTGATTTAAACAACGCACTAAACATTAGCACATCAGTAAACGCAACATCTTTAGAATTCGATTTTATACCCATAACAAATTTTATTAGTTTCAATTATATATTCGCCTCCAATGAATACCAATACTATTACCCTTGTGAATATTCAGATGCATTTGCCTTTCTGATAAGAAATGAAGACATAATAGGGTCAACATATGAAAATTTAGCTGTTATTCCTGTCGCTATTCCCCCCACCCCCGTTTCTTCGGAAAATATTCACCCTTTAATTAATGATTATACTGATAGTGTTAGTGGTGTTCTTCACAAAGGTTGCCAGGCTATAAACGAAAAATATTTTAAGGGATTCAATGATGCTACAAGTCCAATAAATTATAGCGGTCAAACCGTGGTAATGAATGCCCAAAAAAACGTAATTGCCGGCAATAAATATCATATAAAATTAGTGATTGCAGATGATCGAAACGAATATTTTGATTCAGCCGTATTTCTGGAAGCAGGAAGTTTTTCTCCCAAAATAGACTTGGGGTCAGATCAATTGTTAGCTACAAACAACCCAGTTTGTTTTGGCGACACGTATAGTATTAAGATGGATGATATCCTACCAGGAGTTAGTGTTTTTAATTATGAATGGTATGAGGATGGAGCAATACTTACAGAAACAGGCTCTGTTTTATCCGTTACTAAAGATGGCACATATAAAGTAAAAGTAGATTTAGGAGGAGGATGTTCAGCCACTGGAGCAATTAAAATAGAATTTGCTCCCGAAATAATTTTAAAGAATGCGACTTTAAATAAATGTGATGATACTGGCATCGGAACAGTCACTTTCAATTTGACTAATGCCGAAACTGAAATAAAAAACAACAATTTAAGCTTGACAAAAGTCGACTTTTATGAAACTCCAATAACCATTTCATCTCTTCCTATTTTAAATCCTACCTCATTTATCAAAACTTCTCCAACAGACGAAATAGTTCACGCATTGACAACTAGTATTTATGGATGTAAAAACAATGCAGAACTAACACTTCAAACACTTCCTAGCACTGTAATCTCGGGAATTTGTCCGGACCCAATTATAAACGCTTTTTCTGGAAATAAAAACTCCGTCGAATTAATCCCCCCACCCACTGGAGATCCTTATGAATTCTCATTAGACGGAACCAAATATCAAACATTACCTTTGTTTACTAATTTAGCCGCAGGAGAATATACCGCCTACATTAGAAACTCCAGCACTTGCGAATATTTAACTTACCCCATCACCATTCTTGACTACCCGCGATTTTTCACCCCAAACAATGATGGATACAATGATACTTGGAAAATAAAAAATCTAGATTTGTTCCCCAAAGCCATCCTGACGATTTTTGATCGCTATGGAAATCTGTTGACCCAAATTAACACGGTCAACTCTGAGTGGAATGGCAAATTTAATGGTTATGAATTGCCTGCTGACGATTATTGGTTTACCCTAAACTTTGGAGAAGGTAAAGTGTCAAAAGGCCATTTTAGTCTAAAAAGATAAAGTCGATTTTGTGTCAACTTATTTCAGGACGGGACAAATATAAAAAAAGCCATTCTTTCGAATGGCTTTTTTACTATGATTTCTAAGATTAGATTTTAAATCTTTTTCGATCTGTTTCTGTCAAATATATTTTTCTCAAACGAATCGATTTTGGTGTAACCTCTACATATTCATCTTTTTGAATGTATTCCAACGCTTCCTCCAATGAGAAAATAATTGGAGGGATAATCCTTGCTTTTTCATCATTTCCAGAGGAACGAACGTTAGATTGTTTTTTCTCTTTTGTCACGTTTACACACATGTCATCACCACGAGAATTTTCTCCAATTACCTGGCCTTCATAAATTTCGGCATTTGGTTCAACAAAAAACTTACCACGATCTTGCAATTTATCGATAGAATAAGGAATAGCTTTTCCTTTTTCCATAGAAATCAATGACCCCTTATTACGTCCAGAAATTTCTCCTTTGTATGGCTCATATCCTATGAAACGGTGTGCCATAATGGCCTCTCCAGCAGTCGCAGTTAACAATTGATTACGTAATCCTATAATTCCACGAGATGGAATGTTGAATTTTATAACCATCCGTTCCCCTTTAGTTTCCATGCTCAACATTTCGCCTTTACGTAAAGTAACAAACTCAACAGCACGACCAGAAAGATTTTCAGGCAAGTCGATGGTTAATTCCTCAATTGGTTCACATTTTTTTCCATCTACTTCTTTGATGATAACTTGCGGTTGACCAATTTGCAATTCGTAACCCTCTCTTCTCATAGTTTCTATAAGAACAGACAAGTGAAGTACACCACGACCAAAAACCATGAATTTATCAGCAGAATCTGTTTCACCCAACTTCATTGCTAAGTTTTTCTCTAATTCTTTTGTCAAACGATCTCTAATATGACGAGAAGTTACAAATTTACCCTCTTTACCAAAGAAAGGAGAGTCATTTATGGTAAACAACATACTCATTGTAGGTTCATCAATTGCAATTGTTTGTAGGGCTTCTGGATTTTCAAAATCGGAAATAGTATCTCCAATTTCAAAACCTTCGACTCCAACAATAGCACAAATATCTCCAGCAATTACTTCTTGCACTTTTTTACGACCTAGTCCTTCAAAAGTATGCAATTCTTTGATACGTGATTTTACTATTACACCCTCTCTTTTACACAAAGAAATTGGCATTCCTTCTCTCAAAACACCTCTTTCCAAACGACCAATAGCGATACGACCCGTAAATGCCGAAAAATCTAAAGATGTAATTAACATTTGCGGTGTTCCTTCTGAAACTTTTGGAGCAGGAACATTGTCAATAACCATATCCAATAAAGCCTCAACATTATCGGTTACGTTTTCCCAATGGTCAGACATCCAGTTATTTTTAGCTGAACCGTAAACTGTTGGAAAATCCAACTGCCACTCTTCTGCTCCTAATTCGAACATTAAGTCGAAAACTTTTTCGTGAACTTCTTCAGGAGTACAGTTTTCTTTATCTACTTTATTTATAACAACGCAAGGTTTCAAACCAAGATCAAGTGCTTTTTGCAATACGAAACGTGTTTGTGGCATTGGTCCTTCAAAGGCATCCACTAACAAACAAACTCCATCAGCCATATTCAATACACGCTCCACCTCACCACCAAAATCGGCGTGACCAGGAGTATCAATAATGTTAATTTTTGTTCCTTTATATACAACCGAAACATTTTTAGAAGTAATAGTAATTCCTCTTTCACGCTCCAAGTCGTTGTTGTCAAGAATTAGGTCACCGGTATTTTCGTTGTCACGAAATAATTGACAGTGATACATAATTTTATCAACCAAAGTGGTTTTACCGTGATCGACGTGGGCAATAATTGCAATGTTTCTAATAGATTCCATCTGATTTTTTTTGAGGTTGCAAAGGTACACTTTATTTCCATATAAAAAATCTTTCCGCAAGAGTTTGCATTTTCTTAACTTTAAGTACTTTATATGCTAGTGTCCGTTAAATAAGTTTTGATTGATATTTTATAATTCCGTATTAATTATTTACATTTGAATGATGAAAAATAGGACAAACCAAATAACCTTAATTTATATTCTGATTTTCAGCATTATGACTATTGCTTGTCATAAATTACTTCAACAATACACTATTAATTCCAATTATTACTTCACAAAAGACATCCTATTTGTATTGTTTTCAGGAATCATTCTCAAGACGATTTTATCAAAAAACGATTTTAGAAATACGACTATTTTTAAGACGCTTAATGATTCAAATGACAAAATTAAAGAATCAAACGAAAGATATGATATTGTATCAAAGGCAACAAGCGACACAATTTGGGATTGGAAAATACAGGAGGACAGCATCTCCTGGAACAAAGGCATAGAGAGTGTTTTCGGGTACAATGAAAATCAGGTAGGCAATAGTTCTAAATGGTGGTTTGAAAACATCCACCCTGAAGACAGCATTAAAATGTCAATAAAGTTGTATTCATTTTTAGAACAAAAAACGGAGAAATGGCAGGATCAATATCGATTTAGATGTGCAGATGGTTCCTATAAATATGTTTTGGATAGAGGATTTATTTTAAAAGATCAAAACGGAAAAGCTCTCAGAATGATTGGGGCCATACAAGATATTACAAAACAAAAAGAAGAGGAACAACGACTTAAATTACTAGAAACCGTAATCACTCAAACTAAGGATTCGGTAATTATAACCGAACCTAATTTACATGAAGGAAAAATACCTAAAATAGTATATGCAAACCCGGCTTTCTCCATTATGTCTGGATACCAATCAGAGGAAATTATTGGAAAATCTCCTGACATCTTTATAGGACCAAATTCTGATGATCAAGAATACGAAAAATTAATTAATGCTATTCAAAATAAAGAGGAATGCCAAATAGAAACTATTAGTTATAATAAAAACAGGGAAGAACATTGGGTAAATTTGTCCATGCTTCCTGTATATAATTCAGATGAAGTACTTTCACATTGGGTTTCAATACAAAGAGACATAACAGATGAAAAAAGACAAGAAATAGAAAAGGAGCAACTGATCCGGGAGTTAACACAAAACAATAAAGACTTACAGCAATTTTCTTATATCACTTCGCACAATCTTAGGGCGCCACTATCAAACTTAACAGGCCTATTAAATTTAGTAAAGGACATTCCAATTGAAAATCCGGAACTAAAAGAAATTTTAGAAGGCTTCAATAAATCAACACATTTGCTAAATGAAACTATAAGTGATTTAGTGAAAGTAATTGTTATTAAGGACAATCCTTCTATTCACAAAGAAGACGTCCAACTAAAAGATGTTTTTGAAAATGTATTTAGCCAATTGGATTTTCTTATTGGACTTCACAAACCCATCATAAAAATTAATTTTGAAAAAGTAGATTTCTTTAACACCAACAAAGCCTATCTAGAAAGCATTTTATTGAATCTATTGACTAATTCCTTAAAATATAAATCCAATAATCACAGGCTAAAAATAGACATCATGGCAAATCGAGATGACGACAATGTTACTCTCTTTTTTAAAGATAATGGAATGGGAATTGATTTGGAAAGAAACAGAGACAAAATTTTTGGCCTCTATCAAAGATTTCACAACCATCCAGACAGCAAGGGATTGGGGTTATACTTAGTTAAATCTCAAGTCGAAAGCCTTGGAGGATCGATAAGTGTCGAAAGCGAAGTTGACAAAGGAACTACCTTTACAATAACATTTAAAAACAATTAGAGAATGCTAAACCTAATTTTATGTGTTGATGACGATACAATCGCTTCAATGTTATGCAAAATGGTGATTACCAAAACCTCTTTTTCAAATGAAACAGTAACGGCATATAATGGAGAGGAAGCCCTAAATTACTTTAACACCTTAAAAAGCAATTATTCCAATGCCGAATCAATAAAAAAACCTCAATTAATTTTTTTAGATTTAAACATGCCAGTAATGGGAGGTTGGGAATTTCTGAATAGTTTTAGCACCGAAGAGTATTCTGATTTTCACGACATCGGTGTTATTATTCTTTCTTCAACTATCGATCCAGAAGATTTGGCAAAGGCCAAAAAATATCCAATGGTAATCGATTTTTTATCAAAACCAATTTCTAAAGAAATGCTTGAATATATAAAGACCAAAATTCAAAAATAAGCCATAAAAAAAGCTCTCATAAATGAGAGCTTTTTTTATATTTTGAAATTGTGAAAATTACAATTTAGCAACGTGCTTCGTTAATTTAGATTTCAAATTAGATGCTTTATTATCATGAATAATATTCTTTTTGGCTAATTTATCAATCATCGATATTACGCTTGACAATTTAGAAGTAGCATCTACTTTATCAGTTGCTATCCTTAACGCTTTAATAGCATTACGAGTAGTTTTATGCTGATATCTGTTTAAAACTCTTCTTTTTTCGTTGCTTCTAATTCTCTTTAAAGCTGACTTATGATTTGCCATTTTTTTAAATGATTTTCTTTATTAATTTTTTATTGTAGCCCGTAGCGGAATCGAACCGCTCTTACATGGATGAAAACCATGCGTCCTAACCGATAGACGAACGGGCCATACTTCTCTAATGCGGATGCAAAAATACAACTATTTTTTAGACGTACAATAGTAGAGGCAAAAAAAATATTTTTTTTTTAATATGCCTTTGCAAACAAAACTCTTCCGACTGAAGAATTACCAGTGAGAACACAGTTTCCCGGCTGTTTTATCCTGTATAAAGGGATGCATCTAATGGTTGCTTTTGTCAAATTTTTGATTTTTTCTTCCGTGGCTGCCGTTCCGTCCCAATGAGCAGATACAAAACCTCCCTTACCCTCTAGAACAGCCACAAACTCCTCAAAACTATTTACTTCAGTAATATGAGTGTCACGATAATTCAATGCATTGTCAAATAAATCGGTTTGAATTTGTTCCAATAGTTTTTGAATGTAAATTGCAATTCCGTCTTTATTTACCGTCTCTTTCGTCAGATTATCTCTTCTTGCTATTTCAAAAGTTCCGTTTTCCAAATCATTTGGACCCACCGCAATTCGAACAGGAACTCCTTTTAATTCCCATTCCGCAAATTTAAACCCTGGTTTTTGAGTGGTTCTGTCATCATATTTTACGGCAATTTTTAATCCCCTTAATTGCGAAACCAAAATAGTGACCGCAACCGAAATTTCGACCAACTGTTCTTCTGTTTTATATATAGGGACAATCACAACTTGTATGGGCGCTAAATTTGGGGGTAAAACCAAACCATTGTCGTCAGAGTGTGTCATCACTAAAGCACCCATCAATCGAGTAGAAACACCCCATGAAGTTCCCCAAACGTGTTCTTGCTTCCCTTCGGCATTGGCAAATTTCACGTCGAAAGCTTTGGCAAAATTCTGCCCCAAAAAGTGCGAAGTTCCTGCTTGAAGTGCTTTACCATCCTGCATTAAAGCTTCGATACAATACGTTTCTTCAGCCCCTGCAAAACGTTCTGTTTCGGTTTTCAACCCTTTAATAACTGGAATAGCCATAAAATTCTCGGCAAATTCAGCATATACATGCATCATTTTTTCAGATTCCTCGATTGCTTCGCTGCGTGTTGCATGAGCGGTATGCCCTTCTTGCCAAAGAAACTCAGCTGTTCTAAGAAATAATCGGGTTCTCATTTCCCATCGTACCACATTGGCCCATTGGTTAATCAACAAAGGTAAATCTCTATACGATTGCACCCATCCTTTATAAGTTGACCAGATTATGGCTTCACTCGTAGGACGAACAATAAGTTCCTCTTCTAGTTTTGCATTAGGATCTACCATTAACTTACCCGGATTATCAGGGTCATTTTTTAATCTGTAATGAGTCACGATAGCACATTCTTTCGCAAAACCCTCGGCATTCTTTTCTTCGGCTTCAAACATGCTTTTTGGAACAAACAAAGGGAAATAGGCGTTTTGATGTCCTGTTTCTTTAAACATTCTGTCTAATTCCGCTTGCATTTTTTCCCAAATTGCATACCCATAAGGTTTGATGACCATACAGCCTCTAACTCCTGAATTTTCGGCTAAGTCAGCTTTTACAACTAGCTCGTTATACCATTTTGAATAATCGTCCGATCGGGTGGTTAGGTTTTTGCTCATATTGAATAATTTGGCACAAATTTTGTTTTATTTTATTTAACTAAATAGTTCAGCAAAACTAACTATTTTTGTAATGTGCAACAATAAAAAAACCTATAGATATGAAAACTACTATTTTCCCCTATCCAAAAACAGCATTTTGTTCCCTAATTGGTTTTTTTAGTTTTCTAGTAACCTCCTGCGGTTCTTATCAAAATAGTTCCTACTATGACTCTGATGGAATATATGGAAATACTGATATCAGAAATACGGAAAAAACAGCACAAAACAATTCAAGCAATCATTACAAAGAATACTTCAATTCTTTACAAAACGACAACCAACCAACGGAAATTTTCACCGATGTAAACAATTATAGTGATTATAACCCTTCAAATGACACTCTTCAAAGTTTAAACCAAGATTACGCTGGTTGGGGAAATAATTCCAGGAAAACAACTATAAACGTTTACACAAATCCTAATCCTTGGACTATGTCATTAGGATTTGGATGGGGATATCCGTATTATGGACTCGGTTATGACTTCGGTTGGAGCCAGCCTTACTATCCTTGGGGCTACTACGCTAATGGATGGAATAATCCTTATTACAATTATGGCTGGAATAATCCTTATTCATATGGATATTACAACAACCCTTATTCCATTTATGGAAATCCCTATTATGGCTACTATAACAATACCCAACATTATTCTCGGAGTATAGGCCGAAGAGGCTCTTCTTCCAATTCGTCCTACAGTAACAATTCCATTCATTCAAGGTATTCCCAAAACAACGCAACGCCTAATAGACGATCCAACATTGGAACTTACAGCACCAATAGCAATCCTTCCGTATCACCTAGAAGAACTGAATCGCAAAATCAAAATTATGGTACACGAAGTTATTCTACAGGCACCAGATCCTCGGGTACGGAAAATACTAACAGCACTAGAAATACCAATACTAGAAGCGATTATAATCCTTCAGGCGAAACCCAGACCCGAAGCGAAAGCACTACCCCATCTAGATCATACTCATCAGGCTCCAATAACACTCGCAATTCGGATTCCAATGATGGAGGCGGAAGAAGATCTGGTGGCAATGGAAGAAGATAATTAGTTTTGGAGCTCAAATAAAAAATAACCTTACCTGAATAAAAATGAAAAAACAACTATTCCTTTTATTTGTCGGCTTCACGTTCAGTCTTATTCAAGCGCAAGAAATCTCGGATGCCCTTCGCTATTCTCAAGACAATTTGAACGGAACAGCACGTTTCAGTGCTATGAGCGGTGCATTTGGAGCGCTTGGTGGCGATTTATCATCCCTAAATGTTAACCCAGCCGGATCGGCTGTTTTCTCTAACAATCAGATGGCGGTAACCCTAAGTAATAACAGCATAAAAAATAATTCTAATTATTTTGGAACAACAACTTCTGATAGCAATAATTCCTTTGATTTGAATCAAGCGGGCGGTGTATTTGTATTTAAAACCCAAGATCCAAAAAACGACTGGAAAAAGATCGCATTCGCTATAAACTATGACAAAACAAATAATTATGACAATTCTATGTTTTCCAAAGGGGAAAACCCAAATAATTCTGTGGCCAACTATTTTTTATATTATGCTAACGCTGATCCAGAAAAAAACCAACCTGGTATTCCACTAGGAACTATACAAAATTACTATTACGAAGAACTTAATTTTGCAGAACAACAAGCTTTTTTAGGATACTATGGCTATATCATAAATGCTACCCCATTAGCATCTGACCCTTTAAATGATAATAATCCAAATATAACTTCTTATTCCACCAATATTCCAGATGATGTAGATTATAATCAAGAAAATTCAATTATTTCTAAAGGACATAATGGAAAACTATCCTTTAATGCTGCAACTTCCTATAAAGATAAATTCTATTTAGGAATAAATTTAAATTCTCATTTTACTGATTATAAAAAAACGTCGGTTTTTTACGAAAGCAATAAAAATAGTACAGGATTAAGAAATCTTACTTTCAGTAATGAATTATACACCTATGGTTCTGGTTTTTCGATGAATATTGGTGCTATCGTAAAGGTAAATAAAGAAATAAGAGTAGGTTTAGCTTGGGAATCGCCATCTTGGTATACACTTAATGATGAATTGAAACAAGATTTAAGAACTACTGGTTTTAATTATTCTGATCCAAATGATAAAACAAAAACAATCGCAGGACTTTCAGATGCTAATCCAGATTCTAATGTTACTATGATTTATGCCCCCTACAAACTTCAAACTCCAAGTAAAACCACGTTGAGTTTTGCTTATATCTTTGGTAAATTAGGCTTAATAAGTGTTGATTATGCAATAAAAGATTATGGCAACACCCAATTTAAACCAAAAAATGAATTTAGCAACACAAATACAGGCATGACCAATCTTTTAAACCAATCAGACGAATTTCGATTTGGATGTGAATATAAAATCGAAGCTTGGAGCCTGAGAGCAGGATATCGTTTTGAACAAAGTCCTTACAAAAACAAAAATACTATGGGCGACTTAACTGGAAATTCTGTTGGTATTGGATATAATTTTGGTTCCACCAAACTGGATTTGTCCTATACTGCAACACAAAGAGATTCGAATCCTAGATTTTTCGATCAAGGGTATTTCGATGAAGAGTTTAAAGGATTTAAAGGATTTACGGATGGCGCCAATATAAATACGACTACCAACACCATTACTGCGACCCTCTTATTTGAATTATAGCCATTTTATAAAATATCCTTGAAAAAATTGTAGAAAGCCATTTCATTTAGTGAAGTGGTTTTTTGTTTTTGACAGTTTGAAAATAGTACCAATTACTTTCAATGAATAGCAATTTTCATGCAAATTCAGTACGCTTCTTTTAAAATAGAAAGCATGCAATATGGCTCTAAAAAAACAAAGGGTTATGCTTCTACAAATAAAAATTGTAATTTTGCAAAATTCCCAAATTATAGGAATTATAAATCTATGAGAACCAAGTCTTTAAAAAAGAATAAAATCAACGTCATCACCCTTGGATGTTCAAAAAATGTATACGATAGCGAAGTGTTAATGGGCCAACTTCGTGCCAGCGGAAAAGAGGTCGTACATGAGCAAGAAGGAAATATTATTGTTATAAATACCTGTGGTTTTATTGATAATGCCAAAGCAGAATCCGTAAATATGATTTTGGAATATGCCGACAAAAAAGAAAAAGGACTGGTTGATAAAGTTTTCGTTACTGGTTGCTTATCCGAACGGTACCGACCTGATTTAGAAAAAGAAATTCCTAACGTTGATCAATATTTTGGAACGACAGAACTACCAGCTTTGTTAAAAGCATTAGGCGCCGATTATAAACACGAATTATTGGGGGAACGTTTAACGACGACGCCCAAAAATTATGCTTATTTAAAAATTGCCGAAGGTTGCGACCGTCCCTGCAGTTTTTGTGCCATCCCCATTATGCGCGGAAAACACGTTTCCCAAACCATCGAAAAATTAGTGAAGGAAGCAGAAGGTTTGGCTAAAAATGGCGTGAAAGAATTGATCTTGATTGCTCAAGATTTGACCTATTACGGCTTGGACATTTACAAAAAACGAAATCTTGGCGAATTGTTGGAGGCTTTGGTAAAGGTCGAAGGAATCGAATGGATTCGGTTGCATTACGCCTTCCCTACCGGTTTCCCTATGGACGTTTTAGAAATCATGAAACGCGAACCAAAAATTTGTAATTACATTGATATTCCATTGCAACACATTTCGGATTCCATTTTGAAATCCATGCGACGCGGAACGACCAAAGAAAAAACAACAAAATTGCTACAAGACTTCCGCGAAGCAGTTCCTGGAATGGCCATTCGAACCACTTTAATAGTAGGTTATCCTGGAGAAACACAAGAAGATTTCAATATTTTGAAAGATTTCGTTCAGGAAATGAAATTTGACAGAATGGGCTGTTTTGCTTATTCCCATGAAGAAAACACACATGCCTATTTGCTCGAAGATGATGTTCCAGATGCTGTAAAACAGGAACGTGCCAATGAAATCATGGAATTGCAATCTCAAATTTCTTGGGATTTAAACCAAGAAAAAGTAGGTCAAACGTTCAAATGTATTATCGATAGAAAAGAGGGAGAACATTTTGTGGGACGAACCGAATTTGATAGTCCAGATGTAGATAATGAAGTTCTTATTGATGCTTCAAAACACTATGTGAAGACTGGCGAATTTGTGATGATAAAAATTATTGAAGCCACCGAATTTGATTTGTATGGCGAACCCGCTTAGATTTTCTTTTTAAAACCTAAAAATATGAAACTCATTCCAAAAATAGTTTTACCCCTATTTGTTTTGCTTTCTGTCCAAACTGTTTCTGCACAATATGGAAACGGCTATGGAAATAATGGGTACGGAAATGGAAACGGTTACGGCAGCAACAACATGGGTCAAATGGATCAAGGAAGCCAACAAGAAAGCGAAAAAGTAATTCCTGTGGAAGTGACGGTTTCTAAAGTAATGAAAGAAATGACGCCTGCAATTAATCTTGATGAACTTCAGGTAATTGCTATTTCCAATGTCTTGAAAGAAAGCATGAACACCCAAGGCAGAATACTAAAACAGAATGCAACTCAAGAAGAGCAAATGGAGAATTTTAAAATCCTTGCAGAAACTACGGATAGAAAGATACTAGAATTTTTAAACAAAGATCAGAAAGAAAAATACTTGGTTTTTAAAGAAGAAAGTAAAAACCCGAAAAAATCAAAATCCAAAAAGAAATAGAAATTAATCATTTTTTTGAACACCAAAACTCAATCAAACAATATGAGCTATTTAATGAAAAACTTTTTCTATTGCCTTGCCCTAACGATTATTTTGTCTTCCTGCTCCCTAAATCCGTATCGAAAAAGTGAGAAAGTATACGACAAGAATTTAACCGTATTAAAAGAAACCATTTCCGAAAAAGAGGCTGTGCCTTTGAAAAGTATTGTTGTTCCAGAAATAATTATTGATACTTTATACCTGAAACAATTGCTTACGTTTAAGGACTCCATATCTAAGACAGGGTCAATTCCTTTGCAAAACGGCATCAGCACCGAATGGATTGGGACAGTAAATTTCAATCTCAGAAAACCCAATTTCATCATCATTCACCATACCGCACAGGATTCTTTGAAACAAACGCTGAAAACATTCACGATTAAAGAGTCCAAAGTCAGTGCGCATTATGTGATTGGTCAAGACGGCAAAGTGGTACACATGTTGAATGATTACCTTCGTGCCTGGCATTCTGGAATTTCTTCCTGGGGACGAAATACCGATATTAATTCGGCATCTATAGGAATCGAATTGGACAATGACGGTTCCGAAGTTTTTTCGGAATTACAAATCAACAGTTTATTGGCACTGTTGACCAAATTAAAAAAAGACTACAACATCCCGACAGAAAACATCATTGGACACTCGGACATCGCCCCAACCCGAAAACAAGATCCAAGCTCCTTATTTCCATGGAAAACCTTAGCTTCGATGGGGTTTGGAATTTGGCCAGACGAATTATTAGAAAATGCTCCTGCTAACTTCAATGCAGAACAAGGATTGCGAATTATTGGCTACGATACCAAAAACCTTACTGCCGCGATAACGGCGTTTAAACGCCATTTTATTCAAACCGAAGTAGATGCTGTTTTAGACTCGAAAACAATAAACAGTATCTACAACTTATCGAAAAGACAATAGTACAAATAAATTAAAGCAACAGCAAAATAATTTCTTTTATGAATTAGAGCAGTAGACTCGAAAAATAGTGTAATACCAAAACGCATATAAAATAGTCCCTAATAAAAGACTATTTGTCACTCCGCAGCAGTCGCAACATGAGAGTAGGGACGCTTTACAGCGTGACAAAAGGGGTCGTAAGATTGATTAAAATATAATAATGTTGGTGTAAAACAGAAATAAACTAAGCCAAATCAAAAATCTGGGGGTATTTTCTAAACAATAGCCACAGATTTGTTTGTGGCAAAAAAATCGAAACTTAAATTAAGTACAGTTATAAAACAAAAAGAGTCCCGCAAATTGCGGGACTCTTGTTTTAAATACTCTTTTTTCTTAGAAACCGTATACTACTGCCATAGAAATTTGTGAAGCAGATTTTGTTAAATCTCCTTTAGAATCAGCAAACATATTAGCAGAACCACTGTCCATTCTAAATTCAGGAATGAAAGTCAAACCACCTGATTTTAAGTTAGCCGATAATGTGAATGCCGTAACTGATTCTTTTGCAGCTGGTGCTGTATCAACATAAAAAGATTTCTCCTTAGCTTTGAAATTCTCCACACGCAAACCTAAACTGAAATTGCTAGATACGGCGTAAGATGGGTATAAAGCAAAACCTGTATATCCCTGTGTTCTATCACCAAGTATAGCATCTACTGCTGGGGTATACTTAACTGAACCTGAAAGATTTTCTATTACAGCGTCTTTACCTTCAGTAATTACAACAGCACCTATTTCATTAACACCAGAAAAATCAGCTACGTTAAATCCTAATTTGAATTTTTCTGTAACTTGGTAAGAACCTGTCAAATCAACAATAGTTCCAGAAGCAGAACCACTCAAGTAATTAAAATAAGCGGTAAGACCTTCAAATGGAGTTACAGACAATTGCGCTCCAATAGCATTTAATCCAAATGCAGGTCTTGCTTTATATTCGTTCCATTTGTCATTAAACAAACCAACCATCAAACCTACTTTACTAGAGATCGCATAATTAGCTTTCACCCCAGCATTTTGGAATGGCCCGTTGGTAAACAAATACGAAGTAGAATAATTTAAATTCGCCAAGGGAGAAATCACTTCATACCCAATAAAAGTGCCCATATACCCTGCTGTCAAAGTTAATTTGTCAGAAGCGGCATAAGCAGCGTACAAGTTTTGAATGTTGAAAGAATTTGAAAGATTGTAAGCATCTCCATCTCCATTAGGAATTGATTGAAATTGACCTCTTGGACCAAAAGAAACTTCACCTACGAAAGACGTTTTACCTGTTTTTTTCTTTAACGCAATATCAATCATACCTAATGATACTGAATTTTGATCGGTAGCAAAACTAGTTTTGATATTGTCAGTTTTTGCAAAATCATACTTGTAGTACAAATCTCCAGAACCTGAAATTTCTAGTGGTGTGTCTTGTGCAAATGCCACTGAAGTTGTAAGCGCTAAGGCTAAAATCGTAATTACTTTTTTCATTTTAATTTAATTTAATTAATAATTGGGTTTAATTTAGTTCCAATTCTTAGAACTTTATGAACCAAAAATACCTTTTTAGGCATCTCTAATTTTTCTGTCTCTAAAAAAAGTTTTGACAAACATATTAACTTTTTCTTTACCTAAACAAACAATCATTCTTTTATTAGAAAGAATTATCGAAAACCAAAAAATGACAACTTTAAAATATAAAATCTACATTTAAATCAATTTCTATTATTATATTAATATCCCACTACCCCCTATTTTTTTAATTTTTTTTTAAAAAAAATAGATAAATAGTCCAAAAAAATCATTTTTAAAGTTTGAAAAATCAAAGACCCCTATTAAAAATGACGTCAATCAAAAATAAAAAAAAATAGCTTTGTGATCAATCTATGATTTTATCTCTCAAAAAGAACTTAGATGTTAAATTTATTTTAAATTCAACCAAGCCATTTTGTTTTCATTTGTTTAATCCTATTTTTGCAGCAATGAAGACAATCGCACAATTACTACTATTCGTTTTTATCACTTTTCTCGTTACCCCAACTATTGTTAGTGTAATAGAGAAAAGTACTGACTTATCTTCACTATACGATTGCTCCGAAGAAGAACAGTCCCAGAAAGAAATGAAGGATATCAAAATCGTATTCGATTTTGATATTGAATACATCCCTAACGAATTTTATTCTTTAAATTCGAGTTTAATTCATTCCGAAAATTTATCTAGACACGATAAAATCTCCTCCAAAATATTCATCCCCCCACCCGAACAAGTTTAATACATTGTAGGTTTTAATTTTTTAAAATCGAACGTTCACATTTTACTATGTGAAAAAAATCTTTGTGTTTAATTTTTAGTAGGGTATTATGACAAAAAAAATCAATCTTTTTGCTAACCTTAAATCTGATTTCGCATCCGGTTTAGTGGTTTTTTTGGTGGCCTTGCCACTATGTTTAGGAATTGCACTTGCGAGTGGAGCTCCGTTATTTTCAGGTATTATTTCTGGCGTTATTGGCGGAATTGTGGTGGGTTATTTAAGTAAATCACACTTAAGTGTTTCTGGTCCGGCAGCAGGTTTGACGGCGATTGTATTAACAGCAATAACCGATTTAGGCGCTTTTAATGTCTTTTTATTAGCCGTTTTATTAGCTGGAATACTACAACTTATATTGGGTTTTATTAAAGCAGGTTCTTTATCCAATTATTTCCCAACCAATGTTATCGAAGGAATGTTAGCCGGAATTGGTGTTATCATTTTTTTGAAACAAATTCCACATGCTTTTGGTTATGATAAAGATTATGAAGGCGATTTGGCTTTTCTTCAAACCGATGGTGCAAATACCTTCTCAGAATTATTTCAGGCTTTAGCACACATTCAATTAGGTTCTGTAATTACAACTATAGTATCTCTAGCTATATTAATTGCTTGGACTAAAGTTGATTTTCTGAACAAAATGAAATTAGTGCCAGCTGCTCTTATTGCAGTTATTGTTAGTGTACTAGTCAATGAATTTTTCATCATATCAGGAAGTAGCTTGTCAATAAAAAGTGATCATTTAGTAACGCTACCTGTTCCTAATTCTATTGAAGAATTCAAAAGCATTTTTGTGCTTCCGGATTTTACTTCTATTACTAATTCAAAAGTTTGGATTGTTGCAATCACAATAGCTGTTGTTGCTTCTATTGAAACTTTATTATGCATTGAAGCAGCAGACAGAATGGATGTGCAAAAAAGATATACAGATACGAATGTTGAATTAAAAGCACAAGGTTTTGGAAATATATTGAGTTCTTTATTAGGAGGTTTACCAATGACGTCGGTTGTAGTAAGAACTACTGCCAATAATACAGCAGGAGCCAAGTCAAAAATGTCAACCATAATTCATGGTGTACTATTACTAATTAGTGTTGTTTCTATTCCAGCAATTTTGAATAAAATCCCTTTGGCCACTCTAGCAGCTGTACTTTTACTGATAGGCTACAAGCTGGCAAATCCAAAAACAATTACGCACTTTTGGAAAAAAGGGAAATACCAATTCATTCCATTTATTGCCACGCTATTAGCCGTTGTTTTCACAGATTTGCTAAAAGGAGTTGCATTAGGAATGATTATTAGTATCATTTTTGTATTGAAAGGGAACATGCAAAGAGCGTATAAATTTAGAAAGGAACAATACCAGGATGGTGATGTTATTCATATTGAGTTGGCACAAGAAGTTTCATTTTTAAATAAAGCGGCAATAAAATCAACCTTAGCGGCAATTCCAGAAAATTCTAAAGTGGAAATAAATGCTTCTGATACCGTTTATATTGCGCACGATGTTTTGGATTTAATCAAAGAATTTAAAAAAATAAGGGCAAAGGAAGAAAACATAAAAGTGAAACTGGTTGGATTTAAAAAAGAATATGGCTTAATAGAGTCTGGTGAAGAAGAAAAACATGTTTTTATTGAACATAAATCTTAACAGCAAAAGACCATGAGAATAATTAAGATACTGTTTCTAACAATTTGCTTTTGTAACCATTCCTATTCTCAAAAATCAGAAATCGGGAATTGGTTTGTCTATTTAGGAAATCAAAAAATTAATAAAAAATGGAATTGGCATAATGAAGTACAATATCGAAATTACAATTTTATAGGCGATACCAATCAACTACTTTTGAGAACTGGTATTGGTTATAATCTTACAGAGGACAACAATTTATTAATAGGATACGGATTTATTAATACTCAAAAATATCTGCCAAATTCAGATCAAAAAGTAGACGCCAATGAGCATAGAATTTATCAACAGTTTATTACTAGACAAAAGGCTGGAAAAGTCTTTCTTCAACATCGATATCGATTAGAGGAAAGGTTTATATCGAATGATTTCCAATTGCGTTTAAGGTATTTATTAGGAATAAATATTCCTATCAATAAAAAAACACTTGAAAAAAATGCCCTTTACCTTTCTTCTTATAATGAAATTTTCATGAATTTAGAAAAACCATTATTTGACCGAAATCGTCTTTATGGTGCTCTCGGATTTGTGATCAATAAAAACTTTAAGGTAGAAGCTGGAATAATGGCACAAACACTAGAAAATTCAAATCGCAATCAATTTCAAATTTTGATATTTAACAATTTACCATTTTAACAAAATAAAAAAATTATGAAAACATTAAATAAAGAAATGCAATCAGCCATAACACCTTCAATGGCTATAAAAATATTAGAAGAAGGAAATAAAAGATTTATGAATAATTTAAAAGCGAATAGAAATCTTTTAGAACAAGCTAACGAAACTTCTGAAGGTCAACATCCATTCGCCGTAATATTGAGTTGTATTGATTCAAGAACGTCAGCTGAATTAATTTTCGATCAAGGATTAGGTGATGTTTTTAGCGTTAGAATTGCCGGAAATATTATTAATGAGGATATTTTAGGAAGCATGGAATTCGCTTGTAAAGTTGCCGGTTCAAAGGTCATTGTGGTTTTAGGACATTCAAAATGTGGTGCTATAAAAGGCGCCTGTGATCATGTTGAAATGGGGAATCTTACCGCATTATTAAGTAAAATTCAACCTGCTGTGTATGATGAAAAATCAGTAACTGAAAACAGAAATTCATCTAATGCCGAATTTGTTGAAAAAGTGGCTTCCATAAATGTAAAACGAACAGTAGACGCAATTATGGAAAGAAGCCCGATTTTGAAAGAAATGATTCAAAACGGTGAAATCGGAATTATTGGAGGAATGCATAATATTACGGATGGTGAAGTTACTTTTTTTGCTCCAAATCAAAAAACTTACTAAAACAATAAAAATCAGGCGCTCCATTTTAGTGTTTTGAAAAAGTCTTTAATCAAAAAAGTCGCCAATTGGCGACTTTTTTGATTAAAATCATCTATAAGGAATTAACTCATAATTTTAGTTAACTACTATTTATTTGATATTAAAAGTAACACCGCATGAAAAGAAATTTCTAACTGTTTTTATTACATTTTCATTTTCATCTAATTCTTGAACACCATAATCATTATGAGTATATCTAATAAAAAAAGGTGGGCTGTAATTTTCAGAAATTTTGATTTCCTTAGCAACATTAACACCAACATTAGAGAAAGTAAAACCTGCTTTCTCATTTGCATCCTTACCATAATATCCTCCATTTATAACTGCTGCGCCTACAAAAGGTCTAATAACTATCCCTGGTTTTTCTAAAGAATAAGTATATCCAACTTCGGCATAGCTAGAATAAGCTCTAGTTGGATTGCCCTCAGCATCATCTTTATAATCGTTTCCTCCAATAAAAGTACTCCATTGAAAATCTAAGGGAATTCCTTTTTCCGAGAAATCAAACAAGACAGACAAATCCAAAGTTTGAGCCGAACCTTCAGAATAGTCAAAATAAGGATCTCTCGAAAAATTTTCAGGATCCGACTCATACGCATTTTTAGTTCCTGGCCAATAAAAATCACTCAACATAACGCTCATAATTGGAATTAACTGATAAGATATACTCCAGTCGAATTCATTGTATGCATCGGCAGCATTGGAAAAATTAGTTGTTGCCCATACACCAACACTGCATTTGTCAGTAAAAGCATAATTCATATACGGTTGAAAAGCCACTTTGTCGCCATTATATTTTATCCCTCTCCACAAATAAGGATAAACGACGTCTACGGCTGCAGTGAATTTTGGTTCTGCTTTTTCAGTATCTAGGGTTGGTGCCACTGTTGCATCTTGTGCAAATGTCAAACTGCTTGATAAAACAAATGCAAAAAATAAAATTGAATTTTTTATGTTAAATTGGTTTTTGATTATTAATTTGAATTTAGTTATTGTTATTCTATAATTATTGATTTCATATTCATGAATTCCTTGATTCCAATCTCGGACAATTCCCTTCCATAACCCGATTTTTTTATGCCTCCAAAAGGAATTCTAGAATCAGACCGCACCAAAGAATTGACAAAAACATTTCCAGCTTCTAATTTTCTGGACAATCGATGGGCATTTACTCTGTCTTCCGACCAAATTGCAGACGCCAATCCATAGCGATGATTATTAGCAATGGCGACGGCATCATTTTCATCCTTGGCTCTGATAATGGTTGCCAAAGGACCGAAGGTTTCTTCTTGAAAAGCTATATTATTGGAATCCACAAAATCAATCAATGTGGGTTGGAAATTAGTACCATCCTGCTCCCCTCCTACCACTAATTTAGCGCCTTGTTGCAGGGATTTTTCTAATTGGCGACTCAGGTTTTCGGCTAAATCCAATCGAGCCAAAGGTCCCATATTTATTCCAGCTTGTAATGGATTTCCTTGTTGTAGTGCTTTAATTTTTTGGGCGAAAAGTGCCGCGAATTCATCGGCTACTTTCTCGGTAACGATAAAACGTTTGGCGCAAATACAGGCCTGACCTGCATTAAGCATTCTGGATTGCGTGGCAACCGTAGCCGCTTTTTCGAGATTGGCGTCGTTCAAAATGATAAAAGCATCCGAACCACCCAATTCCATTACTGATTTTTTAATATGCTTCCCAGCAAGTGAAGCTACTGACGAACCCGCCATTTCGCTTCCCGTCAAGGTAACTCCGCAGACAATATCAGAAGCAATCACACTTTCGACTTGCGGTATATCGATAGTTATTTGTTGAAAAACACCTTCTGGAAAATCGGCTTCCAAAAAAGCATTTTCGATAGCTTTGGCACAGCCAATGGTATTTGGCGCATGCTTTAATACCGTTACATTCCCTCCCATAATGGCCGGAGCAGCGTATCGAAAAACTTGCCAGAAAGGATAATTCCAAGGCATAATCGCAAAAACAGCGCCCATTGGATCATAAACCGACATGCTTATGAACGGGGTTTCATAATGTTCATCCCGCAATATCTTTTGCGCATTTTCTGCATAAAAATCACAATTTGCAGCACATTTTTCCACTTCCGAAATCCCTTCGGATAGAATTTTACCCATTTCATTGGTAATGAGTAAGCCTAATTCCTCTTTCTTTTCTCGGAGAATACCCGCTAGTTTTTTCATTTTAACCGCGCGGTCCTGAAAAGGAGTATGACGCCAATTCTTGAAAGCACTTTCCGCTAATTCTAGTTTCTGTTTCAATTGCGCAGGAGTCAACACCTCATGCTCAGCAATAAGCGCTTTGGAAAAGGGGTTGATGGATTGAAATATCATTTTGTTTAGATTATTAAAACCCTTTCAGGCACCCTGAAAAGGGTAACTAAAAAATCACGTTAATCGTTCTCATTTAATCTAGTGCTTTGATCTAATGGCCAATACATCAACACCGCACAATTGCCACATCGAGGATCGTTTAAATAATTGAATAAGGGCTCTACGAGAATAAAACCGCATTTGGTTTGAGCCGTAACCGTTGGATCAACTATTTCGCCTTTTATCAATTTATCAAAATATTCGGCTATAGTCATTTGGTCTTTTACTTTGTCATACCCAATAGGCATTCCCGCAGTCATTTGCCCTTTGCAACCCAATTTTCGGGCAACTTCCTGTCGTGCATTATAAATTTCCCTTCCAATGCCTTTTCTCTGATAATCCGGATGAACAGCCACATCTAAGCCATAAATCCAATCTGCTTTTGGGTCATGCGTTCCCAACCACAAATCATCTGAAATCTCCATGAATGTATGATGCCCATTGTGATAATTTTGCCGTAATGTGGTACAAGTAGCAATCACGCTATCACCATCCAAAACAATAAATTGACCTTCAGGAAAAACAACTAAATGTGTTAAATATTTTTCCCTAGTAATCCGTTCCTCATCAGACAAAGTTGGAAAAACAATTTTTTGCAATTCCGCTTGTTGTTTAGCATATTCAGGAGAAGGCGTTTGTAAAATGTATTTGCCTAAAATCTCTTTTTTCATAATTTGATTCTTAATCTATTATATCCCATAGGTTTTTTAAACCTATCAGAATATCTACGTAACTAATTATTTTTAATTCATGTATTCTTTTAATCCTTCTGAATCGGATTCCTATTCTATTCCGCTACTTTTTATTCCTACTAAGTGTAACTCTGTAAAGACAAAGGAATAGAATGGGTACATCCATTATTTCGCATGCATTTGTGCCTATTATTTTTTATTTCGAAAAATCTCATCAATAATTTCAAACAATTTTCCTCTATTAATTGGCTTGGTTAAGTAGCTATAGAATCCTGCATTTCGAATTTTTTCTTCTTCTTCACTTGAAGAATAAGCCGTTTGGGCGACTACAATTAATTCAGGACGGATTGCCCTAATTTCTTCCAATGCCTCAAAACCATTCATCACGGGCATTTTTATATCCATAAGAACCAAATCAATATTCGGATTGTTGTTGCAAATAGCAACAGCCTCTTGACCGTTTACCGCTCTAATTACTTCATGATTTCTGGCTTGTATTATTTTTTGAAACAACAAGAAATTTAGATTGTCATCTTCGGCAACCAAAATGGTTCCGACTGCAGTTTCTTTTGAAACTTCTGCACTCTTTAAGGATTTCTCAATACTATTTGACTCTTTGTCATAGTGTAGCGGAATAGAGAATGAAAAAACAGACCCCTTATCAACTGCCGATTTTAAAGTGATAGCGCCACCCATCATTTCGACATAGGCCTTAGAAATAGCCAAGCCTAAACCTAAACCACCGGCTTGTATAGCAACATCACTGTCAACTCTTTTGAAACGATCAAAGATATATTTGTGCTTTTTTTCATCTATTCCAAGTCCAGTATCCTCTACTTTGAATATAATTTTTTCATTTTTTTCGTCAATTTCATATCCAAAAGCAACATGACCCCTTTCGGTGAATTTTATTGCATTTGTTACTAAATTAACCAAAACTTGCCTTAATTTAGTTCCATCAACTATAATATCCTGCGCAGCAGGGTGGATACTTTTTATGATCTCGAAATCTATTTTTTTGGATTTAGAAATAGTAACTTTTATAGTTTCATAAAATTCATCGATAAATGACTCTAAATTAAGGGTAGTAACATTAGGGATGACTTGATTTGATTCAATTTTGGACATTTCAATAAGATCGTCAATAATCGAAACCAAATTAGCCCCACTCTTTTGAATAATTTTTAAATACTCTAACTTTTCATTTTTGTCTAATTTGGTATGAATCAGTAAATCCGCAAAACCATTAATGGCATTCATTGGAGTCCTAATCTCGTGCGACAAATTAGCTAAAAAAGAGGATTTAAGTTTATCGCTTTCTTCGGCTTTTAACTTGGCATTTACCAATTCTATTTTCTGATTGTTATTTTCTTCAAAAAGGTTGCCTATGGATCTAAATTCTCCCGTGGTCAATTTCAATTTTTGTATTGCTTTCCTATTTCCAGTCTGTAGAATTCTTGTGATTAAATCCAGTGGATTATATATCCATTTTCTAACATATATAAAATTAATAACCAAGTTGATGAAAAAAGCGATAAAAATTAGGTACAAAATATTTAACATGTTTTCGAAATAAACCTCAAAATTTCTTTTGAAAAATAATTTATTTACTACTTTGCCTTCATTGTCTTTAAGTACTATTTGGCTATAAATATGATGTTGCTCATAATCCTCTTTTTTAACATTTTCAATAAATTTAACCTCTGAATTGGTTAATTTTTCTATTCTTGTGAAGAAATTTTTATCCAAAAGTCTCGCCACAAAAAAATAACCTGAAGACTTCGTATTCTTTTTAAATGGATCATTTGACGGATGAATTGAGGCACCAAAAACTTCAATAATACCCTCCGGAATTTTCAAATAAAACTTACTCAACCTAGATTTTTTGAGTTGCACAATGGCCTTTTTCGGAATGAAATCAATTGATTTTATTTGAGGTAAGGCTACTCTGATTATAAAATTCCCTTCTAGATCATAAGTCCCCATGTAATCAACACCATAAACATCTAGAGCGCTGCCAATGGTTTTATTATACCAACTAATATCTCTTGTTTTCATGAACCATACGAATTCATCCCAGTTCGAATCGTTAATTATAGCAACGTTAATAGGTTTGGAATCTAAAAGCAATAAATTATTTAATTCTCTGTCGAATTGCTCACTTGAGGCGCTATAAACCTGTTTTTGAACCTTTTTGGTATAGGTATAAAGTCCCAAATAGAGTCCAACAAAAAAAATACTGGATGATAAAGTCACAAATAAAATCTTGGGATAGGTACTTTTAAATAGCATTTTCATTTTAAAATCATCTTGCTTAATTAATTGATAAAAATAGCATAAATATCGCGTTTGCGAATATAATTTAAAAAAAAAATATTTCGAACCAAATCCTATTATTAAATTAGTTTTTCTCCGTTTAAACTTTCAAAAAATCCGATATTATCTTCCAAATCAGTCGAAATTTTTTCTGAAATTATATTTTTGAAACTTGAACTCACTATTGGAAATGACATCTTTACCAATGATAAAAAGAAATTCAGGACTCATGAGTACATATTATATAAAATACAAACCGCAGTTTATGATGAAAAAGCAGAACAGGAAAACAGAAGTTCGACAAATATTGAATTCGTTGAGAAAGCTGCAGTCATAAATGTTAAACGAACTGTAAAAGCAATAATGGAACATAGTCCAATTTTGAAAGAAATGATAGAAAAGGAGAAATTGGAATTATTGCTGGCACTCATTATATTAACAGCGGAGAAGTCACTTTTTTTGAAAATTAATAAAAAACGGCATGTGAAAAGTAACCCTGCTTAAAAACAAATAAAATTTGATTTATTTTTCCTGGTTTTTTTGTGGAACCAAATTTAGTCTTACGAGGGGAAACTGAAGTTTTATTACTTTCCCTCTAGTACTAGTTTAATAGTGATATCTATATTCTCAGCAATTTTACTTTTTACCAGACTTGGAATTTCGATAGCGTAATCTTTGGCTTTAACAATCAAATTGCTAGTTGCCGAAATTTTTCCGGCATCCAAAACAAGGGCTATTTTGGTTTTCACTTTTTTGGTTAGGCCGTGGATGGTCAATTCGCCTTCTAAATCGAAATCGGATTTTTTGGCGGATAATTTTGACATATCAAAATTAAAAATTTTCCCCTTGAAAGTGGCTTTAGGAAATTTAGAAGATTCCATGTAATTTTCATTAAAATGTTCTTCCATCAAAGGTATTTTAAATCTGAAACCTTTCACTAATGCTAAAACAGCAATTTCACCTGTTGCAGCATCAAAAAGACAAGAAGCCGTATTATTCTTGGCCGCAATTTTTTCGAAAGAGGGCATGGATGCTTCAAATTTAATTTCTCCCGAACGAGTGATCATTTTTTGAGAAAATAAAGCCGACGATATAAGTAAACATATTATTAGAGATATATTCTTTACCATAGCTATTGAATTTTAATTAGGATATTCATTTGCTGCCCATTTCTTGATGGTATTGATATTTGTTTGAGGCATTCTTCCTGATTGAGGCATAACTGCACCACAAGATTGATCATCAATTCTACAAATCACTTTCCCGTTTTTGGTGGCATCTAAAACCTGGTTATATGTTTCCATCACAGGATATTGACCTCCAGCTGCACTATGACAAGGAAAACAATTGTTGTTAATTATAGGTCTTACGTTAACAGCGTAAGTTGGATTTGCAACTTCCCCCGAAATTTCATCGTAGGTAGCTGTTTCACATGAAAACACTAAATAAGAGGCAATCAATAGTATACTAATAATTTTTATTTTCTTCATAATTTAAAATACTCTATATAAGTTAAACCCAAAATAAATTCCCTTTCCTTCTGTAATTCCTGTTGCATTTGTAAAATAACTAACATCATTCATAGGTTGGCTATTCGAAAAAAGGAGTTGAAATACATGCCCTCCAGTTTCTATATCCATTCCAATTGTTGCCGGATTATGATAAAAACTAGTTTCTTTTGCATTCAATCTAAAGGCATATTCAGCATTAATACTAATCCGCTTTGATACTTTATGTCTTCCACCAAAAGCCACGAGAAAATTATCTGCTTTTTCAAACAAAGGCTCATAAAGATTTTTACGAATGTAAATAGGATTCAATTCTAAGGAAAATGCATTCGAAAATTTTCTTGAAATTGGCAATTGCGTACTAAAAGCAAATCGATTAGACGATTTTAAATATGGAAATTCATCATTACTAAGATTTGAATTTATATCCATAGTATTATACCCTACAATAGTTACAGGAAAACCATTTACTTCTTGATTAGTAAACTTATATTTTATGCTAAATTCATAAATTCTATTATAAGTTTGACGAGATAGACCAAGAGTTAGCCAATCAGTTGCACCATAAAGACCTCCAATTTTAGTTAAAGCGTTGTCTAAACCAAAGAAATTATTAAAACCTTCGGTTAAATCTCCAAATCGGTGCGCCACTAAAAAATACCATTCGCCTTTTGATGCCAGTTTAGTCGATTGCATGGTACAAATTTGCAATCCTTTGAAAGCAGCTGTTTCAATTTCTTTAACCTCTGACTTTTCAGCGTCTAGTTGATTCAACAAATCATCTTGCGCAGTAGTAGCAATGAACGAAAAAAGTAAAATTAATGAGAACGCAATTTTAGATATATTCATTTTTTTAACTCTATTTTATGACCAAACATTGATCTAATTTTAACTCTTCTAATAGGTCATCATAACCTGTAACTCTCCCTTTTATTTTTAGTTGACTATTAAGTATTACCTGTACCGAGACTTGCAATTGACAAGAAACTTTTCCGTCTAATGTAATTACATTTTCACCAACGTTAGTAACTTTTCCAGTAATCTCAACCGCTTTGTTTAAATATTTAGATGTGGCCATTTGAGAATTGCTTGAAAATTCGTCAAAAACATCGCTTGCCGATACATTAAACTCAGATGCTTCATTTTCTATATCTCGTGCACCTCCGGTCATAATATAATTATAAGAAAGAAATCCTATAAATAGTACTGTAGCAAATACCAAAATTATTTTAAGTTTTTTACCCATAGTTCTAAAAAAAAATAGAGTTTACACTAAAATAAACTCTATATATTTTTGATTTAAATAATTCTAATTCACAATAACTTTTTTCCAAGATTTTTCAGAATCATTTTGTAATTCTAAAAAGTAAACTCCAGCTTGCACATTACTTACACTCAGTTCAACTTCTTTAGAATAGTCAGTAACCTTAATTGTTCTCACCAACGCGCCTGTTTGGTTATAGAGGTTTACTTTAGATAAGTTGGTTTTAGTTTTTATATAAAATGCTCCCGAAGCAGGATTTGGATAAATAGATGTTGCGTTTAAAGAAAAATCTTCGACTCCAAGAGTACTAAAGGTTCCCGTATTATATATATAAAGGTGACTGCTACTTAAACCGGTTGTTGCAACGGATGCTCTAACGCCAACTAAATTTATAGAATTTGTAGAGTCGTAAGGCAATTGAAGATCTTTAGAATCGGAATTTTCTAGATTTCTTTCTAGCGTTAAAGTCCTTACACCTGCTACAGGGAGGGGATTACTCACCGTTGTCCAATCTTGAACATCATTTGCAGGAGAACCTTGTCCAATAAAATTTCTATCCGTTAACGAGGTAGTGTAAACCAAAACATCTCCAGCTGACATTCCAAAACCCCTCACAACACCTAACCCTAATCCAAACCATCGATCCGATGGCCCCTTTAAAACTAGGGTTACTTTTGCGGTAGTCTTGTTTAAGGTGAAATTTGCTGTAAGACCATTGCTAAAAGAAATGTCACCTGTAGATTTACTTTGCGAAAATGAGGATAAAAACAAAAAACAAAATAATAGGCTAGTAATTTTTTTCATAGTAATTTATTTTAATACGTTTATAATTTCTTCACTATTAGAAAAAACGGCATATTCAAAAGCTGTTTTGTTCTGTTTGCATTTAATTTCTTTGCTGGCTCCGGCTTTTACTAATTTTTTGACCATTTCAACATTTGTAAATTGAACCGCTAGCATTAAGGCAGTTTGTCCGTTGGTATCTGTAAGATCCAGATTAATATTTTTTTTCAACAATTCATCAACCAATTCAAACTCACTTTTAAAAACACAAGCCATTAAAGCAGTTCCATTTACAGAAACATAATTCAAATCGGCTCCATTCTGAATTAAAAATTTTGCGACATCATGGTTTCCTCGGTAGCAAGCCAGAATTAACATGCTTGAACCCTTTTCATCAATAGCATTAACAACACTTTTATCATTTCCAAAAAGCAATTTTATCTCAGATAAACTTCCTTTTCTAGCTATATCAAAATTACTATTGTTTTGGGAAAAACCCAAATTAATAGTTAATAATAAAATGATTAGATAGTTTTTTTTCAATTTATTTAATATTTAAGTTGCTAATATAGTATATATTTTAATTCATCTAAGATTAACATTTGTTAAATTACTATTACTAATTTACAACCTATTAAATACAAAATTAGAATAAGAATTGGTGTTATAATAATCGGTATTTAGTCTATAATTGTAAAACCAAATTACTAAAATAGCAGTGCTCAAAATGATTAAAATTCAAATTATTGACTTTACAGAACTAATAACCCAAATTCACGTAAAGTATTTACTGGTTTTGAATACCAAAACAATTCGAAATCCTGAAAATTGCTTTCGAAATCAGCTTTAATTTCCTTAAAAGTAAACGTTTTGGTATTGTAAACCGAAATTTTGTATAGAATTTCAAGGAGCCATTCTCCTTCCTTTTTACCAGTTTGAATGGTAAAACTTTCCTTTTTGTCATGAAAAGTCAACGCCGTCATTTCCCAGCTATTTCCTTTTTTGGATTTTGTGAAGTGTTCTACAAACGGCTTCCCTCCTAGCCAAACGATTTTGGCCGTTGGTTTGTCATTGCGAGGAACGAAGCAATCTTCTTCCTCTTCTAAAGCATTGGCAATAAAATCGGGAGGGATTTTTGTTTTCGGGATTTTAAAATCGAACCATTCCTGCAATTCATAGTCAAAGCAAATGCCGTGCATAAAATTGTACAAAGATTTCTTTAATCCGAAACTGAATTTATCGTGGTCGATACCCGTTTTGTCCACATAATTAATGTCGTTATTGGCAAAGGTTCCAATGGTTTCCGTTTCCTTAACAACGCCAAATTTCTCCGGATACATTCCCACCGGACTGTGTGCCGTCATGGCAAATTGATGCCAAAACCCAGACTGCAAAACGCCCACTTCAAACAATTGCCGTACCATTTCGAGACTGTCCACCGTTTCCTGAACCGTTTGTGTTGGATAACCGTACATCAAATAGGCATGTACCATAATTCCGGCTTCGGTGAAATTTCGGGTGACTTTTGCCACTTGTGCTACCGTTACGCCTTTGTCGATGAGTTTCAACAACCGGTCCGAAGCCACTTCGAGTCCCCCAGAAACGGCAATACATCCCGAAGCCTTAAGCAACAAACATAAATCTTTTGTAAAACTTTTCTCAAATCGAATGTTGGTCCACCACGTAACCACTAGTTTTCTGCGAAGGATTTCTAGTGCCAACGCTTTCATTAAGGCTGGAGGTGCGGCTTCATCCACAAAATGAAATCCATTTTCTCCCGTTTGAGCAATCATTTCCTCCATTCGATTGCACAATAAATTCGCGGCGATGGGTTCGTAAAGTTTAATATAATCTAATGAAATATCGCAAAAAGTACACTTTCCCCAATAGCAACCGTGTGCCATAGTAAGCTTGTTCCATCGGCCGTCACTCCACATTCGGTGCATTGGATTCACGATTTCAATAACAGAAATGTATTTATCTAAAAATAAATCGGAATAATCGGGTGTTCCGACTTCGGATTGTTTGTAGTCAGGTTTTAATGAATTGTTTTTATAAACTACTTTACCGTTTTCAAGAAGAAAAGTTCTTTTAAATTGCCCTTCGACAAGCTCAGGGTGACAAACTTCATTTACGAGTAACTCAACAGGTAATTCGCCATCATCCAAAGTGATATAATCGAAAAACTCAAAAACACGAGTGTCAGAAAGCGAACGCAATTCCGTATTTGGAAAACCGCCCCCCATAGCAATTTTAATATTGGGATAGTATTTTTTTACATATTGAGCCGAACGAAAAGCGGAATATAAATTCCCCGGAAACGGGACCGAAATCAAGAATAATTCAGGTTGAATGGCCTCTATTTTTAATGCTAAAATCGAAATTAATAGTTCATCTATATAGGTTGGTTTTTGTTGTAAAGCTTGGTACAATTCGTCGAAAGAATTCGCGCTTCTGCCCAAACGTTCCGCATACCGACTAAACCCAAAATTTTCATCTACACATTCCACAATAAAATCGGAAATATCTTCGAGATATAAAGTCGCTAAATGTTTGGCCTTATCCTGAGTTCCCATTGTTCCGAAAGCCCAATCCAATTCTTCTAATTGTGCGAAACGAGAAGCCTCCGGCAAAAAATCTTCCTGACAAATTTGGAGTGCCAATGTTGGGTTTTTCCCTTGCAAAAAAGCAATCACCGAATCAATGGTTTTGATGTATTCGTCTTTTAGGGCGAGGATTCTTTGGGTGTTGGGTGTTAGGTGTTGGGTGTGGGGTATTGAATGATTAAATAAATTTTGCAACCCTTCTTTCGAAAACAATCTCAAAATCACTTCGATACCTAAATCTGCTTGTGTTGCGGAAATATTTTTGGTATTTAGAAAACCTTTGATATAAGCTGTTGCTGGATACGGAGTATTCAGTTGGGTAAAGGGCGGCGTGATGAGAAATACTTTGGTTTTCAAAAGGGATTGTTTTGGGCAAAAATAAGGGCAATAAATAACTTTATGACTTATTTCTTTAAAAACTATTTTGGTAATAACTTCTGAAAACCAAAATCAACTGATTAAAACTGATGTTCCTTTTTACTGATTAGCAAAAGGGAGCATAATGTGATAATGGCAGCGGCTGTTAAATAAAAGCCTACATAAGTTATACCATAATTTTTAGCCGTCCAAATGGCAATTATAGGGGCAAAAGCCGCTCCAATTATCCCTGCGGAATTAAACGTAATCGAAGCTCCTGAATAGCGCAAATGAGTAGGAAATAATTCTGAAAGATAGGTTCCTAAAGGCCCGTAAGTTAATCCCATCAGGGTCATTCCTAAACACAAAAATAGTGTGATTAATGTTGCGTTTCCAGAACCCAAAAGTAAAGAAAAGGTAAATCCAAACAAGGCAATAGCAACCGAAAAAACAATTAGCACTAATCTTCGACCAAATCTATCGGCTAAAAGTGCTGAAATAGGGATGGATATTCCAAAGAAAAAAACGGAAAAAAGTTGCATAATAAGAAGGTCACGTCGGGCATAACCTAATTCGGTGCCGGCCCAACTCAAAGAAAAAACAGTCAATAAATAGAAAGTCAAAAAGGTAGTTACAGCGGCTAGAGTACCAAAAACGAGTTCTCGGCGGTAGGACTTCAACAAGGTTAGCAAAGGAATTTGCACTTTTTTATTCGTTTCCAAAGAAGTAAGAAACGCAGGTGTTTCTGTAATTTTCAATCGAATGTAAAATCCAACTACAACTAATACAGCACTGGCTATAAAAGGAATTCTCCAACCGTAATCAAAAAATTGCTCGTTTGTCATGTTATCACTCAACAAAAGGAATGTTCCTCCAGAAAGCAACAAACCAATGGGCGCTCCCAATTGAGGAAACATACCGTACCAGGCTCTTTTTCCGGGAGGTGCGTTTTCGATGGCCAATAAAACGGCTCCTCCCCATTCGCCACCAAGTCCTAATCCTTGACCAAACCTACAAACCATTAACAATAAAGGCGCAACAATCCCTATGCTGGCATAAGTGGGAAGAAATCCAATAGCAACGGTCGAAACCCCCATCGTCAATAAGGCTGCCACTAATGTTGCTTTTCTTCCTATTTTATCCCCATAATGGCCAAAAACTGCAGAGCCTATAGGGCGAGCAAAAAATGCAATCGAGAAAGTCGCTAATGACTCAATTGTTGAAATAGTAGAATCAGATCCTGGGAAAAACAGTTGTGGAAAAACCAATACAGCAGCATTAGCAAAAATATAAAAATCGAAAAACTCAATGGTGGTGCCAATTAAACTACCAAAAAGAACATGTTTTAAAGAATTTACTTTATTCGGACTTGGATTTTCTTTCATTTTAATGTTATAATAATTTCGATAAAAATGAGGTTATTATTTGAAAGTAGCAAATATTTAGTTCCAATAATTTTTGGTATTTTTACTCCAAATTAATCCCACTATGCCAACGGACTCTATCAGCTATCAAAAATCCGGTTATTTCTCGCCTTTGATGAATGATTATTTAGACCAAAAATCTAATACAAAGTCTCTCTACAATCGCTTCCCAAGTCTTGAAAATTTTGAGGCGCAAGTTCAGGAAAAAAAAACTAGTTATGCCTATGAAAATAGAGAAATTTTAGTTTCGGTATTGAAACAACAATATTCTAAAATTTCTATATCTACTCAAACCAAACAAAATATTGAATTATTACTAAATTCAAATACTTACACCATTACAACCGGTCATCAACTGAATTTATCTACCGGCCCCTTGTATTTTTTATACAAAATTATATCTACCATCAATTTATCCAAGGAACTCAAGGAGAAATATCCAAACTATAATTTCGTTCCCATCTATTGGATGGCAACTGAAGATCACGATTTTGACGAAATCAATTACTTCAATTTTAAAGGTCGGAAGTTTCACTGGAACAAGGAAAGTTCAGGACCAGTTGGGCGTTTATCTACTGAAGGTTTGGGTGATTTTTTTCAAGTTTACGCGAGCGAATTGGGCTCTAGCACCAATGCCAACGCCATCAAAAAAATATTCCAAGAAGCTTATCTCAACCATTCCAATTTGGCCGAAGCCACGCGTCATTTAGCAAACGTACTTTTTGTAAAATACGGCTTGGTGATACTCGACGCCGATAATACCGATTTAAAACGAATATTTATTCCATATATTAAGGAAGAATTGGCGCAACAAACATCCTATAAACAGGTTCTTGAAACTGCCAAAAAACTAAAAGACTATACCATTCAAGTCAATCCCCGGGAAATCAATTTGTTTTATGTGGAGGACAATTTGCGGGAACGCATCATTTTCGAAAACGGAAAGTACAAAGTAAACAACACCCAAATGGAGTTTTCGGAAAAAGAAATCTTTTCCTTGCTAGAAAAACATCCGGAAAAATTCAGTCCTAATGTCATTTTGCGGCCTTTGTACCAAGAAGTGATTTTGCCTAATTTATGTTACATTGGCGGAGGCGGAGAAATCGCCTATTGGCTGGAACTGAAATCTTTTTTCAATGCCGTAAAAGTCACCTTTCCGATACTTTTACTGAGAAATTCAGTCCTATTAGCAACCGAAAAACAGGTAAAAAAAGCGGACAAATTAGGATTAACTTGGAGTGATTTATTCTCCAAACAAAAGGATTTGGTTAATGCGAAAACAAGAGCATTATCCGAATTTCCTATTGACTTTAGCCCACAAAAGAAACACCTCCGAAAACAATTCGAAGCTCTTCTGGATTTAGCAAAAAAAACAGATGATTCCTTTTTTGGAGCTATAAAAGCGCAAGAAGCGAAACAAATAAAAGGTTTGGAAAATTTGGAGAAACGCCTGTTGAAAGCTCAAAAAAGAAAGTATTCCGATGAGCTAAAGAGAATCACCGATTTGCAAAACGAATTGTTTCCTAACCAAAGTTTACAGGAACGCCAAGCCAATTTTTCGGAATTTTATTTAGAATATGGAGACCTATTCATTCAAAAATTAATGGGACAGCTCAAACCACTTGACACTTCATTTGAAGTTATCTTGCTCTAAATTCTTCGTTTTTCCCCTTTTTAATTGTCGATTTATTAAAATCAATTCATAAAAATGTCTATTTTTGCACAAAATTAAAAAAATAAAAAATGGCAACAAATAGAACTTTTACAATGATTAAACCGGATGCGGTTGCAAACGGACACATCGGAAATATATTGGCAATGATTACCAACGGTGGTTTCAAGATTGTTTCCTTGAAATTAACCCAATTAACCTTGGCAGATGCTCGCGCCTTTTATGCTGTTCACGCCGAAAGACCTTTCTATGGTGAATTAGTGGAATTTATGAGCCGAGGTCCTATTGTTGCTGCAATTTTGGAAAAAAATAACGCTGTTGAAGATTTCAGAACTTTGATTGGAGCCACAAATCCAGCTGCAGCTGCAGAAGGAACTATCCGCAAAGCGTATGCCACTTCGATGGGCGAAAATGCGGTTCACGGTTCTGACAGTGATGAAAATGCAGCTATTGAAGGTGCTTTTCATTTTGCAGGAAGAGAGCAGTTTTAATTTTAGAGTTCTGAGTTTAGATTTAAAAAATCATACAAAAAAGAAAATCCCTTTTCAATTTGAAACGGGATTTTTTATTTACAATCACAACAATCTAAAATCAGAACTCTAAAATCTAAAATTCCTATCTCAAAACTAAATCCTTCACTACATCACGCCTCAATTCTTCATTAATCATAGTGACTATTTTAAATTTTCCGTGACTTAATTCTTCCCGCAAAACTGCCGAACTGAGTTCGACATATAAAGTGCTTCCTTTTAAAACCACATTCTTCGTATAATGGTTCACGCCGTTGCCCATAAGATTTTTCCAGGCCTCTTTGACATCAATTTGATCCATTCCGGGTTGTAATTTGTTGGCTTGGATAATTTGTTTCAAAACATCCCCAACGGTGCTTTGATTATTTAGCCTTTTTGCCATCGTACAGTATATGTATTGGTCCTGCTTTCTTGTAATGATACTCCTTTTTCTCAGCGTTTTTAAGAACTAATTCATCATTCGAAATAGCTACCAACTCCTCGCTCCATTTCGCATAAGGGGTTGAATAATCTATAAAAGCTTTGTTATCTTCGAATCGAACTTTCACGCTTTCCTGAGAATTATTGACTACAAAAGTACCATCTAATTGCGGTACTACTTTCTTTCTGAAACCGTTGTTAATCTTGTCAATTTGGAAATAATCATAACTCTCGTTTATCCCGTATTCCTTGTCCTTTCCTTGGTCAAAAACTACTTTCTCTATTTCCCAATACCCATTAATTTTGGAAATATCCTCAGGTTTTATCTTTTGCTGACAAGAGATAAAAAGAAGTGATAAAAACAGAATTCCGAATGTATTTTTCATATTAAATAAAGTATTCAATTACCCTTCTACTTGCTTTTCATTCTTTTCATAAACCCAAAAATAAAGAAGCATGCACCTAAAACCAGTAAAATAGCATACAAGAAGTTACTTTTGTCCCTAATGACATTCGCCAAAACAAAAGAAATAATACTCAATAAATAGAGAAAAAAAGGACTACTATTTTTGAAAGAGGAAAATTTCATCGTGCTATTATTAAAGCTGCTTTATTTGAAAAAACTATCTACAAACTCATATTTATTAAAGACCTGTAAATCTTCGATTGCTTCCCCTACTCCAATGTATTTAACCGGAATTTGGAATTGGTCCGAGATTCCAATAACAACACCGCCTTTGGCAGTTCCGTCGAGTTTTGTAACCGCAAGCGAAGTCACTTCGGTGGCTGCAGTAAATTGTTTGGCCTGTTCGAAAGCATTTTGTCCTGTTGATCCGTCAATTACCAATAAAACATCATGTGGTGCATCGCTAACTACTTTTTGCATCACTCGTTTTACTTTTGTCAATTCGTTCATCAGGTTGACTTTATTATGCAAACGCCCAGCAGTATCAATGATTACGATGTCGGCTTCTTGTGCCACAGCGGATTGTAAAGTATCAAAAGCCACCGAGGCCGGATCGCTTCCCATATTTTGTCTTACGATGGGAACGCCTACCCTATCTGCCCAAATTTGCAATTGATCAATTGCCGCTGCACGGAAAGTATCGGCTGCGCCAAGAACCACTTTGTAGCCTGCTTTTTTGAATTGGTAAGCAAGTTTGCCAATCGTGGTGGTTTTGCCAACTCCATTAACACCTACAACCATCAAAACATAAGGTTTTGTCACTATCGGAATTTCAAATTCAGTGGCTTCTCCAGAATTTGTTTCAGAAAGTAAACCTGCTATTTCTTCCCTAAGAATTTGGTTGAGTTCAGCAGTTCCGACAAATTTATCTTCGGCGACACGCTTTTCGATTCGAGTAATTATTTTCAGGGTGGTATTCACACCTACGTCAGAAGAAACAAGGATTTCTTCCAAATTATCAAGCACTTCGTCGTCAACCTTTGATTTACCGGCAACAGCTTTGGTTAACTTTGAAAAGAAAGATATTTTTGATTTTTCTAAACCTTTATCTAAAGTCTGCTTCTCTTGTTCGTTTAAGGTCGATTCCTTTTTTTCGGATGAAAATATTTTTTTAAAAAAACTCATTTTACTGATTATTGGATAGTTGGATTATTGAGTTATTAGATTTTCTAGCAAGTAATAATCCAAAAAATTAAGCGGTAAATATAGAAAATAAAAAAGCTACTTCCGAATGAAAGTAGCTTTTCTATATAATGCTATTTAGATTATTTCTTTTTCAAGAATTCATCAACTGCTTCAGGAGCCATAATAGATTCTACGAATGTATACGCACCAGTTTTTGGAGATTTTACCATTTTGATGGCTTTTGATAATCTCTTAGAAGATGTTTGTAAGGATGCTACGGTTTTCTTTGCCATGATTCAAATGTTATTTATATTTTAAAAATCTTAAATGTGACTATTCGAGATTTTTAAAATCTCTATTTATTATTTAATTTCTTTGTGAACAGTTACGCGTTTCAAGATTGGATTAAATTTTTTAATCTCTAATCTGTCTGGAGTATTTTTTTTGTTCTTTGTTGTTATGTATCTTGAAGTTCCTGCAACACCTGTTGTTTTGTGTTCAGTACATTCTAAAATTACTTGAATTCTATTACCTTTTGCTTTTTTTGCCATCTTGATATATATTTAGGAATGGATTATTTAATAAATCCGCCTGCTTGCGCTTTTTTCAAAACTGCAGCGATTCCATTTTTGTTAATTGTTTTTACCGTAGATGCTGCTACTCTTAGAGTAATCCATCTATCTTCTTCAGGAAGATAAAAACGCTTTTTAACTAAGTTTACAGAAAATTTTCTCTTAGTTTTATTCATAGCGTGAGAAACGTTATTTCCTACCATCGCTCTTTTACCTGTAAGGTCGCAAACTCTTGACATTATCTTATCTTTTATCGTTATTCAAAATCAGGGTGCAAAGAAAAGAAAAATAAACGAATGAAGCAAAAAATTATTACAGATTTTTTAAAATTTCTTTTCGCAACATTTCCATGCTCTTAATAACCGTTCTATCTATAACTTTTTCACGGGGTTGGCCAAAATTAAACTCTTCAACAATCACTTCATTTGGCGTTGCCAATGCTATGAAAACCGTTCCGACCTCAGCATTTGAATCCCCTTTCGTCGGTCCGGCATTCCCAGTTGTGGCAATAGCATAGTCTGTTTTCATCATCCTTTTAACATTGATTGCCATTTGCTTTACAACTGCCGCACTTACTACTGAATGTTCTTTGATCAATTCTTCCGAAAGCCCCAAAACTGAAATTTTAGTTTCTGTCGCATAAGACACTACACTGCCTTTAAAATAATTAGAAGCACCAGAAACCAAAGTCAAAATTTGTGCAATTTTACCTCCTGTGCAACTTTCAGCAGTAGAGATAGTTTTGTTTTGTTGTCTCAAAAGGTGTCCGACAATTGACTCTATAGTTTCGTCATCTTCATATCCTACGATGATATCCCCTATTATTTTGGATAGTGAAATTACATTTTCGGCAATTGAAGTTTCCAAAAATTCTTTATCGATTCCTTTAGCCGAAAGACGCAATCGCACCCTTCCAGGACTAGGTAGATAAGCTAATTTTATAAAATCAGGCAAATTATTTTCCCAATTTTCGATGCGCTCAGCCACCAAACTTTCACCTTGACCGTATGTAAGTATTGTTTTGTGAAGGATGTAAGGGCGTTTGTATTCCCGAACCACTTTAGGAATGATTTCGTTTTCTACCAAATATTTCATTTCATAAGGAACACCTGGTAGCGAAATAAATACCGTATTTTCTTTTTTCATCCACATTCCCGGTGCGGTACCCACTTTATTATAAAGCACAGTGCATTTTGAAGGAACTAAGGCTTGGTCTTTGTTAATTTGGGAAGCTTTTCTATTCATAACACGCTCGATTAACTCAATCACATGCTCTTCCACTTTTTTATTTACTATTAATTCGTCCCCAAAATAATCGCAAAAAGTTTTCTTGGTAATATCGTCTTTTGTTGGACCAAGCCCTCCGGTAATCAAAACTAAATCGACCTTGTTTTGAAATTTTTCAAAGGTTTCCAAAATATGCTGTTTACTATCACTGATAGAAATCATTTCATAAATTTCAACACCTATTCTATCTAATGATTTTGCTATAAAAGCAGAATTCGTATCGACAATTTGCCCTATGAGAATTTCATCACCTATAGTAATTATGGCTGCTTTCATTTTTGATTTAGGTTTTTTGAATTAGGAATTACTCCAAAATAAATTTTGAAAAGCGAGAACTTATCCCTTCTTTAAAAGCAAGTGCTTTTTTGATTTCAAATGGATTTTTTTTACAAACCAAAGTCTTTTTTCAATTCCTTGACAGCCTCTTCCACCTGGTTCTTAACGCTCTTAAAAGTCTCCTTTATCTCTTTCTTTTCCCCTTCAGCCTTAGTCCAGGCCTCAATCTGAAGAATTTCTTCGAAAGCTATATTCAGCCCAAGTAAATCAAGGCTCGGTTTTACTTTGTGTGCATAAGCATAAGCGTGTTTATGATCTTTCTTCTTGATTCCTTCCTTGATTTCTATTAAATCATCGGGGATTTCCGTTACAAATAATGTGACGATTTGATTTACAAATTCCGAATCGTTGTCTGAAAGTGCGTACACTTTTGCTAAATTGTAATGTAGTGCCATTATTTTATTTTTATACTAAATAGTTTATTTCCTTCCAAAAATCCTTCCAGAACATCTTCAGGCTTCACAACCGCAACACCTTCGGGAGTTCCGGTAAAAACAATATCACCTATTTTTAAAGTGAAATATTCTGAAACGAAAGAAATGAGTTCGTCAATCTTCCACAACATGAGACTGGCATTGCCTTTTTGGACTGTTTTATTATTGTTAGTCAATTCAAAAGTAATATTTTCTAGTGAATTAAATTGTTTTTTGGGTAAAAATTCACCAATTACAGCTGAACCATCAAACGACTTTGCTTTTTCCCAAGGCAATCCTTTCGCTTTTAATTGATCTTGAACATCACGTGCCGTAAAATCAATTCCCACACTAATTTCATCATAATATTTATGGGCAAACTTGGCGTCAATATGCTTTCCGACTTTACTTATCTTAACAATTAATTCTATTTCATGGTGAATCTCCTGCGAAAATTCCGGAATTACAAAAGGATGCTGTTTCAGTAAAACTGCCGAGTCTGGTTTCATAAAAACGACAGGTTCTGTTGGTCTTTCGTTTTGCAACTCTTCAATATGACTGGCGTAATTTCTACCGATACAGATGATTTTCATAATTTAGGTATTTGGTGTTGGGTATTGGGGTTAACTATTACCTAAAACCTATTTTGTATTCAGTTTTCTCAGCTTAATTGCCGTCAGCACTTTCTTCGTGTATAATGGGAAATCCGCATTTTGAATCCAACTGAAGTACCCTGGCTCTGCTTCTAAAACCCTGTCTACTTTTACTCCTTTGTGTTTTCCGAAAGTAAAAATTTCATCGTCATCTTTGTCAAAAGCAATCATTCCTGCAAAATCAGCTATTTTTTTCCGGGTTGTAAATTCCGATAGTAATTTTATATCATTTTCCAATTCCGGATAACGATCTAATTGTGCTTTCATAATTTCGTAGGTCGCCATCGTGTCCGCTTCGGCAGAATGGGCATTTTCAAGACTTTGACCACAATAAAATTTTAATGCTGCACTTAATGTTCGCTCTTCCATTTTGTGAAAAATGGTTTGCACGTCAACCGAAACTCTGTTTTTCATATCAAAATCAACTCCCGCACGAAGCAATTCTTCTGCCAATAATGGTATATCAAAACGATCTGAATTATATCCTGCCAAATCCGAATCCTTAATCATAGTATAAATCTGTGAAGCCAATTGATTAAAAGTAGGTTCGTTGGCTACTTTTTCATCACTTATCCCATGAATAGCGGTAGATTGAGGTGGAATTGGGATAGTTGGATTGACCAACCAAGTTTTACTTTCTTTATTGCCGTTAGGAAAGATTTTGAAAATTGCTATTTCAACAATTCGATCTTTGGCTACGTCAATCCCAGTGGTTTCTAGGTCGAAAAAACAAATTGGTTTGTTAAGTTTAAGTTCCATTTATAAATTTTAATTCGACAAATATATAGTTTTGGAGTTACCATTTGTCGAATATTGAAAAAGTTTTGTCTAAAAAGTAAAAAACCCAATCCATTTATAAAGTGGTTGGGTTTTGAATATTTTTAAAACTGTAAAAATTAAAAATCGGTGTCCACGTCAAATGCTTCAAGATAATCTGCAACACGTTTTACAAAATTTCCACCAAGTGCGCCATCAACTACGCGATGATCATAACTGTGCGAAAGGAACATTTTTTGGCGAATGCCTATGAAATCTCCTTCAGGAGTTTCGATTACGGCTGGGACTTTGCGAATGACCCCAAGGGCTAATATTCCAACTTGTGGCTGGTTGATAATTGGCGTTCCGAAAACACTTCCAAAAGTTCCCACATTAGTAACCGTGTAAGTTCCGCCCTGGGTATCATCTGGTTTAAGCTTTCCTGCTTTGGCGCGGTTGCCTAAGTCATTTACAGCTTTGGCCATTCCTACCAAATTCAATTGATCTGCATTTTTTATAACTGGAACAATCAGATTACCATTCGGTAAAGACGCTGCCATTCCAAGATTGATGTTTTTCTTTTTGATAATGTAATCTCCATCGATAGAAATATTCATCATCGGAAAATCCTTCAATGCTTTGGCGACAGCTTCCATGAAAATAGGGGTGTAAGTCAGTTTCTCTCCTTCTCTTTTTTCGAAAGCGACTTTGACCTTTTCCCTCCATTTTACAATATTGGTCACATCAACTTCTAGGAACGATTGTACGTGCGCCGCAGTGTGAATCGAAGCCATCATATAGCCAGAAATCAGCTTCCTCATCCGGTCCATTTCGATAATTTCGTCACCGCCGTTTAAAGAAATGGGAGTTTGTTGTTGTCCTATGACCATCCTATTGGTTTCAGTCTGTATAGGTTGAGAAAAGGGCTCTTTGTTCTTGGCTCTTGGCTCCGTTTTTTTATGGGCAATAAAATCTAATATGTCATTTTTGGTAACTCTTCCCTCTTTTCCGGTTCCGTTAATGGTTTCTAATTCAGAAAGAGAAACGCCTTCTTCTTTCGCAATATTTTTCACTAATGGAGAAAAGAATTTATCGGAATCGGAGAAATTTGTTGGCGACGCAACAGATTCCTTAGCATCTTCAATACTTTTTTCAATTGTTGCCACTTCAATCGGAGTACCGACTTCTTGTTTAAAAGTTTCAACAACATTATCACCTTGCGTTTCGATAATGGCAATGGTTTGACCCACTTGAACCAAATCACCTTTTGCAAACAATTGCTCAACTAAAAGCCCTGAAACTTCACTTGGCACTTCACTATCCACCTTGTCAGTGGCAATTTCCACTACAGCTTCATCGGCTTCAATTGTCTCGCCAACTTGTTTCAACCAATTTGTAATGGTTGCTTCAGCAATACTTTCTCCCATTTTAGGAAGTTTCAATTCAAATCTTGCCATATTGTTACCTATGAAGTTGGTTTTGTTTTTCTGCTTGCAAAATTAGTAATTATTTTTAGTTTTAGCCCCGAATTGGACAAATATACACGAATTCAAAAATTGCAATTCCTAAAAATTTATGACTTCTCCTCTGTCAAAACTACTGTTGCTTCCAATCAAAAAACGGGATGATTTGGGAAGAATTTTAAAAGATAGTCCTTTGTTTTTATTCGTTTCAAAAGCGACAATTATATCCTTAAAACTAGTGTAATTTTGATCAAAAATAATCTCCGAATTATTATTTTGAAAAACTATCTGCGATGCCTTTTGAAGTTGTATTGGACTTCTTAATTTATTTTGCAATTCTTCTCTTAAAAGTTCGTCTTCGGAAACTAAAATATAATTTTCCGGATTTATTTTCTGTTTTGGAGTCCCTTGAAACATTTTAACGAAAGAAAAAAACAGGATTCCAATTTTCATGAAAACGGAGAAGAAAAAGGAAACTTTAAAATGCTTTTTATAGAAAAAATTCATTGCTTCCTGAAATCGTTTCATATAAGTTCCATCCTTAACGGTGCTTTCCCCTTTATAATGCATGACCGAGGTTCCATCAAAATAATAGTTCGATTTTCCTGTTTTTAACACCCTATACGACAAGTCAATATCATCCGAATACATAAAACAATTCTCGTCAAAACCGCCGATTTCATTATACAAATTCCGTTTCATTACCATAAAAGCCCCTACAAGGATATCAACTTTTCCGGTTTCATTTTCTGATAGATGTTGGGCATAATATTTCCCGAAGATTCTTGATTTCGGAAAAATTTTATACAAGCCCGTGATTTTGGTAAAAGCAACCCAAGGTGTTGGAATACCCCGTTTACTTTCGGGTAGAAAATTACCCGTTCCGTCGATGAGTTTCACGCCGACAATTCCTAAATGGGATTGCTTTTTGGCAAAAGCCAACACTTTCGTAAAAGCATCTTCAGCAACAACGGTATCGGGATTGAGAATGCAAATATATTCGCCTTTAGCTTGAGCAACCCCAATGTTATTGCCTTTTGGGAAACCTAAATTTTCCTTGTTCTCAATTAATTTGACGTTAGGAAAACGCAGTTTCATCATGGCACAACTGTCGTCGGAAGAATTATTATCGATGACAATGATTTCTGCGTCAGTGTTTTTTATAGCATTTTCGACACTTAGAACACATTGCTCCAGAAAATAGCGTACATTATAATTGAGAATGATGATGGATAGTTGCATAAAATAATTTAATAAGATTCGTGCAACATTTTTTTAAGATAAGCCGGATTTTGTTTATTGTTCCAAAATAAAATAAGTGCTACTTTTTTTTCAGATTCCAAAATTTTATAAAATAAGGTAGTTTGTTTTGAAATAACGATTGAATAACAATTGGATTTTGAATTGAAAATTCCGATTTCGGGATTTTTTGTCAACTTCTCTAAATAATCATAGACTAATGATACAAATTTGTCCGCTTCGGCTGAATTCCATTTCTTAATAATGAAATCAATTTCGTCTACTAAAGTGGTTTCTGCTAAAGTAGACCATTTAACTTTCAACATTAAAGAGGAAGGTTGAATTTTTGCTTAATTCTTGACATAACAACTTCATGCGAAGTGGTTTCTCCTTTTTCGCATTGTTCGATACCCTTTTTTATCAGTTTTTCCAATAATTGTGATATTTCATGATCTAAAACAAATTCAGATTTATATTCAATTGGTGGCTCTTGAACAAGATTTGTTTTTTTAGTTATACTATGTTTTTTTGGCTTGCTCATAATAAAACAATTTTAGAATTCAAATGTACAAAATAATTTCAAGAAGCGGAAAAATTAAAAGATTGCTTCGTGCCTTGCAATAACTTACTTTTGCAAAAAATTACACTTGTGAATTACTTATCAGTAGAAAATATTTCGAAATCTTTTGGAGAGCGTAGCCTTTTTGAAAACATTTCGTTCGGGATTAATAAAGACCAAAAAATTGCTTTCATAGCCAAAAATGGTTCCGGAAAAACCACCATAATGAACATCATTAACGGATTTGACGAACCTGATACTGGACAAGTAATACTTCGAAAAAGCATTCGAATGTCTTTTCTGTCACAAGACAATAAATTACAAGACGAATTAACAATTGAGGAAAGTATTTTCGCCTCAGATAACGAAAGTTTGAAGGTGATTGAAGCCTACGAAAAAGCATTGGAAAATCCTGAAGATGAAGAAGCCTACCAAAAAGCTTTCGACGGAATGGACCAACACAATGCCTGGGATTTTGAAACCCAATACAAGCAAATTTTGTTCAAATTGAAGTTGGAAGACTTTAAATTGAAAGTAAAAAACCTTTCGGGAGGACAGAAAAAACGGTTGTCTCTCGCCATAATTTTAATCAACCGTCCCGACTTGTTGATTCTGGATGAACCCACGAATCATCTAGACTTGGAGATGATTGAATGGCTGGAAAGCTATTTTGCAAAAGAAAATATCACCTTGTTTATGGTGACACACGACCGTTTCTTTTTGGAGCGAGTTTGTAACGAAATCATTGAACTTGACAACGGAAAAATATACCAATACAAAGGCAATTACTCCTATTATTTAGAGAAGAAAGAGGAGCGCATTGCTTCCGAAAATTCGAGTGTAGACAAAGCCCAAAACTTGTTTGTTAAAGAACTCGAATGGATGCGTCGCCAGCCCAAAGCCAGAACCTGCAAAAGCAAATCGCGCCAGGATGATTTTTATATAATTAAGGAGAAAGCCCAAAGCCGCCGTAGGGAGAACGCTGTAGAACTCGAAATCAATATGGAGCGCATGGGAAGCAAGATTATCGAGCTTCACAAAGTCTCCAAAAAATTCAATGACCATGTTATTTTGGATAATTTCAGCTTCGATTTTCAACGGGGTGAACGCGTGGGAATCATTGGAAAAAACGGAACCGGGAAATCTACTTTTTTAAACTTGATTACCGGAACCATACCCTTAGACAGCGGAAAAGTGATTAAGGGAGACACCATTAAAGTCGGCTACTACACCCAAAGCGGCATCAACCCAAAACCGGGACAAAAAGTAATTGATATCATCAAGGAATATGGCGAATACATTCCGCTCACGAAAGGGAAAATTATTTCGGCAGGGCAATTGTTAGAGCGGTTTCTTTTTGACCGTAAAAAACAACACGATTTTGTCGAAAAACTGAGTGGTGGCGAATTGAAACGATTGTATTTATGTACCGTTTTAATCCAAAACCCTAATTTTTTGATTCTGGATGAACCCACGAATGACTTGGATATCGTGACCTTAAATGTTTTAGAAAGTTTCCTTTTGGACTATCCAGGTTGTTTGTTGGTCGTTTCGCACGATAGGTATTTCATGGATAAAATCGTGGACAATTTATTTGTTTTCAGGGGACAAGGCGAAATAGAAAATTTCCCTGGCAATTACTCTGATTTCAGGGCGTACGAAGACAGTGCCGATGTGGCACAAAAAGAAGACAACAAGGCAGAAAAGAAAGACTGGAAACAAAACAATCCCACCGGAAATTTAACGTTCAACGAGCAAAAAGAATTTCAAAAAATCGAGAGAGAAATCAAGGATTTAGAGATTGACAAAGCTAAAATCGTACAATTATTTTCTGATGGAAAAGTAGTTGAAAATGAGGTGATGGCTAAAGCCAAAGAATTGGAAAACATCATCACTAAAATCGAGGCGAAAGAGGAGCGATGGTTTGAACTGAGTGCAAAGATTGAAAGTTAAACCAATATTGCGAGGGACTAAGCAATCACATAAAGATCAAGTATCTACTTGTCGTTTCGAAATTACAAAGGAAAATACATATCCCTTGAAATACCAATAACCGCCAACGAAGAATTTAATTCCGCGCCTACAAATAAGAGCTAAAAAGATAAGTTATAACAAAAAATCGAAGAATTATAGGACCCGACAGGTTTAAAACCTGTCGGGTTTTTGCATAAATAAAGAGCAAAAAAACACTACAATTTATTAAACTTGAATTTTTGTCCACCAATCGAAGCCTCGTACATAAGTCCCCCCTTATGCATGGTGAACACCATAACGCCATTAGTATACTTTACATTCGCTGAGGCGCCTTCTGTCACGGCAACTGCCGAAACTTGAGCAGAAAATTCGAATCGGCTGTCTTTAAACCGTTCCATTTCCCTTTTGGATTCGAAAAAAATCACCTCCCGATACGCTTGTGCACCCGCTTGGAATCCTATGCTCAATTGCGACAACTTAGCCAAACCTATCAACTTATTGTGTTCATATACAGCCCCATTGCCTGCTGCCGCCCCTATACCAAATCCACCCTTGCCAACATTGGGAAAGATGACAAAGCCATGCGCTTTTTCAAAAAGTCCTTTCATAAGAGCGTCCTTTTCGACAAACTCCGCCTTTGCTGCATTACTGTCAGCAATAATTTTATCCTTTTTAGATTCCGATTGTCCAAAAATTGGCGTTATGTTTATTACAAAAGCCATTACCATTACCCAAATAACATTTAATTTTTTCATGATTATACGGATTAAATTGTTGTAAATTTTCTTTATTTAAAGATACTTAAAATTTCTATTCAACGAAAAAATAACTGATTATCAGTAATATATGTTTTTTAATAGCCACTATAAAATTCCCTAAAACACAAAGTATACGACTTTAAGTAGCGATAACGTCCACAAACTCTGTTTTGGTTTTTTATTTGGGATCTTTTGGCTAATCTGAATAATAGTTTAATTTAGCTACCAATATTTTATCCGTGACTAGGATTCTCTATACTAACCTATAACCATAAATCATGAACAACAAATTAACGCTGATAAGTATACTACTTCTTTCTTCTATATTTTCCGTATGTTCCCAGTCAAAATCTAAAATTGAACTAAAGGACAATTGGTATTACCTTAACGGACATAAATTTTTCATCAAAGCCATCGGGTATGAAATTGGTGCCCGACCGGGACAGCATCCTTATGAAGGAAAACAGAATGACAATCTTGATTTATTGAAATTCGATTTGAAAGTAATCAAGGAAGGCGGATACAACACTATTAGAACTTGGAGCCAATTTTCTGAGGCTCAATTAAAACTGGTGCAGCAATCGGGGCTGAAACTGATTATGGGAATAGATGTTAATCCTGAAAAAAATTATGGCGACCCTGCATTCGTAAAGGAATGTATTGAAAAAGTAAAAAAGGTTACGGCTTATGCCAAAAAATACGATTGCATAATTACCTATCTAGTTATCAATGAACCTCAGACAGAACATATTCATCAAGTTTCTGGAAAGGCATTTGTAGAACTTATGAAAACTCTAATCGAAAATATTCACAAAGGACATCCGGGAATTCCGGTAACACTTTCGGCAAATGCAATGATTAGTGATTACATGGATGAAAGTTTTTTTGATGTATATGCATACAATTGTTACGATCATAATGAAGCCCAGTCTGCCACCATGGGCTTTAAAGATTACATCAAAGGGTTGAATGACCTCAACGGACTCAACAAACCCTTCATAACCACTGAATTTGGCTACTCGATTTCGCATAAAGGATACGGACGTTATGGTGGCAATACTCTAAAACAACAAAGCGATGGGCTTATTGCAAATTACCGTGACCTTATTGATGCCGGCGCTGTAGGGATGTGTCCATTTTATTATGCCGACGGCTGGTGGAAAGGCGGCGATAAAAATAGTCATGCTTTAGACCAACCTGAAGAATGGTTTGGTTTCTGGGGATACAGCGATTTTAATGATAAATATGGTTCACCGCGCCCCGTTTGGTTTGCCATGCGCGATTACATGAAAGGACTTATTATTAACCCAAAAAACATTTCAATGCATACTGGGACTTCGATACCCTTAGAACTATATAATGACAAGGAGGTTAAAAAAGTGGTGGTGAAATTTCATGATAAAATAATCTATTCAAAAAACATCAGCAGTGAGGGCTATTTTGCCGACCAACTAACAATTAACCCAGCTGGATTAGAAGATATGGAACTTGCCTTCGAATTTTATGATAATCAAAATAAAATTATTAAAAACGAATCCATTAATATTCTAGCCTCAAAAACGGATTTCGAATTGCCAAAATTGACCATCGAGGTAACTCCAGGACAAGATTTAAATGAAGGCAAAATAGCCAGCATAAAAACTAAAATAGAAACCAATGAAAAATTCAAATTAATGGGTGATTTAAAGGTAAGTTACAATACCCACCTTGGATGGGAAGTTGGTCCACAAGCAACTGTTTCAATTAAAGACCAGCTAGATAAAAAGACAATTACATCCGAAAATTTCTTTACTATCCCAGATAATAGCTGGGTTGTAAACGCATCGGCAGGTGTTTCGGTTCAATATGGTAAGTTTATCTTTAGAATACACGACCAAAAAATAATATTCAGGGGCAACTGGGCTAAGGAAGTAGGTCGTAAGTAACGAGCTATCTAAAATTAGTCATTTATCAAAGTCAGAAACTTGAGAAAATATAGCAGCAAAAAAATAATGCAGAAATTAAAATCAGGCATAAACCCAAAACAATCTAAAGACAAAATTTTAGACAGAACAATAACAACACGGGAAGTGATTTTTTTATTGGCATTTGTATTTTGTTTGTCGCCACTTATAACACCGCCCATAGCACTTTTTATGGGCCTGATAATTGCCCAATTTGTTGGACATCCCTATTTGCACCTCAACCATAAAGCCACACACCTTTTATTGCAAATTTCGGTAGTGGGCCTAGGATTTGGAATGAATGTCAATAATGCGATGAAAGCCGGAAAAGAAGGCATTCTATTTGCCGTGATTTCAATTATCGGAACATTGGTTATTGGTTTTTTTATGGGCAAGTTGCTGAAAATAGAAAAGAAAACATCCTATCTCATTTCAGCAGGAACGGCTATTTGTGGAGGCAGTGCCATAGCGGCTATTTCGCCAGTAATAAAAGCGGAGGAAAAACAGATTTCAGTTGCTTTAGGCACCATTTTTATTTTAAATTCTATTGCCTTGGTTCTATTTCCTTTAATTGGACATCAATTGGATCTTTCTCAAAATCAGTTTGGCTTATGGTGTGCAATTGCGATACACGACACCAGTTCTGTGGTGGGTGCAGCAAGCAAATACGGTACCGAAGCATTAGAAATTGCGACAACTGTAAAATTGGCAAGGGCTTTATGGATTATTCCCGTGGTCTTTTTATCAATGATATTGTTTAAAAACAAAAACAGTAAACTAAAAATACCCTACTTCATAGGACTGTTTGTACTTGCCATGATGGCCAATACTTATATTACTTTAGTGCAAGAATATAATAGTTATTTGGTGGCAATTGCCAAAGCAGGACTAACGGTGACGCTTTTTTTAATTGGCTGCGGACTATCAAAAAAAGTATTACAATCTGTTGGCATAAAACCATTATTGCAAGGTGTCGTACTTTGGCTCCTCATCTCAATGGTAGCATTATGGATGGTGATACATTTAGCACGATAACAAACCAAATGCTAATTGATTTAAAAAAAACGGATAATACAATCCTTTTTATTGGAAACTCATGCTATATCAAAACAAATATTTATATTTGAACCAAATTATAAAAGACTCTTTACAAGATTCCAAAATAGGAAGTTTTTAACCTAAACTACAAACATTACATATAAACCATGAAAAAATCTACTAAAATTTTCTTACTAAAATCATTTGCCCTACTTGTTTTCTCTATTGGAACATCAATGAATGCTCAAACATTTGTAAAACATTACGATCATGTCTTAAAAAAAGATCGAATAAATAATGAAATCGGAAAATTAGAAGAAATAAACCTAAAGGTAATCTTTAGCGGCAATGACAAAGGAGACATCGTATTTTATTTTGACTCTTCCGAAACTGCAGAAAGATATTATAAAACAGGAACTATCAAAGAAGGCGTTTCAAAAGACGGTCTTAAATACAGATATATCACAACCAATTCAGAAGACGGGAATAAAGTAATTATGCAATTGTTTGATAATGGAATTTTTAGAGTTCACTCTCAAGATTACACCATGGAATACCAAGAACAATCCAATTAGCTCCCCCAATAGACATCATGTTCTGGCACAACCAAATAAATCCGGATTTTGGAAGAAGGTGTTAACCCATAAAAAACCACAACTAGTTGTGGTTTTTTTATTTCTTAAATTTATTGTTTGGCGGATTCAAGTCATAAAGTCGAAAGCCCTCGCAATACCTTGTAAAATTTTCCTATTTTGTAACTTTTGACTTTAAGACATTAGACATTGGATTATTATCTTATTATCTTAGCACTCCTATTTGTAACTTTTTATGTTATTCCAAATAAAATCCTACCTCAAATTCCTTTGGAACTCCAAAAACGAACACGCAGTGCATTCGCCATTTGTGTTTCATTTGGTAACCAAATGTTTTTATGACCGAAAACCAAAACCCGAATATCAAGTTCTAAAAAACTATCGAAATTCACTTTTAGAAAACAAAAAAACAATTGAAGTAACTGATTTTGGAGCTGGTTCAAAAATTTTCAAATCCAATTCAAGGCAAATCTCAAAGATTGCTAAAACGGCTGGAATCACCCAAAAACGCGCTGAATTACTGTTCCGAATTACAAATTATTTTCAGCCAGAAAGTCTTTTGGAAATTGGAACTTCATTGGGACTGGCTACCTCAGCCCTAGCCTTGGGATCCCGAAATCTCGGAACAAATGCAAAAATAACAACATTGGAAGGTTGTACGGAAACCGCAAAAATAGCTCAGGATCAATTGCAAAAATTTAATATCAATAATGTAGAATCTGTTGTGGCAGAATTCAATAATTATCTGCAAGTCTGCAATCTGAAATCTGAAATCTGCAATCTAATATATTTTGACGGCAACCATTCCAAAAAAGCGACCTTGGATTATTTCGAAATTTTATTACCAACAATTACCAATGAAACAATTTGGATTTTTGATGATATCCATTGGTCAAAAGACATGGAAGAATCCTGGGAAATAATCAAAATCCATCCGAAAGTTTCCGTTACCATTGATACTTTTCAATGGGGATTGGTTTTTTTTAGAAAAGAACAAGAAAAAGAGCATTTTGTGATTCGGATTTAATTAAACCAAAAAAAATACTTTTTCGGAAGAATTAAAATTAGCGAAAAATTCCTTACAAGCCTCTGGATATACTACTCTGTTCAAATATTTATTATCCTTTTAATTGGGTAATTTTTTTTTACATTCAAAACAATATGAAGAAAATGTTATTGAAATATAATTTAATATATCCTTAATGTTATAGTGATGTTATTGAACCTCAAAAAAATGAAGGTTTAATGTATTTATATTTAATATTTTAATAACTTTTTGTTACGACCATAATCTAAAGGAGAGTTTAGTTTTGCGACTCACAATAAAAACTAAATATGAAAAAACTAAACATTAAACAAACAATGTTATTTATGATGTTGTTGTTTTACTCCTTTTCAGAAGGACAGACCTTATTACATTATTGGAATTTCAATACCAATACATCCGTTAGTGCTATAACGACGCCTTCGCAAACTAATATTGCAGGAGCATCGTTAACAGCTGCTATTTCAGGAACTACTGCCATTAATTTTTCGGGTGGTACAGGGCAAAATTTTAGTGTCTCGAATTTGAATGCTAAAAACTCGGACGCATCTGGAACGCATTTGAGATTTGACAATCCTATTGGTAGTGCTTTAGTATTTGCATTGCCAACTACTGGTTATGAAAATGCAATCATTAAATTTGCAACTCGTCGCTCTGGTTCTGGAGCTGGGACACAAGTTTGGTCGTATTCTACAGATGGAACGACTTATACTTCTTTTGCAAATGTAACACCAAATGATGCAGATCCAGCATTAGCAACTTTGGATTTTTCTTCTATAAGTGCTGCTGATAATAATGCGAATTTCAAATTAAAAGTTGAATTTACTCAAGGAACAGGAGGAACTGTTGGGAACAATCGATTTGATAACTTTACTGCCGAAGGTACTCTTCTTTCAGGTTCGGACACTACTGCGCCAACAATTACTTTTCTTCCTTTAAATGGCGCATCGAATGTAATTGCTTCAATAAATCCAACAATATCATTCAATGAAAGTGTTCGATTACTTAATAATGATGCGATTACAAATACAAATATAGATTCCGTTGTAGAACTAAGACTAAACAATGCTTCTGGTACTTTGGTACCTTTTGATGCTACTTTTGCATCAAACAAAATAACAATTGTACCGACTACAGCTTTATCTGCAAGTCAAACCTATTATATTGCTTTGTTAGCAAACACTATAGAGGATTTAGGTGATAATGCCATCACAACTTTACAATCTACCACTTTTACTTCTGCAAAGCCTACTGTTATGCTTTCGGTGAGTTCTAACTCAGGTACTGAAGTTGGAACAACTTTAATAACTGTTACGGCTACGGCTGATGTTGCTGTCAATGGAGATCAAACTTTAAATTTAGGCGTAACTGGAACTAATATTACTGCTGGAGATTATACTTTAAGCAATACAGTTATAACTATATTAAACGGACAGACTTCTGGTTCAGTTACTTTTACAGTTATTAATGATGCCTTGGTTGAAGGTTCGGAAATTGCTAGTTTATCTATAAGCAATCCATCAGCAGGTATTGCGGTTGGCTCTGCCAATACGCAGACTATTACCATAAGCGATAACGACACTGCATTAAATATAGATCTTTCTACTTATGTTAGAGTAGGACGTTATGATTTGCCAGAACCTACACGAACTGCGGCACCAACGAATAACTTACTGTGCCAAGAGGCATCGGCAGTAACTTATAATTGGGACACAGATACGTTGTTTATTACTGCCGATGGTAGTACTTCTATTACTCAAGTATCAAAAACAGGACAATTAATTGATACTATGACAATGGCTCAAGGTAGCAGTCCACAAGGAACTGATTTTTATGATACCGAAGGACTTACCTATATAGGTAATGGTCAGTTCGTAATGAGCGAAGAGCGCGACCGACAGTTGGTTAAGTTTACTTATGCTGCGGGAACTACTCTTTCTAGAGCTAATACACAAACGGTAAAAATCGGGACTTTCGTTCCTAATACTGGAACAGAAGGATTATCTTATGATCCATTGACTGGTGGTTATATCGTTTTAAAAGAAATAACACCTATCGGAATTTTTCAAACAGATGTTGATTTTAATGCTGGAACAGCTACAAATGGGTCGGCTACAACAGAGAACTCTACCAATCTTTTTGATCCAGCTTTGCTAGGTTTTTCAGATGTAGCAGATGTTTTTGCTTTATCTAATATACCAGCACTAAACGGACAATCTTTATATAACAACTTATTGGTATTGGGACAAGAAAATGCCAAAGTAGTCAATATTGACAGAAGCGGGGTTATTGTTAATAGCCTAACCATAGTTTCTGATGCCGGAAATCCTTTAGACGTTGCTTCTCAACAGCATGAAGGATTGACTATGGATAGAGAGGGTAACTTATATATTGTAAGCGAAAACGGTGGAGGTACTATTGATTATCCTCAACTATGGGTGTATGCCCCTTCTATAGTACCAAATCAAGCACCAACTGCTATTGCTTTAACAAATACAACTACTGCTATTTTAGAAAATTCTAACACTACCGCGGCTGTTAAAGTAGCAGATATTGCGGTGACTGATGATGGATTAGGAACAAACAATTTGTCTTTATCAGGTGCTGATGCAAGTTCGTTTCAAATAACAGGTTCAAGTTTGTATATCAAAGCGGGTACTGTTCTAGATTATGAAACAAAAACGAGTTATAGTGTAACTGTAAATGTTGACGATACAACAATTGGGACGACACCTGATGCTTCTGTTAATTTCGTTTTAAATGTAACGGATGTTTCAGTTGAATCAACACCTATTGTTTCTGTAAGTATTACCGAAGCAGCTCCATGGTCTAGTAGTACTACTAATGTAGCTGCTGATTGGTTTGAAGTAACTAATAATGGTAATGCCGCTCTAGATATTACAGATTGGAAAGTAGATGATAGTTCTAATTCTTTTACAGCAGCTTTAGCCTTAACAGGTATTACAAGTATTGCTGCAGGGGAATCTGTAATTTTCTTGGAAACAAGTACTACAAATGCAGCCACTATTATTGCTAATTTTAAAACGACTTGGTTTGGTTCTAATGTACCAGCAGGTTTGCAAGTAGGATCTTATACTGGAACCGGAATAGGATTAGGCACAGGAGGTGATGCCGTTAATTTATTTAATGCTGCCGGAGTTGTACAAGCTAATATATCATTTGGAGCAGCAACTACAAATTTTACATTTAATAATGCTGCAAGTCTTACTAATAGTGTGATAACCACATTAAGTCAAGTAGGAGTGAATGATGCTTTTGCCGCAGCGAATGATGCTATCCAAATTGGTTCACCTGGAACTGTTGGTAAATTATTCATATCAGAAGTAGCTCCATGGTCTAGCGGAAACAGCACAGTGGGTGCCGATTGGTTTGAAGTAACTAATACTAAAGCCGTTGCGGTTGATATTACAGGATGGAAAGTGGATGATAATTCACAATCTCCTTCAGGTGCTGTCGCTTTAAACGGAATAACTAGCATTAATCCAGGGGAATCTGTAATTTTTATGGAAACTGCTGATTTGGCTGGAAAAACAGTAGCATTCTTAAACAATTGGTTTGGAACAAACCCTTCATCAGGTTTGAGAATCGGAAACTATACTGGTTCTGGTGTTGGATTAGGTACAAGTGGTGATCAAGTGAATTTATACAATGGGGTAAGTAGCACGCCGGTTTCTTCAGTTTTATTTGGAGCCTCTCCAGCTACTGCACCATTTACTACTTTTGATAATGCAATTGGACAAAACAGTTTGGTTACTCCAATTACACAGTTTAGTGCAGTAGGAACAAAAGGTGCTTTCGTTGCAGCCAACAGTACTACAGAAATTGGTTCGCCAGGGACAATTGTTACTGCTCCTTGCCCAACCATTACTGCTATTGCAACTCCTGCTGCTTCATCTGTTTGTACAGGTGCAACAACTACCGTTTCAGTAACGGCTACAGGTGGTACGTTACCTTATGTAGTAACCGGTAGTTCTTTAACAGTGGGTGGTGGTACCTGTAATTACACAATTACAGATGCCAAAGGTTGTACTGCAACTGCAAATGCAACAGTTACAGTTACAGCGGCACCTAACGCCGGAACTAACGGATTAGTAACTGTTTGTACAGGAACAACACCAAGCGAAGCTCAATTATTTGAAGCTTTAACCGGTGAAGATGCTGGCGGAACTTGGACTAATTCAGGTTTAGTATATACTTATACTGTAAATGCTACAGCTCCTTGTACTGAAAACGCAACTTCTACTGTAACAGTAACAGAACAAGCTCTGCCTAAAGCAGGAACTAACGGAACACTTAGTGTGACTACAGGAACAACTCCAACCAACGCTCAATTATTTGCAGCCTTAACAGGAGCAGATGCTGGTGGAACTTGGACTAATTCAGGTTTGGTTTATACCTATACTGTTGCTGCAATAGCTCCTTGTACTTTAGCTGCAACAGCTACTGTAACAGTAACCGAAACTATCCCAACAACAATGAGTTTTTGTCAAGGTGCAAAAGTATCAGATGCAGTTGGAACTACGACTTTAAAATTCTACACAGCTCAAACAGGAACAGCAGCACCTTTAGCATCAACAGTTGCTTTGACAACAAAAACATATTATGCTACTCAAGGTACAACAGTAAGTCCAAGAGTTGCTGTAGCTATTACAGTAAATGCTTTACCAGCTACGCCTTCGGCTTTAACATCATTAGAGTCTAAAAAAATCTGTAAATACATTGATTCACTTACTCCAGTATTATTTTCTGCTACTGCAGAAGGTGCTAGTTCTTACATCTGGACTACTACAATCAACAACATCACAGAAGAGGATATAACAAATGATGGTGCTGAAGCTTTTATCAGTTTTAAAAATGTAAGTAAAATACCAGGAGCTATTGGTTCAGTGAAAGTACAAATACAAGATGCTAACGGTTGTATTTCTTTACCAAGAGCTCTTGCTTTGACTACCGCAGTACCTACAGCGCCAACTTCATTAGTTATGACAAGTGCTAATAGTACACCTCATTTTAAAGGAATAATAACTCCTGGAGTTGAAGAACCTGCAACCCCTGCAGTTTATGGTCTTGTAGGACTTAACTCTCTTGTTAAAATCACTAAAGTAGGCCCTTATATGGGAACTGAAACTGTATTCACTTTGACAGCTGCAGAGGCTCCTACAGCAGCTAGCTATGCTTGGACATTGCCTGATGGAGTGAATCCGATAGGTGATGTTACAGGAAATGTAATTACTGTTACATTCGATGGTGCTGAACTTAAAACAATTGGAGCTTTACCAATTGTTGTTCAATCAGTAGGAGGTTGTGGAACATCTACCACTGCTAGAACATTAACATTGGCCAGAGCCCTACCAACAGCTCCAACTAAGTTAGTGCTTACAGAAGGTAATTCTGAAACAGCAATTACTAAAGTAGGTGCTTACACTAAAAAATCAACACAATTGACATTGACTGCTACTCCATTTACGACTCAAGGAGGAACAGCTACTTCCTATGCTTGGATTCTTCCTGCTGGAGTAAATTGTTTGACTGGCAATACTGAAGGATCTGTATCTCAATTGGTAAACACTGGAACTGTAGAAGTACCAGTTATGACTCCTACAGCTTTTGATGCTATTTTCACTATGACAAGCACCATAACAATTGATTTCGCAGGTGTTGAATCAGGAGTAACTTCATTACCAATAAAAGTATTTGGAGTTAACGGAGCTGGAAATTCAATAGCCAGAACATTAACACTATCAGCTGCTGCGCCAGCTACACCTGCCATAGTTGGAAGTGGTGGAACTGGAACTTCTGGTCAATTTAGTTCTTGTAGTACTAAAACCTATACTGCTACTTTAATCCCAGGGGCTACTTACAATTGGACAGCTCCAGGAGGAATAATTACTCAAACAGGAAATGTTATTGTGGTTAATTATTCAGCTACGTCAGTACCTTTATTAGGAACTTCAACAGTAACTTGTTCTGCAACAAACGGTACAGGTACAAGTGTTGTAAAATCACTTACTGTGAAAAGAATAGCTTGTCCAGTGGTTAGACTTGCACCAGAAGCAACAACTGCTACTGAAGCATTCAAAGTAGTGGCGTATCCAAACCCATCTTCATCTGAGTTCACTATTGAAACTTCTGCAAAAGGAGCTATCAATGCAAAAGTGTATGATATGCAAGGTCGTTTGGTTGAAAACGCTAACACAACTAAAGTGGGTTCAAGTTTAGCTCCAGGTATTTACAATGTTATTGTAAGCCAAGGTGCTAACAATAAATCAGTTCGTGTGATTAAAAAATAACACAAGTAAAATTTCTTTAAATAGAAAGCCTCTTCATTGCTGAAGAGGCTTTTTTTTTAAACTTAGATTCCATTGTTAATGCAAGTTTTTGAAGTGGTTTAAACTATTTTATTAAGATTTAAAATTGTTTACATTTGTTTTAACAATATTGGATAGGGGTTGTCCAACAACTTGATAATTATAAAAAACTTAATCTATAATAAAAAATGACAAAACCGCTCATTAACATAAAAAATATCAAGCGAGATTTTGTTCTTGGAAATGAAATTGTTTGCGTACTAAAAGGGATTGATTTAGAAATAAAAAAAGGCGAATATGTAGCACTTATGGGACCATCGGGTTCCGGTAAATCTACCTTGATGAACCTTTTAGGTTGTTTGGACACACCCACTTCAGGAAATTATATTTTAAATGGAAAAGACGTCAGCCAAATGAGCGACAATGAATTGGCCGAAATTAGAAACAAGGAAATTGGCTTTATCTTTCAAACATTTAACCTTTTACCTAGAACCTCTGCGCTCGATAATGTAGCTTTACCAATGATTTATGCTGGTTATTCCAAATCTGAAAGGAGAGCAAGAGCGACTAAAGTTTTACAGGAAGTAAATTTAGGAGACCGAATGAATTTTCAACCCAATCAGCTTTCAGGAGGACAAAGGCAAAGAGTCGCAATAGCCAGAGCATTGGTCAACAAGCCTTCTATCATTCTTGCTGATGAACCTACAGGGAATTTGGACAGCAAAACTTCCGAAGAAATCATGAAACTTTTGAAAGAAATTCACGATAAAGGGAACACCATAATTGTGGTTACGCACGAGGAGGAAATTGCTGCACATGCCAAAAGAATCATTCGACTACGAGATGGAATAATAGAAAGTGATACCATTACAATTAACAATTAACAATTGATAATTATCAATTATCAATTATCAATTATCAATTATCAATTAAATGAAAATATACACTAAGACCGGGGATAAAGGAACCACATCCCTTTTCGGTGGAACACGAGTTCCAAAAGACCACATTCGAATAGAAAGTTACGGAACGGTTGACGAATTAAATTCCTATATCGGGTTAATTCGTGACCAAGAAATGAATCCGCATTACAAAAAAATATTGATAGAAATTCAAGATCGATTATTTACCGTTGGTGCCATTCTAGCTACTCCACCTGAAAAAGAAGTAAAGAAAAACGGGGAATTGCGTTTGCAAAAACTAGGAATAGTGGAAGGTGACATCGAATTGCTCGAAAAAGAAATTGACACTATGGAAGAAGCCCTTCCGCCAATGACTCATTTTGTTTTACCGGGCGGACATACCACGGTGTCATATTGTCATATTGCTCGATGCGTTTGCCGACGTGCAGAACGCTTGGTGGTACATTTAGACCATAACGAACCTGTTGCCGAAATCGTAATTATATACTTGAACCGACTTTCTGACTACTTTTTTGTGTTGGCGCGAAAGTTGTCAAATGATTTGAACGCTGAGGAAATAAAATGGATTCCAAGAAAGTAATCAGGTCGCAGATTTCAGGTTACAGAAGGCAGAATTCAAATATTTTAGAGAACATATTTGCAGTAATTCAAATAAATTTTCCTGCTGCCAATCTGAAATCTGTAACCCGAAATCTGCTGTCTGAAAAAACGTTCTTAATTTTAATTAAAAATAAATGATTTTTTACTTGTCTTTTTCAGTAAAAAATTTATTTTTGCACAAAACTAAACAGACATAAAGATGTATTGGACATTAGAACTAGCATCCTACCTAAGTGATGCGCCGTGGCCTGCTAACAAAGATGAACTTATCGACTACGCTATTAGAGCTGGGGCCCCACTAGAAGTAGTGGAAAACCTACAATCTATAGAGGATGAAGGGGAGATATACGAATCGATGGAAGAAATTTGGCCGGATTATCCTACTGACGAAGATTATCTTTGGAATGAGGATGAATATTAAAAAAAATATCAAGAAAAAAGTCTCAAAAGAGGCTTTTTTTTTGTTTAAATTTACGCACATTTACAAATAGAAATACAAACACAATATGAGTTTCATAAATAGCATCATCAAAGCCTTTGTGGGTGATAAATCGCAAAAAGACGTCAAGGCTTTACAACCTTATTTAACCAAAATTAAAACGTTTGAAAGCGGTCTTATTGCATTGTCAAATGACGAACTACGAGCGAGAACCGTCTTTTTTAAAGAAAAAATAAAACAAGCCCGTGCCGAGAAAGATGCGAAAATTGCTTCTCTTCAATTAGAAGCAGAAAACGTGGAAGATATCGATAAACGCGAAGACATTTACGTAGCTATTGATGCGTTGGAGAAAGAAGCATACGATATCTCGGAAAAAACATTGATGGAAATCCTGCCGGAAGCCTTTGCCGTAGTCAAAGAAACGGCAAGACGATTCAAAGAAAACACCCAAATACAAGTAACCGCAACGGCTAAAGATCGTGAACTTTCAGCTACAAAAACTTACATTACACTTGAAGGAGATAATGCCATTTGGTCTAATTCCTGGAATGCTGCCGGTAAGCAAATCACATGGGACATGATTCACTATGATGTACAATTGATTGGCGGAATGGTTTTGCATGAAGGAAAAATTGCCGAAATGCAAACAGGTGAAGGAAAAACATTAGTGGCTACTTTGCCACTTTATTTGAATGCTTTAACCGGAAACGGCGTGCATTTAGTAACCGTGAATGATTACTTAGCGAAACGTGATAGCACCTGGAAAGCACCTTTATTCGAATTCCATGGTTTGACCGTGGATTGTATCGATAACCACCAACCCAATTCGGAAGGCAGAAAAAAAGCGTATGACTCTGATATTACTTACGGAACGAATAACGAATTTGGTTTCGATTATTTGAGGGATAATATGGCGCATTCGCCAGATGATTTGGTACAACGAAAACACAATTATGCGATTGTTGATGAGGTCGATTCCGTTTTGATTGACGATGCCCGAACTCCATTGATTATCTCTGGTCCTGTGCCACAAGGAGATCGCCACGAATTTAACGAGTTGAAACCTAAAATCGAAAATTTGGTAGCAATGCAAAGACAATTGGCCAATGGTTTCCTATCGGAATCTAAAAAATTAATCAAAGAAGGCAATACTAAAGACGGCGGTTTTTTATTATTGAGAGCCTACAGAAGTTTACCAAAAAACAAGGCATTGATCAAGTTTTTGAGTGAAGAAGGAATTAAACAATTGCTTCAAAAAACCGAAAATTCTTATATGCAGGACAACAACCGCGAAATGCCAAAAGTGGATGAAGCCTTGTATTTTGTTATCGAAGAAAAGAACAACCAAGTAGAATTAACAGATAACGGAATCAAATTCCTTTCGGGAGATACAGACAGTGATTTCTTCGTTTTGCCGGACATTGGAACCGAAATTGCCGCCATTGAAAAGAAAAAATTATCCAAAGACGCAGAAGCAGAAGAAAAAGAAAAATTATTCCAAGATTTCGGCATCAAAAGCGAACGTATTCATACTTTGACACAACTTTTAAAAGCCTACACGCTTTTCGAAAAAGATGTTGAATATGTAATCATGGAAAACAAAATCATGATTGTCGATGAGCAAACGGGCCGTATTATGGATGGTCGTCGTTATTCTGATGGTTTACACCAAGCCATCGAAGCGAAAGAAAGCGTGAAAATCGAGGATGCAACACAAACTTTTGCAACGGTAACATTGCAGAATTATTTCAGGATGTACAGCAAATTGGCAGGTATGACTGGAACTGCAGTTACTGAAGCTGGCGAGTTATGGGAAATATACAAATTGGATGTGGTAGAAATCCCTACTAACAGACCAATGGCTAGAAAAGACAAAGAAGATTTTATCTATAAAACTACTCGTGAGAAATTCAATGCCGTAATAGAGGATGTAACTGAATTATCAAAAGCAGGAAGACCTGTTTTGATTGGAACCACTTCAGTAGAGATTTCTGAATTATTGAGTCGAATGTTGAAAATGCGCGGTGTTGCCCACAACGTTTTGAATGCAAAAATGCACAAACAAGAGGCACAAATCGTGGAAGAAGCTGGAAAACCGGGCGTTGTAACCATTGCTACAAATATGGCGGGTCGTGGAACGGACATCAAACTTTCTGCTGAGGTAAAAGCAGCAGGTGGTTTGGCGATTATTGGTACAGAGCGTCACGATTCTCGTCGTGTGGATCGCCAGTTACGTGGTCGTGCCGGTCGTCAAGGAGATCCAGGAAGTTCTCAATTTTATGTTTCCCTTGAAGACAATTTGATGCGTTTGTTTGGTTCTGAAAGAGTCGCAAAAGTGATGGACAGAATGGGACTGCAGGAAGGTGAAGTGATCCAACATTCGATGATGACCAAATCTATCGAAAGAGCGCAGAAAAAAGTAGAAGAAAACAACTTTGGTGTACGTAAGCGTTTATTGGAATATGATGATGTTATGAACGCACAACGTGAGGTGGTTTACAAACGCCGTCGTCACGCTTTGTTTGGAGAACGCTTGAAATTGGATATCGCTAATATGTTGTATGATACTTGTGATTTAATCGTGGGTGACAATAAAGCGGCAAATGATTTCAAAAACTTCGAATTTGAATTGATTCGCTATTTCTCTATCACTTCTCCAGTTTCTGAAAGTGATTTCAATAAATTGACGGATATAGAATTGACCGGAAAAGTATATAAAGCAGCTTTGGCGTTTTATTCTGAAAAAACTGAACGCAGCGCGAGAGAAGCTTTTCCTATCATCAGCAATGTTTACGAAGATAAAAATAACCAATTCGAACGTATTATTGTTCCGTTTACGGATGGAATAAAATCCTTAAATGTGGTTACTGACTTGAAACGTGCCTACGAATCCAAAGGAAATCAATTGGTTGCAGATTTTGAGAAAAATATCACTTTGGCGATTGTGGATGAAGCTTGGAAGAAACACTTACGTAAAATGGACGAATTGAAACAATCGGTTCAATTGGCGGTTCACGAACAAAAAGACCCCTTGCTTATCTATAAATTTGAAGCTTTCAAATTGTTTAGTTCTATGCTAAATGGCATCAACAAAGAAGTGATTTCGTTCTTGTTCAAAGGTGATTTGCCGCAACAAACGGCACCTGCAATTCAGGAAGCCAAACAAGTTAAAATCAAGGAAAATTACAAAACGAGCAAAGACGAAATTGTGAGTAGCGAAAGTGTTAATAAAGAAGCAGGTCAAACACAGCAACGTCAAGTTACGGAAACCATAGTTCGCGACCAACCGAAAATTAATCGCAACGATACAGTAACCATACAAAATGTGGCCAACGGACAAACACAAGAAATGAAGTACAAGAAAGCCGAAAGTTTGATAGCCAACGGAACTTGGGTTTTAGTTCACTAATTTTGTTTTGTCATTGCGAGGTACGAAGCAATCTTATCCTCAATTACGAAAAGTAGTTGGAGATTTTTTTACTAAAAGACTAAACTATCAAAATATATAATAGTAATTTTGCGCTTCTAAACAAAATAGTCTGAAACGTTTTATTGTCATATCACTCTCGATTCTGTTACTGTTGCCTTCACTGGGAAATGTTTTTGTTTATTTGAATTTCAAAATACATCAAGAGGAAATCGTGAAAAACTTGTGTATTCAAAGAGAAATGAAAAAAAACGAATGTAATGGACATTGTTTCTTGTCTAAACAACTCAAAAAAGAAGCCGAAAAAGAAAAGAAAGAAACCGAAAATTTAAAAGAAAAACAAGAATTAGTCTATATTACTTCTAATACAAAACATCATCTTACTTCAATCCTTTCAATTAATAGAACCAAAATTCCAGTTTTTTATCCCTGTGAAAAATCAAAATCTACCCAACTAGGGATTTTCCGCCCACCACTCGTATAAATCTATTATTAGTTTCCCATTTCAAAACAATTGAAATGGAATTTTTCATTGGTACTAAACAATGAAGAATCAACTAATTATTTAAATTTATACAAACAAAAATGAAAAAAATATTCCTTACCCTACTAATATTAGGGCAAGTCGCCATTGCGCAAAACAATTCAAAGAAAAAAAATACTAAACCTGTTCAAGACAGTACGAAAGTCGAAAATTTACAAGAAGTATTTATTACCGCCAATCGTTCAGCCTCATTGCGAAAAGAAACTCCATTAGCTATCAGTAAATTAACCGCAAAAACTATTGACGAAACTAAAGCTATTGCGGCTTATGAAATCATCAACAAAACTCCGGGAGTATTGATGGTAAATCTAGGCAATGAACAACACTCAATGTCCATTCGCCAACCGATAACAACCAATGCCTATTATTTGTATCTTGAAGACGGCTTACCTATTCGCCCTATGGGAATTTTCAACCACAATGCCTTATTGGAAATCAATCAATTCAATCTTCAAAGTATTGAGGTAATCAAAGGGCCTGCTTCTTCATTTTACGGCCCGGAGGCAGTTGGCGGAACCATCAATTTAATCTCGCTTAAACCTTCGATCAATCCAGAATTCAAGTTTGGAATCCAGGCTGATCAATGGGGATACCGAAGAATTCAAGCTGCCGGTGGAGCCACTATTGGTAAAATCGGTTTTCATATCGCAGGAATTTCTAGTTTACAGGAAAATGGCTGGATGACGTTTTCTGATTACAACAAAGACAACATCAATGCGCGAATTGATTACAACATTAACTCAAAAACCCGATTAATCAGTAATACAATGTGGGGGAAATACTATTCTGACATGAGCGGAAGCGTGAATGAAGCCGCTTTTTACAACAGAACCTACAAAAGCACAACTGATTTCACGTATAGAAAATCTGATGCCTTGAGAACAAGATTAACCTTGGAACACGACTGGAATGACAATGCCAGCAGTTACATCACTGCCTATCACCGAGACAACAAATTGGGACAAAACCCCTCTTACGGAATCCGATGGAGTCCAACGGCAAACCCAACAACAGCTATAGGGGAAGTAAACGCAAACAACTTCAAAAGTTATGGTGCCATTGCGCAACACACCCAAAAATTTGATTTTTTAAACACCAAAATCGTCGGTGGAGCACTTTATGATTATTCCCCTGTAGTGTATTGGGCTTATCTGCTTGAAATAAAAGTCTATCTTAATCCGGGAACTCTTGGAAAACAAACCGTGGATTATTATGAAATCACTGCCGAACGACCAGACGTAAAACTATCCAATTATACAGCCGATATTTTCAACACTGCCGGTTATGCACAAGTGAGCATCAACCCTTTCGAAAAATTAGTGGTAACCGCAGGCGCACGTTATGACAATTTGAAAGTCAATTACAACAATACTATCGATAATTCCACAGGAACAAAAATATACCAAAAACCTACTTTTAAAGTTGGAGCCAATTATAATCTGGTTCAATTTACCGGAATTTATGCCAATTATGCCCAAGGATTTGCGCCTCCAGGAATTACTTCGATTTTTAGAACTAAAACAGGAACTGGCGGAACTACTGGAAAAACAGCTGAGTTTTATTACAACCTCGAACCGGCAACTTTCAATAATTACGAAATTGGTGGGTGGTTAGCTTTATTGGGCGGAAAATTAAACTTTGATTATGCCGTGTATTATATGGAAGGCGAAAACGAATTGTTAAGTGTTCGTTTGCCTGACAACTCAACCGATTATCGTTCTGCTGGAGAAACCAGACACAAAGGATTGGAATTTGGCGGAAATTACAAACTACTTTCCAACCAAGTGAACATACGTTTTGGAGGAACTGTTGCTGAGCATACTTATATCAATTTCAAAGTTTCAGATTATCCAACAGATATTTTGAAAAATCTAGACGGAAGAGAAATGCCACAAGCACCAAGATGGTCCGGCAATTCCGAAATCAGTTATTACCCCAATTGGTTGCCTAAATTCAGGACTTCTGTCGAATGGCAATCCGTAGGAAGTTATTACCAAGACCAAGTTAACACTATTAAATATGCTGGTTATGATGTTTTTAATTTCCGAGCTGGTTACGAATGGAAAGGAATCGAAATCTATGGAAACATCATCAACATTACCGACAAATTATATGCTTACAATGTTTCGAAAGGAAATTTAAGCAGCTCACAACCCACTTATACGGCTGCTGCACCAAGAACATTTTTGGTAGGCTTGCAATATAATTTTCAATTAAGAAAATAAGAATTATATTCCATTAACCCCTTCAGGTTTTGAACTCTGAAAGGGTTAAATTATCGAAAAACATAAGACAAAATAAAGAAGTCACCGACCTTTATCTAAAAATAATATTTATATTTACTCGTTTAAAATTCGAAAAAAAATAACCTTTAAAAATATATACAATGGCAAAAAGTCAAGACGCAAAAAAAACCGTAAAAAAAGAACCTCTTAAAACCGCCAAAGAAAAGAAAGAGGAAAAAAGAGAAAAGAAAAATAGTCCAAAAAGAGACTGAAATTAGTGTTCAGTTTTCGTACTGAACACTATTTTTTTTTACTGAACACTGATTACTTTTTCAAAGGTATGTTCTCCAGAATTTCCAATACAAATTTCCAGAATTTTTGTGACGATTTAATCGAAGCCCTCTCATCTGGTGAATGCGCCCCATGAATCGTTGGTCCAAAAGAAATCATATCCATATCAGGGTAATTTACTCCAAGAATTCCACATTCCAAGCCAGCGTGACAAGCCACCACTTTGGCCTTTTCACCGTTTTGTTTCTCATAGATTTCAGTCAAAACATCCAAAATTTCAGATTTAACGTTAGGTGTCCAACCTGGATAGGAACCCGATAAATTTACTTCGCAACCACATAATTCAAAAGCAGAACGCAAGGAATTCGCCAAATCATATTTGGATGTTTCCACTGAAGATCGTGTTAAACAACCAATTAAAACAGTACCATCCTTGATGATTACTCGTGCAATATTGTTAGATGTTTCCACTAAATCTTCCATATCGGCAGACATTCTGTAAACGCCATTTTGCGCTGCATAAATCGAACGAATTATTCCTTCTTGTACGCCCAAGTCCATTACTTTTTTCGGCAAATCGCATTTCACGATTTCGATGGTTAAGTTCGGTTCGGTGGTTTTAAATTCCGTTTTAATGTCATTGATAATTTCCTGCATATCAAAAATATAGGCTTCATCATACATTCCGGCAACAATCACTTTGGCCACACTTTCCCTTGGAATGGCATTGCGCAAACTGCCACCGTTGATTTCAGAAACTTGAAGTCCAAAATTTTCGAAAGCGTCAAACAACAACCGATTCATTATTTTATTGGCATTCCCCAAACCTTTGTGAATATCGATTCCTGAATGTCCACCATTCAATCCCTTTACAGTAATGGTATAACCAACAGAATCTTTGGAGGTTTCCTCTTCGTGATACTCTCTTGTAGCCGTAACATCAATTCCTCCCGCGCAACCAATGTCAATTTCATCATCTTCTTCAGTATCCATATTCAAAAGAATTTTACCGCGAAGGATCCCTCCTTTTAGGTTCAGGGCTCCAGTCATTCCCGTTTCTTCGTCTATGGTAAACAAAGCCTCAATGTCTGGATGTTTGATGGTTTTACTTTCCAAAATCGCCATCATCATCGCCACTCCTAAACCGTTATCAGCACCAAGTGTGGTTCCTCGAGCCCGAACCCAGTCCCCATCGACATACATATCAATTCCTTGGGTATCGAAATCAAAAACAGTATCGGAATTTTTTTGGTGTACCATGTCCAAATGCCCTTGAAGTACAATTGGTTTGCGATTTTCCATTCCAGCAGTGGCAGGTTTACGGATAATTACGTTACGGATTTCGTCTTCAAAAGTTTCTAATCCCAATGAATTTCCGAAATCTTTAATGAATTCGATAACACGTTCTTCTTTTTTGGAGGGACGAGGAACTGCGTTTAAATCGGCGAATTTGTTCCAAAGCGCTTTGGGTTCCAGATTTCTTATTTCTTGACTCATTGTATATTTATTTAGGATATTTTATAGGATTCAAAGAGGTATTAAAAACAGACATTATATAAATGATTTTTAGCTTTTCGTCTATATAATAAAGGAGAATAAAAGGGAATTTTCGGATGGGAAAATAGTGATAATCTTTATATCTAATTTGAAAAAATGGACTTTTAGTCAAGGTTATTATATGTTCTTCAACTACTTGGAAAAAATATGTACCCAACCCATTCTGTTTGGAATCGTAATAGTCAATTGCATCTTGTATATCAAGAATAGCTCTTGGTTCAATTACAACTTTATAAATCATTTTTCAGATTTAAAACGCAATTGTTTTTTAGCATCGTTCCAAGGAATAAAATCATCCGTTTTTGAAGTTGATCTTCTTTCATCCAACAAGTTTTTCATTTCTTCAGTTAAAGAAAATTCATTAATTACTGTCTCATAATTAAACTTTTCTATTAATTTCATAAAGAAACTCAATTCATTGTCCGGAATATTTAAAATAATTTGTGTCATTCTTCCTTTTTATTTAAAAACAAATTTACAAAAAAAGAATGCGCACTACTCTTTTAATTGTTATTTTTATGCCAAAAGTAAAACCGTGCACCGCAAATACATTCTTCCTCTATTCCTCCTATTTCAAATTTTATTTCTGAAAATAGTTGCCTTTTTCCCTGAGTTTGTAGAAGAATTTTACAGTAATGGATTGTTTGTCATTATTTCAAAAATTTCTCGTGTAACATTAGGAAAAATTTCGTTTTCAGTTGGAGACATTATTTACGGAATCGTGATTATTTATGTTTTGAAATCGATTTGGAAAACGAGAAAAACTTGGAAGCAAGAATGGAAAAATAATGGTTTAAAGGTTTTAAGCTTGCTATCAGTGGTCTATTTCCTGTTTCATATTTTGTGGGCAATGAATTATTACCGCCAACCCCTTTTCGAAAAAATGAAAATCGAAAGGGATTACACCGATGCTGATTTATTGATTTTCACCAAAAAACTGATTATCAAAACCAATGAAATCCAAACACAAATCACCAAAAACGACAATCTGAAAGTAGTTTTTCCGTACTCGCAGAGACAGGTTTTCGAGATGAATTTGAATGGTTATAAAACGCTTTCTAACCAATACATTTGCTTCGAATACACGAATCCCAGCATCAAGAAATCGCTTTTTAGTTTACCGTTAACCTATATGGGTTTTGGCGGTTATTTGAATCCATTTACCAATGAAGCGCAGGTGAATTATTTGATGCCCATGTATAATTTACCTACAGCCACTTGCCACGAAATGGCTCACCAAATGGGTTTTGCCAGCGAAAGCGAATGCAATTTTATCGGTTTTCTAGCATCGGTAAAAAATGATGATTTATATTTTAAATATTCGGGTTATAGTTTTGCCTTGCGCTATTGTTTGGGCAATTGGCAAATTCGTGACAAGAAAGTTTTTGATGAATTAGTAAAAACCGTTCATCCTGGAATTTTAAAAAACTATAAGGAAAGCGAGGATTTCTGGAAACAATACGACACTTTTATAGATAAGGGATTTCATTTTTTTTATGACAATTTTCTGAAGCTCAACCAGCAAAAAGAAGGAATGGAAAGTTATAGTAAGTTTGTAAATTTGATGGTGGGGTATTATAAAGAAAAGAATTTCTAATGTTAGTATTTTGGCCTAAATTAACATTCCCATTTTCTTAATCTATTGAGTTCTTCTTGCGCTTCAATTTCTTCGGCGGGAATTACTTTAAGAAAGGACGAGTGTTGCTCAATGGCATATTCTACTTTTTCGACAATTTGTTCGATAGTGTCATTTTCATAATCAAGATCCAAAGGTTCTTTGACAATGAAAGATTGTAAAATTCCTTTTTTTTTCATTCGTAATCCTTTTTTGTCAAACGAGCGACGAAAGCCATCAATCACGATTGGAACTACGATGGGTTTGTGCTGTTTGATGATGTGGGCAGTGCCTTTACGGACGGGTTTGAATGATTTTGTTGTTCCCTGCGGAAAAGTGATTACCCATCCGTCAGCCAAAGCGATTTTAATATTTTCAGTATCGTTTGGATTTACCTCCCGCTTTTCGGTTACGTCTTTCCCTTTGGCTCTCCAAGTTCTTTCGACGGTGATAGCGCCAACATAAGAAAGAATTCTAGGCAATATTCCCGCTTGCATGGTTTCTTTTGCTGCTACATAATAGATATTCATTTTAGGCTGCCAAATGTATCCCAAGTTTTTTATAGAATCCTGACGTCCGCTTAAACTCGCATTAAAAACATGAAACATAGCCACCACATCGGCAAAATAGGTTTGATGATTGGAAATAAAAAGAACGTTTGTGGCCGGTAATGATTTGATGATTTCAGAACCTTCAATTTGCAAATCATTGAAACCTCTGTAACGTCTATGGGTCAGTATAGCAAAAATTTGGATTAAAAATTTCTTGATAAAAAGGATGTGGCCAAATGGATTTCTTTTAAACAATCCCATAAAAAATTATTTTTTTGTGAATTTGGATTACAAACTTACAAAAACTTATAGTTTAAAGTACTTTTTTCAATACTTCTTTCAACTCGCTCAGCATCATTGCCGTGGCGCCCCAAACTATATGTTTTTCTATTTTAAAGGCTGGCATGATACACTTTTCGGCATAAGAAGTTGTCATTTCTGTACTTATGACAATTTCATCACCCAGAAAATCCGACAAAGGCAATTCGATAATACCGGCCACTTCGTTTGCATTGGGAACAAAAGTAATTTCCTCTCTAGAAATCCCCAAAAAAGGGTACACAATAAAATTACTCGGCGGAATATACAAATCAGTAAAAGGCATGACAACCTCGATTTTATCTGGATGAACTCCAATTTCCTCATGGGTTTCACGCAAGGCGGTGGCCTCAAAATCAGCATCTGTTAATTCATATTTACCGCCCGGAAAGGCTATTTGTGAAGAATGCACGCCCTTATAGGAATTACGGACAATAAGCACCAAATGCGTCCTTTCATTTTTGGGATACAACAACATCATCACAGCGGCAATTTTTGGGTTTTCGTTCTCCATGTTCAAATTTTCAAGAATGTAAATCCGATCCAATGGAGCCATTTTGAAATGCGCTTCGCTGGCAGGAAGATCCACTTCCGCTAATTTTGGAACATATTTTAAAAAATCTTGAAAATCCATCGTCAAAGTCTATTTTTGCGTTTTGAAAGTTTTATAAATATAGTGTAAAAATTAGTAAGAACAAATTTCAACAGCAACAGCAATTTTAATAAACAATAAACCATAATGTATAGCAGGGAAGAAACGCAACGATTAAAACGGGACTTTTGGATTGCTTTTGCAGAAAAACATCCTCGAAAATGGGTGTTATACGACACAAAAATCAAGGATTTTTCGTTTAAATTTTACGTTGACAATAAAAAGGCACAAGTGTTAATTGACATCGAACCTCGAAATGAGGACAATCGTATCGCCTATTTTGAAAAACTGCAAGCCCTAAAAAACATATTGGAAGAAGAATTTATCAAGGATTTGGTTTTTGAAAAAAACTTCGTACTTGAAAACGGCAAAACCATCAGTCGTATTTGGGTCGAAAAACTAGGGATAAGCGTTAGCAATAAACAGTATTGGGATGAAATATTCGATTTCCTCAACGAAAAGATGCACGCTTTGGAGATGTTCTTTTTGGAATACGACGAATTCATTAAGGCTATTTAAATCGGTTTGGGATACCTTTTTCGAATATTCCGAACTAACTCCTCAAGTCCGTTGAGTTTTAATTCATAAACCAATTGTAATTGTTCTCCCAACTCCCCTTTTGGAAAGCCTTTATTGCTATACCAAACCACATAATATTCCGGTAAATCGATAAGATATTTGCCCTCATATTTGCCAAATGGCATTTTGGCGTGGGCGAGTTTTATGAGTTGTTTTTGGTCAGGATTCAAATTAAATAGTTTAAGGTTTAAAAGTTTAAAGATCAACCTGAAAACTAATTACTGATATAGAACTAGATTTTACTTCCAATTAAAGCTAATCCGCTTCTCTACATCCGAATTCAAACTCAAGAATACGGGGCAAGTCATTGCGGTTCTTTCGAGTATGGTTTTTGTTTTTTCATCAGTAACACCTTTCATATCAAAAACTATTTCAACAGCACTAATTCTCCTTGGTTCGGCCTGCATAATTTTGGTAACTGAAGCGGTAGAACCCACAAAATCAACATCCAAATCACGTGCTTTTATCCCCATAACAGTCATCATACAACTTGCCAAAGCATTAGCCACGGTATCTGTAGGAGAAAAAGCCTCTCCTTTTCCGTTATTGTCTAATGGTGCATCTGAGATGATTTCGCTTCCTGATTGCAAGTGAATGGAGGATGTTCTTAAATCTCCCAAATAAGTTACTTTTGATGTCATTATTTTGCTTCTTTTATCGTTAAATCGGTGTCATAATAAAGGATATAAATTCCTTTATTGGTATAGCCACCACCTTCTTTTTTATAATATTCAAATTTATTGTCCACCTGCTCTGTTGTAAAAATATCGGCAGTTTCCTGAAAAGTATTCCCTTGTGACAATCGCATGATGGTATCAAAAGTAAGATCGAAACCACGAGTGGCATAAGTACTTGGAGAAATCTTATTGTCTCTTCTATACTCTTTTTCAAAAATTTTAGCCTCGGGAGATTCATTTTCACGAGTTATGGATGGGTACATTAATTTTAATTTTGTCAAATACTCAAAATTTATTTCATCCGTGTCCAAGGTTTCATTGGGTTCCAAAATAACCAACTGCACTTTGAAATTTGCAATAGCCCCCATCATGGTATTTATGGTCCACTTTATTAGCCTAGTATTAGACGTTTCCATAACGACATAGTTGGTCTTGTTTTTTACAAATAAACTTTTCAAACTTTCTACGGACAATTCCCCATTTGGAAGCATCGCAGCGAATTGCACTCCTTTCTGATTGGTTTGAATATATTGCCTTACAGATTCTTTTTTCTTGTCAACTACCGCAATGATATTTCCGCCTTTTGCACTCATGTAATCAAACATAGCAACCCTTAAAACTTCATTGTTCGGAATCGATTTGTATAAATTAGGGGATGCATTTCCTATATCTTTTGACAGAGGGGAAATCACGGGAACGCTATTTTTACCCAACAATTCAGTCGTTTTTTCTAGATTATTTTGGTAAAAAGGACCAATTATGGCATCGAAATCTTGAAGGTTATTTTCCTGAACGATATTGGCACTATTTGAAGTGTTTTTTGTTTCTTGGGAATCAAAAATTGAAACATCTACTGGTAAACCAATAACCTTAGCAGAATCTATTGCCATCAAAGCCCCAGAGTAAAAGTCCAAAGTCATGTTTAAAAACTTGTCTTTTTTCAAACGCATCGCTGGCGTATTGAGGGTATCGCTTTCCATCTTAGCGATATTAAAAGGCAATAGCAACGCCAATTTTTTTCTACCGATTACATCATTATTTTTTGATAAAGTAGTATACACTTTTTTGGTTTCTTTGGGAATCGAAGGGATTGACGGCACTTTTAATAGCATTCCTATTTCAACACCATTGGCCAAAGCTGGATTCAATTTTAGAAGTTCCTCTTGACTTAAACCAATCTTTTTAGACAAACTGTATAGCGTTTCTTTAGGCTTCACGGCATAGTTTACGTAATTGGCTGCTACTGTTTTTACACTATTCGTTTTTATGGTTTCGTTTTTAGGTTCCACCGCTTGAATCACCTCTTTTTTGGGAGCGTTACCTTTAATTATCAATTGGTAACCAACAGATAGCCCAGCTATAATTTCTGGATTTCGCTTTTCTAATTCTTCTATTGTAGTTCCATATAACTTAGCGATGGAATATTTCGTTTCCTTTGGAAGTACTTCGTGATAAACTACTTTTTCGGGAGTTGGAGTATTTGTTTTTGATACAGTATTGGAAGGAATATCCAGAGTTTGGCCTATTTGCAACCCCTCTTTTTCAAGATTGGGATTGGCTTGTTTCAATGCTTCATCTGAAATAGCATATTTTTTTGCGATGCCAAACAAAGTCTCTTTTGGCTCTACAAGATGAGTTTTGGATGTTGCGACGGCTTTTGAAACTACTGACTTTTTTGGAATAAGTAGGATGCTACTGGGATTCAAACCACTCTGGGCATCTGGATTTAATTGATAAATAGCATTCGGAGTGACATTGTATTTTTGTGCAATTTGGCTTATGGTTTCCCCATTTTCAACCCTATGCTTATCATAGTTTTGTCCAAATACGGAAAAAGCAACTATAAAAACAAAAATAAAAAGGTCCCTCTTAATCATACTACTTCTCTTTTAATTTCAATGACAATTTCAATGGTGCTAAAAATACAAAAATCAATTTCATAATTGCTATTGAAATTGATTTTTGCTAACGCCTTTGTTTCTTTATTCCCACTCGATAGTTGCAGGCGGTTTTGAACTGATGTCATACACGACACGATTGACGCCTTTTACTTTATTGATAATATCATTAGACACCTTCATCAAAAAATCATAAGGTAAATGCACCCAGTCAGCTGTCATTCCGTCGGTGGATTCCACGGCGCGAAGCGCCACTACTTTTTCGTAAGTACGCTCATCGCCCATTACGCCAACGCTGTTCACGGGGAGCAAAATCGCTCCCGCTTGCCATACTTTGTCATACAATCCCCAAGATTTTAATCCGTCGATAAAAACTTTATCCACGTCTTGCAAGATTTGTACTTTTTCGGGGGTGATGTCTCCTAATATTCGGATGGATAATCCAGGACCAGGAAAAGGATGTCTTCCCAATAATTCTGGATCAATGCCTAAAGTGGCTCCTACTCTACGAACTTCGTCTTTGAAAAGCATGCGCAAAGGTTCCACAATTTTTAATTTCATATAATCAGGCAAACCACCCACGTTATGATGCGATTTGATGGTTGCCGATGGTCCTTTTACTGAAACCGATTCAATTACATCAGGATAAATTGTGCCTTGTGCCAACCATTTTACGTCTTCAATTAGATGCGATTCATCATCGAAAACTTCGATAAATACACGTCCGATGATTTTACGCTTGGTTTCTGGATCACTAACTCCAGCTAATTCTGAAAGAAAACGATCTCCGGAATCTACTCCTTTCACATTCAATCCCATTCCTTTGTATTGGTCTAAAACACTTTGAAATTCATTTTTTCGAAGCAAACCATTATTCACAAAAATACAATAGAGGTTTTTGCCAATGGCTTGGTGTAATAAAACCGCAGCAACAGTAGAATCTACGCCGCCAGAAAGTCCGAGAACCACTTTATCGTCTTTTACTTTTTCTTTTAATTCAGCTACCATTTCCTCGACAAAAGCATTCGGAGTGAAGTTTTGTGGGACGTGAGCAATTTTTACCAAGAAATTCTCCAACATTTTTGATCCATCGGTAGAATGAAAAACTTCAGGATGGTATTGAATGGCATAGGTAGTTTCGCCTTCAATTTTATAAGCGGCAAACTCCACATCATGGGTGCTGGCCAGTTTTACGCCATTTGTAGGCAATTTTTTAACACTATCGCTATGACTCATCCAGACTTGGCTATTTTCTGAAACGCCTTCAAAGAATACTTCATTTTCTTTTATAAAGGACAAGTTAGCCCTACCATATTCTCTGGTATTCGAAGCCGCTACTTCACCGCCGCTAAAATGAGCTAAATATTGTGCTCCGTAACAAACGGCAAGCAAAGGAAGTTTTCCTCTAATTTGAGATAAATCAGGGTGTGGTGCATCTTCTGAACGAACAGAAAATGGACTTCCGCCAAGAATTACCGCTTTGTAAGGTGATAAATCACTCGGAAAATGATTGTAAGGGAAAATTTCGCAGAATATATTTAATTCGCGAACTCTACGAGCAATAAGTTGGGTGTATTGCGATCCGAAATCTAAAATAAGTACGTTATGTTGCATGCGCAAAAATACTTTTTATAATCGGAACTGAAAAATTGAATTTTGAAAATAATTAAAATTACTCCTTAACGACAATCAATTTTATTTTTGTTCCTAAAGCTAGATTATCCCAATACTCATCGGTTATTGATTTACTAGTATCGTCAAGCACATGTATTTCCGCTGTATTGCCGCCAGAAGTTCCCTGACTTGCCACAACAAATTCAACTTTATTGATTCCCTTTGACAAAGGAATTTTAAATTCGCCTAATTCAAAATTCAAGTACAGTTGAGATTGTATCAATTGATCATTCAAATATACATTAATTAAATCTCCATCTATTTGAATAAAATCTCTGTAGGTAACAACCAATAAATTAGATTTAGTCCTAAAATCTCCAAGATAACGATTCGTTCTATCCAAAAAACTATTATCCTCTTTTAAACCTTCTCTAACCATAGTTTTATCCAAATCCTTAGTCATTTTATCTTGATAAACATCTCCTAATTTGTGTTCGAATTTATTTTTGGGCGTCATGGAAAAATGATTTTCAGGAGTACCTATTTCAAATGCATTAGTAGGTTTGGGCTTGGTTCCAAAAATAGTGGTTTCTTTAAATACATTGGGAGCTATAATTTTTGGTGGATCGAATTTTGACACAACTTCTTTTTTAGTGTTCGGTTTCGTATTGAGAGGACGAATCGCTTTGAATTTTGTATTGAATTCAATCTGAGCAAAGCTTTTTGGAACTATGCACAGTAGAAGAATAAATAAAAAAATCTGCTTCATATCGTTTTTATATTGCCAAATCAATAGTTAAAAAGTTCAAAAATAATAGAAATCTATTCCCTGAAATCACAAAAATAACATAATTTAATTTGTCGTTTTTATATTCGTTTTTAGAATTGGAGTATAGGCGAGACAAAATTCATACCAAAAACATTGAAATGATTTTATGAAACAAATAGGCTGTTTTACATCCTAATTTTTATAAATTGCGGCCTTAATATAATTTCACGAGTTAAATCCTAACTCTTTTAAAATCAACTGAACTAATAAAAAAACAATCAAAATGAAAAGGGAAAATATTTTGACAGGGTCACCATGGGAAGACAAAATGGGCTATTGTCGTGCCGTTCGCATTGGAAATATAATTGAAGTCTCAGGGACTGTAGCTATTGTAGATGGCACAAAAGTAAAAGCCGATGATGCACATGCACAAACACTAAACATTCTAGAAAGAATAGAAAAGGTGCTTGAAGACTTGAATGTTGGAATGAAAGACGTGATTCGTACCCGAATATTCACCACAGATATTAACTCTTTTGAAGCGGTTGCCACTGCGCACGCAACGTTTTTCAAAGACATTAAACCTGCAACCGGTTTCTATGAAGTGAGCAAATTAGTGGCTCCAGAATATTTGGTAGAAATAGAATTTACGGCAATTGCTGCTGAATAATTTCTTGAAATAAACTATTAATTTGTCATTGCGAGAAATGGGCGCAATCACATAACTAGAATAATATCCTAAAACAATAAATTAGGATTGTCTCGTTCTTCGCAATGACAAAAATGAACCCAAATGAACCTAAAAAAAACCATCCTTCTTACCTTCAAATGGATTTTCATTTGTGTTTTGATAGGCATTTTTTCGGGTTCTGCTTCGGCATTTTTTTTAGTGTCTTTAGAATGGGTTACGCAGTTTAGGGAAAGTTACAATTGGATTATTTGGCTCTTGCCAATGGGTGGACTTAGCATTGGATTGATTTATCATTATTTAGGAAAGGAAGTTGTGAAAGGCAATAATCTTTTGCTTGAAGAATACGAAAATCCACAAAAATCCATTCCGTTAAAAATGGCTCCAATGGTTTTAATTGGAACCTTAATCACACATTTTTTTGGCGGATCTGCAGGTCGTGAAGGAACCGCAGTACAAATGGGTGGCGCAATAGCAGACCAATTCACAGGCCTTTTTAAACTTGATGCTTCCGATAGAAAAACACTCATAATCCTGGGAATCAGTGCTGGTTTCGCTTCCATATTTGGCACTCCTTTGGCTGGAGCTTTATTTGCTCTGGAGATTTTATACTTTAGTAAAATTAATTTTAAAAGTAGTATTCTGTCTTTTTTGGCCGCTTACGTTGCTTATTTTACGGTGGATTTTTGGCAGGTAAAACACACGCATTACAATATTCCCGTTGTGCCTGATATAACAATAAGCACACTTGCTTGGGTAATTGTTGTTGGAGTTTTATTTGGTTTAACTTCGATGCTGTTTTCCAGAACCACTCATTTTTGGGGACGATTATTTTCGAAAATGATTTCCTATGCCCCGCTTCGTCCGTTTGTGGGAGGAATTATTTTGGCTGTCGCCGTTTTCTTTATTGGAACCACAAAATACATCGGATTGGGAATCCCGACAATTGTGGATGCATTCTCCACTCCAAATGCTTCTTATGATTTTCTATTAAAAATACTTTTCACCGGATTCACGCTAGGCGCAGGATTTAAGGGTGGCGAAGTAACCCCGCTATTTTACATAGGTGCAACTTTAGGAAGCGCCTTGTCCCTCTTTGTACCTTTGCCTATCGCATTTTTGGCAGGACTGGGATTTGTGGCTGTTTTTTCGGGAGCGACTCACACACCTGTTGCTTGTACGATTATGGGAATGGAACTTTTTGGCATAGAAGGTGGAGTTTACATAGGTATTACCTGCTTGATTGCCTATTTTTCTTCGGGATCTATTGGCATCTATAAATCACAAATTGTAAAAGGGGCAAAATATCGTTTGTACCAGCGATTCAAACAAAAAGATCCTGACGATTTCTAGTGTTGTAAAAGTTTGTTAAATCTCTAAATGATTTCAACATTACATTAAAAAAATGTAAATTCGCAAACTATGAAAGAAGAAGCTATTCAAGCGATACAGTTGTTATTGTCAACTCCAAAAAAAATTGCCATCATACCGCATCGAAGTCCTGACGGCGATGCTATGGGGTCAACCCTAGGACTATATCATTTTTTATTAAAAAATAACCACCATCCCGTTGTTGTTTCTCCCAACGAATTTCCCGAATTTTTAGCATGGATGCCAGGTTCGGAAACCGTTAAAATATTTGAAAAAGACAAAAAAAACAGCACCAAAATACTCGAAGAAGCCGAACTTATTTTTACTTTAGACTTTAATGCACTGCATCGCGTAGGCGAAATGGAAAACGTGCTCAACAAGCTCAAAGTTCCCTTTGTGATGATCGACCACCATCAATCCCCCGACGATTATGCAACAGTTACTTATTCGGATGTTGCTTTTGGTTCCACTTGTGAAATGTTGTATAATTTCATTTCCTTTCTTGGAAAAAAATCAGACATCGACAAAACCATTGGCACCTGCATTTATACCGGAATCCTAACTGATTCAGGTTCCTTCCGTTTTCCAAAAACAACAGGAACAACGCATAGAATCATTGCCGACTTGATCGACTTGGGGGTCGAAAATACCGAAATCCCGACCTTGCTTTTTGATAATAGTTCCTTTGGCCGATTACAATTGTTGGGAAGAGCACTTCAAAACACAAAAGTTTTGGCCGATAAAAAAACGGCTTACACGACACTAACTCAAGACGAATTAAATACTTTTAATTTCGTAAAAGGAGATACGGAGGGTATTGTGAATTATGGCCTAAGTATCAAAGACATCGTTTTTTCGGCTATTTTTATCGAAAACAGAGAAGAAAACATCATCAAGATTTCGTTCCGATCACAAGGCGATTTTGATGTAAATCAATTTGCACGGGATCATTTTAATGGCGGAGGACATCGTAATGCCGCTGGAGGAAAATCGGAATTATCGATGGGAGAAACAGTAACTAAATTTGAAGATTTGGTAACCAAACTAAAAATATAAAGGGCATGAAAAACGGTAAATTACTGACCATTGTCTTCATTGCATTAATTGTTGCTTCCAGTTGTAAACAACATCAAGAAGCCAGAAGACCTATTTCGCAAGCCTCGGGGTCTTTTATGAAAAGATCTGTGGAGAGAAACAAAAAACTGATTATTGGAGAAGAAGGACAAATTGATTCCATTATTAAGAGCAACCCAAAAATAAAATATTTAGCTTCTAAAAAAGGCTATTGGTATACCTATGAAATCCAAAATAAATTGGATACCCTAACTCCTAAAAAAGGAGATGTCGCCTTTTTTGATTATGAGATAAAAGATTTAAAAGGAAATGTAATTTATTCCGAATTAGAACTCAGACCCCAAACGTATTTAGTTGACAAACAAAATATCATGATGGGATTGAGGGACGGCATCAAATTAATGCACAAAAACGAAAAAGTGAATTTTCTTTTTCCATCTCACATGGGCTTTGGTTATCATGGAGATAATAAAAAAATAGGCGCGAACCAACCCTTGTTATGCAGCGTGACCCTTCATAATTTTATAGCTGAAGAGGCTTTTAAAAAAGAAGTTCAACTCAAGAATAAAGATACTTTAACCAAATAATAAACCATGTTAGAAATGAAAAAAAGCATGTTGCTTGCCTTGCTCGTGATTACCTCATTGTTCTCTTGCAAAGACGACAAAAACAATCTACCTGATGGACTATATGCCAAAATTGAAACCAATAAAGGGAATATAATCGTACAACTCGATTATGAAAAAGCACCCGTTACGGTGGCTAATTATGTGACATTAGCCGAAGGTAAAAATGAATTTATCACAGATGAAAACCTAACAAACAAACCGTTTTATGATGGTTTGAAATTTCACAGAGTCATCAAGGAATTCATGATCCAAGGCGGAGACCCTTTAGGGACAGGTTCTGGAGATACCGGTTATAAATTCAAGGATGAAATTTCCGATTTGCATTTTGATAAAGGGGGTGTTTTGGCCATGGCCAATAGTGGCCCCGGCACCAACAGCAGCCAGTTTTTTATCACCCATTTAGAAACGCCATGGCTAGAAGGAAAACACACTATTTTTGGTCATGTTGTGGAAAAAGGGATGGAAGTTGTCAATAAAATCGAGCAAGGTGATTTTATTACTAAAATAACCATTATTAGAAACGGAGAAGCTGCTAAAAAGTTTGACGCCGTAAAAACATTTCATGATTATTTTATTACTGAAGCTGAAAACCAAAAGAATAAATTGGCTCAAGAAGCAGTTTTAGATGCAAAATACAAAGTCATTCGTGATCAAAAAGTGGCTTATTTTACCGCATTAAAGTCGAAATCAATCCAAACCCCAACTGGATTACAATATTTTGTTACCAAAAAGTTGGGAGGCAAAAAACCAGCTAACGGAGCAAACATATATATTCACTATGCCGGATTTCTAGAGGATGGAAATCTATTTGATTCAAGTATAGCTGAAGTCTCTAAGGCTTTTGGGAAATTTGACGAGAATAGGGCAGCCCAAAATGGATACCAACCTATTCCTTTCCAAGCAGGACGCAAAGACGGAATGATTCCTGGTTTTATCGAAGGCATAGAGAAATTGTCTTTTGGTGACAAAGCCGTCATTTTCATACCCTCAAAATTGGGGTATGGCGAAGCAGGTGCAGGAGGTGTAATTCCTCCGAATGCCAACATTATTTTTGAAATCGAATTATTAGAAACAATACCACAATAAACTATTTAAAACCAAAAAAAGTCAGAACTTAAATTAAACAAAAATGAAATCAAAAATCGTATTCTTATTATTCTTGGGAATGTTGAATCTTCAAGCCCAGACAACTAAAAAACCCGTGCCGGTTCAAAAACCAATTCTAACTAAAAAAGTAATCGCAACAACCAAACCCATATCGAATGCGCCAGCCGCAATCGAAGGGATTTTTGCCACCATTACCACCACTAAAGGGGATATTGTAGTACAACTGGAATACCAAAAAACACCCATTACCGTAGCCAACTTTATATCTTTGGCAGAAGGTAAAAATACATTTGTTAGCAATGAAAAACTAAAAGGGAAACCTTTTTATGACGGGTTAAAATTTCACCGAGTAATTGCTGATTTCATGATTCAAGGGGGTGATCCTGAAGGAACCGGTTCTGGAGGTCCCGGTTATGCTTTCAAAGATGAATTCACCGATTTAAAACATGCTAAAGGAGGAATTCTATCCATGGCAAATTCTGGACCTGCAACTAACGGAAGCCAGTTTTTTATCACGCATAAAGAAACACCTTGGTTAGACGGAAAGCACACCATTTTTGGTCATGTAGTAAGCGGGATGAACATCGTAAACCTGATTGCCCAAGATGACGTTATAAAGAAGGTTAGTATTGCTAGAAAAGGAGCCTTGGCTAAACAATTTGATGCACCGAAAGTGTTCTCCGATTATTATACCCACAAAGACGAAGATGCTAAAAAACAAGCCTTGATTGATGCCGACAACAAAAGAAAACAAGACTCAATTATGGCAGTGGCTAAAAAAGAATATCTTGAAAAATTTGCCAGTGTAATAGCAGCTAAAAAAGCCTATTTTGAAACCACAAAACCAACAGCAACTGTTACTGCATCAGGTTTAGCCTATAAAATAACTCAAAAAGGAACCGGTATCAAACCAGCCAATGGTGTAACTTTTAATTTTAATTATGCAGGATATTTTGAAGACGGAACCTTGTTTGACAGTAGCTATCCAGATGTGTGTAAAGAATACGGAACCTATAACCCTCAAAGAGCAGAACAAAATGGCTATCGTGCCTTTCCTTTTGAAGCAGGAAAAAAAGAAGGTTTAATTCCTGGTTTTATTGAAGGCCTGGATCAAATGACTTATGGCGACAAAGCCATTATTTTTATTCCTTCAAAATTGGCCTATGGAGAAAGAGGTGCTGGAGGGGTAATTCCTCCCAATACCAATATCATTTTTGAATTAGAAATGATTGAAGTCATTCCGGAAGTGGTGAAGAAAACCGAAGAAAAATCAGATGTAAAAACAGAAGAAAAAAAATAAATCAATCCATTTATAAAAAAATCAACCCTATAAGACCAAAAGTCTGATAGGGTTTTTTTATGCTTTGAATTTCCAATCGAATTCGTCCTTGGAATTGATGATGGCGCCAATTTCAAATTTTACCACCTCATCAAATTCGGTTTGCAGGATAAACCAATTATCCTCGTTGAAATAGTTTTCGAAGGTATCGAAATCTTCTAGGGTAAACTTAGTGATTCCTTTTGTAGCCAATTCCTTTTGGATTTCACTAATTTTTTTTCCAATCACTTTGATGCCGAACAACTCCAAGTTCGGACTCGAAGCCACGATATACCCCAGTTTAAATTCTTCATCCTGATAGAACGTCAATCTCATTTTTAAGGTATTATAGGCAAAAATCACGTTGTCGTCTTCGTCTTTGTAATTCCGGTTGGGTTCTCCGTAAAGAGCGATTACGTCATTTTGTTTCATTCCGAAGAGGAGCTTGTCGATACCGTTTTTTGGATTTATTTTCATATCATATTATTTGAACGTAAAGTTGGTAAAGTTTTGTGAAAAACTTCAGCAAAACTAACAAAATTTAAACTCCTGTTAGTACAAAAAGTATCCAACAAATAAAAAGCCCGTTTGATGTTTTGTATGAAAAAAAGAATATATTTGAAAAACATTAAAGCGAAAAAACCTTCGCCAATTTTCCTCAAATAGGCTGTATATGGGAAGTTTTGTTTCGCCTACAAACGAGTTAGTAACCTTTTTGACAACATGACTAATAAAAATGAATCTAGAAAGTATAGGGCTAAAAAAACTCAATAAATGCGACTTGATGACTCTTATTAACTGGGCATCAATTGAAGGATGGAATCCAGGTAAAAATGATGCTGAAGTTTTTTGGAATACTGACGCGAACGGGTTTTATGGGTTTTATTATGATGATAAATTAATAGCAGGAGGAGCTATTATTTCTTATAATAAAGAATACGGCTTTATGGGTTTATTCATCGTACACAAAGATTTTAGAAACAAAGGAATTGGGAAAAAATTATGGCATTTTAGAAGAGATTGTTTAATTAATAGGCTCAATTCTAATGCATCAATTGGTATGGACGGAGTTCTTGCGATGCAACCTTTTTATAATAAAGGAGGATTCAACATTGCTTATAGAGACGAAAGATATGAATTCAAAAGTACCGTAATCCCATTTTCTACCAATGTATCTCTAATAAACAAAGAAGATTTTGAAAAGATAATTGAATATGACATCAATTATTTTGGTTGCCAAAGAACCATTTTTTTAAAAAACTGGTTACAGATGCCCGAAAGTAAAGCTATGAAATATTATGAAAATGATAAAATTCTTGGATATGCGGTAATAAGAAAAGCTGAAACAGGGTATAAAATAGGTCCTCTTTTTGCAAACAATAAAAAAATTGCAGAAGAATTATTTAAATCATGTCTTAGCATAGCTCCCAATGACTCCGTATTTCTTGACATTCCAACAACAAACCAGAATGCGGTTAGCTTAGTAAAAAAATATAAAGGAAAATATGTTTTTGAATGTGCCAGAATGTACTATGGTGAGATTCTAAAAATAGATGTTAATAATATATATGGGATAACAACCTTTGAACTAGGATAAAAGAAGTGAATCACTTCATACGAATTAAAAACAATAAAAAAAGCAATAGCAAACGATGCGATACTATTTTATAATTTTAACATTAATAGCAACTATGAGCTTAGTAAAATGCGCCACAATTGATGATTCATTAACACTTAACATTCCCGAAAAAGAATTTGAAGTACTTCAACAAGTACCTGCAAAGACTACAGGAAGAGACAAAAACGCTTTGTATTTAACACCTAGAAAAATAAAAAAAGAAGAGTTTAATTCGCTTAAGCTTAATGATTTTATAGATAAAATGTACCATGTTATGGTCAAAAATTCTGGTGTTGGTATTGCAGCAAATCAATTGGGTAAAAGACTACAAATTTTTATTATTGAAGCTAAAGCTGATAATCCTAGATATAAAGTTTTAGGACCAGTTCAAAAACAAATATTTATCAATCCGATAATTACCAAAGTATCCCCAGAGAAGAAGAATTTTTGGCATGGATGTCTAAGTGCTATGGGTGAAAAAAGAGGTAACGTAGCAACTTATGAATGGATTGAATATCAATGCCAAAACCAAAAAGGAGATATTCAAAATGGTAGATTAGATGGTTTTGCAGCAGTAATTTTTCAGCACGAATTTAAACACTTAATGAATGGAACCTATTTGGATATCGCTAAGCAATTTTTATCAAAAACTGATCTAGATAAAAAAATAGAATCTGGAGAATTACCATTTTTTGAGATTGCGTCTGATACTTTACCTTTATTAATTAATGGGTATACTATTGGTAAAACACTTAATGAATATCACTCTAAATAACCGATGCTAAAGTCGTTTTTAAAAGATGTAGAAGGGAATAAATTTACCAATGAAAAAGAGCAACTACTTGATAGGGAGAAAAAAAATCTCTAACAGGATATATACAATATGCGGGATTTCTTGCTCCAAAGAAAGTTTTGTGGCGGTATGAACTTTTGTGTTGAAAATCAACCTCTACGCCAAGCCACAAGACGTTATTGGTTATTGTGTAGACCAACTCGAAGTAATAAACTATTTAGACAAAAAAAGTGAATATGAATAAATTAGACATTCTATTAAATCAATTAGAAAATAAAATCCCACATCACGAAAAATTAAATCAAAAAGCATCTCATGCAAGTATTGGCTGGCATATAGAACATTCACTATTAACATTAAATGGAATTACTGACTTCTTAATAAAATCAAACCCAAACGACTATAAATGGAAATTCAATTTTATTAGAATTGTAGTTCTAACAATGGGAAAAATACCAAGAGGAAGAGCTAAATCGCCAGAAGTAGTTCAGCCAAAAGTAAACATAGACAAGAACAGTTTGCTGATTCATATTATAGAAACACGTAATAAAATTAACGAATTGAAGACCTTATCAAAAGACCGCTATTTTGAACATCCTTTTTTTGGAAAACTTAAATTACAGCAGACGATAAATTTTCTTGAAATTCACACAAAGCATCACCTAGAAATCATTGAAGATATTATTAATAAATAGACTAGCAAAAAAAATGAAGCGCACAAATGGCACATTTGGTTATTTCCGGATCTAACACTTTTAATTAAACACTAAAGACAAAAAAATGAAAAAATTTATGCTTGATATCCAGTTAGAAGGATTGGACAACGAAACAAGAATGAAACTACTCCCAAGAGAACAGGGTTGTAAAAGAGTTGGAACAAAATGGGACTATTGTAGATACCTTTATTAAACTTGATATGTCTGGGATTTTTATGGTAATGATGGCGACTGATTCAGAGGATGTACATTCAAAACTTTCAACTTTGCCATATTACCCTTATATGAAAATTGAAATTATTCCCGTGAGGGTAGTTAACAGCATTAATCAATAACACTGTTCATAACAGCGGCTTGGTGTTAAAAAAGTATTTAGGACTACTCTTCCTTATTTTTGAATACTATGCTTTTCAAAAACTTCTTTAGGAAAGCCTAATCCGGAAAAACAAATTCATTCACTGAAAAATCCAAAACATCGGATTTTGCGGCAGTGCGACTAATTTCGTCGATTCCTTTTTGAAGCAGCAATGGCGTGGTATATTTTCGGCTGGTGGCGATTACGATTTCTTCTAGCATCATTTTAAAAAAATATTTCCCGTTGGCCGCCCTAGCTTTCACGTAGGAATATTTTTCTAGGTTTGACTTTATTTCTTCGATAATTTCTTCACATTCCATCTTGAGTTCAAAAGAGGGACTTGTAAAAATAGTTTTTCCTTTTTTGGACGTGAATACAAATTTATACCGATCATCAAATCGTTTACTGATAACAAATGCGCCCATAAATTGGAGAAAAATATAAATTTAAAAAAGTTAGAAAAAGGAAATAATTTATTCGTTCATTTCGTCGTAACGCACGGGAATTTGTGGGTCATATAGTGGACATTTGAATTCTTCCATAGTATCTGCAAGGAGATTCATGGCTTTACCTTCGGTTCCGTAGCAGTCTATTTGTATGCTTTGAGGTGTTGTTTTAATGTGAAAAGCACCTTTTCCTTTGGTGTTCTTCCAACTGTTTTCATCTACTTTTTCCCAGCTTGAAAAAACACTGTTAATACGATTTATTATAACTTGAACCGGCAGCGTTTCAAGACCTTCGACTTCTTGTCCTTCAACCAAAGCTTCGTATACCAAGTGGTGGTTGAGATAAATTCCGTCCTGATAGTTCCAAAAAAGTAATTCGTACATTTAAAAAAATTGAAAGATTAAAAGATTAAAAGATTGAAAAATTAGCAATCAATTAAAGTTTTCTAATATTCGAAAGTTCCGTATTCGCTGGTGATGGTGAGTTTTTTGGCATCGGCAGCTTCCACTCTACCCACGATTTGCGCATCGACGTTGAATGATTTTGAAATTGCAATAATGTCTTGGGCAATGGCCTCGGGAACATAAATTTCCATACGGTGACCACAGTTGAACACTTGGTACATTTCTTTCCATTCAGTTTTAGATTGCTCTTGAATTAATTGAAACAATGGTGGAACGGGGAATAAATTGTCTTTTATAATATGTAGATTTTGAATGCCTTGCCCGCCGGCAGGCAGGAAATGCAGAATCTTGGTTTGTGCTCCTCCGCTACAATGCACCATCCCGTGAATGGTTGAAGAGTCGTATTTATCTAATATTTTCTTGATGATAGGAGCATACGTTCTTGTTGGCGAAAGCACTAATTGTCCGGCATCGATTGGCGAATTTTCGACCGCATCGGTCAATTTTACCTGACCCGAATAAATTAATTCTTGAGGAACTGCAGCATCGAAACTTTCTGGATATTTTGTTGATAAATATTTCCCAAAAACATCATGACGAGCCGAGGTCAATCCGTTGCTTCCCATACCGCCGTTATAGTTTTTTTCGTAACTGGCTTGGCCAAAAGAAGCCAATCCCACAATAACGTCGCCTGCTTTTATATTGGCATTGTCAATGACTTTAGAGCGTTTCATTCTAGCCGTAACGGTTGAATCAACAATAATAGTGCGAACAATATCGCCCACATCTGCAGTTTCTCCTCCGGTAGAATGAATGGTAACACCAAAGGAAGCTAATTCATTTATCAATTCTTCGGTTCCGTTGATAATGGCCGAAATCACTTCAGCAGGAATGAGGTTTTTATTTCGTCCAATAGTGGAAGAAAGCAGAATGTTATCAGTTGCACCCACGCACAATAAATCGTCGATATTCATAATCAAAGCATCTTGCGCAATGCCTTTCCAAACCGAAATATCGCCCGTTTCTTTCCAATACATATAGGCCAAAGAGGATTTAGTTCCTGCACCATCGGCATGCATAATCAGGCAATAATCCTTGTCATTGGTTAAATAATCAGGGACAATTTTGCAGAAAGCTTGAGGAAACAATCCTTTGTCAATATTTTTTATGGCGTTGTGCACATCTTCTTTGGATGCTGAAACTCCTCTTTGTGCGTAACGTTTACTTGATTCTGAACTCATTATATCTTTGTGTAGTTTTGTTGCTTTTCCGCCGAAGGAGGATGGCGCAAATATAAATATTTTTTTTGGTGTTTGCTTATTCAGTTTCCGCAAGTGTTTTGAAAAGTTATCACAAAAAATGCCTATCCGTTTTGGATAGGCATTACTGTAAAAAACAGGTATTGTTCTTATTTAGTAAGCAGCAATTCTCTGTATTTTGTCAATGTCCAACTTTCGTCGTCCACAAGCAATTCTAGTTTATCACAGTGATTTCTTATCTCGTCGAAATAAGGCTTTACCTTGTTGCAATAGGCTTCGGCCATTTCATGTGCATCGGTTAAGTTATTTGCTTTTTTTCGTTCGTTTCTCATCGCCTCGACTTTGGAATTAATTCCTTCTATATGACCCGAAATTTCTCTTAAGAGTGCAATTTGTTCTTTTGCCAATGTTTTGAATTCCTCCCCAAAAATTTCTTTCAATCCTTTTACGTTTTCAATCAAGGTGTTTTGATAGCGTATTGCCGTTGGGATAACATGATTTTGAGAAAGATCTCCTAAAACTCTGCCTTCGATTTGGATTTTTTTGGTATATTCTTCCAATTCAATTTCATAACGTGCTTCTACCTCCACATGGTTCATAATTCCCATTTCAGAAAACAAGCTCAACGCCTGTTTTGAAGCTCTTGCTTTCAGGGCTTCTGGAGTCGTTTTGAAATTACTCAAGCCTCTTTTAGCCGCTTCAATTTCCCATGCTTCACTATAACCATCTCCTTCAAAAAGGATTTTTTTAGAAACTTTGATGTATTCTCTTAACACGTTGAAAATAGCTTCGTCCTTTTTCAATCCTTTTTTCTCAATTAAAGCATCCACTTCAATTTTGAAATCTTTCAATTGTTTGGCTACAATGGTATTCAAAGTCGTCATTGCATTCGAACAATTCGCAGAAGAACCCACCGCTCTGAACTCAAATTTATTTCCAGTAAAGGCAAAAGGAGATGTTCTATTTCGGTCCGTATTATCCAAAAGTACGTCTGGAATTTTTCCCACCACATTCAGTTTTAAATCGGTTTTTTCTTCTGGGGATAATTTGCCGGTGGTCACGCCTTCGAGTTCTGCCAAAACTTTGGTCAATTGCTCTCCAATAAACACGGAGATAATTGCCGGAGGCGCCTCATTGGCACCTAGTCTATGGTCGTTACTAGCCGTTGCAATCGCTGCTCTCAATAAGGTTTCATAATCGTTTACTGCTTTGATGGTGTTAATGAAGAAAGCCAAAAACTGTAAGTTACTCATGGGCGTTTTACTTGGACTTAACAAGTTTACACCCGTATCCGTTGCCAATGACCAGTTGTTGTGTTTTCCGGAACCGTTAACCCCCTTGAATGGTTTTTCGTGCAATAATACTTTTAAATCATGGCGTTCCGCCACTTTTTGCATGACGTCCATCAACAAACAATTGTGGTCTACGGCCAGATTTGTTTCTTCGAAAATAGGTGCCAATTCAAATTGATTGGGTGCCACTTCGTTATGACGGGTTTTTACCGGTATTCCGAGTAACATACATTCTTGCTCTAAATCTCTCATGTACGTCAAGGCCCGACTTGGAATAGAACCAAAATAATGGTCGTCGAGTTGTTGTCCTTTTGCGGAAGTATGCCCCAACAAGGTTCTTCCGGTCATTACAATATCGGGACGAGAGTTAGCTAATGCACTATCAATCAAGAAATATTCTTGCTCCCATCCAAGGGTGGCAGTTACCTTTTTTACATTTTTGTCAAAATATTTACATACATCGGTAGCGGCTTCGTCTATAGCGGATAAAGCCCTTAGCAATGGTATTTTATTATCCAAAGCTTCTCCTGTGTAGGAAATAAAAACGGTTGGAATACACAAAGTCGTTCCATATATAAATGCCGGAGATGTTGGATCCCAGGCAGTATATCCTCTTGCTTCGAATGTGTTTCTAATTCCTCCATTCGGAAAACTAGAAGCATCCGGTTCTTGCTGTACCAACTGTCCACCACCGAATTTTTCCACTGGATCACTCCCATCATAAGAGGTTTCAAAGAAGGCATCGTGTTTTTCGGCAGTACTTCCTGTTAAGGGTTGAAACCAGTGTGTGTAATGGGTTACTCCTTTTGACAAAGCCCACTCTTTCATACCCATAGCGATATAATCGGCTAATTTTCTGTCTATTTTGGTGCCGTATTGTATAGCCCCCTGCACTCCTTTTAATGCGTCTGAAGTCAAATATTGCTTCATCGCCTTTTGATTAAAAACATTTAAACCAAAAAGAATTGACTTTCTGTCAGTTTCCTCAAATTGAATAGTTTTTCTCGTTGATGCTTCTTTCAAAGCTTGAAATCTTAAAGTTGACATACTTAAATTGTTTTTCCCCAAAGATAATTATTATTTTTAGTGTAAAAAAATATCGTATTTAAAATTTAACCCATACGAAAATAGGGTATTCACAAAAATATCATAACCAAATGTTATTTTGACCCCATTATTTTTCACATACGTTCTTTTAAATTATATTTGCCAATATTTTTAATTCAATAATAACAAATAGTTAAGTTATGGCTAAAATAAAATTAGAATACCTTTGGTTAGATGGTTACGAACCAACTCAAAGCCTTAGAAGTAAAACCAAAGTAGAAGAGCACGAAAACTTTAAAGGAACATTAGAAGAAATAGGAAATTGGTCATTTGATGGTTCATCAACAAGACAAGCAGAAGGCGGTTCGTCAGACTGTTGGTTAATTCCGGTAGCTATTTATCCAGATCCAGCACGTGTTAATGGATACTTAGTAATGTCTGAAGTTATGAATGCGGATATGACTCCACACTCAACAAACGGCAGAGCTACTATTGACGATTCTGATGATGATTTCTGGTTTGGTTTTGAGCAAGAATATTTTATCATGGATTCTGAAACTCAATTACCAATTGGTTTCCCTCGCCATGGTTCTCAAGGTCAATATTACTGTGCAGTTGGAGGACAAAACACTTTTGGTCGTTCATTAGTTGAAGAGCATGCAGATTTATGTATCGAAGCTGGATTAAACTTTGAAGGTATCAACCAAGAAGTTGCTTGTGGACAATGGGAATTTCAATTGTTTGCAAAAGGAGCTAAAAAAGCAGGTGATGAAATTTGGGTTGCTAGATATTTATTAGAAAGATTAACAGAAGATAAAGGAATGTATATTGAGTACCACCCTAAACCACTTGGTGATACGGATTGGAATGGTTCAGGAATGCACGCTAATTTCTCTAATACTGCATTGAGAACTGCTGGAAACAAAGAAACTTATGCTAAAATATGTGAGGCTTTCCGTCCAGTGACTGCTGAACATATTGAGGTTTATGGAGCTTATAATGATCAACGTTTGACAGGTAAACACGAAACAGCTTCTATTCATGATTTCTCTTGGGGAGTTTCTGACAGAGGATGTTCTATTCGTATTCCATTAATAGCTGTTCAAAAAGGATACAAAGGATGGTTAGAAGACAGAAGACCAGCTTCAAATGGTGATCCATACAAAATTGCTGCAAGAATTATCAAAACTGTAAAATCAGCGTTATAAATCTTAGCCAATAAAACTGAAAAGTGCTTTCGTAAATGAAAGCATTTTTTTTATGCTTTAAATTTTTATATCAAGACCAACGAAGTATCTTTGAAATTCATTACTTTTTAATTGAATAAAATGATTGTCTGGATCTCCTTTTTAATTGCTATCTTATTATTTCTTGCTCTCGATTTAGGGGTTTTTAATAAAACACCACACATCATTAGCACGAAAGAAGCCAGTAAATGGACCGCCATTTGGGTATCACTTTCCTTTCTATTCTCGGGAATAATATATTGGCTGTATAGCAATGACTATATTTCAAATCCTGACGGACTGAAGCCAGCGGCTGCATCCTTAAAATACATTACCGGATATTTAATCGAATTATCCTTAAGTGTGGACAATATATTTGTCATCGCCATTATTTTTTCTGCTTTTAGAATCCCAAAAAAATTCCAACATCGCGTTTTGTTTTGGGGGATTTTGGGTGCTATCATTTTTAGAGGATTGATGATTTATTTTGGCGTTCTGCTCATCCATAAATTTAGTTGGGCCACTTATGTTTTCGGAGCTTTCTTGATTTTCACGGCAGCAAAAATGTTATTCACCAAAGAGGAAGAGAAATTTGAGCCCAAAAAATCTTTTGTTTATAGAATCTTGCGAAAAATAATTCCCGTCACAACCCATATCAATGATGAACATTTCTTTATAAAAAGAAGACACATTACCGCGGCAACCCCATTATTTGTGGCGCTAATCGTTATCGAAGTGATGGATGTCATCTTTGCCCTTGACAGTGTTCCTGCTATTTTAGCGATTACCTCCGACCCTTTTTTGGTATTTAGTTCCAATATTTTTGCCATACTGGGCTTGCGTTCCATGTATTTCTTTTTGGCTAATATGTTGGAGAAATTTGCCCATTTAGAATACAGCTTGATTGCCATTTTGAGTTTTGTAGGTTTGAAAATGTTATTGCATGATTTCGTTGAAATTGCAGAATGGTTTTCATTGGCTTTTATTGCGCTTTCACTTTTTATAGGAATTATCATTTCTTTGCAACTGAGTAAACAAGAAGTCTCCTAAGGAAATAAACAAGAATTCAATTCATAAAAAAAGTAAATCGCGAGATTTCCTTTTTTGGTTTAAAATATTTTTTTTTAGAAATCAATTTTTTGAATTTTACTTTCATTTATGTTTAGGGCAGCTATAACTTCAGGATAGCTGTTTTTGTTTATTGAAGTAGCAAAACCGGCAGGAACAATCACTATTCGCAGCACCTGATTCAAACGGTATTGATCCAGAACCGTTTGCAAGTCATTACCAACTAAATAGATATTAACATCATTTTGGGTGAAATCAAAATCATAACCAAAATCTAAGGTACCATTAAAATAATGGGTTTCGGGTAACAATTTCCAAACATCTCGACCTTGATACGTTCCTGACAAACGATAAACTAACACTACGTCTGAGGAATAAATAGAGGGATTAAGCGCCACTAATTTACTATAATTATTAGTCGAATTAAATGATGTTGTCACCTCAAACACCTCACTAATGGTATCATTATCCACAATAGGTGTATTGTCGGTTTCTGTACAGCTTTGCAGACTAAACATTCCGACTACGGCTAAAAGGGTTATTATCTTTTTCATGATTTTACTGTTTATTTATTCATACTTTTTAACTTCTGTTCACTAACTGTGCCAAAGTTTGTTTTTTATAAAATAATTATAGCCTTAAAACAGGATACCTTAAACTTTATTTACGAAGTATGGATAACACAATTTAGTAACTACTTAAACCAAAAAGCATTATATCTTTTAAAGCTATTTTAACCAAAAACAATATTTTTTTTACATTAATACATTAATAATCAAATGTTTATGAAGTTAATGGTTAGTTAATGTTTGAAAAAAAATCTGATTTTATTACTAAATTTAGAGTAACTAAAATTAAAGACACTTAAAATTATAAGAACAATCAATTAAAAGAAAGGGGATAATCTCTTAATATTTAAAAGCCAATATCAAATAGCGACCCAATAAAATAAATTTAGTCTTTTTACTACATTTTATATATATTTTGTGTATTTAATCGATTTTTTTGTATGTTTCATCGATTAAATTGAATTGCTTTTTAATTTAGATAAAGTTTTAACCTACTAAATCATAATATTATGAATAAATTATTAATCGCTACCCTCTTGGTAACATGTAGTGTTTCCTTTTCTCAAAACGGGAATTCTATATGGAAATCTTCTTCCATAAAAAATGATTCTAAAGAAATCAAAAAAACAAACCTGCCATTAAAACATTTGTTTGATTTAGATGTAAACACTTTAAAGAATGAGTTAGCCTCCTCTCCAAAAAGAGGTGCTAAAACCTCTTCGAATACCATTGTTTCGTTGCCGGACGGAGAAGGAAATTTGGAAAACTTCATCGTTTATGAAAATTCTGTATTGGATCCAGAATTAGCTGCAAAATATCCTGAAATAAAATCTTATGTTGCCATAGGTATTGACAACCCTCGTGCAAGAGCTTATTTCAGTAACTCTCCATTAGGATTCAAATCGATGACTTTGTATCCAGATCAATCGGCTGTGTTTATTGAACCCGTAACATCCGATTTGAATACGTATACGATTTATAAAAAATCAGACAACGAAACTTCTTCAAGCTTATTTGAATGTGGCACTATTGACGAGCTTGTACTAAATAACTCCCAACGCAAAAAAAGTATCAGTATGCTCGCTAGAGGAGCTGACGACGCCAAACTAAGAACTTTCAGGTTAGCTTTATCTTGTACTGCTGAGTATGCTCAATTCTTTGGAGGCACAAAAGCACTCGCCCTTGCCGGAATGAGTAACACCCTAACCAGAATTAACGGGGTTTTTGAAAGAGATTTTGGTGTAAAACTAATACTTATAGCTAATAATGATATAATTACTTATACTGCCCCTTTAACAGATCCTTATTCAGATTCTACCATTAAATCTAATTGGAGATCTGAACTTAAATCAACTTTAAATACCGTAATAGGTTTAGCCAACTATGACATAGGTCATTTATTAGGTGCGAATTCTATTAATGTTAGTAGTGGAGATGCAGGCTGTATTGGTTGTGTATGTAGCGACTTTAACAAAGGAGCAGGTTATACTTGTGCCAACCCTATAAATTTTAGCGGTGATAGATTTGACATTGATTTTGTTGCTCATGAAATGGGACATCAATTGGGAGCTAACCATACCTATTCCTACGTAACCGAAAGCTCTTCTGGGGCACAGATGGAACCAGGAAGCGGATCCACCATCATGAGTTATGCCGGATCTACTTCAAAAGACGTTCAAAATTTCAGCGATGCTTATTTTCACGCTATTAGCATCCAACAGGTGACTGACAATATTAAAACTAAAACTTGTGCTGTTGCAATTTCTACGGGTAATGCTGTTCCGGCAGTAAATGCAGGATTAGATTATAGCATTCCAAAAGGAACTCCATTCATATTAACAGGATCTGCTACAGATGCCAATACTGATGATGTACTTACGTATGCTTGGGAAGAAATGGATTTAGGAAATGCTACCACTACTGTACCAAGTATCACAGCTATCACCGGACCACTTTTTAGATCCTATCCACCAACTACTTCTGCTATCAGATACTTTCCAAATATGACAACTGTATTAGCAGGATCTGTAACTACTTCAAGCACAGAAATCCCTACAGAGGTACTAGCTGGAGTCGCGAGAACTTTGAACTTCAGATTGACCGTTCGTGACAATAGAGCCAATGGATCAGCTAACAATACTGACGATATGACTATTACTGTAGATGGTAACTCTGGCCCTTTCTCCGTTGATTCTCAAAATAGTGCCGTATCATACAAATCCGGCAGCACTCAAACTATCAATTGGACAGTGGCAGGAACCAACGCAAATGGAGTGAACTGCGCGACTGTGGATATTTTACTATCTACAGATGGGGGGAAATCCTTCCCTATCACGTTACTTTCAGGCACTTCAAATAATGGTTCTGCCATTGTAGCAATTCCAAACATCGCCGGAACCACAAATAGAATTATGGTTAAAGGAACTAATCAAATTTTCTTTGATGTAAACAACACCAATTTTACCATCACCACGGGTTCGGCTATTGCCGACACAACAGCTCCAACTGCTTCTACCCTATCGGTTTCAGGAACAACGGCTTCGGGCACTAACTTGTCCTGGACAGCGGCAACTGATAATGTGGGAATTACAGGCTATGACGTGTATCAAAATGGCATTTTAAAAACAACCACTTCTGCCACTTCATTGGCTGTGTCTGGTTTATCTTCTTCAACTGGATATAACTTTTATGTAGTGGCTAAAGATCCGTCTGGCAATATGTCTGCCGCTAGCAATACTGTAAACCTGACTACTCTTTATTCTGACACCATAGCTCCAACGGCTTCGACTCTTTCTGCTTCAGGTATAACAAGTTCAAGTATCAATTTGTCTTGGACTGCTGCAACTGACAACTTAGGAGTAACCGGTTACAACGTATATCAAAACAATAGTCTAATATCAACTACTACCGCCAATTCGTTGACTGTATCCAATTTATCGGCTTCAACTGCATATGGCTTTTATGTAGTGGCAAAAGATGCCGCTGGAAACGTTTCTGTAGCCAGCAACACTATAAACGCAAGTACTGTTTCTACTATAGATACTATAGCTCCAACAGCTGCTATTCTTTCCAATTCAGGAACTACAACTTCAAGCACTAATTTATCTTGGACTGCAGCAACGGACAATGTAGGGGTAATCGGGTACAATATATATCAAAACAATAGTCTAATATCGACCACTACTACTAATTTGTTGACCATATCCAATTTATCTCCTTCTACTAGTTATAGCTTTTATATAGTAGCGAAAGATGCCGCTGGAAACTTATCAACTGCTAGCAACACCGTAAGCACAATGACTCTTTCTGATTCAGGAGCCACTACTTTATCCGGTACTATGTTAGCTTACTGTCCTTCAAACGGAACTAGTACTGCCAAAGAATACATCAACAAAGTTCAAATAGGAGCTATCAACACTGCTTCAGGCAACAATAATGGTTATGCAAATTTCTCTTTAATATCAACTGATTTAGCTATAGGATCCAGCAATGCCATAGTAATCACTCCTGCCTGGAATGGTTCCGCGCTATATGAAGCATACGCTGTTTGGATTGACTTCAACCAAGATGGTGACTTCAATGATAATGGCGAGCTTGTTTGCAGTAAACCAAAAACCAGAGCTAAATCAGTGAGTGGGTTCCTAAACATACCAACTACCGCCTTAACTGGCACTACTCGGATGAGGATTTCAATGAAAAACACCATGTTGCCAAGTCCATGCGAAATTTTCCCTTACGGAGAAGTAGAGGATTATACTGTTAACATTACAGGATCTACCGCAAAACCTGATACTGTTACAAATGAGTCGATTGCATTAAGCGTAACAGATAATAAATTAGAAGACACTAAAGTATCTTTCAAATTATATCCGAACCCTGTACAAGGAGATGTATTAAATATTTCGAATCTTAAAGAATCTTCTGATTTTAGAATTTTCAACTTAATGGGACAAGAACTAGTAAGAAATCACATTGAAAATGACGCAGTTTATGTGGGTAATCTGAATGCGGGAGTTTATTTAATCGAAGTTAAAGATGGTTTTTCAACAACTACGAAGCCATTTATCAAAGAATAATTAACAACTCATACAAAAATTGGAGCTTGTCTCAAAAAGTCAATTTCTTGTTTTTATTTAGAGACCACAAATCACTCATTTTTTTAAATGAAAGAAGCCGTCTCAGTGAGACGGCTTCTTCTTATTTTAAAAAATCAAAACTATTTCTTATTTATTGTTCTTGAACTTGATCCTATATTAGTATTTATTTTTACGATATATGAACCCGTTGTAGTAAAAGGATAGTTGACGATAACCTTTTTATCTAAATAACTATTACTGTCCGCTTGAGTGTATAACTTAACACCACTCAAATTCCATACTTCTATTGTTACATTTGAAACATAACTAAATTTATACGTAACCGTAACAGAATCAGTCACCGGAACTGGACTAGCATCGAAAGCTGCTCTATCAGCAACACAAGTTAATGGTGTTTTATCATAACCCATGGCCATTTTATATCCGTCAAAAGCATTGTTGATTAGATCAACTGCAGCGGCAAGATTAGTCAATGTTACTCCTGTAGGAAGTACTCCTCCACCTAGAGCATTGTTTGCCATATCAAACAATCCTTGAACTGTTTTCGTAGGTAAAAGCCCCACTACAGCTGGCATGTCATAATATTTATACTCATTAACCGTTGGAGTATATAGATCTAACGAACAAGCTCTAATTTTAGGAGTAGTTGATCCACAACCTGCTTGAGGTTCTGCTATTGCCAATTTTCCTACTTGCAAAACAAAAGCACCCAGTTTACTGTCAATACCTAAATTAAGTCCTAAAGTAATGGTCTGTGCCAATAAAGTGTTAGTAATATTACTATCACCTTTTTTCAAATAACTTGTTGGCAATGCACTGATGTGTGGGCTACCAGCTAATAATACTGAACTGTTTCCTCCTCCAGGTAAAGTGTTAATAATACCCGTGATATCCGTTGGAGTATTTGAAATCAAAACCGATTTTCCAGGCAAACCAATAGTCATTGTACCTGAAGGATAGCTTGCCAAAGCTTTTGCAATTAATCCTGTTGTAGAGTAAGAAACGCCACCAGCACAAGAAGTACCTCCAAGATTTCCGTAATACCCTTGGGTATAGGTTGAGTGCGGCTCGGCACAAGTAATACCTTTTCCTACTTGAATTGGTAACTCTTGATTACAAACTTCGTTTGTTACCGCATAATTAGCATCTCTTACCTCATATGTATAAGTACCTGCAGCTAAATTTTCAAACGTTACTGAAAAAGGACTGGTAACAATTCCTGTTTTTGAGAAATCAGGTGTAACGCTTCCTACTTTATACAAGTAAACAGAATAAGGTGCAGCACCTCCGTCAGCAGAAACTGTTAAAGAACCTGTCTTTGTTCCCTCACATAACACATCTGTTTTAACTGAAGAGCAAGAAATTTTACAAGCATTATCTACAGTGAAAGTTGATTCACATGAATTTTTACAACCCGTTTCCTTATTTGTTAACGTCCATTTAACTGTTGTTTTAGCAACAGCTCCAAAAGTTGGAATTAAAGGTGCATTACCACTAGCTGGTGTTGCAGCAAGAGTGTTATAGTAATAAGAAGTGGAAAGTTGAAAATTACTAGCATCATAATTAAAAGAAGCTAACCATTCTGAAAATTCTTGATTCGTATTTTGTTGAGCTATAGCTAGTGTCACACCGCATTGAACAGTCGTTGATACTGGTCCAGGACAAACAATTACAGGAAGCGGATTAACTATTACTTCTACTTCTTTGGTATCATAACATTGATTTTCATCTATAGCCACTATAGTGTATGTTCCAGCAGTCGAAACTTCGAATGGAGAAGTAGCAGCATTACCGTTTACAGTATAGGTCTTAGTTCCTGTTCCGCCTGTAGCTGAAAAAGTGATTGCTCCTTTTTCACCATAACAGAAAGTCGTTCCTGTTGCTATTAAAACAACGGCTGTTGGCTCTCCAACAATTTTTGATGTAGTTGCTGTACAATTATTAGCATCGGTTACCGTAAGTGAATACGTTCCTGCTGCTACAGCTGATAAATCTTGAGTCGTTGCTGAATTACTCCATAAATAAGTATATGGCGCTGTTCCTCCTGAAACAGTTGCATCAACTGATCCTGTGTTTCCACCTTTACAAGCAACATCTACTTTAGTACTTGTTGCTACAAGAAGTTCTGGCTCTCCAACAATTTTTGATGTAGTTGCTGTACAATTATTAGCATCGGTTACCGTAAGTGAATACGTTCCTGCTGCTACAGCTGATAAATCTTGAGTCGTTGCTGCATTACTCCATAAATAAGTATATGGCGCTGTTCCTCCTGAAACAGTTGCATCAACTGATCCTGTGTTTCCACCTTTACAAGCAACATCTACTTTAGTACTTGTTGCTACAAGAAGTTCTGGCTCTCCA
>Ga0214919_10000019_pt1 | contig 244103 bp, 241 predicted proteins | sample LL1503_MetaG_FD_177994 | JGI IMG/M metagenome (GOLD analysis project Ga0214919, IMG submission 177994) | Freshwater microbial communities from Lake Lanier, Atlanta, Georgia, United States - LL-1503 | ecosystem: Environmental > Aquatic > Freshwater > Lake | place: USA: Georgia | collected... | reverse complement strand
TATCGGTACAGGGGGTAAGGGGGAGGCAAGACACAGCGCCCAAAAGGCGATGGGTCGCAGCGTCCCCCTATCGGTACAGGGGGTAAGGGGGAGGCAAGACACAGCGCCCAAAAGGCGATGGGTCGCAGCGTCCCCCTATCGGTACAGGGGGTAAGGGGGAGGCAAGACACAGCGCCCAAAAGGCGATGGGTCGCAGCGTCCCCCTATCGGTAGAGGGGTGTGGGGACGGGCGCCAGTGGCGCTGTCTCCACTACAGGTTAAGAATCATCGTATCATTATGGTCCGCAAAATACCATCCAATATTGTCCCGCTCCGCGCAGCTCTCAATAATGGTCCATACATTCGTCTCCCACGTTAGCCGATACATCGGCATCGTGCAAAAGTCCCTTAGCACGCACCTGGAATGCTCGAAAAAGCGCTCCACATGCGCCGACGGCATCACGAAAAACCCGCCACAGAAGCGCCAATGAATCGCATTGACCGTGAATGCGCGACCAAACGACCAGCACCCAGGAATCATCACCTTTTCATAGCGCTTATCCTGAATCTCCTTGAGTTTCTTGAGAACCCGCTCCTTATTCTTCATGATTTTCATAATCCCAAAATCAATCCACATAAATTGCTCCGTATCAGGATACAGCTCCTTGGCCTTCTTCACAAATTCCATTTTCGTATTCATCAGCGAGAAAAACTCCTTTGTGTCCTTCTCCACCGACCGATTGCCTGGCAGCTCACGGTCATACGCCATTCCCATTTGATACAGCTCACAGGACAGTAGCTCCAATGGATGCACGGTGACGGTTTTCGGAAATTCCTCAAAGCGCTGTGTCATGCTCGGCTCCACAAACAACACGATACGAAGCCCGCTGTTTCCCAACTCTCGGAACAAAGTTAAATAATCATTGAATCGCTCCGGTTTTTGATAGATATCATAATAACACGTCACAAACATAACTAGTGGGGATAGGGATTCCATACTTTAGGCCCATGTGGAATACAGTTTAGAGAGATTACATCGGCTATGGATAGGGATGACGGCCAGCCTATTAAAGGTTCTCGCGTCAGGCATCCAGGACGAGCGCATCTCCTTTCGCGCCACGCTCTATCCGTTCTTTAAAACCTGGGTCAAAACGGGGCGGTTCACCACCAAATGGGAGCGTCTCGATTTCGAAAATACCCCCCAATTCGGCCAAACAGGATTTCTCCGTCTTCTTCGAAAGGGCCACCTCATTACCCGATTGCTACTGGTCGCCACGATGCCCGATATTTATACGCCGCAGGCCATGGCCTACCGCGCCAACGGGTATGCTGCGGCCTATCCCCAATTCGGCTGGACTAACTCGCTCGGCCACGCCCTGATTTCCCAGCTGACACTCGATATCGCCTCCAGCCGCGTAGAAACCATCGACGGCCGACTTCTAGAAATTCTCGACGAGTTTCATACCCCCATGGAAAAAGTGCCCATCATGAACGACCTGATTCGGCGGCGCGACAACGGATTCACATCTACGTCATTCGGCTGGCCCGCCGCGCCGAATGCCCTTGACTATCCCTCTACCTTTCAAGAAACCGTCGTGGTTCCCCTGCCCTTCTGGTTTACCCGCGGCGACACGGGCTGCGCCCTCCCCATTGACGCCATTTCGATGGACGATATTCGCATCGGAATAAACTTTCGCCCTCTAAACGGCCTGTACTATACCGACACACACATTTCAAGCGCAACCAACGACGACGGCGCATCTCTCTGGCCGCTACTCGGCTCCACCTTTTATCCCCAGGAACCCAGTCTCGTTGAGCAGGACCCCCTTCAAATCGGCAATGATACTATTATGATGCCGCTGACGCTGCCCCTAGGAGAATGCTACGTGATGGCCGAATACGTCTACTTGGACCAGAATGAGGCCAACCGGTTTCGCCTCGCGGACCTCCAGATTCCGATTGTGCAGCACTACGCCATGAATCCTCATGATACTCAGAAGCTATCCACGGCTCGGATCCGACTAGACATCCCCAACCCCTGCCGCGACATCTTTTTCATGTGCCAGCCATGGGGGGCGGGCAGTTACAATGCACACTTCTTGGCGACCCGTGAACTTACAGGTAATGTTAATCAATTGCCTCACACGGGAGTACCATGGTGGCCCGATGCGATAGGGCTGTCTGCGTCGCGTCCCGCGGCCTACTTGCGCCCTGCCTTCTTGCTCTCCGATTCCGAGCCCCTCGACGGCTACGAACTGACGTATCAGGGCTCGCTTGTCCGCTTCCGCACCGAAGCGCCCGCCATGTTCCGCGCTGCCGTTCCATCCTACGAACAACGGAAATCGCCATGGGTCAACCGCTATTACTATAATCTGCCCTTGGCAATTCAGAACGGATACACGTCGTTTACCCGTGCACTGGGTGCGGCGAATTTAGATAAGGTTCCTCATAAGGAGCTGGTGCTCTCTTTCAAACAGGGGATGTCGGGTGTGGGGCGATTTGTCGTGTATTGTTATGCGGAAACGTATAATATGATGCGGGTGTATGGTGGGCGCGCGGGGATGATGTTTGCCTAGCGCTTTTTAAGAAAAAGCGCCCAAAAAGCTACGAAAAAATGGCTCATACCCCCTTCCATATATCTTCATAGTGTAAGGGGGAAGCAGAGAAGATGTGATGCATTCGAAGGAGTATTATTTTACATTATAAACGGGTACATATCGAGTGTCCATTTATGATGACAATTGGTTTATATCAATACAGCGTTGGATTACGCAGTCGGAGTAAAATGGGATTTACGCACTGTTTTATATTCCGCGCGTTTTGCATGAATCAGTTCATGAGCCTCCTTCTTTGCAGCACTATCCGCATTATCTTGACGTAACGTATTGAGATTGCCGCGCAACGCCTTGACTTCTTTCTTAATCGCATCTATCTTTTCTGCTTTCTCCTTCAAAAACAATTTGACTGGGGGTAATGCGTCAGACATTTTCTATAGTATACATCTATTTTTCTTTTAACTAAGGATAAACAGATTATTGTAATAGATTTAGATGGAGTCAAAAGCCGATGTAAATGTAAGGTATCGAGTATTGTTGCCATCATATTTGTAGCTTATAACCATCGGCGATTTGAAAATGTGAACAACACGATAATTATTCGACGAATTTCCGGATACTGGGTTAGGGGTTATCTTTACTGGTGCTTCATTGTCAAATTGCCACGTATTTTCACTATATATGTAATTAAATCGAAGTTTGGTCATGGTGGGTGCATTGTAAATTTCAATATTTGTTACTAAATTATAGTCTGTTGCACTATCCTCTTCATTCGCAATGAAAATCTTCAAAAATGTCACCATATTTGGACCCAGCGAGGATACCGGGAAAAGACCACCCATAATAGATGCTTGAAGGTCGCACTGGTTATTAAAATCATCAACAAAGGATTCTGGGGTTAATATATCAATCATAACATTGTCCTGAACAGCAATGTCCAATACACCATTACTTACCGTAAAGGGAATCGGTAGGCTATCACCAACTTCATTATCGTAGTATGAAATCGTATTAACAGTTGTGACATTGGTCGGGACTGTTTTGGCAATAGCGTATGCTCTAGATGCGGACATATTATACTATATATAAAGATTTTATAATGCGCATGCAAATCATATGCCATGAATAAAAATTGAAATGCGCGGCGGCACATCAAACAGTCATCCACCATGCGTATCATCTCCTTCAACATCAACGGTATCCAGTCCATGACCGGCAAGCTCAAAAACGGCGAGAAAAAGGGCGGGCCCACCAACAATGTCCTTCGAAGCCTTGTAGAGGAGCAACAACCTGATGTCCTGTGCATGCAAGAGCTCAAGACACAGACTCCTGGCCATCTGGCCTGGCTCCGCGCCTACTTCCCTCACATCCACCTCAATCTCTCCAAGCACAAGAAGGGGTACAGCGGCGTGGCCCTGCTGTCTAAGGAGGAACCCGAATGGGTCGCCACGGACTTCTCCCGCTACACGCAGTGGCTTGGCGATGTTAACGCGGACTGGTCGCACGAGGGGCGCGTCATTATTGCCAAGTTCGCCGCCGCTGTCGTCGTCACCGTCTACACCCCCAATTCACAATCCCAGTTAGCGCGTCTATCCGAGCGCATCCAGTGGGAACAGGTTCTCCGCGCCTACATGTTGCGCTTGAAGGAGGAATTTGCGCTTCCTGTGGTTCTGTGTGGCGACCTCAACTGCGCCGTGGAGGACATTGATATTCATAAGCCCAAGGCGCACCGCGGCATGCCTGGCTTTTCCGATGAGGAGCGCGCGGAGATGCGCATGATGTTGGCTGGATTCACCGATTCCTATCGCTTGCTGCATCCTGAGACGGTCGGCTACACGTATTTCTCGAACTTTGCCAAGTCGCGAGAGAGAGGTGTCGGTTGGCGCTTGGATTACATGCTTGTGAGTGATGCCGATTTCATTAAGAGGGCGGAGATTCTAGGCGAGTACTTCGGCTCGGACCACGTTCCAATTCTGGTGGATATCTAATCCAATTCGCTGATTTCCAAATCGGGCTCTTCTGAGTCTTTCTTTACCTTAAAATTAATCCCTGCTGCCCGGTTGTTGTATCGCGGGAGGGACACCACCGCTTCGCGGCCATATTCTCGAAACGGCACGGTGAAATCCTCTGGTACGCCCGATTCCACCCATGCAGTTAACCGTTGTTTCAGCGAGAGGTATCCGAGGGAGTTGGAGCGGACGCCGTTATTTTTCAGTTGGGTCAGCAAGTTAACGGTTTCCGATAGACGCTCTTCTTTGGTCTTTTCCTTTTTGGACATGTTGCTATATGGCGCGATGGATTTAGATGGTGTTAGTAGATGGCTGCGAATGCGGCGGCTAATGATGTGAATGCGGCTAAGGCTGCAGCAAATCGGCATCTTTTAGAACAATTACGAATGGCACAGGAACGTGTGGCGCTTGTGCAAGCTGTGCCATCTGTTCAAGAGACATTAAATGATTTTGAAGAGGAACAGGTGGAGAAAATTAAAACCACATTCAAGTCTGATAATAATTCTCAACGCTTCGCATCGAGTGTGCTAACACTGATATGCGATGAAAAGACAAAACATCCAAGTCTTATTGCTAGTAGTCTGTATAAAACGCTTAATGCAAGAGCAGGGACACCTCAATACAGTGCATTATTATCACATGTCACACATGTGTTACCTGACTTTAAGAATCCAAAAAAATTAAATAATATTATCCAATTTTTTACAAAGACGCAGGAGGATGCTCAAGGAACACCAATTAATGGTGCATCGGATGTACAGATTATTATCACTGCACGTTCGTTATTAAGACAGTCGCCAGTTAAAAGCATAGTAAAAGGTCAAATTAAGCCGTCCAAATCTTATGCATATGTTCCCCCGCCCACTGGAAAGTTTGCATCGGGTAAGGGCGGAACACGTCGCGCACGTCGAACACGTAAAACACGTAAAACGCGCAAATATTCTAAAAAGTGAACATTTTTACGCATTGTTCCACATGCTGACACTTAAGAGACATTTTTAAAAATACCTTGCGCTTTTTAGAGTTCAAAGTATTTTTATTAGTTTTTAAATACATCGGTATTTTTGGGCACTTTTTCTTAAAAAGTGCATGTAAAACGCAGATTGCTCAGCGGCACATGAATCGTCCCTGGTGAGGAATCATTCTCAGAAAACACAAAGAAGCACGTCTCATTCTTGATATGGAATCCCAGGCAATACTCAATCTTGTTATTGCGAAAGCAGAACGGAATCGTGTACCTCTCCAAACGCATTTGCTTATTGAATTGCAGTACCATATGTGAATAGACACGAGGGGAACTGTACCGCACGATGTGAGTGACACAATACAGCTTACCCTCGTATTCCACAATAGGTGAAGAGCCGCGGCAGCGGCTGAAGAATGACGGTGTATCATACCGTGTGTGAATCACCAGTTGGTCACCCTCCACCGCGCCGATTTCGAACGGGTTCCATCCGTGAATAAAGTTCATCTTGCCCTTACCCTTTTCCAAATAAGTATCCTCAACAAAGATCCAGCTCTTCTCGCATTCACTGCGATTCGGTCCCTCAATTAACTGCACATCTTGAAGAATTCCCTGCTCCGCGTGGTATGTCCCCAGCGTCATCCGAATGCGCCCATCCGCTGCCGCGTTCTTACACGATGCCGTGAATCGCATCTGGCCCTGATAGCGAAACAGGCGGACATCCTCCAGGCCCTCAATGTTGGACTCGTGTCGCTCATACTCCTCCTTGAGAACCAGGCGCTCCTCCGTTGGTTGATAGGATGCATTTAGAAAGAGGCGGGCGTTCCGCGTCTTCACCTTGTTCTGCGGGCAGCGCATGATGTAGGCACCTGTGTGGGTGATATCGTAATTGACGAGTCTCACGTTCATTACATAACGCTTCAACGGGTCCGTATTAGAATACGGGATGAGGCAACAGGATGACGCGCGGTACTCATCATGGTCCTTGATGACAAGGCGACTATACTCCCCGCGATACCGCTCAGACGTCAGTGGCTCCACATAGAACGGCAGATTAGACCACACATTATCGATATGATGCGTGAAGCCCTTATTGATGTATCCGATGAGGTCTGCCAAGGAATCCTGTTTCGATTTGCCCGTCACATAGCAGTCCAGAATGGTTGCCTCGTAGGGAAAGAGGCCGTTGTAGACTCCGTGCTCTACAAAGAGGAGGTCGTCCTTGGGATACGGAATGTCCTTGCCCTTGAGATAGTAGTGATACGCCTTGTAGTGCTGGGACTTCTCGCGGAAATAGCGGGTAAGATGGTAGAGTGGCTCGGCGCGCTTGGGGTAATATTCGAACGCCTTGTTCATCCAGAGCTCCATCTCGTGCGGCTTGTTCAGGTGGTCGTAACACTTGCCGATTTGCAGATGTGCATAAAACACCTCTTCAATCCATCCTCCTAATGCAATTCGCTTAGTAAACATCGAAATTGCCTCTTCGAAACGACCAAGGTCTTTCAGCGTCTGTCCCATGTAGAAGTGCGCGCGGTCATTTTTTGGGTTTTCGTCAATGTCTAACTGCAGTAAACGAAGGTCTCGCTCGAATTTATCTTGACGAGCCCCACCGTCATTGCGGTCATCTATGTAAATCACCTCATAGGGAATGCGAGATGTCTGTCCACCACCGTAATATTCATGGGTTCGCGAAATGCACTTCCAAGGGTGCCCCATTTTCATAAGGCGCGTATTGTCATACTTGATGGCACCGTTGGCCTGGATAATCGTATGACCATCGCCTTTCAATTCATACTCCCTGAATTGGGGTGAAACGACAAGCACCATGTCGCAATCAATCGTGAAACCATAGGTTGTTTCTGGGTCCCATCCGAGCGTCTTGCAGAGCTCTTGAGCCTTCTGAATGGATAGACTACGCGACCACCCGAAATCGCGGAAGGGCTCTAAGCAGATTTGGTAGGGCTTACCTGATTCCTCTAGGGCTTCCGCGGCTAGCTCAACGTTGTTATCGGTGGAACCTGTATCGACGAGGCACACTGCATCTACGTGGGGCAAGACATGGGTCAACATACGCTTGATGATTTTACTCTCATTTTTCATGATGTTGAAGAAAATGATACGATTATGATTGTGTGCGCGAGGGGTGTCACGCTGCACCAGATTTTCTTTTACGATGGGTGCGATGGTTGGTTCTATTACTTCATTTCCATCCACTTCTTCAATCATCATACGTGTTACCTTTGACATTTACATACATGTACCCGTGGATGTTTAAGTCGGTTTTATGAATCCTAATAAATTTGATAGGGTGAAGATAAGGATTATCGTACTATAATGGCAGAGGCAAACCCGCACGCACTTATATGTAAAAAAGATGGATGCAAGCAACCACCTATAAAGCGAGGTAAATATTGTGAGGTGCATCGGTCTATTAAGACAAAATGTGAAGTAGAAAATTGTACGAATGCATCTCAACGAAACACGGGAAAATGCATTCGACATGGATATTTTTAATTTGATTATCTACTGCACTTCCATCCACTTACGTATACAGTGGAATTTTATAACTCGTGCCATTAATATTCAATGTGAGATAGGCCGTGTTTGCTCCTGGAAGGGTTGGTGCAGGCGGAGACGGGTCTGTGACAACTGCATTCGTGAAATCACAAGAATCAAGAGAAAACATAATGGTGCTCATCGTGTTGGTGCTTACATTCACCAGGTTAGAATTCAGGGAACTTAGGGTGTTCGTGCTAATACGTATGGTGCTTGTATTTACCATATAAGAATTCAAAGAACTCAGGGTGTTCGTGCTAATACGTATGGTGCTTGTATTTACCATATAAGAATTCAGGGAACTCAGCGTGTTCGTGCTGAGATTTAGTGTGTTTGCATTAACTACATAGGAATTCAAAGAACTCAGCGTGTTCGTGCTAATTGATATGCTACTTAGATTGTCTATCGATGCACTCGTTGTATCCAGAGAGGTGATACTAATCGTATCAGTCGTCAGATTCCGAATGTTTGCATTAAGAGAACTCATCGTATTGGTACTAAAATGTATGGTGCTCAGATTCACCATGTAGGAATTCAAGGAACTCAGCGTGTTCGTGCTAATACGTAGGGTGCTTGCATTGACTACATAGGAATTTAGGGAACTAAGGGTGTTAGTACTTAGATTATCTATCGATGAACTCGTTGCATCCAGAGAGGTGATACTAAGCGTTCCTGTCGTCAGATTCCGAATCGTTGCATTAAGAGAGCTCATCGTATTGGTACTAAAACGTATGGTGCTCAGATTCACCATGTAGGAATTCACGGAACTGAGGGTATTCGTACTGATGGATATGCTACTTACATTGTCGATTGAAGCACCCGATAGGTCGATGGAGGAGATAATGAGAGAGTCCGTTGTCAGATTGCGAATATTTGCATTAATAGAGCTCATGGTGTTCGTACTTAATCTGGCGGTACTCACATTTGTAATAAATCCATTTACAGAGCTCATGGTATTCGTGCTCAATCGAGTCGTACTCACATTTATCATATTTGTAATGAAAGAACTGAGAGTAATCGTACTAATCGCATTTGTACTGATAGACGGTGATGCTAATGTAGTTATCGTCATGGTCGAACCTACAAATGTTGAAACGTAGGCGTCATTGGTTGTTGTTGTAGAAAAAACCGCATTATTGCAAAAGATGGAGGATATCTTACTAATCGTGTGATTGGTTGCCGTTCCCGTTAGGGTTTTAAAAAAAATCGTATCCAATCCCGTAATAATTTGAGAGTCCACTGTACCTGAAAATATGTGATTGGACGAAACCGTGGAGATAATCGCAGTGGATGCGCAATTGATGCTGCTCACTGTGTTCAATTCGCGCCCCGTTAGACTGCTCCCCAGTATCGTATTAAAAAACGACGGACCGTTCATCTGAATGGTAGAGGCGGCAAGTGTCGAATAGACGACAAGTCGATTTGTACTCATATTATCGGCATTGAGTTGAACGGTGGATGCATACGACGTACTCATTTGGCTCACAAATGCATTCCTGGAAACCAGGGAAGAGCCCGTCATCGTTGAAAAAAAGGATGTACTCGCAAACAGACTACTGATGTACATGCTCGACGCCCGCATGGTTGACCCATTTGCGGTTGAAAAGAAGAAGTTTCTGGCATTTACGATGGACGCGTCAACTTGTGTTGCATTCGCCAAGGCCACATTAATCGTACTACCCGTCATGCTCGTAAACGACATGTTATTTGCATTGATGCTGCCATCCACTGTGGCGGTAAAGGTTTGAATCGTACTGCCCGTGGCTGTCGAGAAAAAGAGGTCCTTTACTACCAACGCATTTGTAACGTGTAAATCGTAATCCATATTAACGAGTGCCGTACTAAAATTAATGGACCCATTGCTATTTAATGCAATGTTGTTATTAAAGAAAATATCACTATCTGGGGTATTGATATTAATAAACTTGGCAGCAATGGTAATCGTTGAATCCCCCACGGTTGGTGGGAGAATCGTGGAAATTCGCAGAGTATTGGTTCCTATATCAATGACCGTCGTTAAATTTCCAAACAGACTCGACACAATACTTGAGATGTCATTTACCGTATTATTGGTTGCAAACGCGCCGAGATTGACCGGTGTATAAGGGGAAACCAAGAAAGGATTATTATTATTGGACGCGAAATTACCGCTATCGCCGCTCTTTAAGTTGCCGCGTTGTTGAAACGACGCAGAGTCTCCGTCTTTCTGTGCGAACGTCACATCCATTGTGTCTATTCTCTATGGCGCTCTTAAGTCGCGTGGATTCTCGGACCTAAATCATTATTACCGAGTAGAGCAGAGAGATGGCATCGTATTATCATCCGTATGATTCCGACGAATCAGATAACAGTGACACGGATGACAGCGAGGACGCGGAGGACCGCCGCCTGCAAGACCCCCGTTACGCCATTCTTCGTGCGGCGGGACCTGCTCTGACCACTGCGACCGACCAGCAAACCTACATGACCGGTCCTACTGTCGGGGCGCCATGGGATGAGACGACCAACATCAAATCTCTCAAGGACCACGTGTATTTAGACCCGCCCAAATCGACCAAAACGAGTCTCGTCAGCATCAAATCGTCCGACCGCGACCGCGCCGTCTGGCCCACCCCCTTCCGATTTCAGCTCAAGCTTCCTCGTACATACAAGGACATCACCAAGTTTCAGCTCGTACAAATGTCCTTTCCCAACAATGCCAGCAATGTCCAGTCCATCGACCTCTTTACCAGTTCGCTTGTGAGTTCCCTTATTGATAAGGGTGTTCCGCAGGAGTGTATGGCATTTTGCGTGAATGTGTTGGATTGCTCGGCGGGATATGCCAGCGTCGCACTCGTGGAGCAGGGGCGCATTAATGCTATGGGTTCGCCCTTTATTACTACGGTAACTCCACAGAATACGGGTCTTACTGATCCACAACTGGCGAACGAGCTCACCTTGGTTGCCAATTCTACGCCGCCGCTCAATCTGGTGACCCTCTCCACCTTTCAGGACGTGTTCCAGAATACGGGCGACGCATCGTCTCTATTTAATGAGCCAGGTGACACCTACGTATCTCCGCTCCTTAGCCATCGCTATACGGCGCACACCAAAGAAACCATTATGAATACCTACTATACACAGCAACATATCGATTCGCTCGGTACCATCTCAGAAGATGCTGCATATGTTGCCTACTATTTCCCTATTCTCAAGGAGGCCGTCGGAACACGGCGATGGAAACCATTTTTCTCGACGTGCGGCCTGTCCGATGACGCATTTACCATGTCCATTCTTGGTCCATTCCAGGGATTAGATTCGCCCATCTATTCCACGATATGTCACACCAATCAGCTCGCACTCGATAATTATCGCCCTCATCTCACCTTCCAATTGCGACCCGTTAATTCTTATAAGTGGAACTATATGGCAAAGGAACAGCGCTTTGTTACGCTGCATGACACTCTCCATACATCGTTGATGCGGGACATGAACAAACAATACAGCACGATATGGACCCAGCAGCTGGTGGACCGAAATCTGAATCAGAATTCCTTTAAGAGCCTGAAGACAAATGGAATCGCCTATCAGTGCATTTATAAGCATATGGAGCGGAATCTCAGCACGGTTCTCGGCGAGTCCCAGTTTATTTCCTCGTTTCAATACCATGAGGGTCAGGACGAGATGTTGTGCGGATATGCTGCCGACGCGGACATGTCTGAACTCTTTCGGTGCACGAGTACGTTCGGTCGGATTTTCGGGAATTACGCGGGACAGAGCCTGACGTTTGGCGGACTCGCGGATTATCACAGCACACTTCACGGGTACTATCGGATGTCGCAGAGCACAACGGCAACACTGTCTTCCATTCAGGGTTGCATCATGGAAAATTATCATCAGTATGTGGCTAGCAAATACGGCGAGATTCTGCCGTCGTCGATGATACAGTCGCGTTCCTATTTGTCGGGTCAGGGCATTCCTGTTTCGTTCGTGAATCAGAACTTATATATTCCTGGCATGCCTCCGAATTTCAACCCTACAACAGACTCGTCTCTGGTCGATTTGCAAGGTGGTCTTCCTGTACAAACAGTCGCATCAGCGGCATCCGGTGGATATCAAGTGGTAGGACAGACGGTGACGTGTGAAAACATATGTTGTTACGTTCTTCATAACATGGTCAATTCGTGGTATTCCTGTATTCCTGTCAATACCGTTATTAATTCCATGGCGTATCGTACGGGAATCATCAATATGAATCCGAATCCATTCCAAATCTTCAGCACGCTGTTTCAGGTTGCCAATACCGACAACAAAAACTTTCTAATGCAAATCAACGACGAACAGGGGTTTAATAATATGGACGTATCGATGCCTGAGAATTATGGGCGAAGCAATGAGACGACAGGTCAGGTCAAACTGATTGCGGGTAAGATTCTCATGGGTGCCATCGGTGATACGGGTGTGTCCCAGACCGTTATCCAGAATCCGACCGTTTTCGAAAATACGCTGGGGAAACTGGACCGACTCGATATTAAGATATATTATGATGATGAGAGCATGACGCCTGCATGGCTGTATTTACCCATCTTCTTGAGTATCAGCGAGTGGAATGCGACGTTCCAGATTGACGAACAGGTTGGATTCACCAATCAGCACTCGGGCTGGGGATATCGTCCGTCCATTCCTGTCCCTGAAAATCCGGATTCGACGCCTTATTTGCATTTTACGCATAAGGATAATCCGAATAACTCGTAATCGCCGAAGGCGATTACACTTACAAGCCAATGCTGCGCATTGGCGAATAACTCCTAGACTTTTTAAGAAAAAGTCTGCAAAAACAATCGCCTTCGATGATTGCATTAGCGATTGCATTATTACAATACCATGTATTCATGACATTGTAATATAATAAAACAGTTAAATCTAACCCGTGCGAACCGCCTTGACCATTCCAAGAGGATTCGGGCAATTTTCTCCAGCCGCCTGCCACGTGCACATATAGATGCTCGGCTCACTACCCACACCCTCCGTCAGTTGACCACTCGGGTCTTGTACACGCTGGCAATACGTGAACGTCACAACATGAACATCATTCTGATACAGATGAAGCTGCTTTCCCAAATCGCGATATAGATCACCAATATCGAGGTTGTATCGGGCTCCAATGCCATTAAGAAATGAATCAAAATTGGTGGTATTCAATACAGTGCCATCATACGACTTGATAATGGTCTGCGAAGCAGCAATTGCAGCAGCGAGTACAGCAGCTGTAAAACCACCATTCGTGCTCTGTCTCAGAACGAACAAATACTTGCTTCTAGGAGCAATTTGAGCAAAGCTACGAGAAACGGACGACATTCTATACTATCGCTTTCTATTTTATTTTCGGTGGGCTGGAAATCATACGCACCATACGAATTCGATATCGAGTCAACCCATATAATCGAACAGATGCGTTCCATACGAAACAAGTTTGTACGGGGTATAAGTTTATCCAGGCGCAAGTTTGTACGGCGTCCACTTTTATTTTCTGTAGTACGAGTATAAAGATGTCTGTTACCCGTTCTATCGCCCAGCGCCTAACCAATGCCTACGTTGTTACCCAGGATGAGAACAATGGTGAGTATGGTGCTTATTACTTCACCCCTAGTGACATCGCTGATTTTCTCGCTGACAATGCTTCCAGCATTACCCAGCTCGGAAGCCACTTGATCATTAACTCCAGTGACATCGACAACGTCATGGACAACCTGGAGACCAGTGGCCGCTTCAGCAACCGCCGAAGTCTGATCGACATGGGCAAGGAGTACGTCATCGGAACGGAGCAGGATGCTCGTCTGTTGGTTCTCCGCCTGGTCCGCTCTCAGGAGACTGTCTCTGATGGAAGTGGATACACGTACGGATACATCGTTGTCGAGAGTAACTCTTACGACATCGGCACCAGCAACGCTGGCCGCTTCACCATCCGCGTCGCTCGTTGCTAATTGATTGTTTGTTCTTTTTATTATATTAACAATAATATTTACTATTATTGTTACTATTACAAACAGGTCGTCTTCTAGAAATCGTGGTTTCATCGTCAGTACTTCAATCGAGTACTTATTTTCTGAAATAACTGTCTTCAATGGATGAGCCGTGGATGGTACCGCACTATGTAGCATTTGAATGTAACGTGGAGACAAATGGGTATCATGAGAGGCGGCGGCGTTGGCAGCGACTCATGAATAATGGATGAATTCATATTTTAAAATCAGCCGATTAGGTAATGAGTCAGACTCCCTCGCCCTACGTCGGTGACTACCCGTTTCAACACGTTGAAGGAAATCTGTTTCCCCCCGTATGTCTGAAAACCCACTGGGACCCCACCGAAATGCTCCGCCACATTCTCCCCCAACAATCCGTACAGCTTCCCCTTGCATTCCGCCCATGGACCAAGGTCTGCAAACAATACGTCACCAGCGCTCCCGCAGAGTCCGCCCCCATGCCTCCGAAGGACATGGTGTTTCCCACAGGCGGTGCCTTCTATCCGCCCGGACGATACGCCGCCTCGATTGACAAGGAATCCGTATTACGTACCCTCAATTGCCCCCTCGATAGCTCCTGTCCGACGTCACAATACATCCCTTCCCCCGACAGCAATATGTACGTAGCCGGTTCCACCGTACCCGACCGCAAACCCATGTCCAACTCCTTCGTCTCCGAACTCTCCTTTCCGCAGGCTCTCCTCCGCGTGGATACCACCACCTGCCGCAGCGCAAACGACAATGCCTACTTTCAGCGCAGCGGGCGGCTCTTCAACAATCCCACCAAGCAGGACCGTTATGGTGCGGACAAGTTCTATGCACACAAGGATGGGCTGCCGCAAGGACAACCGATGCCCCATGGCGGCGTTCACATGCCGCAACCGACGGCCTCTGCGGTCACCGGCCGACACGGCTCCTTTCCTAATCCCACAGGTGGCGCGGCGCAAGCGCAAGCAATGACACAAGGGAAAAAAGAAGCCTACGTCAAAGGAACCCTCCGCCCTACAGAGTTTGATACTTACATTCTAGGTACGTCCACAGCTGGCTCAGCTGCCCGCGTATGGTAGGCGTCACCTCATATTCCAACAGCATTCCCGTAGCTACGTTTAAAAACCCAATCGAATCCAGTGCTCGGTCGAATTGTTCCTCATAAGCATACTGTTTCAATAGCAGCAGTAACTTATCCTCATTGGACGGCACAAAGCTGGGGTCAAAAAACACATAATAGGCGCACTTATCGGTCATGATATCAAACGATATCGATTTCAGATTTTCCACTTCCATGATGCACTGAAAAGTCGGATGTTCCATCGTCGCACTCCATAGCGGCAGCGCGGTTTCCATCGCGCGAACAATGCTCTGCTGCGCATCTCCTTGTAAAAGCGGGGCAATCGCTGCATATTGGTATAACGGGATATTACGCCCCTCCGCCACGGATTTCAGAGCGGCCACGCGCCACAGGTCCGCCTGAATCTCATTCGATTTCCGCGTCGGGTCACACACCGCATGCCAGCTAGCAAGAACATCGGGTCGCAACTCGGTCGGCACCGAATGTCGAACCACGCCAAACGTGAACTCGTCCAAATCAAACCCCGCATGCCGCATCGGGCGAAGCTGACCGCGAATCTTCCCCAAAATCACCGCTGCCTTGCACACATCATGTTGACTCCATTTCAGATGCGGAAGTTTTAGTGAAACGTATCGTTGCAGATGCGAATACTCCAATGCCGGCATGTCAGGCGTATGTTTCAAGAAACGGCGAACCAGATGCTCCAGCTCCGCCTCATAGAGCTCCCAGAACTCTTTGTCCTCTGTATAAATCCGCAGCGTGAAGAGTGCTTCTTGTACGGTCGGCGTACACAGTTCATGCAGCTGGTGATGATAGAGCGCGCACTCTCGAAGGGCGGTAATACGAAGAAGTTCATACCATGTTTCACGGACGTCGTGCTGTTTGACCCAATCCGGTATCGGAAAGAGTTCCCCAAAGCGATAGAGCGCCGACGTTGTCTTCTGGGGAATGGACGGTACGTGCCCCTGTGTCCGCAGCAGATTCCAGTCGGCGCCATCGAGTCCACGAAGCCGATCCTCTATGCCCATGACGAGTTCCATCGGGTCATTGGTACTCAGCTTGAATGATGCCACATTATGATACCGCAGGAAGGGTCGCGGGATTTCACGTACAAAGCGGGATAAGGAGCGTTCCTGTCGAGAATACGTAAGGAACAGACATTTCTTGGCTCGCGTGACGCCCACATAGAATAAACGGCGCTCACAGATAATGTCGTCGTCGCCTTTTCGTGCGGGAAACACATCGTCGTGCAGATTCATGAAAAACACTACGTCCCATTCCAGCCCCTTACTGGCGTGCAGGGTCGCGAGCGTGATACGATGTTGTTGGGTTTCTTGGTCCGGATTGACGCAGAGCTGATAGGCAATTCCCTTTCGATGGAGCCGTTCTTCGATTTTGAACAAATCGGCATTGTATCGCGACAGGACCGCAAAGGTACATCGCTTCCCTGCCATTTGTCGCACTATCTTCTCCAACGAATTCACAATCCAGTCGCATTCGTCCGAGGAGCGAAAGAAGAAATGGACCTCGGGTTTCTGCCCGCCTTTCTGATGCGCCACCATCTTCTCCTTGAACGGCAGCGTCGGAATGAATCGCATCACCGAATTGGCAATGGTTACAATGGCCTCCGTGGAGCGATAGTTCATACAGAGTTGGTAGTCTTTTACGGCATTTCGGGTCGGCAATCGCTTGTGAAAATTAAGGATGAAATCTACCGAGGACCCCCGCCACGTATAAATGTTCTGCGCATCGTCGCCCACAATCGTCATCGTCGCCTTTCCTTGCGTGGCCTCAAACAGGGCGCGGAGAAGTTGCCACTGGATGTCATTGATGTCCTGGAACTCATCCACAATAATCGTTCTCAGTCGCGAGGCCCACCGTTTTCCCTTCTCGGATTCCAGCCAGGTCACCAGGCGATAAGGAAGCTCATCAATGAAGGGCTGGTCCTGAAGCGTAGCGGGTGCCTCTTCCCTGAGAAGTTGCGCGGCGAGTCCGTGAAACGTGCCCGCATACATCGATACCTCTCCGATTAAACGATGCACACGATGAATCATCTCTTGGGCGGCGGAACGGCTGAAGGAGACGAGTAGAATGCGACTCGGGTTCATGTCGTACTCCTCCACTAAATAGGCGATGCGCGAGGTGATGGTGGTGGTTTTTCCGGAACCGGCGGAGGCCAGAATTCGCTGATTTTCACAGGGCGGGCGAGTGACCACCCGATATTGTTCGTCGTTCAACTGGACCGATCCTTTTGAGAATTCTAATTGGTGGACCGTTGTCATCTTATTATAAATGTGGCGCGCGGTTTAGATGGAACATGCCTTGACGGTGCACTGAATAGAGAATGGAGGCCCTCATTCAGGAACTATCGGCACAACTTCCGCTCCATCGAGGGATTGCATCCTTGGCGCTTCAGAATCATATCTACGGGTGCTTTTTGCTAATGGAAGACTTGGCTCAGCAGGCCGCGACGCTTACGGGGACACACGTTCAACCCTTCGATTGGGACCTGGTGGAGGACTTTTCGGAAATCGGAATGCGGTATGGATTCATTATGGACCGACAATTGGCGGATGAGGTGAATTCCTTCTCGGATTCCTATCAGACCGCGTGGGTGGCCTGGTTTCAGCATGTGGCGACGGAGAAACGGGTGGAAGAAGTCGATGAGACGGAGGACCGCATTATCGGCCTTCTTCGTCAAACCGTACCGGCCGAAGAGGCGTTTTTCTCCCATGCCCTGGAAACGGGCGAGCTGTCCATTGAATGGAAGAACAAGGCGGTGAAGATATTAGTGGAAGAAGCTGAGGTAGAAGACAAAGTAGAAGACAAGGACGAATCCAGCGCTCAGACCGTTGTGCCTGCACCCGATTCCCCGCACGAAGAACCTCCCACGAAACTCTCTCAGGCACACATCGAAAAACAGGAAAAACCGCGACGGATGTTCGCTACGACGCGTCGGCGTCATCGAGATTTGAAAAAGAACGCATTGTCGACCACGCGGCGCTCCCATACTGCAAGCACCGTGCGACCAAAGCCCGCGCTTTTAGATACAAAATGAGAATAGGTCCATATGTTGGAGGTTCTTGTTATTATGGGGGTCATCCTCTTAATCCTTACATTCTTCTATAAACAAGCCGTATGCGAATTCCGAATGAATCAACTGGAATGGACACAGAAGGACCAGATTCGGCCCTTATTGCAAGAATCGGTGCCTCTTGTCATACGAGGTGTGCCATCGCTATCCTGTTGGACACGAGACGATGTCATGACACGCGATTGCTATGCGGACCTTCCGCTCTTTCAGGAAATGAGTCTCGTGGAATGGATGAAGAGTGCGACTCCCGAATCCGGCTGTCCCTGGAAATACACACAGGCCCAACAGATTGCGCGAACATCCGGATTGGGTGTATGGGCGGCCAAAACTATGAACCCTGTTATCATTTCACCTGCTAAGCGGGCATGGTGGTGGCCGCGCTATCACTGTTGGGCGGGGAAGATGGGACTCCAGCGGACGTACGCGATATGGACTTGCATTCTTCCCGTGGATGGAGAAATTGTGGTCAGTATCATGCCTGAAACCGTCGAATCCGCGCTCCCGACGAACTGGGTGGGGTGCGTTCCCTCGGAGCTGACAGCGAAAGATACGCCGTTCTTGGCAGACGTGAAATATATGGATGTGGTGCTGCGACCTGGGCACGCATTGATGATGCCGGCCCATTGGTTTGTGTCGTGGACGGGGAAAAAGGATATTCCGATGGTGTGTACGGTGTCGTATCATTCGCCCATTAGCGCCATGGCGTTTGCTATATCGCCATTTACTTCGTAAATGGCTTTTGCCATTCACTTAGTATCCTGTTCACTTCATAAAAGCTATTTTGTTAACAGGGTACACTGCATCGATTTAAACATATTGCGCGTAGAATGTATAATGTCCGATACGGAATCACTTGCAGATACGGAATGGATAGACAGCGAATTTGATAATGTTCTTGTACAATTGACTTCCATTCAGGAGATACAAGAAGATGCCCTTATGCGTCTGGAGCGCTTGCAACGCTTGCAACGCGCACCAGAACCCTTTGATTTGGACATGATAGAAACTATGCACACCGCCGCGCTACATGAAATCTCTCAAACCGGTACATCCTCTTTTGGTACCCATCTCTTGAACTATTTCGAATCGCACAAAAATTGATGGTCTTTGACGGCACGAGAATCAGCACCCATGAACGAATCTAGATGGAATACCCTAACCGAGGAACAGCGCGGCGTACTCGACTTTCTTCTGCGCGGCGATAATGTCGCCATGCTCGGCCCCGCCGGCGTGGGAAAGAGTTATATTTTATCCGTACTCTATACTGAATTCCCTGGGCGCATGCGCAACATCGGATTGCAGCGCGGCGAACCCAATCCACGGCTCCCTCGCGTCCAACTCTGCGCCATGACCGGCTGCGCGGCGCTCCTTCTCGGCCACAAGGCCAAAACCCTCCACTCCTGGGCCGGCATCGGGCTCGGCAAGGGAACCGTCCAAGAACTCTACACCAAAATCCGTCGTAACCGAAAAGTCATGCAGCAATGGCTCCTCACTGACCTCTTGGTCATCGACGAAGTCTCCATGCTCACCGCCGAACTCATCGACAAACTCAATGAACTCGGCAAGAAAATCCGTGGGTCCAAGAAGCCCTTCGGTGGGCTCCAGCTCCTCCTTGTCGGCGACTTCTTCCAGTTGCCCCCTGTGCATCGCGGGGACGAGCCCATGGGATTTGCATTCGAGAGTGCTGCATGGCGGGAGGGCATTCAGGTATGCATCGAGCTCCAACAGATTCAGCGACAGAAGGATGAGACGTTCCAGAAGATTCTCAAGGAGGCGCGTATGGGAACCCTATCGAAGGAATCCTGTGCCATTCTCAAGGGGTTGGAGGGGCGCGAGTGGCGGAGCAACAAAATCAAGCCGACCCTGTTGTTTCCGCGGCGGGCGGAAGTCGAAATGATTAATGAAGCCAATCTCAAGGCGCTCACGGGTCGACGCGAAACATACAAGGCGCGTCTGGTCTATGACGGAAAGATGCCGAAGGGATTCACCGAATTGGATGAGGGCTTTCAACAGGCTCTGACCCGATTTGACAATGATGCGGCATATTCAAAAGAGTTGATTCTCATGGAGGAATCGCAGGTGATGCTCATTGCGAATGTCGACCCTGGGGCGGGGCTCGTCAATGGTTCCCGTGGAATTGTAGTGGGATTCTGTGCCGCTACGGGTCTTCCCATTGTAGAGTTTCTCAATGGCGTGCGGCGGCCAGTGGGGACGCATGCCTGGCCCATCGAAGATTATCCGTTTGTGGGGCGGACACAGGTTCCACTGCGCCTGGCATGGGCCGTTACGATTCATAAGTGTCAAGGGTCTACTCTTGATTCTGCATTAGTGGATATTGGCTCGGGCAATTTTGAGTATGGGCAGGCGTATGTTGCGCTGTCCCGCGCGCGAACATTGGAGGGACTGTTTGTCCATGATTTTGACCCTGCGGCGTTTCGGGCCCACCCGACGGTCAAGAAGTTTTATAAGGGATTGGTGACCAGTACCATGGAGCAAGGGGAGAGAGAGCGGCTACGCCGCCTAGCGGAGCCTGAGCCCTCTCTCAATACAATTGTGGAGACGCAAGCGTCCCCAGAGTCGCCTTCGGCGATGTCGCGGCAAAGCCGCTTACACCCCTCTCCCAATACAAAAGCAGTATTCTCAGAGCCTTCCAAGCCTGTTTTGGGATTACGCGTCATACGCGACGAGTTTCCTCTGGAGGTTATCGATGAAAAAGAAGACAAAGAACCAGGCTCCACATGATACAAGCGGCCGCGAAGTCTCTACATAAACAAGTATACCCTATTTTTATTATACTGTCATGGGAAGATGCGACACCGCTACTGCATCCATTGGTCTAAAAATCCGTTTATCCGACCTTATCTCACAATGTACCGAGGAAAATGCATCCCTTATTCTAGAAATGTTACATGACGGATGGATTGAAGATGAGAATGATTACTTTAACGAAGTATACTCGATGATATGCGATACACTGTCGACCACTGAACTAAAGAGGTGCGCGACGCATGCATTTACTCATCATGGAACGTATCATAAATCGAGAGATGGTCGTGTGACACCGACATTAGAAGAGGGGTGTTTATTCGATAAATTCTTATTGGTTCCTGTCAAGAAGATATTGGAAACCGAACGATGGGGGCATCGCGATGGGGTGAATGGTTCTTCTCGGCCGATTGATTTTGATTTATATGTTATGATAGATAAATATAAGAGCATCGAGAGGGCTGAAATCGTTTTTATGCTGGAACAGAGAGCTGGGTAAAGGAGATGCCTCCATTGTATGATAAAATAACTAGATTAAAACATAATACAATATTTTATTTTTGTATTATGTTTTACACCCTTGTGCATCGGTGCAGGGGGTAAGGGGTGAGCCGCCGAAGGCGGCGTCGCGGCCTAACGGCCGCTTGGAGGCGTAAGCGTCCCCCTAAATGAGAACCGGTGCCAGACCCGTCTTGAACGGGAAGTTACCAAGCATCGGAATGCCCGAATAAATAAAAGTATTGCCGTAGAACAGCGTCGGTTGGATGTTATTGTGGTATTGGTCGCCACCATTGGAACTAATGGTATGGCTATGCGAACCAGCTGGATTGACGCTAATACCTGTGGTGGATGAACCTGTTGTTTGATCTACATTGGCATTATCCGCTACTGCAGTTGTTGTAAGACTTACCGCTGCATCTACATTATTCGGTTGATTAACATAACTGTGAGTATGTCCTGGGTCAGTAATACCATGCGTATGATTCGCTTGAACCGATGTCGTTCCATCTGCCACAGTATTGATACCTGGACTTGCTGCGGCCTTATTGTGATTGTGCGCGGGCATTTCAGGGACCGTCAGCTTATGGTCCAGTTCACCCACTTTATTACCCGCCGTATATGTGCGCGTACGATTCTCAGAATCGGTGACAAGACCCGTCGAACCCATTACACGTCCTGATGTATGTGGCAAATGAAATGTATTTCCGCTGCCCCCAAACGTATGCCCAATTACTTGAAACAATAGATTGTACATGGTTGTATCAAGCGCTCGCGGAAGCTCTGGATGAGCAGGGTCATCATTCTTACATATTAGCCATCCAAGATGGTCCGTATTCACAAACGACATCTTCGTATCGCCCGTGGTCGGTTTTGTACGCGCCGTATTGGCCGCATTGACACGCATGGTCGACGTCATTCTATTATGTCTTTTTTATAAAAATATTAATAGCATGGACAACTTCCACCAGCTAACCTGTCCTCATTGCAGCGGGACTATTATTGTTCTACATCACGAACTGAATTGCCGCATTTTTCGCCACGGAGCATTTGTATCGAACGGAGAACCGATTCCGCCGCATTCTTCCCGTGCGGAGTGCGACCGCCTAGTGGCCGATAATCTTATTGTCGGATGCGGCAAACCCTTTCGCGTTGTTCTACAAGACGGAGTGGAAACCGCGATCGAATGCGATTATATTTAGTCCCGACGCTATCTAGTAGAACGCATATAATGGGGTGCTGTCATTCTGTGGAGGATTCGACCCATACGGATGCTTCTAAGCCGCCTCTACAGGATAATCTATCGATTGCAGTACAAGTCGGAGACACATCGGAATCCAGTTCTCGCTCCACTTCGCCCCATGAAGCCGTCGAAGTGGTTCAGGATGAATACTTGAAACGCGAATTCAAGGCGAGCATGAATCAGAATATCTCCTATGTGTTTAACGATATCATCGACGACAAACATAGTAAGTACATGAAGCATTATAGTGGAAATCCCGTTAGGGAAACCCTCTTTTGGGGAATCGGCATTGAAAATGAATCCTACTTGATGCTCGCGGACCGATGTCCCACGTCGTCCTTTCCCTCTCTCCAACACAAATCCGAGCGATACAGCGTCGATTATTTCAAGAACTTCAAGAGCAAACCCTTCCAGGCCGCCTGGCAAAAAGCCTGCTCCCTCCCCCAACTCACCTATCCCATTTACGTGAACTCCCACACTTTTCAAAAAGCGGACCCCAAAGGAAATCACAAAACTCTCTACGATGCTGAAGGAACTCCTAATCCCGCCTTTACGGAATCCATTCATGACCACTTGATGCGCGAATCTGCGGCCTTTCGGGAGGTCTATGACAAGTCGATTGTATATGATGGCGATTCCATCGAATTCATTACCCAGCGTTTCTACAATGGAACCGTTGCGGATTGTGTACAAGAATGGACGGACCGAGAGGCTCTCATGCTCCGCGAGGCCGCGCCGTTATATGAGAAGTGGGGCATCGGAACCCTCATGTATCCTGACCACAATTACGGATTTGTCACCTTTCTGAGCACCCGCAAAAAGAATCTTGGCATCTGCAATACGGGAACGGTTCACGTGAATCTCACCTTACCCACCATCTTGATGGACGGATGCATTGCAAACAAGGACGCCTTTGCCAAGACGCACCTGAATTTTATCGAATACATCCAAATGCTGGAGCCGCTTATCATAGCATGTTACGGAACGCCAGACGTATTATCCATGTTAGGTGACGGCTATTCGCTCGGCAGTCTCCGTGTCAGCCGCTCGCGCTACATTTCGCTTCAGACATTCGACACCGCCGCACCCATTAATGGAAAGCTCCTCCTTATGGATAAACCTGCTGACCCCGCGTTTTGGTACAATCAGCTCAAGGGCAGCCCATATTATCTGAATCCCTCCATCGGATACGACGTGAATTTTAACAAATTCAAAAATCACGGCATTGAACTCCGATTCTTCGACTGGTTTCCTGAAGACCTCTGGCCCGCCGTCCTGAACCTATTCGTCCTCCTCGCGCAACACTCCGTCGCACGCGGCAAAAGCCATACATTTGACAAGAAGCGCTACAATGGGATTATTTTGGCTTGCGTCCAGAAGGGATGTACCGCACGCCTGTCTTCTTTAGAATGCAACGTGATTCTTGAGGACTTAGGACTGGAACCATTCGCGGACTCGGATGTACACATGGCGCCCCTGGAACTCTTACAACTGATTTCAGACCAACTCTATAACGCACATCGGGACGGCGCGATTACGCAACAGATGTCCCCGTTGATGGAACGCCCACATCTCGTAGACTACAATCGCACCGCATTCGAAGCCTTATGGAAGGACCTATTTGGGCGCCCCGAGCTTATTATTCGCGCCGAAGAGAACCCCCTTGAGACAAGAACCACCATCGCACCCTCCGAACTTGCGAGTATTCTTCCCTATTATCGCGTATCCGTCGAAACCTCATCTACCCGTTGTTATACCGATGAGGAATATCGTAATGGCGGGGCCAACATTGTTTCTCGCGGATACTGGGAGCAAACACGGCATTCTCTGGTTATCGGCTTGAAAGGATTACCGCCTGCAGTGCACGTATGCCCCACGCAGACTCACATGTATTTTGCACATTGTTTCAAGGGACAAGAAGGAAGTGCGGCAATTCTATCACAGCTAGAGGGTAGTACACTAATTGATTACGAATTCATGACGAATCGCGAGGGGAAACGCGTCTTATCCTTTTGTGCACAATCGGGAAAGGTCGGTGCATACTTGGCCCTCATGGCCTACTGCGCCCGTAAAACCAAATCCAGCGTCATCCCCGCCTTTCACGAAGATACCTACCAAATCGGCATTGAGACCGTTCTTCTTGGCATAGATGCTCCGCGCGTTCTTCTAATCGGATACGGCACAGCGGGTAAGCGCGCGAAACAGGTGCTGGACCAATTCGGCGTCGAGACCACCATCTGGACGAGCCAATCGACCCCCTCGCTCTCCGTGATTCGCGAGCATCAGATTCTAATTCACGCCATCCGACTACCCGATGATACCTCCAAGCTCGTGAAACCCTTCTTGACCAAGGATGATGTATCTGGATGGAGGGGCCGAGGCTCCTTATCGGTGGTATGTGATATCAGTTGCGACCTGGGAAATCCGCGCAATACGCTTCCTATTTACGACGAGTGGACGCTTAGTGAAAAGGGAGATTCCTACGTTCGGCGCCTCGACTCGGGCATTGACCTCATTGCCATTCCGCACTTGCCCTCCTTGGACCCTGAGATTTCCTCCTCTGAATTCTCTTCGACCCTTGTGGACTATTTGCCCCACGTGAGATGGTTCAAATGGCTTCACGGAGTGGAAAGGGCAGCGGAGATTCAGCGGAGTTACGAAACCTTTTTATCCGCTCGAAAGTCATAGAGATTACACAGTGCATCGTGAAATAAATCATTCTCATGAGGAATCGCAAATCCACGGCCATCGGTTCGACTATACGTATAGAATTTCATATAGTGGATATCATATGCTGGGTCTTTTTCTACATGACAGTGGAAGTTGTAATCGTTGTAGAAGGATACGCATAACATGCGAAAGGATGTGGTTCTCTTCTGCAGTTCCTCGTATAATTCGTGAATCTCGGCCCTATCATAGTCGGCATCTTGCGTGGTGAGTACGAATAGCTTGGAATCGGCGGTTGCCAGAAGCGCGCGGAAACGTTCGACGCAGCGCTGATAATAGTCATAATGCTCGGGTGTTGTAATGTCGCGATGGGTAAACATGATGTTCTGGGGGAGCTTCCCTTGGAAATTATTACCGAGAACCTGTGTACCATAGATGAGGTGATTCGAAATGTTCTCGCCCAGATGCTCGTGGTGCTCAGGATTCATCAGGGTTTGAAAGTCGTCGCGCAGACAGGAGAGGACCACTGCGGGACTGGACAGAACCCAATCAAATGGATGAGAACATGTACGAATCTTACGTTGCTGGAAATGATTTGCAGTGTGGCAGAAGGTGCCCAATGAAATGGCGTGCTCGATGACGGGGCGCATCCCGATTATTCTAGATGATGGCTCCTAATTTAGGCTCTTGTGATACTGTGTACTACAATCATGCCATAAAATTGATGATTTTCGTGTGTCAGATGGTGGACAGCTCATGAAGAAATCTTTCTCCGGTTCCAATATCAGAATGGAGTCTCCCGTCGTATCCGTGCCATTTGCATCACCATCTATCCAGGCCAAACAGGCCGTTTTGTCGGCAGTCGACGAGATTTCACTGGAGACCGATGATTTTGTAGAGCCGATTCTTCGGGAGAATCCAAACCGATTTACTCTTTTCCCCATTATGAAACCGAAACTCTTCCAGAAATACAAGAACCACGTGGCCGTGTTCTGGACGACGGAGGAGCTCGATTTGGCCAAGGACCTTCGCGACTGGGTCAAACTGAACGCCAACGAACAGCACTTTATCAAGAACGTTCTCGCCTTCTTTGCAGGGTCCGACGGAATCATCCAGGAAAACATCGCCGCCCGCTTCATGCATGAGGTCCAGCTCAGCGAGGCGCGCCAGTTTTACTCGATTCAGCTTATGATGGAAGCGTGCCACAGCGAAACGTATTCCTTGTTGATTGATACCTACATCGAGGACAAGGCGGAGAAGAACCACTTGTTTCAGGCTATTCAGACTGTCCCTTGTGTCAAGAAGAAGGCTGAGTGGGCACAGAAGTGGATGGTGTCGACGGAAGAGAATTTCGCCACACGTCTCGTGGCCTTTTCGGTGGTGGAGGGCATCTTCTTCAGCGGCTCCTTCTGCGCGATTTACTGGCTCAAAGAGCGCGGTCTCATGCCTGGTCTGACCACCTCTAACGAGTTCATTGCACGCGATGAGGGCCTTCACACGGATTTTGCCTGCGCGCTCTACGAGGAAATTGAACGTAAACTCCCCAAGACCAAGGTCCATAAAATCATCCGAGAGGCCGTGAAAATCGAGAAGGAATTTATTACTGAGTCGCTCCCTTGTCATCTGGTTGGCATGAACAATGCGCTCATGGCGGATTATATCGAGTTCGTTGCGGACCGTCTCTGCTCACAGCTGGGATATGGGAAAATCTACTCCACGGCGAATCCGTTTGATTTCATGGAGCGCATTTCCCTGGAGGGCAAGGACAATTTCTTTGAGAAGCGTGTGACGTCGTATGCCAAGTCGGGCGTGGGCAAAACGCACGAGGAGATGTCGTTTGCACTGGATGCTGACTTCTAAGGTGGAGACAGGGCCACTGGCCCCGTCCCCACACCCCTCCACCGATAAGGGGACGCAACGCCCACTGTGTGGGCTGCCTCCCCTCGACCCCTGCACCGATATATTGTTGAAGCGGCCAGGCGACGTCCCAAGCTCCCCTAACTGCATCATAATATAACGGTAGAGGGGTATGGGGACGCTTGTGTCTCCACAATAAATCTCATGTTATGAATAGTACATGCTTCTTCACATTGTTGCATTCGCGGCGCTGCTGTATTTTTTTGTCCACTTCCTCTACTCCGTTGAGTACGTCGGTGGCTCCGCCCTCTACGGTTCTCCCATCACACAGGCTCTATTTCCCAATGAGCACTCGCTTCTCCCTACATGGGGTTACGATCTCATCGGAATGGCGCGCAGCGACCCCACGAAATACGGCCCAGGTTCCTTCTGGCCCGACTCCATTCCCTACAAGCCCTCCCCATCCGCCAGCGGCGGTCTTGCGCCCAACGGCGAAATGCGGGATGGCGGCATCGAGTTTCCCGTTCATTTACGCGAAGGATACCGTCCATTGCCCCAGATTCGCGATGTCTACGACCGGCACGCCGACATCCCTCCGAAAAAAGTACAGTCCGTCGGTTGGTGGGGTAATTAACCAAGACACCGAATAGAATGGACGAGGACGTGATTTATTATGTTCTATATCTGATTGCCTTTCTGGTGATTCTGTACGTATTCTGGACGAATCGCAATACGGCAACTTGCATTTTTATGGAAGAAGAGTCATGGTGGCCATGGCGTATCACGGTGTATAATGAATGGCCGACTTGGGGTCCTATGAAATCAGAACGCGTTTCGGCTTCAACGTCTTTACCAAAGGCTTCAAAGGCTTATTCTCGTCCTTGGGGAGACCCCAGTGCGCGCTCGGCAAATGGTTTGCATTAACCCAATGCGGCACCTGTCGTCCCGTATAACGAATTAAATCTGCCTTTGCTTTCCGATAATAATTACGATACGATACAATCGCATTCTTTGAAATCTTAAATTCCTCTCCCATCGCCATCACAAATGGGCGTTTGGGATATTTCTGGATGGTCGGCGGCCGATTCGCGGCCAACCAATCGATATGGGCTTCACACGAATGTACCTTGTGAAACCGAAATCGGAACTCGCGCGCCAACTCCTTTCCCAATTCTACTAGCCAGCCATAATTACCCGATGTGGCCCGTGTCCACTTGGCGCACGGATGATGCACATGGCACGGGCGATACGTTGGCTCCTGTGTCGTTTGGCACAGCGGGGCGCTCTGCATATAGTCTGGAACCGCCAATTGCTTTTGCGCTCTCGAGAGTCCGACGGCTGATTTCTGTTCTTTTAGGTGAGGATAGAAGAGAACCCAGTGGGCCGTATAGAGAAGCTGACACGTTTCCAGTAACATCTTGACAACGTGTTTATCGACGTGCCACCGCGCGGCCTTGCGTGGCTTCCAATGGAGGACGAAGATATTCATAGTGGAGGGCTTTCAGCCCCCCACACCCCCTCTCGATGGATTTCAAATTTTCTTGGGATTACTCTCGATGGATTTCAAATTTTCTTGGGCGGTTTTTACACCCTATCAATCAGATGAACACATGCTGTATCTGTTTTGCAGTACTATTCAATTGGATGAATCGATTCGGAATGCGAATCGCCGCTCTTGAAAAGAAAATAGGAGAAATCGAACGGCATGTTATTATTGATATGGACGCAGAGACTGTAAATGATTAAATTAAAAATTTGACGACTGTGTTGGTGGGTGGAGGGGGAACAATGAGTTATGAGCTCAAACACATCCGAGGCATCCCTTACTTTCTCCGAGAATCCACCATCCACACCTTCCAACTCCAGGGAGGCCAGCCCAGCCCCAACTGCGTCCCCATTGGAACCTATCACGCAGATACTGGCAGTATTGAGTATTTCCACGACTGGTCCGAGCGCATCCAACCTCATCTTGATGCCTTCCGAGCCGGTCTCGTCTCTTGTTCGCGAGATGCCCTTCGAGATTCCATCGACAAACCTCAAAAGCAACGCAAAGCCGTACGAAATCCAAGAAAATCTACCTCTCGAACCAAGAATCCTGCGAGTGAGTCAAGCTGATTTGGACGCCTTAACACAGGTCGTTCAAGAATTCAAAGACCAATTAACCTATTAATTACGAATACCGATGTGCTTCATACCGTTCCGCATAATGATTCGTATGCGAATCCCATAACGACAAATACTTGCCCCTATCGGTACAGGTTAGCCATAGTTCTGGAGAAATATAATCTTGGTAGACGCACGTATCTAGTTTTTTAATATAATCCGATGTCGACCACCAAAAATTACCTGAATAATGGGTGCTGCCCTCGCCTCGATGCAGATTGACACCTACCCCATCATAATCCGATAGAGCGGCGATACATGTGGTGTGTTTTTTAATATTGAAATGAATCAAATAATTCACCCAGTCCGTGACGTAAATCAGCCCTCCATTATGTCTAACCCCCTTGGTGTGCAGGTATAATACGTAGAAATCCTCTGTTTTGGCATGCTCGTGCAGGAGATTGATAGTGGGAGTTTCATATAAGTTCAAATTGTCGTTAATTCCAATGACTTCTAGTTTGCTGTCCATTAGGTCTGTAAAAAACGTGGCGTCGTTGCTGTCTTTTGTTAGCACACTGCATTTGATGCCCGATATGTTGTCATAGAGACCACTTTCACGTATGGTACGATACAGTGTCATGAAAATGTCCTTCCAGTTGTTAATACAGCACACATGAATGTATACGTATATCTTCATATATGCCTATTGTAACAAGAATTGCTTTAAAGCCCTTTTAGGAGTTGATGATTTGGTAATTGGTGATAAGAACTACGCTCGCAGGGCCGACTGGATTCTGGTTCGGTACGAGAATGGAGCGCGCAGCAGTGGAGGCGAGTCCCTGACGATACTTCAAACGTTCACCTTCTGTTTTAAATCGAGGATAGGGGAGATTTGCTAAGGGACCCGTTTGGTTCTGCGTCTTTATTGCCTGGGTTTTGTCATTCATACCTGAAAAATATGCCACGTTCGCCTGGTTATCGGTAATAAGGCGTTGATTGGTTCCAGGAGGCAGCGGATAATTCGGCGATGTTTTTGCGGCATTCTGGAGTGTCTCAAATATCGCGGGGCTATCCGCCGTGAAATTCAGCGTATTATAGGGTGGCAAGGGACAATCGTTACGTACTTCTGGCTGATCTAGCTGGTCCATCTTGTTTATTCACGAGAATATAAAGTACCACGAAAGTGGATTGATAGATGTCGGGGGCTCCACATTTGCTAACCCTCACGACGCCCACGGTACGAAATCAAAAAACTCTCGTCTGGTTGCAGAATCAGGCTGTTCGAGATTGGTCCAAATGGGATGCGGTGGTAACCAGTCTCTCTGAATATCACCGTTGGTATGATGAAAATGCGCGAATTGTCGGTATGGTTCTATTGTCTATCGAAGGCGACCAAGATGAATTTCTGGCCGATATGTACCAAACGGCGTCAGATTGCACCTTGATTCTGGTATCGGATGCGATGTTGCGGTTGAAACCCGCCGAATACTGGTCAGAAAACTTTGACAACGCGGTTCGTCTGGAAGATATTCATGAAACCTACCCCTTCTTGGGTTTGCCATGGGATGGAAGCGCAGCGGATGCCGTCGCCTTATTTGCCCATCTCTGTCGTTACCATCGCGTGGTTGATGTTCCTGTCCAACGGGCCAACTATCCCCTTGTCACTGCAAATGGAATCGTTCCCCAGGAATGCTGGCTTGTGACGCAGTTTTTCCGCCACGCGGATGCCACGCGTAATGCGGAGATTCTGGAATGTCTCCGTCGAAACGTGGCGGAACCATTGGTTGACCGCATTGTGCTTCTTAATGAAACGGATGAGAGCGAGGAATGGAAGGACTGGGCTGAAAAGATTACACAAGTGGTCATTCAGAAACGTCTCACCTACGCGCACTTCCTGCAATTCGTACACGACGAGGTTCCGCCCAATGTGTTCGTCGTATTGGCGAATGCGGATATGTATGTTGGCCCAACGCTTTCTAATGTTTGGAGCGTGAACATGGAGGACCGTATGATGGCACTGCTTCGTTGGGACATGAAGAACGGAGAGGAGGAGATATTCGGTCCGCGTGCCGACTCCCAGGATTCCTGGATTCTCCTATCGAATTCTGTCCAATCCAAACCATGGCCCTATGAAATCTTTGATTTCCCTCTCGGAAAACCCGGATGCGACAATGCTTTCGCGGCACACATGTTGCGTCAGCGATTTGTTCTCTGCAATCCGTCCCTCACCCTTAAAACCTACCACCTGCACCAATCCGGAATCCGCAATTATACCAAGCGCGATATCATTCGATCCGATGTCTACATCAATCTGGTTCCCACCTATCTGATTGACACCAAACAAGAGGCGGTTCCCTCTGGGCCTCACACCTGTCTATGCAATGAACTCGTATCGTTTGACGTACAGAGCTCATCCCTTTCCAACGAAATTACCTATTGCACCATGCTCGAAAAAGATGGGCGATACAAATGGGCGTCCGTAGAAAATACATATTTCGAACCCGCCATCCCCGTGTATCGTTGGAAGAATGCAGCGGTCACGCCAAACGGGTTGGTATACGAACCTTATACCATCTATACGGGAAAGCAACCTGATAGCTATCCGTATTGGCGGAGCTCCATGGTGGATCTCTTCACGCCATTTCAGAGGCGGGAAAAGATGGTGGCCATTCCATTGCCCGATACGCTCCTCTTTCGGCATCCTGACACCTACTTGCTGTACTATCTTGCGCGCGCTCTGCGTATCATCAAGGAACATCCTGGAACATCGTTTTGGTTGCCCTCTCTATGGGCATCCCATGTGAGTCCTTGGACGACAGGCGAAAACGCCGTGCCATTTGAAGAACGCGTCTCCGTGTGGGCCGACGAGGTGGTCGGTTGTGTCCCTGGCCCATTTGAGCTGGGCCGTGAAGACATTCAGGTTCTGCGCGCGGGGCTTCCCTCTTGGACCCACTCTGCAATTCGACGAAAAGCTGTGTTCGTGACGGATAGCGTGATGACGTCTTCGTTTCTTCAGGAGTGGGTAATACCATGGTTTCATCGACAGAGTACATGGGACATTCGGATGGTATCCGATATAGACTCCTATGACTCGATTGTTGGCGCATCATTGTGTGTGGTTGGTGGGGCTTGTACATCGACACGCTGGGCCAAGTTATGGGCTCTCCCTGTGGGCTGTAAGGTCATCGAGTTCCAGCAAGAATTGGATATCAGCGGCGAGTTTCAGCATCTCTGCCATGTGGCCGACCTGGTACCGTGGATATTGCTTCTTGCAAAGGGGTCTAATACAGACGTTCAACAGCAGATAGTTACGCAATTAATGAAGTGGTATAAAAAGCATATGGACTAATAGAATCAATGGGACGTCTATCATCGTTTTTTGTCGGATGTGTCGTGGGCGTCTATATGGACCAAAGTCATACCATGCCTAACGTGGAGCGATGGGTTCAAATCGGAATTCGAAAACTCAAAGAGTGGGAGGAGAAGACTCGGAAGTGATTCCCAGCAGTTGTTTACCCCATTGATAGGTTGCGTCTATCTTTTTCTTTGTCATCTGTTGGTTGTATCCGCGAAAGTCGAATAGCCGGCCCGAAAAGAGCTCATCTTTATTATCGTATTGGGACATGGCATCGGTCCAATTCGATTTTCCAATGTAATTCTTGGTCGTCGCATCCGTTTGGGGAAGCCACGCCGTTTTTTCCGTGTGAACCAGTTTGGCATTCTGATAAATGGCAAGACCTGGTCTCATCGCGTCATTGTTTGTCGTCGTTATCACAATATGCGTCCATTTTTTGATAGGGAAGACGTTTTTCACCTGGATATGGAGTTTACGCATCTTATTATCCCATATTTCGTATAACATATCCGCATGAGTTGCGGGGCCTGGGGCGGGAGCCTTGGGATGCAGCGGCGGCATAATGCGACCAAATATCTCAGGGTGGGGGCAATCATACGTCTCTACATTCGCTCTCGATGTTGCCATGACAAGTTGAGGAGATTGTTCCATGACCGGCTGGGCACCCGATGGCCCCGTGGGGAGCGTCTTCTGCGATTCTTCCATACATCCTTCGTTGAAGAGCTCCTGTTGCGTATTGGCGTTGCCCCGCCCGATGATGCCGCAAAACACATTATCGTGATTCGCCCCATTTCCAAAATCGAAGAGGTGTGCATTATTGGTGAATTCGTCGAAGTAGACCCAAAATGATATGGCGCGCAAATATCGCAGTTGGACCGTATTGCCGAACTCCATGCTGGCTCCGTCTCCAATTCGCAAAAACTGGTCGACACCGTTGAATTCCAGACCCTGGGTAATCGGCTTTGGAACTTCGTCGATTTTCATGTTCCCCGTGCTAGTAATGGTAAGATGTTGCGCATAATCAAGCATGTCATCGCGTAATCGCAGCCAGAACATGATGCCGTCATAGAATGTCAGAAGGGTCTGAATGGCATCCGGTGGATTCGAATCAGTTATCATGGAACGACGAAACGATACGTCACTTGCAGGATTGCACTTGGCTTCGAATGTGTACGGACCCGTTTTCAGAATGCGACAGTATCCTGCACGCCCCTCTTTTAGCACGTCATTCATGTAATCATCTCGGGAGATTTGCAGGCCATCGCGGACATTCTGGGTTCGGAACTTGACGGTGGATAGGCCATCTGTACCGCCCAGCGCGCAGGCAAAGAACATCTCTTTTGGGTCATTGCTGATAGGGGCCACCATTCGGCAAAAATCGTGCTCTTTTCCCAGTCGCTGAACATCCGTGTATCCCGAAAAATAACGGAGCTCGCGAATATAGCCGCCCTCCTCTTTGTCGGCGTTCGAACCGATATCCCCTCGGCGCGGCATCCATCGCGACCACATGGCACTCTCTCCGACCGAGACGAGATTCGTAAATCCTTCATTTAGAAGTCGAGGATTCCATATTTCCAAAACGGCAACCGTAAGGAGGATAATGATTCCCGCCCAGAGATACCCCTCATACATACTATCGTATCCTCAGGTAAAATCGGGCGAGAGAGACACGCTGTGAAATGGGAGGGTAGGAATTCGCGTCTTTCAATAGGGGGTCATGCAAGGGCAAAGTCATCTATTACAACAGGGTGTATATGGTTGCATCTTTACCTCAAAATTGCAGTGTAAAAAGAATACAACGGTTGCGGTCGACCCTGCCAAGGATACAAATATGGGTACCAAAGTGAATAAACTTCTATTTATCGATGACGCCAATACCGAAATCGAAATCTCGCAGAGAATCAATAAAATTCCGTATGCGAAACATTATTTTGTGGTTTCCGAATCCATATGCGAGCCGGCTGCGAGCCAAACGGAGGCGGGGCTGAACGAGTGCACCGTCATCGAAGGTCACTCTTTGACTGATTTTCGTATTCTGTCCATTCCCTATGGAGGCATCGATCTGAAACAATACAAACCGGATGTGTCCCGATTTAGTCTTACGTATCTCTTCTCCCGCTTGGTCGAAGCGGGTGCGCTAATGAACCTGTTTGGAATTGTTCACGGCGATTTGCACGAGGGCAATATTGTGATAGACAGTCACGGCGTACCTCGCATCATCGATTTCAATATATCATTTAATATCCAAAATCGTGAAGAAACCTTGCGGAAATTGCCGCATGTTCACAATTTGGAGATTGTGCAGGAATCACCTGATTACGTGCTTGTTAATGCGATTTCCAGTCAATTGGATCCCTATCAAGCAATAGATTCTATTATCTCAAAAAAAGTGGGTTTATCGCATATTACGAGCATTCTATCTTATCGTGAGAGCGAGATGAAAGATGACCTTTACGAGTTTTATAAACAAAGCTCATCTGTGAGGTCAGGAAATCTAATGGAGTGGTTTGACAGTCATTGGCACACGATGGACAGTTGGTCGATTGCATATATGATTATCCAACGATGGAAAATGATGCTAGTATTTCCGTCTTTTATGGAAAAATTAGAGGAGGACCCAAAAAAGGACCGAATGGTCGCCGTGCTACGAAAGATGACCAACATGAATCCGTTTCGTCGAATTGACTGCGTTCAGGCGCTGGCAGAATGGAATCCGTCGCACCACCTTCTCAGCCTCCCCGTGGCGAAAAAATGGCTCAAATCGCCGCATACAGAGTAGAATGGGTCTTCATGAGGATGTCGTATATGAAATGAAGCAGTATGTCGAAGCCGGTAACTTATCCGCCATGCAAATCCTATGGGAAGAATGCCAATACGATTCGAATGTATATCGGGTTATCTTGTGGGATACCCTATTTTATGATGTGTACTGTTATGCACGACAGTATCAGCGTTATGAGATGGTTCAATGGTTATGGGGCATGCTCCACACATTTGATGCCTCTGTTCAAGATACCCTCATCAGTTTACTGCGTTGACTCGCCGACTTCGTATTACTGCGTTGAACTCGCTTTACTGCGTTTCTTCCGTGTACCTCCTGCTCGCGTCAACCGATGGCGCCGTGCAGGGACACACAGATACCCGCAAAAATGAGTATAATTCAATTTCGAGTCCGGATTATTCCGTCCCGCCAAACGCGGATCATAAATCGGCCGACCCATCGCATCCATATTTGTCACCTCCATGGAACCCGGTTTATGAGACCAATATCCATTCTTATCCTGTCGGTATACATGATAGTCCTCCTTGGGGTCTACCACGAATGCCACCTTACGCGTCCCCCGCTTGCATTTCTGCGTGAAACGCGCCAACTTGCTTCCAGGGATATCTCCCAATACGCGCGCCAATACATCAGGGCACCGCTTTCCCTTCACATCGGACCACTTGGGATATCCACTGGAAAGGCCGGGTTGAGGAAAGGGGGCGTCGCATTGTTGTTTTGTGCACTTTTCTGGCAATTCGTCATACTGAAGCGCATACGCATAGCAATTATTAGAATTCTTGAGACCATCGAACTGATTATAGTTATCAGGGTCATACAGTGGTTCATACCCCGACAATGGTGCTTTTCTCCAGCATCGTCGCTGATGCATTTTACAGAAGGGCGATTTCGGCGCCGGCGGGCGACGGCATTGAGGGTCACACTGACACCGCGAAGGAATACCCTTCATCTGATTAGCATTTATAAATTTAACGAGGAATGAAAGGTGATGACTGTATTTTTCTGTTTCTCCGTTTCATCGGATACGATGGGTTCCTGGAAGGTATGGGATTTAATGAGCGATTTCATGGCCTCTGTCACAGGTTGAGGCGCCTCTGTCGCGATAAGCGCCAGTGGCTGATCCGGCGAGGGAGGATATAACTCATGCGTTTGCGATGGAATCTGGTTTTTTGGATTCTGTGCCATTTTCTCGTCTGACTTGTAATATTCCTCCTCGATTTGTTTCATCTTTATCTTTTCCACCTGGTGTGTGAAAAACACGAATTGGTTCTGGTGCGTCGGCTGAACACGCATCTCCAATAGCTGGCCCGAGTAGCGCCCTGTGAGCCCAACATACTGCCATCCCTCCGTCCGAAGCCTCTCAATGGTCGTATTCAGAAAGTAGTATTTTTTGTCGATTTTAAAGAGCGTTAGTATCCCATTGAACATCGTTACCATGAGAGAAATGATAAATGTCGCCCAGTAAATCTGTATGGAGAAGGCAGCACTCGAGGCGCTGGAATTCTGAATGGAGAGTAGCGCAGGAACCAGCAGCGAACCTACCGTAATTATCATGTGACCCATATAAAAGATGCGAGAAAACGAGCGTACGCGCTTTTCCATATGCTCCAAAATATGGACATACCGTGACATGATCATCTGTTTTTGCAATAACGTCAAATCGATCTCTTGAAGAATCCGCTCGAACTCTTCGCGGTAATTATACGACTTGCACATATTACTCTGTCTTATTGTTTGGTATCATTTTCTTTGTTTCAGGAAGTATCTCATGATGAAATCGCTGTTCAAATGTATGAATGGAGCGCCCGAAATTGGCGCGCGGGTGGAAGGCAATCGAGCGCTTTTCCTTGATGAACCGCATCGCGTCTGCGGCGCTCATCTTTTGATAGGCGATGAGCATCATGGCGACGCTCGCGGCAGAGCGCTGCATTCCCGCCATACAGTGCACCAGAATATGGCGACCTTCTTTGTATTCCGCCATGATTTTAAAGGCGATTTCAGTGGACCATAGCTCAAGATTGCGGATTTCTTCCTCCTCCAAATTGTCGTCCACGGGGATGCGGTATTTAATGGGAATCAATGGGGAAAACGGGAGGTTCTTCGTGCAATTAAAAACGGCCGTGATGTTCTGTCTTTGAATAAATGCTTCGTCGACGGATGCCCGCGCGTTTCCCAGCCATAAATTCGGCAGGATTTCTGTGGCGTCGTGCGACATGGACTCTCTTGTTAATAAATGTTCTTCTCTTTTGAAATTGGACACAAGAACCGTAACTGGCCCTGCTCGGTGAATTCCTTGGGGCTCATGAGGGACCAATTCACGGAGGGCTGGATAAATCCCCATTGGTAGAAGAGGTAGGAAACAAGGGCGGAGCACCAGAAGGATTTGGTTTGGCGAAACTGCGGATTCTCGGGGAGGGGACAGAGTTGATTATATTTTGCACAGAGCCAGTCCCACGGATTGGTGTCGTAGGGCTTGTCATGAATCTCTTGATGTACCTTTGCAAGCGTTGCATAAAATGTCGAATTGCGGTCGCACTTGACATGACGGACAAACACTGAGCCCTTCTGATATTCGGCGAGCACCTCGTCGAGCAAATGGAGCTGGACGCCCACTTTCATCTGTTTGTCCTCCGCATCCGGTATATTGTTCCAGGATGACTCGAGAATATACGTGCCGTCCTCTAGCGCCGGATTCAGAAACTTAGGGTTCTTCACCACGATTCCCACATGGCTGTAGCGGCTCCATCCGAACCACTCGACGAACCACGAGAGCCAGGACGTTCCTCGGAACAAAAGGACATCGCCCGTTTCCAAACCAATTTCTTCGCGGAGGTTCATGCTATGATACCCCCATAAAAATTGATATGCCATGTTTGACACTGTATACTGTCATGCCTCTTTCCCGTCATTTCTATGCTGTAGACGAGTTGCACGCTGCGCTTTCCTATCGAACGACCGGTTGCGACCGCGCGGAAACACTCTTCTGGTGTCAGGAACTACTTCTCAGCGGATACGCCAGTGAAACCATCTCCACGCTATTCGAATCCTGGCTTTTATACAAGGGGGCCTTTTCCCTATCGTGGCTCATTATCGCCGAACGTCTGGCGTGTGACGAAGTGACGGAGGATGATATTCGACTCGCGGCGTACCAGTTGAGTGCAAGAGCGTGTTCAGACCATTCGCTTTGGAATATTCTGGTTCTCACCGCAATGGGTCGAGAGCCTGAACGTCTAACGGCCAAGGCGCCGCCTTATCTCCCTTCGGATGCGAATGAAAGCTATATGGTTCGCGCCATGTTCCAGGGGAAAGCCTATAGCGCGTGGTGGATGTCTCGGCACCTATCAGATGCGCGAATATGGAGCCTGCTTCGATGGTATGCAGTGCATAACTGTCCCGTCTACGCTGACCGGTACGTGGCGGCATTGGAGCTTCTTGAACGATATGAAACTCTTCTTGGCTATTCCTCTCCAGAATACGATGTAATCGTGCGATGTCTTGCGATCTTGTCCCTTTGTTTGAACGCGGAGCAACAAGCGGAGAGCTGGCGGGTTCTACCTGCGGAGATAGGGCCTCTAGAGATAAAAAGCGGAAGAGGCTATGCGATTCCAACCGCGTGCCTGTATGGCAACTGTGCACGTGGTTGTATGAAATGGACCGAATCGACGGTTCGCCAACTGGGTGAGTTGGAGCGTGAAATGGGTGATTGTCCATTCTGGGATGAGGCGCGTATGGCCTATGATTTGTCTTCGGATTCGAGGGAGGACTTTTATGAGCGATATGTGCCTGAGATTCCGGACGAATGGAGCGCCGCGGAGAAACAGAAATCACACGGCGATGGCGTTCTGGGTCCAACCGAGAAGGTGAGGCTGGCCAAGTGGGCGCGGCGGTTTCATACCGCCCGTTTGGCGTGGAATACGACGAGTGCGGTTCAGGCGTTTCTTGAAGCTTGCGAAGCAAGCGACATGCACTTAGGAGCAAGCGACATGCACTTAGGAGCAAGCAAATCACGCTTCATAGCCAGCCGAATCATCGATACATTGGTAACACACTTTCCTATCACCCCCACTCTATTACAAATCGTAACGAGACGGCTTATATCCCAATGATTGCGATTCTGCTTTGGCGTATGTATGGCATTTTTTAGGTAAACGCTCACGATGGCGGTCAATTTCATACCCATTCCACGATACATGAACTATTGCGATAATATGCAACCACCACACCATCGTAAAACGCGCAGTATGATACAGCTCATACAACATGACAGCATGATGCACATGATAGAGCGGTGCACGAATCCATCCATCCATCCAATTAGACGATGTAAATCCTAAGAACAGCGTGATATAATCCATTCCAAACGGTACTGCAAGGAAAAACATATGCGCCTCGCCCAGACACGGTGTAGACGCATACCATCCCAGCACAAGACTGGCTGCCAGGACAATCGTAAACGCGTCGTCCAACTGGAATTGCCGATGATACATGAACAGATAATACAAATGAAACGAGGCGTACCATAGGTGCGAATGGGATACATAGAACGGCATCGGGCCATCGTGTAGAAGGGAATAGATACTGGGTGCGGCGAGCAGGCCCAGAAACGCATCGTGAATGCCGCGGAGAACTAGGAAACCAGAGAGGGAGCACACACGAAAGAGGGTGTCCATCGTGCACCAGAAGGTGGTGTAGAGTGCGATGGTTTGAACCGACTCTAACATCCGATTAAGGGATTACCTTCTACGAGCTTTATGTTTTCGCGGGGTTCGACGGCGGGTGGACCGATTGCGTTTCTTGGAGCGGCGGCGGGTGAGGTGGTAGCCGCCTTCCCATGCCTGTTTTCGGAAGGGTGTAACCGCTGCATCCCTGGGGAGAGCAGTAGGTGGTCGGGTTGTCGCGGTACTTCTAAATGCAGCAGCAGGAACAGCGGAGGATGGTCTAACACGCGGCGGCGATGCATTTGACATTATATTTTCAGGTCTGGGACCAGCGCGAACTGCTGCTGTGGCTGCGGATGCTGAGATATCACCGAGACGGGTACTGAGCGGTGGTTTTCCTACGGGCGCTCCTTGTTGAACTGGATTTCGTTCTTGTTCTAATTGTCGTATTTGAGCAGAAATCAACGATGACGCTGCGGATGAAGCCGTGGTAGGACGAGGCGGGTACGCGGGTACGGATCTTGATAAGGACTCTGCAGGTCTATAAGGCATTCTAAGAGGGGCGCTCGATGCAACACTAGCTGCAGCACTAGATGTAGCAGAAAGCGGAGCGATTCCAACGGCTTTACTCGCTTTTTTCAATAGTGGAATTAATGTTTCTTTAACATAATGCTGAAGGTCCGTCGCTTTACGAGTGATGGTATCTCCTCTATTCGATGCCGATGGAATCATATTGCTTACAATATGGAGAATATGCGCATGTACCTCTTCTGCATTCTTAATGGTAGATGGTTTTCCAGGCTTTTCAGGTGTTCCTCTTAATTTTGATTCTACACCACCCATCATTGCCTGTTGGAATTTAATCCATTCATCCGCATAAGGTGCCAGCTTTGCTTTCTCTTCCAGCTCCATCACTCGGTCCAATCGACCCGCCAGTTCCGATTGTTGTTGAATCAAATCTCTTAATTCATTTGTTGCCTGTTTACGTTCATCAATCTGTACTTGAATCGAACCCTTATCCGATTTTTTTAGTTCTTCTAACTCAGACTGTAAATCATTTATCGCAAGAGAATTACTAGCATGTTCCGCGGCGGTCTTTCTCATTCCAACTAACAACTGTTCATTTTCAAGACGCGTTTGATCTAGCTCACTCTGTATCTTTGCTCTATCGGTAGAGATCGATGCTAGCTGTGCTTTCGATTGCTCTAAGTCTTCCTCTGCACGCACAGCTCGTGCTTTCGATTGTTCTAATTCTTGCTCTGCACGCGCAACCCGTGCTTTTTCAGAGCGTGTTTCGCTATCCGACCGAGAGCACGCTTGTTGCGACTCATCTGCTTCTCGTCTAGCATTGCCCAGTTCTTCTTCGACACGCTTGCATGCAGCGTCCCTCTCAGCAGCAACTTTTTGAGCTTCTGCTAGAGTATTGGCTATCCTTTCTTTTTCTCTTGCATTTTCTGTGGCATCCTTTCTGACTCTCATAAGGATATCCTCTATATCTTTCTTCTCTTCTTCGATAGCATCCTTGCTGGTTTGTAGCTCTTGTGCAGCTTTTATTGCAGCATCAAGAGCTGTTTTGTCTCGTCCCGCTTGCTCTTGTACCGCTCTAGCAATTTCTTCAGCTTGTTGTAGACGGGCTTCCAACTCTGATTTATCTCGTTCTGCCGCGGCACTAGCTTCTGCTACACTAGCTCCTTTTGATTGAGCATTTGATTGCGATTGTTGCAATGCCTTTTGAGCCTCTGCTGCACGGGCTTCCACCGCTGCTTTGTCCTGTTGAATCTGTGCAAGCGCGGCTTCTGCCGCTTCTTTTGCTGCTTTTGCTGCATCTGCTGCGGCTTTTTCACTTGTAGCCCTGTCATCTGCAGCACGAGTATCAGTTTGCGCTGTTGCTAGTGCCATATTTGCAGTCCTTCTTAATTCTGCCAATGCCTTTTGATGCTCCGCTTGTTGTTTTGCGAGTGCTGCATCGGCCTCATCCTTTGCAGCGGTGAGAGCCGCTTGATATGTACCTTGATTTTCAATACGTGCGGCAGAAATATCATTACGCTCTTTTTCCACTGCTACTATTCTATCTTTCTCTTCCTGGAGCCGTCGTTGTGCTTCCTGGAGCTCTCCTTGTACACGTTCAAGTTGGTCTTGTATGGAGGATAGCTCTGTATCTTTGATTTGAAGTTGTGCTTCTGCAGCGGCCACCGCGGCTGCGGCCGCGGCGGTATCAGCCACCGCCATTTGCGCCTTTCCTTCCACCTCTCCTAATTTAGCGCTCGTCTCAGCTAATCTATCACGTGTTGTTTTTAAGGCTTCTTCTGCTGCCCTTACGAGTTCGTTTGCTGTTGCCATTTCAGCTCGTAATGTTGCCATATTTGTATTTTTCTCCCTCGATTGTGCCTGAATATCTGTTTTGTCTTTTTGTGCCGTCTCCAGTTCCATGTTACGTGCATCTAGCTGACGCTGCAACGCATTCATTTCAGCCCCAACACGTAGACGCTCAGCCTCTGTACTACTCGCTTGAGCTTGAGCAGCATCATATGTGGCCTTCGCCGCGGCACCCGCAGCTACCACCACAGCGAGTTCTCCTTGAGTAGCAGTAACTTGATTCGTGAGTTCAATAATTCTGGCATTCACACGTACCAGTTCTGCATTCCTCTTAACAAGTTCAGCTGCTGATTGTGTACGCGCTTCATTTCTTTGACGTTCGGCCTCCGTGATACGCGCGGCTTGTGCCCCTGCGGCAGCTTGGGCGGCCGCCAGTTCCGCTTTAACTCGTTCAAGTTCTCCATTCTCTTCTGGCCTTTCGGCCAGTTGCCTCTCTAACTCTGCAATGCGTCGTTGAGCATTTGAAAATGCTTCCTGCAACCCATCGAATTTGTTACGAGAATCTGGAGGACTTACATCTTCGACCGCAGCAACTGCCGCAACGGCAATCTCCTCTGCATCTGGAATATCGGTCGGGAAATGAGGAAGCGCAGAAGCCAATGAAATGAGAGAGGTATCATTTTGTAATTGCTGTGCGCTCTTAGGCAGTTGATTCAGCCCTTTATTTTTATCATTTGGTTTCTGTTTAGTCGCTATGCTGGTTTGATTTAAAGACTTACTCGACTCAATCTGCTTCAACATACGTCCAATTGCTACCTTTCTAAGATATTGTGCAATCATTGGATATTTTCCTGCCCCAATTGCATTATTACTATTACTATTTTTATAATACTTAGAAAATTCATAGATAAGTTGATATTTGTACTCCGCGGTTTCGTTGGTTAAATGAAGGTCTGATATCAATTGGGCTTCTTCATCTTCCAATTTTAGGTCAACACTTTTGTCAAACAGCGGCATATCATTTCGAATATCGTAGGTCTTTCCGAGCAGTCGAATACGAATGGAATCAGGAGATACATTGGAAGCATCCGTGTTAAGAGCTATAGGAGCGGCTACAGAAGCGGCAGGAGGAACGGTGGCGGTAGGAACAGTAGAAGCAGGAACGGTGGCGGTAGAAGCGGTAAGAGGAGCGGCTACAGGAGGAGCGTTAGAAGGGGCGTTAGGAGGAGCGTTAGAAGGGGCGGCAGCATTTAATGCTTTACTCAATCCACTCGACCGTGGTTTTTTTATTGTAGACACAAAATCTACTTTAGGGACAGAATCCGCCATACTACTTATACTGGATGATTTGATTCATCTAAACACCCCCATGCGACCGAGACGGCTCATTCGTTAAAACCGGATGGAAGTTCTTCATTATCTTTGCAGCCTTCAGTAAAATCTCCCGCTTTTCTACATTATCCGGACGAATCTTTGATGTCGCTTCCTCCAATGTACACCACCGAATCGCCCCCACTTCACGGGTCATATGAAAATTATCCCGCTTCATCGACACTTCCGTAGAGGCGGCGCAAACGGCAATATAATACTTATGACAATAATGGATTTGATTCGATCCGAAAAAAGTCTCGGAGATGCTATGAATATTCTGTAAGAGAGTCATATCCTTCGAAGTGAGCCCCGTTTCCTCCTGGAATTCACGAATCGCGCACCCCATATCGGTTTCATACGGGTTTCGCCGCCCCTTAGGAAAGCCCCATTCAGGCTCTACCCATTTGGACGGATTCGCCTCAATCAGGCTTGGGAGCCGTTCCTCCACCATTTGATATCGCCTCTCTGAAATATCATAATCGTTCTTATGAGAACGGAGCGATGACGATTCACCCCATACTTCATACCACAAATCGGAAAAGCTCTTCGTCAGAATCAACTTCTGCTCTCTCTGGGTCATACCCGTTAGAAGCTTCGCCAAATATCCGTCATCATTCAAACTATACTTTCCACGAATGAATTCGACAAACGACAGCGAATCCTTTCGCTGAATCAACAAGTATTGAATGGATTCATGACCGTTAGAAATGGTCGGCATCGTAGAGTATAGCGATTGAACGCATCGGTCATCCTGATACCGCACCGCAATGATTCCATAACTCGTGACCGGCGATAAACAATTCCGAAACACATGTCCCGTTAAACCGCAATTTGTACAATGCAGTACCCGGGTAGTCATCATGAAATACCGTCCTTTAAAGGAGAAACAGTAAGAGGCTTTAGACCTGGAATCTGAGATAGAACAGGGATAAGAAAGGATAAATCCATATTAGAATGCACTTTCCTCCAAGTGTATGGGGGCCCTTCTTTTGGCATACGATTCACATCGTCGCGCTCGGATATCCGAAAACGCCGACATATACGGATAAAAAATGCGCAAAAGAGTTTTACGAATCTCTTGCATACTTATTACCCTGCGCCGTCTGTCGAGAGCACTACCGTGAGCACATTACAAAGAAGCCCATTAACACGTTTCTGGATTCGCGCACGGACCTTATTAAATGGACGATTCAGATTCATAACGCCGTCAATCAGAAACTGGGGAAATTGGAATGGTCGCTAGAGGAGGTGTTGTCTTATTATGAAAAGCTCGGTGCGCGGAACCGCTCACCCGTGTGGACAAAAGACGACATGAATGAGGTGGAATATCGCTCATTTATCAAGGGATTTTTGGCGAGTGCCGCTATTTTATCCGCCATGGGCGGGGTCTACTACGTCATGAGTCGGATTCATTAAAAAAGAAAGATACGTCAGAGAAGCCCCTGAATGGCCAGCACTGCTACTACGCCTTCTACGGCTCCAACAGGCTCGGCACTGAATGCCATGGATTTTAGCCTGAAAGGATTAACGGACAAATTCTCCAAAGCCGTCGGAAGTGCATCAGGTACCGCAACGAATTTTCTTTCCGGACTTGGCTCGAAATCGACCGTGAACGCCAGGGGATTCAATGCGCGCTCCTATTTCGGCACCTCTGCTCCTAGTTCCTCCACGCTGTTCGGCAATCCAACCTCCTTTCTATCATCGACGAGCGCTCCGTTGGGAGTTGCAGCTGGAAGTATGGGATACTTTTCACGAATCGGAACCTACATTGGGTCTGTACTCATTGTTCTGCTCATTTTGCTCATCTTTGTGCATTATTTCATTACTCCCATTTTCCAATTGCGTCCCGGTGGACCTGGTATGATACCCATTCCTGGCGTAGATGACGGTGTACTCTATTGGGACACCACTGCAGCGGATACCATCGAGGAAGAAAAGGATAGTCGATTCCCAATACGGGAAAAGTACTCCAATTATACCATGAATATGGATATCTTCATTAACAGTTCCTTTGACTATTCGGATAGGTATCGGTTTATTTTTGGAAGAGGAGCAACGCTCAAGACGGCCTCGGCCAGTAGCGCGGATACCATCATGGGACTACTATCTGCATTCAATGTTGCCGTCGTATTATTGCCTGGAACGAATGATTTACAGGTGTCAGTGCTAACCGATGCGAATACATCCGAGGATATTGTGATTCATAACATTCCGATTCAGGAAACCTTTCGGCTCGGCGTCGTGATCATGGATCATGCGTTAGAGGTGTACCTAAACGGCAAATTGGTAAAGACTAAAACGCATACGAATAACCTGAAGGGCATTACAGGTGATATCAAAATTGCCCTCGGCACCGCACCGCCTATTGCGAAAATCAAGAACCTCAAAATATGGCCTCGTATTCTTGCCACATCGGAAATTCGCCATGCCAAGCCGGCATTGGTTCAGGACTCGTCTGCCTCAATAGTTAACCTTTCAGGGGGCAGCTGTTAGAGCTCGATGTTGAATTGGTCCATGCGGCATAGAGAGCGGAGATTGCGGAATTGGTTCGCATATTCTGGATTCATCCGATAATCGCGGCGAATCCGCGTGGCCAACTGCTCGGCTGCGACCTGGTCGATGGCTTGTAATGAGCGATACCATACTGCGTCTAGGCGAACATACAGGTCATAATTGATTTCTAATGAAAAGGCGTCGTATTGTTGAACAAGTTTGTGACACAGCTCAACGCATTCCTTATGATATCCCATATCATGGTATTTCATGACGAGATTCCAATAAATATAGACAAAATTGGTCGTTGGTTGGATGAAATTGTGCAGAATATCCTTATAATCTCCGTACGAACGATGGATGTCGTCATAGAATTCATCTAGAATCTCCAAATAGAACATCTCTTCGCCGTGGCCATAGCCCATCTGCGTCGTTTGTATAATCAGCTCCTTGATGCGGTTCAAAATGGAGATTCCTGTCGCCTTTGTTGTCGTAAATAGACACCCGCACGCAATCCAGCGATATTCCATATAATATTCTCTCTTATACGATGGTTCCTTGTACTTCTTGTCCACCACATTCATGAGCTGAAGATGGAATTTATCCGTGAGATGATGCAGTACATGCAGAAGCATATGATTTTGATAATTGTGTGAGATTTTCAGGGCATTCGGGCCCAAATTGGAGTCAATCCACCCAAACTTAGTTGTATGAAACGGATTTCGCTGAATGGTTTGTAGCACAAAATCGGCCTTGTTACAGGTAATCAGATGCGTCTCTGCGCAGGTTCGAGCATCCCGTGTCGGCCAAAACCGTTCCCGATTGGCGCATACCTTTTCTAGTAGGGAATAACACCACAGGTCTTCGAATTCGATGACGATGACGCGGGTAAGATGAGATAGGGAGGCACGGCGTTCTAGGAGAGCCTCTTCTAACTCTGCATTACAATAAATGACCAAATAACACGGTACGGTAAGTAGTGTTTCTACGGATTGCAGGGTTTCTTCGATGGTTCTTGCATGAGAATGATATTTGTTTAATACGTAACACGCGGTGGTTAGGGTACAATCGGGTATTCCCGCCATTCTGGATTTGATTCACTCTCCGCTTTTATACTATTCAAATGGATTAGTAGGGATGATTCAATCCATTGTAATACTGTTTTTGATTTTATCACTGACGTTTTACTTGATTTTCTACGTCATCTATCCGAGTGTGAGCAATAAGGATGTTCTTCCATCGATGGCTTCGTTGGATAAGAAAACAGACATTGTCATGCCCGATGTTGCGAAAAGCACGCTTCTAGGAAATAGCAGTTCCACCCTTATGGGTTTCATTAAATTGACGACAGGAGACCGCACAGGAATCTACAGTGGAAACGGTCTGCAATTTACCCCCATCGTCTTTTCGAATCACAACTGGTATCTTGAGACGATTTCCAACCCAAAGGATAAAGACCATTCTTCTGCACGGCTGCGTGTGACGACCAAAAACAGAAGCGCATCATCGCACGATGAATTTATTGAACTTCCACCCATTCCAAAGCAAAAATGGGTCTTTATCGCCATTCTACGGGAAGGGCGGCGGTTCGATATTATCTATGACAATCGCATCGTAGCGTCGAAGCGTCTGGAGAATTATCCCGCCATGGAAGCCACCACCATTTCTATTGGAAGCAAAGGACTGAGCGGGTCGGCGATTCATTTCATGATAAACGGGACACGGTTGAGCCCAGTAGAGGTGGAACGCGAACGCCTTGCACACGTGGATTCTACGAATTCGGTGGTAGAAGACAATCCAATCATGGTCACTCTCCCCTCTCTTCCATCGATTAACATCTTTTCGCAATGTCCTCCCGGATTACCATGCGACCCTATTACAAAACCCCCTAAAAATTCATTTTATAAATGGGAATCTCCCTATGCTTAAATGAATGAAATAGATTATCGGTGTCTTTTACAGAGATGAGTACGAATAACCGTGGTACGAATGCTAATTCTGGTTCATTCTTTAAAGCGGGGCCGATTGTCATCATGATTGCCGGCTTATTCGGACTGTATTATTTGTACCAGTATCTATTTGGCGCATCGACGGGAAACAGCTATTCTGTCCTATCAGGTAAGCGGTCTGCAAAGATAGATGGTGTGATTCCCATTACGGCCGGTTCCGATAAGCTTCCCACCCTGTTCGACGGAGGCGAATTTACAGTGTCCCTATGGGTCTACGTCAACAATTGGTCATATCGCTCTGGATACAATAAATCGATTTTGACGATTGGCGGCAATCAGTTTGATAGCATGCGCATCTACTTAAATGCATATAAGCCGAAGATGTCTATTCGATTTCATACAAAGGATACGGGTTCGGTTCCGATAACGGGTTCGGTGACGGGCTCCCAAGCCATGCAAGCATCGCAAGCAACACCCTCTACGGAATCCTTGGATACTAACATGCGAGATTCCATATTTAAGGTTCAACAGCCCGAATCAGGGCTTTTGACCACGACGACGCCCTGCGACCTTCCTGAAATCGACCTTCAGCGCTGGGTGAATCTGGTGGTGTCTGTGAATGGTCGCACGGTCGACGTATACCTAGACGGCAAATTGTCCCGCTCCTGTGTCCTCCCCTCCTATTTCAAGGTTGACCCGTCGGGCTATTCGGCTCTCGCATTGGGATACGGCGGATTCGGAGGCCAAATTGCGAATGTTGTCATGTATGATGCCGCATTGAACCCAGAGAGAGTCTATAAACAGTACATGGCGGGCCCTGAGCCCATCAACTCTCTTTCCGACTGGTTTGCTTCATTTTTTCAACCGACTATCAATAATACGCTCACTCCCAGTTAGAGAGAGATGTTTGGAATCGGACAAACCAGTCAACCGAATAGTCGTAATAGTTCCAATTCAATCAATGCAATGGGTATGGTGTCTAAATACGGTGATTTGGGAAAAATGATGTTGTGCGCGGTTCTAGCGCTAGCTGTCTATGTGGTCTTTGTCTTTGTCGAACTCATCTATCAGTACATCAAGCGCCTGTCCATTAATCGCACGGAATTGATGCCTAACACCTATGTTATGGATAGCAAAAGCATTACGGTTCAGCAGAATCCGCGTATTGCCAACTCCAAACCGGTCCATTTATCGGAAAACGAGCGCTCTGGTATCGAATTTTCCTATGCCTTCTATCTGAACGTGAGCTCTTCTGCGTTTACACAGTACGACGGCTTATTCCACATTTTCCACAAAGGATATCCGTCCATGTTTCCCCTTATGGGACCAGGTGTCTTCATGCATTCCAATAAAAATACCATGCGTGTCTACATGAACACCCATAAAACATGGAATCATTATGTGGATATTGACAATTTCCCTGTTGGAAAATGGGTACACGTGGTGATTGCCTGCACACAGGACGCGATGCACATCTACATTAATGGAAATCTGTCGAAGAAAGTATCATTTGAGGGATATACCCCCTATCAAAACTATCAGGATATCATTTGTTTCAGCAAGGCGCAAAAGACATTTACACACGATAAGGTGCCATCCACCGATGATAGTGGTCTGACGATTCGCGGTGAATGCAAAGGCCTACTGAGTCGTTTGTTGTATTTTAACTATGCCCTTTCTTACTCTGAAATCACGACGCTCATGAATGAAGGACCGTCCACTAATATGGACGACTCGGCGATGAGTGAAGTGCCGCCTTATCTAGCAGATAACTGGTGGACAAATCAGTAAAGAGTGCTTTTTCTATGATGAATTAATCTGTAGGTCTAAAGAATCTGAAGATTACCTCATACAACACTAGTAATGCCAGGGGGTGGTCTGTTTGCATTAGTGGCCTACGGAGCCCAAAACGTAATTCTAAGCGGAAATCCGGATTTTACCTATTTTTATAAGACATACAAGAAATATTCACATTTCTCCGAAGAATCCGTTACATTTGCAATGGATGGTCCGCAAGATTTATCCTATGACCAGCCCATCCAACTTCGCTTTAAGATTCAGCGTGTTGCCGACTTGGTGCGAGACATCTATTTTGTATTCGATTTACCTGATATCTACACGAAATGGATTGCAGAACGGGGCATTAATCAATATAACTTTGCATGGACGAACTTTATTGGCTGCCATATCATCCAGCAGATTGGGTTTTATATTGGCGGGCAGAAAATCCAGGAATTTGACGGGCATTATATGCAGACCAAAGCACAGTGTGATTTGTCGTCGGATGCATATAAGAAATGGCAGACCCTTGTTGGAAACGTGCCTGAACTATATGACCCTGCGAACGGATTCTATGCGGGCGGCTCATTGGGAACCGGTTATCCGCTGGTGTTTAACAACAATGGACCCGATGGCTCAACCACCTTGCCCAATGTGAATCGTCCCTCCATCGTGGGGCGCGAACTTCAAATCCCGCTGCCTTTCTGGTTCGCAGAATCCACTTTTCAGTCTCTTCCATTGATATCCCTCCAGTATCACGAATGCGAAATCCAAATCACGCTTCGGCCCATTCGCGAACTCTATCGTATTTTGGATGATAACGGATATCAAGTTGCACCTGGGTACCAATTTAATGAATCGCCGATTACCGTTCAGCCCCAAAATGTGTATTACACGCCTGTGTCCGATATTACCAATATTACAATTAACAATTTCTTGACCGATATTGGAACCCCTAAGCCTCTGATTAATACATGGCCATTGCGTCCTCGTATTCAATTGACCTATGTCTATATTACGGACGAAGAGCGTATGCGATTTACGAAAGAGACATTGCAGTATCTTGTGCGGCAGATTACAACGTATTCTTTTACGGATATCTCGAACCGCCAATTCTTTGAATTGGATACGCATAACCCGATTGAGCGAATTATGGTTGTCCCACGTCGTTCTGATTCGATTATCTATCGTAATCAGATTGATAACTACACCAATTGGGTCAACCCGAATAAAAATGTGTTTCTCGGCAGTGGTATTGTTGGTTCCAATGGAACACCCTTCACGGATGCGAGCGGTGTTCCCGTGTCGCTGTGGGAGTCAAGACCCAACGTAAATCTGACGCAAACCACTGGTGTTGTGATTCTGAACGGACAGCGTGGAATCATTCGAACTCTGTCCATTTTGGGAGATGGAAACCCGCTACAAGAAGAGAAGCCAATGGAATATTACAGTCAGTTGGTTCCGTGGAAATATCTAACCGGTTCGCCTGATTCAAACATCGTCGTCTATCCTTTTTCACTGATGTCGCCTGGAATTCAACCACAAGGTTCCATCAATAGCAGCCGTATTAAGGTGTTTCAATTAGATGTGAATGTATTTCCGCTGCCTGCCAATACGTTTTACCAATATGACATCACCGTCTATGTGGAGAGTTTGAATTGGGTGACCATTGCTTCGGGTATGGGAGGCCTGAAATACGCGCTGTGATTTCGTATCTTTTATTCGTTTCTTGTCATAGGATGGATACTGCGATTGCATCGGCTGTATCATATGCAAGCGATGTGAAAACGAAAATGGAATCTCTGTATCGTATCGTGCAAAATGCAACATCGGTCTCCGACCGTGCGCCTGTTGTATCCACCTTTGATGATAAGAAAGAAAGTGCGCCGACCTATACTGGAAACGAGCGTCTGGATAAAATTATTGGTCGCTTTATCGAGATTGGGTCGAAATGGTCCAACCTCATCATTTCGTTTATTCTCAGCTGCATTATCGCTAATGAGTTGATTATGTATCCGAGCGTGATTCGTTTTGCATTCTTCGTATTCACATTTTTCATGTGTTACAGTTTTGTGCCCTATAAGGGGTTCATTATCTTTTATTATTTTGCAAAATGGGTGTATAATCGCTTCTTGTCTGATAAGGAAATCGTGGGAAACCTGTCTCTTCCGAAGATATATTCGATTTTACCATTGATTTATCACAAATCGGACGAGCCGGTTTCGATGGGCGATAAAATTCTGAATGGTCTTAAAATCGTGTCTGTTTTCTATCCGCGGTACGAAGATATCGACGCTCTGAAGGAAACCATGGAGAAATATAAGACGGAGCTGAAAGCGTCATTTCCGTATTATGAAACGGTTAAATCTGTCGCGGAAATCAAAGGATTGGAGGTGGCGATGAATGCCTATTTGGATGGAATCCACACGGAATCAAAGCCGCGAACAGAGGCGGCGGAGGAAGCAGCAGAAGAAGAGGAAGCAGCAGAAGCAGAAGAAGTGGAGGAAAAGAAAGAAGAATCAGAAAAGACTATTAAAGAGCTATATGATAAACACGTTGCATCCCAGAACAAGCTATCTGCAGCTGAATTACAAGATATCACCACACCGAATTCCAACAACATTCGCAATAAACTTTGGGAGAAATATGAAGATAATGCGTACAATGCATCCACAGAAGATTATAAAGAAGGAATGAAAGCATATGATACTGCTCAGGCCGAGTTTGATTTGAAGAATGGCGCGGTACAGGAACAGATGAAAAAGGATGGTAGCGCTCCGATTAAACCCACGGAACCTAGACCTGTACCGCACACCATTGCACCCAACAATTCAACCATTGCAACGAAAGTGGGGGACTTTTATAAGGGACGAGAGGACTTAGAGAAGGCGAAGAAGGAGAAAGAGGAACAAGAGGCCAAACGGTATAACAATGCGAAAGAAGCAAATAATGCCACTGCAAATGAACGCATCAAGAAGTCTCAAGAGCTTGGGCGTACTCTTACCATTGAGGAGCTACAGGAAATACGTAACAAATACATTGCATCCAAACAGCCATCCCTAGCAAATGCCACTCCTAGTCAACCTGTTGAAAATGCCTAAATACCCATCGCCATTCTATGATATGCAGGTTTCCGTTATTACACCCACCTATCAGCGTCGTGCGTTTATCCCTATCCTCATTGAGCTCTATCGAAATCAGAGCTTTCCCAAAGATCGCATGGAATGGTTGATTCTAGATGATGGGCGAGATTCCGTCGCAGATTTATTTGAAGAGGCCTCCAAGACCATTCCCAACATTCGGTATTATTACATGGACGAAAAGATGCGCATCGGCACCAAACGGAATTGGCTCAATGACCATGCGTGCGGCGCAATACGGATTGCCATGGACGACGACGATTATTATCCGCCCACCCGCGTATCCAGTGTCGTCACCGCCTTTCAACAGAATCCGCGCATTGACCTGGCCGGCTCCTCCCAGATGAACCTCTTCTTTCTCGATACACAGTCGGTTCATACCCTCGGCCCATACGGCCCGCGTCATGCCACAAACGGAACCATGGCCTGGAGAAAATCGTATTCCGATGCGCATCGATACAGCGAGTTTGTTACAAAGGGAGAAGAGAGCTCATTCCTAGAAGATTATCGGCATCCCATGATACAACTGGATCCTCGCGACACCATTCTAGTGATTTGCCATGGCGATAACACCGTTGATAAATCGAAGCTGGCCCTTCGTCCTTCGCCCCATCGATTGGATGAACTCGTCGCGGAGCCGGCTATTCGTTCCTGGTATACAGGTCTAAAACATTGTTAAACCTAAAGATTGCGAAGAAGGATAATGTAATTGTATGACAGAGGAGTTTCATTACGATAAACTACTTACGTTAAATAACGTATATCATCATACGCTTATTCAAAGTAATACTGTATACGAGAATCCTGTGATACGTACGCCTCTCTATCCGCATCAAGCCACCTTGGTCCAGGGGATGATACAGCATCGTGAAAAACTGACACGCGGATTTATGAAAGAGGGGCAAATTATTCAAGGAAAGCTGGGTGTCATTGCGGAGCCGGCTGGGTCGGGCAAAACGCTGTCTGTTCTTTCCTATTTGGCTTCTCAGCCTTCTGTGCCATCCATCACCTCGGAACTCCATACGCACTCCTCGCGTTATTTCTTCTCTCATGAGCTAAAACGGGTTGAGGCCGTGAATACACCGCATTTAATCATCGTGCCACACATTCTGTTTGGACAGTGGAAAGAGGAAATTGAAAGACACACGGGCCTTCCTTGTTTTTATGTGGAGATGAAACGGGTCCTGAAACACGCCGAGACAGCTGCCCAGATTCGCGAGAGTCGTGTGGTTCTTACCACCAACAAGTGTTATAAATTCCTGCAAGAATACGCCTTGGAACATCAAATTCAATGGAATAATATTGTTGTGGATGAAGCGTCCTCTATCTTTTTTCACGCATCCGACCCACCACTCACCTTCCAGTTTCTCTGGTTCATCACACAAGACTGGATTCCGCTTCTATTCAAGCATCCCCATGTATCCAAAAGTACGCTCTTCTTTCTACGAGACCGCTTGTCACTCCATCCTGATTTGGAACGATGGCTTCTTGAGGACATTACACAACCCTATAGTGGCTCACTTACATCGTCGTTTCTGAAAGAATATCTTCCATTTTTCCATCCTTGTCGTGACCTCCTGTTTTTGAGGACCGGTACCGAATTCCGCGATAAGAGCATGAATCTTCCTCCCGTTGTACATGATACCGTGGCCTGTAAATCGAATATTACGTTGAATTCTCTGATGAGTTTCTATTTGGCCCGAAACCGTGAACCTGCGATTCGCTCCAACCAGATTCCGCAGTTGTTTCAGGCGCTGGGAATCGAATGCACAACGGTTACACAGTATCTGACAACACAACCTAGCGGGAAGTTATCCCTTATTCGCCGAAAAGTACAGGATAATGAGTGCGGAATCTGTTTGGAACCCTGTGAATATCCGACCATTGTGAATTGCTGTCATCACCTTTATTGTGGCAAGTGCCTCTTGAAGAATACCATTCTGAATCATAAGTGTCCTACGTGTCGAAATGTCCTATTGATTTCGAATCTGTGTTGTCTTTCCCCTTTTACCGATGACCAATTTGCGGCTCGAACTAAAATGGAGGTATGTATGGAGCTCTTTCGGGCGAATCCTAAGGGGTCTTTTATATTATTTTCTCCTTTTACCAATATCTTCTATGAATTGGTGGAAATGATGAAATCGACGGGTATCAAAGCAGAGAGAATGGAAAATCATCTATTTTCTCTGCGGCGAACGGTGCGGAATCTCCAGGAAGGAACCACCCAAGTTGTCTTTGTCTCTACCATCGATGGGCTCCGCGGATTGTCTCTTCCCTCTACGACTCATATTATTTTTTACCACGAACCGTCTTCTTCGGAATGGAAGGAGCTACTGATTCACTCTTCACAACGACTGGGGCGAACGCGTCCATTAACATTACTTCATTTAAATTCGGAGATTCCAGTTTGACACCGAGTGTATCATATATTTTACCCGTTTGCTGAGTGGCCCACTGGGTTACACACCGAAAGGGAATGCTGTGCTCCTCTGCCATGCGATTCATCTCCTTCCATGCATTGAACAGCGCCGACTGTTTGGTAAGTACCATCGTATACTGCAACGCGGATGGCTCAGGAATGGTGTTTGGTTTGGGGTACGGACGCAGATACTGATTGGGGTATTTCAGTTTGAGACGGTAGGACAGGGGCAGAAGATTCCAGCATTGATGAAAGAACGCCCAGAAATCGGCGCGGTCGCTCCACCGCAGAAAATCCAGGATGGATTCATAGACTTCGAATGGAACACTCTTATTTTCCAGGAACAGCGGTAGATTCTGATGAAATAGCAGCCCTGCCAGATTGGCATCCTTTGTTTCCAAATCCAGCTCGTCATTGTCCTCCCAGTGCTCAAACAGTGTAAACCATGCCGCGCGAATGGCGATATGAATCGTATGATCCATTGACTCCTCCTTTCCTCGGGTATGGCTCACCGTGTTATCCTGGTAGGTCAGACTTTGTGATACCTTTCGGATGTCGCCGAGCTGATACAGAGATTCGGAGATTTCTTTTTGAAAGAATTCGACTAGGCGGTCCTTTTTTGGCATATTCACATAATGGACACAGCAGTACTTGAGAAGCTGTTGCATGATTCGGCCTTCCAGAATATTACAAATGAGAATAAGGGGGCAATCTTCGATGAAGGGGCGTTTGGATTTCAAGTAGTCCAGGAGTTCTTGTAGGCCTCCTTTTTCGCCCTGTGAAAGACCGTCCATTTCATCCAAGAGGACGACGCGGCCGTTGGGTGTGGAGGGATGAATCCATTTGCTGACACCGGTTTCCATGAGGAGCGGCAGGATGGTCTGGCGAAACGAGGAGCCCGTACGTGTATGGCTCGCATTGAACTCTTGTACCCAGAATCGGGTCTGCTTGCATACACGATACACCATGGTCGTCTTTCCAACGCCTGGTGGACCAATGAGAAGAAACGCGGGATGCGAGCGGGCCTGCAGCCATTTTGCCATGGCACCCTCTATTTCTGGATGAAGACAGGCGGTGTTCTCTTCTGGTAGGCTTGTTCGCACCATCTGACGTAGTCCATAGGGGATTCTTTACATTCAATCGCGGCGCGTACGCTTCTGTGTTTTTCGATGAGGTCGAAGATGGGACAGACGATATGCCCCCATCGCGCCATCAAATGCATTGAAATCAAAATCGTCGTGGAGACCTAGTTTCACCAGTCCAAACATCATTTGTTCGCCGCGTTTAACAGGGAGGACACTGAATGCTGCGTTCAAGATGTCCATGAGATAGGGTATGACACAATGATACTTGTGTTCTAATCGAACCACTGGTTTACACAGTTTTACAATCGTTTCATCCGAGCCGAATACCTGCAGATAATGCTGGCGAACCATGTCGAGGGTGATTTCATTCATTCCGTTTGTCCAGTAAAAGGTTTCGGAAGGTTTATCGTAGACTCCGAAGAGGGCGACGTCTGGCTTGGTTTTACGTTTGCGGAAGGTTTCCACCACTTTCTTAGAGTTCTCGTTTTGGCGACCGTATTTCTCGATGATATGAAACAACATTTTGTCCTTGTTTGTCCATTTGGTGGATGCGACCATTCTATTATTGCGTTGATTTTTCATTTTAGAGTGTATAACATTCTAAAATGCATTCAACGGGACATTATGAACGAATGTTCATAATATGAGATTCTATGCATTTTAGAGTGTATAACATTCTAAAATGCATTCAACGGGACATTATGAACGAATGTTCATAATATGAGATTCTATGCATTTTAGAGTGTATAACATTCTAAAATGCATTCAACGGGAATTGAACCCGTGTCGACTCCTTGGAAGGGAGCCATTCTGCCACTGAACTATAAATGCCGGTGATGTGGTGTTCTCCACACTCTTCTCGTAGACAATTTCTTTAGGTTTTAAACGCACTTAACAGCTTCCACCCGACGAGGGCGGTCCGGTAATGCTTCCATCGCCTGAAACACATCCATCACCATTTGTGATTCCCTCCCATGACAAACCTGAAGTAATCGCTCGCTGGCACAGCTCGCCGTTCTTTTTACCACCATCGGTAGAAACGGTTTTCAAAGAGAAGAATGCACTATCTGGGTTGGAATCGCCCTTTTGAGCGTCAAACTTCGACAATCCGTTATTCTTCGAAACGCCAATCAAATCGATGCACGTATCCATCTTCTGACCATCCGCCTGTGTGCGCTGATAATATGTTAAGTAATCGGGGCAGGTATTGATGACAGGCGGCCAGGAACCGGGAATCGCACCAAACATTCCATTCGGGCCAAACCAGCGAATACCATATACAATAAATACATACAAGGCCCCTGCAAAGAAGATAACGGTGCTGAATCCCATTTGCATTCCGTACAGCTGGTAGCTTCCGCCTGCAATCACCAGGACCGCAATCACAATGAAAATGACCATATAGATGTTGAACATCTTTTTCTACTATAAGGGAATATGATATTCTCTTACATTTGCCCTCCCGCGATGGGTACGGCGCCTGTATTGGTGGCACCAAGAAGGCCATTATTGGGTGTGGCAATATAGAACGTAAAATAGGGGCTATATTCGTCGATAATGCCATTATAGCCTACGCCAAAGGTCGGGCCGCTGGGACCGCCGAGGAACGTCGTAATGGCGGTCGGGACAAGAAGCTGTACTTGGCGATAGTATCCCTTTTGGCCCGCCGCCGAACCGTATGGCGCGTACACTGTTTTTCCCATGTCGCGCAGGATGCACGGAGTGCTAACGAGCTGAATCAGGTTCGCTTGGAGATTAGCCGAGGCGCCTGTCACATACCCCGTATCCGTTTGAAACTCGTAGGCTCCGATGGAACCGGCCGCGAGCATGCTGGATGGAACATTGTAATACGTCGAGCCCATGTAGATTTGCCTCGTGTAAGTCAGCACCGAAGACATTCTACCATTCTCACGGATTAAAAAATCGAATGGATGATTGATAGTTTGTATTGTAAAATAGCTCATATCAATCAATTTACATCTGGCCGCCCGCAATCGGGAACGCACCCGACGAGACGCCGCCAAGAAGGCCGTTCATCGGCACAGCGATGTAGAAGGTCAGGTAATCCGCGCCCTGAACACCGAATGAGGCCGATATGGTCGTGTTAAGCAGTTGGACCTGGCGGTAGTGGCCACCCGAAACATAGACGGTCTTGCCCATGTCGCGCAGAATCGTGTTCGTCAACGACGGAAGCGACTTGCTTGCGGCCGCAAAGGTTTGAATTGTACCAGGCGGGTAGTTGCCCAGCGACTGCGTCGGTGAAAACACATAGCAATTCGAGGTGGTTAGCGCAGCCGAGCTGTAGTAGGTGGTGGAAACCGGAACTTGGCGAGTGAAACGAGAGACAGACGACATTTATATTCAGGGCTTAGAAAAAAATCAAAGAGGGGTGGTAGAATGTCGGTCGCTCCTCAACCTGAATTTCAACTTCCGTATACCGCCTATGGCCGCGGCGGCCAAAATGGGCGCGTCAACCTAGGAACCGACCCCTCTGCCGGTGGCCGCACCGTACCAGATTCCGCTGGTTTTAGTTATCCCAAACAGACCGAAGTGAGCTTTGCAGGTGACATGCTCCGGGGAAACTGGGAGCATACGCCCCTTTCTGATGCCTTTTTTACGCGAAACAACGCTGTGGTCATCCAGACGGACATCAAGCGCGAAGTCTACCGTATGAGCGGCTCGAAGAAATTCCAGATTGATGACCAGGACGTCGATGAACTGAAAATGATTATGCGTGCCATGTATTTACAGTACGCGAAGAACCATCCGTTCAATATTGAGGGACAAATCCAGGAGCTCAACAAGATGGTAATTGACTGGTCCGCGCCCCGTATTCTATCGGAAATTGAGCACTATTCGTATTACCTTAATGATATCAGTCACTTGCCCGTGCCGTTGGAGAAGCCGCTGAACATGTCTGGAGCGGGGACCAAATCGCTTCCCTTTCGGCCTCCGATGTAATACTGTTTACAGTTGGTTTCCAATCATGAACGGCGAGTCTTGCCGCGTTTGGAGCGCTTGTTACGCTTTGTGCTTCGTTTTGTCTTACGGCCGCCGCGTCTATTTCTTTCACTATTTAATGTATGTTTTACCTTAAAATGGCTTTCATTACCAGCAACGGAACCAATTGACGCCTTTCGGATAAGACGTTCATTTCTAAAATTCCGAATAGCCTGCTGTGGATCTACTCCAATAGGGAAATACGCTGGAGTCTTTTGAGTTACATTTGTATTGTTGTCTAGAATACGTGTAGGTTCATTACCTACGCTACTATTAAAATGACTATTAAAATTGCTATTGTTATCTAGTGTATATTCTATGATAACATCCTTTGCAGGTTGTGGTACGTTTGGAAATTTTTCAAAAAAAGTTTTACTAATTGTATATCTTTTACCATTAGATTCAGTTATATACTTATCATGTTTTAAATCAGGAAGATAGGCAAAATAATGCTTTTCAGGCGTAGATATTGGTAATAATACAAATTCCGACTTTTTAGGATTATTACCTAACGGTGTAAATATTCTTCTATTTCTTATATAAAAATTGTGTGACATCTCATTATCTGGCAAACGTTGTGCGTAATTGTCATATATTTGTCCACTCGTATCTAGAAAAACCTCATTAGGCTCCACCATCTCTACTCAACCCCCATAAAAAATATATACACCATCAACTTACTTCTTCATCATCGGCCTCTTCTTCGGTGCTTTCGAATCGGACTTCGTCACCGAAACCGAATCCGCGACACGCGCACCCGAATACGAAACCCACGCCTGGCGGAACGCCTCCAAGTCATTCAGCCACAACGACGAGCCCGTCTGGCCCTCCAGATAGTCCACCTCCCCTTGTTTCTCCGTAATCTGACCATCGAGTTCCGTCACCGCCGACTGCTTCACACGATCCATCCGCATCCGCAACACATAATCATAGGAATCATACGCATCAGGAGCCGACTCCTTGGATAAGGCTGGAATATCGCATGCCTTTAGTTGCGCCACAATCTCCTCATCGGACTTTCGCTGCAACACAATCCGCTCATCAAGGAGCGCTTGGATAAACCGCCGCTTCGCATCCAGTTCCCGCATCTGCGCTCGTAGAGCCTCCAGCATGGAAACACGGCGAGCCTCATACATCGGAAGGCGCTTCTGCACAAACGCCTCCATCAAATCGCCCACTGTCTTATACTTGACAATGTTGAATTCCGTATCAAAGCACGTCATGTTTGTCGTCTTCCACGACGTGGTCAGCTTGAACGCCTTCTCGAACTTCGCCACATTCTCTTTCAGCGCATCGTACCCTTCTTCCGTAAAGTAGAGCACGAATCGCACATCGACATCATTGTACAAATCGTCGAATCCCTTGAGTCCGCACGGCTCCGCATCCTCTTTAGACGACCGGTTCGAACCCGTCTCGGCTTTCTTGGCCTCCTTCTTAGCCTCCTTTGACACCTTCTCTTCAACATCCATCAATCCATCGAGGAATGCCTTATAATCTTTCGTCCAGGTCCCAACCGGTAGCTCCGTAATGGTCACTATCCGCTTCTCGTCATCCAAAGTGTATAATCCCCGCGTCATCCACGACTGGTCATCCACACGCTGGGTCACGCCTTTAAAGCCAAACCACCACGGGTCCAGCGGATGCCCCGCCAGGCTCTCCATCGAACCTTCCAGCCGGTGCCGCAACAGGCACACCACATCGTCTGGGTTGTGCGGCGGGATATTCGTCGAGTATCCCGTACCAATTCCGATGGAGCCATTGATGGCAAGGAGAGGGACTACAGGCAGGTAATACTCTGGCTCTACTACATCACCGTCATCATCGATATGCTTCAAGAGGGCGGCATCCTCCTTTCGGAACATCGTTGCCACGATTTGCTCAAGATACGTATGAATGTAACGTGGAGATGCTGCATCCTGCCCGCCCTGAAGCCTGCTGCCAAATTGTCCCACGGGTTTCAGCAGATTAACATTGTTGGACCCCATAAAGTTCTGCGCCATCGCCACGATGGTTCCGTTCAACGACGCCTCACCATGGTGGTACGCCGCGTGCTCTGAAACATAACCCGCCAGTTGTGCTACACGGATTTCGTCCTTCAGATTACGCTTCAAGCACGAGAACAGGATTTTACGCTGCGACGGTTTCAGGCCGTCCATCACATGCGGCAGGGAACGGATGTTGTCCGCGTTGCTGAAATGAATCAGTTCGCAGTTTACAAAGTTCGTATAGCTCGCCTTTCCGCCTGAGGGAGTCATCATAATGGACGGGTCATACTTGCTGAGCCACCGCTTCCTATCATCCGCCTGTTTCTTATTGAACGCCAAGTTCATGGATTCGTCCGTTTTCTCATCCCACTCATACTGAATTTCGTGGAGGTCCTTGAACCATTCTCGCGCCTCGGCGGGCGTCGACGTGCCCAACCCTTTGTAATACTTGATTTTCCAGCCTGAAATCCCAGGCGCTTGCGTCTCCTTCCACTGGTTGAACTCGGGGATGGAATAGAAGGATAGCGTCGACGGGCCCTTGCTCGCCTTCAGAATCGGCGTGAGGAGCGTGCACAGGAATCCCGCATGCATCAGGCCAGGCCACTCGGTGTGGAACAGATTCATGAGAAGACCCTTAATGTGCGACCCATCATGGTCTTGGTCCGCCATTACCATCACGCGCCCATAGCGCAGCTCCGAAATGTCTTTGTACTGCTTTCCTTGCTCCAGCCCCAGAATCTTCTTAATCGCCGTCAGCTCCTCGTTGGCGTTGAACTTCTGCACCGTGATATCGCGGACATTCAGGAGTTTACCGCGGAGAGGGAACACACCCCATTTCTCACGACCGACCTCTTTCAGACCCGAAATTGCGGATGTGGCCGCTGAATCTCCCTCCGTCAGAATCAGAGTGCATTCCCGTGATTTGGCTGTGCCGGCCAGCATGGCATCCTCCAGTTTCGTCATGCCGCGCAGCACCGAGCGTTTCTTACCATCCGTCTTCTTTGTCTCTCGCATCGATTTCGCCTCCAGAAGGAACTTGGCCTCCTCAAAGAGACCGAGCTTTCCGAGGGTTTCCACCAGCTTGCCACTGTACTCGGGCTTCGAGCCGAACTCCGCGGCAGGCGTCGTCAGACAGTCCTTGCTTTGCGAATCGAAACTCGGATTCACAATGGTCGAATTGATGAACAGAACCACCGAGTTCTTGAGCTGACCAGGCTTAATCTCAATCTTCTTCTTTTTCGCCAGCTCGCAGAAATCCGTGAGCACCTTGCGCCCCACCGTCTCTACATGCTTACCGCCCTTCTTTGTATGGATGCCGTTCACAAAGGAGATATGCTTATCCTCAGGCAGTTCCTCTTCGTCTGAGTACAGATGGCTGGCAAGAATCGCCCCCACCTCCCAGCGCGGCCCGCAATCCTCATAGGCAAATCCTGTCATCCCGTCGCGCAAGAAGAGCTTGATAAACTTCTCAAAGGTATTCGAAGCCACAACGGCGCCATTCCACGTCACCTTGACGTCCTTTCCCACCAAAGAGGCCAGCTCGATGATGCGCGTATGGAAACAGCCAATCATGTCTGCAGTGATGCCCGTTTCGTCAAAGGCACCCACAAATCTCGACCGGTCAGGGATAAACGTCACGTTCACGTGACCTGTCTTCGCAGCCGATTTCTTGATGGACGGCTTTTCCACCTTGAACATATTATCGTACCAGCTCTGGGTGTACTGCTTGCCGCTGGATGGCGTTTTAATGTCAATCGTGAACAGTTTGCTCATAATGGACGTAACTTTACTGCCATATCCGTTTTTGCCGCCCACAATCTTCTCCTCCGACTTGTCATAGTTGCTTGAGGTCAAGAGATGACCGAAAATCAGTTCAGGAATCATCACCTTGTGCTCCTCGTTCATTTCGATGGGAATACCATCACCGTCATTCTGCACCGAAATTACGGTGTCTCCGTCATCTTTGTGCTGAACGATGATGTCGATGTGTTTAATGGGGGTCATACCCGCCGTTGTTGTCGAACGCACAAACTCATCACGGGCATTGACGACGATTTCATCAAAGATTTTGTAGAGACCTGGATTGAAATGGAGCTTTCGCCAGACCATTTTGTTGGAGCCGGCATCGTACACCCATCGCGTCTCCTGATTGGTCTTCGTGCTACCGATGTACGTATCAGGGAGTTCGAGGATGTGCTGATGCTGGGTTAACTTCTGGTACTTTCGAGTGGCCATGTCTGGGATACGGGTGTATGACCTGTCTTTAGGTCTGAAATCGAATCAATTTTTATGAGCAGTCATTTTCTATGGATAATCTAGAGATGTTAAATAGAGTACCAAGTTACGCTTCTGGAAGTAATTCAAATACCAATAATAATACTCCTTTATTTGTGACACCTAGAAGTACACCTAGAAGTACACCTAGAAGTACACCTAGAAGTACATCTATACAATCTACTGCATCATCCTCTAATCAGGTGGCACCTTCAAATACAGTAACGGATATACCATCCCTTGTTTCCAATATGGAATTTATTCAATGGATGTATCGTACGATTCAAGAGGCAATTAAATATACAATCGACGGACTCATATCTACAAAAACACACTTAGGAATAGAATATGGTATCATTGGAAGACCACGCAGTGAGATTATAAAAAAAACGTATGATTGGGGTCGTAAAAAGCCATTATATGATGCACATAATCTCTCCATTATTGGCGGATGTATTAGTAGCATTGTTAAAAAGTATTTAAATGTGATGGATAACAATAACAAAACATCTGACATTGATATGGTATTATGTCCAGATGCCTCAATGGGATTATTTTTAATTAGTTCAGAATGTATCAGAACATTTATTACGAAATTGGCAGAGACACTACAAAAAAAATATGAGATTGAGAAATATCGCCCCGATGTTGACATTTCTATTCAATATACCATATCCAAATCAAAGGACAGGGAAGAAGCAAGAGGATTTAAGCATATTCGATTCTTTTTCACAGGAGAATCCAAAACAGCGCATGAATTATGCGATTTGGCGATTCATGATGGTACATCCTCGCAGTTATATGACTTATATTACCAGCCCAATAACACCATTCGTTCCATTGCAGAAGACCCAATTTATTGTGCACCGCATAATACATGCATTGTGGAAGGCATCCGAATTCCAAGGATAGAACCATTCATTATTCAGCAATTATTTACATTTGGTAATGTATTATTACATTTAAGTGATATGACCAGATATGATATAAAACCTGGCGAAAAGAATATGATTCGCGTATTGGATTTTTATAGTATATTGAATGTACATAAAGAGGATGCATCATTTAATCAAAAATTATCAGCTTTATTATTTGTAGCTAATAATGTACATACACTCATCGCACATATATATAATTATATATGTATGAACTATCATATTATTTTTAGACATATACAATTACCCATGCATGAAAGGTCTGTCTCTGTCATGAAAGAGTTGCATCGTAAGATGCGTACAGAATATGGTATTAACTGTGGTATGATTAATAATAATTCAAAAAAAGGTGGCGACTATAAGCCACTTCGTGGCGACTCCAAGCGCTCTAGGCGCAAATCAAAACGAATGAACCGCACAAGAAAGCGTTAGACAACATGACAGACGCCCTCCTTTTTATGCGAATCGCATAGAATCGTAATCGACGTACAGTCCGTCATTTTGGTGTTCGCACATATCTCATGAATAGAATGGCCCTTAAGGGGGGTTCGAAGAAGAGAAACGCACGCATCTTGCTGGAAACGGTCCTTTGTTGCCCTTATACACGCCTGACGAGGATGGTGTCCATAATCCATTTTATCTGCCACCGCATTCTTGCATATCTCACAGGGAACGCTGTAGAGTGTTTTCATGTAGGACATGCGGCGTGTCATACTCATCATGGGAACAACAGCGTATACACCATGAACGGCGTATAAGTGAACGGTATACATCATAAAAACTATAAGGAATGGAATCTGCATCTGTATCCATCTCTTGGGCGACTCCTATTTCAAATTTTAGTAATTGGCACACTTGTTTCATGACAGAAATGCGCGACGAGCTCATCGTTCTTGTAATCATGGATGTACTTGATTTCATGAATGCCCGCCGCGAGAAGAATGCGACAGCAGACGATACATGGATAGTGCGTAATATAAGCCGTGCACCCCAGCGAAGATACCCCTCGCTTCGCGCAATCCGTTACCGCATTCTGTTCTGCATGAACTGTTGCCTGCTCATGTCCATCTCTCACAATCGACGTATGTTCACATCCAGGAAGGAACCCATTATATCCCTGGCTTACAATCCGATTCGAGTGAACAAGGATGCATCCCACGTGGAGACGTTCACAGGGGCTTCTTTTCGCGGTCACTTGCACAATTTCCTTAAAATATTCGTCCCATGATGGCCTCATCTTGTTGATAATACGACGGAAGTCATTAGGCTAAATTGTGTGCGGGAGGTAGGATGACAAGAACCCGAAGACGCGGTGGTGGCCCGTTGCCCCTTCAATATTTCGGCGCAGTCGCGCCTGTGTCCGCGGAAGCAGGCTCAGATCGACTGGCAGTTCAAGGAAACACCGTTCGCCCCTCGATTGGCGGAAGACGAAGAAAGAGCCGACGAATGCGCGGAGGATTCTATCCGTCTATTATGGGTAATTTCACGGCGCTGGCCTCCAAGTATATCGTACCGATTGCACTCTTTGCGGGATACAAGCTACTAGGACGGTATACCAAGAAGGGCAAACGCCAAACGAAGCGCCGCTGATGTCGTGTTTGAGTGCGTCTAGATGGAACAAAGGTCCCATTCCGGAGCTACCGGAAGAGAAAGCCCCAATAAACATCGAGTAGTCTAAAGCCAATTCGGACATCTACACACAATGAGTGTAGCACAAGGCGCGAGCAAAACAAACGCGAATGGAAACCTGTTTGAAATTCGTACCGTACAGTCGGCTGCATTTCGTACATTGATTGAGGCACTCAAGGAGATTCTAACAGAGGCCAATCTGGAGTTTGACTCGACTGGTATCAAGGTGATTGATGTCGACGAGACTCATACGGTTCTAACGTACCTACGTCTCCATGCGGACCGTTTCGAGTACTTCTATTGCCCTGCCAAGTACGTGCTCGGCATCAATATGATTTACCTGTTCAAGCTCATTAAAACGCTATCGAATAATGATAGCCTGACCCTATTCCTGCCTGCCAGCAATCCAAACAAGCTGGGTATCCGTGCAGAGAATGCGGAGAAGGGGACCACGAATACGTGGATGATGAAGCTCTTCGATACCAATGTGGAGAACATTGAGTTTCCGAACATTTCATTTACGTCGATTATCCATATGCCGTCGGCGGATTTCCAGAAGATTTGCCGTGATTTCAATGCGCTGGCTGAGAAACTGGAGATTACGAGCTCGAATGCAGACCTGATTTTTCGATGTGTGGGTGATTTTGTGGATGGTGAAACGGTGATTATGTCGAACAACCAGGGTGGAATTGCAGTGGAGCGCAATACGAATGAGATTGTACAGGGTATGTTTGAGCTCAAGTATCTTGTGCTGTTTACGAAGTGCACGAATCTGTGTACGAGCACGCAGATTCATTTGAAGAACGATTATCCGCTGGTGCTGCGCTATATGGTGGCGAATCTGGGCGAGGTGCGCCTGGTGTTGGCCCCGCAGAAGCAGAAGACGGAGACGGCGAAGCCGCAGAAGTTGTAATGAGTCAATATATAAAATATCATCTACTTTTATTTTATTAAGAGTTTGTAGATGGCATATTTAATTGGAGGGCATGGTGGAGAAACACCAGATCGTACCTTTACCGTTCCAGATGGATGTACAATTGTAGTGTATAAGCATTCATATGAATCAATCATGACTGCTGAACAGAGAAAGTTAATATATAATCTTATGATGTTGCCAGAAGAAGTGATAAAGAATCCAGTAGAACACTCATATGATATTATAAAGGCCTTCGGATCCGTTGCCATATACAAAGCAGGAGATCAATGCCCTTATTTTTATTATACAACTATAAATTGTTTTCCTTCTGAACAACCTTATGATAGATGTTTAATATATCCTGGTTCTGGTATAAATGATATTATAAAAATGAAACAAAAATATTTAGATGGTATTGAAATGAAAATACTGAATCTGTCAAAGTCTACTACAAATAGTTTAGATGATATAATCGATACAGTAGCATATTTTTATCGTGATAGTATTTATCCAACTCAAGAGCATGTTGAAAAATACATAAAATATTTAATAGAACGATTTCTACATACAACAAACAAATCTTCAAATATAAAAGCTTCAAATTTAGATGGCTATCAAACAAAACTTATTCAACGTATTTTGAAATATATTACTGAAGCAAGTTTCATAAATCCAACTCAAGAAATGCTCTGTGAGATATTCCCAGGAGTTTATTATAATTTTGTATGTAGATATACAGAAGGAACACATAATATTAATGAATATAATAGAAATCTAGGAAAGTATCAAACAAAACGTAATACATTACGCAATCCAAAACTAATTCGTTCTCCTGCACTTATTTCTAACGTAGAACATCCATTATCTGAATCAACCCCACTCTTAACCAATATATCTGAAAAGTTGCTAACAGGACGTATAGCAGAGACTGAGAAAAGAAAAAAATATATTAGAAATTATTATACAAATCCACGATATTTATCCGATACAAAGGAAAAATTAAAAATCATGCGTGAAAATATAAATAACCTTGATGAAGAATTAATAGCAGCGTTTGAAGAATTAATAGCAGCGTTTGAAGAATCTCCCAATCATACAAATTCACGATATGTCTCCAACAAAAAGGAAAAATTAAACAAAACGCGTGAAAATAGAAAAAGATATGTGCAAGAAATCAAAAATCTTGAAGAATTAATAGCAGCGTTTGAAAAATCTCCCAATCATACGGGAGGAAAGACAAGATATGTTAAGGGAGGAAGAAATAAAACTAGGAAAAGATAAATTTCAACGTCTATAATAATGAGGGGATTCGTGATACATTAATCTACATAATTATGCTGCGATGGCATTAATGCTACTCAATGAATAATAGGTTGTAAACAATAAAAAGATATTATCAAATAGTATCTTTTTAGTAGTTTGTAATAAAATATAGAAGATTTTTGGGCTCTTTTTCCCAAAAAGCGCATTACATCTTCTTCTGCACAAACGGCGTGTAAATGATGTCGCTCTCTTTAATACTGCTCACCGCCTCCAAATCAGCGGGCGAATGACACTTCTGAGCGTCTGTGTTCCATACCTTGATGATATTGAATCCACGCTTCGGACTAATCGAGATACCATTGACGCGATTCTCCTTGGCGGACAACATATCCAGCATCGCCCCAATAGCATATGTCACATACACTTCTGCCGCCTCTTTTTTCTGACAACGAAACGAGTAGCAACCACCGCGAATGTGATGATGGCTCTCCCACAGAGGAGGAGAAGGGTCCCGCATCAGAAAGAACATTCCATCCGAAAAGGACTCAATGTTCAGCGCCTCCATAATGGACCAGAATTGGTGCCACGTCTTCATGGAGCCGAGACTGATGAAGGTATTCAGTGTCCACTTCGTCTCCTGCGGAGAGTGGAAATAGAGTGTCCATGGACCGGTCGGAATCGCAGATTGGAGACTAATCTTTGATTCGTCCACAGTCGACATGGAAGAACAAGAAGGTTCTAAGCTTGAAGTGCTGCTAAAATCTTTAAACCGCTCGGTATCAAATTTTATACGTTTATGCATGAAAATAAGTGCATGTGTTCAGATAGTTTTCATATTGCGGGAGATACATATTGTAATAAATCTTATTATCTTTGATTTCTAGGCTCTGATTATCGGAATGGAGCGTCATCATCTCTTCTTTGCCCTCATGGGTAATAATATGAAACTGGACAATCGTGTTCGCTGGAAACCATTGACGCTTTTCTGCACACCAACACAGGAAAATCGTCATGAGACTTGGACAATGTTGGTTGTGTGTCACGAGGCGGAACTGCTCAATAAATGTATCCATATCATATTTTATCTCATGATGCTGATTCACTACTACCATGTTTGCGGACAGCCATGAAAGCCTACATACCGAGTCAACTGTCTCCTTATTTGAAGTCAATCGATAGGATGAATAGCTCCACACGGGGACAACCGAGTTATGAACATGTGATAGAGGAAGAGGATGAGTATGACCTTCCATAAATACCCATTGATTTGTTTTGGCGTAGCTTTGCATATAAGTGTATAGATTCTGCACGGATTCAACGGCTGAGCGATACCATGTTGTAAGACGATTACAAATTGATAGTCCTTTTGTCAAAAAATAAGCGCGGCTCATCTTGAGTCTTATAGTGCTCCTATGATTTAGGTTCGATATAATACGACGCTGCTAGATTTCTCTTTCCATACACCAATCGGCTGCTCGGTGGGCTGTCCCTCTTCGTCGATTCCATAGATAAACCCTTCAGGGTCTTTGTAGTATGATTTGCCCTTATATGTGACTTCTGCTAACTCGATGCCGTCCTCGTCTTGCTCTTCTTGCTCTTCTTGCTCTTCTTGTTCTTCTTGCTCCTCTTGCTCTTCTTGCGCCTTTTCTTGTGGCTCTTCTTGTGGCTCTTCTTCCTTCTTTTCTTGTGGCTCTTCCTTCTCCTCTTCCTTCTTTTCTTGCGGCTTTTCTTTCGCCTCTTCCTTGGGAACTTGTTTCACAATGGTCTCATTACGAAGAATGCTAGAAAGGGCGACCGCCGACGGCGTTAAAATGGGCTGAAAGAGTTCTGCCTCTTTGCGAACCAAATAAATCTGTTCAAGAGGGTCCACAATGGTATTCTCCAGATACGTCGAAGATGAATCCAACCAAGGGTCTGTCTTTTCTTCATCTTGGTTCACCTGAATTTCACGCATCTCCAACATATCCAGTCGGTCCACAATATGATTCAATGCATGCTGCTGGACGTCATATTGCCTACTAAGCTTTTCCATAGTGGATACCATATCAGGATTCATAGATACAGTCGTGGAAGGGGCTGATTCAGGCAAGGTATTCAGCCAATGTTCCAATTGACGGAGTTCCTTTTGAATATTGAGCATACACGTACGAATCAGAACGGATGGAATGGTAGACATTGTCGCGATACCCATTTTATAGGTCGGCGGGTCATCAAATTTTACACCGATTTGATTCTCAGATTCAGGCACGCATCCAACGTAGACTCCCATGCCTTCAAGGGCTTTGTTCTACGAAGACGCAGAACCTCCTCCGCCTTTTGCAATCGTTCCTTCACGGTCTCATTCACACTCTTGGTCAGACTCGTATCATAAAAATCAATTGGCTTGGTATCCATCGTGGCAAGAATGCTTACCATCGGAGGAAGATGAACATCGACGCGCACTTTGTGAGATTGAATCAGGCCACGATACTGCTCGATAGGCAGTGACCCGCCAAATAGAGAGAGAATGGAACGCGGTGGGGCAGGATGAATCACTCCCTGACATGACTCACCATATACTCGATACAGCAGAGCCAATTGCTCCCATCGCGTATGTGAATCTTGGCGCATATCAAACAAATACGCAGATGCACACTCAGGACTGCAGAAATTACCCATTACAATGATGTGATCACCCGTATCACGTACAGGAAGGACCACAGGGCGATGCGAGAATGTATGACAGCACCAGAAACAAGCCGCATCCGATTCGGCTGGAATGGTCTTTACTTCGGATGAATTGGTATATTGCACCAATAGAGCCGCCTTCAATCCATAATAATCGACTTCAGGTTCCGCTTTCGCTGTTTCGACGGGCGCAGCATGTTGCACATGTGTTACTTGTTTCATGGGTGCATGCTCATCCGTAGTTACCACCTCATTTTGTAGCTTTTCCACCTCTTCGCAGAATGGATTATCCGCTTGACAATCGTAGGGCTGTGCCTCCGTAGGTGGCATCGGGTCATACATAATCGGCATATCATTCATGGAAACGTCCTTGCTTTGGATGGGTAGGTGTACAATCAAAGGGCGTCGAATGCCTGAAAGAAGCGAGCCCTCAATCCCGTCGGGTGTAATAATTGCAACCACTGGAAACTGCTTCTTTTTGCTCGTCTTTTTCGGCTTTTCTTCGGATACATCCGTTGTTTTCTTGGCGCGACCTCGTCCGCTCATTCTGATACGTCGACGCGCGGTTTCATTTAGGTTGTTATGGCATGGAAGGCATCTGAGTTATCGTCAGAGGTCATCTAATACAAAGCCTTATAGGATAGTTCTTAATGGGACATCGGGTGAGACGGTCCATACAGGCTCTTGAATGCGAACTTGTGCGTGTAGTGGTAGACAAGAGCGAAGACGACGGCGTGGAACATCGCCTTGGTTACAAACGAAGCACCTGGCGGAAGCGACAGCAGAATGCCGGGCGTCAAAACAAAAAACAGCACAGCCGTGAACAGGGACATCATTGGGTGAAACATAATCAGTTATACCTATGTGTAAGAAAAAAGGTTAGAATAGGGTTTAAGCATGATATGGAATGGATAAATAAGATGGCAGTGGATACCAGCTTTTGGTGTGAACGAGTCCGAATTTGCTTTCCGATGTTTGTTCAGCATCCGCATACTCTACAGCATCTATTACTATTTGGACCGCCAGGCTCAGGAAAAACCACCAGCGCAGCATGGCTCGTCGAGCAAATCTGGGGAAATCGCAAGTCGCTCATGTGTATTTCGATGAATGCGGCGGATGAGCGGAGTTTAGAGTCCATTCGTCAAAAAGTATTTCCTTTTCTTCGTGTGGACTGGCGAACTGATAATGAAACTGCACCCCGCTTCTTGATTTTGGATGAATGCGAGACGCTAACGGAAGCTGCACAGTTGTCCCTTCAGACAATGTTGAATATGGACCCGAAAGAACTATGTGTTATCCTGATTTGCAACTCACAGAGCCGAATTCATCCAAAGCTTCGTCAGAGATTATTGAAGATTCGGTATGACCCTCCCAATCGAAATCAAGATACAACCGATTTGGTGACCTCCATGACCCGTGGCGATTTGCGTCAACATACCAAACGTACAGAAATGGAACAACGATTGTGGTCCTACCTCAATGGACATCCTTCGAGCATTGTATCATTGATAGAGGATGAAAATGCAGACTATCAGACGATTGTATCTGAAATCTTATTGTTAACTGAACGGCTTCAGATACTCGATGCGGAACTCATTGACCGAATGAATCTTCTTTATCCCCTTATGATTGACCAAACCTCCCTTCTATCCGAAACCAAACGACAATTGATTCGGCTCATTCAGGAGTGTAAACAAAAAATTGACTCTCGATTTCGACCCATCTAAAGGCAACCCGACCGAGATGTCTGCGCTTACCGTAACTCCGCTACGTGTCTCTACCATGGTGATTACTGCTCATTGGGGAACATCCATTCAACTTGACAAATTGTTTGAGTCCTTGCCGCCCGTCCTCCTTCCGATTTGGATGCCTGCTGAGGGTATTCTGAAGTTCGAGCACAATAATCGTGTACTTGGATGCAGTCACAAGGATATCTTTACGAATCGCAAGATTACCTCCAAGTCCTTCTTTAATCAATCTACATTGGTGATTCGCCGAAAGATGGATGACCAGAATGAATCATGGAAAGAAGTGAACATGAAGCTATTTGCCAATGGAGGGATTCAAATGACGGGCGTGACATCCGAATCGTTTGCCTTTCGCACCATCGAGTGGCTTCTCTCCCAGATTCAACGTCTTCCTGTCTCGCCATTTTCCGCAGAGCCTTCGATTCAGCGATTCTCGGTGCAGCTTATCAATACCGATTATGCCCTGAATTATTTCATTAACCAGGATGCCCTTCACAAACTATTCATCAATCATTACAATCTATTCAGTATGCTTGAGAAAACCATCTATCAAGGCGTGAATACAAAATTCTTCTATAATTCACGAAATCCAGGGATGGGTATCTGTCAGTGTCAGACATTCTGCAAAGGGCAAGGTACAGGTGATGGTGAGGGGCAGTGCAAGCGCATTACAATGAGCATCTTTCGTACGGGACGAATTATTATTACGGGCGCACGCCATCTGTATCAGATTCAGTCGGCGTATGCCTTCCTTAACGGTGTATTTGAGACACATAAGTCTACGGTACTGTATCCTCCGAATACGCAGTGATACGCAGTGATACGCCACAATGCTCCACAATGCACGATTGCGTTTAATGATAAATAAGGAATTGTATTTTATTGACAGATTTAGACATGTCTACCCCGGCTTCCAATCCAGTCACATCCAACGCCACGGTTGCACCTGCTACCGGTGGAGCAGCCATCACAGTTGACCTTCTCCCGCCTGCACAAACCATGTTACAAGCTGCCAAACTCGCCATCGAACAGGACCGTGCCATTATGCTTGACTATTATCGCCAGACACATGCCGGCACTGCATTCCTCGGCGAGGACCCTGATAGCAAAGAGCGCATTCTCGTAAAGTCCAAGGAGGAATTTACGTCATTGATTAAGAAACTGTACAAAGTAGGCGATGATTTCATTATTTTGACAGAGAACTCGCTCTACGTTGTTTCAGGCAAGGTTCAGAAGCGCAAGGTGAATCTTGCCTCTCTTCAAGAAGCATATGATTCATCCATGTAAGTATGGACTGTGTATCACGTATTCTTATTATATCATAGTATGAATACGGTCATTTCCTTTCTAATAGAATTCTTATGTATAACTGGTATCCTAACTGTATTGGCAGTTGTTTTCCATATCCACAGGACAGGGTCTGTTTTATTTTTTGTGGGACGGCACATGATTGCTCTGGGCGCTGCATTACTGCTTTCCTTATGGATCCACAATCAGGTCTATAAAAATTGAACCAGCAATTGGGTGATAGAAATGGCACCCATGTCATCGGTTCTGGAAGACGTCCATTTGCCCACTATGCGCATTTGGAGCGTATTTGGTCATACGAATCGATGCAACGAGGAGTCCTTGCAGGAGAAGACGTTGGCGCCGCTTCTACAAGAACTCGGTCATGTACCGGATCGGATTCTCCTTCCATCCGAGGGGCATTCCTCCATTTATCTTCAAAACTGGGCCGAATCCTTGCGGATTCAGACGCAAGTATTCCATGCGGACTGGGCGCGCAACGGGCGTGTGGCTCAGATTCTTCGTGATGACCGGATGCAGAAAGAATGTACCCATGCTCTCGTGTTTCTATCATCAAAATCGAATCGAATGGAACAGTTTGCAGAAAAACTGGTGAAAAAGGGGAAGGTGGTCCTTACAATAACAGACCTGAGCCCGACACGGCGTGCTTCGGTGCCTTCTGCGCCTGCTGCGACTTCAGCGAACGATCGCAAATCAAATAAAGGAACAATGCTGTCGTTCCTAGTAGACCGACCTTAATCAGCGTCGAAATCAGCACAACGGTCGCGAGGCCGCCCGTTATTTTTGTGGTCGCCATCATGTACACGAAGCTAATAACCGCCAGGGCAGCGAGGACGGAATACACAACGAAAAAGATGTAGAAGTATCCGCAGAGGGTAGAATCCGCAATCATGTCGGTCCACATAGAGGATGGTGAGCTCATTCTATTCTGACATCCGAAAATTGCGCGATAATTTTCAAGGATATAGATAGAACATGGCACGAAATCTCTCTCGTTCCCGGAAGGGCCATCGTAAGCACAAGGCGCGCCGAACACATGTGCGCCGTACGCTGCGCGGCGGTAGCAACTTGGGCGCTTCCGCAGCACCTCTCCAGTATTCCCTTGCTGGCGATTGGTCGTCGAAGATGGCACAAGGACAGGGTGGCGATTATCTCAAATATCATGTGGGACAGCATGGTGGACAACGCGGCGGTGTTGCGCCAGTTGGTGACACGGGGGTGATGGATGCGTCGCTACGCGGTCCGGCAATGTTGGCCGGCCAAGACCAGGCGTTTGCCGCGATTGCGGGGCTCAAGGACCAGGCAGGTGGCAAGCGTTCTAAGCGTTCGAAGAGCGCCAAGCGCTCGAAGAGCTCCAAGCGTTCCAAGAGTGCCAAGCGCTCGAAGAGCTCAAAGCGCTCCAAGCGTTCCAAGAAGACGCGCGGCGGTTCGTTGTCATACGCCCCATTTGACGGAAAGGGTATGCTTCTCAGCCAATCCGATTACGCCAAGGCGGGTCTGAGCCCTTCGTGGAGCTCGAACGTGGAGTTTAATGCGGCGTCTGCCCGTGCATCTTTGTAAGACACTTTTAAGAATTTTTTAATTACATTTCTATTATTTTCTGAAAACATAATAGAAATGAGCAACAATAAAGAATATGATGCCAAATATGATGACAGCTATTATGCTAAACTACAAGAGCAAGTACATGGTAACCCATATAGCAACGAAACGCATACACATTATCCATCTCCCCAACAACCGAATTCTAACAATACACCTCCCGCGAACCGCTCAAATGCTACATCGAAAAAACGTAAGATGCCGCAAAACAATACATCGACTGATGAGGTAACAATACTTACAATTAAATATGATAGTGACAAAATACAGAATGGGATAAAGAAAGATAAACAAAAATACCTACTAACTAAAAATCATGGTTTTAAACTTACCTTTCAAGGTCCTAATCAAGAAGATACGGATACTTATGAAATAGTGCAAGGAAATGACGGTGAAAAGAGTTGGAAATCTATAAATACCGGTGGAAAGCGTCGCACGCGCTCATCTCGTAAGCGTAGCAAGCGCACCAATCGAAAGCAGCGCAAATAATGCGCTCTGTAGCCTACATCAACGTAACATCCTTCTGTACCGCATCATCGCTACACGTCTGCGGACGAATCTTATCTTGAAAGACGGGCACCAATCGCTCTCTGGCTTGCTCCACAAACAGAGACCGCTCCTCCTTGGAGACAGCCACCTGAATCTTAATAAACAAATCGCCATAGCTCCCAATGCTATTATGCAGCGGCATACCAAATCCGCGAAGGCAATACGTATCATTCTGGAACGAACCAGCGGGAATCTGGACAAAGAGCCCTTCATCATACCCAGGATGACCCTCGATTCGAATGACCGTTCCCAACAGCGACTCCGCCAACGTCAATGAAAACGTCGTCTCCAAATTCTGAAAGCGGTCCCCTACGCGCTTAAAATTACGATACGCAGGGTCGTTCGGGTCCTCCTGCAGCATAATCTGCGCATCACCTGGTCGCTCAAACGCGGGGTGGTCCGAACATACCTCAGGAAACAAGAAGGATTCCTCCGCACGCATACCTGGCGCGATTTGGACCGACAGCTTTCGGGCCTCATTGTTGAATCCCGTCCCCATACAATCGCCGCATACTTCCAAAATGCGCTCGCCTTTTCCCTGACAATCCAGACACGGACCCGTTGTATGCATCGCCATCGGACCCATCTGAATCACCTGCGTCACTGCGCCTTGACCATTGCACTTACGACATGTTTCCCTCGATGTTGCACCACTATGGTCACATTTTGAACAAAATGACTGGCGATTAATATGGATATCAAAGCGGTGACCCAGATAGAATTGCTCGAGACGAATCGGAATGGTTTGTACCGACGGCGCTGGCTTTCGCTGTTTTCGAATCGGGCCGCGCTGAGGACCAACTGGTGGGTTTCCAAACATCCCTCCAAACAAATCATTCATATTGAATTCGAACGGAAAACCACCTGGGGCGCCTGGAAACGGGAATCCACGGTTCATCGCCTGTTCATCCGTCGAGCCTGTTTCATCATACACACGCCGCTTCGTTTCATCCGTCAAAATATCACTCGCCCGTGTAATCTCCTTAAACTTTTCAGGGTCTCCTCCCTTATCCGGATGATGCACACGCGCCAGCTTCAAATACGCTTTTTTGATGGCTGTACAGCTGTCGCTCTTGGACACACCTAGAATATCATATAGAGATGACATGCGTGTTTAGTTGAATCTACTATTCGACGTTTAGGCCATCTCTTATGAGATACAGGTCAGGGCAATCTAAAGTCTATCTCATTAGGCATCATTAATGACGTCCTTAGTTGGACAGGAGACCGTCTGGAAAGAGTGTCTCGCACAATTCGATACACCCTCCCATATTTTTCTAACTGGGACAGCGGGGTGTGGTAAAACAAAATTAGTGCGTGAACTACTTGAAACCTATGCACGACAGAAAAAACGGACCACACCTTATCTATGGGGCGTGGAATCCATCGATGAATGCATGCTTCTCGGACCAGACCAGGACCGCGGTATTCAAACCATTCGCGGCCAAGTGAGTCTCTTTATTCGGCAAATGTCACTTGGAAAGAACAATTATCGATGGGTCATCGTGGATGATGTAGACACCTTTCCCCAGATTTCACAACAGGCACTACGAAGACCTATGGAATCCTATTCCCATATTACCCGCTTCTTTTTCATCGGTATCTCCGAAGAGAACTTAATTCCTGCATTGCGGTCACGCTGTATTCACATCGCCATGAATCAACTTGACATCATTTTGTATAAACAGCCATTTCTTACAAGTGTGGATATGCCCCATCCTGAAAAGTTCACAGAGGACATGTGGAGCTGGGTCATTAATTTGGCAGGAGGCAATATCAGTGACATGGTACGACTACTCAAACTGATTCGCGATGTTCATGTCACGACCGGTTCTGAATTGACGCTGCCGCGCGTCCGTGCCCTTTGCTCTGCCCCATTCTATGTTGATTTCATTCCACTATTGACGGCCATGGCATCCAATAATATCGTCGCATCCGTCTTGAGTCTCGTGGCCATTTGGAAGAGGGGGTATGCATATGAGGATATCCTCGAAAGCTTTCAGGTTATCAATCAGCTATTTGGCAATAACCATTTCAAGGATAATCTTTTGATTCACAAATTTCTGATTCATTCTTGGATTTCATATTGTAAAGGAAATACAAGTATTCTAGCGTTACAGAATGTAATATATAAAACTCTTAAGGGTGAGAATTCAGACTCTTTTTTAGCAAATGCTTCACTGCCAAATCCGATGCCATGATTTGCTCCTCGCTCATCCGCAAAAACCATCCAAACATTGTGCGGTCGCGCAACTCCTTCCCTGGAAGGGGGATATACGTCGTATAACTACAGAGGTCAAACGGTAGATTGCCATCTGTATTCGATAACAAATCCTCCAATTCGATGCGCTTTCCATTCTTCTTTCGCATACCCTCGGCGGCGGGGTCAACGATTAGACCAGTATGAACATAGTCTGAAGAGAATCGCACGAAATCCCATTTGGCGTCCCCGCGAATCTGTTGGCCGCCGCGCTTTTCGGCGACGCGCTGGTAGCAGACGGCAGACCATTCCTTGAACATGGGGTGGTCTGGTTTCGGTGTCCACAAGGCCCGCAATCCTGGGACCGTGGTTCCTGCCTCACCCGCATAGGTTTCATCCAAATCGGTACCAAAGAATACCGTTTTCTCTTTTGGCAGGGGACCAAACGGTTTTAAACATATAGAATGGGGATCCAGCCAGAGGCCACCGTATTTGGCCAGAATCGCAGCACGAAGATAATCATGTTCCGCCTCATTCACGGGTGAAATCGGGTCACGTAATCCGGGAGGAAGTTGGTCCCATCCTCCCAGTAACTCTGCCGCGCCAGCTAGCCCACCAATGACTTCTACGCGATAGATGTCCTTGTTTTGATGGACGATGGTTTGATAGCAGAGATTGAGAAAGGGGAGATTCAGGACACGCGAGGAACGAGCTCCAAAGTCGCCCCACATGCGCGAATTCACATCCGATGTGTCATAATATAACCAAATGACTGGCTTGTCCAATCCCCGCTTCAATAGGTTCTTATCCATGAATGGATTCGCATTGATGAGACCCTTAGAATGGAACATAGCATAGGAGACCGCAACGGCCAATAATAGTACCAAAATGCAAAGAAGAATCTGAAATGGACTCATCTACCTATCTCATGATTTGAATTCTTTTAGGAAGGACGTAGTGCCCATTGACTTGACGCGGTTGTCTTAAAATACTCTGCAATTCGATGCTTGTGTTGTTTCTCTTCTTCTTGTTTCTGCTTTTCATATGCATCAATCGCGGCTAAATCCCTATCCAATTCTGTCTGATATACTAATCCACGCTCTTCTAACAGTTGCTCAAAGGTTCTAGTTGGAGTATCGTGGGGTAACTTATCCAATACTGTATTCTCCACGGTATACGCATCATGCAGGTCTGTATACGATGGTGCTACACCTGAATTGGATGTAAACGATTCTCCTGCTATCGGAATCAATGTTCCATGAGACAGCTTGGGACAGGAACGGGCCATTTGTTCGGGTAGCATGAGGGTATGATGTGGAGTGGGTTTTCCCTGCCGCACCTTGGATTCAAACGATGTATTCCATATACGAGGGCTTATTGGCGGACTGGATGAGTATTTTTCCTCTTCCACTTCTTTTAGCCAATCACCATATCCCCGCTCATCGCGAACATGATGCTTTTCAAATTGCGCATTGAACTCGGCTCGGAAGGTTTCATTGGAGCCCGCGTCTACATGGTCCATCACTTCATTGACTAGATTATTGAGCTCGTTCACAAACTGCTCCTCGCGTGCCTGTCGAACCTGACCGACATCGAGTACCGCCATACCATCTCGGCCTCCTGTGGACCGTTTTAGGACACCCGCTATATATACGTAGGCACTTAGAATTGCATCGAAATCACCCTCTTTTCCACCCTTATCCGGATGAGCATTTATAACAGCCGCCTTAAATGTTTGCTTGAGAGAATCGGGTGTTGCATCATGCAAGGAATGCAATCCGAGCGCCTCCAGTGCCTGTTCCATTACTACCGGTAGGTTGAAATGATTTAGATTGATTTCTTTACGAGAATAGAATGTCTATCCTGGCATCCGCTCTAGCAAAACAGTGGATTACACTCAATGACACGACGATTCCCATTATGTCGATACAGAACATTGAAATGACGGAAGAACGGGGAGAATACTATTTCATGGTACAATGTACGAATCAAAAAGTATATCGAGTCCATCTTGAAGGTACAGGAGGGAAATGGCTCTATATGGCGTGTCATGAAGGGCTGGAGGAGGCAAAGAGGGGTGGAATGCAGTATGAGCGCCTGTAGGGCACTTTTAGGACTTTTTAGGAAAAATGGACTTTTTAGGAAAAAGTCCGCAAAAATCATATGGGTTTTTTAAATTCATATGTGCAAGCTTTATCATTTTTGGGGACTTTTTTATAAAAAGTCCAAAAAGTCCATTAGTACCCTATCTTCTTCTGATTGAGGTCCACTCCATCCGTTATTACCATGCGCTTCATTTGGTCGTGATACTGTTGATTTCGAACATGCATCTCTGCGCGCCGTCGTTCGCGCTGTTCATCCATCACTTTCTGACGCTGCTCAAACTCCTGAATCCCTTGAAGCTCGTGGTTGTTCAGCGGATCCGGTGCGCGCTCCCGCGAGGCTCGGTACTGCTCGAAATTTCTGTCATGAACTGCCACATTCGATACTTTATCCGAAATCGTTGATTCAGACGTATAGGCGCCGCGCAAATCCGTGAACTGGAACTTAGAGTTCGGGGCGGCCGTGTAGCTGTCAGGTCGGTCCCCCACCAAGTCAACTCCGCTCGTAGGATTCAACGTGAGCGCCATCTGGCCCGGATGTACCATTAGTTGTGTGCTCTGTTTCCCTTTTCGCGCCTCATCTTCGAACATTCGGTTGAACACATCACGATTGAATTGTCCCTTGAACTTTATCTGATTCGATGATGCTGTATCACTCTCCTTGAGCCAATCTCCATATCCATCCGAATCCGGATCCGGCAAATGGGTTTGCTCAAATAATTTATTAAAGGCATTCATATCCAGATTCTTTGCATTCAGACGAACCGGTTCGCCACCATAATCCCATTTTTTCGTCTCCGCTTCACGGCTCTGCTGGGTGCTATGGATGTCGGTTGGCTGTTTTCCATCTCGTTTGCTGCCCCGCATGAATTTCAGAATTTCAGACAAATAGGCATAGGCCCTCGTAACCGCCTCAAAATACTCCTCGGAACCACCCTTATCAGGATGTGCGCGCAGGGCCATTTTCTTATAGGCTGCCTTTAACGCTTCCTCGGTAAGTGCCACTTCCTCTTGAATATGGAGCACTTCAAGACAGGATGCAAAATAGGAGATGGCCTTTTGTTTCGGTGTCTCCGTAATGACTTTCCAGCTGGGTTCATTGGATGTATGTGTAACAAGCTGGGTTGACTGGCTCTTCGGTTGATAGGTAGATGCATTGGGCGCATTCATCATGGAAGGGTGTGTGGCGCCCATTCCGTTTGCCATATTCGGCTGAAGACTGCGAGGTATAGCAGGCGTTTGCTGTGTATGTTCTCCCGGAAGTACAGGCGGTGTTCCACCCGATTGAACGGTAGATACATAATGGAGCAGATAGGAATACACTCCACATCGCTTCGCGGAGCTAACATACTCCATCGACGCCATACACGTCTGAATGACTTGTAGCCGTTTTACCGGATCATGAATCTGAATCATATTGGAATACATTCTCAGATGAACCGGATCAATCGAGGACTGATTGTTCCCCATCTATCCAAACCATCACAAACCATTATGACATTTGATACGCAAATCGTAGAATGGTTGGTATTATATTTTATGCATAGTGGATAGAAATGAGCAAAATGTCCCTAACCGTGGAACAAGAAGTTGCAGTCCAACTTGTGTATGGTGATGCACGAGCAGCGGCCGAACTGATTTTGAAGAACGAGTCAATGTCGGATTACATGAAAGTGACGAAATTGATGAGTGAATTGATGAAGATACTGGAGCGTGCCCGCCCGAATGGTGCGAAGCTTTCAGGTGCAAACAAGAAGGCAGTTGCACTTGCACTATTGGGTCGTCTTATTTCGGAGGTCGTTCAGGAATCCTCTATGCTTGCATCTCTTCTTTCCACCGTTGAATCCGTCGGCGAGCATTTGCTGGAAACCTTGGCGGATATCGGCCGAAGTCTAAACCTCTCTGTCGAGCAAGAAAAGGTCGCGGAAGCGGTGTGCGACGGATGCTGCGCGGTTCTTCAAGCAATTCTCAAAAAGTGAATGGATAGATAAAATTGAAGACCATGATGTTATGTTACATGACAACATGATTGCTGTCTATCGCTATGTTCCTGCTGTTCCTGCTGATTCTGATGTACCTGTACTTCCAGTTGTTTCCTTCTCCACGACGTATAATATTAATACACTTCCCACGATTTCAATGGAATACGTAGAAGCTATATGGAGTGAAACAAACGACTTTGGAATCGTGATGCAGTATATGGAATCCAATATATACTACTTTCTCGTACCTACAGATACCTACCTCCCTGATACTTCAACCTATCACCGCATGAATCTTAGTGAGAATAATGTGAAAGACCAGCATTGTGATTATTATGCAAAACTAATTATTGCTCGATTTACAGACCGTTTTTCCAAGCGACTTCGCACCCGTCGAATTCTTGAAATCATCCAAACACGCATTATCGAACATAAACAAACCATCGAGTTTCATCAAAAATTCCTAGAAGCACTACAAGCCTATCCATGGGATGACATCCACGACCGCCTTCTGGTTCAACACATCCGAGAGGCGTCACAAGAGATAGTAGATACAGAACAGCGTTATCGTCCATACGAGGATGGATATTATGAGGCGAAACATGATTTTGAGGAGAAACGTCCTAGCGATTCCGAATCCTCTCTTTGAGCTCAACCATACTCGGCATAGGAATCTCTGCCTCGCATTCCCAGAAGAACCGCTTCCCCACCGAATCAAATGAAAACGCAGCGGGATAGAATTGCGGGGCCACATACGGAAACTGGCGCTCAGGGCAAGGAGGAATCAATGACCAACTCTCCAGCGGAAGAACAAGAGCCAATTGCTCCGTCGGTCGAATGTCCTCTGCGCGAACCCGAACCGTTTTAGGAAAATCAGGCAACGCATTCTGATTGACTGCCTCTCGTACCCATTCCCATAGAGGCGGTAGGGAAAAGGGATAGTACCAATTAAAACAAATATCGGTCATGCGACCCGTATAGTACGCCCAAATCCATTGAAACCCATATAGATATTCGTCTACGATGCTTGATTGTGCGTGCCCTGGAAAGAATCGGGTTTGGTATTTTTTCTTCCAGTCGTGGTGAAGTCCGTCACCTTTGAATAAGAATGCCTCTTCGGACTGACTCAGTGGCCAATTGATTTCTCCAAAGCCCGTTTCAGTCGCAAAGCGTGCTTGTGCACGTTTCTTCTGAATGTACTTCTCGATGCGGGTTGGCTCATGGACCGCAAGAAGACGAAAAAACGCCTGGAGACCCTCCATGGATAGCTCCATTGTATTTGGATAAACGAGCGGAAGAGGGAGAGCTCTCAGAATTCGTAGGAGTTCGATATGCCCATCATCGCGCATTTTCAGGCCCAGAGACGAAGGAAGAAAATCATTTCCAAGTACCGACATCGCGCAACCATAATTCAATAAAAACTCACGTGCATGTTCTTTTTCGATACCTTGTGTTAACCATGATTCTAATGCATGAATGGAGAACCATTCGAATTGTTCCTCTCCATTTGCATCATACAACATTGTCCCTTTATCAATTTCTTCGCGGAATAACCATGCTTCTACTTTGTTCTTATGTAAATGGTTTGCTTTATCTAATCCCAATAGTGTGAGAACAATTAAATCGGCATCTAGACCATATACTGCGATGTTACCTGGATAATTACCCGTTCGCCAGGCCGTCATGATTTTATGCTCGCCCTCCCCTGGCTCGTTACTGGAACTCATGAACCATGTTCCGCGACCGTTTTCCTTTATCATCTTTTCAAGCCCCGCATGGAGTCGCTGCATGAACACGGTGCCTGGTGTAATTGCGTTCGTATCCCACGAACCAGAGCGTTGTTCACGCTGTTTTAACCAGACCGATTTAAAGCGTCGAAGGCGCTGTTGTCGCATTTTGGCCATTGGGACCACCCCATCTATCGCCAAATAAATCCCAGCCCGAGGTTGTACCAGTCGAATCACCTTCAAGCAATATCGCACGATACATTCTACGAATTTCGCTTCCCATTCATCCTTTTTATTATCGGAATAAGGCGGCGTATCGGCGCGGTGTAGACAGTGGTAAATCAGACAGTTGAAATCCAAAAAGAGCCATTCGATGGTCGCATCAGGATGGCTCCTTTTGATAAGTTGAGGGAGCTCATGTAGTAGTTTTTTATAATAGGATGGGATACCCATCGTCGAATCTGATGAATATCGTGGTGAATTCTTTATGCTTCCCAGAATGATATATTATAATGTAATAGGGATACACATGGCAAGTCCGACTACGAGCCAGAACAAAGGGAGCAATTACCCAGAATTATTGATTAATGCGGCAGATGAGATTATTCGGTTGATGCCCGATTCACTTCTATTTGGAACACTGGTTCTCTATTTTTTAACACAAAATCTATCCTATGGAATCCTTTGCATCTTTATCTTTGAAACGGTCATTGGACATCGAATTATTTCATGGTTATTCTCACAGGGTGTCGGCGATTCCCGGCCTACATCCGTACCAGATGCAAAGGAAAAAATCAAATGTCGGTCAGGATTCATGACACCTGAGTCCAATACCTCTCGAATCTTTCAACATGGGTCCTATCCATCCTATGGTCTATTTTCCATTTCATCCTTGTCCTCCTATTTTCTATTGGGAATGAACGATTACGCTGCTACATTTGACTCCATGGATGCATCGGGCTCCAATAAGTACGCATGGTCGACTCGCGTTAGAGTATCCTCTTATTCAATCGGCATCCTCTTATTCGTTATCATTTGCTCCAGATTGTATAAAGAGTGTGATACGAGTGGCGGAGTTCTTGTTGCAGTGATGCTAGGATTGCTATTTGGCTGGGTTGGATACGTTATCAATAGCAAAGTATTTGGCTTAGAATCAATGAACTTTCTTGGACTGCCCTATATGAAATCACGGAGAGAAGATGGTAATCCAATTTATGTATGCAATCAAGTTCAGGGATAAAAAATAATAGGTAATTAGAATGGATTCCTTAAGGGGTATCATATCCGATATTCGTGTATTTATGAATACCGGTATCAGTCGACTGCCGATTATTATGGCAGGGACATTTCTTCTCGTCGGATTATACAGCGCAAATTATGCTATGATTTTATTTCTGGTCGGATTTCTGATTGGTGCACCGGCTACCGCATTTGGTATTAATTATTTATTTGGTGACTATTTTAACGTTTCATCGGGTGATACATGTAAACTGTTTGTACCCTTTTCTACACCTGAAAATGATTCGACGACAACAGAAAAAGTGGCAATATCTACTTCTACCGCGATGACCGCATTCTTCTTGGGATATATTGCAAATAATTCGATTACCATGGCACTACGTGAACCAGAAACGGGCGCGGACGAGAATAAGGTATCTCATCGTAAAGTAAGTAGCTTCATTACATTTAGCTGCATTATCTTATTTACATTATATGTTGGATGGCGTCGATATTCTGTTGCATGCGAAGAATGGTACATGCTGCTCGTCGGTGGTGTATTATTTGGCACGATGGGATATTATTGGTATAATGTATTAGCTCGAATTGATAATGGAGATGGTCGGCTTGCAGATGTCACGGGTATCGCAAATAGTTTATTAAAACAATCATCATTTGATATGAACACGCCTGTTGCGTGCGTTGTACCTAATTAAAAATTATAGAATCGCTTGAGTTCCTCCAAAAAACGAATCGTACGTTGAACATCTTCTCTCGTACAATGACCTAGACGAATGGCTTTGACCATCTCCTTTTGAAGTACCGACGCATGAGCCGTGAATGGGATAGATGCACGATAATGTTCTTGCGCCTCTTCTAGTGTTAACGAATTGTCCCGACCAAGACGTTGGTTCACCGCGGAATGAAGATGATAGAGCCATTCCCGAACAGCAGAGGGTTGGAAAACGATAGGATGTTTGGATACATATTCGGTATAATGCTTTTTACATTGCGGGCACGGTAGAGAATACCGCAGACTCATTAAGAGACCACCCCAAATACGTTGTTCCTCTTTGGGGAGGTGTCGCAGCATGATAGAGCCAAATCGTTCCGCTGCCGTGTGGAGAATAGCCCAGAGAGGAGGTCCCCACACGGAATTTTGCGGGGCGTCCATGTCTATTTCTTCCGAGCAGTTTTGGTCGCCATCCGTAACGCAGAGAATTATTGCGGGGTTGTAATCATTACTTCATTCGTTTTTGCATCCGGCTTCTTTGAATGAATCGCGCGGCGACAAGATAGGACAGTTGTATGATAGGGGAGTGGAAATGCCTCTCGTACTTGTGTGACATCCGCGTTACTCATCATCCACCGTACACTTTGTATGCGTAATTCACGGCATCGTTCAAAGAGTACACGGTGATTCTCCTCGTTGAATCCAGAGGCGGTATAGGACACAAATGACGTGTTCGTTTCTGGTGCATAAGGCGGGTCCAAATAGGCGAAATCGCCTGGTGTAATCGAAGAGAGAGAGGTCTGAAAGGGCTGTGCCTGAAAGACCACAGGCCGAATAAGGTCCGAAATTGCACGAAGATGTGCCTCGTCCATGATTCCTGGATTCTTATTGTTTCCATAGGGTACATTAAATCCACGTGGACCCTCTCGATATACGCCGCGGAAACAGGTCTTATTCAGAAACAATATCATGGCGGAACCGCGAGCGGACACTTTCTCCTCTGCCGACATCTGATTGAATTGAGCACGAACCCAATAATAATACGATTCGCGGTTCCCAAGTGCCTCTTGTTCTGTCGCAGGAGTGCGATTCACTGTTTCGGTTCTGCATTCGGAAAAGGCTACCATGATACAACGCATCTCATGAATCAACTGGTCAGGTTCACGCTGTAGGGTTTGATACAACCCGATAAGAATCGGATTAATATCGCTGGCATATACGGTACCTGTAATAGTTAGTGCACCTTGCTTTTGTTTAGAGAGAACTCCGAGAAGGACACTCCCGCCACCCAGGAAGGGTTCGTGATAATTTGTCATGGAAACGGGAAAACGAGAGAGAATCTCCTCTAGAATCTGGGTTTTGCCTCCGACCCATTTCAGAAAGGGTTTCATGACAGGCACATGTGTTGATAAGGGAGGGGCAATGGAAGGGGCAATGGAAGGGGCAATGGGAACACAAGGGCGAATCCGGGCCTGGTGAGATTCATATGCCGTGCGTTTGGTAAAGGTATGCTGGCATCGAGAACAGGTATACATGGTCTGCTTTTATCGGAGGAACATACTCTATCAATTTTTATCACAAAGATAAATAGAACGGGAGAAATGGAACCCGAGGAACCTGATTTTGTGATTGAAGCACCTAAAGCGGCGGCGTCCAACGCATCCAACATGTCGTTAGGGGAATTTAATTCTATTCCTATTAAATCTAGTAAGAACAAAGAACCTGAATTACCAGAACCTGCGCCAAATGCACCCATCAATGCAGTTGTACGTACAGTAGATGATTCTATGATGGATGTATCCGACGAGCTTCTACCTGCACAGGGGCTTTCGATTCGTATGGAAATTGGAAGCCAGGACCCGAAGCGACCCGGTATGGCACCGTTTCACTCTGTGTATGGGTTGATGCGATTTCAGAATAACCCGAAAAAAATGCATCATGGAGAATTTCGTGATAACCACATGCTTCAACGGTTTTTAGAGAAACTTACTACACCAATGGCAAAGGCTGTTTGGGTAACAGATAATGAAAAGGGATTACGTATCAAAAACGAAGATATTATTTTTGTTTCAAATGATAATCAAAAGATGGGAGGTGTGCAGATTCGTTTATCCAACAAGGGAGAATTCACTCGAGCGTATGCATCCAAGCACTACGTACATATTGATTTATATCAATTCAGGAATAAAGCACTGTTCGACAGTGTACAGCAATCCATTCGAGCGTTTTTCGAGGCAAAACATTCCATTAAGAAGTTTACACGAAAGCGTATCACGCGCAAACACTATAGGCCCTCCCTAGCAAAGACGCGCTCAAAAGGAATTCCTTTTCATCGGTCATCGCGGCGGAAAATCAGGAAATTTGATAAGCCGACTCGCCGTCTAGTAAATCAAGCATGAGCGCAGAATATCACGTACCTCGGTTTCTCTGGGAGAATTTCGAATCGGTCCTCCTTGCGCAATCCAAGCGATACATTGGAGAATTGGCAAAGATTCTTCGCATTCCTGAAAAGGAGTTGATGAAAAAAGTCCTTCCTACAAATGATTCAATTCGAGTCATTATTCAAGACTCGCAGGAACGCCAATGCGGGGCCTATATCCAACATGATTCACTAACGGTCTTTTGTAAAAAACCGGTAGCCTATCAATCTGAATTCTGTACATATCATCGCACAAAACGAATGACCGTCGTGGAAGGGATGAATCCCATTGTAATTCAACGAATGAAGAACCATCCAGAGAGAGAACCCTTGTGGGTACAAGGAATGTCTATCATTCAATCAAATGGAAATCGAGTTGGAACCATTGATATCGAAAATCAAACCATACAGCTGTTTGTCATAGAATGAAGTGCCTAAAACTTGAATGGGATTATCAACATAAATGGAGAACTTGGAGGGGAACTCTGTCGTGTCTTTTTTTCGATTATACAAGGAAGGCGATTCTGATTCGGAAATAGAAAGTGGATACCATAGCCCATCTGAATATGAATCGACACCAAAACGGCATCGGTCCAATTCGGGGAGGGTACATCGAGAGAGGAACGAGCCTATCACACATCTACAACTATCTTCAGGTCGTGTTCTTCGATTTCATGATAGAGACGGCAGTAATATTCTTGTCCCATGTTGGTTTGAATCTAATCCATACGTGCGAAGGATTTTATCACGCATTCCATTTTCGATTGAACGTAGTTTGAACTATTTGAGCCGTATTCGATTTGAAGAAGATGGTTACGACAGTGATGGAGAGATGATTTATTACCATCTTCGAGTTCAGGTCTATGAATCCTATCTGGTTGAGCTCCGCCTCCGTCGCGCAATGCGAAATGTCCTTTCCCGCTGGCGGATTCGACGCATGGACCTTGCACCCGTAGAAAGGATGGATCCTATCACCTTGACCGCCCCTGACAAAGAGGTTGTACTATACGATTGGTCTGTCAAGCGCAAATTCATTTTTGATGCAAAGAGCCTATCGATTCTGATTGAAACTGCGCTTCTGTATAATGAGAGTGGTTTCGCCCTTCCCATGTATCCTCGTAATCCGTGGAACAATCTTGAGTTTAGTTATCGTCATCTCGTCTCCATTTATTATCAGCTACAACGACATGGCGAATTACGATGGTGTTTTACTACATTACGCAAATATAACTTTGATAAGAACAAGTGGTTTCAATATCACCGTTCCGCGGTAACCATGTTGGCAATTCGAAACAGTTTATCAACTCTCGATACACCCTATTCAAAGGAATTATTGGAGGATTTTATTGTTTCCAGAATAGAATCAATTGAGCCCGTATTAAATGATACGATTCAGGCCTATCGAATCGCACTGCTTCGTATACCGCGGCACTGGTATCTAGAAAAATGGAAGGCAATCGCCTATCAGCACTTAGAAGCGACACATTATCATATGAATATTGAGCGTTCTATTGAGCGTCAGTGCAAGGGGATACATCAAAAACAGTACATGTTTATGCGGGAGCTTGTTAGACTAGGCCTTATTCCGCGGATTCCTCCCAGAGAATTGGTCTAAAAATTGATGAAATGAGCGGAGCGATGAATATGGTACATGGGTGCCTGTTTCTGTCTTCCACAACATGAAGACGTTGCTATTCCGCGGCGACCAACCATCTCGCACGTGACTCCTGATATCGAGACCCTATATGGAAATTGCAACGATAGCAATACACCATTTGTTACATACGACCATATCAAACAAATGGTAAAAATCCTTCGCATCGTAGATGGAGATACAGTGGACATCGCGATGGGAAGTGAGGACCGGCGTGTGTTCAAATATCGTGTGCGGCTCTATGGAATTGACACACCTGAAAAGCGGCCATCGAAGGCCAATGCGGACCGCGACAAAGAAATTGAGGCAGCGCGTGTATCGAAAGATGCTCTTATGGGAATGTTCCAGAAAAGCGGGAATTATGCAACAGTTAAACTCTATAAGCCGGATAAGTATGGGCGGCTTCTAGGAACATTCTATGATAAGAATGGGGTGGACCTGAATCAATGGATGGTGGAGCAGGGCTACGCAGTGGCATATTTTGGAAAAACAAAGAAGACATTCGCGGAGGTTTGTTCACTGGATATCAAGTTGGATGAATAATCGAAGGTAGGAGAAATGCGAGCCATTGCACAAGCAATCGCGATATTTAGCACATCGGATGTAGAGGGTGAAGTAGTCGTATCACCATCCCATAGCGGAGCTCGTCTTGTCGCTACCTTTACGAAGCTTCCCCCAGGGCCACACGGATTCCATATTCATAAGGCGGGTGATTTACGAGGAAATGGGTGTCAGGGTCTCTGTGAACATTATGATATCGGTCATCATGTTCATGGAGGAAGTCCAACATCAAAAAAAGAACGCCACACGGGTGATTTGGGAAATATTGAGATAAAATCGGGATATCTCCGAAAGTCATATGAATTACATGGGGTAACCGTCGAGGACCTCTGGGGACGCTCCATTATTGTTCACGAGGACCAGGATGATTTGGGAAAGGGGCCATTCGAAGACAGTCTCGTGACAGGGCACTCGGGAAAGAGAATGGCGTGCGCCATTTTTGGTAGGGGTGCCTCTACATCACGCAATCGGACAAGGAAGCAACACAAGTCATACAAGTAGTGCTTTTAGAATCGCATCGTGCTAGCCTTTTTTACTAGTAAATCCATGAAAAACAGTACAAAAATGCCGCTGGAAATGAACATGAGTATTTCAGATGTCACCTGCTCAGGAGACGACACATTCATATCATCCAGACGGGCAAATAGCTTATCCAGCTTTTTTCTAACTTCTTCCATCGAATCATCCTGTTTTTGATTGGATCCGTGATATTTACCAGATGGCGGAAGATGCTCGATAAAGGAGGTTTGTGCTCCACTTCGTGTAAGGGGCTTCCAATACATATCAACAGGTGGGGCAGGGACAGTCGGTGTGCTTCCTGCACGTGCGGTACCCGCTTGGCCAAATGCCTTCTGGAAATCAGGTTGCAGACGATAATCACTGGCATCCGGAATATAATCGGCAAATGAGTCTCCATCAGGGTCCGCCCCAAAGAAGTTCTTCAGGGGCGGCAGCTTATTGTCCATTGTCTCTGCGCGAGTGGTTTCTATTGGCATAATATGGTTGGATGCCTCTGATTTTAGATAATTGTATAGCGGGTCGTCGTCAAAATTGGGACGTTTCTGGTCGACGGGTGTATTACGATGGTGAGAAGTAAATCCATCATATTGTGCGGTGACGGGTGCATGCTCGGACAAACCAGTCTCATTCATCGCCTGCACCATGGATGGTTCTTCGGATGGGCGATCCGGGTCTGTAGAAGGGCCATCCAAAGAGAGGTAGGATGCAGCGGGCCCCTTGCATCGTCTCGCCCGACGGCGCTCCTCCTTTCGTGCCATCTTCGCGGCATCATTGGCGGCGCATCCCGGAGAGGGGGCCGCCATTGACGGAAAGGCATCGTCTAATGCACAATAGTTCATTGCCTCTACTACCAAATACAATCATTCTTATCTGTGCCATTTCATCCGCTTCATCGTGGCGCGGCGGTTCAACAAATCAAGCCTGTAAACAGGATGTCGGTCACACCTGCCGCCATGGTACAATCCTTCGAACAGTTTCTCCCTGCCATGGACTCTCCCCCCAAACTTCTCTATGGAGCGGCAATGGTTCTTCTTATTACCTATTCATCTGCCTTGCCCACAACCTATCGTTCATTCGCCGACTCTCTTATTGGCCGAGTACTCGGAATTGCTGCCATTCTAGGCTCCTTGGAACTATTGGGATGGATATACGGTCTTCTCACTGCTGTTGCATTTTTGCTTGTTCTGCATCATGCCCCTCGCTTTCATCATGAGGGATTTGAGGGCAGCATTTCGAAAATGAACGTATTCGGAAAACGGTGGTTTGTTGAAACCGTACTAGGCGAACGCCCCTCCAACATCTCCACCCATGAAGTTATTACACATGCCATTAAGAATTAACCTGCTGCAGTGTAGAGTGAGATGAGAATTCGCGAATTGCCATCCTTTCTATCATTTCAGAATTCTTCCGATGGGGCTCTTCAGGCTCTTGTTCTCATCGGCGCTGTGGCCCTATTGATTCATACCGGTACCGTATTTGAGACGGAATATCCCCGTCCTCTGATTGACCTCTATGTTCATCCTTGGTGGAGAATGCTCATTGTTCTGCTCCTCATCGCTGCCGCCTCTTGGTGTCCCCGAGTGGCCGTCGTGGTGGCACTTGTTGTCTTTTTCTATTTGAGCGATATGAATACACTGATTGCACCGGTAACTAACCTGACCGCATAGGCATATCATAATAAACTAACGTTAATAACAGGATGAGCCTTCCGGTTGCTATGGCACCCGCCTTGGCAATCATGAATCCGATTGATGGAGTGTTACATCTCTTTAACTCGAATCCCTATTTCATTGGAATCATGATGTTAGTTCTGAACTTGGGTGGGCGCTTTATCGGTATGGAAATCACGAAAAAACAGGAGGAATTCCTGCAGCATCCTTGGGTCCGCCGACTCCTCATTTTCACGGTTCTTTTTGTCGGTACACGGAGCATTCAAATCGCATTTTGGAGCACGGTCGTTGTGGTACTGATACTTGGTTATCTCTTTAATGAGAATTCTGCATTATGCCTGTTTGGAAAAGGCGGAGCACAGGGATCAACCTGTTCCGTGAAAGAGGAGATGACGCCTGAAGAAAAGGAGATTTTGCACCGTCTACAATCCAAGGCGCAACGTTTTTCTTCGATTAGAAAGGAATCCGACACAGATGACGTGCTCCATACTGATATCTACGCTGCCAATATGGCACTTCTTAATCGGACGATGAAATAAATATCGAAAATATCAAATGTGTTATTTAATGAAAATGCACCATTTGCTATTACAAGTTCAGGGTAACAGTGTTTCCTACCGGCACGGTTGGCTTTCTGCGACCGCGACGCTGCCCATTGGTTCCTGTACGAACGCTCTCCGCATCCGAGATGTCGCCTGAGTGAATGCTGGAAATCTCCGAGACAGCCTGCATTGCCGGCTGACCACCATAGGCGAAGGCTGGCGGGGACTGTTGGGGGAACATAGGAGGAAGCGGGTCCATGTCTGCGGCACGAACCTCTTGGAATGTCTTCAAAATATCATCAATCCCTGATGGACCCTTCATTTCGCGACGAGGACCCTGTGGCATGGGGGCAGCGGCCATATTCTGTGGCATTTGTGGAGGCGCGGAATTTGGGGCCTGAAAGAAGGAACCCACTGAGTTCTGAGCTTGCTGTCCGTTCGGCATACCCATGGCCGCGCCCATAAAATTACCAAAACCAGGACCCGCCTGCTGCGCTGCAGCCGCTGCGAACTGTTTCGCCAACTGCGGATTGTTACGAAAAATATCGTTCGGATCCATACTCGACATCTTAGAACGAAAGAATGAATTGCTCATATGAAACATAAATCCGCTGCCCACCAGCGACATCATAAGCTTCGCCTCTGGCGGCATATTACCACGACCCTTATACTTGTCATATAGCTCCTCAAATACTTCATCGAAATCCTCGATGTTTTCGTGCACCGATTCCGACCAGCCATCGAGCTCCCAGTCAAACGGATTAAACTTGCTGTTAAGGAACTCCGCGCCTGTTATAACACCCATCATGCATTGGCGCTGGAAACGGAGAGATGCTTCGAGATTCTTCGCATCGACCAAACGGTCATATTCCTGTTGAATCTCATCTAATGCATTATCCATCGTAAATCGCTTCGTAAGACTGTAGCCCTTGGATTCCAGACGATTAAGCTTGTTAATCAGGTCCATTTTCTTCTTTTTCTCCTCTTCAGGACTCAGGCGACTAGTGGCGGCCAAACTGATGGATGGGCCGGATGCGGATTGGTCGTTTGAAAATGGATTGGAACTTTCCCTATTGATAAAGATATCGGGCAGTGTATCACCGCGCCCTGAAGGAATGTCGAAGGATACCGATTCCAGCGGCTCCAATGAACTGATACCAATATCATCCAGGCGCTCCATAACAGGCGGCATGGGTGCTACCGATACAGCCGGACGTCCTGAGCTCCGATTATTAGAAAGAAGACCAATCCCTAAATCATCTCCAAGGTCCTCCTCGTGTAGTTCAATTACATTTCCGATATTTGAGCTGATTTTGATGTCGGAGCCATCCAAGTTCTCTGCAAAGCTTTGCATATCTGCGATGGATATGCTGCTCATATGTCTTTCATCCTCTCGGGTTTTTTAAGCACGATACCGTACGCACCAGCTGATTCCCCAACCGAGGGCGGCACCCATTATGATTTGAGGAAGGGTATGGCATTGTTTGATGTACCGCGATAGCATGACCAGAATGGCATATCCATATAATACGACTGTTATCCATGGATGCGAGGTATAATGGGAATAAAAGGTGGCAAAGAATATAGCCTGTGCCGAGTGCGTGGAAGGCATCCCTGGGCGACCCGCCTGAGCTCCATCATTGCACCATAGATTACAGTCTTCTGCTCCCGCTGGTCTTGGACTTCTGTCCTGAATTATAATATGCTTTAGGAATTCACCAATACAGAGGGTGCCGAATAGACCCACAAAGCCTATGATGTAATATGATTTCTGTGTTAATATATATCCTATTATTGGCACGACATACATGAGCCCCGCGGAGGCAGATAGTAGATTCCACAGTATCATTTCTTAGATGCAAGAAATCATTCCCAATCGTATCGAGTAATATAATCAACAATACACCATATGAGAACGATACCGCCAATTATCCCACTTATAATTGCAAGAACAATAGCGATGTCGATGGGTTCCATTTCTACTGATTCAAATCTTATTCTATCGTAATGCGGTGTTTGAGAGGCTTTTTTGTTTTATTATTTATGACATAATAGGGCGAATCCACCCAATAATACTTGGATGATGAATCCGTATCGTTCTCCATCCATCCTTCGTAGTTCCATTCTGTTCTACGATGAGTACCAGATGTGGCGATAAGACCTCCACTACAATGGCAACATGTCCAGTTTTTTGATAAGGACCCTCTTGTTTCCATATGATAACATCGTCTTTATTTGGAACTAGATTTGGGGCATTGCAAATGGCTTGAAACGGAACGCGGTGTTTTGTATGAATGTCGGTTCCATGCGGAACACGAAACAAATCAATGGCATTATCGATTTCTTTGAAGGTTATGCCATAGACGTGAATATAGTATCGCCGAATAAACTCAACGCATTCGTATTTTACACCATAAAAGACACCTTCATATTGTGTTCCTTTTCGTCCCATATGATGTGGAACATCATAATCAATGGCTGGATTCTCATATATGGGAATTCGATGCGGTGCATAGCCTTTGATGGGCTTGTTGCGATGCATCCTATTGTGGTATTATATCTTTGCATCAACCGTCATGCAGAGAGCATCGGCCATGTCGGATTTCTTGGGCGCTTTCTTCCACTTCTCATACCACTCGGCGCCTACTACGCTACCTGATTGAAACAATTCGATGAGACGCTCCTCGGATTTGTTTTTTCGCTCTGCATACCCTGCATCGCCCTTTTGTGCATCCTGGACTTTCTTTTTGGCATGCACGAAATGGTAGGACGGTGTTTCACCATGAATCAGAAATTGCTCTCGTAGTGTAGCAAATAGAAGGACCTGTACTGATTTCATATGCGGGTTTTTGAATGCCGGCTGGTTTTCTAATAGGACATGGGTGCAACCTGTGAAGAGACTCCAGCTGCGTGATACAAATGCTCGGAGAGCATCATGAATGAGCTCGAGAGAGACATGTGATGCATTTGCTTGTTTGGGTTGCTCAAAATGGAAGGCGAACGTTGTGGCGAGGGCCTCGAGACATTTCTCTTTTGTTCCTTGTACGGTTACACCGTGGGTCTTTGCCAGCTCTTTTAGGACCGCATGGGTAGGTAGTTTTTTACCAGTTAGCTCTTTAAGGATAGTATGTGTTTTCGGTACGTGGCGTTTGCAGTAGACCGCTGTTTTAACTTGAAAGGATGCCCGCAGTTTACAAGATGCACATGGGACGGCCTCTACTTCAGGGAGAAGATTCACATTTTCTAGGGATTGTATGTTGTTTCCTTGAAGAACACAGAAGGCGAGGTTCTTGATACCAATATCAAATGCAAGTATTTTTTGGTCCATTCATTGAATACATACGCTATGGTTTATGTACTGTATGCATTTTATGCATATAATACAGAATGCTTGAAGAGGATGTTTTGGAACAGCTCCAGTGGCAGGTTCTGACGCTCAAAGAAACCATGCAAACCCTGAATCAAATGGTTTATGAAACACAACCCCAACTGGATACATTAGAAGACGTGATTCTCGCTTCCAAACAAGAGGTCCGCACAGCATCCACTGAGATGGTCGTTGCTCAAGAGTATCAGAGCTCGTGGTATTACTATACTGCGGGTCTTATCGCAAGCGTAGGTACGACGGTTGCATTGTTGTTATTATTGTGATATTCCGAGACAATCACATGGATCGGAATAGTCCAGGTGGGAATCGAACCCACAACCAAAGCCTTATAAAAACTCTGCCCTACCGAACGGGCCCCTGGACCTTTTTTTTGAGGGATTTCTCCCTAAGAACATGATGTCAGTTCGTCTTTAAGCTATTGTGGGCTTTCAATATTGGATGACGTATGGACAACCGAGGAATCAGTATATTTCTCAAATGGATTCGTCGTCGAACTACCTTTTTTAACACCTACAAAGTAAAGGTCCTTTGAACCCGAATGATAATACGTATCCCATTGTGAAAATAGATTGTTTAGAGGGAGTGCCTCATTCAGGTCAGCCTCCGTAAGATTCTTATAATAATCGGACATATCTCCTAGATTTCCAATCGTCCCATATGAATCATTCGGATTGGACCGACGCGTACCATGTTCCGCTCTGCCCGTTGAAGCACATGTAAAACAGAACAGGCCATCGGGTTTTAGCATGTTATAGATTTTCAAAAATGATTCTTTGTATTCAGGGTCGTGCTCGAAACATTCCGTAGAAATAATGGTGTCAAATGTATTATCCTCAAATGGCAAATCCTTGGTTTTTGACACAATGGTGACATTGTTTGCAGGTATCACATCATTACCATCATATTGACAATTTTCAAATAAAAAGCGATTGTTACCGTTAATATCACCTGAACCAACATCCAGTACTCGCTTATTTACGAAAAATCCACTTAGAATGCTTTTCACAAATAGTGTAAAGTCTCGCGCCTCGATGTGCATACTGGGTATGATATCCTAGTTATGTTTAAATCCTTAAAAGGTCCCACGCTTCGAGTTACGTCCTCCCTCTTCACGCACGGTTACCCCAATATTCTTGCGATTGGCTTGCATCTCGGAGATGGTCGTCTCATATTGAAAGGTTCCAAACAGAGCGGGAGCCTTCGAGTCTGCCCGCTCCACGCCAATACCGCCCTTCCAGTTGGTCGGCTGCACTTCGGAATAAAATGGCGTTGAATGAACTACCGCGGCTGGCGGAGGAACGGTATTGGACATCGGTAGAGCCGCGCCTGTTCGCTCCACCTGACGCTTCCGCGCTTCCTCCATCAATTCCTCCGCGTGACCAATCATCCACTTCTTAGTATAAAACTGCTCCCCAACAGGGACATTCTTCGAGCACTGTGGGCGATAATCCGTTACCAAACGACCATCGTTAACCGTCGCGGCAAAGGCGGGGTAGCGACTGTCGGCGACTGGAAATAGGTCTTTAACTGATCCCAATGAGGCAGCACGAGCGTTATGATATGATGAACCCATTGAAGGATGCTCGAATAGATTTGGAGAAGTATTTCTTGTAAACGGATTAGACTGCTCCATCTATCTTTATCAATGGTTTTGGAAAGAAATTCAGGCATCCGCATCACTAACGATAGCACTGGTTTCCAAAAACGAATTGGACCCCACCGCGCCCAGAGAACCTGGTTTGATTGTATCATCCGCCGCCTTTAGAGCATCCACCAAAGCACCTTTTTTGGTTAATCCCGTAATGCCGCGCGACTTCGCAAGTGCTTGAAGCTCCTTCAGCGACATCGGGTCATAATTCACCTTTACGACTTCATCTGTCTTAGATTCTTCCACTAGAGTCAACTCCTCCACATCGATTGCTGTGTCGACGCCGGTATCCACTGTTTCCTCGTCATCCAAAAATGGGACATATACCTCATCCTGTTTCGGATTCACATGCGATGAAACGGATGTTGCTGGCGAGGAAGGAGGCACAACATGCTCCATGGAACTGTGTGTATCATCTGCCGGTAGTTCAGAATACGACTTAATTTCATTGCTCATCTTCAAATCCAGCAAAATCGACTCCAACAGGCTAATCTTTTGCTCCGACTGCTGAATGCACGTGTAAAGGTAGAGTGCAATCGAACCAAACAGCAGTACCAATACTAACCCAACCGTAAGCGTGTCGCTGATGGAGGTCATTCTGTCGTCACCTTAAGATTTTCTAGTTTGATTCGGGACGCACAGGATGCGCCATCAATCCGTTTTTCTGAAGAAGGCTATCCACACTGCTTACTTTACATATACCATCTTTCAGGGAATAATGGAACTCAATTGTGTTGTCCTCAAGAATGGTTGCAGGGCAACATAGACGCTGAATCTGGTTGGGTGCGTTTTCAACAAATTCAAACAAATGTGTGCTGATAACAGTGATAGCTTGGGATTGTTTCCATAATTTCTCACAGTAAATCTGACAGCTTCGAAGCGCATCGGGTGGATTGGTAGAATGGTATAACTCGTCAATAAATACGAGAACTGGCTTCGAATGTTGGAGAGTGTTTGCTGTAAATTCGATTTCTCTCTCAAATCGCGATTTGGAGCCTGGCAGGTCATCTGGTTTGAGGCACACGAACATCTCATCAAACGGGGTAGATGTGAGATGGCCCATCGCGGCGCCATACGTATGCGCAAATAAAGAGCTAATTGATAGGGCGCGAAGCACAGTGGATTTTCCGCCCTTATTGGGGCCCGTTAACAAGGCGTGACGGTTTGTATCAAATATCGCCGAGACGGTTTTTCGCACTTCTTTTGGGACCTGGAAATCAAAGGAGTCTTGAATGCGAAAGACGGGATGGGAAGAGCTCACCCATCGAACAGGGTGAACTTCGGGTTGATATGCAAGAGCACACATCACTTCCAAGGAGCCAATATATTTGAGGGCCATCTTGAAATAGGTGGATTGTAATAAGAGGCGCGCAGTGGCTTCGCGTTCGTTCGGAAGAGCGGGGAGCGGGGAGCGAAAGAGGGTGAATCCATGTGACGAAAATAGGTCATTCAGTGATTGATATACCTCTTGAAAACGAAGTGCTGTGCGGCCATTCTCTTGGATAATGGAATCGACCGAATGCAAGTGTTGATGTGTCCAATAGGGTTGGAGGATTCCTTGAAGAAATGTAACAGAGACTATTCCAATCTGTTTTAACATCGCTCCAGATGGAGCTTCGGCCGCCCCCGTCGCAACATCCGGATTCATCATCGCCTGCAGATTACCTGACATCATCGCCTGCAAAATATTCATATAGTTCGTGATATTCATCGGAAGTTGAAAGATAAAGCGAATAATGAAATAAGGCGCCAGAAGTGTTAAAAACGGAACAAGCAGCGACAATCCTGGTAGAATATACACGCGAAATACCGACCAGGCCGTTAGCAAAAACGGTACAAAATTCAGGGGCTTCAAATAGGATTTAAAGAAAAGAATTTCGTTGTAAGATTCTTCTTCGAGCTTGGACTCATTACAAATCAATGGGAGCATCAGCTTTTCTATCTCGGCAGATTCCTGGAAGAGCGCGCGCGCACGAGGATATAGTGTTGGGTCTTTGTTCATTGCTGTCTTCCATTGTTTGAATTTTTCACTACGTTGCATAAGGACAGATGGCCCAGATTTCCAGGATGAAAGTTGCTCCTTCAACGATGTCTGCGCGGCCTCTGTTTGAAGACCCAGCCATTCTGCACATCTCTGAACATCTATAATAGAGTCTATCATCTGATGTTTGACATGGCGTTTTTTCACCGTTTTAAACACGATTGTTCCTAAAATTTGAAGATAGGAAAGCTTAAACACATGAAGTATCACATACTAGTATGGCTGCATCCGTCTCAGACATCGCAACCGTGTTCGCATTGCGAAGCGCCATCCGGGAACCGAAAGTACCTGCTTCTATTCAACCGCTGATTGATAGTATTCGTCACTGTATTTCTAATGGCTCGGACCAGAACGGGTGGAAAACAGTGGATTGGCGAGGCTCAGGGCGTTCCGGTGCTCATAAATCTTCCAGCTTTGCAGACCGTGCTCGAACAACCCATGGAGGCGGTGCGAGAGCGCGATACTCCATTGATACTCCATCCAGTATTCCATTGACCAATAGTGTCGAACCTGCTGAACCTCGTCGGGCCGCATGGCAGGAATCATCGGATGGGTTTCGACATTCCCATCAGAAGTACGTCAGTAAATTTAAAAAGACATCGGCCAAAGTGGAAGATACCATTTTAAATACGATTTTGCTCGGAAAGCTCAACAAGTTCAGTCAACCGAATTATAACGAAATCAAGGAATTCATCATGCATATCATCGATAGCGGTCAGAACGAAATGATTACGTGCTTCATGAAGCTGGTATTTGAAAAGGCGGCGAGCGAGGAGGTGTTTTGCCCCCTTTATGCCAAGCTTCTCAGCGAACTCAGTACGCGCTATCCAGTTCTTCTTACGGAAATGGCCAATTTGTATACACAATACATGGAAATCTTCGATGAGGTTACCGAAGTCAATAGTGAGACCTATAATGAAATGTGCAAACGCAATGTGGAAAAGAAATACCGCCGCGGATACTCTCAGTTTCTGGCGGAACTCATTAAGCACAATGTAATTGATACAGACACCTTTATTCGCATTATCACCAAAATCATCAGTCAAGTCGAAGCCAATTGTACAAACAAGGACTCGGTCAAGCTCAACGAAGAATTTGCAGACTGTTTCATGAAAATCATGAAGGCGATTCGCACAGATGGCATCCAGGACCAAGATGACAGTGAAAACAACATTCAAGTGATTCGCCAATTATTAAAACGGGACATCATTGACCGAATCCAACCCCTATCCGTCCGCGACCCCGAGCGCATTGGACTCAGCAATAAAGCACGTTTTACCTTTCTTGATATTTATGAAAGCATCCAAAAAATCGAATGAGTACCTAGATGGCTCGTAAATGTGGGATTCTAAAAGGTACGGTGATTGTACCCAAAACACGCAAAGCATTGTCTAATGCTCGGCTTCGCACGATGAAACGTGTGAAATTTTTAGTAAATAGGGCAAAAAAGAGCGTCCGTTCTGTACCGACATATCTTGACCGAACTCTTTCTCGTTCGATTCGCCGTTCCGTTCGTCGTATCATGCCGTTTAAACGATGAATTTATAAAATTTGATGCCTATTCATGGTATGGTGTAATATCCAACAAGCGTATTTTACACCATGGCAAAATCGAGCATGCTAAATAGAATGGCACGAGGAGATAATTCCAAGGATGAGAAATCTAAGGAAGAAAAGTCTAAGTCCAAGAAAAGCAGTATGAAGATGCGGAAATACAGTCGCGACGATGAATCCGATGGAGATGAAAGTGATAGTAGTGTAGACGATAACGGAAACATCCGTGAACTCATTGAGTATGGTTCCGATTCGGAGGATGAAGATTATGAGCCCCGTCCCGTCCGAAAGGCAGCCGTTGTTGCACGTAAGAAAATTGATAAAATCATCAAACGTAAGGAGGCTGCTAATACGGTTCACTATCCTGTTGTGAGACGAAAGATTCAACCTGTGGAAGAGGAAGAAGAAGAAGAGGAAGAGGAAGAGGAAGAGGAAGAGGAAGAGGAAGAGGAAGATGAAATGTCCAATATTAAGGATACATTGAGTGATATGATTGCATGTGGAATCTTTGGTATTAATGGAGCAAATGAACCCAAAAAATATAATCTAAAAAAAGAGCCAAAACTCGTACAACAATTCGTTGAATTGCTTACTACCCCAATGGAAGACAACAGCATCGATTCTCAAATCACTCAATTCAAGGGTCTAACGGAAGAGAAGCAAAATGAGTTGATTGTAGCCCTCGAAAACCGACCCACTGCAACCAATAGTGGATTCAATCTGATGATTAATATTCTGACTATGAAGATCCCTAAAGAAATTCAGGCAACGATTCTGGCCAAGTACAATAGTCTTCAGAGCCTTGAAGCATCCAGTAATGAGTATTTCAAGCTTCGCGCATGGCTCGACAAGGTGGTGAGCATTCCCTTTGGAATCTACAAGGACATTCCTGTGCGTCTGGAGGATGGGCCCGAGAAATGCGGCGACTTCATGCGACAAGCTAAGAAGTACCTGGATGAATCCGTGTATGGACAGGACGAATCCAAACTACAGGTCATGCAGTTCATTTCCAGCAAAATCGCCAACCCCAATGGACGTGGTCTCTGTCTCCTCCTTATTGGCCCTCCTGGTGTGGGAAAGACGACAATTATTAAGAACGGAATTGCCAAGGCGCTCGGATGGCCGTTCCAATTTATCTCGCTCGGTGGAGACTCGGATGCGAGCACCTACACGGGTCATCAGCTAGTGTATGAGTCATCGCATTGTGGAAAGATTGTGAACTCTCTGATCGCCTCGAAGTCCATGAGCACGGTTCTCATGTTTGACGAAGTTGATAAGATTTCACAGACACCGAAAGGAGAAGAAATCATGAATCTTCTCATTCATTTGACGGATCCGGTCCAGAATAGTGAGTTCGAGGACAAGTACCTTTCAGGTGTACCGATTGATTTGAGCAAGGTGATGTTCGTATTCAGCGCCAACGATATCAACAAGATTGACCGCGTACTTCTGGACCGTATGCTCGTCATTGATTTGAAGGGGTATGACCTCAAACAAAAGACGGTGATTGCCGAACAGTACTTGCTGCCGACGGCCTTGAAGGAAGTGAATCTAATGGAGAAGGTAGCGATTTCCAAGGAGATTCTGATAAAAGTCATTGAGGAACATGCAAAGGAGGAGATGGGTGTACGCGAACTCAAGCGGTGCATCGAGCAAATTACGCAGAAAATCAATATGCTTCGCATGTACAATTCACCGGACCTGCCGTTCCATATCAAGGACTTCTCATTGCCGTTTATCGTTAAGAAGGAGCATGTACCGCTGTTTATTAAGAAAAAGGAAAAGGAGGAGGTGCCGCATGGGATGTATCTATAGGGGGACGTTACGCCCGCTTTGCGGGCTACCTCCCCCTTGCCCCCTGCACCATTGTAGTGGAGACGCAAGCATACTTCGTAAACCCACACCCCTCTACCAATGTATCTTTAGATATACTCTATTATTTTTGTTACATCTATTGTGTTATAGCAGTGAAGGGGTATGGGGTGAAAGAAATCGAAGATTTCTACCAGTAACCTATCTCCAATATATCGGTGGAGGGGTGTGGGGACGGGGCCAGTGGCCCCTGTCTCCACTTAAGAGCGTAGGATATACCGAAACAGATTCGTTCGAAACCCATTAAAGTTCGACCCCGCTGCCACCGTGTACGCCCCCATATTTTCTGAGTATACCCACTCGCCCGTCGCCAACTCAGGCAACATCACATCCTCTGAAATCATATCAATAGAATCGCATGTCGGGCCAAACAGTCGGCTCCTAAACTGCTTTTCATTCCGCTCATTAAACGGCAGAATGGTCGGCTTTTCATGGTCAAACATAATACAATTAAACGACCCGTAAATGCCATCGTTAAGGTAATACACAATGGTTTTTTCGTCCTTCTCCATGATAATTTTCTTACCAATCACATTCATCACCAGTGTATGCGTTCGTTGGGCAAAATAGCGACCAGGTTCTGCCATGAATTCAATCCCATGTTCCTCGTGGTCTGGAAAGAAATCCTCAATCGCCTCTTTGATTTTCTCCGTGATGCGTACGAACTTAACGCCCTTTTCCTCATCGACACCTCGAAATCCGCCGCCAATATCAATCAGCGTTGTTTGAATATCCAGGTCCGCGGCAATGTCAACGGCATCTCGCACGGTTCCAATTGCTTCATAGTACGTATCTTCCGAGGAGCAATTGCTACCAACATGAAAACTGAATCCCACCACATGGAGCTTCAGTGTTTTGGCGATAACCAGAAGTTCTTGAACCTGTTCCAACCGACATCCAAACTTCTTATTAAACTTACATACACTCTTACTATCGTCCACGGCTAGTCGTAGAATTAGCTTTGCATACGGATGAAAAAGCTTAACCTTATAGAGTTCTTCTTCAGAGTCAAAGGTCATACAATCCACGTCATTGGCGCGGGCATATCGAATTTGGGAGGACATTTTGCACGGATTCGCAAAAATAATTCGAGTCGGGTCCTTTGTGATTTCAATCACCGTCTTGATTTCGGCTTCGCTCGCACAATCGAAATTCACCCCCATAGAGGCCAGGGCTTCCAGCATCACAGGGTTCGGATTACACTTAATGGCATAGAAGGGCTTGACCATAGGCAGAAGGGTTTGCCATTGATTCACCGCATGAATGATTTCCCCAAGGTCTACGACATAAAACGCCTGCTCACTCCGATTGTCTTCTAAGAAATCATTGATAATATCGTACGTATCGACGTCACTGCCATAGAGCGTTACTTTATGTTTTTGAAGGAGGGCATTGTCGAGTGTTTTTGGGTACTCGGTCATCTTCTTTTGACATTCGGTGATGGCTTTATGCGGCGTGTCTTCGAGCGGAATCGTTTTTTATGACGCGTTCCACCACGAACGACATTTTGTGCGGGTGCTATTTTCGCATCATACTGATTACCTGTTTGTCCATTGTTGACAATTTGATATTGACCTATCGTAGGTACTTTTGTTACATCTACTATTTTTATCATTTTATCAGATGTAGTAACGTGATATTGTCCTGCTATCCGTCCATCCGCCATTCCCTCTGTATCCCGCTTCTATTTTAAACCATACCAGTAGAACATGTCGCTTGCCGATCGATTTCAAGGCGTCTGGTCGCCTTCCTACCTGAAACGCCTTGCCTTCATGCTCGGTATGGGCCTCATTATTGTCGGTGCACTCAACTGGCTTGCTCTCGGACTCTTCGATGTGAATCCCTTAGAACAAGTCTTCGGAAAGAGTATTGCCTCGTTCTTGTATGTCCTCGTCGGAGTATCCGCCCTTGCTATTATGTTTGACCGTGATACCTATTTGCCCTTCCTCAGTTCAACAGTAGTTCCTTGCTCCGTCCTAAAAGAGCGCGAGCCCCCGGGCTCAACCAAAGCCATTAAGGTTATTGTAACACCGAATACGAAGGTTCTATACTGGGCATCCGAACCCGCGGCAGAGAAACTGAAACATCTGAATTCATGGAAAGAGGCCTACGCGACCTATCAGAATGCGGGTGTTACTACCTCTAACGCGGACGGCGTCGCTATCCTGAAGGTTCTCGAGCCACAATCCTACAAGGTTCCATTTATGGGAAAACTCGAATCGCACGTGCACTATCGTGTATGTGGCGAGGCGGGTTTTATGGGGCGTGTCGAGACGGCATATTTGAATCATGCTGGCCCTGAGGGATTTGAATCCGAACAGGGTCATAACGTGGCATTTATGGCAAGCCCTCTGATGTAATCAAGCGCACTTCTTGAAAAAGAAAATGTAGTTGGATGCCGAAAATTGCGGCTGGGTCAATTGACGCGCTCTCTCATCATCCATCCACCACCACTCTTGAGAAATAGGATGCTTGAACTGTGCGGTATAATGCCCTCCCATATGCGACCCATGATGGTCCGATACACCTCGAAGTTCATAATCCCACTTCTCCTCCCTGCTCGGCGCCTCAGGGGCGAAACAGTCGCGCAATGAAATGATATCGCCTTGATATGGACACGGTGACATGATTTTGCGGCCGTCATAGTTGAATCGCCGCAAGGTAATAAATAGATTCTCAGGAAGGCGCCACAGGTGCATGTGGATGGTCGCGCGATGACGTCCGTTGCATGCATCACATACATAATCCGAAATTTCCGATATTTCATTGACCTCCTTTTGAATCCAGTCCATAAAGGTTGCTCCCTCACAGGGTACTTTGAGTGAATTGAATACTTCCCATCGATATGAGTCATTATTACAGTTTGTACAATGCGTAGTCTTTCGCGTCATTCCAAAAAATAGGTCGACCACCTTGCTCTGATTCTTTGAGACATGGCGATTCCAACCATTGGAGGCAAGGATTCGCATTCGCTCGACAGGATTGGCATGGGGCGGAATAGGATGGTCTGTATGCTCACGGGTTGTTTTCAATGCCTCGTGAAAATGGTCGAGAAGATACACCAGATACTCGTGACTGTCATTCGGAACGGGCATCCCGAAAGATTCATATAGCGTCCCCTTAACCGCCTTGCAGACTTCCGAGATAAATCCGAGGGGGCGGACGTAGGCCGGCAGATAGGCGGACCAGAGCGATTTCAAAATGTCCTGGTAGGCCAATAGAATTCGTTTGTTCCCATTAGTTTCGGGTACGGCGGCCAACTGTTCTGAAAATGATTGTGTAAGGCAAAAAACATCCCACTCTGAACAGGCGCGAAGAAGTTGGATTGTAGAATTACAGTAGCACGTATTTCCCATGTTCTGAATTCCAACAACGCCTTTCAGGCGCGGGTCTTTCTGCTCTGGTGATGTTGCCATCCTTAAAAATTGAACATCATCGGGGCTTAAGTCATGAATGCAACCGACTTATCAGAATGTCACGTCCTTATTCTATCGGGCTCCTAAATGACCTCCATGAGCACTTCCCTGACCTGCTCTATCGCCCCCAGCGATTCCAACATGTACCCGATGTTCTGGCGTATATCATTGGTGTGGCAAATACCAATCCGTATCAACAGGCACGTAGCACCCATGCTCAAGATGAAAAAGAAGAAAATGAATCGGTAGATGCGATATTTCGTGCATTATATAATTCGGTACCGAATCCACCTGTGCGTTCAGTAGGAATCGGTGCAAGCCAGCCTGTGGGAATCGGAGGAACCTCGTCGTACCGAAGCTCCTTTGGAACCTCCCGCCGAATGAATGTTATTCCGATTTCATCAAACAACTCTACATCGAGTCTCCTTAGTACATTTATCAGTGGAGTGATGGGAGAGCCCATTGTACCGAATCTGCAATCCTTTCTGGACCAACCGGTTATCATCCATCCGACGGAACAGCAAATGGAACGAGCGACTACCCTTACTACTTCACTTCGTGTTCAAAATGACGCGTGTGCGATTTGTCAGGATATGATTGAGGAGGGGCAAACGATGCGAATCCTCAATTATTGTATGCACTCCTTTCATCAAGACTGCATTGATACGTGGCTGGGACGACATGTGACGTGCCCGACGTGCCGTCATGATATCCGCGAGTTGTGAGATGCGTGATTACATCACGCTAAGCTCACTTATCTGCTGAGTGTGATTACATTACACTCAACTCACTCAAATCCTCTGGCAACTCATGAATCACAGTCGAATAATGCGACTCAATCTCCTTAATCGCCACCATCTCCTCTGCGCACACCAGATTGATGGCGCTGCCTTTTTTGCCATACCGACCCGAACGACCAATCCGATGCACATAGTTCTCGCGCTGAATCGGCATCTCATAATTAATAACCAGCGATACCTGTTGTACATCAATGCCACGCGCCAACAAATCCGTGCTAATCAGAACACGCGTCATACCTGAACGGAAATCATCCATTCGCTTCTTGCGCTCCGCTACATCCATTTCACCATGAATAAACTCCAGCGTAAATCCATGTGTAGACAACTGCTTTGCAAGCCATTCCGCCTTCTGGCGCTTATTCACATAAATGAGAGCCTGATTCACTGTAATCTGTTGATACAAATCCAGTAGTACAGGTAGCTTCCAATCCTCACGCTCTAGATTCACATAGTACTGCTTGATACCCTCTAGTGTTACCTCGTCCTGTGGCAACAAGATACGGATTGGATTATTCAGATAATTCTCCGCAATATCGAGGACATTCTTCGGCATCGTCGCACTGAAGAGTGCCAGCGAAGTGGTTTTCGGAAATTGGCTATTAAGAATTGCACGAATCTGGTCTGCAAAGAGGTCCTCCAACATCTGGTCGGCCTCGTCCAAAATTACGTAGCGAATATGCTCGGTACTAAGCTCACCGCGACAAATCAGGTCAAAAATACGTCCAGGTGTGCCAACCACAAACTGAGTACCCGCCTTCAATGCCGCAATATCATTTCGAATCTGATTGCCTCCCGTGGCAGAGAGAACCTTCAGGTTCATATAGGTTCCAATGGAGCGAGCAACCTTTTCCGTCTGCTGCGATAGCTCGCGCGTTGGGCAAATTACTAGAACCTGCGGGACTTTCAGCGTGGTATCCACCGCGGACAATGCGCCAATCGTAAATGCACCCGTTTTTCCAGTTCCCGACTGGGACTGTGCCAGAATATCCTTGCGCTGGCTCATGGGTACAATAGCCCAACGCTGAATCTTGGAGGGTTGCTCAAACCCATAGGTATACACGCCGCGAATGAGGGTGTCATCCAACCCCATTTCGTCGAACGTCTCGTAGGCTTGCAGTTCTGGTTCTGCCATTTCTGAAGATATCTGTCTGTGCAATCTTTATGCTCGAGTCTTTCTTTTACGCATGGCATGCGTCTTTCCTTTCGTCATTTTTGTATATAAAATTGATTCCATTAATTTTGATGAATATGGGTAGACATGGCAGACGTTGAAATCGAAGAGGAGTACGACGATGTTGGTATCGAGGAAGAGGTATTTCTAGAGGACCTACCTGAAGACAATACCTCTGAAATCGCTCCAGAGATGAAGCGCCTTTATCAGCAGCATCCTGAATGTCTCTTGGATTACGTGGAACAAGTTGTGCCCAAAATCCCCCTACAGGTTCTCCCTCCTGGCGGCTCTAAACTCGATCCCAATCACCGTACGTATCCCTTTCTAACCATCTACGAACGTACCAAAATCATTGGTCTCCGTGCCAATCAAATCAGCCGTGGAGCGGTCCCTTTCATTACTGTTCCTCCACAAGTGACCGATGTCAAAGATATTGCACGCTTGGAACTGGAGCAAAAACGTCTCCCATTTATTATTAAACGCCCACTCCCAAACGGAACATTTGAATATTGGCGACTTTCAGATCTCTTGATACTGTAATCTCTGGATGAACCTTTGCTATCCGGCAATCCGTTGATGCCCTCCGTCGTTTGATAGGCTGAATACGCAGCAAAGAACGTAAATTATGGTATTCGCATTCATGAAGGATAGAAAGAGATATCGGTATATTTTTTAGTTCGACGGAGGCCCGCATCCTTATTTATCATTCATAAAATTTGAAATGGGAGGAGTTTCTGAAAATGGGTACAAATGGCAAACTCAGACCAAGATTGGACACCCGTTGTACTACGTCGCCGTGTGAATGCCAAAGAGGCCGAGCGAAATGGTTCCACGATTGCGAAGACACGCGATGCCGGCACAGACGAGCGCATCCGACTTGCTAAACTAGAAAATATGGATGAAGTTATTGTTCCAAAGAAACGTGTTCTAGCGGAGTCCATTCAGATTCTTATTCGCAAACGCATTGAACTTGGTCTTACCCAAGAGCAAGCTGACCAGAAATGTTCGTTCTCCAAGCACACCTTTAAGAATCTTGAGTCGCATCGAGCTCTTCCAACCGTGGCGCAACAAACGATTCTTCAACGAGCTCCTTTCAGCATTCAGCTTAAAATCGCACAACCTACTTCATCATAGTTATGCTCTCTCAACGCTTTCTTACCTATGTACAACAAACCTCCAATCTATGTATCCATCAATTGGGAGAACAGCTGTTGTCTCCCACGCTCATCTTTCCTAATGTTCGAACGGTAACCCTGACACAGTGTACATCCAAGGGAATTTCTCGCATTCTTACACCTCTGATTTTCCCCAATCTGAAGGCGGTCCATTACCTATCGGCAAATCCAGGCCAACTAGACATTTATAAGCGTTTCCCATCAGTTCAATGGCTCTTTCCCAACGGACAGTATCTTTTTTATAAGTGCATGATGGAAGAGGGGATTGGACGAATCGAAAATCGGCTCATTCGAACCTATATCCATCACTATCGAAAAACAGAAGGCAGGATTCAAATCAATGTTCCATGGTATGGTGTGCAATATGGTCATATCTATCGTGCACATCTACATCATTATCTTCAGAATCAGCATCGTATTATTACCACAGAGTATGATATCGATGATGCACCATCATCGGTTGTAAATCCGTTTGAACATTACACGCATTTTGAGTGTGGTGATGTATCCGTATCATTGCATGAGTTCATGCAGCAAAAAATGGAGCGTGAATTTTTTGACGCTCTGATGGAAGAGGATAAGAAGTGGCTATCATATTAACCACCCTGACGCCATTCCTTTCCACAATTCAGGCATGTAATGAAGATGGTCATCGGCTCGTCTGCCGAACGCGTCTGCAACTCATAGTATGTGCATTCCCTCTTTTGGCATCGGCGACACTTGAACTGATCTGTTGCACGGCTCTTGTTTCCCTCCAGAATCTTTTGTTCGCGCTGTAGAAGCTTATCCTTGAGCGCGAACCATCTCTCTGGAAACATTTCATAAGAGGAAAGAAACGGTACTTCGTATAATGTTAGTTCTCCCTCCTTGACGCGTGAAAGAAGGCGGGGATTATTAACAGGACTGACGGGATGCATATTACTAATCACAGAGCGCACGATTTGGCGATACAATTCGGAGAATGCGGGTACGTTCCAATTTCGCGCAATGTACTGCTTTTGAGCAGATTGAAAGGTTGCATCATAAATACCCTTTTCTAAGGAGCGAATGATATCGGAAGGGAAATGCTCCTCTAGAAATGTTAGGCCATTGAGGCATTTGATACGAATCGGATTTGATTCAGGAGGGGCATCTATAGGAATCTCCTCCTTCAAGGAATGATGGTCGATTTTTACTGCAATCGGGGCGCGTCGACGCTTTACCACAACGGGTACTTCTTCTTCCACTTCCTCTTCCTTATCCAAAACAGGCTCCACGATATCCTCATCCTCTTCTTCAAATGCATCTTTCACGGAACCTTCTTCCGATAGAACTTCCTCTTCCTCCTCTTCCTCCTCTTCCTCCCCTTGAGCAAATGCATTCCATTGGTCCGTCGTATATGGAATCGGATTCTCCCATGAACGATTCAATGATGCCAAGACAAGGATATCTCCATAGAGAACCAATTCTGAATGAGGCTCAGGCAGCTCTGTTTTATTTTCCGTTCCTTTTTTACCTTTTTTGTATCCGAACAGAAACAGAACCTTACTGTCTTGCTCATAATGTCCTACCATCTCAGGCTCTTCCTTTTTCTTCATATATCGTTGAATGGATTCCATCGTGCAATCTCCGTCTTGATTCATAGTGATATTCGCCCGTTTTGATTCACCCTTTGTTGACAGTACAACGGTGGGAAAAGATGTCATCTTATCGTGAATTATTAGTGTCTGCTTAAGCACACATCGAGGCATCAATTTTTGTAATCTCGATGATGGAGAAAGCCGCATACGATTTTCACGAGACCAAAAAGAGTGAAATGAACTCATACTTGTACTTGGTTGGAATCCTTATCATTGGCTTCGCCGTTTATCATTATTTGATACGTGATAAAATATTTGATGTATCATCTGACCTGCCTCATGGTATAATGCAAGATATGTTTGCCGGTTCGTCCATTTCTGCGCCGCCTGCCCCTTCGACCATCGAGATTCGCCAAGCGCCGCTTTATGAGCCGCGAACCACCACGGCTTCCGGTCCACATTCACCATCACAAGAGGCACCTTCCCAGGATGTCGTGGTCTATGCCGAGCCACAGGCTACCGACCCCTATCGCGAAAATCAAGAAAGCTCCGATATTCCCGAAAACTTACGTCACCCTGAGCGCTCCTTCCGGTCTACCCCACTCAATAACGAGACATCACTTGCCGTCCAATCCGGTACCGCTAGCAACACTAATCATGTACCCTTTGATAATCCTCAAAAGTTTCAGACAGAAACGATATCAGGAGGTGGTGAATTTATGCCAGGCATTTTCGCGAATGATATGTTCCATGACACCAGCTTCTCCTCCTTTTAGAGAAATTACATGACATTTACGACATCCACCTAAAGAATATGTGCATGATTCAATATAGAATGAGTCGCTCGATTCACAGTACTGAAATCCACTCGGATAAACCGAAAGTGCCACGATTCCGTCGCCTAGATAATGAGCATATCTCGGCCATTGAATCCCTCTTTCGTGCCTATCCGTTTCTAAGTGGTCGCGTCGAAATCCATATGCCTTATGCGCGTGCCCAACCCACCTTTCGTTCTGGTACCGTCTGGATTTGGCCGAAGTTCGATAAGCGTCCTGTGGGCTACCTCATTTTTATGGAGGGATTTGCGCCTTGTATTTGGTATCCCGAGCGTCAAGAGGGAATGACCTTCCGCTGGCTTCTTCCTCCCACGTTTTGCCAGTCAGGTCCAACGGTTTGTCTTGCCAATATCCTGGCAGGCGAATCTGTCCTCCAAATCGAGGATATTATCGTGGATGAGGGAAAAGACCTTTGGTCCACCCAAGTATTCTCCAAGCGATGGGAGGCGCTACGCGCCCTATGGAACCGTCTTCCGCCCGACCAGCCCCTCCTTGCCTTTGAGCCTCAAATCGTAAAACCTATCATGCTTCATGAGTGGCCATTGCATTACAATTCTGCTATTTACTGGATTATTCAGCCGGATCATGCACGTCAGGCGCGCTGGTACTGGAAAGATGTGGTGACCGCTCCAACTCATCGCCCCCTTGAATTCATCCCACCTGTATTGAAGCGAAGCAAAGAGGTAATATCAACCCTTGCTGCACGATGCATTCCCTATACCAAATCTTGCCTTCCTGATACCTATAGTCTTTCATCACATGAAGGGCGGTCCCTTGGGTTTGCGGGGATTTCGACATTAGTTCTTTCTCTAGAGCTCCGAAAGAAGTGCGCGGAGCAACCTGCAGGAGTTCCTGTAGAAGTCAAGTGGAATGATGAATTTAATAAGTATCAAATCGTTCGTATCCTCCTGGATGGGTCTCCTATTACCGCATCATCCTTTTTCCATCATCTAGAATAGAATGGCACGCAAAAGTCGTAACACAAAACGTCGAACTCGAGCGAAGACATGTGTGCGCGGTGGAGGATTTTCAGTGAATCCTGCGAATTATGTGGCAGTCGGTCATCCCGTGTACCAACAATATGCAGGGCACGGAAAAGATTGCGCTGGCGGAATGTCCGGTGGACAACGTCGTGTACGTACACGCGGAGGATACAAACTAGAGGTTGCACCCTTTATGGAATCCGATGTTGCTGCGCCAGTTGCCACAGCAGAGGTACAAGCGGTTGCACACGGAGCTGTACCTCAAAAAGGTGGCCGATATGAAGTTAACCCTGGATTCTTATTGGATGGTGGAAGCGATATGGGCGCGCGTTCCTATGCTCCTATCGCACCTATCGCATGTGAGCGTGGATATGAGAACTCGATGAATATGCGCGGCGGAGGTTCCCTCGGTGGAGCGTCTCTTGCTCATTATGCACCGACCGCTGGATATGGTCCTCAATTTGAGGCTTCTGTCGGTTCATTGGGTGGAATGATGATTAATCAGCCCTATGATGCACGTGCGATGAATCCGGCGTGCGTAAAGACAGGTGGACGCCGTTCTTATCGTAAGCGCTCTTGTAAGTCGAAGCGCTCTTGTAAGTCGAAGCGTCGTAGCACTCGTCGTAGCACCTAAATATGATATAATATAGTAATCATAATGGACTTGTTTACAGATAGTCGTGACATTGTCCACATCCGTGTTCAACAACGAAATGGCAGAAAATGCCTGACGCTGATTCATGGTCTCGCAAACGATCTTGACCTGAAAAAAATCATCCGCTATCTCAAAAAAGTATATTCAACCAACGGCCATGTCAGTAATGACTCAAAATATGGAGACATCATTCAGCTCCAAGGCGACCAACGGAAAAATGTCTATGAGGCATTTATCGAATGGAAAGTGTGTGAGAAAGAAGAACTTATGGTGCATGGTTCCTAAGCATTATAAAATCAAATTCAGTTTAATCCATTCCTTAATTGACTGGTGATATTTGTTCAAAATCTGGTTCAATCCTTCCATATTATGGGTCTGATGATGCTCATTCTTTTCTTGTTGAATCAAAAAAAGAGTGTGAAACACAACTTGTAAGATATTTACATCATATACCGAAACAATACGTTCAAATACCTCATCGATATTCACCTTGTTTTTTTCCGCATCCACGATATATTCATCCACCAGAATCTTGTCATTATTGTACTCCAATAGGTTCTTATACATTTGTATCACGTGAATTACCGTATTCGCATCGCATGCACTATACGTCTTAAAAAGCCTATTGAGCCCCTCTATGGCCATCGATGTGATAAGCTGATACAGCTCCGTGCTTAATGGACTTTGTTTATTCGAACTAGGATTATACCACTTAATATATCGCTTAATGACTGAATAGAGAAAATAGAGGTCATCCTTTCGGTCTGCGTTGTACCATCGTGAAAGAGGTTGGATAAAATTCGGTATCTGAACATATAGGATATTCTCTTGGATACGCAACTTTGTTCCAATTGGGCAAATGCTCAACATCGATAGCTGAATCATCGCTTGTAGAGGTTCTAGAATGGTATCAATCTTATCCTTCTGTCTCCCATGAGAAAATGCTTGATATAGCAACTGAAAGGAATGAACGGGCGGCGAGCTCATTCCTCGATTACTACTCTATGGTTCAATTATTTTAGGCCCCCCAATTGAATCTGGAACGTATCCTCCACTTCTACAGGTTTCTTTTGCTTATCAATATGTGTAACCGTATATTCGCATTTCTTATAGAAACGCTGTCGAACATACCATCGATTCACCAACATCGAATGCGAATCCACAATATCAATGATGTGTGGGGCTACTTTTCGTTCATCAATTCGCTGCCTGAAAATTCGTCCTGTTGATTGCTCTACATTTTTACGCGGGGTTGCTAGGATAACGGTGTTTAGCTTCTTAATACTGAACCCCTCGCTTGCCATTTGATAGGTTGCCAGTAATATCTGACACTTATCTGCATTATGGTCCAACACGGATTGCTTCATACCTCCGATGTAATACCCATGGAGAAACGCGGTTTTATTGAGCTCTGTTTCAAACCATTCCAGTTGTGAAATGCGGTCACTCAAAAGCAGAATGAATCGATTTGGATCCGTCGCATACTCAGTTAAAAGGGCAAGAATCCGTTGATTCCGCGGCTCAAAATCTGCAATTTGATTCATCAACTTGGCCGTCACTGTTTCGCCTCGCGCATTGGTGGGGAGCTCTTCATAGGTGGGGTCTTTTGAATCAAACCATACAGCCTTTACAACTGCCTCTTTATCGGGTGCGCGAAGCGTATTCTTATATACCGGTTCGCCCAGAAAGGCTTCAAAGACCCGTGTCAAACCATCCTCGCGGTCCGGTGTTGCAGAGAGGCCCAGCATCCATCGAGTTTGTACCTTTCGCAATGCATTGCAGAAATACGATGCGCCCAAGTGATGACATTCATCGAAAATCGTAAATCCATATTGGTCAAAGAATCCATTGGGAAGCTCGCGACGGCAAATCGTTTGAATCATACAAATCGTGATATCGTAGTGTTCAGCATCGATTTGCACTTTCGTTCCCTGTATAATCCCTACTCGTGCACCCATTATAAAATTCTCGATTTCGGACTTCCACTGATTCATCAGAAACTCCTTATCCACTACAATGAGGAATCGACGCTTGAGCTGAACGGCTAGATTCAATGCCATAAACGTCTTTCCATATCCGCATGGAACACAAATCAATCCGTTTGCCCCCCTCTCGAGAAAGGTCTTCATAATCTCCTTCTGAAAATCGTGCGGTGGAAAGGTCGTCCGAAAGGTGATTTCACTGGGAAGAGGGAGGCCCTCCGAAACAATGTCCGCTTCCGGTTCTCCAAAGCGCTTCTTTCCCCAGTGCCGTGGCACATAATACCGTGTCGCCGATTCATAATAAATAGGAAAGGATGGAATTGTCCCTTGGAATTTCTCCAAGACCTTTGGTGTCATTGTCAAATCAGAACGGAGACGATTGGTTTCCAGATGTGAAAGGGATGATTTCGTAATAGCGTATCCTTTAGACGTAATAACACGGTCCATTTGTTGAACTGACATTTATTATGTCCTTATCTAATGAACGCTAGTCAATTTTATATCCTTGTTGCAATTTATCGACATTATACAGAGGAATGAATCAAACAGAATTCATCTACTTTGTAGTTCTTATTCTTGTTATCTTGTCCGCGCCATTTTTACCCACTAGCCTCTTGCTTTTTCTCGATAACATTGTTGTACGCATAGCGGTCGTTCTTCTATTGTTATTTATGATGAATCAGGGTCCTACGGTTGGACTCTTTTGTTTTATGGCCATTGCCCTTCTCTTTTTGGAGCGGAATCGTCGAAAGGTAGAAGATGCCCTTCATAAACTGGATGCAATGGAACCCCCACGAATGCCACAGGCTACTGTGGATGAAGCGAGTCGGCCCCAACAAACCGTTCCCGTCCAAGAATTTGATGTACCCGAACAGGATGAGATGACCTTTCTTCCTCAGGAGGATGCGTTATCCGAGTTTGAACCTGTTGCGCCTTCTATGAATCAGAAAACGGTACTGTCCAGTATTTATTCAGACGGTTCTGCGAGTGCTACTCAGCATATCTATGAAAAGCTTGGTTTTGGACATGTGATGTAACAACAAATGATTCATCGGTTGGTACAACAATTACGGCTTTATAGGGATTCTACATCATAATATCCTCCTTGCTCATGGTGCGGTCCATGTAGTACGCCTTTGCAACTTCTGCAACGGCAATATTTTTAGAAGTATCCATTCCTTTATCCCTCCAATTTGGTTTTGTTGCATCCAGATATCGTTCCATAGAGGCCCGAGTATAGGCGACATGGGGAACACCATTCACATCCGCAAAGGATACCGATAGTAATACGGGTTTTTTCTTAGCTGGCTGAATGAGTTGCTTGGTACAATTGAGGCCAAAACAAGGATAGTCTTCCATATCTTTTTGATTAAGACAACTATCCATGGACGTGTAATTATCATCCAAATTATCATAGATAGAGCATATTGGCTGCTCTTTGTGTAATGGGGCATTCATTTGGGGTGTGAGAGGCCCATCCGTGCACCCTTTTATTTTCTTCATGGAATCCTCGAAATAGGTCGACCGAGAGGATGGACACTGATTCTCCGCCTTCGTTTGATTCGCTTGTTGAACAATGGCCGCGCACTGCGGAATGGTAGATGAGCTGCTTCCATTGAGAACACACTGATTTTTTCCAAGGCACATGCTTCCTGCTATTTCTCCATCGCAACACAAGGTTGTCCCGTCCGATTGTCTGATAATCTTATATCCTGTCGGACACGATGTTAAAAAAGGGGCATCGAATGCCTCCACCGATATCGTACCTTGCTGTATCAAAAGAATCATTATCAGAATTCCTATAAATAATACAATCAATTCTATCATATTGATACTATTTACTAATTATTTTATTATTTTATTCTTTCATCATAACGGTCCCTATCCCAATTACGATTAGACCGATTGCTGCATATACTCCCACATCAATTAATACGCCCTCCCAGTCGAATGCATCGGCATCCACGTTCAAATCATTATTACGCAACTGTTTGCACTTCTCTTTTAATGCTGTATCCGAAAGATTCGGCGCACCTGCATCAAATGATACGTAATCTCCATTTGAATCACGCAGCATGTCAAACGGCATGCATTTATACTCCTTTGTTTTTCCACAATTCGGGCCAGCGGTGCCAGTCGGTATTCTACCAGATGGTACAGTGGAAACAATATTGGGAGACTTGGTAAAGTATTCGATGCGATTTCGAAACGCTGCCGTACATGTGGAGATAGTTGTAGTTGGCAATTCACCATTACTGGATGTCGTCTCGGAACGTCTATTTCCGTTTGCATCAAATGAATACACAGAAACAGTAGAATCTCCGCCACGGATTGTACTATGCATATGATATTTTGGTAATGTAATACCTCCCAAAAGTGATTGATATCTTGTCGTGTGAATTGATATTCCCCTAGGAAATACGATGACATATAGACTATGTTTTTTCATTTGATTCCCAGTCATTGTATCAAAACATGTCTTATAGGCCAATGATGTTTGTGTTGCGACCTCCGATTTTTCAGCAAAAATAGACTCCAGTGTTGCGACTTGTGCATTATCCGCCTTTTGTTCATCCAATTGTGATAGATACCTATCACGATAGGGTTGACTGGATTGATAAATGGGAACGCATAACAAAATCCCTGTAACATCCGATGTACTGGACCGAGAGGAATAGGATAGAATCAATTCTGCCGATGGCTCAGAAGTCTGCTCAGGTAGTTTAAATCCATTATGGGTCACCCTTGCAAATTGTACATCCATTAATACGTATTTATCCGATTTGTATGTGCACGTATTCATCTCAATATTATTCATTGCAAGCTTATTATCGTTGTTTGAAGGTTTAGGTGGAACGATTGTTTGCGGTGCAAATGCAATTGATAGAGGATAGCTATTCACGCGAATTCCATCACCGTGCTTTTCATTCGATGTATGCTTTAAATCTGTCGCTGAAATCGGTCCATTCAATACGATGAATCCCGTATTTCCGTCCGAGGGGCACGACATCCTGGACCATCACGAGAAAATAGAATGGCTCTTTTTTCATTGTGCGCTACCTGGCAAAAGAGCCAAGTAGGTCGTGGGTAGATACCGTACATGATGGTATCCAATCTCATACAGTTTGGTTGCTGCTTGACGTGCACGTTCATCTCCGTTTGCATACACTAGGATGGACGATGTGGGCGGAACAGGAATCTCTTTCTCGATTCGGTCCATTGAAATCGGAAGAGAATGCGGATAGAATCCGAGCTGCTCTCGCTCTTTCGGTGTACGTACATCAATCACCAGCGCGAATCGACTCGCACGTGCCTCTTTGACACTGATTTCAAGATTCGGAACAGAATTGATATGTAAATTCATATTTTCCGCTACATAATACATTACAACACATAATACGATTAGCAATGCAATAATTGTATAGCGTGCCATTTCTATATCAGCCCTGGAATATATTTGGGTCCGTCCATTTGATAGATATTGGTTTTCCCTTCTTTTCCTAGTGCATCAATGTGAATCGATTCGCCTGACATGATTTCCTGACAGCCTGTATCGGACATACAGTCGCGTCTACCGAATTGTACTGGGACAGGAACTGGATTGTACGTATCCGTTCGAGTATAGTAGTTCCAACGGTCGCGCGAGCCCGCCGTTCGGCGGCCGTATAGAGGTAACACCTGATTGTCCGCCTTAATGATTCCAATGGACTGAAATCGATCCGGCAGGCCTTGCGTCGGAATGTTGATGGGCATGGAGGTCAATCCGCCGCGCGGAGGGAACTCCGCAGTTGGCCATGCATCCTGAAGGGGCTGGGGTGCACGATCGTAGCGCGAATCCCCTCCCTGTTGTATCATTTGCATAGGTTGTTTTGGCATAATAATCGTAGGAGAAGGAGAAATTTTCATGAGATAAATCACGATTAACAAAAATAATAGACCAACACCGAGTACTAAGAGAATTCCATCGGATAGACAAAATACACCAGGAGGGCACGTAAATCGAACCATTCTAGTATATTAATATTTATTTGTTGCTTATTTACTGTTTTGCTGAAAATGCAGCAAGCGGGTTCACGCCGATATTTGGCATGAAGTTCTGGAATTTTTGCATAATTTCATGGCCATCCGATAGAATCGGCCCAAACTTCTCTAGCATTCCCATCAGGGTTTCCTGGGTTTTTACAAGTTGCTGTGCATCACTCGACATTCCTTGCATCGCATCAGGGTCCATATTCTGAAAAAGGGATTTCATCGTTGCTTTCGTGTCGATTTTGGGACCATCCTCGTGCTCGGACGGAGTCTTACCCTCCTGAAACAACGTACGAGACGTAGCAGACTTGACCTCTTCATCGTGGATGTGTTCTTCGAATTTCTCCTTTGATTCCTCTTCCTTTACCGCTTTTGTTACCTTCTCTGCCTGCTCTGGATCGACTGCATCCTTGATATCCGCAAATGCAGACGTGCTATTCGATGACGCACCATCCTCTTTATCCTCGCCATTTGGATTGGCAAACCCTTCGCTTGCCTTCGAAAGTACACCAGTTGGCTCAAGGCGCTTTGGCGGATTCATCATATTCGAAATCAGGTTGGAAATCTTGGCAGTTTCATCCGATGCAGATGAATTTGCAAACGGTTCCAATCGACGCAAATAGCGTTTCAGGTAAAAGATGTAAAACATAGTAAAAATGATGCTTCCCGCCACGACCAGTTCAAACGGCTCCACAAATGCAGCAATCAGTAATGCAACGGATGAGCATAACAAAAGACCCGTTAGACCAGCATATATAAGAGTATAGAGCGCAGCCATGACCAACATCGCCAAGGCAAGTTGATGACTCGTTTGATTGAAGTTCATTTCTCTACATGCTTATCAGGAAAGTTTTTGCTACATCATCAATGGAACTAGAACCTTCTGAATAAGCCAGAATAGAAATCCACCTACGAGAGACTTGAGCGCCAATCCTACCGTAGTCACATCCCCATTCATTTGTATCAAGGATGGGATATAATGTCCAATAAGAACATTCAGAACAGGCAGACTTACCAGGAAAACGATAATGGCAACGAGAAGGGGTTGCTTGACTTGTGAAAGGATATCAGAGTACATATTTCCACGGGTAGACTCAATGAGCGTAGGGGGCTGCATCATGACCGGCTGCTGAAATCCGGCATAAGTGGAACCTCCGTGCGAATAACTGGGAGCATGCATGAGATTGGCAAAGTCGGCTGTTGTGGGATAATCCTTTCCAATCATATGCGCCGTAGCCGTCGCTGGGTCTGATGCCATGGGATAGGTGCTATTTGGATTAGGGGATTGAATCACGCGACTTCCATTACCGGAAGGCGGTGAGGGAGCCGACATGATAGGATTCGATGAACTCGGCATGTTCATATCTGCCAGGATTTTATTCACAAGGTCATCATCCTTATTATTCAATACCGGGGATCTGCCATCGAGGTCGCTTAGAAGTGTTCCCGCACTTGCCATTCTTATGAAAATAGCAGAAATCCTTTAGTGGGTTTGAATCGCGGCGAATGGAGTGTAGTGAGAAGCATATTCTTACTGTATTTGCTGCGCTTGCTGTGCGTTTGGTATCGGTGATTCGCGTACAGCGAAACCCTGGCTCGCTTGGAATGCCTCGATGACTCCCGAGGGAGGGCATGCTACAATTTCAGATTTGAACTCATAACATTTCTCTGCTAGCCGATACACATGCTGGTCAAAATCCTTCTCTTCAGGTGCCTTCTTTATGGAACATTCGTCACCTTTACACATCGGTCGAATCATGCAAATAATACCAATACCAAGGATAAAACTAAAGAACTTATTAAACTTATCGTCTCCAAGGAGTTTTAATAGGTTCATGGTTTCCTGTTTGCTCATTATATTTTCTTTACCTTTAACAAGATGATACAGCACCTTCAAATCATTCCTTTGATTCTAGGGTTAATCGTAGGAATCATTGCGATTTTATGCATTAACCCTGAAAAGTCAGTTGTGCGTGTTTATCCGCAACCGACAACCGCTGAGAAAACCATTTATAAGGATAACAATGGAGTATGCTATCGGTATAAAGCACATGAGGTGAATTGCGACGCGAACGAGGCTAAATTAAAGGAATTTCCTCTCAGCAAGTAACTTAGGATGGAGGTGCGGCTTGAGGTGGAGCCCCCAATCGTCGTGGTCTTCGAATCGCAGCGGGTGCGCCTGATGGAGGTGCAGGAACGGCGGAAATGGAGGGTGCGCCTGATGGAGGTGCAGGAACGGCAGAAATGGAGGGCGCGGCTGATGGAGGTGCAGGAACGGCGGAAACAGCGGGCGCGGCTGAAACGGCAGCAGACATATTTGCAGCACGAGGCACACGTGCCATCGTTTGTCCTTTTATTCTGGATTTGGCGTTTTGTAACGTTTTTGGCATGGCAGATGGTAGTGCAATAGCTTCCAATGGTTCAGCCTTCTCTGCAAATTGCACTTTCTGTATCTTTGATTTTGCACGCTCTAAGATGGTTGGAGGCTTCTCTTCCTTTTCTTCTAATCCTGATATGGTCTCTAATGGCTTACCTGTCGATGTGGTGGATACGATGGTAACAGGTTCTTTGCTTGCAGACTTGGCACTTGTCGTCTTCTTTCTCGACTTGACCTCATCCAATAGTGGAGACGGGGCCGGCCTCTTGCTTCGAAGCTCCTCTCTCACTTCCATCAGGGCCTTACCCAATAGGTTTCCAGCCGGCGGCCATTTCTTCTCCTGCTTGGCATCTTCTTTATCCACTTGAATACCAATACCAATTACTGTATCATCCGGCTCATATGCACCCAGAATGGCAGGATGAGTTTGTTCCAGTCGAAGAGCCAGTTCTGATTGATTTGGACTTTCGAATTTCGCTTTACTAATCATCGGTATCCACTTTTGTAATCCCTGTACCCATTTTTCTTGATTTGCCTTTCCTCCTGGTGTAGTATCAACTGAATAGAATAGCGCCTCTGGTTTATCGGTTTCGAGAATTCTATCAAGAGATTCCATATCATTGAAGTCTGTTGCAAGTAGAGCATACAGGGCATGACGTGCAGAACGATACGTTTCGCCTTGTACTTCGATATCAACAGGATAATTCAATGATAAGAACCCGTACGGTTTGTTAGCATAATCGATGTCTGAAAACAGAATGACGGGTTTTGAGACCTTTCGAGAGCGCTTGACCTCTGCCAAACTAATCAGTGGTTTCTCTTCGGATTCCTCTGCACGAACATATTGTTGTTGTAAGCCATACGGATGACGATACATAATAGAAATTGGATAGGTCAATTTGCGAATCTCATTTGGCTGATTGAAGTCCAGTTCCCGAATTGCAACTCCCTCCAATTTATTGACACACATTAATGGAAATCTGGCTTTTTGTAATACAATATCTGCATCTTGAACCCTCTTATTTAGTTCTAGTATATCCAATGGAGACTTTCGTTGGCCTTGAAAGGCTTGATGCAACTCATAGCGTGCAGCTTGATAGGCATCGGTGGCTTCCGCGACCGTGTCCTTTCGAGCGTCCTCAAGTTCTTTATATTCATCCAGTGTTGGTGCACGATAGGCTGGAAGGGGGTGAGTATGAATAATCGTACCCTCTTTATTCCTTTCTATCATATTTCCATCAGGGTCATAATCAAATAAGGCTCGTTTTTTTGCCTGGGCTTTGCCTTTATAGAATGCTTTCACCGGGTCAACACGCGACATCTATCTGTACTACGTATTTTGGTTAGATGAGAGTAACGCTCGGAGATAAATGATTTAGATTAAATCAAAAGATAAAATAGTATGAATGAGTTTTATAATGCATTACCGGCAGCATGTATCGTATGTCTTGCCTTATTCATCCTATTTTATTCCAAATCAACCCTGACATCTACATCATTTAACATCATCTTATGGGTTCTTATTCCATTAGTTGCATTTATCGTGTCTTTCTTTTCGCAACTTGTCATACAACTTATGCGCGATTCAGAACAGGAACGAGAGCGCAAAAAGCATGCGGAGAAGGGTATTCAATTGAGTGAATTAAATAAGGAATATTACAACGTATCCAATGCATTTTATGGTGGAATTCCATCCATCATTGCAAGTATCACCGCATTGGGTATTTCTTCTATCTCTTATTTTCGTATTCCAGTAGCATCTCTATTTCGCTCGTCCTATATCAAGGAAATGAAACAGAAAGCGGGTAGTAATTCAAAACGGTGCTGTATCGATGATGTTACATTAAACCAGTTAGAGAGTTCTTCAAATGGTGATATGATTATGGGTGCAGCCTATATCTTTTACACGTTCTTTGCAATGCTATTCGGAATCATTATTGGATTCGGTATTTCCGCTTGAAAAGTCTTCATTATGGAATATGAGATTGGGTGATTTCGGACCAAGATACATATACACTGGAACACCGTTCTTACTGCTTTCGGTTTGGTCCAAAATATAGTATCCTTTATTCATCTGCTCCATTGATTTCGGACGGCGCTTTGATGCATCGGATGTGAGAGACTTCACCGATACCTGCTCAGGTTTAATCGACTCCTTTGAAACTGCTACTTCGGTTTTCATGGATACGCCACCTAGACCCGTATAGCCCGCTACTGTCAAGATAAGCAGATACGAAAGTATCGCCCACAGAATCGAAAAGAGCCAAAATGGCATCCATGTATGACGTTCCTTCGAACGCCCTAGACCGAATTCCTTCCATTTGCCATCCGCATGAAACATCCAGGTGGGTTTAATAAAGAGGACGATAGAGATACCCAATAGGTACAGTAGTCCAGAATAGATGAGAAGGGACATTCCTTAATGATAATAATAGAAAAAACGTTGTGACGTTTAGGCGTCATCCGCATTCAGCTGGTCATGGTCATATCCTCCACCTCGTTCCATTTCTTCGTCTCCATAGATGCGGAATCCAAGTTCGTCGACCTCCTGACCTGCTAGACCTTCTACTTGACCATCCCCCGATCCGGGAAAATCAAATATACCTGCATCCAAGCGCTTTGTGCGCTCTTCGTCCCAATAGTCTGCATCATACGCATAAATCACTTTCGTTCCACCAACTGCCCATTTACCTAGACCAAGACGCTTATTCATTAGTTCCACTTCACGCTGTTCATCCGTATATCCGTTGAATTCTCTAATAATATTTACCCGTTCCTTTTCATTTCGCACTGCAATTAAATATTTAATCTTCTCATCGTCAAATGCAAGACTTTCATCTTTGTACTTTCGCAATTGATGTGAAATCAGTTCAAGTAGAAAATCAAGGGATGTATCATGACGAGACTCGCTGCTGCTATATTCGCTTTCATCAGGATCCATACTTGAATTCAATAATTGTGAAATCGGGCCATACAGGATAGCTTGCTGTACATATTCCAATAACAGTTCTCTGCCTGGAACTTTGCTCGAACGAATATTATTCATGAATGGGAGCAATGCAGAAAGTTGTGCATTATAGTATCGAAGTTTGGAGCGTGCAAGGCGTAAAGAGGGAGATTGCAAGGCTCCACGGCGAGGCTCTAAGAAGTTGATTTCTCTTTTCAGCATCGGGGCTAAAAATTGTTCTACATGTGCTATGGAGAGTTCATTCTGCAATTCATGAGATACCTTCAAATTATCTCCTGAAAAATTGGAGACAATCCGCTGAAATGGTATCATAAAATAGGATTGCAACACATTAAAAAAATCTGTCCACGACAAGGATGCAATATTCTCCAGAATTGCCTTATACCTATCGGATACCAGTCGTTGAAGGATATCATCTTTGCATGTTCGGCTTGCATCAGATAATTCACTTGCAGCCGTTGCAATTTGTTGGCGATCACCCTCTTCCAATTCGCCCGTCTTTTTCAAATATGTAATTTTCTTCAACTCAACAAGTGTAAATTGAATGAGTCGCTTCCAATCTTCAATCGGCACGGGTTGTACATCCGAAAATTCCTCCATGATTTTATCCATTCCTGTTGATTCAGGCAAGGGAAGCGAAGCAACACGATTAACGGTATGAATCGTGTCCAATAAATCAACAAATCGCTCGGTTGTTGTATCCACATCTGCTAATGCATCTTTTCCCTCTTTATTGACATCCATTACAGCGGGATGTGTTGGAAATTGAAATCCGCACCACATACACAGGTTAGTAAGGCCTGGTTGATGCGGATGTCCAATTCGGTCACCGTCGTAACAGTATTTCAAAAAGAGGCGATAATATAAATCCTTATTCGTGTCGCCTCGTGTTTCATTTAGTTGTTCGGCTTCGCGTGGATGAAACTCGGTTAGCAGAAATGTACCTTGCTGATTAGGATTCATGCTCCTTCCAGAAAGGGCAGGTAAATCGTTTTTAGTCTTCCAGAACGCACCTGGCTCAATCAGTCGATTCATACAACATGAGGTTTCAGAATAGGGAATTCCTTTTACGATATTGGCCGTTTGTCGTGCCGCCGCATGTGCTTGTCGAATCCACAATTTTGCCAATGCATGCGCCCCCCGTTGACCCATTTTTGCCGCCACATCTGGTTGAATAACATCTTGTGCAGCCTCTTCTGCTGTTAATGTCTTTTGCTCTGGTAAAAATGTGTGAGGAATCATATCTATTGCAGTCATCTGCAATCCATCACTCGATTGCCCTAGGGTTTCTTTCAAGTAACGACGCTTTTCTGATAGTTTAGCCTGAATAACATCATTATTGCGGAAATAGTGCTCCATAATTTTCGTAAAATAGGACGTAATCAACTTGAGACGGATGGTATCTACGCTAATTCCTTGAAATCCATGACTCCATTCTGTTCCCGCTTTTTTGCGAATAGTCGAAATTGCACAGGCCAAGTATTCAACACCCTGCTTATTGCTATCATCGGCATCGAGCGGATAACCTTCAAATCCTGGAGATTTGCAACCCGTTAGTTGATACCGAACAACATAGGATGGAATATGTGTTTGAATTTCGAGCAACAAGAAAACACCACATGCCGCAATTTTGTCGCGTGCTACTGCTACTTCATAGTCTATCTTGGAACCATCTCTTGGCTGTGGACGACGCAAATACGTGTCTCGATCCGCAAATCGGCTCGTCCATTCTACCGATGCAGTAATCACATTACGATACCCCTTTTTATCTAAAAATACACCGACTGCCTCAGATATTTCTTTAATGATATCATAGCACGATTGTTCATTCGCATTTAATTTCATCTCCTCCTGCGGTGATGGTTCAATATCAGGGCTAAGTGTATTATCAATCATATCATCGATTATATCATTCCATTCCGCATCTTTATCGATTAATTCTGCATTACCTGAAATGGGACGCCCTTCTCCGTCAAATTGCATATTCGTATCGAAATCCAGTTCCCTCATGGGTTGACCGCAATTTCGACAAATATATTTTCCTTGAAATTGTCCGCCCGAAAACGAAAGAATCAGTTCCTTTTCAATTACGTCTTTTTCCTTTGGATGAAGGTATGCCTGTAACTGGAGGCGTTCATGAAGACATACCAAGTGCTTCGTGCATATATTGCAGTCAATCCAATTTCCATTGCGTTTTCCCTGATAGGAACGGAATACTTTCGTAAACTCGCGAAATCGATCACTATCATCTCGGATTCGTCTCGTGCTTACCAAATCGGCTACATGCTTGCACGTATTACGCGGCGGAATAATTCCTGCATTTCTTTCATTTTCTGAAATAATATGATTGATTTTCAATTGCTGATAGTATTCACTACGAGCCGCATGATGAAATGCAATCTGTATCCGTTTTGAATCCATTCCTGCCGCGACTTGGAAGTAATTCGGATGCTTTTTCATCAAGTGGGATACCTTTCCTACATCATATTCTCCAAGTGTCAAATTGCTTTCTGTGTACTCCTTCACACTATTCGCTAGAAGAGGCTGCGACATGATATTTGTTAAAAACGCGGGATTGTTCAATAAGGGATTTGTTTCGGCTACAGGCGCGTTGGAGCTTTCCAATACGGTTCGTAATCTCTGGAGCGTCGATAACAATTGGATTTGATACCGCTCTACTTTTCGAAGCAGTGTCTCATACAATTGTTCATTCCATTCCATATTATCCAGACCATATTGGCGTAAAAATGGCATGGTATCGCCCAATCCCAGGCACGGAAGCGTTAATCCTTGTATATAGGACGATAGTGTTATATTTCCCAGAGAGTTGCCTGCAACATCCAACAGAAGGATATCATTCATTACATCATCGGTTGCATCTGTGTGTTTTGGAGCACCTTTCTCGCGCAACATAGATTTCATTGTTTGAGGGGTGAGCTGACTTCGGCCACTATCAAGAGCCAGAACAGAGGAGCGCGTACTACCCATTGCATTTGCAACAGACAATGGAAAGAGCAGATACGATTGAAGGGGTGCCTGTTCTTCTGCTACAAGAACATCTTTTCGACGGTCTTTTCCCTTACGATAGGTTGTGCTTAATGCACGTTCCATGCCAAATGGGATACGATAGAAAATGGGATTGGAGTCACCTTTTTGGGGCGGGACATATCCTGGTAGCTCAAACGTACCTGGGTCATCATCTACCGATTGGGGGGGACTGGTTCGAAACACGTCTGAATCTGACATTGCGCTCCACATCGGTTTTTGTTTCGGCAGGGACGACCATGGCGACGCATATTGTTCCAAAAATCGGCGCATATCATGCCATTCTTTTGATGCAGATTCGTCCTTTGCCCCGTGCATGATAGATGACACCACTTTACTTGATTTTGTGTCCATTGCTGCAAGCTCCTTTTCAAAATCTTGAAATCGAATCTCGTCTGTATCTTGTCTCTCGTCTACGTCTTCATCCACCAAATATTCCTTCTTGGTCATACGGAGAACTGGGCGGCCAAGAGGAACAACTGTGCGTTCAATCAAGTCCACCAGGGTCGTAACGGAGACTTCTGCAGGGCCCTGTATTGCGCCTCTCGAATTATATTCCATGGTAAGTTTTTGAAGATGATATAGTGTATCAACCAATACGCGCGTATTGCGTAGGGTGATTCGGTCCTTTTTAAGAGAAGGCGATACTCCTTCCAAAAAATCATTCAGCGCATCGATGCGCTGCATATTATCGGGGATGCGTTGCTCATATGATTCCGCCTCTTCAAATATATTGGAGAGAGCTACCCGCATTGTACCGACAAATTCAATTCCCTCATCGTCTTCTGGTACCAACTCCTCTTCCACGGGTTCGGATAGGACTTCTGTTTCATTCCAATTTGCGGCGGAAGGTGGTTCAGATACAATACTAATGGCCACAAAGGGAAGGTCCGTAGGAATACCGATAAAATTGCATTCTACCACAATGGTCTCTTCATCTTCCTCTTCATAATCCTCTTGGTCTCCTTTCTCCTCGTCCCTTTCATCTTTTCGTTTAACAGGATGTATCGTAAATGTATCCAGTTCCATATTGACATCGGTAACACGATATAATTGGTACCGTTGTCCTTCTTTGTCAAATGCGATAATGACCTGTTTCACACGGATGTCGTTTTGCTCTACGAATGATTCCTTCTTACGCTTTTCTATTATCTGAACGCCGATGTCCTCCTCCTTAAACGCCTCTCCTTCATCCGTTTGTTCCATCTCAAAATGATAGAGTGTGTTCGACACGCCCATCGGACGGACACGAATGAGCTCAAGGCTACGATAGTACACCGTTCCATCTATCTTTCCGTATTGGCATTCCATATAAATGCGGTCGCCCAACTGAATAAACATCATGGCATCCATCTCACTGCTAGGCATATTGCCGCTAGAGAGGGATTCCTCTGTCGGAGCAATCTGTATTGCACTTGTCGGCCGTACAAAGGAGACAGACTCTTCAGGTGATTCAAAGGGGTCATTATTATATTCGCTCTCTGCTTCATTGGATTCCGATGCGGGCGGCGGATCCATCTCCCTATCTTCTACGGGAGAATCTATAGAATGGAATAATTACTCCCGAGCCTCAATATAGTATAAAGACAGAAACAGGTATTGTAGTATCATGCTCCATAACAATACAGTCTTTAAAGAGCTGGTAGAGCGCTATCCTACATGGGGCGAACTGGAGGCTTATCTTGAATCGGAAGAGGGCGGGCGATTTCGCGTAGTGGACCGCAAGGAAGACACATGTCTGATTCGTTACGAAAGGGGTGTTTCCAATATGGAACTTCCTCATAGCAAGTGGTTCCGTTCCGTTGTGTGGAATACGATTGCAAATCGGCCGATTTGTATTGCGCCGCCAAAGACAACCGCGGAGCCTTTCGCTCTTTCTGGAGAATGGGTCTGCCAAGAATGGCTCGAAGGATTTATGATTAATGCCTATAAGCTTGCAGGCGATGATACGCTGTATATTACCAGTCGTTCTCGATTGGAGTCATCCGGACGCTTTTATTCTGCAAAGACGTTTCGTCATATGTTTGTGGAGGCGTATACAGGCTGGAAGATTAAGGCAGAAGAGCCCGTCGAATGGCTCATTCAGGGAGAGGCGAAGAACTTTCCTTCCCCTGATTCCGCCCTCGGAGAAACTGCCGTATTCGTCAGCTTCTTGGTACAACATACCGAGCATCGTATCGTCCAACCAGTACAGGAGAATCGATTGTGGGCAATTCATAAAGGAACCGTATATGACGATGGACGAATGTTGATGGAGGATTCTCCATCCGCCCCGCCACTTACCTTATGGAATCAACCAACCGCCTATTCCATTCCTGAAGACACGAATGTTACCTCATGGATTCAGAAAGAGATAACGGTTACGCCCTGGACATTTCAGGGATTTGTGGTGAAGGACCGGCAGGGGAATCGATGGCGATTTTCGTCGCCGACGCATTTGGCCGTGAAGTCGTTACGTGGAAACACGCCCCACTCTTTGGAGCGTTTTGTTCAATTGTATCAGCAAAATCTGTTTCATATGTATCTGCAATACTATCCTGAGGATACGAATCTGTTTACGTTTCATTACGAGAGTATGATGCGACTCATCGAGTGGATTCATGTTCAGTATGTTGCGCTACATGTTCGACATGCATGTGGAATTTCCGATATCGATAAGATGTTCCATCCGCATTTGTATTCGCTGCATGGACAATATATCACTCGTCTTCGCGCTTCTGGTAAAAAACTGACTGCGAACGATGTGTATGAGTATCTGCATAAACAACCATGGCAGCGCGTTGCATTTCTGCTACAGCGTACAGAGGATACCTATCTATCGCTGGTTCGCTCCGAGACATGATACATATACCTACCAATATGGTCTTCATCAAATTTTATATTGATGAAAGGGCTTAAAAATGTACAGTAATATCGTATTAGAATGGCATCCAAAACATCGTATGCTGTAGGAATTGACTTAGGAACAACAACGAGCTGTGTTGCCATCTTCCAAAACGACCGTGTAGAAGTCATTGCCAATGAGCACGGAAATCGTACTACTCCATCTTATGTTGCATTTACGGATACAGAGCGCTTGATTGGGGATGCAGCAAAGAATCAGATTTCGGCCAATCCTAAAAATACAGTATTTGATGCCAAGCGTCTCATTGGTCGCAAGTTCGATGAGGAGGTAGTTCAAAAGGATATGGCACTCTGGCCATTCCAAGTAACGGCAGGGCCAGAGAACAAACCTCGAATTGGAGTAGAATTCAAGGGTGAACAAAAGGCATATCTTCCTGAAGAGATTTCAGCAATGGTTTTGATTAAGATGAAACAAACTGCAGAGGCATTTTTGGGTTCGGAAGTGAAAGATGCGGTGATTACCGTCCCTGCATATTTTAATGATTCTCAGCGCCAAGCCACAAAAGATGCAGGTACCATTGCAGGCCTTAATGTACTGCGCATCATTAATGAGCCTACTGCCGCTGCACTGGCGTATGGTCTTGATAAGAAAAAGGCTGGCGAACAACATGTAGTTATCTTCGATTATGGCGGTGGAACACTCGACATTTCTCTTATTACAATTGATGACGGTGTATTTGAAGTAAAGGCAACGGGTGGTAACACACATTGTGGTGGAGAAGACCTCGATTGCATCATGGTAGAATGGTGTGTCCAGGAGTTTGAGAAGAAAAACCGAGGTGTCTCGGTAAAAGAGAATGTGCGCGCGCTGCGCCGTCTGCGCACCGCCTGTGAGCGTGCCAAGCGCTCTCTGAGTAGCGCCACACAGGCCACGATTGAAGTCGATGGGTTTGCGAATGGTCTGGATTTGAATTTGGTCATGACTCGCGCTCGTTTTGAATCGTTGTGTGATGCAGAGTTTCGCCGCGCCATTGCTCCCTTGGAGCAAGTTATGAGAGACGCCGATATGTCTAAAACGGATATTCACGAAGTGGTTATGGTCGGTGGCTCCACACGCATTCCAAAGATTCGCGAGTTGGTCAGCAGCTTTTTTAACGGAAAGAAGTTGAACGATTCGGTGCACCCCGATGAGGCCGTGGCATATGGCGCCGCGGTTCAGGCGCACATTTTGACGGCGGGGAAGCACATGACCGACCGCACATCAGATTTGATTCTGTTAGATGTCGCGCCTCTTTCGCTGGGTTTGGAGACGGCTGGCGGTGTCATGACGCCGCTTATTAAGCGCAATACGACGGTTCCGTGCAAGAAGACTCAGACGTTCTCGACGTACGCGGATAACCAGCCAGGTGTATTGATTCAGGTGTACGAGGGCGAGCGTCAATTCACACGCGATTGCAACCGTCTCGGTGACTTCAAGCTCGAGGGGATTCCACCGCTTCCCCGCGGTGTTCCTCAGATTGAAGTATCATTCGACGTAGATGCGAACGGTATTCTCAATGTTTCGGCGGCGGAGAAATCGACGGGCAAATCGAACAAGATTACGATTACGAATGACAAGGGTCGTTTGAGTAAGGAGGATATCGAGCGCCTGGTTCAAGAGGCAGAGAAGCACGCTGCAGAGGACAAGGTACGCATGGAACGAGTGGACGCCAAGAACCAACTAGAGGCATACTTGTACAATACGCGTAACACCATGCGTGAGGACAAAGTCAAAGAAACGCTGGGCGCCGATACCATTAAGGAAGTGGAATCATGGGTTCAGGAGGGCATTGATTGGTTGGAGGCGAATCAGGATGCGGAGAAGGCCCAGTACGACGAGAAGCAGAAGTTGTACGAGGAGAAGATTCGACCGGTCATGACCAAGATGTACGAGAATGCAGGGTCACCTGGTGCGGGTGTCAACATGGGGCCTGGTGTCAACATGGGGCCTGGTGTAAAAGTTGGTCCGCAAGTTGAAGAGGTTGATTAATCAGGGGAAGATTCAATCAAAAACGTGGCGTTAAACCGTCATATTTTTGATTCAGCGGTCTAAAATCCGCGCACAATGAAAACATTATGAAGAAGACCAAAGAGGAACAGGAAGCGGAATACAACCGACTCTATCAACTCCTTTCGAGTCTCTCTTCGAAACCAAATCAAGAGGTTTCATTACAATCCATTTTGGAAGGAAATGCGGATACGCCACAGAATGAAATCATCATTCCGCCCGTCGAGCCACCAAAACGAATCAAACGACCGACTTTTAAGAAAGAGGCGCCTGCATGGAAGGATGGGTCGGTTCTCTCCTTCTTGTTCAAGGGCTCCCCCACTGTCCATCCAACCCATTTTGAAAAACGAACAGGTCCTAAGGGTTTGAAAGCTCTTAAGGCATCAAAAGCCAAGAAGGAACCGAAAAGTGGAATCCCTGTACAAGAAGAACCTCCAAAAACTGCGTTGCAAGAAGACGATAAGAAGAAAATGGTCCAGGAGGCGAGGGCGGAATCGCCAAGCGCCCCCCCTTTTGGAAATCGATTGCCGGAGAAGACACATTCTGAGGGCTTATTTCAAACGCGGGAGCCACAGCCCCAAATAGATGACACTTGTGGTGTACCGTGTAATACATTACAAATTGATATGAAGGCGACGTATAGTGATGTACATACATCAGACTCCAACTCGATACGAAGTACATCACATACAGCTCTCCTTATCGCAGAGCCCTCTAAGGGGCGCTATATGCATACAAGGAAGAATCCGAAAGCGAACGGGTCGGGTGCGAAGCGTGGTCGCCCTCCGCGACCCATTCAAGTCTTGACCATCGACATCCCTCCACCGACATGCAATGCATGTGTACAAACTTTTTCATCTGAAGCGGCGTATCATGCACATCGTGAATCGTCTGTGTTATGCCAAAAATGGCTGAACCTCGAATCGGTGGAACGTCCCGCCATTCCTATCCATTTATTTGTGGAGGATATCTTGATGAAAACGATTACAGGGGATAAACCGTATCAATGTCGATTCTGTAAGGAACAATTTGAAAGCTCTGCGCAGCACCAGATGCATTTTTATCAATCTCGTATTTGTAATCGATTTGCACATCATGAGTTTTCCAAACGTGTAATTTAAAATGGTGTAGAAATCATCTTATGAATAGGGTGGAGATGTCCTGGGAGGAACATCGGCCACATCTTCATGAAAAATGGAAATGGGTATGGTGGAAAACGCATCCGCCCGATGTGGCGGAATATTCCTGGTCTTATCTTTTCAGTGGTGGAAAAGAGATTCGTGCGAGACTCTTTTGTGAATTATGGCGTTATCTTTCTCCGGATTTGGAGGTGCAGGCAGAGCTCGCCTTTGCCATTGAGGCGATTCATGCTACCAGTCTTGTTATCGATGATTCGCCCTATATGGACAATGCCGAAACACGTAGGGGTAAAACAACATTGCATCTGATGTTTTCAGAACGGAAAGCGGGTCTATTGTGTTACGATGTCATGAATATGGCGCGTAGTATTTGGATTTCTAATCGACCCATCTCTATTCCAAAAGATGAGTGGTATCATCTTATGAAGGTCAAATTACAGCGTTTAATGATGGGTCAGTGGTACGATATGGAGAAAAGAGGAAATCTTATTGAACTGGCATCTCTTAAAACAGGCGTGTTATTCGAATTGGTGACGGAAACCGTTGCACGATGCACTGGATTGGATGTAGCATTTTGGAGAAAATGGGGAAATGCTCTGGGCGTCTTGTTTCAATGGACAGATGATTGGTTGGACCGTGAAGAAGATAAAATACAAGGGAATCGAAACGCCTTTAATGAAGCGTATGATATGACACTGCACAACTATCGAGAAATATGGCGATGCATTGAGGCAGGAATTGGTAGGGGGTGGTTTGAACGACCATTCGGAAAATATATGAAGGCATACTTTACGGAAACCATTCCGTGTTTGTCGGTGGAAACGGTTATCACTCTTCCCCTCTCCAATCTCTTTTCATTCTATGCCCCTTCCGTCGTGATTCCCCCATTGGACCGAAGTCGATTTCAGAGGAAAGACATTTTACAAATATTAAATGGAAATGATATGTTAATGATGATGTATACTCTGTCAAATCATATGAAAGAGGATGACACAATAAGAACTGATTTATGGAAGATGAAGGAATCAGAGTGGGAAACGGTTCCCGAGGTATCTGAATGGCTGGATGAAATCGAGAAGCGAACGGGGTGGAATCTGCGCTCGGAATATCAAGATTACCGCGGCAGTATTTTGTCTATGGATAACAAAGCATAACATAGAGACTATGGATTATCTCCTTCCCTATTTATTGGGCGGAATCACGAAGGTATACGATGATATCTCAGATAAAGAAGTCTCCGCGCATCCTGGTATTGTCGAATCCTTCAAATCCTCATTAATCGCATTGCTAACAATGGTGTCAATGGATGATTTTTACTTTTCATTCACGTGCATTTTGTTAGCACTATACAATTGTGGAATTGATAATCCATTCTGGGAATCCATTGCCGCCGCGTCGGCTCTTATCACCATACGAAATATATCCTATGCAGGCGACAATGTTATTTTTAAATTATTATTGACAATACTTGCGGTTGTAGCATTTTCAATTGGGGCAATCTTTGAAGACCGTTTGTTCCCTGAAGAGGTTAGTGTGGAGAAGATATTTTTTCGTGTGCTTCTTATTATTGGCATTTCGATTGTTATATTCCTATTCCCGCTATTAGATACCTTTCATTTTCCAGAATTCTCTAAGGCGCCGATTAAGAAAGGGATGCTGATTATGCACGGGTACGCAAGTGTTAGTGTTATCACGATGATATACTTATTATATTATAGCGGAAGTTCATTGGAGGAATTGAATAGGAAAAAATAAGTTGAGATGCGATATTATTTCTTGGATGCCATCTGAGGTCTGGCCATCATGGGCTTCGGCGCGGCTCTTGGTTGTGATTTCTCATCTGATTCGCTTGCCTTCATTACTTGTTTTGCTGCACTGGCTTTTACGACTGGTTTCGCGGTAGAACCGACAAACCCTTTCCATTCCACCGACATCGTTTCAAACATAGCAGCGCATCCACGAGCGGCGGCTGCAACGGCGGCCCGTGCATCGGATTCTTTTCCACTTTCCACTCCGATGCGAAGCACCATTTCGTCTCGAAGCGGATGAGGAACCGCATATCCTGCATAGGAAATGCGAGGTTGGGCCTCGCCTTCGATATGATTTTCCACCAACCAGGTTTGAAACAAATTACCGAGTGTATGGTCGTGTCCACGAAACAAGAAGTCAAAGCCGATAATTCTAGAATCAGCAGGTGAAATCGTGATTTCATCGGGAAGTTTCGTCTGGTCTATCATGGCATATCGATTGCACATCTGGCGACCCACCTCACACGCACGATTTACAATATAGGGAACAGAGAGAATTCCAATTGATTCAACGGTAAAATCAAAGCAGTATGGTTCACCCTTTCCGTTTATTTTGAAGCATCGCTTGACTTGCATCGTATTAAATTCTCGCCAAAGCTCCTGATATCGTTCCGAAGCCTTATCGAGTTCCTGTACCTTTTTGGAGACAGTTGCCCACTTGACAAACATTTCTTGAATTCGCGCCTCTGTCTTATCGGGTGTATACTCGTATGAGCATTGTGATACAGGAGAGAAACGTGCGTGTTCACGCCCTGTTCCTTTGGTGGCTTTGGCGACAATCTCGACACGCTGTTGTGATGAGCCACTACCAGGCTGAAGAGATGCAATCAGACATGTGTCATTCGTGAGACGGCTTTTAGGGAAGAATTGCTCTGTGGGAACACGAAACTCCTCTTGCGCTCCACCTGAAAGGGCAGCCTTTGAGAGGTCTGTGACCACAAAGTCTTCGGACTTTACGTGTCGAACACTATCCTTTTCACCTGCAACGGTCAATGTAAACAAGAAGTCATCCTCTTTCCATGTTGTAGGGTCCGTCACATGGATAGGAAGAAGGCCAATACGGTCTGCTAACATTTCATTGGTCATGGGTGTATCATTTTGTTTTACGGTTACATCGGTTGTTGTTCCTGTAGCAGTCATATCTGAACGAAATGCTACCGTTTCTACGCCTGTAAGAATAAGGCGGCGTAGAGTGTTTGCATATGTAACGTGCGCATCCTCCATCGTGAATGTATAGGTGCGAAAGTCGGGCTTGGAGAGTTCAAGGAACTTCATGGATGGTTTCTATCTCTACATCCGAAGTCGATTTCATCAAATTTTATGATTCTGCGTTCAAGCCGATTCGCATTCGTTCCTACTGAAGAAAAGGATGAGCCGGCCCGCACCCATTCATATTTGTTTCTATTCCAACCGATGTGAGTGGTCAAAAGCCTTTATTGAAGAACTTTCCAAAACGAGCTATAAGAATGAATTTCGATTTATTTGTGTGGACCCTAGTCCAAACCGACCTGCCCTTCCGAGCTGGCTCAAACAGGCTCCGACGCTTGTCATTTCGGGAGAGCCGGAACCACGTACCAACAGTGATGTCATGAATTGGCTATATGAACGTAAAATGCGTGATGGGGGTGGTAATGGTAATAGCGGTGGAAATTCTTCAACGGGACAAGGAGCAACAGAGCCGGAACCTTATCTGGACATGGAGATGGGAGGAGGATTTGGAGACCAATATTCGTTTATTGGTAGCGACACATCTGCGCAGGGGGACGGTGGAATGAGCATGAAACACAATTTCACCTATTTAAACGGTCAGGATGGCGTGAGTACTCGCGAGGCCTCCAATTTTCAGACAACCAACTCCAACGAAAAAAGAAGTAAGAAGGAAGAGCTATTAGACCAACAAATGCAGGCATATAAGTCCCAACGTGACGTGGGGATGCCTCAACGGATTAACCGTCAATAATAAAACCAATCTAAAGCGTGACCTACCCTATTCATAATAGGAAATGTCACTTCTTAGTGCATTTAATACACAACTCGTGAATCTATTTGACGAGTTGTGTCAGACTTTTCCGGACGATAAGGAAATCAAAATGGCAACGGAGGCCGTTAAGGGTGCCCGAAAAATTAATCCCCGCCTTGTACTGGACCTATTCATCGACCATGTATATCAAGATTGCTCTACGGCTATCAAGGAGCGCAATGCACCTCTGTTTCGACAGATAGCCCAGCATAAGATTTCCAATCAGTTTAACGAAATGATTTCGGCGCTCGCTATTTTTGATAAATACTGGGATACGATGGGTCAGAAAAACCAGGATGTGATTTGGCAATATCTCAAGGTGCTTTGTGTGCTTTGCGAAAAGGCGCGTTCAACATGAGCGGTGATGCCATATTTGGTGGTCTAAAGAAGGGTTTGTAACCCCTAAGGAGAATGGCAGATTCTAGTACGACAGCGGAACCGTCCGTATTTGAAGCTAAATACAAAGAGTTTGCAGAGGATGCATTAGGAGCCCTTCCTGAATACACCCCTGCTATCCATCAGTCATTGGCGCTGGACTTGGCCACGAAACTACGCCGATTTCAGGAAGAAGTCAAAGTGGGAAATACATTGAGCGGAGATGCAGAGGACCATCATAAGAACCCTGGCGCTATCTTGCCAGGAGTAGTGATTTCAGATGCAGTATGGGCATCTCTTTCAGAGAATACGAAGAAGGCTATCTGGGAGCATGTTCGCATTGTTTCGATTTGTTGCTTTATGGAAGCGGGATTCGGTGACAATGCCAAGCCTGAATGGATGGATGAAGCCATGAGTGATATGAAGAAGAAACTGGAGAATGTTGATTTTGCCTCGATTATCAAGAAATTTATGACCTTTTTCCAGCCAGGGGATGGGTCGAACGCAGCGGGCGACGAGAAGAGTTCGGGTATGCCCGACTTGAAGGGGCTCTTTGAGAATGGATTCCCGAAACTTCCTGAACGCTTCCTGAAGGGCCAGTTGGCGAAGTTGGCACAGGAAATTGTAAAGGATATTACACCTGATGATTTGGGAATCACGCCAGAAATGATGAAAGAGTGTGAGAAGGACCCGTCCCGGGCTTTTCAGATTCTCGTTTCTACCTTTTCAAATCACCCTGATATTATCCAGAAGACCGTCGCAAAAATCGGAAAGCGCCTTCAGCAGAAGGTCCAGTCAGGTGCGATTAGACCGCACGAAATTGCCCGTGAGGCAGAGGAACTGATGAAGGAATTTTCGTCCAATTCCAGCTTCGTGGATATGATGGGCGGACTGAAGAGCGCTTTTGGAATGCAGGGCGACGATGATGAACCTCATAAAGGAGGAAAAGACGAGAATGCGAGACTGTCCATTGTTCGTAACCGGTTACGTAAAAAGCTTGAGAAAAAGAAACAAGGTGGAAAGAAATAAAGTACATACGGGTTAGGGAATGAGCTGTGAACCACCATTTTGGAAGGATATCTCCATCATCGGCAGGGATTTCAGTTTACAATATAAACCAGTGTGCGAGCACTCTGTATGGAATTTTATTGCCCGATTTCTTATCGTATTCGTATGTTTGGGTTTAATCGCTAGCGCAGTGGGTGGGTTGACGGCATTTATGGTTACACTTCTATGCGGCAGCATTATCGCTTTTGTGATTGTGGCAATGACACCTACACCTATAAAGAATCAGGAGCAAAAACATCATGTGATACACGAAGAAAAGAATAAGGGGTCATCAAATGATTATCACGAATTGCCATATACGGCGACCGTTCATCCTACTGTGTATCCGCCATCACCTGCTACAACCGAACATTTTGTAAATGGTGGTTCTACCATGGGAAGTGTTCAGCCTACGGGGTCGCCGATTGGAATTACCCAAATGGATGCCGCGCCCTATTCAGGTTGTCCTCTGCCTGAATTCACGCCGCCCACATCGCGTAATCTATTTATGAATATATTGGCGGACGAGATGAAATACAATCCAGACCGCCCTGAGGCAGCACCCGTTGGTCATCCTACTATTAAGCAAACCCTAGACGATTTCTTTCGAATTCAATGGTTTTCGGACCCCACTGATGTGTTTGGAAAGAATCAAGGTCAGCGACAATTCGTGACACAGCCTTCGACCACGATTCCAAATGACCAAGGTTCATTTGCGAACTGGCTCTACAAGATTCCAGGAAAGACGTGTAAAGAGGGCGGTCGCGAGGCATGCGTGTCTGCAACAGATGGAGGACAGCTTGTATGGCTCAATCAGGATTAGAATCTATCTTTTTTTATCCGTATTCGTGTAGAGATGGAGATTAACCGACTAACCCATTCAGGAGATGACCTCTGTGGAATTCAATCGTTCTATTCACAATCCGTTGGACCTGGTCGCTATGCAACTACCAATTTGGTACCGAAGGCTACCGGCGTGAACCCCGTTGCATCGGATCAACTATTGGTATACCCTCGTGAGGGTTTTGGATACAACAATTCGGCCATTGATGCCGATTCTGCGCTTCGTAATCAGCCATCTTTTAAGAATAATCGCTGCCAGATTCGCCCACAGGCGCGCCCATTTTTGACGGTACCCTTCATGCAAGGCGGCAATCCGTCGCGTGATGTAGAGAGCTTGCTTCTACACTCAGAACAGGTTCGCATGGGCAAGGAATGCGGCACAGTTACCGAACAATTCTTTTCTCAACAGTACACTCCGATGATTCCAATGTTGCAGAAGAACATCCAGAATCCGAAGAATCTGATTCCCGAGGTCGCGGCAAATGGATGGATTCACGGAGGCATTCCCTCGCGTTCCTATCTGCGTGATGTAAATTGCTGATGATATAAAAATTCTTTTGTGGAAATAGATAATGCGAGGTACAAGACGGCGTCGCACACGTCATACACTTCGTACACAAAAAGGCGGGTCGAATGCCTCTAAACGACGTAATGGTGCGCAGAAACGGAATACGCGAAGAATGAAACAAGAAGATACACAAAAAGCCCGTGCAGTAAAAGAGGCCAAAGATGCTTTTATAAAGGCAAGGATAGTGGAGCAAAAGGCTAAACAAAATGCAATTGCAAGAGGAAAGGTGTATCTCCAAGAAGTTAAAGATGCACAAAAAAAAGAAAAAGAGATTGCATTGGCCACGATAAAGGGTGAGAAAGGACTCGTGAAAGCGCATCATGTCCAAATGAAACAACATGACAGAGTGCAAGTACAGCGTAGAAGACTACAATATGCAAAAGAGCGAGAACAAAGACAACGCGAAGCGCAGATTAGAAGAAGGCAGCAGCAGGAAGAGGCTAAACGGATGAGAGAAGCGCAGAATCAAATTAAAATCGCACAAATGCAAAATATGAAACGCCAAAAGAATATGGAGGCAGAGCAAGAACGCCAGAGACAGGATGAAGAGATGCTTCAAAGACGAGAAGAAGAACGCCATAAAAAAGAAGAGAATAGTGCTCGTCAAACAGCAGAATCAGAACTTCAGAGACAAGAACAAGAAGCAAAAAATCAGTTAAAACTAGCACAGAACTTGGGTCGACCCAATCAGCTAATGAATAATACGATTAAGCCATAACCTTGAATAGAGAATTACTTGGATGCACTCGATTCGCGAAGCTTTTTCATAAACTCGCGAATCTGTTGTAGATTTTGTTGCTGAGAACTACCTGGCTCGGTTGAAAGAGTAAGAACAGGGAGTTCCGTGTTTTCCACCCATTGTTTATGTTGTGCGTCGAGTGCATCCAGATAATCTAGTGAAATCTTATCCTCTCCTTGACGGTTGCGAATCTGGATACGCTCTTTGGATGTCGTGGAACCGGTGGAAAGATAAATGATTCCTGTGACAGGATGTTGAGTATGAAAGAGGGTAAACCAGCGATTATAGAGCTCCCACTCCATGGTGTCCAGAAACCCCGTATCGAGAAGCATTTGAGCAAATACGTATTTATCCGTAAGAACCGAACGTTCTGTCAGAATGACTTGGGGGCCACTGGTTGTGGTATTCACGTGATTCACTGCTTCCTGGATATTTTGCAAACGAGTCAGAATGGCACAGTTCTGGAAGGTATAGGCCCATCGTTTCTTATCTTCATAGAAGAGCTCCAATAAATTCTTTCCATTTGCGTCCTGAAGTGCCGTCCACTGTCCAACCGGTTCATCCACCACGTGGATTTCAGGGATTTCGGCGCGAATCTGCGCCAACAATGTGGACTTGCCTGCACCAATGTTACCGTCGAGAGAAAGAATGATATGGGACATGAGCTACCTTCCGACTGGAAATCGGATGCGAATCAAATTTTTAACATCGGAATGGAATAGTATGGCCGTCTACTTGAGCAATCTGAGTGAAGCATACGGTCCTCTATTGACCGAGCATTGGGAAAAAAAAGAGGCTCCACAGCATTATAATCAGCTGACATCTCAACTCGTTCATCCCATTGGCCAACGTCATATGTTGGGTCTAGTGGGAGGAAATGAAGTGAGTGTTATCAAAGGAAATCTCGTTGACCTGGAATCGGACCTGAAAGGAATTCATTTGCCTCATACATTTTGCCCTTCACGACAGTATCAACCGCCAACACGCAACCAAAAGGAGATTGTCCGAGACAATGTCAAAAATACAGTAACGATTGATGTCCAGTCTACACACTTACCGGTCTATCAAATGATGGCCTATCCCGCCGTTATCGCCCCCCTTCCGATGGCGAATGAAGTATGTCGAAAGCCTGAGAAATATTAATCATATAGGGTAAGGAGAATGGCCGCACCACAGCAGGCATTTACACGTCTACGACATGACCCGTTTCATCAAGTCGATGATATGCGTATTACATCTTATGCTTCACGATACTATTTGAATCCTCCTGCTGCGAACTGTCCGACGACCTTTCCTGTTCATGCGACGACCCGTATCCAGAAAAGCGGTGCATCATGGGTCGAAGGGGAGTGGAAGACAGATGTCGAATCGGACCTGAAGGGAATCAATCGTTTGGGTACGAATATCCGATGCGAGACGGCACATTATGATCCCGACACCAATCCCACCAACCGTATCCAACTGAAACATGCACAAGATGAAAACATTCCACTTACTTTTGCACGCTTAGTAGACCCTCCTTGCACACTTCGTACAACAGGATGGAATCGGTGGGATACACTCTTCCATAATCCTCAAGAGACATTTGAGACACCATTTGACTTTTTCATTCCCAGCCGTGGTTTGGATAAGGAGAAGTTTAACACCCACCGACAGAAAGCATGCTTCCAGCCAATGCATCAACCATCCATCGCCGAACTGGGTCATGAACAGCATATGCGTTGATACATGCGATTCTATTTATTCATATAGCATACTATCATAATAGAATGCTATATGTGTGCTATACATTAATGGAATGCATCCGATGCGTATTGTCATGTTTTGAGTGCTGTTATCAAAGAGAAGAACCTATTTTACAGGCACAATATGATGCAATGAACGAAGTGGAAATCATACCTTATCCGCTGGATTCAGCGCGGCAGATGGAATAAGTCCCTCCTTCTTCATACTGGAAATCAGTCGGGTCAGACCAATACCGCCACCACTGCGAACCATAAAGGTATTATCCAAGAACTCATTCATTTCTGCCATCACACGTTCTTTGCCAAATTGATTAAAGAGGGTTTTTGCGTACATTCCATCGGAAATATGCGTGAATCGCTCGAGCATATCGTTCTTATCCGTGCTCCGTTCTGCGCTACCAATGGTCTCCATGCCGCTTAGAATCACATCGATTTTATTGGCCGTTTTCGCCGCCTGATTGCGCTGCATATTCCAAAATGGACTCGTGTACTCTGGAAAATTCTTCAAGAAAAAGACGGCACCATGCTCTGATTCAAGACGTTGCTCCTCGGCATGAGAGATTTCTAGAACCTTGTATGATTCTGCAATATCATTGTAGTTTCCGCTCGGAAATGCCGATAGGGTACCATATCCAAGATATTCCAAAAGTTCTCTCTCCATCATTTCTAGTTCATCCATACCACCCTTGAGCTCAAACTCAAACATAGGGAAAATTAAATCATGGCGGCCTGGAATTGGATTGGGTTCTTGACGGTAACTGGTTGACACACAGAAATAGCCAGGATACTCAGGACGTTTCAGGAGCTCATATTCGAGCCACATCTGACCGGTTTGAGGGAGAGGATACGGCTGGCCTACATACTGGAATGTCGTAATGGTACTGGGGTCCTCGCATGCCGCCAAAATCGATAGACGATTCTGTGTATGACACTCCAGAAATCCACGTGCAAGGAAAAAGCTACGTAGCTTCTGTACTACATAGTGAAATGACGGCGTATCAATTACGAGCGATGCTTCCTTTGACATGAGTCTATTTATTCATTTATTGGATTCTTTAGATTTCTTTTAAGGAGGTCTCGGAAATCGGTCGTCTTTTATCAAAAAATTAAAGGTAGAAACTGGTAGTATGGAAGTCGCCGCCCTAGCTGGTCTTCTGGGTCTGGGCTTCGTTGTCTCCAAGACTGGCCAAAAAAAGTCAAATATGAATCAACCTGCTCCTGTATCACGAGTACCTGCTTCGCATACTATCCCTCCCGCGGATCATACATCTCCACTCTTTCGTCGGTCCACGAATGAGGCATTTGTTCCTTCTGCACGTGGTCCCAACTCGGAACCCATGACAAATGCGCCGAAAGGGGCCTCTGCTACCGGATTTGGACCAGAACTGGATTTGATGTACAAAATGCCAAATGGGCAGACTTATCCATCTGAGCCAAGCAACGGGCCATACGGCACCGCATTCGGATATGCCACACAGAAGCCACCCTATGCACCTGGATTCACCCCGGGTAGCGAGGCACCCCTCTCTCCCATCGACTCCAATGTCCCTATGATGGAATTTCGCTCGGATGGTGTCGAAGCAGCCCCTAATTATATGGATAGCGATTACGTAATTAGTCCGCTGTCTGGTCAACGAATTCGCTCGAACGAGTTCAAACACAACAATATGCAGCCTTACTTTGGAGGTCGTATCAAGCAAAATATTGCACCTCAGAGCAATACGAGTGTGCTCGATATGTATAATGGTTCTGGATCGACGCAAATCAAAAAGCGAGAAGTCGAGAATATGTTTGAAACCTCCCGTGCACCCTATGGCAATCCATATGGTATGGAAGACAATACTGATTTTTTTCAATCGCGTATTTCCTCTCAGGCACCCGTGGTGCGTAACGGAGAGCGTCCATTCGAACCGACCAAAGTAGGCGCTGGACTTGGAGAGAAATTTGGAATCACGGGAAAGGGTGGATTTCAACAGCTCGAAATCAATGAAATCATGCGCCCGAAGGATACCAATGAATTGCGTGTTCTATCGAATCCTAAAGATACGTATAATGCTCCTGTGGTACCAGGTCAACACTTTGTGGGAGGCAGCGTTGATTCAAAAGATATTGGAGAGGTGCGAAAATACAAACCCGATACCTTCTATATCGACGATAGTGGTTCTCGATACTTTGTAACAACAGGCGATGTTATCAAAGATACCGTTCGTTCAACACAGATTCTGCCTCATACGGTTCGCCCTGAGACTTCCGTGGAATACGAGGGTCATGCCACCTCACAAGATTATAATGAGAGCTACGTAACGGGTTCCTATCGCATGCCGATGGCACAACAATATGGCGGGGCAGGATATCGTAACGCGGATATGACAGGTTATTACACAAACAATACGGATGGAGATAAGGCTGATTATGGAAAGGCGTCTATCGAGATTCGTCCGAATGAGCGCAATGAAACATCGGAACGCGTGATGGCTCTCAATGCAGTTCCAGCGGATAATGGTTTGGGTATGGCGCATTTTACAGATGATGCGCGTCCGACGCGTCGCAGTGAAACGATTGGAAACATTCGCATGACAGGAACACCTATTACGTTTGCCGAGCGAGCTGCCGCCATTACGGTATGGGATCCATCGGATATTGCTCGCACAACCGTCAAGGAATCCACCATTTATCTGGACCGCCCAGGCATCATGGCTGCCGCATCCGCTCCTAACCGTCTCAAGGTGTATGACCCGGATGATATCGCGAAACCAACGCAGAAGGCACAGCTTTCAGCAGGATTGGCATGGACAGGTCCAGGTGGAAATGGTGCATGGTCCGATGCAATGGATTCCTCGTATGCATACAACATGCGCACAAATCCAAATAAGGAGCAGATTGCTCGTGGGCGTAAACCCATCGCAGGTTCGGGCTCATCGGCGACATTCAATGGCGACCCTGGTCGTCAGCTTTCGAAGAAACTAGATGCGGACATTATGAATGATCGCGCACTTGCCATTAATCGCTCCATGGATATAACACCTGGCGTGGCCGACATTGGTCGAGTTGAATATCGTGTTCCATTGAACTTGGATGTAAGCCGTGAGCGCAATACATACTCGACGATTGATGCTCTTGAGAAAAATCCTCTGATGCAGAGTTTGAGCCAGAATGCGGCGAAGGATGAAGCGGCCATTCGCGAATATCGCCAATATCTTTCATCTCATTAGAATGTATCAACCTGAACGATACTATCGAGGATTATCCAAAACAAAAAAGGCGAAACGACGGGCAGAAATCAGGCGTTTTGGTGCACTATCATGGCGTTCACCGAAGGCCTATCGCGGTTTTGAAACCGACCGTGGAATAAAAACGAGAAAATCGAGCTATTCATCCCAATGGGAATCAGAGTTTCCAGGTGTTCGTTCGTTAGAAGACCGTGCAAAAGCTACAGGTGTACCCCTGCGATTTATTAAAGAATCCTACAATCGAGGGATGGCTGCATGGAGAACCGGTCATCGACCTGGTGCAACGGAACAGCAATGGGGATATGCCCGTGTATCGAGTATGCTTGTTTGTGGGAAAACATATGAAACAACCGATTCAGATATTGTACGTCGTGCTATCGCCTCTAGTAAGAGTGCAAAGAAATGGTTTACACGTTGCAAACGGATATAAAGCTTCTATAGGCTATTTACGAAGAATGGCAGACGATTGGAAAGCGCATATTGACATGGCGTTTGAGAATGCAGAAAAGGGTATTTCTAAGATTACACAAGGTATCGTGGATATGGAGGGAATGACCGGTATTAAAACGCGACATTTTTATAATAATATGCTGAATCGTGAGGGATGTCGTTATCTTGAAATTGGAACATGGAAGGGGTCCTCTGTATGTTCCGCCATGTGTGGAAATCAGGCAAATGTAGTATGCATTGATAATTGGAGCGAATTTGGCGGACCGAAAGATGATTTTCTGGCAAATTTTACTGAATATAAGGGCTTGAATAATGCCTCGTTTATTGAATCGGATTGCTATAAGGTCGACGCGGATGCATTGTCTAAATTCAATATCTATTTGTATGATGGAGAGCACTCGTGGGATAATCACTATAACGCTCTGAATCATTATTATCGATGCATGGATGACCGATTTGTATTTATGGTAGACGACTGGAACTGGGCACATGTCCGCGATGCAACATTTCAATCCCTTAATGTACTTGGTGTTACAATTGAATATACGCGTGAGATTCGTACATCGAATAACGATATGGAGCCGCTGAAAGGCAGCCCTGAAGAGCGAGCATGGCATAATGGCATCTTCGTCGCACTGTTGCGTAAATGAATAGTCTAAAGAGATGTTACTTTTCTTCCATAACAACCCAACATGTCAGACCAATGGAAAGACCTGTCTAACACAGATGTCATTGGTCAAGCAGTAGATACAGTTACGGAAACGGTCACTAAAACGACTGCAAACACCGTTAGTGTGTGGAATCGCGTGTCGCAATGGACTAGTTCCTATCACCAATTTCTACTTGGAGCAGCTGTAGGTAGTGTTGCAGTATGGTGTATTCGTCTTCGAAAATAATTCATTTGATTTCAAATATTATGTATTTTCCATAGTGGAGATTACATAATTATTTTAAAGAATATAAATAGGTATGGCATCGACCATTCGAACCCATCGATTTCCAAATGGACTTCGCGTGGTATATCAGAAATCAGAACAGTCGATTCCGCTAACTAGTATTCGTGTATTTTGCGATGTAGGCTCGGCGTATGAACAAGATGGAATCCGAGGAGCATCGCATTTTGTCGAGCATATGTGCTTTAAAGGGACCGAACAAATTCATAAAACAAGGGATTTGCTAGTACAATATAACCAAATGGGGGCACGATTTAATGCATATACGGATAAACGAGTTACCTTTTATTCAATTGACTGCGAGGATACCTTTGTAGAGCCATCTACACATATTGTTGCAGATATGTTATTACATTCTACCTTTCCACGAAAAGAATTTATCAAGGAACAGCATGTTGTTATTGAAGAAAATATACGTAGTGAGGATAATCATATTAGTGTGTTACAAGATAAAATGGAGGCTACATTTTTTAAAGGGAGTTCCTATGCATACGAAATAGACCATATTCGTTATCATCCCACTCCTACTTATCTGAAAGAGAAAGATATGTTTCAATGGTACAAGTGGTTTTATCAGCCATCCAATATGATATGGAGTATTGTTACCAATATTCCATTTTCTACGATTATCGCTATCCTAAAACGCTCTGAGATGGTGAAAAATGAAAAAGAACACGAGTCACCGCGATTGGCATTGTCCACACCGATACTGACTCTACATCCGATTTCTCCCATGGATTCAATTTGTATAGAGTGTATTCCCAAAAGTGGGTTATCTACCACAATTCTACAAGTTGGATTTCGAACATGTTCTCGCGATTCATCTGATAGGCATAAACTAAACCTTTTAAGTATGGTTCTTAATGGATTCAGTGGGATACTTTTTACTGCATTTCGAACTCAACAAGGATTAACCTATCGAACAAGTTGTGATACAGGATATTATGAACATACAGGGTATATCAGTATTTTTATCCAAACGGACCCCCAAAAGATGTTTCGCAATGGTTCTCATGATGGTGTATTAGCCACATTAATTCGAATCCTAATGGATTTGAAGCAAAAAGGGGTTGATCAGGATGAAGTGAACATTGCAAAATCAAAACTAAAAGGTTCTATGCTTCGAGAAAGAGAATCTATTAATAACATTGCAACGTATAATGGGTATGAAAGCATTTATCACCAGGATGGCATTATTGTGCCCTATCAAGAACAATATTCGGCCTATTATCAGCGCATTACCAAAAAGCAAATTGATGCAGTGATACAGAAATATTTTTGCAGAGAAAATATGGTGGTTGGAATCATGCAAGAAAAGGAATTCCAGAAAAAGAAAATCCATGATATCTGCTATCGATTTCATTGAGTCTAAACGAGAGTACAGCGTATAAGGATAAAGAATGGATACGACACCTATGATTCTAACAGGTCCTCCTGGATGCGGTAAGAGTTACTGGATTCAGAAGTATGCAGAAGAAATACAAAAACAGCTATTTGTGTGTCCGTGCAGAAAAGATAGGACATTGCGGGATGGACGCCAAAAATTACATATTTGGGCGCGGCGCACGGAGCCGGCCATTTTGTGGCTGGAGGGAGCAGACGATTTGACTCCTGAAGCACAGGCATTTTTGCGTCGGATTTTAGAAACACATGCATCGGATGTTCTGTTTATTCTGGAATGTCGTGATGCGGGGCGACTCCAAGAACCGATTCGGTCGCGATGCCGAATTAAGAAAATGGTTCTACCAAAACGAGTTCAGCTCGAATCCTATTTGAAGAGCGCCTTTCACGGAGTTCGATCGGAAGAAATTTTGGAACATTTAGAAGTGGATGAATATTCTTATCGTCGGGCCAAACAGTGTGCCTATCTACAGCAACATGTTCCAGAAGAGTGGAAATCAGTACAATTGCATCGAGTAAAACAACAGAAAGAGCAATCACAATTATCGTCTAGTAAGATACTGCATTACATTCAAGAGGCATATCATCCTGAGGAGTTTCTTTATTCCATGGTCTGCAATGAAACAGTTCTAAAAGACTACGGTGATTGTATGGAATGTGATGGCTCCTTATGGGCATTATTAGCCTATACGCTAGAACGTCGTGCGTTCGATACTGACTCGACAACACCACATAAGAAAGAAGAATGAGTCGTGATTCTGTGCTCTCGGTCTACTCCGATGCACGGGCAGAATATACAAAACAACTGTCCGTGTTTCTCGTACCGGCTTACTTCCAATTTTACATTGAACTATTGGAAAAATCAAAGCAGGCTATGGTACAAGAACCCAAACGAGTGCTATGGCAATTTCAGAATTATTTGAATGAGATTCATGACTGGAATATGGAGAAAGTCAATCAAGAGATTCGTTCCATTCAGCAAAATTCAGGATGTGATTACTTGGAGGATTTGCTTACCGCGGTGTTCATTGCGCATACAAAAGTCCTTACTGCCATCCGTTTATCATCCAACAATAAAAAGGTTGAGATTAATATTCCAAAAGTGGAACACTTCTTGTTTAAGGCCCTATGCGAGACCTCTAAATTGCTATGGAGCTCGACCTATTTGTTTCGGGACGGCATTCCTGGTATGGAAAAACAGCAGAATTATCGAAATATCGAAGGAATTCTTCATGAGGGAATTCTACAGGCTGTTCGAGGAATGGTACCCGTTAAATCCATTTTGAGGGATTTTGTGAATTATGATTCGGCACAGGATGAAATCAAAGACCAGGATGAAACCAAGGATGATAGTGACGAAGAGACCGAGTCTGAGCCAAAGCCCGAGCCAAAGCCCGAGCCAAAGCCCGAGCATACCGATACTCCTCCAATAGTAACACTTGATACTCCTGCGTTGACACCCGTATCTTCCACAACAGCTAGCCTATCTCCGGCGGAACCACAGACGATTCATCTCGACGAAAAGCCAGCCGTTCGGTTCGGTCTATTCAACGCCCTATTTGATTCAGAGCATCCATCGGATTCAGATATGGTCTATGAACCAAAGGATACAGATGATGGAAAGGATGATGCTACATCCGAATCTGGCCCCATTCTTGAAATCATGGAAGAAGAAGGAACTCCACTAGAGGATGAACCCGATATGGAATCATTAGATGGAATTCAGACCCTTTCAGAAGATATTGGTTCAGAGGACTACGAGGTTCTTTCGTAATTCAGTGCGGACAACGAGTGCGTGTTTTTCTCACACGAATGGAAAATGATGCCCACCTGGTTCCCATGGATGCTTGTTGGCGGTCTTGTCTTCATCGTGCTCAGTTTCATTGGCTCAAAGTATAAGGATAAAGAGTATAAAAATATTCAATATGCACAGGACTTTATCAGTGGTTCCATTTTAATTGCTCTTACAGGGGTACTAGTTCCTGATTTGTTTCCACAGTTTGAACTACCGGCTTCTCTTGGCACATTTGGACCTATGGGAAGCGATGATATCGACATACAAGTTGGACCACCACGACTGGCTGGTAAATAAATTATTGTATGGAGGTAGACATGTCGACAACCATATATGATGCATCGTTGATTACGCAGCGTCGGATGAACAAAGCACAATCCGGTGATTTCCTGAATCGTATCCAGCATGCAACGCGTCCTCAGACCGGTTATTCACCTGCACTTGGAATCTATGACCAATCGATTATTACGACCTTAAAAAATGGTCAAATGAAGTACTATCGCAAACAGAGTGGATGCACAACGGTCAATAACGGCTGCCCATGCGCGCCAATTGAGTCACAAAACAATTCAGGATGTTGCGGAACCAATTAAATTCATTTGTGTATGATAATCATATCACAATGACATTATACGCCTAATGCATATGCAGTTTCATCAGTGGGAACCCTATTGGTCCAGATAAAAGATTGAAAGATAGGACGGTGTAGCTGTTCTTTTGGAACGGCACGATGTACATCCTGTGCAATGCGGATATAGAGGTCAAATCCTTCATATTTCTCCTCTCCATCCTCCGTTTCATAGATGGTTTCTCCTTTATCATTGATGGTCCAACTCCATAGAAGATTATAGAGAGGAGATTTGGTTTCATATACTTTCCATGAACCTTCTTCGCTCATGATGGATACACCCTTTCCTTTCTTTTTCGGCGGGGGCGCATCGAATAACCCGTCAATGAGACTGACGGCCAAACGAGATAAATCAAAGGATGGATTGGGGATAACTTTTGGTTTCGTATGGTCAAAAAACGGCCCAAAATTGTATTGGTCGCCTGCATCCTGGTTCGGCCAATGATCATCCGATACCCAGAGATGACGGCCGAGACGGAATATCGCACGACCGAAATCAATAATGGTGAAAATCTTTCCAAACGTGGGGACTCGCCAAACCGTTCCATCTCTCTTTCGATAGTACAAGAATTTTTTATCCGTTTTTCGCCAAAGAATGTTATTGGAATGAAGGTCATTATGTGTAAAACAAATGGCACTCTGGAGAAATGTAAGGGCTGAAACAATTTGAAACATCCATGCAATCCAACGTGCCTCCCATCCCTGCGATTCTCTCTCAAATCCATCAATCATATCTTCATCAAGAAGTTTATCCATTACACCCTCCTGAGCCTCCTGTGCAATCATAATAATCGGCATATTAGGGATTTCAAGTAGAATTTCGCATGGATCGGATTCGGACTCGTTCGATGAACTATCGGATGAATCAAATGGTTCAGATGCATCGCTTTTATTGGACGCATCGCTTTTATCGGATTCATTCCGTTTATACGAGGTACGCTTTGTAATCTTTTTATTGATTTCAAACATATCGCATGCATTTTCGGCATTTTCCTCCAACGTGTCAAATGTAACCGACTCAACTGATTCCACATCACTATGGTCATCTGGAATCGTAATTTCAGCAAGAGGTTCAAGTTCGGAATCCGATTCTTCATCATCAAATGGACAGGTGGTGATTTCCTTATAAAATGCATCCCACTCCTCTGACTTATCATGCGGGGATAGAACAGTAAGTCGCGCGCTATGCGATTCCATGCCCTTCCAAAACCATCGGCATTGTCGATATGTGTCGTATTCTAGTGATATATTGTACTGATATTGATTACTGATTCCCGTGAAGGCTCCATAGGAAAGGATACAATGCGGGGTCATGTCCAATTCGCGGAATCGACTTAGTACAAAGTTGGCAACTGCATCAACATAGGCTTGATTATTATGGCTATGCAGTTTGAGAAGCGTGCTTTTCCATGTTTTTTCACTTTGAGGAAGAAGAGGGTGCTCAGGGCATACATATTTCTCTTTGATAATGTCGATGGGATTCAATAAATGGACCACTTTTACAAATACGTCACATGGTTCAGAACTAGGTGGTTCATCAATAGGCCCTGTGGGGGATAGGATACGAAGAGCATTCCATATCTTTGGCTGGTCGGACGATGGTTCCATCCAGTTTGTAATTTGATATTTGTAAGGAAGCTCGATGTTCTTCTGTGAAAGGATGGAATCAGGTATTGTAAATAGGTCTAATGCAGGAAAATACCGTTGAAGATGGGAATAAGATGAAAATGTTTCGCGTTCGTTATCGGTAATGTCGCGACTTCGACATGGTTGGTTCAAAAGTGTCTTTCGAACCGCTTTCATCTCTTTGGTTGCAAGACTTATGAATGTGTTCATCAAGCGCACATCAAATCATCTTTGGATAGTAGAATTATATGGCACAAGGTGGCGTGAATGTCAATCTCCGGAAGTTCGTGATGAAAAGCATTCCACAAGATGCTGTAGCTGTATTTATCGGGCGTCGCCGTACGGGCAAGTCCACTCTTGTCCGCGACTTGCTCTTTCATCATCAAGATTTGCCGATGGGATGCGTCATTTCAGGCACGGAAGAGTCGAACGGGTTTTTCAAAAAAATCGTTCCACCCATGTTCATTCACGGAGAGTATAATGCCGTCATTTTGGCCAATTTCGTGAAACGGCAAAAGCTGGTCATGCAGCGTATTCAACAGGATTTAGAGAAGGGTGTCAAATCCAATATTGATCCTCGTGCATTTTTGATTTTGGATGATTGTATGTATGATGATTCCTGGACTCATGACAAGAATATTCGATATCTCTTTATGAACGGTCGCTGGCTCAAGGTGTTCTTCATTATTACGATGCAGTTTCCACTTGGTATTCAGCCAGCACTTCGCACCAATGTAGATTACGTGTTTATTTTGAGAGAGCCCTATATGAACAATCGCCAACGTCTGTACCAGAACTATGGTTCGGCCTTTCCATCCTTTGAGTTTTTTTGTCAGATGATGGACCAATGCACACAGAATTACGAGTGTCTTGTCATCAATAATAATACCCAAAGTAACAAGCTAGAAGATACGATTTTTTGGTACAAAGCAGAGGTCCACGGCGATTTCAAGATGGGTGCACCCGAACTCTGGCGTCAATCCGAGATGCTGGCACGCGTCAAAGAAGAAGATGATGTCAATCAATTTGACCCACGTAGCTCCCAGAGACTGAAGGGTCCTGCCATCAATGTGCAAAAGAGATTCTAAGGTAGAAATAGAATGGATAGATTCGACTTGAATGGAATATTTGTATTAATTTTTCTATCACTCTTACTACTATTATATGTATCAAGACAATCAATGGAATCATTTATTGGAAGCCCTGCCCCGGATTATTGTGGAACAGCGGGAATTCGGCAATCGGATGCATATTACCATGCTATGAAAAAAACGAATCAGCTGGATCTCTCTACGAAACGATGGTATACGCAATCGGAATGCACCAAGCTGGATGGAGGGACATATGTAGCTGATTTTTATGGTGCTGGAAAATGCTACAAACTCAAAGATGTTAATAAAAAGGAAAATCCATATGCGTCAGACAATGTCGAGAGAGATTACACGGAAACATGTGCATCCTTAAATACATCTCTTACATCTCCTGCACCATCGGAATGTATGGTGAATGGCGCGCATCTTGGCAAGGCCAGCGTTTCTTACTCTGAGACAAAGGGTAAGGATACAACTGCATATGAGGATAATAGCTTCCGACTCTATACGGAAAATGAATGCAAATTACTCAAAGGTGAGTTTGAACTACTCGAAGAGAGTATGAAGGGTTCCACTGCGGATGAAATTGCAAAGGCTGTTCAACTAAATGGAAAGGAATATGGATTCTGCACCATTCCCGATTCAGCCATATCGGGTGCCAAATCGGGTTCATATAGTTTTATGTGTACTGTTAACACTCCACCAGTGGGGGCTGCAAAGATTTCTACTGCAACCAAATCGGCATTAAATGATTGGTTATCTTCATAATTGTCTTTTTATGCGGTATGCTAATAGAATGAATAAGAGTGGGTGCCGTGTTGTTATTGTATTTGTAGTATTCATCATCATTATATTTGTCGCATATGGTGGAAACCGCATTGAGGCGTTTGTAGATGCCCCGCGTTGTGGTGTTGATTTACCCTCGTGTGTGGGCAAAGATGTACGGTGTATCAATGGATACTGCAAGTCAGATAAGGCACCGACTCTACCACCCTTTTCCGACCTGCCTATCATGCCGTCGCTGTAATAAAACCTCACTACTGGCTAGAAAATGGCTTACCCGAAGGGAATGGGAATTGGTGCGATGTTTGTCCTATTGATTCTTGCAGTTGGTGTTTTACCATTGATTGTGCGCATGATTGACCGTATGGAACCTCACTTTATCATTTCTGGATTTCAAGATTCGGCATCGGTTCAGCAGGCGCATACTAAACAGGTTCAAGTTCCAGCGGGAGCGGCGGCCTCGATGGCGAGCACGTATCATCCGGATTCCATGTGCCGCTCGCCAAATGGTAGCGGACAACCATGTCCTGAAGGAACGTTTTGTGACGGAGTTACCCAGAGCTGTGTTCCGACATACGTAGGAGGCTCCGTACCCGATACTGGATATTTTGCGTAATCTATCCAACTGTGTAGATTTGCGGCCTACATTTCCCGAACCAAAATACAAGTTCTGTAAATGTACTGATTCGATTTCCAATGACATACGAACATTTCGAAAGAACAAGAACTTTGATAATTGCATATTGAATAGGATTCCAGTGTTTTAATCTATCCAAAATAATGACGCGTTTCTCTGTTTCTTCGAACAAATGAAGATAAGGTTCAAGAAAGCTCTGATTGTCAATCGAGAGAACAATAGTGGATACTTCACAATGTTCTTGAATGATTTGGAGAATTTTATCACGATATGTGGCAAATTGGTATGGCCGGTCAATATTAGACTCGTGCGATGACTTCCAAGTTCGCACAGAAATCCCAAGAGCAGATTGGTCACGGAACATATCAGTGAGACGTTGTACCTCATGATATACCATATCTGTAAATTGAATGGAATCAATCGTCTTGAACATACGGTATTTCACACGTTCATCCACCAACGATGCATCGTAATTCCAGTCAATTCGTTTCTTAAATGTAAAAAAATGGTGAAATCGTGGGTTCTCTAGTCCGTCTACATACCATTCCTCCATTGGAATATCCTGTTGATATGGCTCTTCGTTGGAAAGAATCAGGAGACGACATGTATATACTTTTTCGAGCTCTTTGTGACCTTTGCCCTTAAAGATGAAACGGTCTTGTAAAATGGAATCGTATGCACCATATTCATATTGCGGATAACACTCAATGACCGTATCTGGATTAACAGATAGTGCCGAGATAAGGCATTTCATAATATTCCCGATTCCTAGTTTGCTGATATGATAATCTTTAATGATAAACTGAATGTTTTCCATGATAGATTATGCATTTTATATTTTAGGTCCGTATTTACGATGACGGATTGCTCGGCTCTGTCTCGGGATTGACCACCGAATTCTCGGTCGCAGCGGCTTTTCGTTGAATCGCCAAATCGCCCTGGCCACCAAACAGACCATCAAAGGATGAACCCGCGCCACTTGTCGGTGCACTCACGACCTGCTTCGGTGTCTTGGTACGCTCCTCAAAGAATTGCTCACGAGAGTCCTCATTCTCCTTATACTTCTTCATCAGCGTATTGAGCTGGTCATTGCCATATTCCTGCTCCTTCACCTCATGCGGACTAGGGTCCCACGGCGTCCACTTGCCCATCTCCGCCATAAAGATATTATGATATTTGTCCTTGGATTGGAGCTTCTTGGCCTTCAGCTCCGCCTCTTTCGGATTGCCAAATACACCACGAACCTTCACGCCGCGAATCGAGGTGCGAAACTCATTGAGTGCATAGAAGTCCTCCTCCAGTTTCGACTTATGCGCATAGAGGAAATCATCGTAGGCCTCATTGATTTTTGTCTTATTCAGCTCCGCCTTATTCTTCTGGACAAAGGACTGATACTGATTCATTACTTCGTCCGTGCGAATGCGATTCTTACGGCAAATCTCGGCTGCATCAAACTGATCCTTCTTCTCCAACTCTTTCGCATGATTGTCCAGTTCGTCATTAATGTTCTTAACGGTCTCGACCACAAATTTCTCAAGGTTTTTCACCTTCCAATCCACCTCATAGGCATGGAGAAACTTCTGAAAGAAAAAGAGATCCTTTTTGTCCAGGACTTTCTCCGGACTGAGGAAGCTCAGTAGCACATAGCGCTGACCTGGAACCTCGGTATCTTCGTCTAGAAAGTCTTCCACTACGGCGCTCATCTCTATCACAGAGGAGATGGGTATGCTTTAAACTCGGATAGATTGACTCATGGGTGTATGAGTTTTTTTCTTGGCGGTAATTATAAGAACATGCACGGTTACGGATTTGCTGAAATTGTCAATCGCGTTATCAAGTATCTCATCGAGGGTCTTGTAATTGCCGCCGCCGCCATCTTCATCCCGAAGCGCGCCCTCCCGCTGGATGAGGTTGCCACCCTCGCGGTCCTCGCCGCGGTTGTCTTTGCCATTCTTGATGCGGTGAGCCCGAGCGTTGGCGTGTCAACCCGCAACGGCGCAGGATTGGGCCTTGGATTCAAGCTCGTCGGCTTCCCTATGTAATTTACATAAGATTTGACCCATTTATTAAAAATCAGATGACCAATAAAATAGGTGATTTGATGCATACCGTTACCCTACTTAAAATCAAAAATCTCATCTTATTTGAAGTGTTCTTCTAAGACGAGGTTGGATGCTCATATCAAGTTTTGAAATGTGTGTTTCGTAGATTGGTACTTGGCTAATGATTATAGAAGGATAGAATAGAATGTCACTCCCATTTGTAAATCCATCTGTGATAATATATCGTAAGCCAAACTCCCTCCGCCACATATCCGCGCATGGTCAGAATCTTATGTCCAGTGAAATACGGAATGAAAAACCACACTCGCCATCGCAAACTCGTAATCATAAACGAATCGCAGAGCAATTATATAAGGCGAGTGTTAAAGGACATGATTTTATTAATGAGCATCATTGTATTACCAAACGATGCAGTAATCCTGGATGCGGTGCATTTTTGAGAACAGCAGGGCAGCACATATGCGTGCATGCACATCAATCATCTACTGCATCACCTCGTGCAAAATCACACGGCGGCCGTCGCACACGTCATAATAAGCGCACACGTCGTATTCGTCGCTAACGAGACTTCAAGAATTCCTTGGAGCACAGCGTGACATCTATCAAATTACGACGCTGAACCATTTTCTCAAGGTCGGTATGAAGAACACTGTGTTTGGTTCGGACCAATGTCAAGCGTAGAGTGGGTCGACCGACAAGAATGGGTGTGCCCAAGAAAGTTGCTAGATTCCCATAATGAATCTTCTTTTGAAATCCATAATATTTGACCTGAACAATGTGGCGAAACGTTTCATCCACTAGGTCAATCCCTTTATCTGAAAGAGGGAATCCGGCATCGCGTTTATGGCTAAGAGGAATATCCTGATAGGCATAGAAGCGGATTTGATGCAGAGTTGTCATGTGAATGGCGGAGTAGTATTCAAAAAGAGTGGGGAGATGCGTGATGTTACGCATTTGGCGCTCTAGAAATTGGATATGAGTTCGCATAGATGGCTATATGATGGAAATCGCTGGAGTCAATTTTACAATTTCTCAAACATCGAAAACATCTTGAGACCTTCATGAAACAGCTTGATGTCGCCCAGAATCTTGCGAGCAAGCGCCTTCGTGTTTTTATTGCGATACGACGAGAATACCCAGATGTTCGAATTGTATTTCTTCCAGTGTTGGTATTGTCGAAAGTCAGAGCATATCGTCACGTAGATACTATATAGCTCTTTCTTATAGGCCTTGTGCGTATCATCCAGAATAGGTTCGGAATCGCCTGGTGTCGTACCCGATTTTTCAACCGGTACAAAGGAATCCTCAAAAACAAGGCTCATCCACTTGAGCATACGGTCCATTTGCAACAAATCGAGCTCGCGCTCATCATCGACATCCGAGCGGACCAGCGTCGGGGTAGAGACATTCCTCCCCGAGAAAAAAGAGGAGTACATTCCCATGACACTGGAAGCCATGATAGGTGCAATGTTATTGACCACCAGATGATACAGAAACTCTGAAGTCACGGTGGTCATTGTCTATTTTATGGTCTTCATAATTTTCGAATGATATATAAGACATGGCAGAAGAATCAAAGACTGCAATTGCAACATTGAATAGGAACATGCAAAGAATCGCTGAAGCTGCAAACGCAATGAGTCGATATTCTAGTGCATTCCGAGGTCATTCGCGGACTCCTGCTACAAATCCTGTAGCTTCGCGTGCATCTTCATCTAAAAAGGAAACATATAAGCAAAGACAAACTCGTATTCGTAAACAAAAAGCAAATACACGTGCAGCTCGAGCAAACTCTAGAAATCGAGTACAAGGTATCCGTTATACACGCAGTGTTACTCGTAAAACCATCAAAAAATAATCATGCAATTGCGCCCTGTTCTTCCTTGAGAACGCCTGTTTTACCCCATTGAATCAGGCGTTTTCCAAAATAAGAGAATCCATCAATCAAGCACTGGACGCCATGTCGTACCGTTTCACGAATTGGCCGAACTACATGATGTTCCACTGTATCCTCGATAGCCTTGACGGCAGCACGCACTTGTTTGATAACGGGCAACTCCATAAATGCATCACGAATGGCCACAATAACCTTTGTTTTACGATTCAGCCATTTGACAAAGACTCGCGTTGAATCCGATGCCCGATGCGTCGTGGCATACCATATGCTTCCCACTGCCCACTCCACGTATCCGCTAACGAATGCAGTATCTTGATACACTAACGTATTGGATAGATTCTTCCCACGATACATATCATATACTGTACCAATGGTACCCTGGTAGATATGTTGCGATACATTCTGCCGACTCAATGTTCCATTCTGAATCCCTTCCACAGTTTCCAATATTCCTTGATTCCGTTGAATGGTTATATAGGATAATCCAATACATGTAGCACCTTTTAGCAGTGCAGGCGTACTAATAAAATCGAATCGTGCATAGTTTTCTTTGATGAGAGACTTACATGCATAGAATGCACCGTGTGGTAGTAAACCAAAATAGAGTAGGATGAACAAATGAAATAGGATTCTCGGGCGAAAATAGAATAGAATACTGCTCACCAGTCGCCTCATGCGAAATAAGGTTTCGATTGGCGGAATCATACGCCTTTTTATCGGTACATTTGGGTATTGATGCAATACCTTTGCGCTACTTTCGATAAACCATAAGGCAGTCTGACGTGCGCGTTTGGACTCTGGGTCTGGATTGGTTTCATTTTCTGATTTCAAGGTGGAACACAGTGTGTCAAGGTATGCTTCGGCCATCGAATTCAAGATTTCCCTCTTGCATCAGATGGTGTTTAGCGCTTATGTTCTGTTTTAGATAGAATAGGGTTTATTTCTTAAAATTTTTGAATGGGTGTTTTTTTGTACTTTGTATCATACTTCATACTGTTTTAAGGTACTGCCACCCTTGATCCCTACATATGAGCTCCCACGTCTTATCCTGTAAGTACAGCTTATCACGATTCTTGAGCAATGGAAAGCAACACAGGTACTCGTCCATCTCCAGCAGTTCACAGAATTTGTAAAGAACATAACCATAGGATAAAAAGTTTCTTCGACCTTTTGGACAATGCTTCTTAAAGGATGGTTGAATTTCACGAAACATATGACGCAGCTTCTCTTCATCTTCACGGGACATGAAGGGTGCATTTTGGCCATTCAACCGATTGATGATATGGGGAATGTGCTCGTAATATTTCGAACATTTCATCTTACGTAGAATCTCGCGCATCTTGGTGGGTTTCAGTGAACCCATATTCGTAATCCGCTCTTTCTTCAGTTGAACGAGAATCTCGTCATAAATATCCGCGGGGATTTCTGTACTCTCCTTGGCCTGAAATTGCGCCAACCATTCATTAAAATGATTGATTTTCTTATAGGCATAATAGCATATTTCACGAGGAGGGTCTTTATAGGATGGCTTATCACTATCGACTAGAATAAATTCCTGATGACCACATTTGGAACAGGTCAGATTCGCTTCATTCAAACACATAATCATTTCATTACCGCATTGTTCACAGTTGGTCCACGGGTCATCATACTCATCCGTGATATTTCGCCCCATTGCGGGGTCCTCGATTTGCAAATAATCATTGAGAAGCTGATTGCGTTGCAAGCTTTTTTTCTCCGTAGAATTCGACTTTTCCTGACCTACATCACTGGACGATAACGCAAATGGGTCAATGGAATCTTTTTTCTCCTCTGCGACTCCTTCCAAAATGGCAAGGATAGAGCCAGGTTTGGCCTTATTGGCCGCAAATGTGGCGGTACCCTTCTGAATCTGCTCTTGAATATCATAGTAATGATACAAAATATCACCTGTTCGAAGGTAATAATCCATTAATTCTGAACCATCCTCTAATGATTTGATTTTCTTATCGAGCGAATCAATATCTCGCTCTAATCTCCAGCTGTCCATATCGGTCATCGGTTCGGCGAGCTTCTTTTGTAGAATGGAACGTTCTTCTTTGTATTTCCCTAATTGATTCTTTTCTTCCATCATATTCTGTATTTTTTGGTTATGAATCGCGTCGAGTGTGGTGCGCGCTTCTGGATTGCTACGTTTGGTACTTTTGACTTTGAAAAATGCACCCTCACTCATCCGTCAGTTAGGTGGTATGGGAGAGATGGTTTTAAACTGTCCCTTTCATTACATATTGTAGAATAAATATTCGACAGTTAGTTGTTCTACTGGTTCAGTATTTTGATATGTATAAATTCTTTTAATTAGAAGTTTCATACGACGATTAAATTCTCTTTTAAGAATCTTAACAATTCCAGTTTTTGTATAATTAAAAGGAGAGCGAAATGCTTTATTATTATGTGTATATTTATCCGGATTAAATCTAATAAATACGATTTTACGAAATCCTATATCCTCATATAAATTAACCATGCGTTTTTCCTCGCATGAATAGGATGCATGCTGATGCTCGTCAATTTCAATCATTAGACAATGTGAACCAAAATCAATTGCAACATCTGGCCGATGCCTTGAACATCCTCCTTCAATCTGTTTATCAAATCGCATCGTAATTTTCTCCTCAAATTCTTGTTTCAAATATTCAACAATATAGTGCTCTTTTAATCGATATCGTTTAGGAATAATAACATCAGGATGCATTATACAAAAGCATCTAAAACAATATGGTTTCCATTTTGAACGTGATGCATTAATGGTATGACATACAATGCATGCATTTTTTGGAGTACATGTCATACACTCATATTTTAAGTGTCCATGACTACATATTAAAGACCCATTGCAATCTTTACAAACACCCTTTTCTCTATTGTGAATACACACAGACGACCCTTTGCATATTTTACATCTAGCTTTTCGCTTTTCATGGGGGCATAATATAGTTGGATTGCAATCTTTACATTTTGCTCGTGTTCTATGATGGATACATACACTATCTGGATTGCATATCTTGCAATTATATTTAATACGTTTGTGAATGCAATATGCACCTCCATTGCAATCTTTGCATGTAAACCGTTGTTTATTGTGCGGGCAAACGGACCCACCCTTACATGTAATGCATGTTGCTCGAATACGACCATGAGAACACACAGAGCGCCCGCCGCACTCCTTGCATAAATTACGCAGACGTTTGTGAATGCACACCGATGCACCTTTGCATATGGTACACATATTCTTTCTACGAAGATGAATACACAGCGATGCACCTTTGCAATCTTTGCATATACGTTTTACTTTATTATGAATACACACTGAATTGCCATGGCATGGTATGCATGTATCTTTTCTCCTATTATGAATGCATTTACTTGGTGAATACTTCCTACGAGCTATTATATTACCAGATTCAGGTAACACTACAATATTTTCTTCAGTTTTATCTTCAGTCATAACTAATTGGATATATGATATGCAATACATCATCAAATTTATAATATTCAATGCTACAATGGCAATATAAAGAGAGATGAACATTACGATTTGATAGAAAACACTACGGCACAGGGTTTTACAAACCCTCCGACATAAATTCAGATTTTGGCGTTTTTCCAAAATTATTTTGTATTCTTTAAGTATAACCGCTTAGGATGACAGGGGGAGGATTAATGCAACTTGTAGCGTACGGCGCCCAGGACGTTTACCTGACTGGCAACCCGCAGATCACCTCAACATATTAAAAGGGGTAGAAAAGCATCCGGTAGATGATAAGTGGTATACTCATCTAATAAAGACCGTTTGTGGAGCCATGTATTCTCATTAGGAGAATATCCACAGTTGCTAGTGATTTGTAATATACAAATTGCAACATTATCAAATTGCGGGAACACCCTAAAGTCGTAACTACCAAATACATCTTGAAAGAGATATATGGCCGAGAGCATCACTCGGGTATGGTAATAAGGTTACGAATGATTGTACATCATGAAATGGGCAATCCGCAGCCAAGTTCTAAGGCATATTATAAATGCTATGAATGCAGTTCAGAGACTAAATGGTAATGGGTTATCCTTTATGGATAGCTTAAGTTATAGTCCAATCCCTTGAAGTACGACGACACTCGAAAGAGTGATATGCGATATAGTGAAATCGCAGCTTCTAAATATTCCGAAAGGAAGGGTATCCCTTGTTTTTAAGGTTGTATATCGTCGTCACACCAATTTCGCCATGGAGTCAATCGAGAACCCGTTTAACGGCGCCCCGAACTTCGGCAAGAAGGTTACGTGCACCATTCAGCGCAATGGTGATTTGATTCATCGCATGTACCTGCAGGCCACCCTGCCGCAGGTCGCCCTTCAGTCGACGGACGGCTCGGGCGCGCAGTTCCGTTGGCTCAACTGGATTGGTCACAACCTCATCGATTATGTCGAGATTGAGATTGGTGGTCAGCGCATTGATAAGCAGTACGGTGACTGGATGCACATCTGGAACGAGCTTACGCAGGAGGCTGGCAAGCAGGCCGGCTATGCGAAGATGGTCGGCAACGTCCCCGAGCTCACGAACCTCCTGTACCAGGGCGGCTCGTCGTGCGACAACGACTGCTATGGCGGTGAGCCGCTGACGTCCGAGGTCATCACCTCGTGCGCCCCGATGTACACCCTGTACATCCCGCTCCAGTTCTGGTTCTGCCGCAACCCGGGTCTGGCGCTGCCGCTCATTGCGCTGCAGTACCACGAGGTCCGCATCAACCTCGAGTTCAACTCGTTGAACAACCTCTGCTGGGACTACTCGAACTCTGGCAGCGCGCACGCCATTCGCGAGCGTGTTGGCCAGTGCGGCCTTGCCGCCGCGTCGCTCTACGTCGACTACATCTACCTCGACACGGATGAGCGCCGCAAGTTCGCCCAGGTCTCGCACGAGTACCTCATCGATGTCCTGCAGTACACGGGCGCGGAGTCGATTACCTCATCCGCGAACAAGCTGAAGCTCAACTTCAACCACCCGGTCAAGGAGCTCGTGTGGGTCGTCCAGCGCGACTCGTACGTGTCGTGCGACGACTCGGTCATCAACCCGTGGAAGGGCCAGCAGCCGTTCAACTACTCGGACTGGTGGGACCGCTCGGTGCTGGAGTCGGGTTACTCGGTTACCCGCGTCGAGGGCATGGCCGGCAAGAACCCGGTCATCACCGCGCTCCTTCAGCTCAACGGCCACGACCGCTTCCAGGTTCGCGATGGCAACTACTTCAACTTGGTTCAGCCGTACCAGCACCACACCAACATCCCCGCGGTTGGCATCAACGTGTACAGCTTTGCGCTCCAACCCGAACAGCACCAGCCAAGCGGCACGTGCAACTTGTCGCGCATTGACAACACGACCCTGCTGTTGACGGTGTCGAACAACGCGGTCGGCGTGAATCTGTCGTCGAGCGTCCGCGTGTATGCTACAAATTATAACGTTCTTAGAATTATGAGCGGAATGGGGGGCCTTGCGTACTCGAATTAAACACGTATACGCGACTTTTCAACTTTTTCTCACGATTTCAACAAAAAAAACACGATATGAGTCATTCTATATCACATATAAAATACAATAATAGTAAATATTTTACTGTATATTGTATTACATATAATTAATGTACTCGAAATTAATGTGTTTTAGAACATTCGAGTGTGTCAATAAATTTGAATTATAAGTTACTTAATAATATTATCATAAATGGCGAAGGAAATATATTGTAAGGCGATTGTTCAGCAAGGGCTTCGAAAGGGGCAATCATGTCAAAGACTTCCGAATAAAAATGCATATTGTATATATCATCAACGAAACTACGAGTATGACATGGCGATAGAAGAAGGAAAAAATGTATGTGGAATGTTCTTTCGAGGATGCAATAATGAACGTTCAGAAGAAGATATAAAAAAAGGATATAAACTATGTATTACATGCAGAAATAAAAAATATCGTAAGGAATTTACATGTCAGGCTCCTGATTGTAGCTTTACTATCGTAAAAGAAGATGACAAATACTGCAAAAAACACATTCGTAATTTACTACGAGATGATGAGAAAATCAATAATATACATTATTGTGATATTGCACGAGGATGCTTTCAACGTGTAACAGAAGGAGAAAGATGCGACTTGTGTAAACAATATGAAAAAGATAAAGTAGCTCCTGAATTAGTAGCTCTTCGTGAAACATACAATGTACCATTTGAAATAAAAGACGTATCTGTGTTATACCATCGCCAAGAGGAAAGAACAATATCTGTTGCAGAACTGTGGAGATGCGTTCAAAAAAATGCATATACGCGGGGTCTTCTCTTTACTTTATCCGAATCTGATTTTGAACGTCTCATTATTCAATCATGTTACTATTGTGGGTTTCATTCTGCCTCTCGTCTCAATGGAATCGACCGTGTAGATAATAATAAGGGATATATTATTGCAAATTGCATCCCATGTTGTAAGATGTGTAATGTAATGAAAAATATGCAGCATCCACTAGAATTTCTTGATAAAGTTGATGGAATAGCAAAGTATTATCTTTATAAACGTACTATTTCTGAAGAGAATATATGTAAATGGATTTCATATTTATCTACTGGAAAAAGAGAAACATATACTGATTATACACGAAAATGTAAACATACAGAACTTGAATTCTTATTATCAGAAAAAGAATATACAGGGCTCATTAATGGAGTATGTTATCTCTGTGGAATTGCCAATCGGACAAATCATTCAAACGGTATCGATCGATTTGATTCAAGTATTCGTTGCTACTCACTAGATAATTCCAAAACATGCTGTGGACATTGTAATGTAATGAAAGGAACTCTATCCTATTCTGATTTTATACATAAATGTATACAGATACGACATCGGATATGTGATTGTTCTGTCTTTCTTCATGTTCCTATCTATGATATATCAAAATGTCGAAATGAATCATATACAGCGGAAGAGATTCATAACATGATGATCAATGGAAAATATATGAATTATTTAGAATGGTGCAAAGAACACAATAAATCACCAGAATTCATTTCAGCGATGAATGAGATACAGCATCGTACTGATATTCAAACAAATAATATTATTCCACATATTGTATCTGAATTGGAGAAAGAAAGGTCTCGCAAAGCGCATGCAACTGATGTTAAGAAAAATATGCATTCTACAACTTTATATTGTAATCTTACTCAAGGAAAGAAGGAGCTGTTTCTTGACTGGTATGACAAAAATCACGATAAAACATCACTATTTGATGTACAATTTGAAGAACTTCTTACAAAATTACCCACTGTATCCAGAGCAGATGGTATCGAATTATGTAAGAAATTCATGTATGATGAGAAAAATAGAAGAAACATTCAACTGCGCCGTGAAAAAGAATCAAAAGTTGTGATATATTCAAAACCATCATTTCCAAAAATTGTTACATCCAATATAGAAAATACTGTCATCTATCCACCAATTGAACCAATTGCTCAAAAGGTGCAAGAAATTCAAGACCAGAAAGGATATATGAAAGTATCCCTCCCCAAACAATGGAAAACCAAACAAATCTACGAGTTCATCATAGCAAACAATGAAAACTTCTACAAAACGCACTGTGAGCAGGAGAACACCCTTCCCAATACATGGGAGGATGACTGGATTCAGTTTGTCCTATCGGTCAAGGGTAAATCCATGGAAGAATCCGAGCCTATCATTAAGGCTTTTGTGGAGAATCTCCGCCGAATTCGTCATAATGCGTTGTGTGCGAAAGATACAGTGGAACGCGATGATAGACAGCAATGGCCCTCCCATGTGGTGGTTCGTGCATTTCTAGATGGAAAATTGGACAAGTTCAAGGCATTCACCGAAGCCTATACGAATGAGAAACCAGAGGAACCAAAATGGGTCAAGCGATGGGCGGATTTTGTTGCCTCATTGGAACAGAATCGTGAAAATGAAGAAATTCTGAAGAACCTATGCAGCAAGTTCATGACCGCGCAGAGGACAAAGAAGTATCGAGCGAAGAAATGAAATTGCCTATCAATTCGGATAAGCGATATTTGCTTTTAAAAGCACAACTCGCTTTCCGAAAGCGAAAGCAAGTTTAAAGATACACCCCTTCATATATCTAGAAACACCATGTCTGAACTCAACATCATAGAGTTGATTGAAAAGCATCCTATTTCCAAGCTGACCGACACGTATAATATGAAACTACTAGAGAAAATCAAGGAAAACTTTACAGATAGTGAACAACAGCTATTTATTTCCAGTTTTTATTGTTACTTAAACTATGATACCAAAAATGAGTTTGTAGTAGACTTAGATACTGTATGGAAGTGGTTAGGATTTAGTAAGAAATACTATGCTAATACCGTATTGAATAAACATTTTATCGAAAAGATTGATTATATACATCTTGCTACCGCAAACGCGGTAGCAAGATCAGATGATGAAAAATGGGGTGGGCAGAATATCAAAAAGATAATGATGACCATCCGATGCTTCAAATCTCTCTGTCTCAAAGCACAAACCAAGAAAGCATCGGAAATTCATGAGTATTATATGAAGATGGAGGAAGTACTACACGAAGTGATGGAAGAAGAAGGAAAAGAACTTAAAAATAAGATGAAGGAACAAAAACTTCTACTAGAACATCGTGCTACAGAAATCGATCAGAAATCCGCTGAACTCGAAAAAACAAAGACGATACTTAAGCAAACCCCTGAACTCGAAAAGCACCGTGTACTTTTGAATGAATATGGGTATATTCATGGGGCTCTTGTGTATATCGTTCGAATCAAACTATGCGAAGATGGAAAATACATTATCAAAATTGGAGAATCGCGAAAGGGTATCAAAAATCGACTTCAAGAATTCAAAAAAAAATATGGAGACCAAGTACTCATTATGGAGTGTTTTCCCGTTCATGACTCGGTAGGGTTTGAGAAATATATCCATCATCATCCTGAAATCCATCCCCATCAAGTAAAGAATTTGAAAGGACACGAAATGGAACAGGAATTGTTTATGATGGGAGGAGAGCTGACCTACCAGCGTTTGATTCATATTATTGAAACAAGTATCATGAATTACAATAATCCTGTAGCTGAGAATGAGCGATTGAAATTAGAAATCGACCAGTTACGTGCAGGGGCACCTCCTGCTTCTTCTGATAACACTCTTCTTCTTTCAATTCTCGAAAAGGTAAAGAATCTGGAATCCTCCAATAAAGAAATCCTCGCTCGTCTGAATGCTATGCAAACCAAAACGACCACCGCGTGCGAGCAGCCTGACCCGCACCTCGGCCCACGTCTTCAGAAAATTCATCCTGAAACACTTTCCCTCGTTCATGTATATGAAACCGTAACCGAATGCATGAAAGAGGACCACAGTATCAAGCGACCAAGTATCAACAAGGCTGTTCGAGAAAATACTATTTATCATGGGTTTCGATGGAACCTGGTGGAACGTGATATGGATGCCTCTGTTCTTATGAACCTACCTCCTACCAAAGCTACAAAGCAGCAGAAAAATGGATACATTGCAAAGATGAACATGGAGAAAACGGCGATTCTAAATGTGTATCTTGACCGAAAAACAGCGGCCCGATGCAACTCGTATCCCTCCATTTCCTCCTTAGACAATGCAGTAAAACATCAGACCATCAAGGATGGGTATTATTATCAGCTCTATGAAGAATGCGATGAGTCTCTACGAAATCGATTTCAGGAAAATAGGGATATCGTGATGTATCATGATGGAATTGGAAAATACAATGGGCAAACTAAAATCGCAGAATACAAAAGTCGTTTTGATTGCACGGCTCAGGCCGGCATCAGTCAGAAGTCATTGGCAAAAGTCCTAGATACAAAAATGTTATACAAGGGATTTCGGTTTGTATCTCTAGGAGAGAAACTTTATATGTAAATATAATGCCTAAGAAATATAGATGATGGATAGGGTATACACTTAATGTGTATAATCATACTCCAAGAAAATCATAAGAATCTATCAGAATGCCACGTGAATGGGAAGAATGTATCAAAGAAGGAGAAAGTTTATATCAATATATGATGGAACATTTCGAGGAGATGTTTGATGGGAACGAAATAAAACATTTCAGTATATGGTATGCCACTTGGTGGATGCAATCGTATTATCATGATGTACAGGAGAAATGGGGAAAAGAAATACAAGATGAATTAATTCTGTGGATAAGGAAAGAGAAGGAAATAGAGCAGCTAAACAATCCAGTATTCTGGAAACCCTTTCGTGATAGTGATTCTTTTTGCAATATTTATCAAGGATATAAAAAATTATTTTTGTATCAGAACTATTATTTTCAATTGATTATACAATCCGATTGTCAAGATTGTATCTATTGTGAACGAGAAGAAAATCAAATCCATTTTGAATTAGCTCTATACGGATGGAAAGATGAATCTGGCTTAATTCAGCCCTATAATGAACTAATTATTGGAACAGATATGTTAATGCCTTCAAAACCATGGAGTTCAAAATAAGTATCCTCTCACTCTATCTTGATTTTTTTGAGTTCGTACAACGACATCAAAAAAATCCGCTGAGCCGGAATCGAACCAGCGACCTGAAGATAACAAACGAAAAACGACTACAGTCTTCTGCTCTACCAATTGAGCTATCAGCGGTGAGAGCCCCACAAGGCTACAGATGGATAAGATTAACATTTTAAGATATAAACGCGCGAATTAGAGTCCTTTCCAGACGGTTAGAATTGCGCTATCATATCCTCTCTGTGATAATACATGTGCGGCTACTTCAGGATTTGCCGTATAGTATTCGAATGCACCAGGATAGGCGGAGATAGTTCCAAAATTGGAGCACGATGTTTCATCCACCATTCCATCGTAAAACGATACGACTCCCAGGATTCGAGAGAACATGTCACGGTCGACCTTTGTGCGAATCATCATGACCAGTTTCGAAAAGAGACCGTATTTTTCTTCTAGGCTCTGAACGGTGTCCAGTGAAATGATACTTGCACCTCCGAAGCATCCGCGCCACGTGGAACCCAATGCGTATTTCGTAAGCTTACTCTGGTCATAAAGGAGGGACAAATAGGTCGGGAGGGTGGATTCTTCCTTTGAGTTTCTATCTGTGTACCAGTGAAAGCGAAGTGGGTTGCGAAGCTCCGAATCACGAAAGGGTCGGTTCAAAAACATACTGTCGTGAAGGAATATCATGCGGTCGGCCCAGCGATACTGAAGAAAGTAGTAATACGGCAAGACCTCGCCGGCTCCATTCCAATCACTGATGATAACCTCCGTATTGACCAGCTTTCCATTCACCGTATTTACGCTGGAATTATCATCGATAATGACAATTTTGTTGGTATAGAACTTGCGAATGGATTGATAGGAGGCAATCCATAATTCGTTGTCCTTGCTGTTTCGAAGATGACGAAGAATGACGAATACGTAGGATTTACCATTGTATCGTAATTCAGTGGAAGATGGATAGGATGAGGGGAGAGAAGCCTGTGAAGCACTGCGACCTTTTGGCTCGGAAGGATAAATAATCTCGTTCGTAACTTTCTGGAATGTCTCGGAAAGGACAACGGAGGGTTGCTCCACGCGCGTGACGAGCTCGGGACGAAAGGCATTGGGGATTTGTAATAGGTCACGCTTTCGAGGAATATGACGGTTGGCCCACGATGACATGTATTACATTCCGTGATAATATTTATCGCGATTCTTCCTCGTATCATTTATTCGTGTCTCAATAGAGATGGGACTAACCGGCTCAAAATGGAATTGCTTAGAGGGTGGATGGCCGCTTTCCGATAATATCCAAGAGAGAGTTACTGCTTTAGAGCAAAAAAATATACGTTTGGATACGATGCAACATACGATTGATACGAATCATGATTCATTGGACCAGCGCATTCAAAGTCTCAATTCCGATATTAAACATACACTGATTCGAATGGAAAAACTGGAACACCGAATGACCCTGATGGTCTTTGAGCAACAAGACAATGATTTGGTAATACTCAAAAGTTCATAATGACTTTATTCTATGGCAGAGATAGACATGAATACGGTCTTTGGATTGAATTTCTTTGTGTTTTGCATCGCTGGATTATTTTTGATTATGTATTTTACGAAAGAGCTTCGTGATGAAGGCTTTTTTACAGAGGAAAAGACGGTTTCGAAGGAGGTAGTGGGTGCAAAACCGAAAGATGCGATGGGCTCGATTCACATCCCGCCGAAAACAGGAGAGGGTGTTGTCATGCTGAAACGAAATCCGGAGATGGAATTAATTCAGTCCAATCTTGTTCGACGTGATATTCAGAGCATGACAGAGGGTGATATGCAGCGCGAGGAGCACGCACCCGCCTGATGTCACTTCTAAATGGGACATTTACAGTTCATTAAATCTCCGTTCCATCTCCTCCGAATCCCATGCAATCGTCGGAGGTTCAGGATACATTTCATATGGGATGGCGGATTCGGTGGGTTTTTCAAGGGACAGAAGTGTCTTGAGAGACTGGAGGCGGCGCTGAATGGGATTTCGAACCCCTTTGCATTGAGTACGCCCAAGCTGTTTCCAGCGCCACTCAAACTGTAAGGCTGTTCGCCATTCTGGGAGTGATACAACGCATGCCCGTTTCCAGACGAGCCCTTGCGCGACACGAATACCGGTTGCATGAGCTCCGCCCACCAATTCTTTATTATGCTGACGCAACCGTCTATCAGGATCCACGGTTGCGCCAACATACGTTTGACCCTCTTCTGTGTAGAGAAGATAGCAATAGGCGCTCATACTCTATATGTTATCTACCAGTTTAAATAGTGCACAGTAAATATCAATCAATGGCAGAAACGGTTGTCGTATCTGCTTTTTTTAAAATTCCTAGCAAACAACCCTATTCCGTTTATATAGAACATTTGAATCGATGGTTTCGCTCCATCCGATGCCCTGTTATCTTTTTTACAACGCCCGATATATGGGAAGATATCCTATCGATGGGGCATGATGTATCCCATATAAAAGTTCGATATGAAACAATAGACGAATGGAAAGCGTGGGAGTTGGGTCGAGCATTCTGGGATAGACAACAATCACGCGATACAGAGACGTATCACACAACGGAATTAGCTGCCATTTGGTATGAAAAAAAAGAATTTGTAAAGCGAGCATTTGAAATCAATGATGCGTCAGTATTCATTTGGTGCGATGCGGGGTGCGTACGAGACGACGAATCAGAGGGGGCGATGAAAGAGTTTGGACTGCGTAATTTTCCATTAAACGATGGTCGAATTCATGTACAGCATATTCGCGAGCAACCATATAAACCATGGTATGTTCATCCTGAGTATCGATATGCGGGTGCAATTATAGCAGGCAATCGTAATGCATGGGTTCATTTTGATGATATCTATCGTCGAGTACTATACGAGTATGATGTATATGACATATCATGTAATTCGGACCAATATATTATGGCTAGCTGTAAAGACAGAGAACCTGCGTTTTTTTATGAACATATGCCCCATCCTAATGATACAATCAACGAATGGTTTTTTTTACTTAGTAGACTATAACAAATCGATATAAAGACACTACCATACGATTGTATTTAGATGGATAGTCTACAATTGTATGATACAGTATGGAAAAAAGTAAGAATTGGACGCCCGTATGACGGAGGTTATGTAATTGCAGAATTGCCAGAAGAATATGATGGATTTATTAGTGGAGGAATATCAAATGATATTAGTTTTGAGAAAGCATGGTTAGACAAGTTCCAACACGATAGGTGTATTGCATTTGATGGAACCATACCGTGTTTGCCAGAGTATGATTCTCGTATTACATTTGTTAAAAAGAATATTGGGCGCGAGGAAAATGATATTCATACGAATCTTCATTTGTGGATGGAGCCTCATTCCAATCTATTTATGAAAATCGATATCGAAGGACACGAATTTCGTGTATTTCCTACATTCACGGAAACTCAATGGAATAAAATTAAGCAGCTTGTCGTAGAGATTCATACACCAGGGGATATCCAGTTACATCCATCTTATTTTAATGGGCTTTCTGATATTACACACGATGTAATGTTCAACATGTTGAAAACGATTAATCGCACACACACATTAATCCATGTTCACCCAAATAATGGTTGCAAAACGCATGTAGTAGATGGTATTATATTACCGAACGTATTTGAATGTACGTATATACGAAATGACTACGTGGAAGAACGGGTACATAATACACAGCCCCTTCCCTTTTCGATTGATATGCCAAATCTTCCAGACAAACCAGTTGTTCCATTTACAGGATATCCATTTGTATCTACAAATCGTAAACAATATCGCATCGCAATCGTTGGACCTGGTATTATGCCGATTCCACCGCCTGGATGGGGTGCAGTAGAGATTTTAATTGCAGAATATGTGCGGTTATTGAAAGTAAAACATCAAAATGTGGATCTTATTAATATCATTCGGTCTAATTCATCTGATTCAAATGAAAATACACCTTATACACGCAATCTGATTGACATCATTAATTCCAAGGATTATGATTTTGTTCATATTCATTATGACGTATTATATCACATCATTTCGCATTTGCGATGCAAGAATATCGCAATTACAAGCCATTATCCGTATATCGACCAGTTTGACCGTCATATACAGGATGGTTACGATGTAATATTTAAAGGCATATGTTCAAGTCGTGCGAATATCTTTGCACTATCTAACAAGGATAAGAATGCATTTTTGAAAGGGGGTGTTCAATCAAATCGTTTATTCCTAACGATAAATGGTGCAAATCACGACGAGTTTGTACCTCGACTGGATGGGACAAATTTGGAGAGAAGTATCTGTCTTGCAAAAATCGAGCCAAGAAAAAGACAATCTCTTATTTCTTCCATTTCTACTGTGGACTTTTATGGACGATGCGATGATACATTATTTCAGTCACATCCTTGCTATCGAGGTGAATGTTCGCATCAAGAAAAAATAGAAGCTCTTCCGCAATATGGAAATATGGTCCTATTAAGTAATGGTGAAAACGGTACTCCACTGGTTATTAAAGAAGCATTGATGGCAGGATTACCAATTGTAGTAAGTGAATATGCTACAGATGATATTGATACTTCTTTGCCATTTATTGATGTTATTTCAGAACATCATATTCATGACCATACCTATATCGAGCAAGTGATTTCGAATAATCGTAAGAAGAAGGCACTCTATACAGATGCTATTCGAACATATGCAATGCAGCATTTTTCATGGGAGAATTTGATTACAAAATATATTGATACGATTCATACAATTCTACAATCATCTATGTCATTTGTTCTAGTTGGACCAGGTATGATGCCAATTCCACCAAAAGGTTGGGGTGCATGTGAAATTCTGATTTGGGATTATGCATGTGAATTGAGAAAACTGGGATATCATGTAGATATATTAAATACAAAAGATAGAAATGAGATGATTCAATTCATTCGACAAGAAACCCCCGATGTAGTTCATATTCAATATGAAGATTATGCAGATATTGTTCCACATATTTCATCATCTTGTAAGATGGTTGCTATTACATCGCATTTTGCCTATCTCGAACAAAAAGATAGATGTGCAGGATATCAATCCGTTTTTTCATCTATTATTTCATCTACTGCACAAAATTTATATCATTTTGTTCTATCAGAAGGAATATCACAAGTATATCAACAACATGGTATTCATCCAAGCCATATTCGAGTAATGCCAAATGGAGCCCGTTCAGATCAATTTCGTTATACGGATACTCCTCTGTATCCCAATCGTTCCATTGTTGTTGGGAAAATGGAGATGCGTAAGGGTCAATATCGATTGCAACATAATACAAATGTATGGTTTGCGGGTAATCGTTATGACAATTCATTTGATTATTCAAATCAACGGTGGCTAGGTGAATGGTCAAAAGACACTCTTTATGATAATCTAACAGACTATGGTAACTTGGTTCTATTATCGGATGGAGAAGCAGATCCCCTTGTAGTAAAGGAGGCATTGACTGCAGGTTTGGGAGTAGTAGTCAGTCAGTGGGCGGCTGCAAATCTGGATACTTCTCTTCCGTTTGTCATGGTTATTCCTGTAGACAAACTCGATGACCGATTATATGTAGATGAATGTATTCAAAAGAATCGCGATATATCAAATACAATGAGGTCTACCATACGAGAATATAGTACACACTTTAGTTGGTCAACGCGTGTAAAACATTATATCGATACAATTAATAAGATAATATAAAGGAATACAAATGAAAATGATTATATGGAGCTTGATGTTAGATTGTCCACAATTGAGGCATTGTCGTGCGATTTTTTGAAAGATGCTTCTAAGATTGCGCATATTGACGATGTTCGACAACCGTGTGGAAAGGAGCATTATTTTTTACTGGCAGCATTGAGCCGTCAATTGAAACATAAAAAAATAATTGAAATCGGAACACATAATGGACGGTCAACCATTGCACTTCACTATGGCAATGATAAGGATAATAATCAGAATACCATATACACATACGATATTCAACATCACCTACTTCCAAACATTTTTGAAAATACCAATATTAATTTTAGAATGGATAATTTGTTTGATTCAACCGTTCGAGAGGCAAATAAAGAGCATCTTTTGTCTGCTGACCTTATTTTTATTGATGTTGACCCACATGAAGGTATTGTAGAGTATGATATGTACTTGTGGCTACAAGAAAACAACTATAAAGGATTACTACTCTTTGACGATATACATCTAGGACCAGGTCATATGGGAGTTACATCTGGAAATAGTATGCAACAGTTTTGGGACAAAATTGATAATTCATTCAAATTGGACATTACATCGGTTGGTCATTGGTCTGGAACAGGGCTTGTGAGCTTTAAAAAAGAGAATACTACGATTTCAGCTTAAATATATCTGCAAAATCATACATATGACAACTCCATCATTTGGTGCATATTTTCAATGCTATAAAAATCCATATGCAACCTATATGGTTTTAGAATCATTTAGACGTCATTATCCGTCATCGACTGTTGTTTTATGTTCAGATAATGGATATGATTATACAAAAATGGCCGAACATTTTAATTGTATTTACCATCATCGGACCAAAAATATGTGGTTAATCTATGGAGATTGTGTGGAACTAGATAAAGGTAAAGATGGGGCACATATTCCATGGGCTAAGGAGCTTCTCTCACATATGAAATCAATGTTTTCATTGATAAAAGAAGATTATATTTTATGGTTAGAAGACGATTTATCGATTAATCATCCGATATCCGATTCATGTATAAACGATATCAATGGTTTCAATCCAAATCACTATTGGGAAAATATGAAAGTGCAACTATCAAAAACGTATACACATATTCATCCATCAAAGGACTATACATGGTCAGGTGGCGGCGGTTCTATTTTTAATAAAAGTTCGATATTGCGCTATCTTGATAATGAAATTATTATTGATGACCTTTTAATGAATTGGAGTAGTTACAATTTAACACGCGAGATTGTTTGTGATTTTTTACTGTCTATCATTGTGCATTGTAATTGTGGAACAGTTGGCTCTCTTCATGCAGTAGAAGATGGGCCGCGCAATGAGATTGTATCATCATTGGCGATACAGCATCAATATAAACGATACTATGGTGTACCAATGCCACACGAGTTATATTATTTAATAAAAGAATAATCATGTATCTAAAACAATATTCATATCATAGAATAATATGAATATTGTAGTATCAATACAATACCATAAGTGATACTCTGTATATAATTGCTATACACGATATAAAGTATATCAATATGCCATAATAAGAATGATTAGACAATGGAATACACCGAATGGTATTTTTCGTACCTTAGAATCCGATTCTGCCTTTCATTCAGAATTTTCAAATGGTCGCGCATGGGATGCAACACTCATTGATTCAATATGTTCTTATCTTCCTAATAGGGGAACCATTTTGGATGTAGGTGGACATATTGGTACACATGCTATACCCTATTCCAAACGTAATCCTGATGCGAAAGTGTACACGTTTGAGCCACAACATTATATCCGAAATATATTAGAGCATAATAAAACACTTAATTCTGCAGAGAACCTAATCATTCTCCCATTTGGAGCAGGACATTGTGAAAGAAAGGTTCATCTTGCAAATGACTTTAGGTCGGATGGATATTCTATAGAACAAAAAGTGGACTATCATACACAACAACCATCGAATTATGGAGGACTTGGAATTACTAATGACCCTACTGGAGAGGAGATTCATTTAAAGACAATTGATTCATTTGGATTTGAGGATGTAACCTATATTAAAATCGATATTGAAGGTGCAGAAACACTTGCTGTATATGGTGCACGTAATACCATTGAAACATATCGACCAATCCTTTTGATTGAGCAATCGGATAAAAATATTACATCACTCTATGTTTCAGACTGTGAGGAGCTTTCTACATTTTCAGTTACTGATTATTTACTATCTTTGGGATATACTAAAGTAGACCTAGGAAACTTTAACTATCTATATAGAATAGATAAGATTCAAGTAAGTCTAGATGAATGTGAAATGACAATTTCATCAGAATCAGGCGAAGATGGAATCTTATTTGAACTATTTAGACTATTTGGTACTACAAATAAATCATATGTAGAATTCGGAGCGGAAGATGGTAGTCAATGTAATACACGCGCATTGCATGAACATAAGGGGTTTAACGGTTATCTATTTGATATGAATTATGAAAATCATAATATAAATCTATATAAACATATAATTACTACAGATAATGTTATTGACATATTTAAACAATATAATATACCAAATGAAATGGATCTATTATCCGTTGATATCGATTCGCACGATTTTTATGTATTAGAGAAAATATTATCACAATATTCTCCTCGTATTATTGTATGTGAATATAATGCTACACATTTGCCTGACCAGGATAAAGTTGTAAAACTCGAAATCAACACCTTCCATGGAAATTATTTTGGAGCAAGTATATTATCCTTTTATAAATTGGGAAGAAAGTATAATTATTCATTAGTTTATGCAAATCATAAGGGAGTAAATTTATTCTTTGTAAAAGATTCCGTGCTATACACTTCCAATTATACTATTAAAAATATAAATAATATAGAATCTATCTATCGAACACCTAAATATGGAAAGGGACCAAATGGAGGACATGATGAGGATAAATTTAATAACGAGTACATTGATACGATGAGTATATGGAATATTCTATCATAAAATTCTGATGCATTTTATACATATGAGATAAAGTGGTTTAATATTACAAATCTAGTCTAATTAAATGGATTTTCAACAAATGGATATATAACATCACTGAATATTTGTTTTACAAAGAAAAATGATATTTGGTCTTGAATTCCGCATTCATTAATATGTTCATACCATGTAGTATTAATTTCAACCATTTTTACATGTTTCATATTTCTTATTAAAAACCCACACGCACAGTGCGTTTCTACTTTTTCATGTAACCCGCGCAGAATCTGACGTTCTATATATTTTTTGTAATTATCACTTTGTATCATATATCTATCTTGGTGCATACTATCATTATATTCTTCCCATACAGTACGCTGAACAGGATGGCTCCTTATCAGTAATGCGTACGTCTCTTTTATAAAATATTTATCTATAAAATCTTCCACAAATATGTCATTTACTTTATCTAATTTACTATCTATATAGCATAAATAATCATAGTCTTTTAATTCGGTATATTCATGTGGCATGGTCTTTATATGTTTACCAATCATACAACTTTCAATTAAATCATCGCATGTTGGCCTGTCATCTAAAATCCCAATCCATTGTGTACCATGTAGCTGTTCAATGAGTGTTATATTATTTGTATAATAAAAACACTTATACTTTAATGAAGGTACACTTGGAATTTTAAAGGCAGGATTATTGTTACTTCCATAAAAATACGTATAAAATGCCAAGTTTAAATCTGTCATTTTATATAGTATTATATTTATTTGTTTAAATAGAATATATGTTCGATATGATATCCTGTATTAGTTTCAAGCGATATTACCTCACAGTTTATATTATATTTTTCAAAAATTAATAATAAGTCATTTTTATTAAATGAAATATCAGGAACATCTACTCCATGCTGTAAGTTATGTGCAATTTCTTTTGTTTCATTCGTAAATGGTGTAAATAGAATCAAACACATTTTACTTTTAAACGAATTACATGCATTCTCTAAAATTTTTTCCCATTTATAATTATGCTCCAAGATATGTCTCATAAATATACCATCGACGCTTGATTGATAATCTAGTAAATCCGCTTTTATATCTGATAGTGGTGTATTAGAACCATCAATGCCGGTATATTTATTTAAATCACCATTAACAAATAATCTCTTAAACCCTCCAACACCGCAACCCCAGTCTTCAATTGTATTACATGTTTTTAAAAATTCATACCCCAATATGTATGTTATCGTATCTCCGTATTTAAATGAACCAATATCATCCTTTGTTAGATTTTCATACCATTTATTCCATTTATCGGCCATTCTATAATAGAATATGATTTTTAAATACTATTACAAAAAAAATAATAATTCATATAATTCTGATGCGAATTATTTTTTATAAGATACAGTTTGTCCTTATAATCAGGTAATACATATCCAATTAGCGTTTGTTCATTATCCACTTGAAGTTTTTCTAGAAATTCAGAAATATATAATTCAGCTGATCGTTGACACAATTTATATAGAATATCCTTGTTTCCTCCAAAAAATCCTGCCATAATGAAATTAGTATTGGTTCCAATATAGCTTTCGATATGAGAAGGGTTATGTAATATATCCATTAGTTCATTCTCCTTTCCAATTTGAAAATATAATTGATTATTTGAGTGCAATAGATGAATAAGTTCATTATTATACTGATTCGATGAAATATCAAAATTCATAAATCGACTTAGCCCCGCATCGATCCAGAAAAACATATCTGTATTAAAAAAATTAGATTCGATTGCAGACATCATCCATTTAAATTTACTAGTAATAACAGGGATATATTCATAGCACTTATTTTCTAATCCATTTGGATGTTTTATTTTATATTTAAAATCAGTCTTTTCGATAATATGTTGTACAGTAGGAGTTGTATAATAGAATGGAACTTCATCCAATATAGTATAAATTGTCCTAGTAGGTAAATCCTTTCGAATCCTCTCTATCATTTCACGATTCTTTTCTTCGGTGTAGATAACAAGTGGAAATGGTATAAGTAATGTCTTTGAAAACCACTCTTGATACATAGAGAAACTACGATTATCATGCTCTTCTCTATGTATTTCATATAATGCAGTAACAAATGTGAATGACATGTTATACAAGTATAACATGTTATATCTTTATGTTCACTGGCATAAAGCTTTGATTAATTCAATTACACGATTTACATAGGTATGATTCTCTTGAACATACCGCATCGCCTGATAGATTCGATATGTATTATTTCTTTCATGTAATGCTATCGAGAATAGTTCCATCATATTACTATGATAGATAACATGGTCCTGTAAGATGTTCTTTACATGAATAGAATCTGTTATACCTAAATGACCATAACTAATAGCTTTTAGTACTCGACATGGAAGATATCCAATTTCTAAATGATTCTTACCATTTTTTACACCAAAGTTGCGTGTATCATCTTCTGTTCCAATCGGACGAAAATCAGGTGCAATAAATGATTTCTGCATTAATTCTTTATTTACATCAAATGTTAATGGAGTGTTCCATGGATTAGAAGATACCCATTGAATGCCATTTTTTATGCATATTTCCTTAAACGCTCGATGATTGTTAGAATGAGTAGGAGAGCCAATATAATAAATAGAATTGTCCCGTTTCAAGCGAATATCATTAAAATTAAATTCATGTGGAAGCAAATCCGTACCCCAATATAAATAAATACATTCATAGTTCATTGATTTAATTTCATTACCTCTCTTAGAAGTATGAATATCCTTATTAGAAGTCAGTTTTTCATACTTTGCATGAGGTGTAAGTTCAATAATTGAATGAGTTCCATCATCTAATTTAAAATCATTATTTACATCATGAATCTCATTCACATTAAATCGAATTTCAATGAGTCGTGCGCCAATCGAAATATATCGTTCAGGATAGATTGCATTATGAATATAATAAGAAGAAGTTGGTAGAATAGGGATATTTTTATCAGCATAACCTTCTGAAATAAATAGACAATGATTATAATCAAAATCAGTAGGAAAATTATCATCATGAAACCAATACGTATCTTTTCCAAATCCATCTCCAAATGTTTTAACCCACATTGCATGAATATAAGAATGTGTATGTGAATGAAGCGGAAATCCCCATACGATTACCTTCTTATATTTATCTAGGCACGTTTTTTCGTCTAACGATAATGCACTGCGATACATACCATCTATGTATTTTATGTCTTTATATCATACAATGTAAAGAAAACGTATTAAAAATGGATAGATGAACGTTGTATCAGTGAACATCAAAGGAGGTCTTGGTAATCAGCTGTTTCAAATCGCCGCAGCCTATGCCTATGCTCGGCAGAATAATGGTACGCTTCAAATTATTGCAAAAAAGGAAAATGGCAAACGCCCTCTTTATTGGAACACGCTTCTTCAGCGAATCCAACCCTATCTGGTAGAGTATCTACCATCCACTCTTCATGTATGGCAAGAGGCATATCCCACGATGTATAAGGAAATTGAGCCACTAGGACTACAGGGAATCTACCTACAGGAATACCTACAGACATCAAAATACTATCCCACAGATGAAATCAAAGCCGAAATCAAACAACTGTTTCAACCCTCCAAACAGCTTCTTAAAACGATTCAAGAAAAATACAGTCAACTCTTGGAAAAGAAAGAGCGAGTCATTGTAATGCATGCGCGTAGAACGGACTACCTAATTCATAGGGAAATTCACGGACCACTCGATTCTAGTTATTATCAAGAAGCAGTTAAACGTATTCTTCAGCGTGTCCCTGAACCCATTTTTTTGCTATGTGGAGATGACCCGATGTACTGGAATGAAATTCGAAACGCGATTCCAGAAGTCTTTCAACATGAACATATGATTCTTGACGGAGAAACAGATATTCACACATTTGCTCTATTGCAACAATTCCAGCATTTCATTATGTCCAATTCAACATTTATTTGGTGGTGTGTATGGCTCGCTTCTACCAATCACGTGTTTGTCCCATCCAAATGGTTTGGGCCAGAGGGACCCCAATTCTATGAGGATATTTATGAAAAAGAATGGGAGAAAATCTAGAACGTGATAGGAACAAATGGTATCGATACCAATTCATTAAAATAAGCTCGAAGACCTTTTATGGATTCTTCTAGTTCATCGGTTTCCAGTCCAAATAGTAGATATTGATACGTTGCTAGAGTTCGAAAACTATGCTCCACATATGACTGTGGAATTTGTGTGGTACATCCCTTTTTCATCGCTTTCTTCATAGAAAGGCCTGTACCAACGGATGCAAAGTGTATGATTTTATCCCCGCAATCCATTTTAGTATTTAAAATGGGATAGGAATTTAGTTTACTTCCCTCTTGGTTTAATCCTCCAATGATATTAAAATCAATCGTTTTCATTTTTCCTCCATGATGCAAAATCACATAGCTAACCGGATCAAAGAAATCTAGAATATGAAATGGTAATGGGGTAGAGTATCCTCGAATCATAAAAATTAGTTCTTTTGATTTATATTGATTTACATGAACCATAGATGCCTTAAAGCCAAAGCAATAGGTGGAAATGACATCTGGTTGATGACGAATGTCATCTCTTCCATTAAGGTTATTTTTGTAACAACGTATTGGTCCTACTAAATCATTGGAATATAGTCCGTGTATGATATCATTTACAGCATCGCCTCGGAAAATCACATCTGAATCAAAATGGATAATATTATGAGAAGGATAAGAACGAATTACATTTTCCCATATTATCGCTGTTCCTAAATGACCGTCTTGCTCGTATATATTAATCATGGATTCATTTACACACTGAAATATAATCTTAGACAAATCGTATCGTGATTTATGCTTTTCAAAATAAACCATGTCGGTTGGAGTAAGATAGATATGGACAGGATAGGGATGATAACACTGATAGGATAGAATAGCATTGAGGCATATTTCAGGACAATTGACACATTCAGTATAAATAATATGTTTTCGTGATACATACTCTACATCGTCTATAAATGATGATAGTATGATATCATTCATTCGCCATATCGACTGTTTGACATCTCCTAACAGATGATATCCAATGGCATGGTCTTCAATGATTCGAGATGAAATGGATGTTTTCATTTCTAGTAACATTTTAACTGCAACTTGTGATAGAAAATAAAAACGCCCATTACAGTACGTAGCTTTTTCTAAAAATAACTTCTTTGGCAATTCATTATGCACTGTCCAATATGTAGAATAGTGATTATCAACATTGATAGTATAACCCCCATAGTGATGCGATTGAATCCTACTATCAAGTATTTCAAAAAAAGTAGGCTGGATCAGCATCTGGTCATCATCTGTTTTCAAAATATAATCATATGGTATCGTTTGATGAACAGCATGAATCGCCGTGATGATTTTAGATGGCAGTGACAAATAATCGTCTTTTGTATTAACATACAGAATACGTTCTTCCATATCGAATGAAAAATCAGAATCACCACATCGTTCCTTGTCACCAATCACATGAAAATAGGATACATATTGGGGGATATGCTGTAACCATGTTTCTAATTGCATTTTTCTTTTATGAGCATATTTCTTACAAGACAAAATGAGTAAGATATATTTCATTATGATATAAAAATCTCATATCCTTTAAGCGCATCAATATAAAGATATGAAATCAATCACATAATAGACATGTTTGGATATTATATTAATCTGGATACACGAAAGGACCGAAAGGACCATATGAACACAAATATTATTGAGAGATATCCGTTTTTTAACCATGTTCAGCGAATGAATGCGGTATATCATCGAAATGGCGCATTGGGATGCGCATTATCTCATCAACATGCTCTCAAAAAATTCATATATGAACCGAACGAAGACTTTTTGATGATAATCGAAGATGATCTAGTGATATTGAATGAATCAAACTTCCTGTCGTTCTGTAATGACTTTGAATCCATTCGAACCTCTGATACATGGGATATTATCGTATTCACACCGCGCGGAGACCGAGTACCAGGAGATAGTGAAATGACAGACCATCGTTTCCAACGAATTCGAAATAACCAAACCACAACAGGATATATTGTGAAACGCGCCTTTGCAGAAATTTTACTTCAAAATATTAATGAAAGTATTCAATTACTTCAGAATGGAGTAGAATTGGATACTTGCGCAATTGACCAGTACTGGAAACGTCTCCAAGATAGGTACCAATTTTATTACTATCAGGATATCTACGCGGGTCAGTTGGTAGGATATTCTTCTATTGAGAATCGAAGCGTCGATTACAATGAGCGGTATTTGAATCAAACATAATCAACATCCGTATGATGTTTCACGTTGCTCAATGTCCGAAAAATTGGCGTATTGATATCCAATAGCGGGAAATACACCATACCAATTCCCATGGGGTTGAATGTTTGTCCAATAGATATCGATGCAGTTTTGCTCGGTTTTACCATTCCGCTCCATGTCATAGGTTGCCTCTTTCATATTTTGAAGAAGGGTAGGAATATAGTCGCGACGTATTAGATACGAAGATGTGGTTTGTGAAAATAATACCCTCTTTATCGTGGGTACATTCGTATCTTCATATCGTAAGTAGGTATGATTATAGGATAGTACTCCTGCATCCAGTTTTGGCATAAGAAATAGATTACGAATGGATGACTGGTTAAACTCAGCGGAATTCATTCGGAATGTAAAATCATCCTCCAGAATCAGCACAGTATTCCACTCGGGATGGGCAAGTGCTTCGCTAAGGGCTTTAATATGGCTTAGACCACATCCCAATGCACCAGGGTCACGAAGAACAGCGTCAACTCGATGAATTTTATGTTCAGGCACTCCTAGTTTTTCCAGGATTTCATGTCGAATATGTGCTTCTCGGTCGGTTCGATGGGCAAGATTGATATAGAGAACTGCATCAATCTCCTCCATAACTATGCAATAGATTTATAGTCTTCTTTATGTTCAGTCATTAATAAATTTAAACCCCTTTTTCTTGTAAAAATGGAACATTTCGTCAAAATTGGTACCAGTCAACCAGATAGAAACCGGTTCACATCCATATTGTACTGCTTTTTCTGGATGACTTCCATACATATCATAATCCAATGGCGGATGAGGAGGAACAAATGTCTTGATACCAATCTGTTGAAAGGCGTATGATAGACCCATGTCCTCGCCGGATCGAAAAAGCATAGTATAATCAGGAACAATTCGAAACAGTTCAGGAAGCCATAATCGCTTGAAAAACCATGCATGACATACCATATCCACCTGCTGTGTAGTATAATTCGGTCCATCCCATCCTATACGCTTTCCAAAACTATTATACTGTTGTGAATTGCGATGAAATCTCCATCCAATTGTACCAAGCAATCCGTTCACCTCTTTGATAGTAGACAAACAATTTTCAAACCATTTACGACCAGGAATCGTATCATCATCGAATACACAAATAAACTCAGTGTTTGCTAATAGGGCGGCGGCAAATCGAGCCCATACACCCATATTTTTACTGCAATCCATAATAACAATAGAAGGATCCTGGCGAATATCATCTGGGAATTCGTATCCTTCTGCATAATTTCGCCAGATAATGATTTGCTTGGGCGGAATCGTTTGCTCCCGTAACGCCGTAATCTGCTCATGAATGACATGTGGTCTCTTATAGAAATTTAGAATTGCAGTAATGTCGTTCTTTTGTATACCATGACCATTGATGAAATCACATATAGTATGACCATAAATATCGGTATCTTTCATATATAGTCGATTTGAAGACGGTTTCATAAATGAATCAATGGCAGACCCAACATCTACATATTGGTGACCTGGATACAATTGATGCAACATGGGAATAACAAACTTAGTAATGGGGCCCGCTGAAAATAGAAAAGTAAGTGGCTCTTTTGCATCCCGTACTAGATTTCCAATCCATCGATAGATATCCTTTAAAAATGTGTTTTTGTCCTTATTCCATGAATCAACTAATCGTTCAGAAACGGGATATCGTTGTAACACACGTAAAGGGCCATCCATTCGCTGTCCAGAACCAATATAATGAATAGGATGTTGCGAATCTATCAAATACTGAGTAAATGCCTTCCAATTCTCATTACAAAAGATGCATGCATAGGTGATTTGTTTCGGTTGGAGCTCCCATGTTTTTTTGTACCACGAGGTCATATCTTGTTCATGGCACCCTGGGCATGGAATACCGACATAACAGGCATCGAGTCCTTGAATAAGATTCTTTACATCGTATAAATCTTGACGAAGGATACCTCCGCTAAACTTCCACCCATCCTGTGTTTTTACTTCATTTTGGTTCATAACAAGATACTCTCCATCACCTGGACGAATGATAGAGAACGGTGTTCGATTCCTTAGTTTTCGTAGAAAAATAGACAAATGCTCCACTGAGTTACCTTGTAGTTCCATGATTGATTCATTTGATAAATCTGTTTAGATTCTTGAATCTAAACCAATTACACTAGAATACAATAATTGAATGAGGGTGGTATATTGTTATATTGGACCCTTACCTGAATATGCAATCGATACCGTGCATCAAACCCGTTTATTCTTTTCAGGTCCGATTGATTTTATTATTAGCGACCTGACATCTCCTTGTATTCCAATACTCAAGAAATATGATGTAACGATTGTACCCTATGAAACGGTTCGGCACAGAGGATTTGAAGACTGTATCGCCCAATATGAGTCTAAATTCTCCTATTTAGAGGGACTAAAAGGCCGTGAGCGCCTTTTCATTTATGCATTTGAGCGATTTTTTGTTCTCTATCAATGGGTCATACAGCAAAACCTGGAGGATATTTTGTTCTTGGAGCTCGATAATTTGATTTACAGCGACCCATATGAATGGGAGGAATCATTTTGCGCAAAAGAAATGGCATTCATGTTTGATAACTATGACCGATGTGCATCGGGTATTTGCTTCATCCAGAATGCAGATGTATTGCTCCAATTTACGAAATGTTGCATTCGATACATTTCGGAAACCGATACCAGCAAGAAATTTATGACGGAGATGCAAGCTCTGGATGAATTCTGGAAGATGGAACCCCATCGGGTTCAGATTCTACCCACCCACTGGCCATCTCCTTCCGTTCCAGATGCGACACATGAGAACTATCATCGATACAAAAAAAGCATATTCGATTCAGCTGCCATGGGAATTTATTTTGGCGGAGTCGACCCATTTCACACGGACGGCCTTATTATTACGGGCCTTATCTCGATTTGGTCTGCCATTAATTATACACACTACCAGTTTGAGTGGAGAACAGATGAACAGGGTCGTTTGATTCCCTATGTATATAATGATTCCTATTGGGTGCGTATTAATAATTTACATATCCATTCCAAGATTCTTACTCCGCACGTATCAAAAGAATAATGATATTACTCGCAATCGAAGTTGATACTGAACGGATACTTCAAGAAGCAGAAATCGCGCCATGTACCTGAGCGGTCATAATCGCGGTCCAATTCCGTCCATCCAAAGAGGCGCTTTCGAGTCTGGTCAATCCATTCTGGAAAGGGTTTCCATACCTTATATTTGAACGTAAATACTAGATTCATAATAGTCATTTCATTACAACGACAAATAGGGTACTTATTCATCTGTTCCACCAAAATGGGCAAGGAGACCTTCGATAACAACGCAGTATCGTACATCCAGATGCAATTCAAAAAGTATCGCTCATGTACAATGGTTGGATCATACTCTTCAAAGAGCCGTGCGACCACTTCTGGATTACGGTCGGTTTCAATGATTCCACCAAACCTCTTCTGTGTATCATCCTTTGGGGAATCATCTGGCGCCATAAGTACACCCTCGCATGGTATGTCGGCCAAGTATTGTATCTTATCGAATACACGTAGACCTGCATCTAGATAAATGACACGCTCCCATTGGAGAAACCAATGATGAAATACGTAGAACTTATCCCACTGGGTTAGCTTAGTAAATTCGCGATTATCACAGGTGGGGCGAATCGGAACATCGCGATATTTCTGCAAAAGCGCGGACGTATCAAGATGTTCCACGCGAAATGGTGTAACACGGTAATAATCAAGGAAATTGGAGGGCGCATTGAATCCAACCGTAATCAGCACGAGGTCACCTGTCCATTCTCCACGACTTCTAATGTCCATAATTGTCCTTTTCACTTTGTGAAAATATCCTGCATCTGTCAACGTGACGACTACTGTTTTCATTCTACAGACGTCATTTATGAGTCCGTTTAGGCTATGAAAATTGAATCGCCGGCGCGCCGATTCATTCACACCACCATGTCATTCCTCATTGAGCCTGACCTTTCTACCGCGCCTTCTGTTCTTCCGCTGCATCCCTATACCTTTCCCATTGATGCATTTCAGCAACACGCCTTTTCGGCAATTGCAAAGGAGGAACATGTACTCGTCTGCGCCAAGACAGGTTCAGGAAAGACTCTCGTAGGCGAATATCAAATCCATCATTCCCTTAACAAAGGAAAAAGAGTATTCTATACAACCCCTATCAAATCACTTTCGAATCAGAAATTCTATGACCTAAAACATCAATTCACCGAAGCTACCGTTGGAATCATGACGGGTGATATCAAGTTCTGCCCTGATGCACAGATTGTGATTTTGACCACCGAAATTCTCCGAAACTTATTGTACAAACGAGGTACTGCAACTGAACATCTTGGTCTTACTGCGTCATTATCCTTGGAAAACGTAGATGCAGTTATCTTTGATGAGTGCCATTATATCAATGACAAGGACCGTGGAAAGATATGGGAAGAGACAATGATTCTTCTTCCGCGCACCATCAAGATGGTAATGCTTTCGGCGACGCTAGACCATCCTGAGTATCTTGCCGAATGGCTTGGAACATTGAAACAAACGCCCGTTCATTTGATTCAAACACATTATCGAATCGTACCCCTTACACACTATGTACTCGGCAAAGAAGACAAAATGATTCCGTTGATGGATGCGAGCGAGGCCTATCATGAATCTGTGTATCAGGATTGGTATCGGTCCTATCATGGTCTCCAAAAAGAGCTCATGGCATTCCAGCAAAAAGTAGCGGATGTCAAACAGGCGGGAGCAAAGGGGGGTGTAGACGGAAAGGTTCATTCTTCACACTTTGTTCATCGACTTAATGAGGTTACCGCACATCTTCAGAAAAAAGAGCTTCTTCCCGCCCTATTCTTCGTTCTCAGCCGAAAACAGTGCGAGGCCTACGCCCAAAAGGTAGAGCATTGCTTACTGGATACATCCGATACCGCAGCGGTTAAACATATTATTCACTTTCATCTGCACCGTCATATGCGAGAGCTAGAGAAGGTTCCTCAGTATCATCAGGTATATGCGCTTCTTTGTCGAGGCGTCGCCTTTCATCATAGCGGTCTTCTTCCTATCTTAAAAGAAATCATTGAAATCCTATTCTCTAAGGGATATATCAAACTCCTATTCTGTACCGAAACCTTTGCAGTAGGACTCAATATGCCGACGAAAACCGTTATCTTTGCTGGATTTAAAAAGTATGATGAGACTACTGCCGCGATGCGGATGCTGCGCAATGATGAGTATATGCAGATGGCAGGGAGAGCAGGGCGTCGTGGCAAGGATGATAAGGGGGTTGTATTATATGTACCAGACCATGAACCCGTTCGACCTGATGAGATGTATCGTATGATGAAGGGTGCCCGTCCGCCTCTGGAAAGCCGAATGGATTTTCATTACGATTTCCTGTTGAAAACCTTGAACGCCTCTGCCCCGAATGAACCCCTGACATGGCTTCGCATCATGGAACAAAGCTACTGGTTTCAGCAGCATCAGAATCACGTACGTGCATCAAAGAAGGAAATTAAGGAGATTCAGGCAACTATATATGGATTGAATCTAGTGGAACCCTTTCGGAGCGGATGTGCCGCTCGATTGAGCCTCGAACAAAAGATAAAGAGTTCCGTGAATGCCGAGCGAAAGCAATATCAACGTGAGCTAGATAGTATCAAAAACCGACAAATGGGTCCGAAATGGAATAAGGCAATTGGAGATTATCAAACCCTTCATAGATTGGAACAAGAAAAACAAGACAAAGAAGCTGCATTACAAGAATGGGAGAATCACAAAAGCAGCATCCAACCTGTCGTACAGATGCTCTATGAACTGGGATACATCCGTCATGCAGACCCCTATACACTTACCAATGAGGAGCTTGGGTTAAAAGGAATGTTGGCCACGGAGATTAATGAGGGACATCCGATTCTCATGACGGAATTATATCATTCAGGGCGATTGCACGGTCTTACTGGCGATGAACTGGTATGCGTTCTATCTATCTTTCAAGAGAATAAGGATACGCAGCCAATGATTGACAATTTGAATGTATCTCCTGCCGTGGGTGCAGCGGTTCGAGACATTCAACAGATGGCACGAGAGATGGAAGAGATGGAGATGCGCATTGGATATCCAGTGGAAGGATATTGGAATACTTCCACTGTCATGATAGAACCCATTCGAAGATGGATGGAAGGAGAGCACTCGTCCGTCCTTTGTGTAGAATATGGTATCTTTGAAGGAAACTTTATTCGCAGCATTATGAAATTGGCTAATATTCTGGATGAATGGCTGGCACTGGCAACCTATTGCCAGCATACAGAACAGGTCCAGAAAGTAGTGGATGTACGCAGTCGTATTCTTCGAGATGTTGTCGTATCCGATTCACTCTATTTGCGCCTCTAAACGCATTTGCAATGGCGAATTATCCCATGATTTCAAAATAGACTCGACCGCCTCGCGAATCGATGGAACATCGGGGCACAATTCCAATAGGCGCGTCGAATCAAGTTTATTATTGGACCGCTCGGACAAAAGAATCTTGGACTGTTCCTCGAGCGTAAAGTTTTTCCATGTAAATGACGGGTCAACATGTGTTTTGTAGAGTTCCAAGATTTCATTGTGTGAAATCGTACCAGGATTGGTTAGATTAACGGTACCTGTTGTTTGTTTTGTCGCAAGACGAATCATAATAGGAATCATACCCTCCAGTACCGTCATGCTATTCGGAATGCTGCATACTTTTTCATAGGACGTGATTTTTGTAATAAAATTACGCGGACAATGGTATCCAACAATAGGCATTCGAATACGAAGATTGAGTACCGTCGAATCAAAGAAATGCATCAGACGATCCGTGAAACCCTTAACTGTGGAATAGCCACTCCCGAAAAAATTGGGCAGACTCTCTTCCTTAAATGAAGCTTCTGTGCTGCTGAAAATGCACCCAGTCCCAAGATAGGTAATATGAATTCCATATCTCTGGCCGAGAATGGCAAGGACGAGTGGGGAATACAAATTATCACGGACATTTTCTACCAATTTCCCTTTTTGTTCCAAGTAATCAATTGTGGAATATCCAGGTCCATGGGTTCGTCCGATAAGACAAAGAATACGATCGGGAGTCACATTCATAAGTTCATCCTCTACCATCTTCTCATCATCGGCACGTGATACTGCCTCTACCACGGTCTCACCATTATTACGAAGATAGGAACATACCATGCCGCCAATCCAACCCTTTGAACCATATACTAGCCACTTCATCGTGTCTGATATGAATCATGCGCGAGGTGTTTATATTCATATAGATAGAACGATGAATTAAATCGAATATAAAGAATTCAACGCGATAAATGGATAGATGACGTGGTACGAGCTTGAAATCCTCGCACTAGATTCTAGCATTTCCACCTTTTACCCGATTTCGCTCCAGAATCGCTCAGATGAGAACGCGGGCTTTGACGTGTTTTGCTCGACGGATGTCTCGGTGGAGAAGACGGTGCAATTTATTCCATTTGGCATTGCTGCTCGCCTGATTAAGGTTGTATCTTCGGAACATGGCGACGTCAAAACGGATAGTCATTTTTTGCTGATGCCTCGCTCCTCCATTTACAAGTCTGGACTGGTCATGGCCAATTCCACAGGCGTGATTGATAAGAGTTATCGCGGGGAGCTCAAGGCGCCCGTTTGGTCTATGACAGAGGCTTCAACGACCAAAAAGGGTGAGCGCTTGTTTCAGATTGTAGCACCAGATATGGGGTGGATTCGTCATGTACACTTGGTAGACTCTCTTCCTGAAACGGAGCGTGGTGCTGGAGGGTTTGGGTCAACTGGTAAGTAAACATGAGTATAAATATTACGCGCCTATGTGTAGTAGATGTCTACGTATGTAGAACATTCCTCTATTGACGACTCACGTGTAGAATGGAATCATGTAACGATACCCGATACGATACGCACACATCGAGGAACATTGGTCGAAATGGTGGAACGTCCAGAATGGGGGATGACATGCTACATGGATCGTGTCATTCAGAGCTGTGAACAAGATGAATCACTATATCACGAATCGCTTGTGCATCCCGTTATGGCGAGTACAGGATGCCGAAAGAGGGTAATGATTATAGGGGGCGGAGAAGGAGCTACTGCAAGAGAGGTATTGAAATGGCCCGATGTTGAACAAGTCGATATGTATGAGTGGGATAAGGACGTCGTGTCTCTATTTTCAACAAAATATACACAATGGGCAAAGGGAGCATGGGAGAATCCAAAATTATCCATTCATTATGAGGATATATTCGAAACAATTTGTTGTTATCCATCGAAACGATACGATATCATCATCGTCGATTTATTTGACCCATCAGAGGATAATATGGCATCGTGGGCTGCATTATTTCAGCATCTCCCATATTGGATGAATGAAAACGGTGCTATGGCATTATATGCAGGAATTCGGTCGATTACCATGGTTCCACAACCCTATCAGCGGCTTTTTAATATTATTCGTTCTAACTGGAATTCATCCGATAAGGAAATAATATCCTACCGTGTATTCATCCCATCATTTTTAGGAGAAAGTACGTTTATTCTTTTAAAATCGCGTGCATATCAGAGTACCATCGATAGAGTAATACCCTACTCGCATATTACAAAAGATATATGGAAATCGTATAAGGAATTTAATTGGTAGAGGGAGTTTTCCATGGAGTATATATTTGCTCCTTTATAGATACTTGTTGTACAGGTTGTGATTCTTGTACCACTTGTAATTTGGTTGATAACGCAAAACATCCACTGTCCTGCTGCTCTCGAAGTTGTATCAAGTGATTCAAACTCTGCTGATTCTCTTGATGCAATGCTGTATTAGACGGTCGTTCGATGGTCGCCGTATTATGTTTGCTGAATCGCCGTATTCCGCACACGAATGGACTGCTCATCGGTTTAAAATTTGAGTAGAAAATGAATTCAGGAATGGCTAACGCGATGGAGCAACTTCGAGCCATGTGGGGCAATCCTGTAGAGGAACCACCATCATCCCTTCGTGGTATTCTCCAAACCAAGGACTATGAGCGTTTTATGATTCTAAATGATATTGGCGATGTGATTCATACCTTTGTTGGTGGGAAAACGGCCAATCGATGTCTTCCAGGCGACCATGTAGCATGGGTCGATGATACATGCGAATTGGAACTAAGAGACCAGCATCCCCTTATCATTGGAACACTGCAACTAACGAGCAAATCAACATATGGTATGACGAAACGTGGTAGCTTAATGTATCTCTGCATTCCGTATGAAAAACGTTATCCTCCCTTTATCGTGGGCTCATCAGAGAAGGATAAGAGCCAGAATAAGATTGTGCTGATTTCTTTGGAATCATGGGATAAAACTACGTTTCCGCGAGGGTCGATACAGCAAACGCTTGGAGTTTCAGGAGAGGCGACCGCCGAGCGAGAGGCACTGATATGGCAGGCATGTCCATGGAAGTATCCAAAATATACATATGAACCGAAACTATCATCTCGGTCGCACCGTACACACCTAACAGGTTATACCTTTCATGTTGACCCTGAAGGGTGCCGCGATGTGGACGATGTCTTTACATTTGAGCCTGTGGATGGAGGGTGGAGAGTAACTATTACCATTAGTGATGTGGCTGCGTACGTCGAGGATGGAAGTGCAATCGATATCATGGCATCATTGATTGGCCAAACACTCTATGACCAGGAGGGACATGTGCTTCGACCCATGCTCCCCGCAGAATACTCTGAATTGGCCTGTTCACTTCTTCCAGGAAAGGAATCACACGGAATCTCGTTCCAATTCATGTGGGATGGATACGAAATAAAAGGGAAAAAATGGTTTCTGTCCACTCTTCGCGTGAATGATTCGTATACGTATAAAGAGTTCCAGGCAGCAACCGATTCACCCTATCAAGCGCCCCTGAGAGCGATTGCATCCTATTTGGCCAAGATAGAGGTCGATGATGCACACGAATGGATTGCACAGATGATGATTCTGTATAATACCGAGGCAGGAGCCATGTTGAAAGCGGCCGGTCAGGGTATTCTGCGGCGGCATTCCGCGCCGGATCGCAAAAAATGGGAGACGTACCAAAAGCACGTTCCTGAACTGGAGCGCATGGCATGGTCATCGGCAGAGTACTGTTTGGCAGAAGAGACGGATACGCAGCATTATGGACTCTCCACCAGTACCTATGCGCATGCATCGAGCCCCATTCGTCGCTATGCGGACCTGGTGAACCAACGTATATTGTCTACATTACTTCAGGGTTGTGAACGAGAACAAGAACATTACATTGTACCACAAGCTATGTATGACATGAATCTGAGAGGAAAGGCTGTCAAACGGTTTGCAAGAGATATGGACTTATTGCAAGCGATTCTCTCAGGTCAAACGGAATTTCGTGCGATTCTAATGGAGGCGCAGTCTCGTCGTGGTCTCATGAATATGCCCACACTTGAGCCACTGGCCACGAGTGGAATGGTTGTACCAGATGAATGGATGAAACTCAAACTCTATGTGCCGGCTTGGAAACGGATGATTTCGACGACCTATCGTATGGCCTCGGAACACAGTGTATGGTCACGCGATGAGACAGAGCAAATCGACATTATGCCGTTTAGAGAATACCACATTCGATGCGCATTTTCCCCTAATGCAAGGAACTGGAAAGAGCGAGCGGTAATTCACTTATACGCTCCACTATCAACTTGAGGATTCAAACTGGGGGTCTTATTTTTGTTGGAAATTCATAAAATTGACGCGAACAGAGTCTAGAGCATAGACAACAACTTCTCCCTCCAAGACAGAATGCCAGCCGGTTTCAATCAACATTCTTCTGATGTCGAGTCCATCGTGGGCGTCCAGTTCAGCATCCTTTCCCCTGAGGAGATTGAACGTAGTTCCGTCGTGGAGATTACCTCGCAGACTCCCTATGAAGGAACGGAGCCCAAGATTGGGGGCTTGTTTGATCCGCGCATGGGCGTACTGGACAATGGAAAGGTGTGTCGTACGTGTGGTCAAACCAATCATGGTTGCCCCGGTCACTTTGGCCATTACCGTTTGACCCGCCCCGTCTATTACATCCAGTTCCATGCTATGATTATGAACGTTCTCAAATGCATCTGTATCCGTTGTTCCAAGCTCCGCATTGATAAGGAGTTGCATAAGGAGCTTCTGCATCGCAAGGGAGAAGCGCGTTGGAAGGAGGTTCTGGCGAAGTCAGCGAACATCAAGCGTTGTGGACAGGAGTGCGAGGATGGGTGTGGCGCGCCGCAGCCCGATAAGTTCACGCGCGAGGGAATTGCTAAGATTGTGGCACACTATCAAGAACTCAAGCAACTGCAGCCACTGGAGGTAGAGTACGTTCATCGTCTGTTTCGCCGCATTTCAGATGAGGACGTGGATTTCATGGGTCTGAGTCGCTACTGGTGCCGCCCTGATTGGATGATTTGCACGGTGCTGCGCATCCCGCCGCCGCAAGTTCGTCCGTCGGTGGTGCAAGATAACAATCAGCGCTCGGAAGACGACCTGACGCATAAGCTATTCGATATCATCAAGAACGATAAGACATTGCAGCAGAAAATCGAGGGAGGTTCGAGTAAGAATGTAATTGATGAGATGACAAACGTGGTGCAGTATCATGTGGCGACGCTGGTGGACAATGATATTCCTGGTGTCGCGCCGTCGGCCCAGCGCAGCGGTCGTCCACTCAAGTCTATCCAGCAGCGTCTGGGAGGCAAAGAGGGACGCATTCGATACAACATTCAGGGCAAGCGTGTCGAGTTCTCGGCGCGTTCGGTCATTACGCCGGATCCGAACCTGAGTGTCGCAGAAATCGGTGTGCCGCTGGAGATTGCGATGAATCTCACAAAGCCCGAACGTGTTACGCCCTATAATCTGGATAAGCTCTACAAGCTCGTACAGAACGGAGCGGATACGTGGCCGGGTGCGAAGACAATTGTGCGCAAGGACGGGCGCATGATTTCGCTGAAACACGTGAACACGAAGGAAATTGTGTTGTACAACGGAGATACGGTGAATCGTCACTTGCTGGATAATGACATTCTCTTGTTTAACCGCCAGCCAACTTTGCACAAGATGTCCATGATGGGGCATCGGGTCAAGGTGCTTCCGTACAAGACGTTTCGGTTGAATGTTCTAGTTACTCGTCCTTATAACGCCGATTTTGAGAAGGAATATAAAGCATAGACATCATATATAGATAGAAAGATGTCCGGTGTGGTGTATCAGATTATTTGTCAGTCCACGAAGAAGGCCTACATTGGCCAAGCAACGCAATTCAAATACAAAAACGGTACTCCATACAACTATGGAGCATCGGGTCGATGGAATGACCACATAGCAACCTCTAAGTCTCGCGAGACACCTTTGTGTAAAGCTATCCAGCAGTACGGTCGAGATGATTTCAAAGTAGAAGTTCTAGAAGAAGGACTTCTTGAAACATTGGACGAACGAGAAGCATATTATATCACGGAACGCAATACCGTATATCCAAATGGATACAATGTTGCATCTCATTCACGAAATCGCCATCGAGAGACATCCAATTTGCATGTATTCTACGAAGGCAAGGTGCGCTCCGCTATTATCTCTCCCATTCGAAAGAACGGCGAGTTGAAATCGGCGTATGTATACCTTACGATGAATGATGATACACAAGAACGGATTGCATTCGGCCAGAAAGCAACAGGTACGTATGAAGAAACACTTCGAGAAGTGACTGAATTCTTGGAGAGACTTCAGTGTCCTTATACAACCTCTACTGCAAGCAGTACAGTACTTTCTGAGAAATATGCTTCAAAACTGGAAGAGTTCAATGGAAAAGAAATCACATCGGTTCGTATTACAAGTGCATCCAATTTGATTGCGGTCTACATTGGAACGAGTGAGATGAACCTGAGCAAGGAACACAAGAGGATTTGCTTCGGTGGAAAGACCATCACAAAAGAGGAAGCGTATCAAATTGCAAAACAATTCGTGGATGAATTAAATATATCTGAACATGTGCTTTATGATTCTATACATAGTCGGCAACAGGTGACTGCTTGATAGGGTGTTGTACCTTCTATCAGGGAAAACAGTGTAAGTACTTCCATGGGTTCAATTTCGCCAAGTGAATCTGTGATATAATCATCTAGTATTTCGGCCTGCGCAAGCAGGCCTTGATGCAAGACCCTCAAATTCAGGGGACCCCCTAAAGCTTATGACTACGAACCACTCTTTGAAAAGAGGGTGGGGCCGCGGAGAAAGACCGCAAGGATATCGTAACAACGTCATGAGATGTGAGCCAAGCGAGGTAAACAATGGGCAATCCTGAGCCAAGTGCTAACGTATCGGTAATATGATACTAAGCATGCTGTGCAACGAGTAGACGTGGGTCGGTCATATGATGCTAAAGTCAGCATTATATGGCTTAAGGTGTATTCTAGTCCCTTTCCGAAAGGTAGGGTAGTAACGTTTGATGGCGATGAAATGAACGCGCATATCCCACAGAGCGATGAGGCGACTGTGGAGCTAGAAGAAATTGCGGCGGTGCCGCATCATATTATTACGCCGCGCCACGCCAAGCCGATGATTGGTGTGTATCAGGACACGCTGGTAGGTTCCTATCGTCTGACGCAGACGGGTATCGAGTTTACGCGCCGCGAATTCATGAACTTGATGATGTGGAACAAGCGCTTCGACGGAGCGATGCCGACGGCGCGCGCAGGAACGGATGAGCAGAAGCGCTGGACGGGCCAGCAAGTTCTCGGCGCGCTGTTGCCGCCGATTAATATCGAAATGTCAAACAAATCATTTGATAAAGAAAAGGGAGAAACCAAGGAGTCACACAACTTTGTGAAGATTGTGGAGGGAAACATCACGCAGGGTGTGGTCGACGGTGATATTTATATGAAGCCGTCCAAGGGTATCATTCACGTGACCTACAATGACCATGGCCCGAAGGAGACCGTAGCGCTGCTGGATGCACTACAGAACACGGTGGAGAACTTCCTCGTACTGAACGGTTTCAGCGTCGGCATTAGCGATTTGATTGCCGACGAGGAGACTAAGCGTCAAATCCAGGAAAAGATTCAGGAGAAAAAGAAACAGGTCGAGCAAGTTATTCTGCAGGTGCACCTTGACTTGTTTGACAATAATACAGGAAAGACCAATCAACAGGAGTTTGAGGACCAAATCTTTGGCATTCTCAATCAGGCGACGTCGGATGCGGGTTCGACGGGTCAGCAGTCGCTGTCCACTGAAAATCGTCTTCTAGCCATGGTCCGTTCGGGTTCAAAGGGTGAACCGCTGAATGTGGCACAGATGATGGCGTGTCTCGGTCAGACAGCGATTGAAGGCAAGCGTGTTCCCTATGGCTTTACGGACCGCACGTTGCCACATTACAAGAAATACGACGACAGCGCCGAGTCGCGCGGATTCATTGAGTCCTCGTTCATTCGTGGCCTGACCCCTCAGCAGTTCTTCTTTCATGCCATGTCGGGCCGTGAGGGTTTGATTGATACTGCCGTGAAAACGGCCGATACCGGATATATTCAACGTCAGCTCATTAAATCCATGGAGGACCTCACGGTTCAACATGATGGCACGGTGCGCGATGCCAATAACAACATTATCCAGTATCATTATGGCGAAGATGGTATCAATGCAACCAAAATCGAGACGCAGAGCCTTCCGATTGGTACACTATCTCAAGAAGAAATCCGTACGCAGTTTGGATTGCAGAATATCAACTGGAGTGAGGTGCTAGAGGACGGGGTGGTCCGTGAGAGCGAGGAGAGCGCTGTGACCGAGTTTACCGAGCAGGTGATTCAAGACCAGTTCATGATGGTAGAAGAGGTATTCCAGAAGAAGTCCCTGGACAGCGGTAGTGTGTTTGCCCCTGTGAATCTCCAGCGCTGGATTCTGAACATCAAGAATCGTTTCGGAATTAAGGGAGACCAAAAGACGAATCTGACGCCGCTGATGGTTCTCCAAGGAATCAATGCTCTCATCGAGCGTACGCAGCCCTATCACAAGATTTGGTGCGCCCTTCTTCGCTTCCACTTGGCGCCTCACAAGCTGATTATTGTGGAGCGTTTCACTAAGGATGCATTCGAGGTTCTCATGGAGCTCATCGTGGTGAGCCACATGAAGGCATGGGTGCAACCAGGTGACCAGGTGGGTATCGTGGCCGCGCAGAGTATTGGCGAGCCGAGTACACAGATGTCTTGTCTAAAATCTACCACAGTTTGTGTTACCGATGGAAAAGGGATGAGATTTTACGGATGCATCGGAGACCTAATCGACCCTCTCCTCGAGAAGAACAAGACGGATGTTCGTACCCTATCCAAGAATAGCGTAGCACTTCCCATGAAAGAGGATTACTACATCATCGGTGTGAGTGAAGACGAACAGACTTCATGGAAGCGTATCAGTGAAGTCAGCCGCCATCCTGCGAAGGGTGGAGTGGTCGAAGTGGTCACGCGGACGGGTCGTCGAACCACCGCAACGCTATCCCATTCCTTCTTGAAGCGTTCGCCGAAGGGAATTGTGCCGGTTCTTGGCTCGGAACTGGAAATCGGAATGCGCATCCCGATTGCCAAGGTCATCCCTGAAGTCCCTGGCGCACTCCATGAAATCACGCAGGGTGATACGACCTTTCAGCTGACGAAGGAGTTTGGCTGGGTATGTGGTATGTATCTTGCAGATGGATGCTTTAATGGAAACATTGTAAAAATTAGCAAGGTAAGTCCGATTGTCGAAAAGCGGTTGACTACGTTTGGCGAATCCTATCAAATGATGTTCTCGAAGCGTGAACATCAGGGTGAATTCGGCCCCTCGAAGGACAATAACCTTCACTCAAAGGACCTGAAGGACTTCCTAATGGCAACCTTTGACACGGGCTCCTACGAAAAGAAAATAGGCGGAACAGTATTCCATTGCAACGCGCAGTTTATCGCGGGCCTCATCGGTGGCTTCTTTGATGGCGATGGAAACATCAGTGTAGAGCGCCAATTGATTCGCGCGAGTTCACGTTCCAAGAAGCTCATCGAGCAAATCACCGCCCTGCTGGGATATGTGGGAATGTACGCAACCATGTCAGAGGAAACCAGTGTACGAATCAAGGACAAGGTACAGTATACGATGTGCATTCCCTACAAGTTTGCACAGGACTACCAAAGCAAGATTGGATTTCAGTTGGAGGAGAAGGCCGCTGCCCTTCAACAACTGATTGAACGCGGTCCGCCGAAGAAGGATGGTGTGGATAAGATTCCCGAGCTGGGTCAAATCATTGCGGAAACGGGTCGTCTGCTGAAGATGCCTGGTCAGAGCCGCAATTATGGTCGGTGGGCCAAGAAGGAGTCAATTGGACGAGAGACGCTGGAGGCGTACATGCCGTTGTTTGAGGCCAAGTTCCAGGAGCTCGAGGCGAGCGCAGAGAAGTGGGAAGGTCGTCCGACGGTAGAGGCGAATCTGATGCTTCTGCGTTCCGCTGTCCGTGCAGATGTTCTGTGGGATGAGATTGTGGAGCTCATCGAGTATGATGACCCGAAAGAGTATGTGTATGATTTCACGGTGCCAGGCAATGATAGTTTCATGGTGGACTGCAATGTATTGGTGCATAACACACTCAATAAAGTATTGTTGAGAACAGGTGACTGCCGAATAGGGTGTTGTATCTCCTATTCTGGAAAACAGTGTAAATACAACTATGGGTTACAATTGCGTAATCTATAATATAATCATCTAGTATCAAGGGCAAATGTCCGAGATGCAAGACCCTCAAATTCAGGGGACCCCCTAAAGCTTATGACTACGAACCACTCTTTGAAAAGAGGGTGGGGCCGCGGAGAAAGACCGCAAGGATATCGTAACAACGTCATGAGATGTGAGCCAAGCGAGGTAAACAATGGGCAATCCTGAGCCAAGTGCTAAGGTATCAGTAATATGATACTAAGCATGCTGTGCAACGAGTAGATGTGGGTCGGTCCTAGTGTTTGTGAAAACAGACATATGGGCTTAAGGTGTATTCTAGCCCCTTTTCGAAAGATTAGGGTAGTAGCGACATTTCACCAGGCAGGTGTAGCCTCGAAGTCCGCAGTGACCCGAGGTGTTCCTCGTCTGCGCGAGTTGCTGAAGGTGACGCAGAATCCTAAGGCGACTTCGCTGACAATTTATCTGAAGCCAGAGTATCGCAATAATAAGGAAAAAGCACGTGAGGTCGTGCAGGATTTGGAGCTAACCGTTCTGCGCAACATCACAGACAAAGTGGCGATTTACTGGGATGAGAACGACGAGTCGACAGTGGTAGAAGAGGACAAGGAGCTCATGGAGTTTTACCATTTGTTTGAGAAGGGTCTGATACAAGATGACCAGGTGGATGCGAGCACCCTATCGAAATGGATGCTGCGTCTGGAGTTGAATCAGGAGGAGATGTTTAACCGCAATATTTCGATTCAAGAGGTTGTATCCGTTATCAAGACTCAATTCGGTTCGGAGGAAATCAATGTAGTGTACAGCGATTACAATTCGGATCGTCTTGTGATGCGCATTCGTATTCCGAATAAGGATGGAAAGGAGAAAGATACTGCATCACAAATGGATGATTTTACAAATCTCAAGAAATTCCAGAATAAACTGCTCAACAGCATCGTCATTCGCGGCTTTCCAGGCATCAAGGGAGTTACCTTTCGCAATGACAAACAGTATGTAGAACAAGTAAACGGAAAGTATCAACAAGTAGAACAATTCGTACTGGATACGGATGGGTCGAACTTTAGCAAGGTCATGAATCATCCTGCCGTGGATGGAACAAAGCTCTATTCGACCAATGTATGGGATGTGTATGATGTATTGGGTGTAGAGGCAACGCGTGCCATCCTATTCAATGAAATCAGTGGCCTATTCGATAGCGTGGGTGTAAATTACCGCCATTTGTGCCTCTTGTGTGATGTCATGACCCGCTTTGGCCGTCTGATGTCAATTGACCGATATGGTATTAACAAGAATGACATTGGCACCCTAGCAAAAGCATCCTTTGAGGAAACAGAGAAGATTCTGTTGAAGGCTGCGCTATTTGGCGAGGTGGACCCTGTGACAGGAGTATCCGCTAACATCATGATGGGACAGGCGATTCGTGGAGGCACGGCCTTCTCGCAGATTCTTCTGGATGACCAAATGATTCCGCCGCTGTTGCGAGATATCGACATACAGAATAAACTACAGGAGGAGGAAGAGGGCGATTTGTCGCGATTTGAGGAGTCGGGCGTGTCTTCTGACCCGTGCTCGACCGCACATTTCCAGATGAACATGACACTGCCGGCCATATCAGAGGGCATGGATGAACCCGATATCGAATTATCAATTATTCAGGAGTAAAAGGGAACTAAAGATATGGACTCGATAATAGGGTATGGAATCAGCGGCTCTACATTCGTGGGAGAGCATTCGATTATATCCAAGACGATACTATTTTTCATGGCCATTCCAACTAGATTCAAACAAAATTGTCCATGAAAATACAGAAGAAGAAGTTGCACTGCATGCCTGTCGCAGTCGAATCAATCAATATGAAGAATGCCTTGAAAATGGCAAGAATTGGGAATACTATAAAAAAATTGTGAATCCATTTGAACTAGTGTATACGCAAAAGAAATATCCCAACTTCCCTGAATCCATCTGTTTTTTGAAGCCGCTTTCCCGTTCCTACTTCAAAATGATTGAGATGATTGACTTGATTGATTTCTACAGGTTATTTCCAGGCGAAACCATTCGAACGGCGCATGTCTGCGAGGGCCCAGGTGGTTTCATTGAGGCGCTATTTGACGAAGCAACGAAGAAAAACCGTAGCATACAATCTAGTATTGCAATGACGCTAAAGTCGAAACGAACCAATATTCCTGGATGGAAACGCGCCGCCTATTTTTTGAGGAAAAACAAGAACATTCGGATTCTATTTGGGGAGGATGACACGGGAGACATTTTGAAGCCCGAGAACCAACAACACTTCATTGATTATGTAGACAATCAAGAATATGGAGGAAAAGTGCACATTTATACAGCCGATGGAGGATTTGATTTTTCATGCGATTACACAAAACAGGAGGAAATGGTATTTCCATTGTTGCTGGCTTCTACCAAAATTGGACTAGAGGTATTGAAAGTTGGTGGTGTATTTATTTTAAAGCTATTTGATTACTATTATCCATCTACACTGGACCTATTATACTTTTTGTCGCATTTTTTCGAGGAGTGGACATTATATAAACCAGGGATGAGTCGTCCATGTAATCCTGAGCATTATTTCATTGGAAAGGGGTTTACAGGATGTTCCGATGAGGTCCTAGATATCATTCGACTGTGGTGTAGTATCGTAGAAAATAACCAGCCACTTGACTCTTTATTTCAACATTCTTTTGTAAAAGATGAGACAGACCATCTTGTCTTTGGTGGAATCATTCGTGAATTGCAGCAAAAATCGTTCAAAATACAGACGGAATATCTTGAACGAGTCTTTCGTATTATCGAGAAGAATGATGAGGAGGTAATTCATTCCTATTTGCGTAAAAATGAGAAAACAAGTCATGAATGGTGTGTTCGTTTTAACGTCCCGATGTACCCCCGCCGCTACCGTTTAATTGAGGAGTGACATACTTGTCTACTAGTTTTTTACCAATAATCACAGAGGCCTGGTGCTGAGAGAGTTGTCCATCTGACATTCGGTCCAGCATGGCGAGCATGCTTTGAATAGGAGAAATGTCTTGGCGTTGTATGAGTTTTTTGAACAATTCAGGATAATGTTCCACAAACTCAGATCCTTTCGCTCGAATTGCGTCTTCGCTGTCTCCATTTGCCATCCACTGTGCGATATCCTGAATCATGGTGCGGATGAACCGTGCTCGAACCGCTGGGTCATATTCAAGAGCGCGTGCTTCCGCTTCCGCAGTTGCTTCTTCGATGCTTTGGCGATGCGTAGAGGGCAAATCCTTGCGTTCGGACATGATGTCTACCCATCAATAGAAAATGCACTTTATCTTCACACGCATAAATAGTAGAAATGAGTTATTCATTCAATCATGGAGAAAGCACTCAGGTAATACCACTTCCAACCGGTCCCGGAGGTGCTAATTCACTTACCAATAAGATGAACTCCACAAATGAACAAATAGCAATGCTGACGGCCCAGTCGAAGGCAAATACGGAATTTGACCCTGAACCTCCGAAACCAATTACTCAACCTATTATAAAAGGAAAAACAGCTATTTCTGAAGCATTTTGTTCTATGACAATGGATTCAAGTGCGATGATGGTGGGGATGACAGGATGTTTATTCATTGTGTATGGATTGGTTTCGAAATAAGGTAATGGTGAAGTAGAATGGATACTGTATCTACACCGAATCCAGAGGCAAATCCAGACATAGAGTACAATCCGCCTAATGAAGTGGAAAACCCTCTTGTAGATGAATCATTCATTATAGAATTAATTGGTGTAAAGGGGTTACTGTATAAAAATATTGTCACACCAAACATCGATCCATCCTCTAACCAGGCACAGGATGTTAGCCTTCTTCAGAAATATGAATATATGTTACAAGTCTTACGAGAAATACTACAGACAAGTCTTCTATTAAATTCGTTCAATCCTGTTGAAAAGCTAATACCCTTTCCAGAAGAAACAAAAAAGCCAATTGAGAGTCTTGTTATGAATATGAAAAAGAATTCTGCAAATCATGTGTCATCGTATAAGCGTATAATTATGTATCATTGTTCTACCAATCCATATATGAGGGTCAAAACAAATATAGATATGGAATAGAGAATGCCAACCCCCAAAAACCAGCAAGATTGTCCTCCCAATACTCTATTTCGAAAGGGGTATACACGCAGAGCGGGGGCTAGTGTATTACGTACTGGATATACTGTTCTTCGTAGCGGAAAGAGATATACGGTTCGTCCTTCCTCCAAAGATGTACATGTACCTGCTGCATGTGTTAAACAACGCAGCAAGAATGCATTGATTCATGTTAATGCGAGTAACCTCCGGAAAGGAGAGCTACTTGACTATGGATATCAATGGCGTAGAAAGGATACATTGCGTAAGAAAGCGTTGAAAAAGGCAATATTGACGCATCGTCGTGGCGCAACATACATCTATGAAAAATTAGATAAGGCGGTCACGTATATGAAACTGATGAAATCAAGAACGCGTGAGGATGAAGAGGCCTTTAAGGCATTTCTAAAAGATCGTGATTGGGTACGGTCACATTATACGGTATAATCGCTCTTTGCATAATATAATATTCTGTCGAAGAGAGAACCATGTTAAAAAAATGAAAAAAAAGATTAATAGGGTTGAGTAGTGTATCATGAGCAGCTCTGCTCCAGTGGCTCTACCCCTCAAAGATGTGCCTTCTATACCATCTGTTATGAGCGAGGTTCCTACGATAGAGGATACGGATACATCTAGCTCATTATGGGGATTTAGCAATGCAATTCTATTTATTATGTTTATTGTTATTGTCATCATTGGAGCTTTATCATTTCTCGTATCCTCCAATTCGATTCAATCGATTAAAGGAAACTGGGCCGATTATCGATGTAATCCTCTGATTATGCCATTTGCGAGCCTATTTGGAGAGAACACCTCTCAGAACTTTGATTTTTGCATGGGAAAGATATTCAGTACTCATTCACAGGGACCTATTTCTTCCATATTGTTGATGTTTGGACAATTTACAGGATTATTGGGTTCTATGTTCAATTCATTGAGCTCACTACGTGTTACATTAGCTACTCTTGGTGGAGGCATTAATGTTGTTTTTCAGGAATTCACGGAGAGAATCAGTAATTTCTTTTTTCAATTACGAATGACATCGATTCGAATTAAAATGCTTATGGGTCGAATGTATGCCATTCTCTTTTCAATGATGTATATGGGCACATCGGCGCTTACGGGATTATCTTCTTTCACAAATACATACCTGTTTTCATTTTTGGATACCTTTTGCTTTCCAGGAGAGACTGAAATTCATGTGATAGACACGCACGGAATCCGCCGTGTACCGATTCAGAATGTCAAAATCGGAGATGTTCTCGTACCAGGGAATACCCGCGTAACTGCAACATTTGAATTCTACTCCACTGGTCAGCCAATGGTACGAATTGGACCTGCCCTAGTAAGTACGAATCACTATTTATTGTATCAAGGAAAGCCCATATTTGCAGGAGAGCATCCCAATGCCATTCCTTATGGACCGTGGGATTCAGAGGCGCATTTGTTCTGTTTAAATACAGAAGACCATACGATTCCCATTGAATATCTAACCTTTTTGGATTATGATGAAACATCAGAGGGTGACGCAGATACACTTCGGTGGATTGAGGGGCGATTGAATGCAGCCCCATCAGTGGGAAAGACATATCCGTATGTGGATGCCAATTCTGCCATCAATGAGGAGGCAAACATTAAGACGACACGTGGCCTTGTAGCGGCAAAGGACATCCGTATTGGTGATGAATTATCAACTGGCTCCCAGGTGGTTGGAATGATTCGACGAGAAATCAGCGAATATTGTACATTAGAGAACGGGGTTCGCGTCACACCTGCCACATTATATTGGGACAATGAGACAAATCAATGGAAACGGATGGGAGAACATCATGCCTATCAAACGAAATTGGATACATTCCTTTCATTCGTAGTTGTCCCAAATTCACAAATTGAACTAGAAAATGGTCTTCGTATACGTGATTATATGGAGTTATGCTCTCCGGATGCGGAAACGTATTACACAGATATATTGGAATCGAGGAAAGGGACGTGAATCAAATCTCTTCACTCGTAAAAGGGATGGAGACTCCTGATACAAAAGGGTCGGATTCTGGTGTAACCATCATCGAGGAAAAATGGCCATTTCTAGTGATGGTGATAGGCCTATTGATTGGTCTGGGTTATACTATCTCTACTATGGAACGGAATGTCATTATCAATCACTGGACGGATCGCCGCTGCGAGATACCCGTCATGTTTGGAGGCTCATTCTTTAAGCCCGATTTGGATACCAGAACACCGACTGAATTTGCGATTGATAATTTTGAATTTTGTATCAAATCATTTGTCAATAGGTTTGTGATGTTGTTACTATCCCCTGTTCAGGCTCTATTTGAAAAGCAAGTCGATGCGGCTGGAACTGCGATGAATGGACTCGACAGCATTCGACAAATGGTACAAGTTATTTACAACCAATTTTCATCATATTTGGAATACATGTACAAAAAATTCAATCGTTCTGTGTTTGAAATGAGTCGTGTCGTACAATACCTTAAAATGGCAATTCAAAAAATGAATGCAATTGCAATGTCCATGATATACACAGGCATTTCAATGTTTCGAGGAATGCTTAATACTATTCGCCTTATCATTCGTGTAGTTCTTATCATTTGCGGCATCATGATTGCCATTATTTTTTTCTTATGGTTTATTCTATTTCCCGTGATTCCTATTATTATTGCAGCCCTTGTTATGATTATTCACTCTATTTATCCATTTCGAGGCATTTTGGATCCCGCGATTCAAGAAGATGCGGAGGATAAAAAGGGTCCATTTTGCTTTGCAGAGGGTACACTCGTTTCCATTCTGGATGAAAAGGGAGAGTCTTCGACGTGTCCTGTGGAGAAGATTCGGGTAGGACAAATGTTGAATCATGGATGTGGTCGTGTGACCGCTGCGATTATCATGCGTGGAGATGGTATTACCCTGTATTCAGTGGATGGCATTATAGTGTCTGCCTCCCATTTAATAAAAGGAACAGATGGTCATTGGAAACCCGTATCAGAGGATGAGCGTGCTGTTCCTACATCATATACCTCTCCCCTCATATACTGTTTTAATACGACATCCAATGATATTCCATTGATATCATCCCATCAAACACCCATTTACTTTCGAGATTGGGAGGAAATCGGGAATGAGGATGAAAAAGCTCAATATATGTGGAACTATTTGGTATCCAAGATACTCAATGGCCATTCATCCTATCCCGAGTGGAAAGAGGACATCCGATTTCATTGTGAGACCCCGCTCATGGGATGCAATGTCTTAGTAAAAACACGTAGAGGCTGGATACCTATTTCAGCAGTAAAATGGGGTGACATTCTGGACCGTTTTGGGAAGGAGCAAGCCATTTTGGCGCAGATCGAAGGAGAGGTGGAGGCAGGCAACAATAAGAGTGGAGAATGGCATACAGAACAATATGAAGATTGCAATGGAATATGGCGAAAGAGCAAAAATACGGTACAATCAGGTACATCACTGTTAAAAGGATGGAATCTGATAACAGAGTCAGGGGAGATTATCATATGGGATGCAAATATGCAAAAAGAGACGATTGTGCGTGATTTTACAGAGGTAGGATGTTCCAATATTCATAAGACGTATGCGTTTGTAGAGGCCAGACTCCGGATGTGAGTAGAATTATATAGAGCCTATTCAGTAGAATGAAAACAGGCTTTCTCATCACAGGTCTTTTACTATTGCTGATTGCCAATCTCATGATGGTATATTCCGATAAAGGATTCGGCGAGGGATTTTCGAACTATTTCCTGGAGAATGCGGGAGCATCCGGTTTTGGGGCGAATACCTTTGAGCCAATTGGAAAGTTTGATAATGTACGGCTCACCCCCAGCAATGGCGTGAGCTCATGGCGTGGAAACGCTCCGAACCAGCCTCTACTCGGACCCGAATTCCAGCCAGGCCCAGACAGTCTCTTTATGTTTAAGAACAATGATGTCCGTCCCGAATGCTGCTCATCATCGTATTCATCGGATACAGGATGCGTGTGCACCACGAAACAGCAGCGTAACTACATCAATATGCGCGGAGGAAACCGTACGGTAGAGGACGGTATTTAATCGGATATGCGACTATTCAGATGATGCTAGTGAATTATTTCCCTAGCATCATTCGTACCATCTAATAGAATGAGTTCAAATATGTCGAGCAATGGTAATAGACCCAAAATGAACACATCGAAAATGAATGGTTCAAATGGGAACTCGTCTAAGTTGGCAAATGCACCAGTTCAGTCATCCTTCATTCTTGCAAACAATGCGACAAAAACCGCAAACAATGCAACAAAGGCTATGAACACGGCAAATACTGCAGTCAAGAATTTTGGGAACAGCGCGGTACAGGCAACCAACTCAGCGATTACCAAAGCCAACGATATTATCAATGAAACAAAAACGGCCATCACCGACACATATAATTCCATTAAACCTGCCGTTTTTGGACCCGTTCAAGAATCCATTCAAGGGGCGTTCGATTCCGAAACATCACCCTATTTCACGATTCCGATTATGATTGGACTCGGTGTGCTGATTATTGCACTGATACTTATGGTGATGTTTAAGGATCAGATTTCCGTTGCATTGGAGATTACTTGGCAAAAACTCAAGGCAGCATTTGATGACACGCGTCATGGTCTTAAACACCGATTTGATTCATCCAAACCCTCGATGGAGGAAAAGCATGATAAGAAGTCTGCATTAGATGGCAAACTCCCTTCGCATCCGTTATCTTCCACTGCTTTAAATAACATGCTCCCTGGCAAAAAAGAGGTATTCAATATTGCCGATAACAAGTACACCTATAGCGATGCCGAGCCGCTCTGCAAAGCATTTGGTGCGGAACTGGCGACGTATGATCAAGTAAAAGAAGCCTGGAATAGCGGTGCGGATTGGTGCAATTATGGATGGGTAAAGGGTCAATCAGCTGTATATCCCACTCAGAAGGCCACCTATGATAAATTGCAGGCGGGACCTGAAGAGGAGCGTATGGCATGCGGTGTGACCGGCGTGAATGGAGGATACTTTGATAACCCTGAACTGCGATTTGGCGTAAACTGCTATGGACAACGGCCGTCTCAGAATGATACTTCGGTTCGCCATATGATGCAGAGAGATGCAAATAAGACACAGGGTGGATTAGAATATGACAGAAAGGTGCGGAATTACAAGACGCAGATGGACCAAATCCCAGTCAATCCGTTCACATCGTAAGAGGTGGCAAGGGGCCTGTTGGTGGGGGTCCGCCACCTGACTGCTTAAGTGCCTTATGGACGGTGTACCCTCGGTTGCTTCGGATGAATGTCATGATATCAATCGTTTCATCTTTTCCTCCTCGGTGACGGAAGTAGCCATGTAGTAGTTCCTCGATTTTGGAAAGGGATAGTTGATTGGGCTCCTTTTTATCGGTCACCTGAAGACGCCCATTGTGAATCTGGATAATAGCTTTTTCCATGTTATTTTGTTGTAGAACAGCGATGACTTGCTTTTCGTAATCATCCTTTACTTTTCTCGCTGCGCCAAATTGCTTGAAAAAGGAAGAGGCCAGATTACTGTAATGTAACCAATATCGAACTAGATTTCCAATACCGGGGTCGGCCATGAGTCTACTCTTATTTCATTTTAATATCCCTCATTTTGTCCCCATCATGGTTTGCATACAGGCAGAACAAACTGAATTGCGATTCATCAGCTGTAAGACAAAGATAAGAATCACGAGGATGAGCATCCCACAAAAGATGCATAGAGCAATGACTAAGTATGGGAAAAATCGTTGAATAATGTATTGCAAGAAAGGCTCAATTACCAATTGTTGGATATAATTTTTGGTGTCTGAGCTAGCAAGTGATAGGGCAAATTGGTCGATACGTCCTTTGAGCATGTGAACAAAACGCTCATTGTCTCTTGTACGGTCCTTCCGCATCGTAGCTGAATCATACACCCCCTTCTGGAATGGGTCCAAAGGCATCTTCGATGCTTTTACATACGTCCCCGAAGGGGACGGGTCCTTCCGCATGGCTGCCGAATCATACGTCCCCGAAGGGGACGGGTCCAGAGGCATTTGTTAGTGTGGTGAAATTAAGAAATCTCTTCTAATCGCTGTGGACAGAGACATGCCGACCTTCCGTTCTCCACAATATTCAAAGTTACCCCATCCAGAAACCGGTGCGATAGAGCCCTGTTATACATTCGTAATAGAGCACTCTGATTCGGAAGAGAAATTGTCGTTTGTTGCGGATGACGAATCGCAATTGCATGTTACTATGATGACATCGTTGGTAGAAAATTCACTAGACTGGTGGAATGAATGGCTGTCATCATTTCTTACATCATCTTCCACCTTTTTTTCGAAACCCTATACGGTCCTGCATCTTCGTAAAATTACTAAACATGAACTGAAAGGTACCGTACCAAGCATGTTCCCATGTAATGTTATATTACTTCCGAAAACAATTCAGATTCGTGGGGGGTTCTTCTGGGTGCACTGGGAGTATATTGCCATACCCATTACCATTGATATTCCGGATATGATAGAGGATATGCCAGAAGAGAAGACTCTTCCGGTTTCCAATGAAGTGGAGGAGCTAAATGGGGAGGATGTGCCTGTTGATCCAAACGCTACGGAAGAATCGATGATGTTAGATACCCCGAGCAAGATATATGATAAGCAGAAAGTCAAAGAAGCTCGATTGAAGGCGAAAATTGCTATGTATCGGGCCCAGCAACAGATGAATCGATTCTATGAAAAGTATGGAACTGAGGTAACGGATTCGGATACTGAAACCGATACGGGGGACGAGCTGTCCGACGAGGAAGTTCAACTTTGAGGAGCATTTTGGTAAAATTATGCCCTCTGTCTTTTATAGAACGTTATGGCAGGAATGGATACACAACATGTCATCTTAATCGCTCTGCTCGCAGTGATCGCAATCTTCCTGGTTTATCATCACAATCCGTATCTGTTTTCATCTTTTGATATGTACGAGGGCTTTGCTGACGATGATAAGGCTAAGGCAGAGAAGGATAAAGCAGCAAAGGATAAAGCAGCAAAGGATAAGGAGGCAAAGGATAAGGCGGCAAAGGAGGCAGCAGCGAAGAAGGCGCCGGCAGCTAAGAAGCAAGAGTCTAAGTTTGAGGATGGCCCGAAGATGGAGGGTGAAGGCTTTGCGGATCTGAGTGCGTACCAGGGTCCGGCCCAGTTTGCCGGCGCCAGCCAACCGGCAGGTTGTTATCCGCGTGACCAATTGACACCGTCTGAGCTTCTTCCGAAGGATACGGGTAGTGTCTGGGCAGAGCAGAACCCAATGGGCTCTGGTTCTCTGAAGGGCAAGAACTTCCTTAGCGCGGGCGCTCTCATCGGCGTCAACACTGTTGGCCAGAGCATGCGCAACGCGAACCTCCAGGTCCGCTCTGAGCCGCCGAACCCGCAGGTGGCCGTGAGCATCTTTAATCAGTCCACTATCTCCCCGGATATCAGCCACCGTCCTCTTGAGATTGGTGCGTAATTGATTGCATATATAATATAATATTTTCCAAGAGAAATGACAAGTTTGATAGAGACGCTTAACAGTGTGTTGGATACGAACTCAACATATTTGATTTATATCGGTATTGCTCTGCTATGCGTGGTTGTTGCATATGTTATCATGAACTATCCGCTTGGCTTCGGATTCATGGAGGGATTCGGCGGTGAGTTGCAGTCAGGTACGAAGATGGAGGATGCCCATGGTTCCGCTCCTGCCGGCGTCCATGCCGTTTCAGGTGATGTGCAATACAAGGAGAATGTGGATGCACAGCATGTCAATGCTGCAAATAAACAGGGAAATCCGCAAGATACGAATGATGAGCTGAAGAGACAGCCTGAGTTTGATTATTAACGTGAATCATTTACTATTTCATCATCTCATTCTATCATAATGAGATGATAAATCTATTGGTATTCACTTCTACCCTCTTTATTACTAATACTATCATACTCTATTGTTTTTTTGCTCTCGTATCAATCGTTACTGTTTTGATGAAAACCCATTTATATCATGTTTCTATCATGCATGTATGCACCTTGTAGGCTCGGTGGGTCATCATTTTATCATGATATTATAAAATCCTAGTAGAGTCTCCCCGATGTCCATCCTTCATACAGCCAGCCAGCTGTTTCAATCGATTATGGGAAGTAGCAATTTCCCAACGGTTCGTATCAAGTCGAATATCGATGGAAAGATGTACAAGGTACGAGACATGCCTGATAAGCAAAAGGCTGCAGATTTGATGGCCACTCTACGAACCAAATTGGTTAAACTATGTAATGCACTCGAAAAGAAGTATCCAGATAAGGCTCAGGTAAAAATGATGGTCAAGAACTTCCGAGCGGACCCTGAGAGATTCATCGAGGCCACACCCGATTTAGAACATACTTCATCCACTGTCAACAAGGGCGAGACCATCAATATGTGCTTGCGACAACGCGATGGCCCTGATGAAAGCCTCGTCGACGAGAATGTCCTCATGTTTGTGGCGCTGCATGAATTTGCACATGTGTGTACCGAATCCGTGGGACACGATTCCGAATTCTGGAATAATTTCGGCTGGCTTCTGAAAGAGGCTGAGGGAATGAATCTATATCGTTATACAGATTTTGCGTCCCATCCTGTGAGCTACTGTGGAGTGCACATTACAGACTCTCCGCGATATGACCCCAAGAAAGATGGCACGAATCTTCAAATCGGTACTCTATCCAAAAAGGCGTAAACCATATCACATACGAAGTTTTTCATTGCTTTTTTATGTGAAAATGCCATAGGGATGGAGACGGAAATTGACCGATTACTCTCTCCGCAGCCATTAAGGAGTCTACGTGAGAATATTCCTCCGGTCCAATGTATGATTTGGAAAGGTCGAGACCGGTATGAAAGCATTACATTTGATGTATATCCGTTTGATACCCTCGAGACTATCAAGTCAATGATTTGCGACCGGTTTCACGAAGACCCTTCCTTTATTCCCCGCTTTACCTTTGTGGGTATTCCAATGATGGAAGGTCCGCCTTCGCTGGATGGTACATATTTGCCACTCGATTATTTGTGGTATGAAAATGGAAACAATGACCCTACTAAAACACATGAATTACTGCATCCTGTTCGAGCCATGCAGGATGGGGATGAATGGTTTGTCACAGCGAATGGAAGCTATTCTAGTCCAAATATGGAACTTCGTGGTCGAAGCACATTAGAGGATGTATTCCTCAAATCTGAGAGTGGAATCATTCCTGTTCTTCATGTATTTTCTCTTGGAGCACTTTTGAGTGAATACAAAGGGAGAACTCCTGTTGCAGAAGTGGATTGGAATAAGCGATTTGCAGGATACTTTCCACATGTTCCAATGGGAGGTCCCTATGAGCCCGACAAAGAAGACCTAGCATTTCTCCGTTCTATTCGTACTTTCTTATCAAAGAGAGTATCCAATGTGAATTACTTGAATCAGATGATTAAGGATGGAGAGTTGAATACATATGTGGAGCTAAGTGGTGTGAGGCAAATGATTCTAACATGGAAGAAGCCGATAATAGGGTTTGAGGGTGCTGCTTCACTTTTTTATCGCCTTCGAGCAACGGAGAAGCGGCCATGTATTCGACTACTTCCTATGGAAGGTACTGTCATCACAAAGATTCATGTGCGTGGTGTTCTTCCGATTCCGACCTTGGAGGATCCACGCGTTCTTGAGGGATGGGGTAAGGAGACTTCGCCGGATCCGACAATGGATGTGTGCATTATCAAATATCTTCACCGTCCATCGATTGAAAGGACACAGCCCATCTATGGTACCATTCATGTTCTGAATGATGGGACCATGAACCTAATATTACAGCCTCCCAAGCAAATCAAAAAGCTGAATCCCAAACTAGATTTTGCCAATTTTCGTAGAATTGTAGAAGAGGTGTTCGAGGACTTACCGCACCCATTTGGCGATTTTGATATTCATGATATATCGGTCACCATGACAGCGTCGATTTCGGCACACGCAAAGAAATTGACGACAGAGCGACTCGTTGCACGTCTTCCAACCTTTCAAGCATTATTTACACAAATTGATTCTCTTCCCAATGAAACGCCAATTCTTTCCCTGCGATACAAGGGTGTAAGCCAATATGCATCCGAGAGCAATGTATTTCAGTTTATTACCCAATATTCGATGAAAAAACGCCTAGAAGGGGATGAATTAAATGGAGCAGAAGTAATTGAATTATTGCAGCAACAATTCCAATTTACACTGCAAGAATCGAGAGAGTCATTTAAGGCGTGGCTCTCAAAAAGAAGTACGTTTACGCTACAGCAGCCTGAAGAAGGGGAGTTTACAGAGAGTTTTCATCCTGGAATCGATTTGCATATTTATGAACAGCATCCATCCTATCACATTTCCATTCATCGTGTGAACAGTTATCAAAACTATCTCCGTATCTTTACACTTCTATCCGTTCTTTTCTTGGACGATGATGGATATTTCAAGGCTTCGAGTATGGATAAAATAATGGAAGAAGAAGAGCATGCAGTAGAAGAGTATAGTCGTAAAAGTGAAGAGCAAAACGGCAACGAATCAAAGCAGGAAGCTCATCAAAATGAAGGAACGGGTGCAGATTTTTACAATGATTTATATGCAGACTTGTACGAGGAAGAAAGCGCGGAAGCAAGCTCTGCAAGCTCTGCAAGTGCATCGGTAAAGGACGAAATGAAACCTTCTTCTAGCAAAGCTATACCAACCATTAAACCTGCACAACGATTAGTGAATCCAAGTAGCTGGTTTATTAATAAATTGCAGGAAATTGATGAAAAGCTATTTAAATATACACAAGTGGGAAAAACAGGCTACACACGTCAATGTGCAGCAAATGAGGATCGTCATCCAGCTGTTCTGAATAAAGAGCAATATGACCGAATGCGAGATATTTATCGAGATGACCCCATATTCTGGATTGAATATCCACTGACGACAAAAGAAAATCCAGTGGAGCCAATGGGAATGGATGAAACCATTACAGTGATGCGTTTTGGCTCAACACCTGACAATATCAATTATTATTTCTGTCCGTTGTATTATTGCCTAGTAGACCAAATTATGATTCGGGCAAAGGATTTTGAGTCAACACGTGACCGAGATGGTGAGCAAAAACCACCTAATACATGCCCTTTCTGTCAAGGACGATTAATTAGAAATGATACAAAAGAGCGTAATCCAAAGCCACAATTAGGATATACTGTTGTGAAGAGGAAAAATGCACAACAAGGTGACAAGTATCATTCTCATATTAGCTTTTTAAAGAAATCTAGTCACCCAGAAAATCTAGCTCTTCCGTGTTGTTTTGTTTCTTCTAAAACGCTCCGTGTCACCGATGCAGAATTCGAAAAGCTTCGTTCTGTATTACAAGAGGAGGAAATGGAGCGTATTGGGAAGGATGTGTTAGATTATGGAGAGATGATATACCCTAAAGATGCTGGTATTTCATATGCCTCGCATTTTCTAACGATTCAAAAGCGCACCATTCTAGAATCCAATAAACATTTGGACCCTGGTAGTTTTGGAATGGCCCCCCCTTCATTTGATGTATTCTTCCAACAAAGCTCTGCTGACCAACTGGTAAAGCGCGTAACAATGCAATTAAAACTTCGCCCTTATGCACAAGGATTTCTCCGTGTAGGCACAGAGAACACAATAAATGAATCCTTACTTGGTGTTCTTGCCCCGCTATTATTTTTAAATACGATTCAGCAGGTGAAAGAGAGAATCATTCAATCGATTGTTCCTAAGATATTTTTAAATGCTCATTTTGGAAATCTTGTGTTGGAATTTTATGATCCAAGGGACGGGGATTCGATGCCATCGACTACGATGGAATTAAAACAGTGGTCTCAACAACATTTAGGAATCGGGTTGACATCCAATAATTCATATGCTCTTCTTCGACTCTATAATTCATATCATCGATTTCTATATTTTATAAAAGATTCGACTCAGCGAAAAGACTTGCGCCATTTGCAGCCATTATTAGCGGAACCAGGATTGTTTCGTCAAAGTGGTCTACAATTGCTGATTATGGAAGAGGATTCAACAGGTAAAGTATTTATTAAGTGTCCCATGTTTGGCGTCTCAATGGACCGAAATCGCCTCAATGAAGTGGCATTTATTTCAAGGACCATGATGGATGTTCCGATGACACATAATCAATATGCGCATTATGAATTATATCTATACACTAGTAATAAAGCAGCCAGAGGGGCACAAGGAGAAATTCACGAACCAATTATTCGATGGAACAACGAGTCACGCCGTTACTGGCCTGATATCGTAAAAAAGAGAATCAGCGAATATATGACACAATGTCAGAGTCGGTATCGAACTATCTATACCCCCCAACCGATTGTCAATCCCATGGCAATGGTACCGCTTTCAAAAGCAGTGGAGGCATCTCCTTATCATCCAGAGGGCATCATGAAAGACAGTTACAATCATATTGTTGGTCTTACCTTTCATTCTAAGCCAGGCTCCCAGCTCATGGTTATCTTGCCGGTTATTGATGATGGTGTGATTTCGATTTCCTCATCATTCTCGATTCGTAATATTTATCTGGATGAAGAGGATATCAAATTGGCCCCTGCTGAGGATGCTGTTGCATACTATAAAAAGAATCTGGAATCCCTCTTTTCGCTATATCCTGGTTATCGTGTCAAACAGGTTGCACGTAAAAAGAGTGATAACCGTGTTGTTGCATTGCAGCTGGAAAACGGAGTATATATCCCAGTGGCCTCTCCTCGCGATGAGAATGCATTTAATGCATTGCAACTACCTAGCGTTATAATAGCTCAATTTCAATGGCAAATCGATAAGGAGATTCTTGGAAAGAAATGGAATCCACAAGAAAAGGATGTAAGTGAAATGTTAGAGGAATCAGATGATCAGAAATGTGGCACCGATTCTGAGACCTTACGTATTGCATCATATAAACAGTGGGAAGAATCTTACCAACAATTTCGTTTAATGGTGGCAAATTGGTTATCCAGTGAGCGAGCTGGTCCAATTATTCGAAAGGGAATTGAGGATATCATTTATAATAGCAATCTACCAGAATATGAACGGAGAAAAAGACTATATATGTATTTGTCGACCATACTTCTTGCATGGTTCTATCCAGATAGTGAATGGGATCGTGGCGTATCATCCTTTTTACGTAAAGACTGCCAACTCATCGAAGAGGATGCATGTACAGGAAGCTGTTACTGGAAACAAGATGAGGGAAAGTGTTTATTGCATGTAACGGAGACGACAGAGTTGAGCGATGCAAAGGGAAAGAGAAGCATTAACACCGCAGAACTCTATACGAAACGTGTCATCGATGAACTAGTTCGATTTCCAGGTCGTCGAAAGCAATTATTAAAGGGTGATGTATCACAAGTAGCATCTATTCTTAACCCAATTCATGATGGGGACCAGTACATCATTCCTGAAACGTCGCCTACGTGGACCAATCTATTGCGTATGGAATGGGCCAAGTCTGTTCCTGAAGAGGCGAAGTTTTATGAAGAACATTCTCGTAAACAACCCGAGGTACAATCCCCTCCTGAAGGCGAATTGTCTCCTGAGCTACAACAGATTCTAGGAGAAGAAACGAATCTTCGTCTTCTTGTTCCTCGTAATCCAAATCAAGAACAACCTCTATTGCCCTTTACCAGTATCTTTGGTATGACATTGAATCAGCTAGGTCTAAAAGATAATGATTCTCTTCTTACACGAAAGGCTCTTATTAAATATGTACAGGAAACGTCACTTCCGATTGGAATGATAAATCTCACAGGTAAACCATATGAGAATGAACCGCTGATTCAGTTTGTCCGACCGGCTACTGGTATTTTTACATCCGTTATGGTTATTGTATTTCTTCCAGATCGTATTGGGTTATTAACAGAAGAGATTGGGGTTCCTACTGTTACGATTTCAGTATTCTCAGAATTGTTGCAAGAGAGATGGAAGAAAGCAGGAATGGTAATGTTACAGAAACCACTCGAGGAATCAGATTCCAAGATAGAAACAATGGACAAGTTGCCACTATTGGTTCAACAAGAGCATCAGAAAAAACAGGCAGAAGCATCTCTGAAAGGACGCTCCAAGCCAAAAATGGCACAGCCCCAAAGCGCTACGAGCTCAAAACCAGCGATACGTAAGCCACGTAGAGTATAGACCCATGCCGAATGAACACAGGTCAGTGATGCAGTTTAGAATCGAAAGGAGAATTGAGCAAGAGGTTTGGCATGTTCTTCTTCGACTTCAGGAATTGGAAGAAGGACGGATTGTTTGCAATTGGCCTCGACTGCTCGGCGACGGCATTCAATCATATCTTCGACTTCATCGCTAAGGATATTGAGTCTCATACGCCGATAAGATGAATTGTCAGGGTGGAGAATCACCAAATACAAATCGGCGACCTCCAATCCATAGTATTGTTCGAGAATCCACTTGTATACATTCAATTGCATGCTGTAGTGCCAATAATTCGTATCGGGTAAGTGCTCCAATGGAGCCAGACCCGAACCGAACGCATTTTCAGACTTGATTTCTTTAGAGCGCTTCCAATCATAAATCACGAATTTTCCATCTGATTTGCGGCGGTAGACCATATCGATAGAACCACATAGCTTAATTTTCCGCTCACCACTCACAGGCTCCACGGAATCGGTGAATACTTCCCACTCGGAGCGATAAGGCTCCAAATCATCTCCGAACTCTGTCCAGAATTGCATGAAGTATTTCCACTCAGGTGTCTCTTTCACGGCAGGGTCAATCTCCTCATATGCGCCATGCATATATTGCTCAATGGCAAAGTGCATCGCCGTTCCTGCCGCAGATGCCTGTTTTCCATTATCAGACCACTCCTTCATGATATCCTCGTCAGAACGACCATAATATTTGCTGCTTGCCCAATTGGCACCCTTTTTCATTTTAGCAATAATTTTCTTAGCATCAAAATGCCCGAAGAATTCATGGACAAATCCAGTACAGGAAATATTTCCCTGACATGAACCATTTACATAATACTTGTGTGTAGGCTCATCAAACGAAATGTGACGGTCACGAGGGTGAGCATGTCGTTTGGTGAGTTGTTGCCAAGGGGCAGGCGGCATGTTGTACTTCCTGAATATTGTTGTTCGAGCTATCAATTTTATTAATCGGGGGCACCAACTGTCAGCATCGCAGTAGGAATAAGATGGGATGGAAGTTCAAGAATCGAAGAAAGGGACTTTTCATTACATCCATCAATTGGAAAACAGGGAATGGATTCTTCCGCACATGCGGCAATAACAAATCCAAGTGCGATATAGGTCTGTCGTTTTACCCAATCAAATATATTCGGTTGATAGGACTCCCACCAATTTGAAATCTTATCGCGAATAGAAAAGGAGCAGAGTGCATCAGGAAATTCCGTAATAAGCTGAATATCGCTACGTGCGCAAAAAATTAAAATACAATTGCATATTGTGATATGTGGCTGGTTGTAACATGCTCTACGTATTTTCTCCTTTATTTCTTCATCATGGATAGCGAATATGACATATGGTTGTGAACCAAAGAGATATCCTACATTGACTATCTCTTTGGAAAAAAGAACGGGATGAGAATGATTGATTCGTTTCACGGTATGTTTCCATTCCTGATGATTCACGAATGTATCTGTAATATGATAAGAATCCGAGTAGGATGGTGTTTCGATTTTGCTGGATCCTAGACCCATCTTCCTTCCGATTAGAAGATAAATCCTGCAATTTCCATAATAGCTTTTCCTACTTCATTTTGACCCTCAATAACACCGGTGGATGGATTACGTTTGCCATAAAGCTCGGAAGGGGATACTTTTGTCTCAGAGCCTGGCTCGCCAACCGTGGAGTTTTTGGAATCTTTGACATGCAGAAGATATAGAGGTGATTGATTATCATGTCTAGTGGCAAGTACAGCCTTTTGAAAACGGCTATCGGTTAGAAAGCGATAACGGAGAGCATCTCGTAGCACCTGACCACGAATAGGATTCCATTTGTCTTCGTCGATAAGGCCTCCTGCTTCCACTACAATCGTAGGTTTTATCATGTATTTTCGAATCGCCATTGCCTCTGTTGCCCATAAGGCATAATCCTCCTTCGATTCGAATACAATGTTCTTACCAACACGTGATTTCAATGCGTTCTTATGAATTGCACCATCCATACCCATTATGGTATGCAACATCGATGCATCTGATTTCATTGGCAGTCGAACTGCATGTTTCAGTTTCATACCAGCCATATAGTGCTCAATGGTAGGATACCATACAACCGGCTGGTCAGAGGATTCTTGTCCAATGCGAAGTTCTTTAGGGAATGGGTCTGGAATCTTGTATGGAGCACAGAGGCTCATCCAACGTGCAGCGCGAGATGCAGAATCATCTGGAATGGTAATGCTCTCATCGGATTGTATTGCGCTGATACCGAATTGAAAGACCCCCGCGCGTTGGAATCGCTGAGTTGCCGGCGGCAAGCGATAGGCGGCAGGCGGGCCAGCCTCTATCTTCGATTCTACCTCGAGTTCCTTCTCTTCATCACTGTCCTCTGCTAACTTGATAGGCGGCGCAACATCCTCGCTTTCTTGACGCTTGAAGATGAACCAGCGATTGAGGAATGAAAACTTCTTTACGGAATCCGACATCTTATATTTCTTTCCATTTCGAGTCGCCTCCTGATAGGTATCATCGAATGTTGCGCTACTAGATGTTAATCCGAGCTGTTTCCATTCTGTATTCGTTAACAGACGAAATCCAGCGGTTTTCATTCGTTGCGTAAAGTATTCAAAGGAAACCAGATACTCACGATGCTTGGAACCGATGCTGATGAATTCGACATCGACTGGTATTCCCACGGAGGAATCTTCTGCTAGGAACTCATCCTCTTCGTATTCTTTGGTGATGGACCAGATTTCAGACCCCTCTTCTGTTCCATTGATGGATTCACCCATCTCAATGTTCTGCAATAGTTTGAATACCTTATCACCATCAAAGCAGCACCCAATAAAGAGTCCACCTGGATGGACGATACTGGTTAGATTATTCAAGAACCCTTCTAGCGTTGTTGCATTTTCAAAGAAGTAATGAAGTGCAAACATGCACGCAACTACATCGGCTCCATCTCGGAATTTTCCTGCCATAACATTTTCGATGTATTTCGGAACAGGAGCCTGAGGATGCTCCTTACCAAAGACGCTTCGTAGAATATCTTTCTCTTGAGCGCCAGTTCCTGCCTCTCCATTATCAATCCTCTTGGAACTGTTTCCAATAGCAAATGCTATATTGGGTGCCTTTCCTTGCGCCTTAGGAATCATAAATGCATAGCGAGCATAGGCTCCGTCCTTGGGATTGGTAATGTTCTCTCCTGCATAATCGATGCCCATGACATATTTTGCACCATATTTCATCCACTTCCACAAATCTCCACCTTTACCACATGCTACATCAACGAGGTTTTTTCCTGCATTCAACCCACTGCGAATCAATATTCCATCCTTGATATATTCATTGTGAAAATCGCGCAATCCACTAACGAATGCTGTATTTTCTTTAGGAGCATTCCGTTGATAATACATAAGATTTGTCTCACTGGAGCGTGTTTCCATCAATTCCTTCATTTCTGCATCATTTGGCTCCATACGTCCAGAGCGAATCATAGACAATGTGATGGGTTCGTGGATGGATTTCCAAACCGAATTGGCTACATTCTCATCATTCATCATACGTGAATACGAGATAGGCCGCCCTGACTTCTTCGATGCTTCCTTGGATTTGAGAAGACGTTCCGTTTTATCATGGCGGATACGTGAAGGAACCCATCGCCATCCAGGCTCACGACGCGGGTCATATCGCATTTCTACAATACTGCAATCAGGTATCGGTTCCTGTGAGTCTTCTGTTAAGCAATAGGTATCCAAGGTCTCACTGTCCTGTTCCATTTTAATATAGCATACGTTGGCCATGGTGTCCGAATAGTCCATGGGTGTAAAGAGCACAGCTTGATAGCGTGTCGGCCCTTGCTTTACAAGAGGCAATTGGTTAAGGATGATATCACGAGGATTTCCTTGTGATTTACCTCCTACATATAACCGCATTGTCTTGTATTGAATCAATTCATCTCCTGTCATAATACTGGTGGAAATCATATCGGTTTTGGTCTCTGAGTCGCGCTCATATGTAATGAGGAAGTCAATCGTATTATCAATGGCTGGTTTCCATTTGTATTGGTATTTGAAGCGGACACTTGCTTCTTCAGGGAGAAGTTCAGCATTCCGTGTAAGAATGAGACCATCGGTGTGATACATTCGGGAGCCGTCCAGAATCGCCGTACAAGAACGCTTGAAAATGGCATCGGTACCAGAAGAGGCAAATTCAAATCGCTTCAATATCACCGTTAGACGAGTAGAATCCCGCAATGTTTTGTCGATGATTTCCACATTTTTTGTCCATGCCTCATGCCATGCTTTCATGGCATTGTATCGGCTGGGAGTATCGCTATCCAGAAATTCTCCCTTCAGAGTAATAAATGGAGTATTCGTAACTGATTTTCCCATATGATAAATATCGAATATCAAATAGTGATTGATGGGTTTCTTTTCCATCGTAAGAGTTACCCATTCACCATCAACAAGACTCAATGCGCATGCGCGGCTTCGAAGTCCTGTGCGATAAATATTCATGGATTGGTCCACGAGAAACAGTTCACCTGTTTCATCCACAAAGCCCATGGCACGAAGTCCATCCGCTTTATCCGTCACATTATATCCTGTCCGAATATTTCCCCTATCATCTCCAAAATCTTCTACCATATTTTCAATCTGCAGGGTTACAGGGTTCACTCCACGAAATTCAGACGTTCCAATCATACGTTGATAATCGGTACGTACCTTTGCTGCAACTGACTTGCGAATAAGAAGGGAATTTTTCTGTACAGCACGCTGCACCTCCCCAATTCCGCGAATCAGTGATTTGAGTGCCAACTCCTTTGTGGCAGTATCATCTGTATCATGCAATAATTCGACTTCCACTTCATAGCGAGGAGCCTCATCTAGAATGTTTCGCTGGAGGAAGCTGGTAGACCAATGAAATTGTCCTGTTGAAGGATTGGTTGGTGTTTGACGGACCATAGACATATCGATTTGAATACCCTTTCCTCGAAAGCTCCAGCGGCGAATGAGTCGGAAGGCCTTTCGTTCATTTTCCCAGTTGTCAAGAAGAGGAGCGACCATATCATCTTCAGGCTGGATAGGCATTTCACTACGCATTTTGATACGAACATTGTATTCTCCAATATCCAGGTTGCTATCAGGAGAATTTCGCTCTTTTCGAAGAATAGTGAATGCCTTATTTTGTAAATGATTGTCTTTGCAATACTGCTGGATGATACCGAGACCGTACAAAGAGAGACGAATATTGTTAGGAGTGAGGATATTTAGATAGTCGCTTTGAGGAAGGACTTCAAAGTCTTTGGAACGAAGACGTTTCGCAATCTGGAGAAAGGTATTGGAGTCAACTAGCCCGCGTTCTCCAAACGTGGTTTCCAATTCCAGCTTCTCGTTCATGGACCAATCCTCTATGAATTTTGTAAGACGACCATGTTCAGACGCCTTCAAGTCCATTCTATTTAGATGAGATAAAAGTACCTTAGATAGCTCGAGCAAAAGGGTCAATTTTATCGTTCGACGATTTGATAACGGATATGAGTGGTTCCAAATACACGTGTAATACAATCAATAGCCCGAATCGGATTAAAATCCGGATGACAGCAAAATATGTCAATATAGCAAGAACCAAGCTCAGGATAGGTATGAATGGTAAAATGACTCTCGGACAATACGTAAGCATATGAATAACCCACTGGTGGAAACTGGTGACCTGTTTGTGACATGACGTGTAGTCCAATTTGGTTAACGATATTATCAAGTAGAGGTCGTCCATGTGAAAGATACTCTAAATGCGCCGTATTGGGTACATCATATACATTTACAAGTAGATGAATGCCAATAGGCCTCCCAATGGAAAGGGTGCTCATTACATATTATCAGTACAAACGTGGTTTAGGTCGATTTCCACTGTACAAATCGTTGAATGGTTTGTGCACGTCCAAGACGTGCAGACAGAATATCTTTTGTAAGTTTTCGGTCCGTTTCCTTCCAGGTTGGGAGGACCGACAGTCGCTCTACCAGCTCCGTTTTAGTTGCATCAACCTCAGGCCACTGAATGACCCATCCTCTTTGTTCCATAGTAGTAAGCCAGGTAGGAAGAAGGTCAACGAGTGATTCAGCACCCATTTCAGAGGGAACCGCAACCCAGCGTCCGCGATAATCGGCCAACCAAACGGGTTCGTCAGATGACCAGCCAGATGGATTCGATGAAAAGAGAATTTCACCCTTTAGAGAACTCTCTTGCAATGTACCATCTTGAATCGTATCCTGAACTGTTTCCTTCATCAGAATAAAATGTGTATGACACATGATAGAAAGTCCATGATACAAATCCAAATAGTCCTTCTCTTCCATGCGACTACCATTGTATGCCGCAGCAATCAAATCATGGAGCTTCTTTCGCTTTCGTGCCAATGATGTATTCTTTAGAGTATCCGTTTTTTCTTGAAGTGACGTGCTCAGCTGGATACGCTGTTCTAGACGAGCGTGTACAGGAGCAAGTGCGTAATAATTGGGGTCAGAAATACAGGACATCACGCTCAATACACCCGCAGGGTTCAGATTGAAGCTAGAATAACCTGTTAGAAACAAGGCATCTAATGATGTTTCTTGTAGTAATGACCGAATCTCAATCGGTTCCAAAGAACGGCGTCGATTGGGATTCTGTTCTGCAAAGCCAATAAGCTCTTGATAACTTACGTTTTGATAGACTTTAGAGGGAGTAGTCATGCTAGCATATTATGGACGTGAAACTTTAGGTTGGTATTAGTTTGATGTGTACTGTGTATGCCGAATAATATCCAATTCTTTGAGCCGGTCTTCGTGTTCTTTGCGATTGGTAAGACAGAATTGAATGTATTCTTTAATTTGTTCAAAGGATTCGTCGGAAATTGATGCCAAATCAAAAAAAACACCGTTAGAGTTTTCGCTATACGTAACTTTTAGTTTACGAATAATTCGAAAGATTTCTTCTTGTTCTGGTTTAGCAAGTACCTTGATAGTTTCGAATATCGTTTTCCGTTCATCATAGGAGGCCATTTCTAATTCCGTATAGATGTTCGATATTTACTACTAAGCGCAGAATCATTCGGTCTCCTCTTCCTCCTCTTCCTCCTCTTCTTCCGCCGGTTGTACCTCTTCAGACTCCTCTGGCTCTTCAGAAGACTCCTCGGACTCTTCGGATACTTCTTGCTGCGCACCCTGTACAGCCTCTTCTGTTGCAGATTCTTGCTTTGAAATGAAGAGACCGCTTGCCAAAATATAGGTATCATGAATGGCAAACTTAGAACGTTTGAGCTCAATATGAACAATATCGCCAATTTTCACGGAATCATATTCCTGATTTCCAATATGAAGGTCGCGCGGGACTTGAATGCGAATGGCGTCTTTGTAATTAATATATAGACCCATCTTGTTCTTACGAATGACAGAGCCTAGTACACGGATTCCATCCACTGGATATATTACTTTTCCCTCCATTTTGACATAATAATTGGTATCACCTGTAAATCTAGCTGATTCAAAATATCCCATGGAGCGAGAAATGAATTGAATCGAACCGGGAAGAACGAAGCCCTGTTCCGAACATTTCATTTCCATCTGGTCTCGAGCCTTCCTCATAAGTAGTTCCTCCAACGGAGTGCTTTTCAACTCATTCAAGTCGCTGGGAGACAAACTGATTTTCCGTTCAAAGAATGAGGTGGATTCCATTCTTCTGTTGGCTACTATCCTTTTATTCCATCCATTCCTCAATTTTATTTCTTTTTGGCGTCACTACGTATCATGCCTCGATGATTGGTATAGTATGCCACAACGGGGCGGAAAAACCATCTTTTCCTATTGAGTCCCTCTGCATCCAAAAAGCGTAAGAATAAGTTCATAATCGTACAGGCTCGAACTGAATTCTTGATTTTAGGAGACTCCAAAATGGTATCGCGATCTAAATGGCAATCCGACCCATGTGCCGTTTTCAATTCATCTCCGATTCGCAATAGGTATTCTCTTTGTTGAGGCTTGTTACTTACGTTGATGCACTCTTTTCCTCTCTTTGAAATCCATCCGCCGTCCGTCTGTTCATTTGTCTTAAATACGAATTCTCCATCTTTTGGAACAATAAATCCATATAGATGCCCTGTGTTTTGTTTTGTAAGAGTCAATTGACGTAGCTTATCTGATTTTGATTGATTTACTTGGTCGATAATAGACGCGCTACACTCTTTCCCATCACATACCATATCAATCAGACCTGTTTTTGGATTCAGCCATCGCCTAATTATCATCGTACCAAACATATGTTCATTTTCTTGGATGCATTCTGATACGCCGTCCAGCTTCAACATAGCAAGCTCTTTTTGTTCATCTACCGATAACCATTCATCCCAGAAATAGTGCAGTAGAACCTTTCGAAATGCCGCTGCATTGTTATATTTATCGAATGATTCATAAAATGCTCCAATTGTCTCTAGTATTTTTTGGTACATATCAAGAATTTCACGATTATCATGCGAAGCTTCCAATCGTCGCTGGTTAATTTCATATGGTACTGGTACGAAACCTGTATGCGCGGAAAGGGACGTACACCATTTCACGATTGCATTCCATAATGATGCGATGGATTGTTTTTCTACCACACTAGAATGCTTTTCTTCTACGTATTCGATATGCTCATATGCCATCGGAAGATATTGGTCGCGCTTGACAGGAAAAGAGGCAACGCGTATTGCCAATGGTATTGTTAAGTCTGCGTATATATTTGGTTGAAAGATGTAGTATCCATTGCAAAATCGAATATATCCATTAATTCCTTCGTGGCGGACTTGAAAGCTCTTGTTATTTGTTATTTCCTTCAAAATGTCCGTAACCGTAATCAACGGGGCTTTGGTGCTTGCAAATAGATTCCATAAATCCTCAGATTGATAAAAGGGCTGGTCCTCGAATCGTTCACGGATAAATTGTTTTAGCTGTTCCATTCTCCACCGAGCGGAATATTCATCATAAGTTGAATCATCTATGGGAAGGGTAGTAACATTAATTTGCGGTTTACATGTATAATCACATGTTTCAATCCAGTCACATATGGCAGTAAATGGCGTATCATTGATATTGACAGTTGGCCGAATCTTTCGCTGTGAATCTTCTTGTTTAACGGACGGTTCTCCTCGAATGACGATGGCCTGCTGATTCAAGTTGCAATCAATGGCAGATTGTTTCATCAGACGGGTTACCTTTCCAATCAGAACCGCTTTTTTGAATCCAACGCGATAACTGTATAAATCGGCGGATTCGCGGTCTGATGGAAGAACGGCCGCATAGAGATAGATGGTTGTATTACGCTTTTCTTTTGGTAATTTACAATGGGACAGAAAGCGGATGGAACGCCCAATAATTTGTTCCGTTTTATTCAAATGAAACCATGAGTCAAGGATATGGGTCTCGCGAATAAATCGTAAATCAACACCTTCTGATGCAATCTGCGAACCAATAATGATTTTGAGCTGCATTCCATCCTTATTATCAAATGCCTTCTGACGCAAAATCGTAGCCTCATTATTAGGAGAGATATCTGAATTACCAGTTAGCATACCGTAATAGGCTGGGGAAAATAGGTGGTCCTTTACTCCATTATGTTCCTGTTGTTTTCGATAGCACCCTGCACATTGTTTGCCGCCAGGTGCTTGGATTCCATCTGCAAGGAGGGGCTTTCCATGATAGGGTGTATAACCGTTCGCTTCAAGAACAAGAGCAAGTGGAAGGGCGCCTCCATTAACAAACCGTGAATAGACAAAAATGCATCCCTCGGTGCGGCGTATACGTGAAAGTAGAAACTGGAATTTTGGACTAGCCGCTTCTAATGCACCTTCTGCCAGCCACCGTGCGCCCACTGCCGGTTTGGCACGATAGCGTATCGATGAACCTGAACCCTCACGGTCAAAAACAGTAAGTAATGAATCCCTGTCAGTACGAATGGTGTACATCTCTGTAGTGTCGCCGCGTGTAGAATCCGTTGCGGGTACAATGAAATTGCCGGCATGAACCAGCTTCTCCAACATAACCGTATTTAATCCTTCCCCACCAGGAGCAAGTTCATTCATAAATTGCACAGATGCGCGAAGTGTATCGCCTGATAATAGGACAGGTACCATAGGAAGCTTCTGAAAATATTTCTTTTCGCCTTCATTAACGGTTACTCCACGTGGATTTTTGATAGGATACGATTCTAGTTGTGGAATATCCTCAGGAAAAAGGCGAATGGGAAACGATCGTGGATTTTCACCTCGCATAAAACTGACATAGCGTCTGGCACTTGCCGCTAAAATCGTTTCACCGCGTTTTGTGATATTCCCATCCATATCAAATACATCAGGCGTGCGAATCAGACCTTTCTTATCATTTAGGTGCAGAAGATTCAACATGAATATGATTTCTTCATAGGAGTTATACATTGGTGTCGCGGTGAGGGCACAGAACTTCATTCCCTCAGAGTATTCAAGAACATCCATCAATAGGGGTGTTAATAGCTTTCCAGCCGCACTATCTTCTTCCTCTTTTGCGACTTCCATTGATTTCTGTTCTGTTCCTGCAATGTCTCGAAGATTATGCGCTTCATCAACAATAAGAAGTCGTCCGCTAAAGTGAGAGCGAATATTCTTCTTTCGAAACATCAGTCGGTCATCTTCGGAAACATGTTGGGGAATACCAGCATCAGTGATGTCTGTAATATAATTCGCGAAGGCAACATACCCCATAATCTTATAGCGGCGGCGTATGAATTTTTGAACAGCCCTGTCAATCTTTATCTTATCGCGTTCATACAATGTATTTGTCAGTTTCATATATGTTGTTCCTGTGCATTGTGCGGCAGTGTTTGGTTCTCCCTCCACACCGAGAGCTACACGGTCAATATCAAAAATAGTTTTGAAGAACCCTAATTGAATGGTTGGAGGTGCAACGATATATACTTCTTGATTAGGATAGAATTCTAACCAGGCTTCTGTGATTTGGATGGCTCCACAGGTTTTGCCTACACCTACGCCATGATAGAGAAGGGCGGACATATAGGGCGTTTTGGGTGACATAAAATTGGTCACGAATCGTTGAACAGGTGTAACTTCAAAGTGAACATTCTCATCACATGGGTCAAAGTTGGGTATCCAGGATGTTTGGAGAGAATCTGCAAATTCGCGTTTAGTAAGCAATTTCTGTAAGAATTCTGGGTCGATGGTATCAGGATAGGCACCTGTTTCATATTCCCATTGTGTCATTTTTTCAGAAGGGAATAGATTACGTTGTTTCATGGCGACAATTATCTCATCTCGTTTATTATAATCTGTTGTAGTATCCCATAGTTCTAATAGTTCGCTATCAAGTACTGATGCGTATGCAGATGGTTTAGAGCCTACAAAAGTTGGGCGCTTGATTCGTGTAATCGATTTAGAGGGTTCAACAGGCGCAACAGGCAATGGCGCAACAGGCAATGGCGCAACAGGCAATGGCGCAACAGGCAATGGCGCAGCAGGCAATGGCGCAACAGGCAATGGCGCAGCAGGCAATGGCTCTTCATTACTTTCAGGCTCTTCGCTTTCAGACTCATTGCTTTCAGGCTCTTCGCTTTCAGGCTCTTCGCTTTCAGGCTCTTCGCTTTCAGGCTCTTCGCTTTCAGGCTCTTCGCTTTCAGGCTCTTCGCTTTCAGGCTCTTCGCTTTCAGGCTCTTTGCTTTCAGGCTCATCCGATTCTATATTTGATGTAGATGACTCACTCTCTTCACTTGCTTGTGACTCATCTGACTGTTCATAAACAGGTTCCGTTTCAAAATCGGATGCATATTCTTCTGACTCCTTCTCATCCGATTCTCCAATAGGTTGTACTCGAGATGCTTGTTCAATAGATGGATTTATGACAGTACTAGCCGCCATAGGAGGTATTCTGGATATTGGTACAGAGGACACCATTCTAGGTTTACGTGATAGTACTGGGCGCGATACGGGAACCTCCGCAGAAGCCTGTGATACTGGAATCTCCGCAGAAGCCTCTAATGCAGCAGAAACCATTCTGGGTTTACGTGGGAGTATGGAGCGCGATACGGGAACCTCCGCAGAAGCCTCTAGTGCAGCAGAAACCATTCTGGGTTTACGTGGGAGTACTGGGCGCGATACGGGAACCTCCGCAGAAGCCTCTCGTGCAGCAGAAACCATTCTGGGTTTACGTGGGAGTACTGGGCGCGATACGGGAACCTCCGCAGAAGCCTGTAATACTGGAATCTCTGGTACAGAGGAAACCATTTCTGCTTGAATCTCTGGTACAGAGGAAACCATTCTGGGTTTACGTATCCGAGATGTAGGAGCCTCAGGAGCTAATGTCATTGTAGAATTCGATGCACTTGATGAGGTAGAAGGCACACTGGATGCAATCCTTGTAGGTCTACGTATGGCAGAAGAGACTGTAGATGATTTTGCACCGCCTTCATAACGGTGAATAGGAATGGATGGTGCCGCAGGTAATAATGTGGATTGACTATTATAATTATCCAGTGGACCGCCTCCGCTCATGGCATGAATGGGTGCGGTAGCGACCGGCAATAGGGAGGACGCTGGATTGTATCCAGGTGGGGCCGCCATTCTATCCATGTATATGGTTTAAATTACGATGAGGTAATCCCGTTTCAAACAGAACACCATACAGGAAAGGAGGGCCTAAGACCCATGTATATCTAACCCTCAGACATGGAGAGCTACACATCTGATCCGCAAACCAGAAAGCGCAAGATTGAATGCAAGCCCGAACTGGTAATTGCCAGCCTCCAACGATTCTATGGCAATCATCCGGAAATCGATAAAGTACTCACCTATCTCAACGGAGAGGCACCACTTAGTCTCCGTATCATTGACTGGTTTGTGACAAAATACAGCCGAAAATCCTTTGTACGCTATCCACTGAATGGCCAGGAATTCCTGGTCTATCTAAGCTATAAGGGTCAGCTAAAAGCGTATTCGAAACAGTACTTTGACCCAAATTGTCGCCGTGAGCGCATTATGTTTACGATTCCCAATCATGAACCGTTCATGACCACGATTGGAAAGCTTAATTTTTTTCGTTGGGCACTTGAATCCAAGATTCTAGAGTATATGGAAGCCCACGAGGAGGAAATTCGCAATGGATACAATGCATATCTGAAAGAGACTATGCAGACTCAAAAGCAGCATAAAACCGCAGACGAGCCTGAAAAAACGGTTCGTACAACCCGTCGCCGCACAAAACAGTCCCCTTCTTCTCTCAATACCCTGCAAGTCTACACTACACCAATTGAATTGGATTTTAGTTAATTATATCTTTGGAACAGACTTATTTTGATAGAATAGCCGAATATCATCCATTTTTGGACGAAGTTGTTCTGCAGCGTCTGCTTGCTGGCGCATTACAGTCGGATTGAGCCATCGGCTGTCAAAATTTCGTTCTAACATTTTCTTCGATTCCTTTTGGAATCCCGTATTTTTGTCTTCATATACACTACCCCTAAGTTCTCTCGCCATATTGCGAGAATCAGACGTCGTATCATATTTATCGAAGAATGAATTCTGTACACCCCTTTCTCCATCTACATCGTAGCGAGGCTGTGAACGGTAGTTTCTCTCCGAAAATCTACTGCTATTCGCCATCGTATCATGAAATGGAGCCTGTCGATTGATATCCGGGCGCCCATTGGTCATCGCTGGCCCATTGGTTTGCCAATGTTCAAATTGACGAGCATTAATGGTATCTGTGGCATCGGTCTCTCGTCGCATGCGGCTGATAAAACGAGGAAGAGGAAATGATTGTCGTGCCGCTATACTGCGCTCGTCAGGAACAACGGGCTGTGCCATTTAAAGTGATGGTCTACTACTTAGAATAATATTATGTTTATCCTCCCTTTTCATCACAAAACAGTATCTACATTATCGACGCATGTATCCGCATTTCAATTCCTTATTATTGGTCGTTCTTCTATTTGGAGGGAGGACTGTACGCTAGAGAATGTGAGTGAGATATTGAATACAAATGGAATGTATCTTTCTGCGGAGCCTATACAATGGAAGAAACCCTGTTATGCCCTGTGGATATCCAGAAAACGAATATGGCCGATTTCTATCGGTGGGAAGAGCTACCTGTATCACATGAGATGTTTTGTTGGAAAACAGTATATATTCTCGGTAGTGAGCCTAATACACATAATGGTCTGGCCCTTCCTAATGAAACAGTAGGACCCCACTCCTATACAGAACTAGTAGATGTACTTCATCAGTCATCTAAACCCTCTACGCGATGATAATATAGAATATGGAGCGACACAAGACGCACAAGAATGCGATAGTCGAGCCACTCGGCGAAGAGAAGTCGACAGATGATAGCCTAAAAAAACTGTTGGATGGTGGCGTACGCATCGCCTTGCAGCGCCCATGGCACCGTATTGAGAGAGGATTACGTCTGGGTCGCCTGCGCCAATTCATTGATGATGTGGCGCCACAATATCATATGACAGATAAGGATAAAGAATCATTTTTTACGTTCTTGCAGAAATCATTGGATAATAAGCTGCTTAATACCATTAAAGTAGTTGATTATGACCAGGAAACGGAGAGGATTCGAACCATCAAGGGTCTAGAAATCAAGCGGAATCAGGAGGAGAATCTGCGATGGGCCTTTAGCTCCAAAACGGTCAAGAAAGAAGCAGGAACACGTAAGAAGAAGAAACCCGAACCATCCGTTTCCACGATTATCGAGTCTCCCGAAACAAAAATTGAGGAAAAGATGGAGCAATAAATGGCATTGTAATTCATAGAATGAAGTTTCTTGAAAAGGTAATGGAAATGATTCGGCTATGGGAAGACTGGTTGCCGGATCCTGAAGACGATGTCCAGATGGAGGATTGGTCCAGCACAGCAGAGACCATTATGGATTCCTTCTGTTTTGAGGACACGGAGATGCAATATGTGGAACAACTTCTTACTTGCTATGAAGAACAGAAACAAGCTATTCTTCATATGAGAAATGAGCGTGGTCCCGTATCCATGACAGTTTCACACGAGGAGTTAGACGAGCTGTTTAGTCGAAAACAATTAGAACAGCGTACACCCGAATGGTATCAGCAAATGGCAACTATCATCTCGGCGAGTGAATTGGGTTCCCTCTTCGGAGCAAAGAGGCAGCGGGCAAAATTAGTGATTTCCAAGACGGTTCCCGCTGTACCACGCTATCAGCCTGTGGCGGTTCTTTCCAGTTATATGTCCGCATTTGATTGGGGTATTCGATTCGAACCAGTTGTTAAGCAGATTTATCAGCATCTCCACGGTGTCACCATCAAAGAGTTGGGTAGGCTGCATCATCCAGATGATCCGCGTTGTACTGCGTCACCGGATGGACTCATCTATTATTGTCCAAAGCAACAACGTACAGGACATCTGATTGAAATTAAATGCCCGGTAACACGTGAAATCGATGGAACGGTTCCAAAGGATTATTATGCACAAATGCAAATGCAGCTACACGTTACAGGGCGACCTGTATGTGAATATGTAGAGGCAGTATTCTCGTCCGCATATAACAATATGGAAGTAAAAGCTGGACCCTCTCAATATAATGGATACATTGCCCTGATTCGATATGTAGAGGTAAAAGATGGCCAAGAGTTTTACTATCAGTACAGTCCTCTACATGTGGATTCAGAGTGGCGTCCGTCCATTTCATCCGATGAAGAGGTGGTCGAAATCACGCCATGGAGGCTGTATCAATGGAGCGAGCAGCGAATTCAGAAAAACGATGAGTGGTGGAAGGGGATTCGGCCAATCATTGATATATTTTGGGAGGATGTGGAAAAGGCAAAACAAGGAGAGTTTGTAGTGCCTGAATCAACTCGAGCGCCGAAAGTCTCCAAGGAGGCATGTCGAATTCAATTCCATCGTCTGGATGAAAATGGCACGCCTATTGGCGCTACTTAGAGAGTCGGTTTGTAAAATGACAACAATAGATTCTGGTTCCATGTGCTACAGTTATCAGGGTAGCTACGTTTAAAATTATTAGTTAATTGACGATATGTACCTGTCTTGGAAGTGGCTTGTTCAAAGTCAGTCTCATAACAGGAGCGGCTGCTCATGGCAGGGCCAGATGATGCAGTGGGTAGGATGTCGCGGAGAAGATGATAAGGGTGCTCGGTGTATACGTCAGCAGGACTTGGTCCATTTGGAGGATAATCCATGATGTAATCGCTCGTATCTTTTTTCTCCTCAAATCCCTCTTGTAACGGTGCTGGGCTAGAAAGTTTCATGACAGACTGTTGCAGGAATTTGAGGTTCATTAGAACGAGAATGGCGCTGACCACAAGGATACCAATAAAAACAGGTGTCATGTGACTCTACTTGCGCTCGGGTTTAAAAATTTGATGATGGAAAATGGATGATGCGGTTGAACCAACGATTCCGGAAACATGTCCATGATTAGTATGAATGTCGTAAAGCGCAATGGAGAGCAAGAACCCGTGTCCTTTGATAAGGTCTTAGGACGCATCCAAGCGGCTTCCACGGATTTAGAAGTGAATCCGACGCTGATTGCACAGCGGACACTCTTGCGCATTTACGACGGCGTGAAAACCTCGGAGCTGGATGAACTCGCCTCACAACTCTCGATTTCCCTGATGACTACCAATCTGGATTATGGAATGCTGGCCGCACGCATCGCAATTTCCAATCATCATAAAAATACATCGGACAAGTTCACCGACGTGGTTCATCAGCTGGGGAATCAGACGGTGGGCAAAACGGGGGAGAAAATCAGCAATGTCTCGGAGGAGCTCGTGGCCATCTGCAAGGAGCATGGCGACGCCATCAATGCAAAAATCGATTATGAGCGTGATTATTTGTTGGATTATTTCGGCTTTAAGACTCTTGAGAAACTTCAGTACTTGCTGCGTGATACGAAGGGCAAGACGCTGGAGCGCCCGCAGCACCTGATGATGCGTGTATCCTTGGCGCTATGGGGTTCGACACCGAACGGCTTGGAGCGTGCCTTTGAGACCTATGACCTTCTGAGCCAGAAGCTGTTTATCCATGCCACACCGACGAATTTCAATGCAGGTACGCCGCGTCAGCAACTTAGCTCATGCTTTCTCCTCGCCATGAAAGGAAATGACAGTATCGCGGGTATTTATGACACGTTGAAGGACTGTGCCATGATTAGCAAGCATGCGGGTGGTATCGGTCTTCATATCCATGATATTCGCGCCAAAGGCGCTCTAATTCGTGGAACAAATGGAACATCAAACGGTATTGTGCCGATGTTGCGCAACTTTAACGATACAGCGCGCTATGTGGACCAGTGTTTCACACCCGATACGTTGGTGCAAACCGACAAGGGTCCGCAACCTATTGCAATGATTCTGCCGGGCCAAAAGGTTCTGACAAGTGATAATACCTATCATGTCGTCCTCAAACAGGTCGTTCATGAGTTTTCGGGCATCATGTATGCGGTTCAGCTAAAGGGCCATCCAGTACCGGTCATGGTAACAGAAGAGCATCCCATTCTATCGGTCCAGTCCAAGGGCGAACCTCTTAAAACTGTTCTCTCGCAGCTCAAGGCGGGGCTGGTAGAACGGGATTATCACGAAGTGAAGGAGCTAAACATGGGCGACTTTACTGTATTTCCAGGTGACAAGTACGTAGAAATTGTATCGATTCTGCCGCTGCAATACAAGGGTCCAGTTTATGATTTTGAAATCGATGGCCCGCATGATTACACGGTGGTGCATGTGGGTGTGGCACACAATGGTGGCGGTAAGCGCAATGGGTCCTTTGCGATTTATTTGGAGCCGTGGCATGCGGATATGGAGGACTTCCTGAAGTTGAAGCTCAATACGGGCTCCGAGGAGGAGCGCTGTCGTGATTTGTTCTATGCGCTCTGGATTCCTGACTTGTTCATGGAGCGCGTCGAATCAAACCAACCCTGGACGCTATTCTGCCCTTCGGAAGCGCCAGGGTTGTCGGATGTCTATGGCGACGAGTTCCGTGCTCTGTATGAGCGGTACGAGCAAGAGGGGCGCGGACGGAAGCAGATTGATGCCCAAAAGCTGTGGTTCAAGGTGCTGGATTCACAGATTGAGACTGGTACACCCTACATTCTGTACAAAGATGCGGCGAATCAGAAGTCGAACCAGAAGAATCTAGGAACAATTAAATCATCGAACCTCTGTGTTGCACCTGAAACCTATGTTCTGACGGACAGCGGTCAGATTCCAATTGTGGAGTTGGCTGGAAAGAATGTGAACGTGTGGAATGGAGACAAGTGGTCGAGAACGACGGTGATGAAAACAGGAGAACAACAAAAGCTCATCACAGTTTATCTTAGCAATGGTTCACAAATCACGTGTACCCCATATCATAAGTTTATTGTTCGCTCTGGTTATACGGATAAGACACCTATCAAGGATGCGACTCGTGTAGAAGCATGGCAGCTGAAAGTGGGTATGAAGCTTACAAAGAATACAATTGAAATGATTCAAGGAAGTAACTCAAATGATATGAAATATCCCTATACACATGGATTCTTCTGTGGAGATGGTACGCATCACAATAATCCAAACGGATATCAATCAAAAGGATTGTCTTTGTATGGAGATAAAAAGAAGCTAATTCCCTATCTTAAAATCCGTTCATCCTCGTACAAAGAAGATTCGGTAGGACGAATCAATACGTTGCTTCCTGATGAGCTTTCTGAAAAGTACGTTGTTCCATTGAATTCATCCTTGTATTGTCGCCTAGAGTGGCTTGCAGGATTATTGGATTCGGATGGAACAGTTGCACGAAATGGAAAAAACGAATCCCTCCAAATCGCATCGATACATTTTGAGTTCTTGGACCGTATTCGTCTGATGCTTCAAACACTTGGAGTACAGAGCAAAGTGACACAATCACATCCCCAATGTGTTACTCTCATGCCTGATGGAAAGGGTGGGCGCAAGGAATATACATGCAAAGAATTGTATCGTCTTCTTATTTCATCATCCTCCGTTCATAAACTTACAGAGCTTGGTCTGAAATGTCACCGTCTCGAAATCAAAGGTGATAAACCACAGCGCAACGCAGAACAATTTGTAACTGTACTATCCGTGCAAGACAACGGACGTATCGACGATACCTACTGTTTCAATGAGCCTGAAAATCACGCAGGAGTATTTAATGGTATTCTTACAGGAAACTGCACAGAAATCGTTGAATATTCAAGTCCCGACGAAACCGCCGTGTGCAACCTAGCATCCCTTGCACTCCCGAGCTACGTAGAGAACAAAACATTCAATTACGATAAGATGCGCCATGTGGTCAAGGTAGCTGTTCGGAACCTGAATCGCGTCATTGACATCAACTACTACCCGACACCCGAGACAAAAACATCGAACATGCGCCATCGCCCTGTGGGGCTCGGCGTACAGGGTCTAGCAGACGTATTTGCCCTCATGCGTGCGCCATGGGAATCAGAGAAAGCCGCCGAAATCAACCAGCGTATATTTGAGCATATCTACTTCGCCGCCGTGGAGTCATCCTGCGAAATCGCACAACAAGAAGGCCCATACTCCACATTCCAGGGCTCACCGATGTCAAAGGGTATCTTTCAGTATGATATGTGGAAAAACGGCGATGCCCCCATCGTACCCCTCACGCTCACGGATGGAAGCCTAGATTGGGAGGGCCTAAAGGCCCGAGTGGTCCAACATGGCCTTCGCAATTCGCTTCTTGTTGCACCGATGCCCACCGCATCTACCTCACAAATTCTCGCCTTCAATGAATGTGTCGAGCCATTCACCAGTAATATTTACACGCGTCGCACCCTAGCAGGCGAGTTCATTGTCATTAACCGATATCTGATGCGAGACCTCGAGAAGATGGGTCTGTGGAGCGAGATGATGAAGCAGCAGGTTATTGCACGTAATGGATCCATCCAGGGTCTTGACCAGATTCCAGAAGGAATCCAGAAGCTGTATAGGACCTCATGGGAAATCAAGCAAAAGACACTAATTGATATGGCAGCGACACGTGGAGCATTCATTTGCCAATCACAGAGCCTGAACCTGTTCGTCGCGGACCCGAATTATGCGAAGCTAACATCGATGCACTTCTATTCGTGGAAGAAAGGCCTGAAGACGGGAATGTATTATCTCCGCACGCGCGCACCGGTCATGGCACAGAAATTTACGGTAGACCCCGAGCTCCAGAAGGAGGCTGCAAAATCGGAGCAGATGCGCAAGATTCGTAAGAATATGGGAGACGAGGAGGAATGCACGATGTGTAGTTCATAGGCGAATTCTGCGGGAATACAGTAGGGAGATGTCAGCGATTCGATATGAGTTGGATGCTCTGAGAAAGAAATTCAAACTTGAAATGTCAAAAGAATCTTTTTTTGATACTATCTATGAATCCGTGGAAGGTGTTCTTCGCATGATACTTGCGATATTGCATACACATGGAGAAAATTGGGTAGAGCATGTACTGGATGCAAAGGGAAATCAAATGTTGACAGAGGAAGAAAAGGCCGAGTTTCGAGAAGCAGGAAAGCCACTGATAACACCGATTATGCTATTTTTTAATCCGAGTTTGCGAGGCGGATATACGCCCGAAGAAGAGGAAGAACTTGCCACACTGGAGAAGAATCTACAGACGGCGCATCATCCCGTCCTTCCAGTCGAGGAAAAGGACGATAAACCACCTGTCGCATATGGTCCCGACACTCTATATGAATTATTTCTGCATTATGTCGATAATGCCAATAAATCAGTGAGAGGCATGGCTAGAAACTACGGTACCTTAAAATTGGAGAATGATGCGCTAATTAGTAGAGATATCAAGCTGATTCCTGGACCGGCAAGAGAGGCCATTGGAGCATTGGCAGCTCTTCCTCCCGTTGCAAAAGTATTTGCGGCAGATGTTGTTAATCCACTAGAGCAACCAGAAGCCTCTAGAAAGAAAACCATTAAATTTCTGGAAAACATAACATCGCCACCCTTACTTATTCGATTCATTCTGGATTTGGCACTGGATGTCGCACATATCATGGCGTATGTATCAGGGGAAGAGGACCGCAGAAAAAACCTATCGATTGTGATTTCGCTGCTTGATTTGTTGCAAGGAAAATGGAAACGGGCTATTTTCTCATTTATGGGATATTATGGTACAAACCAATTTCTTCTTGGGCAAATGGGTAAGGCGTACTTGACAGTATTTAATATGTTGGACCCTACACTACAGAATAATATTGTCTATGGCGTACTGGATGTCACCAAGTCCTTTATTATCGGTCTTCTATTGACATTCTTTAAGATTACTGCACCCGAATTGATTCGATTGCGTTGGATAAAGGAGTTTGATAAGATGGCACTTATCAAACAGGCCATTGATGGAAACTTAAATAAAATCAATCTCCCTTCGCGTGAAGAGCATTTTGCACCTGATTTTTCTGATTTGAATAATCTTCAGGCGCTATTAACGGACCCAGCATACATTTGTTCCACGGAGTTCTTAGAGTTTTTAAAGAGCACAATGGGAGTAGATGTGCGAACCACGGATGGCTGGGATGGAATTCCAAAACAAGAATCGGCTGCCATGGCAATTATTTTGCAGATTCTTCGTATTCCTACGACAAAGGATTCGTGGGTGCAAAAATGCGGGACCAAAGAACCGACGAGTTATCTTGAGAGCCTGATTAAAGAGGGTACGATATCAAAGGAAAAGCAAGATATGATAAAAGAATTGAAGGAAGGCCGATATCAAGATATGTTTGCATCATCCGTTGACAGTTCATCCGTTGCAAAGGAGGAAATGAAAAAGAAGTTGGATGGTGCAGCCGATACCAAGGCCGCTCTGGAAAAAGCTCTAAAAGAGGCGGAGGATGCGAAGAAAGAGGCGGAAAATGTTAAAAAGGCAGCCTCTACTTATTTTCATATGGAACCCATTAGAATTATATTGGACAAGACGGATGCTGCTAGTCCTGCTGCTAGTTCAGCTGCTAGTCCTCCTGCTTATAACGAGCCTGTTCCCACTTCTACGCCTC